>Ga0209417_1000110_pt1 | contig 219823 bp, 176 predicted proteins | sample RifGroF2_FD_184002 | JGI IMG/M metagenome (GOLD analysis project Ga0209417, IMG submission 184002) | Groundwater microbial communities from Rifle, Colorado, USA - Groundwater F2 (SPAdes) (version 2) | ecosystem: Environmental > Aquatic > Deep subsurface > Groundwater | place: Rifle, Colorado... | reverse complement strand
CCGAGGAATTCAGGAAATGGTACGAGAGGACTCTCGAGGATTATATAAGGAGCAATTATCACGCCAGGGAAGCCATATGGTCGGAGTCGCTTGCCATAGGCAGCAGGGAATGGCTTTTAAAACTGGGGAAAGGCATACATGGCCTTGAGTTGAAAGAACTCGACAAATCATATTTCCGTACCGGGGAAAATGCCGCACTATACAGCCTTACAGGTTCCAGCAGGGGAAAAGAGGCATTCTGGAAAAAGCATCAGCAAGCATCTGGGGTCGGGAGCAAGCATCTGGGGTCGGGCACCATAACTATCATTTAACACGCTCATATTATGGTTGGATATCGTCATGTTATACATCTTATTTTAATTATCTATGCAAGGGAATATCAAATTATGAGAATGAAGACCTCACTCTCTCCCCTTGGTCGTTCGGTCGGGGGAACTCCCTGGCGGCATTCACCTTACGGTGAAAGACGGTGACACACGCTCTTGCTATTGACTACGGATTGGCATTGGAATGGTGGCGGGAGATGGATTGACGCTCACGTGGTTCGCTCCAAGCACCTTCGGAGCTTGGCTCTCGCTCGCATAAGATGCTCGCTCTCGAACCAGATGGTTCTCATCCATGTCTGGTTGGATTGAAAGATGGTGGCGGGAGATGGATTCGAACCATCGAAAGCATAGCTAACAGATTTACAGTCTGTCCCCTTTGACCGCTCGGGAATCCCGCCATTATAAATTCTTATCAAAAAATTATTATTTTATTGGAGCGGGTGATGGGAGTCGAACCCACGTGGCTAGCTTGGAAGGCTAGAGCATTACCGTTATGCTACACCCGCATTCAAATAACTCAGGCGCTCAAAATAGCGTATGGTTTATTATTTTCAAGAGAGTCTATGAAAAATCATTGAACCTATCTTCCAACAGTGAGTTTCCTGATGAAGTCTGCGGCCTTTCTGCGGATATCAGCCGATTTCTGCCTGTTGACTTCTTCCATCCACTTGTCCCCACCGCTCCTGTCCTTGTTGGGTTCTAGCGCCATAACCTTGTCAAACAGATCCTTCGACTCGATGGAAGCCTGGTGTCCGGGATATTTTTCAGCGAGCTTCTTCAGGGTGAGAAGGTATCTGTAGTCGTCAATGCCCTCCCGTATCCTTTCAAAAGCCACGGACGTCACAAGCTCTCCCTTTGCGTTGGCGTTCGCCCAGGCGTAATCATCCTCACGGCAGTCAAGGGCATAATAAGGATCTCCTGCGTTGCAGTTCCAATGCCAGGCCAGTCTGAATTTCATCTTGTATTTCTGCCTTAGCATGAACATGTATGGTCCATATGTCCAGCGGTTGCCGCCATTGTAGAAAGCGAATCCACCGCCCTTGTTCGCCTCGTCGACCGACCATTTGTCGTGAACATTGAAGTTTGCGATGTCAAGGCTTTGAACAAGACCGGCATTTCCGGCATGTTCCTTTGACAACGAAGTCGCGCCCGCAAAACGCATGTTGTCAGTTGCACATTTTTTAAGCAGCGCCGCATTCTTCATGCTTTTCGAGACGTCATCCCCGATGGGCTCATCGCATATTGTGATGACAAGCGGAATCCATCCGGCTTCCTGTGAATGCTTGTCTATAAGGGAAAAGACATGGCCGTACAGCGAGTCAAGATCCTTGAACCCGTAGTCGGCCGGGTTTGCCGGATTCGGATAACCATACAGGTTCAGTCCCTGAATTGCCGTCCCGTAATTGACGAAGAGCAGCATGTCTTTGTCTTTTGCAAGCTTCATGATCCTGTCGGCATTCGTGAAGTCTATCGTGAGTTCATCGGACTTGCCTTCGAGCTTCAGGTTGAGGGATGATGAAAACGCAGTACAGCCATACTCATGCATCAGGGCGAGGCTCTTCTCGTCCATGCCGTCATTGTATTCCTTCATTTCCTCCGCAAACCACGGAACTCTTATTTCGAGGCCCCACGGACCTGCGGGAACATCAAGTTCGTTCAACTGGGGGCCTACGACTTCGAGCTGTACGTTGACCTCGTCCTTGGTCTCGTCTTCAAACAGGATATCAAGGGTCCCCCGGTAAATTCCGGGTGCCGCGTCCTTGGGCACCTTGATATTCGCCCAGAACCATTTCGATGTATCCCCGGGCAGATCTGTTTCAGCGGTGTTCATGACAAAACGAGGTTTTACAGTATAAATCGTGCCGTCCGCGTTCACCCTCGTTATCCTGTTTGAAACATAGCCGACCTTGATGTTCGACGCAGGGATGATGCCAGGACCTGTAAGAACACCTGGAACCACTTTCACCTTCCCGAGATCCTTGAAGGATCTCAACGCAAAGGTGACAGGTTCGATTTCACCCTGGCATGCATAGGCGGAAAGATTCTTTGTAAGTTCCTCCTTCATGGGCTTGGAATCCGGATACACGTCCTCCATATAGCTCCTGCTGAAAATGACATACCCCTGCATCTTCTGGGTATCGCTCAATTCGAATTCAGTCTTGTCGTCATGGAGTAGCCTCCTGAAATAATTGTCAAAATCAAGACGGCGCCGTTCCTTGAGATTGGCCAGATATTTCTTTCCAGCATCCATCTTTTCAGCCGGATAAACGACGATGCACGAAAGACAGTTTGTCCAGTCCCTGCCCTCGAATTCAATGTTGAGCTGGCCGTCTGCAACATCCACGTCGAATTCCTTCTCCTTGAATATCTCGCCAAGATACTTGTCGAAAGTATTTTCAGTGTAAAACTCTTCCTTGTCGGCAAACCGGAAATATTTCGCCATGGCCTTGTCCTTGTCCATCTGTTCTTCATAAACAGGCTGGTCTTCGATGATAATCCTGCGTTCACGGTATACAGGCAGTTCCCCCCAGTATCCTCCGGGGCAGTCATTGTTTATAAAGACATGATATTTGCCGTTCGGCAGGTCCAGCGCAAATCCGCCTTTCTCCACGCACACGAAACTCCTGTATACAATGTCAGGCTGTAAAACATCGCAGGCACGCCAGATCTGGGCGTTGAGGAATCCGTACCCCCTGCCCTTCGAGTATGTCGTTCCAGGGGCAATCCTTGTCATTCCGCGCAGCAGGGGGGCCTTTGGCGGACCGAAGCTGAAGGCATTGAGGCCGTCAAACCTGGCATTGTCTGAATCATCGCATTCAAGCCTCAGATTGTCCAGATATACAGGTGCTTTTGCATCACCGATGCCGAACACGATCCTTGTAATGAAGTCCTTCAGCAGGGCGCGCCCGGGCCTTGACTTTTCGCCGACGAAAAGATTTGTGGGAAGCGTGAGGCTGTTCTTTCCCGGGAGCAGCAGCGAATTATAGTTGACCCTTGTCCAGTAGTCCTTGGTCTCCTTGTCCCTTATCTCAACATAAAGATCGACAGGCTTGTCAAAATCAAGATAGAAATCAGCTTTCAGGAAATCATATCCGCTCCAATCCTGGTTTCCATCGATACTTACATATCCAGTCTCCCATTTCAGGGATTTCCTCCCATTGGTTCCATGTAATACAAGGACTTCCCCTCCTGTGAACGGAGCAGACTTGCCGTCCTCGAAGGAAGCCAGCAGCTTGGTTGGCAGCAGTTTCAACTGTCCAGAAGGAAGCTTTGAACCGCAGGCATAGCAGTTTTTCCACTCGGACATGTTCAGGTATCCGCAATCAGGGCACCTGACAGCTTTTGCAGGATCCAGCTCGCCCGGCATTGCGATCGGTGTTTCTTCGGGCCCGAACTCAGGTTTTTCCGTGAGAGGGACATCCACGCCGACTTTTTCGACATTGACATCGTCAACCCATATCCTGCCGGAGCCGACTCTTATTCCGATATAAATCCTTGACTTCTGTTTCTGCGGCACATCAACGACATGCGTGACCTTCCTCCAGCCGCAGGAACCTGCGAAATCCGCAAACTGCTGGTGCCACCTGTTGTCATAGAAGTTCATGCTGAGGCATTCGTTCCCGGGGCCCGGGACGACATCCAGCGAACGGATATAGAAGGTCAGACGGTATCTTCCCGGCAAGATCTCCTTTTCCTCGTTGAAGAACCTTGCACAACCGCCTTTATCGCACACGATCATCCCTGACGTCTTGCCGGAATGCGCGATATTGCCGACCCTCATTTCAGACGGACCGCTGAATATCCAGCCCGGCCAGAACCTGAAAGCCTGTCCGAATTTATTCGGGGCGTTCTCAAGCGGCTGCTCGAACCCGGGATCGTCTATGGCGATTTCATCCGCAGGCATGACTGCCCCCATGAGCATGAGGAGGATGAAGCTGGAAAAAGACATGATTTTTTTCATTATATATCCCTTTTTTGTTCTTCAACAGGTTTCAGCAAAAGCATCCTGCCCGCGCTCCGGGAGTCCAAGTCGCTGCAAATCCTGCAGGTTCAACCGGCTTTTAATTGAACATCTAATTGTATAAATGCAATTTACGGCAATTTGAAAAAATCCTTATGAAGTGTAGATTCAAGGTCAAAATAAAATCAAGATCAAGGTATAATCATGGCAGCAGCAAAAGAGAAAATCCCCGGCGGAACTGAAACCATCCTCCTCGTCGACGACCAGGACGCCATATGGGACTTCATGATCGAGGCCCTGCAGACCCTTGGATATTCCGTGATACTGGCCGAGAACGGACTCGACGCCGTTGAAATATACAAGAACAACCCCAGGCAGATCGACATGGTGATCCTCGACATGATCATGCCGAAACTTGGCGGGCATGGGACGTTCTACCAGATAAGGGCGATTGATCCGAAGGCGAAAATACTCCTCTCAAGCGGATATGTCTCGGAAGAGGAAGTCAACGACATCCTCAAACAGGGCGCGGCCGGATTCATACCGAAGCCGCACCGTATAAATATCATCGCGAAGGAAATCCGCAGGATTCTCGACAGCAAATAAATTCCAGGGGCTGAAACCGCCATCACTTGAAATTGTCAAGTTCCTTTTCATCGCCGATATACCACTTCCCATTCCTTAAAACCCAGTACTGCGGTTTCTGGTCCTCCCAGTTGAGCCCTCTTATTTTCAATGCCGGCACAACCTTGGCCTCGCTTTCCTTCACCCCGAGCTTTACACTTGTGACTCTCGCACCCTCTTTTGGAATCTGCGCAATCTTCATGAAGCCCGCCATCACCTTCAAATACCCCTTCAGCACCTGCGGCGCCACGGCCTCCCTTGTCCTGGGATCAAGAATTTCAAACGCTGAATCCATGTCCTCGCTGACAAGAGCCTTTGAAAAGGCGGCATATCTTGTTTCTATCTCCCTTTTGACCGCGCTGTCGCTCATCTTGTCCTTGTTTGCAGGATTCACGGGGGCTCCCCCTACTCCTTCCGGAACCTTTATCTCGGCGTTTTCAGCGGCGGTAGGCGCTTCTCCGCCCTTTATCTTCTGTATGAGGTTCTTCACGGCCATGGCGCCGTCGAGATCGCCTTTCTTGGTCCGGGCCACCAGGATCCTGTCGAGCTTCTTTACAGCGTCGTCGTTCACTTTGCCGATCGCCGTGTCCCTTTCCTGGAGTACATTTTCAACCTCCTTGTCTGCGGCTGGAAGCGCGAGGCAGCCGAGAAGGCATATCAAGACAATGCTGGCTGTCAAGTTCTTTTTCATTATAATCATTCCCGTTTTTTTATTTTGCATTTTGAGATAATACAACCTTTCCCATCATAAATCAATACGCGCTGCACTGGCATAAGATTACACTTTTAAAAAAATAATTCGTTTTTTTTTCTTATTTTCTTTGAAAAACAAATCTTACCATATAACTTGCCGTGCCAAAAATTTGAAATCCATATTTAACACTTTAACAAGTGGAGTCATCGAGTAAAATGAGTATGAAAAGAGTGCTTTTAGGGGGGTCGGCGTTTTTATCGGCTACGATGTGTTCAACAACTAATCTGTTTGCTGGAGAGGCTGACATCAAGATCCCGGATCTGAGCCGCATCTCCTTCAACATCCTCGGAAGCGATGTTTCAGGACTTTCGCTGATGTACGCGGGGCTTGTCGTCTGCGTTATCGGCCTTGTTTTCGGATGGATCCAGTACAAGCAGACAAAAGATCTGCCTGTCCACAAGTCCATGGCGGACGTATCACAGACAATATGGGAGACCTGCAAGACCTATCTTTTCCAGCAGGGGAAATTCCTTGCAGTCCTGTGGGCGCTGATCGGTCTCTGCATGGTCTACTACTTCGGCTTCCTTAACAAGATGTCGGTATTCAATGTCGCCGTCATCCTTTCATGCTCCATCCTCGGAATCCTCGGTTCCTACGGCGTCGCCTGGTTCGGCATAAGGATCAACACCAGGGCCAATTCCCGTTCGGCTTTCGCCGCCCTCCGCGGAACCCCGTGGCTCGCACTCGCGATCCCCCTCAAATCCGGAATGAGCGTCGGCCTCCTCCTGGTCAGCGTCGAGCTCTTCTTCATGATCTGCATACTCAGCTTTCTTCCTGAACATCTCGTAGGAGCATGTTTCATCGGTTTTGCGATCGGTGAATCACTCGGCGCAAGCGTTCTCAGGATCTGCGGTGGAATATTCACCAAGATAGCGGACATCGGCTCGGACCTCATGAAGATTGTCTTCAAGCTCCCCGAAGACGATCCGAAGAATCCCGGCGTCATAGCCGATTGTACCGGTGACAATGCCGGCGACAGCGTCGGACCAACAGCAGACGGATTCGAGACCTACGGAGTGACGGGCGTAGCCCTTATCGCATTCCTCGCCCTCGCCCTCACTGAAAGCCCGGATCTCTGCGGAAAACTCATCATCTGGATTTTTGTAATGAGAATCCTCATGATCCTCACGTCAATCGTGTCATATTTCGTCAATGACTTCCTTTGTACGGCAAAATACAAGGATGCAAAAGAGTTCGATGCGGAACATCCCATGACACAGCTTGTCTGGGTGACATCGATCATCTCCATCATAGTCACTTACATTGCCAGCTATCTGCTTCTTCCTCCGCAGACTTATAAGAGTCTCTGGTGGGTGCTCTCCACTATCATCAGCTGCGGAACCCTTGCGGGCGCACTGATCCCGGAATTCACCAAAGTCTTCACAAGCACAAACGCAAAGCACGTCAAGGAAGTTGTCAATTCCTCCAAGCACGGCGGAGCATCCCTCAACATCCTTTCAGGACTTGTTGCCGGAAACTTCTCGGCTTTCTGGGAAGGTCTTCTTATCATAGTGCTGATGTTTGTCAGCTACCTCATCTCCGGCAATGCCGACCTCATGGCAATTTTCCCGAAGGGGCTTGAGTTTGCAGCACCCATCTTTGCATTCGGTCTCGTGGCGTTCGGTTTCCTTGGAATGGGCCCGGTGACAATCGCGGTCGACAGCTTCGGCCCTGTTTCGGACAACGCCCAGTCGGTGTACGAGCTCAGCCGCATAGAATCAATCCCCAATATCAGGGAAGAGATCAAGAAGGATTTCGGATTCGAACCGAACTTCGAGACGGCCAAGCACAATCTCGAAAAGAACGACGGTGCGGGCAATACCTTCAAGGCTACGGCAAAACCGGTGCTCATCGGCACGGCCGTTGTCGGCGCCACGACAATGATTTTCGGAATCATCCTGCTCCTCAACAAGACAGGTGATACGGCAGGCAAGGTCATAGAGAAGCTGAGCCTTGTGCAGCCTGAAATCATACTTGGAATCCTCATGGGCGGCGCTGTAATCTACTGGTTCACAGGCGCATCGATACAGGCCGTTGTGACAGGCGCCTACAGGGCCGTTGTCTACATCAAGAAGAACATTAAATTCGACGCGGAACACGCTTCAATCAAGGACAGCAAGGAAGTTGTCAAGATCTGCACCGTCTACGCCCAGAAGGGAATGTGGAACATATTCATCGCGATATTCTGTTTCGCGCTCGCCCTTCCATTCTTCAACCCCATATTCTTTGTCGGATATCTCATCGGTATCGCCTTCTTCGGACTCTACCAGGCGATATTCATGGCAAATGCCGGCGGTGCCTGGGATAACGCGAAGAAGATCGTCGAAGTAGACCTCCGTCAGAAGAACACCCCCCTCCACGAGGCGAGTGTCGTCGGCGACACCGTCGGAGATCCGTTCAAGGACACTTCTTCTGTTGCAATGAACCCTGTCATCAAGTTCACGACCCTCTTCGGCCTCCTCGCCGTCGAAATTGCCGTGACGATGCAGGACAAGGGGCTCAAGATGATGATAGCGGCCGTGTTCTTCGCGGTCGCGCTTGTCTTCGTCTACCGCTCATTCTACTGCATGAGGATACCTGAGGAATAAGGGAAAACCCGCATTCGCTTGAAAAACCAGGGCCCGGACGCTATAATTGTGTCCGGGCCCTTTGCTTTGCTTGCAATGGCATGGATTATGCTTTTTCAGCCCATGGTTCCTTTAAAAGATGTATTAAATATCAAAACAAAAAAGACAGGAAACAATCATGTGCCTTGCTGTTCCAATGAAAATAATTTCAATAAGCACCGACAGGGCTACCGGCTCCGCGGATTTTGACGGCGTCAAACGCGATGTGAACCTGACCCTGATAGAAAACCCCTGCGTTGGCGACTATGTGATAATCCATGCGGGCTTCGCCATAGAAAAGTTCAATGTCGAGGAAGCTGAAAAGCAGCTTGAGATATTCCATGAACTCGCAGAAGCCATGGAAGGTCAAAAATGAAGTACATAGACGGTTTCAGGAATTCAGAGTCCGAGGTTGCGGTAAGCCGCCAGATAAAGGAACTGGCCTCCGCGCTGGACCGCCAGGTCACCATCATGGAGGTCTGCGGCACCCACACCATGTCCATAGCGAAGTTCGCCATCAGGAACCTGCTTCCTGAAAACATAAGGCTTGTAAGCGGTCCGGGCTGTCCTGTATGCGTGACCCCCCAGGGATATATCAACACCGCACTGGAGCTCGCCATGGGCGGGAAAATCATAATGACCTTTGCGGACATGATGAACGTGCCTGGTACAAAATCCAGCCTTTCAAGCATCCGTTCGTCCGGAGCCAGGATTGAAACCTGCTACTCTCCTGAAAGTGCAATTGAAGCGGCCGTTAAAAATCCCGACGACGAGGTCGTGTTCCTCGGAGTCGGCTTTGAAACCACCATTGGCCCGGTCATAAGCATCGTCTCATCGGCCTGCGCGAGGAATATACGCAACATCAGCCTTCTCACTTCGTTCAAGGTGATACCTCCAGCCATGGAAGCGCTGGCCGCGGACAAAGAACTCAGGATTGACGCCTTCCTGTGCCCTGCTCATGTGAGTGCGATAATCGGGGCGGATGCATACAGGCCCTTCGTGGCGAAATACCATAGGCCCTGCGTTGTCGCCGGCTTCGAGCCACTGGACATACTCGGAGGAATAAAATCCATCATTGAGCAGGTGCTCAAGGGTGAGGCGAAAGTCGAAAACAATTATTCACGGGTTGTGAAGGACGAAGGCAATCCGAAGGCCATGTCCTTCATAAATAAATATCTTGAGCCCGCGGATTCGTACTGGCGCGGCATAGGAATCATTCCTGAAAGCGGCATGTCGCTGAAAAATGAATTCTCACCATTCGACGCGGAAAAACGCTTCGGCATGACAATTGTAAACGACGAGGAAAAGAAGGGATGCCGCTGCGGCGATGTGCTGAAGGGGAAAATAGTCCCTCCGGACTGCCCGCTTTTCGCCACGAAATGCACGCCGTCAAGCCCTGTAGGGCCATGCATGGTGAGCAGCGAGGGCACCTGCGCCGCCTACTATAAATACTCTAAATAATTATTTTTTTAAATAATTTTTATTCCGCTATTGACATATTTTCACAATGTCTTAACTTATGCCCTTCCTATTTTTTTATTGTTAATTTTATAACAGGATTAGAACATATGGCCTTCATTGCCTTTTTGATTTTGTTCCCCCTACTGCCGGCAGTACTGCTGCTGCTGGTTGAATCTCCTGCGGTCAGGAAAGGAATAATCATCATATCCGCGATTGCCATAGCCGTCATCTCCGTCGACATGGCTTTTGCCGCCCCTAAGAATGCAGCCCAGTACGTCGACTCGGCATTCCATTACCTCGACAACATCCTCATCGCCGGCGAGCTCATCCTTGCGTGCACCATCCTGTATCTTTGCAGGAACCTGCCCTTCAAGAAATACTGGATCCCCCTGATGGTCGTCCTCCAGACCGGCATGATACTCTGGACTGAACTGTCCGGCAAGCTCCATGATGTAAAGACCCAGCATGTTTTCTTCTACGACAACTTGTCCCTGATAATGGCTGTCATCATCGGCGTCATCGGGACTCTCATCTGCGTCTATGCCGTCGGATACATGAACCAGTACCATCACCACCATCATGAAATCCCGGACAGGCAGAAGCTTTTCTTCTTCACGATGTTCCTCTTCCTTTCAGCCATGTTCGGAATAGTATTCTCGGACAATCTCATGTGGCTGTACTTCTTCTGGGAAATAACGACGCTCTGCTCCTTCATCATGATCGGATATTCTGGAACAGAAGAGGCCGTGAACAACGCCTTCAGGGCGCTGTGGATGAACCTACTGGGGGGCCTTGCGTTCGCGATAGCCATCGTCTACTGCGTAACAGTACTTAAAATAGTTGAACTGGACGATCTTCTGAATTCAGGAAAATCCGCCGCGATAATACTGCCTGTCGTGCTTATCGCATTTGCTGGCCTCACCAAGTCGGCCCAGTTCCCCTTCTCCGGATGGCTTCTTGGCGCGATGGTTGCTCCCACACCCGTATCCGCGCTTCTCCATTCCAGCACAATGGTCAAGGCCGGAGTATATATCATAATCAAGCTCGCACCTGCAATGCTGATAACGATTCCTGGCACGATGATCACTTCCGGAATGATGATCGCCCTTATTGGAGCAGTCAGCTTCCTGGCGTGTTCATGCCTGGCGATTTCACAGAGCAACGCCAAGCGCGTCCTGGCATATTCAACCATAGCAAACCTAGGGCTGATAGTCCTCTGCGCAGGCGTGGGTTCGTATCTCGCTCTCTGGGCAGCGATACTCCTTCTCATATTCCACGCAGTAGCCAAAGCCCTCCTCTTCCTCACTGTTGGAACTATCGAGCATCAGATTGGCAGCAGGGACATAGAGGACATGCACGGACTTATCTCCAAGATGCCTAGAATTACAATAATCATGCTGATTGGCATCACCGGAATGTTCCTGGCCCCGTTTGGAATGCTCGTCAGCAAATGGGCCGCACTCGAAGCTCTGGCCGTAAGCGATCCCTTTCTTCCCATCGCTGTAATCTTTGGAAGCTCGGCCACCCTCTTCTTCTGGGGCAAGTGGATGGGCAAGCTCATCGCCATTACGAACGTCAAGTCCGATGCCGAGGGCAGGATATGCCATGAGGAATGGTTTGTCCTTTCCACACTCGCAGCCATGACCATCGCAATCTGCGCCCTATTCCCGCTGGTCGGCACCTACTTCATCGAACCCCTCTACGGGCGGGATCCCATCCTTAACAAGGAGCATATCATAATGGTCGCCATACTGCTCGGGCTTGTTCTCCTCGTCCCCGTGGCTTTCTTCTTCAACTGGAAAAAACTCAGGAATGCGGAACCATATCTCTGCGGTGCCGGCATTAAGGACAACTTCTCGCAGTTTACCGGTTCGCTGGGAACAAAAGAGTGGAAGCTCAGCAATTATTATCTCGAGAAATACTTCGGAGAGGCTAAGCTGTTCAAACTGAGCGTAGTCGTATCAACAGTTCTTATAATAATAACATTCACTATTGTCTTTTACGGGGCGAGATAAAAACATGAAACTTTTACTGGCGGCTCTGGCTTTTGTAATACTCACTCCTGTAGTGTGCGGACTCCTTGCAGGATTCGACCGTATAATCACCGCGAAAATGCAGGGGCGCTACGGCCCACCCCTGCTCCAGCCGTTCTTCGACGTCCTCAAGCTTTTTGAAAAAGAGAACCTGATGGTGAACCAGTTCTACCACAGTTTCTACCTCATCTGCTATCTTGTCTTCATGGTCGCCAGCGGAATACTCTTCTTCACAGGACAGGATCTCCTGCTTGTGATTTTCGCATTCACGCTCGCGGACATCTTCCTCGTGCTTGCGGCTTATTCGACAAACTCGCCTTTCAGCTTCATCGGAGCCGAGCGCGAACTCCTCCTGATGATGTCCGCCGAACCGATGCTCCTGATAGCGGCAGTCGGACTTTTCATGGCCACAAAGAGCTTCAAGGTCGGATCAATCGCCAGTGTGGCCGATCTCAACACGATACTGCTTCTCCCTGGCGTATTCATCGGTCTTCTCTTCATCCTGACGATCAAGCTCCGCAAGTCTCCGTTCGACCTATCAACATCACACCATGCGCATCAGGAAATAGTGAAGGGCGTAACAACCGAATTCGCAGGGCCATCGCTCGCGCTCGTTGAAATCGCCCACTGGTATGAGACCGCAATCATGCTTGGAATAATCTATCTGTTCTTCGCGGGCAACCCGGTCATAGCCGTCAGCGTAGTCCTTGTGGCATATTTCGTTGAAATCCTCATAGACAACACCTTTGCACGATTCAAATGGGAGCTGACCTTGAAGTCGTCATGGGCGGTGACATTTATTTTCGGCGGACTCAACCTCATAGTTCTTTTTATTATTGAAAAGGTAAAAATATAATCCTATGTCATTCATAACAAAATCTCCATGGATAGTCCATTACGACGGCTCGAGCTGCAACGGCTGTGACATTGAAGTGCTCGCATGCCTTACTCCGATGTATGATGTGGAACGCTTCGGCATCATCAATACTGGAAACCCAAAGCATGCGGACATCTTCCTGATCACAGGATATGTGAATACGCAGAACGTCGACGTCATCAAGAATATATACAGGAAGATGCCGGATCCGAAAGTAGTTGTCGCCATCGGCATCTGCGCTTCGACAGGCAACTTCTTCAGGGAGTGCTATAACGCCCTCGGCGGCGTTGACACTATCATACCGGTAGATGTCTACGTCCCCGGATGCGCGGCCAGGCCTGAAGCCATCATCGACGGAGTTGTCAAAGCCCTTGGAATTCTTGACCAGAAGAAAAATAAAACCTATGTCGCTCCCGTTAAACCTGAAGGTGTCATAATATGATCGAGAAACAGGAAACAGTAACAATTGCAAGCCAGGACGAACTCCTGAAGAAGGTCGCGGAAATGTCCTCGTCCGGCTACAGGCTCGTGCTTATCAGCTGTACCAAGCTTAATCACTTCCAGGTAGACTATTCTTTCGACAAGAACTACGAATTCAGGAACTTCAGGTTCTGCGTACCTGTCGAGAAGCCGGAAATGAAGAGCATAAGCAGCGTTTTCACCAATGCTTTCACCTACGAGAATGAAATACACGACCTCTTCGGAATCGAAGTTCATGGACTCAATATCAATTATGGCGGCAAATTCTACAGGATAAATATAAAAGCCCCGTTCAGCACATTGAAGAAAGCTGTCGCCGTCGCCGCTACAGAAGAAGGGAAGAAATAACATGCCCAAAAGGACTATAATACCATTCGGCCCGCAGCATCCGGTTCTCCCGGAACCGATACACCTGGACATCGCAATCAGGGATGAAAAGGTCGTAGAGGCTATCCCGTCCCTTGGATTCATACACAGGGGCCTTGAGCTTCTCGTCGACAAGAAAGACTTCAACGACATGTGCTTCGTAGCGGAACGAATCTGCGGGATATGCAGCTTCATCCACGGACAGGGCTACTGCCAGGGCATCGAGGAAATCATGAACGTCCAGGTTCCTGACAGGGCGAAATATCTCCGCACAATATGGGCTGAACTTTCCAGGATCCACAGCCATATCCTCTGGCTCGGCCTTGCCGCCGACGCAGCCGGATTTGAAAGTCTCTTCATGCACAGCTGGCGTGTTCGCGAGAAGGTGCTTGATATCTTCGAGGAAACCACCGGAGGTCGCGTTATATTCGGAGTAAACAAGGTTGGTGGAGTCAAAAGGGATATTGAAAACGATGTCCTTAAAAGAATTGTCGGCACGCTCAAGGATATGGAAGCTGAATTCAAGCCGCTGGCCAACGTCTTCATCGACGACTACTCCATAAAGCACAGGTTTTCCAATGTAGGAATGCTTTCAAAGGAAGATGCCTATAAGCTTGGCGCCGTCGGTCCTGTCCTCAGGGGCAGCGGTGTTTCAATCGACGCGAGAAAACTCGGATATGCCGCATACAAGGAACTCAACTTCGAGCCTATCGTCGAAAATTCCTGCGACTGCTACGCAAGGACCATTGTGCGCGTCCGTGAAGTATACCAGTCCGTCGACCTCATAAAGCAGGCCGTCGACAAGATTCCCGACGGTCCGATAGATCAGAAGGTCACCGGCTCCCCCAACGGCGAATTCTTCTCCAGGCTTGAACAGCCCAGAGGCGAAGTCGTCTATTACATGAGGGGAAATGGCACGAAGAATCTTGACAGGTACCGTGTCCGCACCCCGACATTCTCGAACATAGCGCCTCTCGTGAAGATGCTTGAAGGCTGTGAACTCGCGGACGTTCCGGTTATAATCCTAACTATTGATCCATGCATAAGCTGTACGGAGAGATGATCTATGCCTATTAATCCATTTGTAAAAATGACGTCGACCGTGATAAAGCACCTTCTCGGTCCTACTGCATGCAAGATGTATCCGGTTGAAAAGCCTGTGTTCTTTGCCAATACCAGGGGACACATCGCCATTGAAACAAATAAATGCATTCTCTGCACTCTCTGCGCAAAGAAATGCCCGACCTATGCGATCCAGGTCGACAAGCCTGGCAAAGCCTGGAAGATCGAGCGCACAAAATGCATCATGTGCCTCGCATGTGTCGCGTGCTGCCCTAAGAAATGCCTTACATCTGAAAATCAATATTCAGCGCCGGTTACCGTGAAAGTCGTGGAAACTTTCAATGTCGAACCGCCCGCTGCTCCCAAAGCCCCTGAAACCTGTCCTGGAAAAGAATAGCCGCATCCCAGCTGTTTTTCTTTGAGTTAAGGCCCTTCAGAGTGTATCTTTATTGAATTATGAATCCCATATTCATAGATGTACAGCTTCCTTCATTCCGTTCCTCACGGGCAGTCATCGCCTTTGGCTCCGACTCTAAAAACACTGTATCATATATTCACGGCAACAAGTGCCTTCTTTCAGGGAACCACGGGCCGCTTTCAGATCCTGAATCCGTCATGAAGTTTGAAGAAGCCGTAGAAAATGTCATAAAGACCGCCAGGCCTGCAATTGCCGGAGTCGATCTGCATCCGGACTATTATTCGACGGTACACGGTGAAAGAACTTCAGATGAACTTGGTATTCCCATTGCGCGGATTCAACACCATCACGCCCATGCCGCCTCATGCATGGCTGAACACGGGCTTAAGGAATCACTTGCACTTGTCTTCGATGGCACAGGATACGGGACAGATGGGAACCTGTGGGGCGCTGAACTCCTGCATGTGGACAGCGGAGGATATAGAAGACTTGCGACTTTCGCAGCCGCCCCCCTCCCCGGCGGTGACGCTTCGGTCAGAGAACCTGTACGTCAGCTTCTAGGCAGAATGTATTCCTATGTCTCTTCAAGCAAGGAGGAACTCGCTGAATTCTGTAAAAGGCAGGATGTGGATCCTGAAAACGCCTTCATGTGGCTCAAGCAGGCTGAGAGAAATATCAATTGCCCGAAATCCCATTCGGCGGGAAGACTCTTCGACTCAGTATCAGCCCTGCTGGGGTGTGCGCCCAGGATAGCGCAGGAGGCTGAAGCGGCAATCAACCTGCAGAAGGCGGCTGAAGCCTGCAAGGATAAGCCGTATGCAGCGCTCATGCCATTCAAATCCTTCGAAAAGGATGACATGCTGTATATAGACTGGTCCCCGACTTTCATAAATGCGGACATAGTTTCTTCGCGGAGGAATTTATTAGCCCTGTCGTTCCATCATTCCCTTGCGGATGCCGCCATGAAGATGCTGGAGTTCGGAACTGCAAAGTTCGCAACAGGGAATATTGTATTGAGCGGAGGGGTCTTCATGAACAGCCTGCTTCTGGGGATAATGAAATCCAGGCTGGAAGCTATAAAGTTCAAGGCATTCTCCCACGAAAAAATCCCGACGAACGACTGCGGCATCTCCGTAGGCCAGGCCGTCATAGCTGCGCTTGAAAACTCGAATGACGAATAGCGAACATTCGAATATCGAAGTGAACACAACTGGAATCAAAACAATCGATCTTCAACTTCTTCATTCGCAGTTCGAATGATCGTGATTCGACTGTTCAGCTCTCACGCCGTCAACTTCGCCAGATAATCGATCCACGCATCCATCCCCTCGCCCGTCTTGGCGCTGAGCTCGAAAACAAAGACTCCCGGATTGAGCTGGCGGATGTTCTTCCTGACCTTCTTCAGGTCGCAGTCGACATGATCCAAAAGATCTATCTTTGTAAGCACTATGACTTTGGCGTCAGAGAAAATAACTGGATATTTTACCGGCTTATCCTCGCCTTCAGGAGTTGACAGCAGGGCTATTTTGAAATTCTCGCCGAGGTCGAACGCGGCGGGACATACAAGATTTCCTACGTTCTCTATGAAAAGGATCTTTGTTTTTTTGTCTATCACTTCATGGAAGACATTGCCGACCTGTTCAGCATGCAGATGGCAGGAGCTCTTCGTTTCAATCTGGTGGACTTTCGCTCCCTTGCCCTGCAGCCTGCGCGCATCGTTGCTGCTCTGTATGTCTCCCACGATCACTGCACAAGGGATCTTCCCCTTCAACCTTTCCAGTGTCTTTTCAAGCAGGAATGTCTTTCCGGAACCGGGAGATGAAATTATATTTACCGCAAGAATCCCCCTCTTGGCCAGGAACTCACGGTTTTCCCCGGCATACCGGTCGTTCTTTTCAAGAACTTTTCGTTCCAGTTCCAGAACCCTGCGCTCGGACTGGTCGGGATGCGGGTGGGCATGCTGCCCTCCTCCCTCATAATGATGCTGATGGTCCACGAGGTCATCGGCATGGGTGTGTATTGTGCCGTCCGAATGGACATGATATCCTTCGGGCACCACTTTTTCCTTGCCTGCCTTATTTAGTTTCCTTAAGTTCGCACTTCCGCAGCCGCAGCTTGTACACATGGTGGCATCTCCCGTTTTATGTTTTCCGCCAGACTTGATTTCCGGTCGCACTTTCCCCGGAACCTTCCTATTCAACTTCCATGGACTTAATCTTGAACTCCCTGCCTGAAACAATCTCAACATCTAATGAACCACATTTTCCGCATTTGGCAAGGGGGATGTCGTGGACTGTCTCCTTGCCGCAGGCTTTGCATTTGACCTTCATTTCAGTAACCTCGATGATGAGCCTGGTGTTTTCCGCCGGGGTACCTTCTGCGGCCAGAGGGAAAGCGAATTCGAAGGGTTCCTTTTCCACGCCGGAGAATCTTCCTACTGACAAGGTGATGGAATGGAGCGTCGACGCCCCTTCGTTGCCCATTATTACAGTTATCTGTTCGACCAGGGATGTCGCTAAAGACAGTTCATGCATGAGAGTTCCTCCTGTCTTTAACAGATCCTCGGGAGGAGTTCGCCCCGGGGCAGATCTATTATCCGGGAGCCGCCGCTTCCTGTTTTCAGCACGACCTTCCCGGAATTGGCGGTGACGGTCCCAATCACACATGCATTTCTACCGGCAGGCATCTCTCTCCATTTTGAGACGATATTGTCCGCCTCCGATTCAGAGCATATCATCACGACCCTGCCTTCGCACGGGGAATGCAGCAGGTCAAGTCCGAGCATCTCGGAAACTGCCTTGGAGCCTGTTGAAAACGGTATCTTCTTTTCCTCAAGCTCAATGCCGAAATCGGAACCGGATGCTATTTCGTTCAGGACCGCCGCCATTCCACCACGGGTCGGATCCCGCATGAACTTCACGGCGGCGCCGAACTGATGGACGGATTCAACGAGAGGCTGGACAGACGCCAGATCGCTTATCGGACCATTCTCTATCTTTATCGCCTCCCTGACGCATAATATCGCTATCCCATGATCGCCTATATTGCCGCTGACTACAACCTTGTCCCCCTTCACGATGCCTTTCCTGCCAAGACGGAAGTCCTTGAATGGTCTTCCTATGCCGCTCGTGTTGATATATATCCTGTCGCAAAGCCCCTTGGGTACGACCTTGGTATCTCCGGTGACTATCTGAACTCCGCATTCCTCTGCAGACTCCTTCAGGGAATCAAGTATCCTCCTGAGCAGTGATATCTCAAGTCCCTCCTCGAGGATCAGGGCCAATGACAGGAAAAGAGGCTTTCCCCCTGCGACGGAAACATCATTGACCGTGCCGTAGACACATAGGTTGCCGATATTCCCACCCGGGAATTCAACCGGTTGGATTACAAAGCTGTCGGTCGAGTAGACAAGGGAATCCGCATTGCCGTATTCAAGGGTCGCGGCATCAGGCAGTTCACTGAGGGCGCCTTTTCCAAAGCGTGAAAGTATTTCCTTTTTTATCAGTTCGCCTGAAAGTCTACCCCCTCCACCATGGGCAATCTGAATCCTGTCATCCATGATAACACCTCCTGGGATTGTTGATGAAAGTTCTATCTTACCAGTGAAACCCTCTTCTTCTCATCGAATTTCCTGCTGAAATCCATGACCGGATTGCTGCCGTCGGGCTTCCTCAAGTCTTCCTTCAGGAACTTGATGAACTCGGAAAGACGCTCGCGGAGTTCCGGATCTATGACATGCTCCACCTTGCAGGCGATATCATTCGAATTCTCTGGCGAGCATCCCAGTATCTCATGGTAGAATTCCGCCAGGACCTGATGCCTCTTGTGGAGCTCGCGCGCGATTTCCTCGCCTTCGAGTGTGAGCGTTATCGTCTTCCTTACAGTATAATTGACCAGCCCCATCGAAGTCAGAACCTGCATCGCCTCAGTGACAGAGGCCATCTTAATCTTGAGTTTCTGGGCGATGGCCTTCACGTGGGCATGCTCGTGCGTGAGACAGAGCGAGTAGACTGTCTCGATGTAGCTCTGCTGGTTGAGGGTCAACCCCATGCATTTGTCCGACACTGTGCTTCCAATTGCCATCAGCAAATCATTCCCCTCTGATCTTCTTCTTTTCTGATTCGCACTTCTCCTGCAGGGAAGATACTTCAGAAGCCGTCTGCTTCATGATCTTGTCGGCTTCATCCGGTGTCTTCTTGATCCTGTCTTCCGAAGCCAGCTGCGCCTGGACAACTTTGGATTTGAATTTCGATTCCACGTCGGCAATCGCCTTCTTCTGCTGATCGGTCAGCTTCTTCATAGTGCCGCCAAGCCTGTCCATAGCCAATTCAAAAGAACTCTTCATGGTAAAATCCCTCCGGAAATCTATAATTCTTCGATATCAAGAAGATAGAACATCAAAGCGTTTAACACAAGTCCATGTCCTATTTTTCCGTCTTTGACAAATTGCCTCACCTTCCCCACTGGAACAAGCACCGTCTCGATGTCCTCGCAATCCTCCATTGCCGGCTCCGAAGCCCTCACGGCATTGTCGACAAACACCGTGTAGCAGATATTGTCCTGCAGCGCGGGGTTCGGACACACCGAACCCAATATCCGCGCATTGCCTCCCCTGTACCCGGTCTCCTCGAGAAGCTCCCGCTGCCCGGCAAATACCGGATCGGAATCCGTCGAATCAATCAGCCCGCCGGGTATCTCGATCTCAAATTTCCTGGTGCCATGGCGGAACTGGCGGATCACCACCATCTCGTTCTCCGATGTCACTGCAATGATATTGACCCAGTCCCCGAACTTGAACTTATAGAAGTCCCCCCGCCTGCCAGTCCTGGGACATTCAGAGCTGTCGACATGCACCTTGAATATCGGGGTGTGCAGGATTTCCTTTGTCGAATGGATTTTCCAGGTCTTGATCTTGTTCATTTCTTTTTCATTGCATCCATGATGGGTCTCAGGCTGTTCATGAATTCCCCGAACTTGCCTGAAGGTATCTGCTGGGCCGCATCGCTTGTGGCGTTCACAGGATCGGGATGGGTCTCCACTATTATTCCGTCGGCGCCGACGGCTACAGCCGCGCGCGCAAGAGGCAGGACAAGGTCTACTTTTCCGGCCGCATGGCTCGGATCGACTATTACCGGCAGATGCGTTTCCTTCTTGGCGACAGCGACGGCACCAAGGTCCAATGTGCTTCTCGTGGCAGTTTCAAATGTCCGGATTCCGCGTTCGCAGAGGATCACGTTAGGACATCCGTGCACGACAAGATATTCGGCGGCTGAAAGCCATTCCTCGACGGTCGTGGCCATTCCCCTCTTCAGCAGGACAGGACGCCCGGCGTTGGCCACGTGTTCGAGCAGATGGTAGTTCTGGCAGTTCCTTGCGCCGATCTGGAGGCAGTCCGCGACTTCCGCAACCTGTTTCACATGGGTGACCCCGAGGACCTCGGTGACAACCGGCATGTTGAATTCCTCTTTCGCCTCTTTGAGCAGCCTGAGGCCTTCCTCTCCCAGTCCCTGGAAGTCATATGGCGATGTGCGGGGTTTGTAGGCGCCGCCGCGGAGGATCCTGCCGCCTGCGGCATAAACATCCCTTGCAGCCTGGAACAGCTGCTCCCTGCTCTCGATCGCGCAGGGGCCTGCGATGACCTGGAAATTCCCGGCACCGACCTTCTGGTCGCCGATCATGACAATACTGTCCTGCTCATGGTATTCACGGCTTGCAAGCTTGTATCTTTTCTGTATCGGGATGACAGCCTCGACACAGTCGAACGACTTGAATATCTCAAGTGAACGGTGGATCTTCTCATCGCCAACGGCGCCGATGACAGTATGCTCCACGCCCTTGATTATGCGGGGCTCGTATCCGAGCTGTACAATCATGCTTGAAACTTCATTTATCTTCTCTTCAGGCGTATGCGGCTTGAAAACAATTATCATTTTATAACTCCGTATTATTTATTCAGATATAAATTCAAATAAAACATGGAAAAAGCTATTGTTTTTTGGCAAAGTCATTGGCATAGTATGCCCGTAATTCACATACTTTCAACTCGAATCCTGTAAAAACAACCATGGCTAAAGAAAAAATTCTGGCTGTTCTTGACATAGGAAGCAATTCGATCGTGCTTCTCGTCGCAAAATGCAATTCAAACGGGACTATCGAGCCTATCAATGAAGTTTTTGCAGTAACCCGCCTGGGCAAGGGGATCACGCACTCCGGCGTGCTTTCAGAAGAGGCCATTCAATACACCCTTGACGTCTCCAAGGAAATGCAGAACATCGCCATGAGCGAAGGCGCCGAAGACCTGATCATCACAGCGACAAGCGCCGTCAGGAACGCCAGGAATAAAAGCGAGTTCCTGGTCAAATGCCATCAGCGCCTGAACATCTTCCCCCAGGTGCTCAGCGGAAAAGAAGAGGCGAAGTTCACATATCTTGGAGCCACCTACGAAATCGAATCGGAAAGCCCCCTCCTCACCATCGACATCGGCGGAGGCAGCACTGAAGTCGCCTTCGGAACGAAGAACATCATGGTAGGCGCACACAGCATGAACATGGGATGCGTCGCCATCTCGGAGATGTTCAATATCGGCAAGGGCGAATGGATCCCCCAGCGCATCGCCGCAAAACGCTATATCAGGAAAAATTTTTTCTCGATCGTCGACGACGTCCATTCCTGGCTTTCAAGCAGAAGCCCCATCGTCATAGCTAGCGGCGGAACAGCCACCACTTTCGCGGCACTCCTGCTCAAGGAGAATGTCTATGACAGAAAGCACATCAACTCGGTCAAGGTCGAAAGCAAGATGGTCGCAGTCTACTCAAGGCAGCTGTCAAGGATGGGCATCGAAGAACGAGTAAGAGTCCCTGGAATGGAAAAGGAACGCGCGGAAATCCTTCCCGCCGGCCTGCTCATACTTTCCGAATTCCTACGTTTCTTCAATTTCAATGATCTCCGCATCACCGCCAACGGCCTCCGCTACGGCGTAATGAAACACTGCCTGCAGAAATACTTCGGATAAAAATCCTGGACAGAATTTTCAGTCTGCGCCCAAAGCATGTTCGTCATTGTTTTTCCATATACCCACTCTTGACTTCATACAAAGATTGTATATTTTAACTTAAAAGGAGGCGGAACAGATGAATACATCGACAGTAAATATTTCGTTTCAAAAAAATCTCCTGTCTGAAATTGACATGGTCGCCAAGCGGGAACACAGGACACGCTCGGAACTTCTCCGCGAAGCTGCAAGAGCTTATATCGATCAAAAACAGAGATGGGACGGGATTTTTTCTTATGGAGAATCCATAGCAAACTCAAGAAAGCTCTCAGAGGACGACGTCTCGCGTGAAATAGCACAATTAAGAACTGAAAAGAAATCGCGGCAATGAAAAGACTTCGGATTGTCCTCGATACAAATGTAGTAATTTCCGGAATCCTCTTCGGAGGAATCCCAAGATCAATACTGGAGATGCTCATTTCCAGACGGCACGACTTCTTCATGAGCATGCCGATAATTGAGGAGGTCAGGGAAGTTTTGAACAGACCAAAATTTGGGTTTGACAGCGGCAACGCCTTGCTGGTGGTTGAAGAACTGCATTCGCTTTGCACGATTGTAAAACCAGCCAAATCAATCAATCTCATCATCGACGATCCTGCCGATGATAAAATTATCGAATGCGCAGTTGAAGCTAATGCCGAAGTCATAATCAGCGGCGATTCGCATCTGCTTTCAGCTGGCTCGTACAAAGGCATAAAAATACTTTCTCCAAAACAATTTATCTCCACTATCAATTGAAGCCTGTATGTGGGAGGAAAAACCGGAATATCAGAAGGTGCGGGGAGTTCTTTTCCTTGTTTATATCGGACTTATCTCATTGGCAATTCTAGCATATTCCGTGTTGAAGTCGGATTATATCTATATACTTGGTTGGATTGGAGGATTATTGATCTTTGGAATAGCCTGCACTATCTACGGCATAATCGCCATCGGCTTTGCCAAAACCATCTTCGCAATGCTGAAATTCTTCGACAGGAAAAGAGACCGGAAATAAAAAATCCGCCAGGTTTCCATGGCGGATTTTTTAAAAACACATCAACAGGCTGGAAAGCCTGTCTTACTTAAAACGAGAACTTCACGTCGGAGAGGCGCTTCTGGAATTCGTTGAGGACGCGGTCCTCCTCTTTCTTTCCTCCCTGCGCCACGAACGTAGCGCTGAAACGGACATAGTGCCCGACATCGTCCCATGGAACAGTGCTTATGAGCTTCTCCTTGATCATCCACTGGCTGAACTCCTCTGCGTTTGCGAACTTCGCAGAATATTTCCCTTCCGCGGCCTTGGGACATTTTACGTAGAGATAGAACGATCCCTGGGGAACCTTGGCGGGGAAGCCAATCGACTTGAGGGTCTCGACCATGCTCTTCAGGCGGCGTTCGTACTTGTCGCAAATCATTGGAGTAATCCTCGACTGGTTGTCAAGGGCTGCTATGGCGGACTTCTGGATCGCCGCGAACTGTCCGCTGTCGGCATTATCCTTCACATTCGCGAACGCCTTGACGGCAAGCTCATTGCCACAGACCCATCCAAGACGCCAGCCCGTCATGTTGAACCCCTTCGACATGCTGTGCAGTTCGACGGCGCAGTCCTTACCGCCGGGGATGGAGAGTATGCTCAGCGGTTTCCCCTGAAAATTAAGCGGGGCGTAGGCAGCGTCGAAAACGATCAGGATATTGTTCTTCTTTGCGAATTCCACGGCCTTCTCGAGCTGTTCGATGGATGCAGAGGCGCCTGTCGGATTGTTAGGATAGTTGAGGTAAAGCAGTTTTGCCTTTTCGCACTGTTCCTTGGTCAATGAGTCGAGGTCCGGAAAGAAATTATTCTCCTCGACAAGAGGCATGTTGATGACTTTTCCTCCGAGATACTGGGTCCATGTCCCGAGGACCGGATAACCTGGGATTGTCATGATCGTGATGTCGCCGGGATTTATGAAGCATGACGGAAGCAGGGAAAGCGCAGCCTTCGAGCCGATAGAGTGGCATACCTCGGTTTCAGGATTCAGCTCGACCTTGTAGAGGGCCTTCATGTAGCGGGCCGCGGCCTCCTTGAAATCGTTGATGCCGTTGTCGGTATAAGTGCGGTTCTCCCATTTGGCAGCTTCAACGCAGAGGGCGGCGACGACTTCGGGGAACGCCATGTCGTCAGGCTCCCCTACTCCCATGTCGATGATTTCAGCGCCGGGATTGGCCTGGAGTGCGGCGCGCTTGGCCCTTTTGATCTTCTCGAACTTGTATATCTTCGTATCCTTGCCGAACTGGTCTCCGCCAATCCTCTGAGCAAAATTCTTCTGTAAAAACGATTCTGACATTTTATTCTCCGATTGTATTGGTTTTTATCATATTTTTTTGCCATGCAAAAAAATATCAATGGTGCGAGAAGCATCTTTCCGGTGCGTGGAAAAGAGCTACGCCAAGGTCGTTCGCGCGCTGTATCACGTCCGCATCCTTGATCGATCCCGGAGGGGATATCATGGCGGTTACGCCGGCTTCGGCGGCAACTTCCACGGCGTCAGGGAACGGAAAGAAGCCGTCGCTTGCCATTACTGAATCCTTGATGTTCTCGTCGCCCTGGTATTTGTTATTGTACTTCCATACGGCCTGCTCCACCGCGCCGACACGGTCCTGTTCGCCAGTACCTACTGAAAGAGTCTGCCCGTTCTTCATGATTACGACACCGTTGGAGCGGACGCTCAGGTTTATGTACCAGGCGGCAAGGATGTCTTCGATCTGTCCGGGTTTGGCCTTTACGGTTGAGACGACCGTACCCAGAGTCTTGTTTTCCGCAGATGCAGGCTTGAGATCGGCGACTGATTTGAGATTCGTCAGAAGCGGTGCCGCGACTACTACCGAACCGTCGGCAAGGACCTTGAGCGTGTTATGCACATCGGATGCTTCGCCGACATATCTCGGTATAGCCGAGATGTCGCCGCATTTTATAATCCTTATCTGCCTGTTGAGCTTGAACTTGTCGCCGTCGTTGAATATGACCAGCGCATCCTTGTCAAATGCCGGAGCGACAACGCACTCGCAGAAGGTGTTCATTATTTCCGTCGCTGTCTGGGCGTCCACCTCCACGTTGAAGGCGATTACGCTTCCAAAAGCCGCGCGTGCATCGCAGTCCCTGGCCTTCTTGTAGACATCGCATACGGTCTCGTCGCCGCGCTGGACGGCCGCGCCGCTCGGGTTCACGTGCTTCATGACCGCACAGGCGGGCTTGTCGAAGTACTTGACTATGTTCAGGGCGTATGAGATATCTTCAAGGTTGGTCTGGGACAGGCCGCTCTTTCCAGTCTTGAGCACATGCATGTCGCCGACCGTGCATGTCGTTCCTTCAGGCTTGTAATAGGCGGCCGGCTGATGCGGGTTGGTCCCGTAGCGGAGGTCTTCAACCTTCCTGTAGCGCTTGCCGCGGATTTCTATTTCATCCTCGAAAGCCCCCACGTTCTTTGAAAGATAAGTGTTTCTGTTCATCGTTGATTCAGCCATATGTAAATCTCCTGTATTTAATTTTACGAGAAAGGTTAAATCTTATATCCTGTAGAGATTTTTTCAACACTGTTGCCATATAATTTTGAAAGGATAGATTACATGCTTTAAGAATCAACATCGAACACTCAACATCGAACTTCCAACTTCGAATGAATTTAACTTTTCAATTCGATGTTCAAACTTGAATGTTGGACGTTGGATGTTCAACTTGGATTGCAATCAAATGAACATTCTCATCTGGACATATCACAGGGTGCTTCCCAAGGCATCATCGGCGGCTGTAAGCGCCGATGAATTCGAACGCCAGATCGCCTACCTGGCGGAATCAGGCTACAAATCAATAGGCCCCGCCGAGCTCGAGCTTTTCTTCAATGGCAAACTCCCCCTGTATGACAAATACACGATGCTCACGTTTGACGACGGCTGGGCCGACAATCTCATATGGGCGACCCCGATCCTGAAAAGATATTCCGCGAAGGCGGTACTCGCCCTGAACACCGGGCTGATGAACAAGGAGGGGCGCACCATCCGCAAGGATGGGAACTATGAGATAATAGACTCGAAAAAGGCGCTTGAGGAATCCGTCTACGGAAAAAGTTCAAGATCCTTCCTCAACTGGAATGAAATACTTGACATGAAGAACTCGGGCCTCTGGGAATTCCAGGCCCATGGCAACTCGCATTTCGGATGCTACTCGAAGTTCGGCAGGATAAAAGGATTCTTCCCGGAGAAACCTCACTGGACGATGGAATACGCCCTGGGCGAACCACCATTCCCTGGCGCGCCAAAGGTCTCATTCGGAAGCACTCTGGCCGATAAAAGGACTGTCATGGGCAGCGATCTCAAGGACTCGCTCAAAAAAGCATCAGGCGATGCGGAATGGACCCGCCTATGCCAGGCTCATCCGGCTCCAGTGGAGATCCTAGAGACAGACGAGGAATTCGAGACGCGCGTGGAGACGGATTTGACCGAATGCAAAAAAACGATCCTGGAAACGCTCGGCGTTGAGACATCCTCGCTCTTCTGGCCATGGGGACAGTCTTCCGACGCCAGCGTGAGAATCGCGAAAAAATGCGGATTCAAAATGCTCTTCACCATGGAAAAGGACATTGTCAACAGGAAAACCTCCCCCGACAGCATTCCGCGGATCGCCGCGCCTGCGAACTTCGCAGACTTCAAGAGGCAGATGACCATCTATTCAAACAGTATTTTTAGAAGAATTAAGAAATTTTTCTAAAAACACATCATCAATTTCGCCGATTTCCTGCTTGACATGTTAACACTAATATATATTATATATTTTAACAAAACAAGGCCGCATTGAATTTGAGGTTTTGATGTAGAGTTGCCTGTCTCAGGCAACTATTTCGAAGACCTTTGCTGTGACAGCGAACACTGCATCAGTGAAAAACAGCTGGAAGAACATGAAGACCAAATCAACAGAAAGACCAGAGTTGTTTTCAGGACCGGTTGCGGCCGGGTTCCCCTCGCCTGCCAGCGACTACATCGAGGGAAGGCTCGACCTGAACGAGCATCTGGTGAAACATCCCGCTGCAACTTTCTTTGTCAGGGCCTCCGGAGATTCAATGACCGGCGCCGGTATTTTCCCCGGCGACATACTTATAGTGGACCGTTCCCTGAAAGCGGCTGATTCCAACATCGTGATCGCCTCCATCGACGGCGAGTTCATTGTGAAAAGACTGCGCGTCTCCGACGGCCGCATATCTCTTGTGCCTGAAAACAAACGATACAACCCCATTGAGATAGCCGAGGGAAGCGAGCTCAAGATATGGGGAGTGGTCGCCTATGTGATACACAATACAATAACTCGTAATTAGATACTATTGATCCGGCGGATATTCAGCCGGTTTCAGAAATACAGGCGCCTCTGCCGGATCAAATCCTTTCCCCGGTGGCGCCATAGGCGACCAGGATCCGCACCGACTTTTCAAACCAGTCTCAGCAGGAATCCCTTGAGATATTCCGACTCGGGGAAATTAAGCGCAACCGGATGGTCGCAGGGCTGGGTGAAGCTGTGGACTATCTGGAAGTCCTTCCCTGAATCCTCGGCGGCCCAGCACAGTATCTCACGGAACTTCGCCCTGTCAATTCCCGACGAGCATGAAAAAGTGGCGACCAATCCTTCAGGCTTGAGAAGCTTCATTGCAAGAAGATTTACGTCCTTATAGGCCCTCGATGCCCGGTCGATGGAAGCCTTTGTAGGCGCAAACTTGGGCGGATCCAGGATTATGAAATCAAAACTCATGTTCCTGTCACGGAACTCCCTCAGCACCTTAAAGGCGCTTCCATTGAAATATTCCCTCTTCGCCGACTCCATTCCGTTGATCTTGAAATTCTCCTCGGCGATATCAAGGGCGGGCTGCGATTCATCCAGGAGGGTCAGGCTTTCCGCCCCTGCCCCGGCGGCATTGATGGAGAATGCGCCGGTATATGAGAAGCAGTCCAGGACCGACATTCCAGGCCGTATGAACGAGGCCGCAGCTCTCCGGTTGTCCCTCTGGTCAAGAAAGAAGCCGGTCTTCTGTCCTTCGGCAAGTGATACCTTGAACTTGAAGTTGTTCTCGCTGATCAGAAGGTCCGGCGGGATGGCCGCGCCGGAAGAAAAAGCCTTGGAATCGGAAAGACCCTCAAGCTTGCGGAGTTCGCAGTCCGAACGGTCGATCAGCGCATCGGCGCCTGATGCCTCAATTGCGAATTCCGCAATTTCACTTTTCATCCTGTCCATGCCGCAGGTCAGGAACTGGGCCGCCAGATATTTCCCATACTTGTCTATGACAAGTCCCGGAAGTCCGTCCGACTCTCCGAAGACAAGGCGGCAGGAATCCGAACAGATGCTTTTCCCTGGCAATGGAATGCGGTGGGCAACCGCCTTTCTTATCTTCTGCCGGAACCATTCGGCATCGGGATATTTCCCGCGGTCGGTGGAAAGCAGTCTTATCCTGATGGAGCTTTCGGGACTGAAATGGCCGTAGCCGACGAAGGAGCCTGCAGCGTCATGGACGGTGACGATCGCGCCGGCTTCAGGAGTTCCTTCAACGGACTTTATGGATGACGTGAATATCCATGGATGGACGATCTTCCTGGAGCCGTCCTTTTTAAAAAAGGTTCTCTGGAGTTTTACAACCGGTGTTTGAGAAGGCATGGGATCCTAGCGTCCTTGTGTTACGGTTCTATGTTTTTCATCACTTTGCACATCTGCTTGCCACGGCGAAGCCAGTATGCCAGTTTCGCCGAAACTGGCTCGGAGGCGGTTTCGGCGAAACCGCCATACTTGATTCAATCGATGTTCAAAGTTGAATGTTGGACGTTCAAATTTGGCTGCGTTTCCGGCAAATCCGGCCTCAGACGCTTTTCAGCCCTTTCTGCGCAAATGATTCCTTTACCAGCCATTCAGCGGCTTCAGGATTCTGGAGGGTTGAAACCTTTGCAAGGAGCTCCTCGCATTCCCTGACGGTGAAAGCCCTGAGCACTTTCCTGACGGCAGGAATGCTTTTCGGCGCCATGCTGAGGTCGCTTATCCCGGCGCCGACGATAAACGGGGCGGCATAAATATTGGCGGCCATCTCACCGCATATGGTCAGGCTCTTGTCCTTGCGGCCAATGAAGGATTTCGTTATGAACCTCAGCATTTTAAGGAACGACGGATGCAGCGGATTGAACAGCCCGGCGACATGCTCGTTGCCCCTGTCGACCGCGAATGTATACTGGAGTAGGTCGTTCGTGCCAATGCTCATGTAGTCCACATACTGGAGGAAATCGTCCAAGGCGAAGATCACAGATGGGACTTCGAGCATCATCCCGACCTTGTAGTTGTCGGAATGCGGTATGTCCTTGGCATGCAGTTCGCTTTCAACCTCGGCCAGGACCTGCCTGGCCTCGATGATCTCCGAGACGCAGGATATCATCGGGAAAAGTATTTTAAGGCTTCCGTTCACGCCTGCGCGCAGGATGGCCCTGAGCTGGGTCTTCATGAGATCCTTGTTCGCCAGCAGCACGCGGATTCCGCGCCATCCGAGGACAGGATTGTCCTCCTTTGAAAAATTAAGGTATGGAAGAGGCTTGTCGGCCCCGATGTCAAGAACGCGTATTGTGACCTCGTCCCCCTTGACTTCCTTGAATATCTTCGAATAGACCTGGTACTGGGCGTCTTCGGCGGGCATATACTCCCTTATCATGAAAAGGAATTCCGTCCTGTAGAGTCCGATGCCCTTGGCGCCATATCTTTTCAGGAAGGATGTTTCACTGATCAGCGATATGTTTCCACGCAGGAAGAGCTCCTTGCCGTCGGCCATCACCGCGGGTTCGTCGGAATAGTCGGCTTCGGACTCGCGGCTGGAGAGCTGGATCAGATCCTTGAAATGGTTCTTCACATTTTCAGCGGGCCTGATATAGACGTTCTCGGCATGGCAGTCGAGAATCACCTCGTCGTTCTCCCTCACATTGGCAAGTGCGTCCTTCGCTCCCAGGATGGCGGGGATGTTCAAGGCTTTGGCAAGTATGGCCACATGCGCGGTCGCCCCGCCCTTCTCACAGACAATGCCGGCGATCCTGTCTATCGGCATCCTGAAAAGATCGGATGGAAGAAGCTCGTTTGTAAAGACAATCTGGCGTTCTTCCGCGATAAGTTCGTCCGACCTGGACTCACCGCTCCTGATTGACACGAGAATCTTGATTATCCGGAGGAGTATGTCCTTGAGATCCATCGCCTTGTCCCTGAATATCTGATCCTGGAGACGGCTGAATCTCTGCTGGTAGTCATCGTTGACCATCTTTATGCTCGACTCGACGTTGTATCCGTCGTTTATTTTCTGCCTTATGGCGTCGAGAAGGGTTTTATCATCCAGGAAGAGGATGTGCACGTCGAAGATGGAGGCGTCTGCCTCGGATATGAGGGCGAGCGCCTTTCTTCCGAGCTCGGAAGTCTCCTTTCTTGCAGTCTTGAGCGAATGCTCGAAGAGCAGAAGCTCCTTTGCAGGCATATGGTTCTTCTCTATCTTGATGTCCGCGAAATAATCATGCTTGGTATAGGTGGCCGCGGCTCCGATGGCAATGCCGCTGTTTACGGAGACCCCCCTTATGACGACCTGCTTCCTGCGCTTGGGGCCCTCGACCCTGGCAGCATCGGAATCGGCCAGGACCTTGAGCATCTTGGAACTTATTATCAGGTTTGCGATCTGGGTGCAGACCGACCTGACCACATCGGTTATCGAAGGCGTGAACGGCTCCTCGTTTATCTTCTGGAGGTTCAGCACCCCGACGCATCTTCCGCTCACGGTAAGGGGGATCGCGAGAAACGACTTGAACTTCTCCTCCCCCGAACCTTTGATGAACCTGAACTTGGGATGGGTTTCCGCGTTCGCGACATTTATTATCTCGCCGGACTTGAAGGCCGTACCGGTTATTCCTTCGCCCGGCTTCAGCTTCACCTTCCCGACCAGTTCGGCATTCAAGCCGCATGTGGCCGTAAGGGCGAGATGCTCCTTGTCGTCGTCGTAGACATAAATCGAGCAGACATCCGAGTCAAGGTTCTTGGCCAGCACCTTGACTATTTCGTCCAGGATCGTAGCCTGGTCTTCGTTTTCAGCGATAATTTTGGAGATTTTTCTGAGTATCGTTAGCACTTTGGACAACATATAATACCTTTAGTGAACCTCTGACAGGAATGTTTGGAATCAATCCGAGTATTATACTGACATTTCATTCAATTTCAATTGGACTGGCAGATAAAAACCCAATCAGGATTTCTTAATGAAAAAATTTGGAAGCATACATGTCCTGACGGACTGCTTCTCCTGTTTCGACATTGATCCTCGGCATGTGAACGAACTCGACCTCGGCTGCGGCAAGGGAGGATTCACCTGTACTCTCGCGGCGAAATATCCCGGGCGGAGGATATTCGCAGCTGATGTAATGCTTGGCCGGCTGAGAAAACTGGAGAGGCGCATCGCAAGGGAAAGCCTCGCAAACATCGAACTGCTCAGGACCGACGCATGGAATCTGGTCGGATATTCGCTTCCGGACGAATCATTGGACCGCATGCACATATTATGCCCGGATCCATGGCCCAAGGAGAAGCACCGCGGGAACCGCCTGCTCTGCTCTGAATTCATCGGCAGGCTCCTCCGGGTCATGAAAAAGAACGGAACCGTGCATTTCGCCACGGACGACAAGAGCTACTTCAGATCGGTCACTGGTCTTTTTTCCAGGAGCACGCACTATCTCCGCGATGACAAACGCCTCTCGGACATCATGGACATCAAATCTGACTTTGAAAACAAATGGGAAGCTGAAGGAACCAGCGTGGAACATTCGGCATGGGTGAGGCAATAAATCCAGGCAGTTTTTAGTCTTATCTCTTTGATACCCAACCATCCATCAATCCAGTCATCCATGGGTCGGTAGTGGAGGCAATTAAAAATTATTTCAATTCTTCCCTGAGTTTCTTATCCACTATGGCGTCCAGGAGGGGTCTTGCCGGCTGCCACTTGTTCTCGTATAGGACATAGCCGTTCTGGGGATAGACCTGATTCTCGGCCTCCTTCTTCGCGGCAGTGTTTATCGCATCAGTTTCAAGCTTCCTGTTCTTGTCGAACTTATCCTTCTCCGCCTTCATGTAAATCTTCACCGAGTCGGAGGCGGTATACCATTTACCGTCGATTTCCCGGAAGCTGTTCTTCTTCATATATTCGGACTTGTTGAACTTTTTTGGTGCTTCATCGCGGATCCTCTTCTCCCTGTTCTTGATCTCCTCCTGGTAGTTCGCCTTCGTCTTCTTTATTATTTCAGCCACGAGCTCCATGGATGTCCTGCAGGTCCCGTCGGCTGTGACGGAATATCCGTATTTCCTATAGAAGCCAGGCTTCTCCGAAGTCTCGATTTCAGTCTTGTATTTCTCCTTGTTCTTCTTGAACTCATCGAGCAGCTGTTCAGACATTTTCTGCACCTTGGCCTCGCATTCAGCCTCGTTGAACTTCCATCTCATGGAAGCTGGAATATCAGAGGCGAGTATCTGGCGGTCGCCTATCACGATCTTGTTTCCGGCCTTGCCATTATAAACTCCCTTCACCGGAAGCCCGACCGCATCCTGCAGCTCCACCGGATCACCCTTCTTATAGCCGCCATATTTCCTGCCGAGTTCCGAGACCTGGCTGTAAAGGTTCTTGCCGGAATATTTCTCCTCGACCTTCTTCTGGAGGTATGCCTTGTATTCGGCATCAACGGTCTTCAGGGGGGCCGAAGGTTCCTTGAGAGGCATTTCCAGCTTCAGTTCGCCGGAGATCCGTTCAAGCTCCTTCTGTTCATTGAAGTTCCTGTCGATCTTCCCAATTTCACGCTCGATGACCGACCTGATCTCCTCGCCCATCTTCCTGGAGGCCTCGTCGACCGTCATCGGAGAAGTCGCATCAGTCTTGAGATTGAGGTTGCTGCAGATCAGCTTGCGCGTCTCCATTTCATTGAAAAGCGGCAGGGCTGAAATCTTCTGTTCGGCAATTTTCCTGGCTGCGTCGTCTATCTGCTTCTTCAACTCCTCCGGACTCAGGGCGGGGGCTTTTACATCCTTTGAAACTCCGAGATTGCTCGCCGTGGTCTCAATCAGGAACTTGCGGATTTCCCTTTTCTTGGCGGATTTATTATAGGCTGACAATCCCCAGATTCCCAAGACTATCAGGATGACAACAGCGACAAACGCGGCATAGATTGTCGTCTTGCTCTTGAAATTTATATTCTGCATCCTGGCTGGAACGAGCGGAGGGAGTCTCATCTTTGTTTCCTTGCCCAGGGATTCATAATGCTGCAGCATGTCCTGCTTGAGCGTTGCGAAGTCATGATACCTCTTTACTGGCTTCCTGGCGATCATCCTGTCGATTATTGCTACGATCTTCGGATTGCAGTGCTTGAGGAACGAGGACACGCTGAGCACCCTCAGCGAAGTCAGATGCTTTGTCACAAGGTCGTTCACTTCGGCCAGGGAATAGTATGTCCTGCCAGCGAGCATGTAGAAAAGCACCATGCCGAGACTGTAGATCTCGCTGTATTCGCCTTCAGGGGCGCCGACTATGCGTTCGGGGGGGATGTAGAACGGGGAACCGTTCAGCTCATCTCCCACATTTTCATGCGCTGAGGCATCATGGAGCGTCATGCAGAGCCCATAATCGAAGAGCTTGACGGTACCAGTCTTGTCAATGATGATATTTTCAGGCTTCATATCCCTGAAGAGATATCCGGCCTGTATGATATGCATCTCCGCTTCTATGATCTGAAGAGCTATCTCGACGGCTTCCTTTTCAGGGATCTGCTTTTTGGATTCGACAAGCAGGTCAAGCCTGTCGCCGTGTACGAATTCAGTCACGATGAAATATTCGTCTCCGTCAAGGCCGTAGTCGGTAATCTCGACCACGTTCTTGTGTTTTCCGATGGCGCTGCCGGTCTTGCCGTCGTGGAGGATAGTCTTGATGAGGTCCTTGTTGGTCTTCTCCCTGCGGGGAAGTACTTTGACCGCGTAGTCCCTGTCATCCTTCTCCGAGATGGCCTTGTATACGCTGCCCATTCCGCCGCCGCCGAGAGGCGTGTAGAGCCAGTAGTCCCTTATACGGAGCGGAAGGATGACCTGGGCGGAACATTTAGGGCATGCCGTAACCTCCAGGGGGGCTCCGGAAGACAGCGGGATATCCGCCGAGCAGGAGGGACATTTAATGATACCGTCCTTCAGATTCTGAATTTTAGGAAGAGTTTCTGCCATATTTAAAGTGAAGGAACAAATATCCTTTTTCTTTTTAATCTAACACATGAACCCAGGAATTAAACCCTGCAATCATAATTTCGGCTTGACAGGATAATCCCCGGAAAAGCATGCATGGCAATAATCCGCCGACTTTGTCTTCCTGACGCATGAGAGCATCCCGTCGAGCGAGAGATATTCCAAGGTGTCGGCATCAATGATCTTCGCGATCTCCGCAACTGTGGAGTTATTCGCTATGAGCTCATCCGCGCTCGGGAAGTCTATTCCGAAGTAGCAGGGCTGTATATGCGGGGGGCAGCTTATCCTCATATGTACTTCCTTCGCTCCGTTCTCACGGAGGGTCCTTACCCTCTCCTTGCTCGTATTCCCCCTGACGATGCTGTCTTCTACCAGGCAGACGCTCTTGCCATCTATGGCCTCGCGTATGGGGTTGAGCTTCATGTTCACGGCGGTCTTCCTGTCTTCGGGGGACGGCTTGATGAACGTCCTACCCACATAATGGTTCCTCATGATTCCAAGATCGAACGGGATCCCGGAAGCTTCCGAATATCCAAGGGCCGCATACATCCCGCTGTCGGGCACGGGGACTACGATATCGGCCTTGACAGGACATTCCTTTGCAAGCTGTCGTCCGAAATTTTTCCTGATCTCATATACGCTTTCGGTAAAGACACGGCTGTCAGGACGCGAGAAATAGACAAGTTCAAAAATACAATGTGCGCGTTTTTTTGAAAACGCAAAGAATTTGCTCCTGATATTTCCGTCGTTGGAGACGTGCACGATTTCACCAGGCTCTATATCGCGGACATATTTGGCTCCTACGATATCCAGCGCCGATGTTTCGGACGCGAATATGACCGTATCATCGAGCTTGCCCATGCAGAGCGGCCTGAAACCGAACGGATCCCTTGCGGCGATCATTCCATCCTCGCACAGGCCGACTATGGAATAGGCGCCCTCGATATTTTTCAGGGCGTATTCAAGCGCATCCCAGGGCAAATCGCCGGCCTTGTGGTGATGGGCCGCGATATGCAGGATTATCTCAGTGTCCAGATCGCCCTGGAAAAGAGAGCCGCCCCGCTTGAGATGGTTCCGCCAGTGGGCAGCATCGGAAAGCGTGCCGTTATGCGCGAGCCCGAGGCGCCATTTGTCGAATTCCACGACGAACGGCTGGGCGTTGGCGACATTCGAACCGCCATAGGTGCTGTAGCGGACATGCCCTATCGCCATCTGCTGGGGCTGCTTCCACCATTCACGCGGAAGACGGTCGAAGACGTCCGCGACAAGCCCCATTCCTTTCTGGAGTTCGCATTTTCCCTGCCTGAGCACCATGATGCCGGCACTTTCCTGCCCGCGGTGCTGGAGCGCGAAAAGGCCGAGCCTCGTCAGGGCGGCCGCATTGGGATGGTTTGCTACACCGAATATTCCACAGGCTTCTTTAAGCATAAATAAAAATTCCTACCGTTAAACTTTTAACATAAGGGGAATCGCATATTGCGGAAGTTGACCGCATAATTTATTTAATCTCTAGAAAAATGCAACCGGCGGAAACAGGTTTAAGCATATTTATTTCGCATCGCCGTTCAAGGAGAAACTCAACCAGGCAAGGCTCCATTGCGTGCGATCAGCTCCCTGTAGAAGAACGCTGAATCCTTCAATGCTGAGATCATTTTTTCAATAAGATCTCCTTGACGGCCTCCAGCAGCTGATTGTAATGATATGGTTTCTGGAGCAGGCGCAGTCCTTTCTCCTCTATCGACTGCCTCCCAAGCCTTTCATCGGAATATCCGCTGGCCATCAGGATTTTCAGCGAACTCTTCCTCCTGATCAGCTCTTCGACAAGAGCAACCCCGTTCTGCCCCGGAAGCACTACGTCGGACAGTACCAGGTCGATCCCGCCCTTCTGCTCGTTGAATATTTTAATGGCCTCAACGGCATCAGCCGCGGGAAATACTATGTAGTTGCTGTCCTTGAGAATTCTCGTCGTCAGGTTCCTGACGCTGTTCTCATCCTCGACAAGGAGTATCTTTTCCCCGTCACCTTTCAACATGAACTTCTTTGTTTCAGTCCTTGTCGGCCTGGGTGCCTTCTTCTTCTCCTCAGCACCCATTGCGGGAAGATAGATCTCGAATGTTGTGCCGCGTCCGGACTCCGAGAAAACATTTATCCATCCATTGTGCTGTTTGACAATTCCATAGACTATTGAAAGTCCAAGCCCTGTCCCCTTGCCTTTGGGCTTCGTCGTAAAGAAAGGCTCGAAAAGATGCTCCTTCACTTCGGGGGGCATGCCTTCGCCGGTGTCGCTCACGGATATGCAGACAAAGCATCCGGGCTGCGCTTCTGTGATCGAAGCGACATCGTCCTCGTCAAGATGTATGTTGCTCGTAATGAACTTAAGCACTCCGCCCGACGGCATCGCATCCCTGGCATTGACCACCAGGTTCATGAGCGACTGTTCAATCTGGCTGGCATCAGCCCTGATCGTGCTTATGGCGGGGAACAGGATATTTTCAATCCTGATGTTCTCTCCGAGCACAAACTGGAACATCTTCTGCATGTTCATCACGAGTTCATTGACGTTCAGCTCCTGCTTGTTGGCAGGCTTCCTCCTGCTGAAGAGGAGAAGCTGGTTGGTGATCTCGGATGCGCGTTTTCCAGCCTTGCCTATCTCCTCCAGCTCAGGCCTGTTGCTGTCATTCTTGTCCATTTTCATAAGTATGAATTCGGTGAATCCGTTGATGACCTGGATGATATTGTTGAAATCATGCGCAATCCCCCCGGCAAGCCTTCCGATGGATTCCATCTTCTGCGACTGCAGCAGCTGGCTCTGCAGCTCCTTCTCCCTGGTGATGTCCTCCTTGATGGCTATATAATGGGTGACCGCGCCCTTGTCGTCGTAGATCGGGGATATGGTCGCGCTCTCCCATAGATACTCGCCGTTCTTCTTCCTGTTATGGAACTGGCCGCGCCACTCTTTTCCGGCCTTTATCGTCTCCCACATCTCCTTGTAGGACTCCGCAGGCATCTCGCCGGACTTGAGGATCCTCGGATTCTTTCCGCGGACATCCTCAAAGCTGTATCCGGTCACCGCTTCGAACTTCGGATTAACATACTCGATGTTGCCTTCGGTGTCAGTTATCAGCATCAAGGCCGGGCTCTGTTCCATGGCGATAGAAAGCTTGCGCATCTTATCCTCGTAGACCTTGCGTTCGGTGACGTCGCTTATGACGCAGATGATTCCAGTGATCTCTCCTTTTATGTTCTTGTGCGGCACGCACACGGCCCTGGTGAAAACAGTCTTTCCATTTTTCCCGTCGTACAGCTTGAACTCGTTGGAATACGACACTTCGCCGCTCATGGCGCGTTTAAGTACGGCATCCACCCCCTGCTCTACGAGTGAAGGAAAGAGCGCAAAGGCATTTTTCCCTATCACATCGGCTGACTTGATGCCGCTGAGCTTCTCCATGGCATGGTTCCAGACGAGATATCTGAAATCCCTGTCCAGGACGATTATGCCCTCGCCTGCATGCGAGATGATCTCCCTGTTGAAGAGGTTGGCCTCGTTAAGGGCCTCGCTGATCCTCACCCTCAGGAAAACCGGCGCGATCTTGTCCAGAACCACTATGATCTTCTTCCTGGCAATCTCGGAGAACTTCTCGATCCTGTGGGATGACAGATTTATCGCTGCAATAGGCCTGCCCTCGCAGATGAGCGGGATTACCGCGATCGCCCGGAGCCCCTCATCCTCAATGGAATTGTCGACATGCATGACAAGCTGCTTGAACGAATCAAAAAGTATCCTGCCCTCCTTGACAAGCCTGGCCTGATAAGTCTCGGTACCATAATAGGACACCTTCTTCGCAAACTCGGGCGTGAGCCCGAAATGGGCGACAAGATCGAGTTCTCCTGTGAACGGGTTCAAATTATACACTCCGCCGGAATCAACCTCGTCTATGCCGCACATGACTTCCAGCACCTTCCTCCCCGCCTCCTTGATGCTGGACACATCGCTCATCGCCTCGACAATGTCCCTCTCCAGCCTCAGTATCTCCTCGGAGAATTTTCTTTCAGTGACATCGTTGAACACAACGGCGAACTTGCCCTTCTCATGGGAGAACGCCTTGACGTCGTACCATTTCCCCAGATCCCTATGGTAGCTTTCAAGCGTTATGGGCTTTCCCGTGATCGCGACATTCCCGAAATCCCTTATCCAGTGCGACTCGGTCCCGGGAAGAATTTCAAGAACAGTCTTTCCAATTATCTTGTTGGCCCTGAGTCCGGTCAGCTTCTCATATGCAGGATTGACCTCAAGAAAGCGGTAGTCGCAGGGATTGCCATTATCGTCGCATATGATCTCATGAAGCGCGAATCCGGTCAGCATCTCATTGAAAAGGAGCCTGTATTTCAGTTCGCTGTCCTTGAGAATACCCTCGATCTTCTTCCTGTCGGATATGTCCCTCACAATGCAGATCACCGCAGGTTTGCCAAGATATTCAATCATACTGGCGTTTATTTCAACCGGGACGAGAAGCTTGTCCTTCGTGAGGCATGATGATTCAAAAACGGCATGTCCTTCATTCTTTATCTGCATGATCCTGTCGGGGATGAACTCCTCGAACTCGGCCGAATCTATGTCCCGCATGCACATCTTGAGCAGTTCCTCATGACTGTATCCCAGCCTGCTGGAGGCGACCTTGTTCACCTCCAGGAAACGGCCATCCATGCCGAGGATGAATATTGAATCGCTCGAGCTGTCAAAAAGGCTCCGGTATTTGTTTTCAGACTCGGAAATGATGACGGACGCCTCCAGTGACGACTGGTGCAGGAGGAATGCAATTATCAGGATGATGCAGATGAGAAGGGTTATGATGATCGGCTGCAGCCTGGTCAGATAGAGCATCTGATCCCATTTCGTCTTTTCAATGTCACAGCCGAGTACGGAATGCACTTTCCTGGTTTCAGTATCCATTATCGGGACAAAGGCTGAAATCCAATAGCCCCATTCATCCTTGTAAGGGCCTGACACGGCAGCCTCTCCATTCTTGAATACCGCGAACAACTCTTTGGGTGGACCGTCATTCTCGCCTGTTTTCCATTCAACTCCGGGCGGCGTGAAATCCTTTTCCGTTTCCGGGGACGAATCTATTGTGAAGATGGTTTTTCCATTCTTAATCTTCATCAGGTACAGCCATCTTATCCCCTTCATCGTGCCTTCAAAAGCCTGCATGTGCGACCTGATGACCTTGTATTCCGGCAGTTCCATGTCAGTCGGAGCATCCTTAAGCCTCTTCAGTTTATTGAGGTCTATTCCGGCGGCGATTGCAGAGACATTTGTCTTCAGCTCATCCCTCTGGCCTGCATCGAAGTTCTGGCTTATGACCGAAGTGAGCAGCCATCCGCACAGGAGCACTGCGATTATCGCCACAGTCAGCCATTTCCCATATCCGAATTTGATTTCAATCAGTTCATTGTGGAGGACTTTCTTCGAGAAGCAGTAGTATTCCCAGAATATGATCGAGAGCATCACGATCAGCGCCGCCCTCAGCACCTGTATGGGGAACAGCGCATACTGTGCGAAAGTCGCATAATTTAAATATCTGGCGGGATAAAACTGGTCAGCCGGGACAACTATACCGGTGGCTAACGCATATGCTCCAAGCACTATCGCTGCAACAAGGAAATAATATCTGGAATTCTTCTCCACGAGAAATACCTTGAACATGAGAAACGCCGCCAGCAGCCCCCCTGTAAGTCCGAAGGCATATCTGACGCATATGTCGTAATTCTTAAGGCCGCCGGCATTGAGGATGAATATGACTGCGAGCAGGAGGCCGTACTGCCAGATGATGTTGAGCCCGCCAAACAGGGAAGGATAGAACCTCTTCAAGCCTGCACGCCCGAACTCAAACAGGAACACGAACGAGACAAGCAGGACTGCGATTTTTATATAGTTGAATCCCGGGATTTCGCCCAGGGGCAGGCTGATCATTTCGACCCATTCATTTATTCCATGGAGGAAGCCGAACAGCGCAAGCATGTCCCACGGGACAAGAGTATTTTTCTTCTTATGCAGAAGGCATGAGATCACGGCAAGTATGATAAAAGACAAGCCGTAGAAGAAAAATATATAGTCCAAATGATTGAATAAGAATTCCATCCCAAATCCTCCCTAATCAATATACCGTTGTGGAATGCTTAAATCCATCGAATTATCATAAAATGTCTTCCTGGATGGAGTTTTCGGGATGATATCATGGCTTTAAGACAATCCAAGCACAGCCCTAAGCTCAGAACGCGAGCTTTTCATGATTCGCATCGCTTCCTTTGCATCAGCTGAAGTGGCCGATTCACCTGGATAACGGAACTCAACAGCATACGATGAAAGACGAATCATGTCCTCACGCATGCCCATCAGAAATGGATGTGCATCCGAGCCCTGGTCAAGTAAAATTGGCAGCGCATGTATTTTCCGGACAGCAATGCCTTTCTTTTCGAGAATTGCCTTAAGATATTTTTCGATACATTGCTGGGCATGAAAACATACTGCGTTATGAACGGGATTCCTGCGAAGTCGATGGAGAGTTGCCGCAGCGCGGAAATCCTCCTCTGCTTTTTCAATCCATTCGGCGACAGGTTTAACCATACAGCACCTGTCCGTCTTGAAGTACAGAGCTTAAAAATGTGTCCTTCATTGACAATCGTTCAGAAACTTCAGACGGACGCTTAACTATCAGATCCATAGGAAACGCAGCGTCAAGCTGAAGACGTATCGCAATAGCCTGATCGACATTCCTGGGATTGTCATGTTCCATTATGACCAGAATATCCACATCGCTATCTTCTTCAGCAGAGCCACGGGCGTAAGAGCCAAAGAGTATAATACGGTCTGGATGGAATCTCTTTCCGATGTCCCTGGCATATTTTCTGATTTTATTCCGATTTATCATAGTATACAAAACTAGTCCGCTAAGCGGAAATAATCAAGGGGAAACTGCCAAAAATCAATTTGGAGAATAGAGCGACAATACGCAAGTTCTAAAATCCCAGACAATTGGATTTCCTTTTAAGCGCGGAAGCCCTTATGGATTCTGCATCCTTCCCATGAACAAAATGCTGCCTGTCACAGAATCCCTTATGAAGAAAATAAACGGATGATCGACTTTGAAGTAGATCGCATTGACAAGCACCAGCCTTGTAAGCGGATCGATGGCGCCGGGAGGAATCAGGTCTTTTATCTTCTTCTCGGTCTTATCCTCTACCCACTTGTTTATCTCAACACATGCCTTATCGCTCTCCTTCTGGTAGTCAACAGGCCTTGTCTCGGAACCATAATTGTCCTTTATCGTCTTCAGATATCCGTCCAGGAACTTGTAGTTCTTGTCAGGCCAAAGTGAATTTGCGACAAGCAGCTGGCATTTCTTATCGGAGGAATAGGAGTTGATCTTCTTCTGCAGCTCATCAAAAGCCGGATGGAGCTCGTCCTGAGGCAGCTTGAAACACATTGCCTCCGCCATCTGTTTTTCCGTCTCACCCCTGGCCCCGGCATAGGTCATCGCAAATGCAGTTGAAATGCTGTACGGCGAAAAAAGGACGTTCCCTTTCGCGTCCTTCAGTTTGCCGTAAAGCTTGAAAGCGAATTCCGCATTGCTTGTTCCGAGACTTCCTTCACCCGCGCAATATGCGGAAAGTCCGAACAAAAACACAATCATTGAAATCATCAGTTTCATTTCCTGACCGCCTCCTTGGAATTTTTCCCGAACGGGAAAAATTAATTTATTCATAGTTATATTTCTTTTCGCGGCGTCATCGCCGCGAAAAGAAATATCAATCCTTCACATTCAACTTAATCTCATCCGAATTCGCCTTGAGCTCCGGAGCGTACATCGCGCTTCCCCTTGTCGGCAGGGCGCTGAACTTGCCGGGGATCTCGGCCTTCATGCGGTATGAGACGCTGTGCGTCCCGCGGGCAAGAGTCCTGGTGAAGAAGCATACCCGCTCGTCTCGGAATTCGACATATGCGCCCATCTCGTTCCCGTTGTAACCGCTGCGGACTTCGCAGGGCTCGAAACCTGCCGGCTTCATGTCCTCGAACACCAGGTACTCATAGTCGTTCTTGCTCTGGATTGTCAGCTCGACCTCGACAAGGTCCCCGCTCTTCAGGGTTGCGAGATCCGCAATTTCCTGCCTCTCGTATTTTTCGACCTTCTGGGCGAGAGCCTGTCCATGGGCCCCGGCAACGTTCACCTTCTTGTCGACTTCCTTCAGCTTGTAATACTTTCGGTCGACCTTGATCTCCAGTCCGGCCCTCTTGATATAGTCCTCAAGACTGAAATAGCTGAAGTAGGCGTTGTAATAAATCGGCCCTCTTCCTGTTTTCCTGATCTCTATCTTATGTTTTCCAGTTGATAAATTCTTGCCTTCCAGCAAAAATTTATTATTGAAAGAAAAAATATTATCCTTGTTGATCTTCTCGACCTTTGCCAGTTCGCCGTCGACAAGGACTTCTACGACCATCTCAGGCTTGTCTTCACCGCTGGCGCGGATGTAGTCGGCCATAGCCTCTATGCAGAGCGCAGTGTCGCGCGTCGAGTTCCAGTAGGTAGAGTGCTTGCGGTTGTTCAGCAGGTACTTCACCAGGCGCGAAGCCGTCCCGCCCTTCGGCTCTGCAGCCGCAAGAAGTTTCAGGTAATATGCATGTGCCTCGAACTCGCTGCCGTACCAGTACCACCAGTAGCCTTCGTTCCCGAGTTTGAGATACGCCGTCTGGTTCTCATCGTCCTGGACGAGATACTGTCCAATGTTCTTCATGATCATCTGCAGCTTCACGGCATCCTGCTGTTTCTGCAGGGCTATCCCGAACATGGATTTCGCATACACGCTGATCTTGGTCCGGTCGCGGTAGATGAGGGTTTTCATATCGTCATTCTTGACGCCCGCATCCACAAGTATCATGTAGACAAGGGCATCCAGGTCATCAACATAAATGCGGGTTCCGCGCGGATGATCCTTCTTGCATGTATCGCCTTCGGGATATTCATGCCTGCAGGTATTTGCGAGCTGTCCATCCTGGTATTTCTTCAGCCAGTCGACACCGCGCTTGAGCATTGTCTCGTCTATCTTGAGGCCGTTCAATTTCGCGATCTGGAGTCCATGGAGGACTGTCGCCGTGGTGTGAGCGCTTGAATATTCGCCCCATCCCGAGAACCAGCCCCAGCCGCCATCCGACAGCTGCATGAAGGCAAGCGCCTTCAATCCGTCGGCCACCATGTCATCAAGCAGCTCCCCGTCGAAGACCGGATTCCGGTCGAAGCGCTTCCACTGTTTCGCGCGCTCCTTGTCGTCTCCGATCTCCTGCGCATTCAAGTTGGTCCGCTTCTCGGCTATCTCCTTGAGATTCACACCCATGTCCTTCAAGACCTTCTGGGTGATGACAGTCGGAATGAACCTGTTGAGCGTCTGCTCCGTGCAGCCATATGGATATTCCGCAAGATACGGCAGCGCATCGATCATCGCGTATGCAAGACTCGGCGAGAACCTCACTTCAAGACGGCTCTCCTCAATGCGTCTTTCACCGGGGACGTCGATTGCGAAGTTCGCAGTTCCCGAAGCATCCTTCGCGGAAATATTCCCGCTGAACGGAACCATCTTCAGCATTCCATGTACATATACCGGGAACTTCATCTCCATCGCATCGCTGTCGCCTTCGGTTACGGCCTTCATCCTTATTGTGACCTCGCCTTCCTTCAGGACAGATACCCGCCAGTCCACCCGGACTTCGCCGCCGGACTCGATCTTGACATCCTTCACGCCTTTGTCCTTGGCGTCCATCACAGACAAGTTTCCTCCTTCGATCTCAAGAGCGACCTTTGCGGATTTCGCATCCTTGTAATAGTTATGGACAATCGCCGAAAGCACGACTTCATCCTTCTCAACAAAGAATCTCGGCGCCTGCAACCTGACAATGAAATCCTTCGAAGTCATGATTTCCGTCTCACCCTGTCCGACCTTCGTCCCGTGCGTCATGCTCCACGCCTTGACTTTCCAGGTCGTCAGATTCTCCGGCATTGCAAGCTCTATTTCCGCCTCTCCCTTTTCGTCAGGAGTGACTTTTGCCGCCCAGAACGCAGTATCGGCGAAATTCTTCCTGACAGTGACACCCGCAATTTGTTCATCACCGCCACCGCCTGGTTCTCCAGCGTCCTCGGCTTCTGCTGGAGCATCCATTGCCATTCCAGCATCTTCCTTCTTAGCCCTAGAGGCCATAACCATAGGTGCGGCAGGCGTCGCCATGCTCCTCGCCTTTCCTTCCATCCTACCTCCTCCTTTTCGCAGCATCACGCCGCCGGTGGCGACTGCATCAGTTGCTTCAGACACTTCCTGGTCGAGATTCCCGAACACTCCAAGCGGCTGCATCCCGACTTCCTTTTCCTTGAGAAGGTTGTAGAAATACCTGTCGATATTGCTTTCAGTACGCGCGTTGTGCGACCGTCTCCATTTCCAGAAGAAATCCTTGATCTCGGGCACATTCGATCCACCGCTGATGTATTCGACGGACTTGTCGTAGACCGTGACGACCACCGATCCCGTCGTGACCGGCTTCCCGAAGAAATCAGTGACTTTGATTTTTGCTTTAGCCTTCTCGCCTGGCTTATATTTTTCCTTTAGAGGAAAAATATCAACATTCAGCACCCTCTTCTCAGGCGGAACCACGAGTTCCTTGACCGAGGTGTATATCTTTCCGTTGGAGACCGTGACGGCCTCGACAAAGAAGTTCGGCATGTCCTTCTTGCTTATCTTGATCTCCTCGAACGCAGTCTTGCCTTTCATGCGGATTATCTTCGGTGCAAGATAGACACTGTTTGCAGGCCTTGTGAAAAACAGGACTGTGCTGTCCGCCTGGTTCGTCCTGATGAGTATCTTTGCAGTCTCCCCATCCTGGTACTCGGTCATGTCGTTCACTATTTCAATATCGTTGAACCTGTAGTCATTGTCCGGTTCGCCTTGCGCGTGGACAGTGAAGATGTATCCGCCTTCAATGCTGTTTCCCTTTGCGTCCTTCAGGACATAGGATATTTTGAACTGCCCCTTGTCGGCGGCTTTGATCTGCTGGCTGGCGCGCCCTTCATCATTTGTATCCACTTTCCAACTCTGAATAGTTTTTTCAGAAGGTTTGCCATCATTAGCATAAGTTATTTTCATCAGTTTGAGGAAACCTTCTCCTTTGACAGGCTTCCCGTCGACGGTGCGTCCTGCGAAACTCGCATTTACCGCGTCGCCAACCTGGTAGAAACCCCTGTCAACCCAGCCATATACGCTGAACGGCTTCCTCGCGGCGATCACGCTCCCCTTTCCATAGATAGTGCGGCGCGACTGGTCGACCACTTCAGCGCTGATCTCGTAGCGGTGGTCCTTGTCGCCATGCATGGCCTTCGCGACAGAGCTGTCGATCTCGATCTTCACAATGCCGTCTTCGCCGATCTGGACTTCGTTCTCCATGACAAGTTCCGGAGGATCGTTTCGGACCGGGAACCACCATGGACGCGGAGATTTGCAGCCCCATTCCCTCCACCCGGGATACCAGTTATAGTCGCATGCGAACCACCAGTACCCGGGACCGTAGAACCAGTCCCAGTACATCGGAGGATACCAGTTGACCGAATGGACATAGCGCTGGACCTTGTATTTGACCTTGGCATTTGCGACAGGCGCCCCGAAATAATACTTCGCCTTTATGGTCGCAGTGATCTTGTCACCGAGTTTCACAGGTTCCTTCGGAGCTTCGACGAGCACTTCATATTCCGGCTTCTTATATTCCTCCAGCCTGAAAGTCCCATGTCCGCCCAGCTTCTCCACATATATGCTGTATACACCGAGCGTCGCGCTTCTGGGGAGCTTTATCTTGTCCTCGACTCCTCCGAACTGATCCGCCGTAAGGGTCTTCTTGTATATCTCCTCGTTCTTCGGATTGCGGATTATCACCGTCATTGCGCGGTTGGCGAAATCAGAGACATCCTCCTGGTCATACTTCGCCTTCCTCACCCATACCTTGAAGTTGGTCTCCTGGTCGGGACGGTAGACAGGACGGTCGGTGATGATATAGATCTTCGTCTGGTTGTATTCTGCGTCATAATAGTTCCCATACCATATTCCGTTGAAACCAAGATACGCGGTCCTTCCGCTGTCGGCTGATGTTCCCCCAATCCACTGGAAACCCTGCGGCATGGTTTCAGGACCTATAATTGCCAGGCCTGTCTCATTGGCCTCCACCGTGAATGATTTCGTCTCAACGTTATAATGCCTGCCGGTGACCTTGTCCAGAAGTTTCCTGTCAATGGGCTTCTGCATGAAACCGAAGAAATCAAGCTTGATCTTGGAAAGCGGACTGCCGGTCGCCGCGTCAGACACATAGTAGATTGCGTTCCCGTTGCCCTGTTTCCTGAGAATGACGGTATCATTGAGCCAGACAATTATGCGGCTGACATTTCCGTCTGCGAGTTTCGCAGTTACAAGGTAGGCACCGGCATCTTTTACAGGAGTCTTGACAACGACGGTGCTGTTGAAATGGTTTTCGCGCGGCTTCAGCCTCATATCCCATGCCGCAACTTTTTCGCCAATGTACTTTGTCTGGTTGTTCCAGACGATGCGCTGGCCGATGTCGTTGATGTCCGCCAACTGCCAGTCGAGTTCCCTGGGATTTGACTTGATATATTCCCTGACATCATTCAGGAGTTCCGGTATCCTTATCTTGAAAGCCTCGAATGAGACCGCATTGCCGTTCCTGAAGCGGAACTCCAACTCCGCAGCTTTGCCGGCGACAAGAGGTCTTGAACCTATGAACTGGCCCCAGTTCCCAATTGCCTGGTCCAGAAGCGCCTGCTTGTATTTGTTGGGATCACCATAAAGTTTAATGCTTGTCTGCAGCAATTCGGCGGCCTTGTCATACTGCCTGCGGTTCATGAAGACCTGGACAAGGCAGTCAACTGCGGATGAACTGTATCCATCCTTCGATTCAAAAATACGCCTGTATATCTTTATATAGTTGTATTCGTCCAGAAGCTTGAAACGCCTGATCCCTGTTGCGAGTTTCGCAATCGTCTCGTTCTCCGACAGGGTATGGACGGCATATGGACCACCTTGATCCTCATTCTCCTCCTCGCCGACATTCCCTTCGCCATCGTCGTTGTAATCGTAGAACCTGCCATAATTTGCCATCGTCTCGACGCCGAACTGGCCGCTGAGGAACTGTGCGTATTGCAGCAGGATGGAATTTTTCGATGAAGGCTCGACCTTCATCGCCTCTTCAAGAAGCCAGCGCCAGCGTTCACCGTCGCACTTCGAATCCGCGAAACTCGCAGGCACCTTGTAGTAGACGGGATTTCCGTTCTCGTCGACAGGCGCCCCCTTTGTCTGTCCATTATAACCGTAATATCCCTCCTCGTAGTCGGGAAGCTGGGTCAGGTCGGAAAGGAACTGCATCTGCCATGAATCGTTGTATCCCCTGCCCTGCAATATCGTCCGAGCAAAGCTCTCATAGAAATTCCTCTTCTCATAGGCGGTATCCACCTTCTGGACCAATGGCATCGCCTGGAGATAGAGCTGGAGGCCGCGTATACGGTCGCGCTCCATTGCATTCATGTATTTCCCGCCGCCCCGGTGCTGTCCGCGCTCAAACTTCCCCGAAACCATGAAGCCGTAATGATCAACGTACATGTACTGTTCCGCCGCCTTCACAAGGAGCATCCAGTTGCTGAAGTTGTTCGCGATGACATTCTCGATGAAGGAGTCGAACTCGTTCTGCCTGTTCAGGTTTCTCAGGCAGTTTAGGGCCATGCTGAGATCTTCGCCTGCCAGACTGGGGACTTTCTCATCACCGAGCGCAAGCTTCGAATAAAGATCATATGAATCCTTGTAGTTCCCCTGGTTGTAGAGCGTGAGAGCCTTGTCGCGCGCAGGCTTGCCGGCATCTTCAGCGGCCTGCAGCACACCGGAAAGCAGAACTGAAAGAAACATCGTCAAGGAAACCATGCAGTTTTTCATATGACCCCCGTATACTTAGTGTTTTAATTGCAATGTGATACAGGCGTCACCGCCTGTGCATTCTCTTTTATACTTCAATGGTGTCTACACAGTAAAGACGAACGACCTGATGACTTATTAGAACATTATTGTAAAATATGACAGTTTATCTGAAATTCGAGCCGGGGAGTATCACTTGCTTGTATTTATATTTACCATGAAATATAGTAACTACTAGTAACAACCAAAAGGGGGTATCACATGAATATCAGATTTCTTTCCTGTTGCGCCGCACTTCTCCTCGCTTCAATCATGACACAGTCAACTCTGTCGGCAAAGACCGTCGTCGCAATTTCGGAGATGTCCGCCTCGCCTGACTTCTCTGCGGAGCAGCAGATAATCTCCGATGTGATGCAGGCCGAACTTTCGATGTCGGACAACATCACCCTCGTCGACAGGAAGCAGATCAAGGACGCCTTAAAGGAAGTCCAGCTCGGTGAACAGGGCATGGTCAGCCCGGAATCCGCAAAGCAGCTGGGCAAGATAGTCGGAGCGAAATATTTCTGCTGGGGCAAGCTCAGCAAGTCCGGCGACAAGAACATGGTTATTGTCAAGATTATCGACGTCGAAACGACCGTTACCAAGCTCGCCTATGCCCAGATGCAGGACAAGAATGACGCTGTCGAGGCCGGCAAGGCTCTCGCGGCAAACCTGGAAAAACTTATTTTAAACTTCAATGCCGACAAGGAAAAGGAAGCCAAGGCTCTTGCCGATGAAAAGGTGAAGAAGGAAATTCCTGCGGACCTGAAACGCCCTGTGGTGACCGTGATAATACCCGAAATGCATGTCAGGCAGGCGATGCTCATTGATCCTGCCGGCGAAACAGAAATCGTAAAGAAGCTCATCGACAACAAGTTCAAGGTGATCGATTCTGAATACACCGTAATGATGCGCAACGATCCGGCCAACGCCCCTGGCATTTTCAGGGACAAGAAGACCGCCACGGATTTTGCCGCCAAGAAAGGCGCCGACATCCTCATCTACGGCGAAGCCATCTCCGAACTCGGCGCGACTGTCGGTGAATTCAAGGGCTGCCGCGCGAGGCTCGAGATAAAGGCGATCAGGACTTCCGACGGCGAGATAATCCTTTCCGACAGCGCATACGCCGGCGACACCGATCTTTCAGAAGCTGTTGCAGGCAAGAAGGCGATCCAGAAAGCTGCCCAGAAGCTCGCCGACACTTTCCTTCTCCAGCTAGCCCAGAAATGGAACGGGAAATAAAAACAGGCAGGAGCCTGTTTTTATATATTTTGGAGCGCTGGCCTCATGCCGGCAATTCAGTCTGCAGAACGGTTTCATCTTGAAATCACAATTTGTGATTTCAAGTTCGATTTGGGAGATTCGTATGGCAGAAGGCATTAAATTTGGCATTTTGAGAATAACAGGTTTTATGCAACAACAGTATCTCGTTCAGGATATGTTTGGCTAAGTTTATCGTCATGTAAAACTTTTTAAGGGGGTTTTATGCTTTTCCGGAACCTTGTTCTTATTCTTTCTCTCCTTTTCTCTCTCCCATCCTTCTCCCAAGAGACCACGCCCGACCGCCCGCCGGTGATCGCGATGACTGCGATTGCGAATTTCACATACCCAAAGGAATCCCACGACATCATGGCTATTAGAGACAAAGTTGTCTCCGACCTGGTCAGAAATTATGAATGCGTGGTCATAAGCCGGTCAAATGGATTTGCCATGGTTACTGAAAATACGCTTGGCAAAATTAGTGCCGTCAGAGATGGTACCGCGCAGACCGTCAATAACATTCCCGCTGCGGATTTCGCAATTACCGGTTATTTCAAAGTCACGAAACGCGAACCCAAATGGGCAACGCTTGGATGTACCCTGCTGATCACGGATCTTCATGAGAAAAGCAAAGCGGATTTCCGGAAAGCTGAGTTCGTCCCAAACGAAGACACGAACTTTTCACCGGAAATAACCGCCAAGATAGTAGATATGCTCAAACTGAAACCTAAAAAGAAATTCGAGCCCGTAAATGAAGTCCTGAATGAAACCTGGGCAATACTCCCCGTCTCGCACCTTGAAACGCTAAAGCAGATGGAACAGTCTGCAGACAGGTCGTTAGCGATGTCGATGGAACTGGCGCTTCAGGAAAGCAGGAAGGTGAAGAGGATTGTCGACCATAATGAAATCGACAAGGTACTCCAGGAACTGAAGATTTCCTCGTTGAGCGGCGCAACGGAAAGCCTCGCCGGGAACATCGCAGGAATTGTCGGAGCCGATCGTGTTGTCATGTGTACCGTCAGCCGGGCAAGCAGGAAGAATGACAATATCAGGGCTGATCTTTTGCTTGTTGACGGAAAGACGGCTGAAGTGCTTGATTCTGTATCAGCCATATGCAAGAAGGATGAACTTGAAAAAACCTCTTCCCTTCTGATAGTTCAGCTGGCCCAACAACGCAGTATCGCCCATCCTCATGGGACCGCGACAAAGGAAATGAGGGCAAAGGAATATGAATTGTACAAGGAAATAATCCACAACATGGAAAACGGATGGAGTGATATTGATTTTGTCTTGTCGCAGACCGAAGCAGCATATATGCTTGTTCCCGATGATCCAGCCAAGTTGTTTGAGATTGCAGCAATACTGCACGATAATTGCCTGCGCATGAGCTGGCAGCAGGATATGTATGACATATACGGCAAGGTTCTTAAATATCCCAAGACAAAGATGATTGTAAATACTATTGATAAGCTGCTCCAGCCGGAATCACTATTCCTGAAAACCCAGTATCCACTGATTATCAGGGCCGACTCACACTGCCTGGCCGGCGACTTCGACACAGCTCTGAACCTGATCAATATGCATATAAGCCAATATCCTGACACTGAGAGAGCGTACGCATCCTATGTTCAAGGAACCATATATTACTCTAAAAAAGAATATCAAAAGGCAGAAGCATGTCTTGCGGGATATCCGCCAAACAAGAGCGATAGCAAGCTGAATCAACTGGGAGTGAGCCTTGGACTCCATTTATACAAGATTCTGGGAAATGACAAGAAGGAGCTCGGGTATCTGAAAATTCAAAGAAGTTATTACTGGGATGTATTGCGATGCCTTCAGCTGATTAAAAAGCTTGAAGGTCCAAAAGCTGTCATTGAATATTCAGAAAGGAGGCCGTTGTACAGTTATGAAACGGACAGGCCGGAAGTCCAGCTGGAACTTGCAAAAGTATATCTGGAACTGGGGAACAGGGAAAAAGCCGCCGAGATCCTGAGAAATGCAAACAGTGATGCCATGTTCAAGGTAAGAGGCAGTAAATGCTATGACAATCCGGAATATGCAAAAAAGGTCAAAGACGAGATCCAGGAATTAAACAAACAGCTTGGCGCCAGCAGAGTTGAATGGAAGAAGGCTTCTCAGATAGCGGGCATACCTGATAGATATAAAATATACATTCAACCTATTGGCATGACTGATCTCTCGATATTTACCAATGCCGTCCCAAGGATAGAGGAATTCTGGGGAACACGTGTAAATATACTTCCAGTCCTGCCGATGCCAGAGGACCCGCTTTCCTTTGTCAAAGAGAAAGGCCAATACAATTCCCGGTTAATTGTTGATCGCTTGCATCAGGCCTGGAAGGAACCGGATGACTCAATATACACGTTCTACGCTACCGACAGGGATACTTTTATGGATTTTGAATTTATAAAGAAGGCACATAAGGAAAAGAAACAAACTAAATGGGCCCTCTCTGTTTCGAAGACCAAGGCTGACAAGTTTGACTATGATTTTATTACCCAGTGGATTTGCAGGGACCTTGCAGGTATCTGGAGAAGCAATAAGAACAAGACCGTGGAAGATTATAAATCGAAACCATACTTTGGAGATTGTGTAGATTATTCATGTTGCATCTCAATCCTCGGAAATCCTCAAGACAAGAACTTCGCCTTATGCGAAAGCTGTCAGAAAAAGCTGAAGAACGTCAAATTTGATGAGTTATATGGCTTTTGGCAAAAGATGATCAAACTTGACGCGATTACGGATCCCGAAGAGAAGAAATGGGTTGAGGAATATAGGATTAAAGTCCAGGAAGCCCTGAAGAAGGCGGACGAGGAAAAGGCGATGAAATCAAAGGAAAAAAATGACTTCCTTCCTTCGGTCGAGGTTGCCGATGCCAAACCTGGAATATTCTGCGACTATTATGAATTTGAAAATGACAAGGTAAAGAACTCGAATCAACTGACAGAATTACAGCCGCAGAAGAGCATGATTGCCCCTGCCCTATCAACCGACTCAATTGAACGCAAGGAGAATTTCGGGGTCGTGTTTTCAGGTTTTATCAAGGTGCCAGCCGACGATGTTTACACTTTCTACCTGTCGTCCGACGATGGAAGCACCCTGACAATCAACGACTCTAAAATCATCGATAACGACGGAATGCATGCGCCTGAAACTAAAACTGGAAGCGTTGCCCTTAAGGCAGGTTTTCATCCCATCCGTCTCGCCTATATCCAGGGAACTAAAGACAAGCTCCTTGAAATATACTGGCGGAGCGAAAAACATCTATTAGGCCAGAAAATAACCGATAAAGTCATTTTCACAAATAATGCTTCAACGTCAAGGATGCCATGAACAAAAGAATACTGCTTTCTCTTCTACTATTCCTTTTGACGTTGACTTCACAGTCCGCACCAGAAGATAATATCATCGCACCGTTCGACATCCCATATGTCGACGGAATCACGATCGACGGGAAACCTGATGACTGGGGTGGTCGGGGGTTCCGCGTCGACTGGATGAATGTACAAAACAACAATGACAGGCTGAAGCCGGAGGATTTCGATCCGCGTTTTAGAATTGGCTGGGACCAGCGGGGAATCTTCATGCTCTTTTCCATCACCGACGACATCATATGCGAAGACAGGGACAGCAACCTCTGGGAAGGAGATACAATAGATGTATTTATCACAGACAATCCCGTAGCTGAACGATACACAAGGATAATTGTCTCCCCGGGACTTGACGCTGGAATGAAGAATGAACTTAGGATAAAGAGACAGAAAAACATAGGGGCGGAAGTCGAAGTGGCTCGAATCAAGACCGAAAAGGGCTATATCTGTGAAATGTTCATGCCATGGAGGAATATCGGCAAGGCGCCAGCCGAAGGAGATGTCATTTTTCTTCAGATTTATGTAAATGACATGGAGTCCGGAGAAAAGAAAGTCCGATATCTCTTCTTCCCGCTGGAGTACGACGATGCCTATTATTTCAGGGGGAACATGCATTCCCTGAGGCTTGCCAGGGCTGCGTCGCAGCCGATAGTCTCCAGCAATGAAGCCAGATGGAACGGAAAGGAAAACATGCTGGCGATAACCGGAGTCCCGGAACTTGCAGGAAAGGAATTCACCGTGAGAAGCCCCAGGCGTGAACTTGCCAGGGGGAAAATGAAAAGTAATGTTAAACAAGGTGGAAGCTTTGGACAAGTCATCATTCCCGCTCCGTTGCAAGATGAGTATCTGGGGGATTTTGAAATCGAATTCAGCGATGGATTGAAACATAGGGGTGTCGCATCAGCGTTCAAACCTATAAATCTCTGCGCCGACCTCAAGTCTTCCGAATCCATGGACGGGAACCTGAAACTCAGCATGGACCTGGCAGATAGCGAAAAAAACGCAGGATATTATCTTGTATCGCCCCTGACAGTGCGATGCATCTTTATTGACGAGAACGGAAAAGAGCTTCCGGGAGCAAATGGAAAGGCCGGAGAAGACATCACGTTAAAGGTTCCAGGCAACGGCAGCTATGCACTTCTTGCTACCCTTTGCGATCTGGATAATGATGTGCTGGCCGGGAGAGTCCTTTCACTGGCCAATGGCAAAGTTGTCCAGCCTGTCAATACGGACAAGGCGTCAGTAATTGCCGTCTCGGGAATCGGCCCTTTCAACTGGATGATGGTTTATTTCAAGAGTTTCCATCTCGACGACATATTCTGTCTGAGAGACCGTATATCCTCTATTCTTGTCCATAACTATAACTGCATTACGCTGAGCCGTGCAAGAGGCTATAACATGGCGGTGGAGAATTCCATAAATAAGATCAATCTGCTCACGTCGGAAAATACAAACCCGTCCGACACTTCTTCCCTGCAGGTGCCTGCCGCAGATTTCGCAGTAACAGGGCATTACAAGTTCACAGGCAGGCAGAATCCTGTATACATTGACAGGGATTACACTTGTGAAATCATGCTCAACGAGATAAGCGGTCCCGGGAAAAAATTCCAAAAGCTTGATGTTGCTTCAGATCCTGCCAACTACTGGAAAATCGCCGCACCGATAATAGCGGCGATCAATCCTCCCCCCAGGATTCCACTCGGTCCGGGCACAGGCAGACTTGACGGAACCTGGGCCATCCTCCCTATAACAATAAAGGGCATGGCCTTGAAATCAAAGGAGCTCCCCCTTTCGGTCGGAATTGAAATCGCCTTGCAGGAAAGCGGCAGGATATCCAGGCTTGTATCCCATGACGAGATGGACAGGATACTCCTGGAAATGAAGATAAAATCCCTCGACGGCGCAACTGAAAGCCTGGCTGGCGATATCGCGAAGATCGCAGGGGCCGACCGGGTAATCATGGGGACTTTGAGCGACTATTCAAATCAAAGGCATCAGCTGAACCTGTTCCTTGTCGACGGCAGGAACTCCGTCATACTTGAAAGCGCTTCGGCGATCTGCCTGAAAAGCTCGCTAAATGATTCCGCCAGCCTTCTTGCGCTCAAGCTGACGGAAAGAAAGTATGAATCCCCGGCACTTCCACCGCAGTCAGATGAAGCAAGGAAGAAAGAAGCGGAAATATATTTGAAGATAGAAAAAGCATCCCTGTCGAAGGAGCCCGGCCTGAAGGATGATTACAGGGGGAAGTACCTTTGCCTCCTCTACTCGCACGCACTGTCGAATCTCGAATCCGCATATTATCTCGCTGGCAGCGACCAGGAACAGGCATGCAGGATAGTCGGCGGGATTCTATCTGAAAATCTACTGGAGGCCATCCCCGCAGCAGAAAAACTTTCCCTGATCCAGATGGTTGACAATATCTTGAGGCCTATCCCGCCGGGGGAGAAAACCAAAAGGGCATTGTCCTACCGTGCGGCTGCGAGGATATACACCGGCATTGAATATGACGAGGCGGCAGGGATATTGGATGAGCAGAAGGCAAAGTATCCCGGACTTGACGAGGAGTATTCCTGCCGTCTTAAAATCCACCTGCTATATAATGCCGGCAAATATGATGAAGCCGCCGCCGGCATCGATGCGCTTGTCAAGACCTATGGCAGGAACACGCTATGTTTGAATTATTTTGCAGATGTCTACCGCAAAACAGGTGATGAAAAGAGAGAATTGGAAATCCTTGAAAGCATACGGAATGGCAAAAGCGCTGAAAACCTGTCGCGCTATGTCAAGCTTACTGCGAAATTCAAGGGGCCGGAAAAAGCTATTGCACTCTATGAAAATACGGGACAGTGGCTTAATACCGATCCCGGCACTTTTATGGAACTGGCGAAATGCTATATGGCAACAGGCAACAGGAGCAAGGCCGGGGCAATGCTTGTTTCAGCCAATAAAGCTCTAGAGAAATATCAAGGATATTACACCAAGGAACTGAAAGACGAGGTCACGCGGCTTCTTGCCGAGGTGGGCGACGTTAAATTTGAAGGTCAAACCGCAAAACAGGTCAGGGACTTCCCCGACAAGTACAAGCTCTACATTCAACCGGTCGGAAAGAACAACATGAGGATTGTCAACAATGCCGCCGTCAAGGCCGGAGAATTTTTCGGGACGAAAATCGAGGTCCTGCCTGAAATCCCGCTGCCGGAAGACGACCCGTACGCATTCAACAAGGAACGAGGACAGTATGATTCCGAAGTACTAATTGCGCGGGTCGCAATAGCCGCTCCAGTTCCCAGGGATGCCATATGGATATTCTACGTCATGCCTGAAAGCATATACTACAGGAAATTCGCCTGGAATCGAGGCCTGTGGAGCAACTCATATGGGGATCTGACTTCCACCAATCCGAGGATAAGGGACTCCGATAATTTAATTACCGGCTATATAGCATCAAAGGTTTCTTCAAGTTTCTTGGATCAATGCAGTTCCTGTATAAACCTGCCGGAAGACGCAAAACAAAGGAAAGTGAAAGTCTGCAAAAATCTTCCATGCCTGGTCGCGGCACCTTATGACGGGGTACTATCCATATGCGATGACTGCCAGAAAAGATACGGGCAGGTTGATTTTGACAAGGCATTCAATGTTTTTCAAAACATGAGGTGGCCAAGCACCTGTAACTGCGACAAGTGCAGAATTACAGAGGACAAGAAAAAATACATCGACAAATATAATCAGCAGGTCAAGGATTTCCTGGCAAAGGCCAATAAGGAAAATGAACAGAAGAAATAACGCCAGTCGCAAACATAGGGAATATTCATGATAGATAAACTCATACTCGCCATACTGATGCTGGTTTCAATCCAGCTCTTTTCCCAATCCGACAAGCCCGACAAGCCCGACCGCCCGGCCGTGATCGCGGTGGGCGGATTCGCGAACAATTATGGCTGGAGCAAGGAAAATGTCCATACGCTGGTTGCGCTCAGGGACAGGGTTGTTTCCGATCTCGTGCGCAATTATGACTGCATAGTCCTCAGCCGGTCCAAAGGATATGACATGGCCATGGAAAAAGCCATCAATACAGTTTCTGTAATTGACAAGAAAGCCGCGCCTGACGCAATTCCCGCCGCGGACTATGCAATCACCGGGTATTTCGACTGGGGCGCCCGCACTGGTACAAACAGGGTCAATGTCGATTTTGTCCTGATAACCACAAATCCTGCGGAAAAGAGCAGGAGCGACTTCACGACTGTCAAGATCAATGACGAGAGCATGTGGCCGATAGACAAGGTGTCCGGGAAGATATCTGCGAGGATCGCAAAGGAGTTGAATCTGAAGAAGCGGCCTGACAAGGAACTTGGGACCGGGAAGATCGACGAGGTCTGGGCTGTGCTTCCGTTTTCCAGGCTTGAGGATCTGAAAAAATTCAAGATGCCACCCGACGAGGATCTTGCAGTAAAGGCGGAACTGGCGCTCCAGGAATCAAACAGGCTCAAGGCCATTGTCGACCACAAGGCCATAAGCAGTACGTTGACAGAAATGAAAGTTTCATCCCTTTCCGGTGCGACGGAGGGGTTTGCCGGAGGACTTGCGAGGATTGTCGGAGCGGACAGGATAATCATGGGCAGTGTCAGCAGCTCCTACGAAAAGGGCAATGACCTGAGGGTGGATCTGCTGCTGGTTGACGGCAAGACTTCCGTTGTCGTCGACAGCCGGTCCGCATTATGCAGCAGGGATACTGTTGACAAGGCTGTGGCTGATGAGGTCCTGGAGTTCCTGAAGCATAAATACGTCAGCGTGCTGCTTGACAATTCCACGCCGGAGATGCGGAAGAAGGAGGCTCAGCTGTATCTGGATGTCGGCAGGGCTATCAGGGTAAGGACAAACTCCTATGATGCGGAAATGATTTTGAATTCGGCAGGCTTCTTTGATTCCGCCTATTATCTGGCCTGCGGAGATGACGAGATCCTATATAAGACTGCAGAGAAAATGATCGGGATAATGGGAAACAAGGAGTTTGCAAAGCAGTTCCCTGATATTGTAGTCGAGCTTGGAAGGAAAGTTGAGGAGATGCTTGTGAACATGAAGCCGTCTGAAAAATGCAAGTTTCCGTACCTTCAGAGGGCTGATGCGAAAAACATCCAGGGCAGATATGAAGATGCGCTGAAGCTTGCAGACGAGCAGATTAAAAACGAACCCAGGATAGAAAACGTCAAGCCGAATGCACCTCCGCCTTTTTCCGTAGCGAGGGCGTTGATGGTCAAGTCGGATGCATACATAGGGCTGAAGGAATATGACAATGCCTTAGGCTGCCTTGAGAAGCTGCCGCCGGTCGGCTTCATAACTGTCAAGCGGGTTGACATCTGCAGATTGCAGGGCGACGAGAAGAAGGAGCTGGAATACTTGAAGCAGATGCAGATGCACGGGTATGCTCTGACCGAATATCCGATACGGCTTTTCATGCTCATGAAAAAGCATGAGGGGCCAGCCAGCGCCATCAAATATGCCGACGAGAAATTTTCATCGTGGACTGTCCACAGGACCGAATATCAGATTGAACTTGCAAAGGCCTGCATGGAGTCAGGGGACAAGAAGCGCGCGGCGACTATCATCGATGTCCTTAACAGGGATTTTGTGTTCGGGGGTATGGAACGGGAATCGAAGGAGAGGGCTGCGGAAGCGAAGGAGCTGAAGAAGCAGATCGGCGATTTCGCCGGAATTGAGTGGAAGACTGCGGGGCAGGTGAAGAAAATCCCTGAGAAATACAAGATCTACCTCCAGCCCCTGGGCGACATGCAGATGATGCTTCTCGAGGGGGCCGCGAAAAAGATGAGGGATTATTTCGGTGGCAAGGTCGAGATACTTCCGATCCTTCCGATGCCGAAGGATCCTGACTGCTTCAAGAAAGAGCGGGGGCAGCATGACGCAAAATCACTGATTGAAAGGGTTGTCTCGGCCGTTGGCGTGCCAAAGGACGCCGTTTTCATCGCATATTTCACCAAGGAGAGCATTTATCAGGACGATCTGAGATATGTATACGGGAGCTACTATTCAAGCCATGGAGGCACGGTCATTTCATATCACATGCTTCATTCCGACGAATTCAACAATCTTTCCGATATCATTGTGAAGAGCGCCGCCTGCATGCTGGTCAACAGGCATCTGCCCGGATGCAGGAACTTCTCATGCATAAATATAACTTCCGGCAAGATGGACGGTGCGTCGGGTGAACAGCTGGCCATGTGCGAGGATTGCCAGAAGAACTACCGCGGCCTGGATTTCGATGATCTGTTTGATGAACTGCAGAACCGGTACCCTGCTGACATAAGGGCGAACATAAGGAAGAAGACCGGAGCTGACAGGGATCTGTCAAAGTGGAACGATGAATACAAACAGCAGGTCAAGGTCGCGCTTGAGAAACCAAAGCATTCCGTAGGCGCCGGGAAGACGGAGGCCTCTGGAAAAATTGATATGCCTGTAAAAGGATATAGGTTTTCAATATGCGGGGAGAAGGAGCAGGAGCCGGGGAAACAGGTTGTCCTCGGCAGGAAGAAATGGACCGGCCCCAAGGATTGTTCCGCAGAAGGGATCATCGGCATGGATGACAATGGAATAACGGTGACTGTCGATGTAAGGGACGATTCGCTTGTGGCATGCTATGACACCCTTTATGACGATGACGGGCTCGATCTCTATTTTGATTTCCGACCGGAAGACAAGCGGAACGACACATATGAAAAGGGCGTCTTCCAGATAACCGCCGTTCCGTTTTTCTACGATGCCGCGCCCAACTCGTTTAAATTCTTCAAGGGCGGCAAGGATTATGACTCGTCGGTCAAAGGAGTGACCATCAAATCAGCTCCATTGGGGGATAAAGGATATAGGATGCAGGTATTTATTCCTTTCGAAGGACTTGCAGTTGCACATTTCCTGCCAAAGGACAGCTTCAAGTTTGACCTGGCAGTGAACGATGCCGACGAAGAGGGGCGTGACCATCAGATCATGTGGCATGGGACGACCAACAATTGGAATACCCCCAGGAATTTCGGGGAGATAAAGATCCAGGACTGCAAATAAGGATGCGTCTATGATTAAAAAAATGTTTTTTGGTTCTTCTCTTGTAGTGGCTCGTGTTCGAGCGTTCTTAATTAATGGATTCTCAAAATACTGAAGAACGCGCAAATCCTCCGCGGAGGACTACGAACAAACGCAGCCATTCCTGGACTCATTTCTAAGCCCGACAGGCTCCAGGTGGCGGATAAACGTCCCGCCGGCAATTTCCGGATAATGTAACACAGGCATTTGTTTGTAGTTAACGCAATCTTGCGTGTTCCATCGAGTAAATCAAGAACAGCCAATAATGGCTTAACTACCAACAACTCCCAGCAACCTGTATTGAACAATAAAATTTCCTTGCTATGAGGAATTAATCCTGAGCATGGTGACACATAAAGATGACTTTTCCGTTCCGTATCTGTCAGCTTCAAAGCTTTTCAGCGGCATCTACCGCCCCGTTGTGTATTGTGATTAATCGAGAAAAGAATATTTTATAAAAAAGAGAAATTCCTCCAAATAGCAGTTTTGAGTAAATAATGAATATCACAGATGAAAATCCTAATGACAAAGCAATAGCATCGATATGCTATTTCGGAATATTAGTTGCTGGCATGATAATCACATGTCCAGAACCAAGTTGCGGATAGCTGTTGGCACCTTGCTTTCCGTTGGGTCTTCTTGAGTTGCTTAAAGGCATTCCCAAAAATATAATGTCCAAAAATATAATGTTAGCATTTGGGTTTGCTGCATACTCCCTCTATTTAGTTTTCCTGCTCCTTTCCTTTCCGTGCGTAAGAAAATAGCATTTAGCATAATTTGCCTTATTTTTATAATAATCGTTTTATTAAATGTTTCAGGATGCAAAATCATGCTTAAAGCGGTTTCTCAAATTACTTAATTGTCAGAACAAAAATGCTTCTCCTAACCTCGCATCCTCTCGGCAGGAGACCATAGGCGGATGTAAACAAAATAATCTTAATGGCTGTCTTAACCTATGATGACAATTACTTCAGGAAACGGACGCACACGGGCTTTCCGATCGTGATTTTCCCTTCCGTGACTACAAGCAATCCTGTCTCCTGGTTGATCCGGAATACAATGACAGAATCGGAATCCTGATTGGCGACAATGCAGAGCTGACCAGTCGGATCGATGTTGAAGTTCCTGGGATTCCTGATTCCTGAATTCTGGAAACCTAGCAGGGTCAGTGTCCCTTTAACGGCATCGATTTTATAAATGGCGATGGAATCGTGTCCTCGGTTTGAGCCATAAAGGAATTTTCCATTCGGATGAACTCTCACTTCCGCGCAAATGCTTGTTCCTGAAAAACCTTCCGGCAGAGTTGAGATTGTCTGGATCTCGGAAAGATTTCCATTTGCAGGCTCATAGACGAAAGCGACTATTGTTTCATCAAGCTCATTGATAAGATAGGCGAACTTCCCGTCTGGACTGAAAGTAAGATGACGCGGCCCTGCTCCAGGTTTGATCTTTATCTCAGGAGGATCGTTCTGCAGAAGCCTGCCGGATTCGGACTCAATCTTATAGATCATTATCTTGTCTATTCCCAGATCTGCGACATACGCAAATCGGTTGTCCGGGCTGAAATTGATGCTGTGGGCATGCGGTTCCTTCTGGCGTTTTGGGTTTACGCTTGATCCCGTGTGCTGAATCGAACTTGCAGGCTCAGCCAGGGAACCATCACCATTTATCGGAATCGACGCCACGCTTCCGCTGCCATAATTCGCGACCAACAAGAGCCTGCCATCAGCTGAAACACTGAGATGGCAGGGGCCTTTGCCGCATGAGCTGGAGGAGTTCATCAAACTTAGTTTTTTCGTATCCCGATCAATTGCGAAGGCGCTCACCATACCCGGATTGCGTTCTGTAACGGCATATAGGAACTTGGAATTAGGATGCATTTCCAGGAAAGTGGGATCCGTAACCGTGGCAGCAAGTCCAGGACTGGAAAGGTTTCCTGTATTCAAATCAAGCACGGAATGATAAATACCCTCGGAAAGACCAGGCTTGTTGTAAGTTCCGAAGTAGACGTCTGTTGAGTCTGGCATGTTGTTCTCCATGATAAAATAACATTTATATTTAATGGGCGTTTGATTCAAAAAAGAATGGAACAGGCTAAAGCACGTCCCTACTTCAATTCCTGCACATCTTCCGTCCTAGCCGGTTCGTCCGCTTGTTTTTCAACAGGCTTTTTGCTTTTCCAGCAATCCCTGGCGGAGACAAGCATCTTGTGGATTTTTCCGGACAAATGGGAATTGCTTACAATTGTCTTTGCCAGCGTGAACGAAAGCTGTATGAGGAATTTCGGTTCGGTCATCATACTTGGTGGAGGTGCTGTCCGGGCGCTGTCGCGGATAGACCGTATGCGTTCGGCGAACAACTTGATTATTGGTTCGTCCACAGTACATGCATAGGCCTTCTCAATGCTGCTGTCAACTTCTACACAGGTGCCATCGGCACCGAGTTTCTGTCCAGTAAGATAGACGACAAGTTCCGAGTCGGGATTAAGCCTGATGAGCCATGAGAGATGCTGGTCCATCTTCATTAAATCCTTTTCTTCATATCCGTAATGGAAGGCGAGGAAGAGGTGCCAGAATGAAAGTGTCTGGTTGCGCCTGGGAATGTCGGTGGACGGGGTCATTTCATTCTCATTGGCCATCATTTTCTCCAAGACCGCAAACTCGCCTGATGCGAGAGGCTCCCATCCGAATGAATGGAGAATCCATCCTCTTATTATATGATATGCCATCTGCTTGTCCTTTATACCGAGATAATTCGTCTCCTGGAACGACTCGGCATTGCAGTTTTCTATCTCGTATAATGCAAGATCTTTCTGGCACGAAACCAGGTATATCAAAGATAGCAGGAGGCTGAACTCCGGAGGGGGATTTGCTGCTATCGAGTCCAGATCGGCAGCAAGCTCCTCCCTGCCCTGCCTGTCATCGGCATATGTGTTCTTTGTGAGGAATTCGGCGAGGATCCTGCCGACGTCGGCGATGTCGTTCACAGACTTTGAGAAGGTCTCCTTGTCGGGAGTTTTCCTGTCTACAGGCATCATCGCCGCCGCAAGGGCCGCTACTTTCAAGGTCTTGAAGGCCGTCGAGATCACCATCTCCCGTCCGGACCGATAGGTGGAAAGCGTGAACCCGTTGAGCTTGTCACCGAGTTTCTGCCTGCATACTGCGAGATGTTCAACATCGTTGATGGCATCAAGGTCTTCATCCAGGCCTTTGAGGCATTCCTTTAACTCAGCCTGATTGGATTTTCCCGCAAGCCTGCGGAGTTCGAGCGCCGCCTTCAGGGAACGGTTCTTCCTGTCAGCTGCGTCCTTGAGGGAGATCCTGCCGGATTCGGCGGTCATTTCAGCACGGCAGCTTCCGACCGTCTGCCTCAGCTCCCTGGCCTTCTCAATATCAGGAAGATCCTTCCTGGCGGAACATGAGGACAGGAGGAGCAACGAGAGTATTCCAGCCAGGAAAAACACATTGGACCGGCTTGATATCTTCCGCATATCCACCTTGTACCTGTTACTTTTATTTCGTTTGAAAGTAACACAGACATTCTTGTCTGTGATTTCAAATTCAACCTTCGATCGCAGACAGGAATGTCTGCGTTACCAACTTTACGAACACAATGTAACTATAATTCATTTTCAGAGATAATCCACAACAGAGCATAGGCGCATGAAAATATTACCATTATCAGGGCACCTGTGAAAGCAACCACTTGAAATTGATATATTCATAATTACTGTTGGCTCATAATCCGGGGAGGACGCAGAATGTTCGGGAACCGTGCGACGACAAGAAACGCAGTCATATTCATTTCAGGCGAAGCGTTCTGGGGGTTCAACTCATCCCTGATTGCATCCTCGACTGTTCTTGCGGTTCTGCTCAGCGAACTTGGCGCCAGCGACAGGGTCATAGGCTCCATCGGCGCGATTGAAGCCGGCCTGATGGTATTGCCGCAGATCATCGGGATGTATTTCTTCTCCTCCCGGAAGAACAGGAAGAGGAACCTGATCATATGGCATCTCGTGGTGATGATCCCGTTTCTTTTCATAAGCGGCGGACTCATACTTTTCGAAAACAGCTTCCCTGCCTCAATCCTCAAATGGGCTCTGCTTACATCCTATGCCTGTTTCATGGGTTCGATAGGCATGATCGCAGGTGTCTGGATGGACTGGCTCGCGCATCTGTTCGAAGAAAAGATAAGGGGGACGCTCATGGGGGTTGCCTTCTTCGCTTCCGCACTGCTTGGCACTGCCGGCGGGCTTGCAGCCGGGCTTATAATCAAGGCTGTCGAAGGGCATGCCGCCTACGCCATCCTTTATATCGCAGCCGGAGTTTTTGCATCCATCTCAATCCTGACATTCACTTTCGTCGATGATCCTGCGGACAGCAGCGAGGCCGTCCTGCCCAAACGCATCACGCCCGCTGACATCATCTACAGTTTCCGTGAAAGCCTGAAGGACGCAAACTTCAAATCCTTCCTCATATGCAGGATACTTGCATCCTTCGGATTCTGCATCATTCCATTCATCGCAATCTACTTCAAGTCCACCGAGGGCGGTTCCCTCAGCAACTCGGTGATCGTCGCATGTGGAGCAGCATTGACACTTGGCGCCGCAATCTCGAACCTGCTTCTTGGACGGCTGGGGGACAAGTACGGGCACAGGCTCGGGGTCATAGTCGGAACGGCGATGCAGGTCATAACTCTCGCCATCCTGCTGGCAGGGAGCGGACAGACGTTCTGCGCCATCATCTATTTCTGTATTGGAATATGCGCAAGCAGCGCCTTCATATCCCATACGAACATGCTGCTTGAAAGCTGTCCCCACGAATTCAGGATAGCGCATCTGACCGTGGGCAACCTAATAATGTCCATCCCCCTCATACCGGCACCTTTCGTGGCAGGGCTCCTTGCTGAAAGCTTCGGGCTCAGGACCATTTTCATAATCTGCCTCATGTTCAGCACGGCCTCATTCGCGTGGTGTGTATTCCTGGTAAAGGAGCCAAGATATCTGCGTGTAATAGACGTACAGCGCAGGAAATGAAGCTTCCTGCAATCTTATCCTTGAAAAACTTTGCTTTTTATCTCGAAAAATTGCCGGGCTTGGCTATATTAGTCGAGTTCCCATTTTAATTCCGGAATCTATATATATGAACTATGTAAATTTTTTTACGGACAAGTTTATTGAATTGCTGAAGCTTTTTTTCGGTTATATTCAAAATATCATCGACAGTGCAGTCCAGGCCGGCCTGAACCCGGAATGGGGGCACATAATATTAACGTCGATATTCATCGCGTTCATCCTGGGAAGCCCCTTTGCGGCGGCGACAATCGCTGAGATAAGAGGGCAAAACAGGCTTCTGCACTTCTGCCTGGGGCTGCTCCTCCCCTGGGTGTATCCGGTCTACACGTTCATCAGACTCGCAAAGGAACCCGCCAGGAACATCGAGGAAAAAGCCAAAGGGGAGGAGGAATCCTCTGAAGAAAATCCTGAATCCGGGATTGCTCCGGAATCCCATCTCAAGTATGAATATGAGGACGCAATGTCTGACACTTCCCCTGAAATAGCTCCAGTCATGAACCAGCAGTATTTCGCGAGAATAGCCTCCGACGAAGCAGGAAATCCGCTCGGGCCATACATACTTGAACTCGTCGACAGCAGGGTTGTCGAGGTGTCAAAGATATCTAATGCAATGCCTGAAGTCGTCATCCTTGAAGTCATCGAGGGAGGCCGTTCAAACACCATAAGATTCCCATATGCCAAGATAAAGAGCTGCAGGGAGGAGAAGTATTCCGCGGATTCCGACAAGGTGAAGTCAAATCCGCTTGAAACCAAGACCATCAGCTTCAAGGAGGCAGGCATCTCCGCCATCCCCATGATGAAGAAGGACGCCTACAACCTGAGGGAGGGCGACATTATCGGAAACAACAGGATCATCAGGAAGATCGGACAGGGCGGGATGTGCGCCGTGTATCTTGCAACGCATACCATACTGGACACCCCCGTGGCATTGAAGCTTGTCTCCTCGAAAATGCTCGGGCCTGAAGATTCGGAGTCGGCAAGGAGATTCCTCAGGGAGGCGAAGTATGTCGCCAAGATCAAGCATCCCAACGTCGTCCCGGTCATGGATGCCGGCCGCGACGACATAAGGGGCTTCTATTATATCGCCATGGAATACATGGACGGCGGAACTGTCGGCGACATCATCAGGACATACGGCGCCATGGACGAGAAGGAAAGCATAAAGATCATACTTGCCGCTGCGAATGCAGTATGCATCGCATCACAGTTCGACATAGTCCACCGCGACATCAAGCCCGACAACATAATGCTTTCAAAGGATGGCACTGTCAAGCTGGCCGATCTCGGGCTTGCCAAGGAAATGAAGACTGAAGCTACATTTACGGAAGCCCACGAGATCCTCGGTTCACCTGCATATATGAGTCCTGAACAGATAAGGGATTTCAGGAATGTCGATATAAGGGCCGATATCTACAGCCTTGGAGCTACATTGTTCCACATGATTGCAGGGAAACCCGCATTTGAAGGCGAAACTTCCGTGAACGTCCTCATGAAGGCCCTTAATGAAGCCGTGCCAAATCCGAGAACTCTCCGTCCCGACCTCTCACCGCAAGTTGAACAGCTTATAGTGAAGATGATGGACAAGGATCCGGCCAGGAGATACCAGACGCCGGCAGAACTGGTGGAAGCCATCAACGCTGCCGCCAACGAGATCAATGCTGTTTAACGATGAGTGCGATGAAAGGAAATGCTCAGAATGTTCAATCCCGTAAGCAATCAGGTCAGTTTTCCTGATATAGAAAAAAAAATACTTGAATTCTGGAAGAAGGAAGAAATCTTTGAGAAATCAATGTCCCGCAGGAAAGGCGGGGAGGAATTTGTTTTTTATGACGGTCCTCCTTTTGCAACCGGCCTGCCCCACTATGGACATCTGCTCGCAGGAACCATCAAGGATGTAGTTCCGCGGTACCAGACGATGAAAGGAAAATTCGTCGACCGTGTATTCGGCTGGGACTGCCACGGACTTCCCGTCGAATATGAAATGGAGAAGGAACTCGGTCTTGCCGGCAAACAGGACATTGAGAAATACGGGGTTGACAAGTTCAACGAATCATGCCGGGGCATAGTGCTGAGATACACGGCCGAATGGGAGACAACCGTCACCAGGATGGGCAGATGGGTGGACTTCAAGCGCGGATACAAGACGATGGACCGCGACTACATGGAGTCGATCTGGTGGGTTGTGAAACAGCTGTGGGACCAGGGGCTCATCTACGAGGGCTACAAGATCCTTCCATATTGTCCCAGATGCTCCACTCCGCTTTCAAATTTCGAGGCCAACCAGGGATACGAGGACGTAGAGGATCCTGCAATCATCGTCCGCTTCCAGGATGCCGCGGACAGCAGCCTGTTCTATCTTGCATGGACGACTACTCCGTGGACGCTTCCTTCAAACATGGCTCTGGCGGCAGGCGCCGATATTGACTACGTGAAAGTCAAGGATGGAGAAGTCTTCTACATACTTGCCGAGGCCAGGCTGGGCTCCTGCTATAAGAAACCGGAAGACTACCAGATCATTGAAAAGTTCAAGGGCTCCTCCCTTGAAGGCAGGAAATACGTCCCATTATTCCCATACTTCTCCAAAAAGGCCCAGGATGGCGCATTCAGGATAATCAACGCTGAATTTGTCACAATTGAAGACGGTACTGGAATTGTCCACATGGCTCCTGGATTCGGCGAAGATGATGCGGCCGCAGGAAAGAAATTCGGAATACCCGAAGTATGCCCCATCGATGAGGAGTGCCGCTTCACCGCCCAAGTTCCCGATTATGCCGGACGCTATGTGAAGGAGACGGACAAGGACATCATAAGGCGGCTGAAGGCGGAAGGGAAGCTTGTCCATCGTGGAACCATCGTCCACAGCTACCCGCATTGCTGGCGCGACGACAGCCCGCTCATCTACCGGAGCATCTCGACATGGTTCCTGAAGATCGACCCCATCAAGGAAAAAATGCTCAGGGCCAACAGCGGGATCAACTGGGTGCCATCGCACATCCGCGACGGCAGGTTCGGCAAATGGCTCGAGAACGCACGCGACTGGGCGATCAGCCGAAACCGCTACTGGGGCTGCCCGCTCCCAATCTGGAGGAACACCAAGACCGGCGAAATAATCTGCATCGGTTCTGTCGCCGAACTTGAAAAACTTTCAGGACAGAAGATACCCGACATCCACAAACATTACGTGGACAATATAAGGATAGCTTCATCCAAAGGCGGGGGAGAGCTTGTCAGGATACCTGAAGTCCTCGACTGCTGGTTTGAAAGCGGTTCAATGCCCTACGCACAGCAGCATTATCCATTTGAGAACAAACAGCATTTCGAAGCGAACTTCCCTGCCAACTTCATCGCCGAAGGGCTCGATCAGACCAGGGGATGGTTCTATACGCTGATCGTCCTGAGCGCAGCTCTTTTCGACAAGGCGGCATTCAAGAATGTCGTCGTGAACGGCCTTATCCTGGCGGAAGACGGACAGAAGATGTCCAAGCGCAAGAAGAATTATCCGGCACCCAGCCACATCATTGAAAACTACGGCGCTGATTCGCTGCGCCTGTTCCTCCTCGGATCATCGGTGGTCAGAGGAGAGGACCTGCGTTTTTCCGAGCCTGGAATCAAGGATATCCTGCGCGGCGTCATGATCCCGCTCTGGAACTCATACAGTTTCTTTGTCACATACGCGAACCTTGACAGATGGGTTCCGCCTGCAATACCTTCAGCCCCGGAAAATCCACAGCATCCGCTTGACCGCTGGATACTCTCGTCGCTCTCTGAAATGGTCGAGGAGATCGCCGATTCAATGGATCATTATCATCTGCAGCAGGCGGCAAACCGCTTCGAGAAATTCATCGACGACCTCACCAACTGGTATATAAGGAGGAGCAGGCGGAGGTTCTGGAAAAGCCAGAACGACGGCGACAAGGACGACGCATACAGGACGCTGCATTATGTGCTGCTGACCTTCTGCAAGACCGCCGCCCCATTCATACCGTTCGTAACTGACGAGATGTACAGGAACCTGAAATCAGCCGACATGCCGGAATCCGTCCATCTCTGTGATTTCCCGGTACCGGAGAAATTCAGGAGGGATGAGAGGCTTGAGAAACAGATGGACCACACAATGACCGCAGTGTCTCTCGGACGTCATCTCCGGACCCAGCATGCCATCCGTGTCCGCCAGCCGCTGAGGAAAGTCATCATCGCAACCCATTCAGAAGCCATCAGGGATATGCTTTCAGAAACCTGCGATATCATCTCGGAAGAGCTGAATGTAAAGGAAGTGCAATTCCGCTCGGATGAAACAGAACTTGTCACCTGGACTGCGAAGGCTAATTTCAAATCACTGGGTTCCCGTGTGGGAAAGGACATGAAGGAAGTTGCCGCATCCATAGGGGCATTCGACAACACGTCAATCAGAAGCCTCCTCGCTGGAGAAATTATAAATCTCAAGATATCTTCCGGAACCGAATATGCCCTGACGCAGGACGATGTCTCGATACAGCGTGTTGAAAAAACCGGCCTGATGGTTGCGACCGAGGGGGGGATAACGGTAGCCCTCGACACGATCATTGATTCGGCGTTGAAGGAAGAGGGATTGGCCAGGGAACTGGTGAGCAGGATCCAGAACATGAGGAAGGAATCCGGATTCGAGGTTTCAGACAGGGTAGATATCCTGTTCACCGGAGGTTCGGAACTTGCGGCTTCTGTCAAAAATTTCAGTGATTATATAAGGAATGAGACTTTAGCGATAAAACTTGAGCAAAGTCCACTTGCAGAAACAGGAATTCCGGTTGATATTAACGGTTTTGAATGCAAAATAATGATCAGTAAAATTTAAGGATGATCCTATCAACATATGGCTTTCGAATATAAATGCACTGCTTGTCAGGCCGTAGGCGAACTTGATGAACTCGTGAATCAGGTTGAATGCCCGAACTGTGGCGGGATGATGGCTCCGCTCAACGCCCCCCCTCCTCCCCAGTCCGACATTATCGAAGGGGAAGAACCAACGATAAAAGTTCCTCGCGGCGAATTCATGAACGATCCTCCCAGCCAGCCGAAAAAAGCTGTCAAAGTGGCAAAAGCCGTTAATATCGGTTTTGGCGGGATGCTCACATCAACTTCCTCCACCGGGGGATTCTCACCGATCACGCCCGGCAAAAAGGATGCTGGAATTCCATATGCCCAGCAGAGAATGCCGCCGCCAGCGCCGCCGCCGCCTCAACCCCAGTATCAGCAGCAGCAATGGCCGCAGCCGGAACCAGATGAATATGAAGAGGAAGCTGAGACAAAGTTCCAGCATGCTCCGCAGGCCCCTGTTCAAGCAGCCCAGGGAACTGCACCAAAGGACGGCAAGAAGAAAACATTCACGATGACCAAGACGAAGCCGCAGGTGCAGACTTCCACCCAGATAAAGGCGCCGGTTCCGCCGCCATCCGCACAGAAACCACCTGCGACCCAGCAGGGTATGCAGCGTCAGGCAACGCAGCAGGTTAACTTCCAGAGGCCTGCAGCGTCTCCACAGCAGGAGGCCATGCAGAAGCCGAAACCTGCTGGAACCGCTGTTAAATTCATTACTAAAGGCGCACAGAAGATCACGCAGCAGATGCCTCAGCAAAAGCCGCCGCCTCCACCACCACCTCCTCCGCCGCCACCCCAGAGACCGATTCAGCAGCAGCGGCCAATGCAGCAGTCCTCCCAAAGACCCCCGATGCAGCAGCAGCGGCCAGTGCAGCAGGCTTCCCAAAGGCCTCCAGTGCAGCAGCACAGGACCATACAGTCTCCCCAAAGACAGACGACTCAGCAGGGCTATCAGCAGCATGAATACCAGCAGCAAACACAACAACAGCAGCCGTCACAGCAGCAATATTACCCTCCACCACAGCAGGATTATGAAGCCCAGGTCAGGCAGGAAGCTGAAAGACAGGAGTCCATCATAAGGGAGGCTCATCGTATCGCCGACGAGAAAATACGAAAGGAAAGGGAGGAGACTGAAAGAAGATTTGCCGAAGAAAGAGCTAGAATAGCGGCCGAGGAGGCTGAACGCGCAAGACGTCTTGCCGAGGAAACCGCCGCACGCGAGGCCAGGGAGGCCGCGGATAGGATCGCTGCACAGTTGGCAAAGGAACGTGAAGAGTTCGAGCTCCGCAAAAAAGAATTTGAGGAACTCACAAGGAAAAGGGCTGAAGAGGATGCCAGGAGGAAGGCCGAAGATGAAGCCAGAAGAAAAGCGGATGAGGAAGCAAGGATAAAGGCGGAAGAGGCTAGAAAAAAAGAAGAGGAAGCTAAAAAGCTTTCAGAGCCTTCAGCCAAGGCTGAAGAGAAACCTGCCGCCGCAATACAGATGCCCTCGCCGATCGCGGTTCCTCCCCCGGTAATCCCTGCAGCCGAACCTAAAAAGGATGAACCCGCAAAACAGCCGGAAATCCATAATCAATCCACGGATTTGAAGCTTTCTTCCGACAGCAAGGTTCCCGATATCAAGCCTGATGCAAAAAAGGATGAAAAACCTGACGAAATCAAGATAAAGCCTCCTGGAGAAAAAACACTCCTCACCCTTGGCTCCCTGGCCAAGGAATCCTTGAAGATGGAAGACCTGAAAAAGGATGATGCAAAAAAAGAAGAGAAGCCATCAGATACCAAGGATGAGAAAAAGGACGAGAAGAAGGAGGAAAAGAAAGATGAGAAGAAAGCAGGCCCAGCCCCGGAGAAGAAGACTGGAATAAAGGGACTGCCTCCTCCACCGCCTTTCAAGAAGAAAATCCCAGGTCCAGGAGGAAAGCCTGGCATCCCCGGAAAAACTTCCGTAGCCAAAGCCGCCGTCGCCGACAAGGATAAAAAAGAAGGCGACGCCAAAGACAAAACGCCTGGCTCAGATAAAGACAAGGACAAGTCTGCAACACCGGCAAAGGAAAAGACCCAGACCAAGATGGGAATTCCCGCAGACATGGAAATGACCCACTCAGGCCTCATAAAGCTCAAGCAGAAGAAAAAGAATACGATATACATGATAGTCGGAGGCGCAGCCGTAGTCATAAGCATCATAGTATTTTTTATTTTCCTGCCGATTGTCAGAAAAATCAAATCCGGCTTCAGGGCTTCTCCTCCTCCTGCAGCACAGCAGACACCGCAGCCACAGCTGCAGGTGGGTGGACAGACTGCAACTCCTGCAAGACTTCCATCCGGACTTCAGACATCGCCATTGTATTCCGACTACAGCGCCCTTGCGTCAAAAGTGAAGAAGATGCCATGGACGAACAAAACCGAGATCGATGCAATAATCAAGGAATACCAGATTTTCCTCGATACGCATAAGGAAACTCCGGCGACCGACAAATGCATAGAAAAGGCCAAGGAGCAGATTCAGAAGAACCAGGATCTTAAACTGATGTATAAATAGTATTGCAAAAATGAGAATTTTATCCGGCATACAGCCCTCTGGCACAATACATATCGGCAACTACTTCGGCATGATGAAGCCCGCCATGGAACTCTCAAAAAAAGGAGAGGCCTACCTCTTCATCGCTGATTACCATGCGCTGACAGTCCTTCCAGAACCTGAGAAACTCCGTGGGAGAATCAGAAATGTCGCGGTCGATTTCATTGCATGCGGCCTCACAGAGGAAACCGTTTTCTTCAGGCAGTCTGATGTCAGGTGCATTCCTGAACTGACCTGGATACTCTCATGCGTCACACCGATGGGACTTCTTGAAAGATGCCATGGCTACAAGGACAAGCTCGCACACGGCCTGAGCCCCAACCACGGACTCTTCGCATATCCGGTCCTCATGGCGGCGGACATCCTCATCTATAAATCAAACATCGTCCCCGTAGGAAAGGACCAGAAGCAGCATGTCGAGGTCGCCCGTGACATCGCCCAGCGGTTCAACAATAAATACGGTGAAATACTTGTCCTGCCGGAACCGCAGATCCGCGAGGATGCCGCGCTAGTACCTGGAACCGACGGACAGAAGATGTCAAAGACCTATGGGAATACGATCGAGCTGTTTGGAAATGAAAAGGAACTCAAGAAGAAATTCATGAGCATTGTGACTGATTGCAAGACGCTGGAAGAGCCGAAGGATCCTGAGACATGTCCTGTTTTCACCCTCTATAAACTTTTCGCCGCGAATGATCAGATTGAAGTGATGGCCGCCAATTACCGGAAGGGCGGATACGGTTATGGACATGCGAAAAAAGAACTTTTCGATGTGTTCTGGGAATACTTCAGGCCTTTCAGGACAAGACGCGAGGAACTTCTGAAAGACATGGGGTATGTTGATGCATTCCTCAGGCGCGGAGCCGAAAAGGCCAATGAGACAGCCGAAAAGACAATGAAACAGATTAGGGAAAGCATAGGCCTCTGATGGAACAGACAAACCAGGAAATCATCGCGAGTTTAAAGGAAAACCTGTCGAAAGTGATATCGGGCAAGCCCGAGGCCGTTGAAATGCTCATCATAGCATTGTGCAGCGGCGGCAATATCCTCATGGAGGACGTCCCCGGAGTGGGAAAAACCACGATGGCAAAGGCGCTGGCGCTGTCAATCGACGGGTCCTTCCACAGGATACAGTTCACCCCTGACCTCCTGCCCTATGACATTATCGGCTCACCTGTATATAATCCTAAGGATGGGAACTTCCATTTCAGGAAAGGCCCTATCTTCACGAACATCCTTCTTGCCGATGAAATCAACAGGGCTTCTCCAAGGACCCAGTCGGCGCTGCTTGAAGCAATGAACGAAGGCCAGGTCACGGTCGAGGCCGAGACGCACATCCTCGGACAGCCATTCCTTGTCATTGCGACCGAGAATCCGATTGAGTATCATGGGACATATCCTCTGCCTGAAGCCCAGCTCGACAGATTTTCCATGCAGGTGATCCTCGGTTATCCCGACGAGAAAAGTGAAATGGAAATTTTATATTCCCGAAAGGACAGGGATCCCATATCTTCGCTGAAGCCAGTAATAACATGCCCGCAGATCTGCAAGCTCCAGGATGAGGTCAAAAAGGTCGATATCGAGAAAACCATCGCAGCCTACATGGTGAAGATAATCCGTGCCACCAGGAAAGATCCCCGCATAAGACTTGGCGCCAGCCCCAGGGCTCTTCTTACGCTTTCAAGATGTTCACAGGCCAAGGCGTTCGTCAACGGCAGGAATTTCGTGCTTCCCGACGATGTGAAATCCCTCGCAGTCACAGTTCTCGCACACCGGCTGGTACTTGAAAACAAGGCCCAGTATTCAGGGATAAAGAAGCAGGCGGTAGTCCAGGAAATAATCAACCAGCTCGAAGCCCCGGTCTGAAGAACAATCGAACAACCGAATGACGAACATTCGAACAACCGAACAGCCGAACAACCGAACTACGAAGCAATTGAATGCCAATTCTCGTGTCAAATAAACTTCTTCTAGCGACGATAGTCTTAATTTAGCGATTGATGCCTCAGTGCAAGATATTAAATGTGAAATAATTAGAACTTGAGTATCGCCAATAGCACAGCATTCTAAAATTACTTCGTTATTCGTAGTTCGAATGTTCGTCATTCGATTGTTCTAATCGGTCAGAACTGTTCGAGGAATCTCATGTCGTTTTCGTAGAGGAACCTGATATCGTTTATCCTGTAGCGGATCATCGCGATTCTCTCGATCCCCATTCCGAACGCATACCCGCTCCATTTTTCAGGATCGTATCCGACATTCTTCAGCACGTTCGGATTCACCATTCCTGCTCCGGCGATTTCAAGCCAGCCGGAATATTTGCATACACGGCATCCCTTGCCTTCGCACATGATGCAGGAGAAATCACATTCGACGCTGGGTTCAGTGAACGGGAAGAAATGCGGACGCATCCTGATCTGGGTGTCTTCGCCCATGAGTTCGCGTCCGAAATAAAGAAGCGTGCTCTTGAGGTCGGCCATTGAAACGTTCTTGTCTATGTACAGGCCTTCGATCTGGTGGAAGTTCATGCTGTGGGTGGCATCCGGTGTATCGCGGCGGAAGCATCTTCCGGGCGAAATGATCCTGACCGGAGGCTCGTTCTTCTCCATGTACCTGATCTGCACCGTGGAAGTCTGTGTCCTGAGAAGACGCCCGTCGCCGAAGTAGAAAGTGTCCTGCGGATCGCGGGATGGATGGTCGGACGGAGTGTTCAGCGCATCGAAATTATGGTATACGGTTTCCACCTCGGGGCCTTCCGCAACAATGAAACCCATCCTGCGGAATATGGCGACGCAGTCGTCGATGACCTTTGACACGGGATGTTTTCCACCAAGGGCCCATTTGCGTCCGGGAAGAGTGACATCGAAGAATTTCTCGGATTTTTTCCTGTCCTGGGCCTTCAGTCTTTCCTTGGCCTCCTCCAGAAGGGCTTCAATTTTGTTCTTGGCGACATTAAAGGCCTTGCCGAACTCGGGCTTATCCTGAGGCGGGATATTCTTCATTTCTGCGCTAATGGCCGGAATGAAGCCGTTGCGGCCGATCATCTCGACGCGCATATTTTCAATTTCAGCGTCACAGGTAGCCGCATTAAGTGCTTTTTCAGCGTATTCTATTTTTGAGTTCAGCTTATCTATCAGTTCATTGCTCATAAACATCAACCGCCTTTACATTTGGGAAACCCGTTGAAGATAGCCTCATATCTTGATTTTGCCACCAAATCAACGAAAAATATATGTCGCCATGCGCCTCCTGCTTGCGATGGCGAAGCCAGTATGCCAGTTTCGCCGAAACTGGCTCTGAGGCGGTTTCGGCGAAACCGCCATACTGCTTGAAGCTTGGATTTGGGGGCCTGGAATTTATTCCTTTTGGGTTGGGGGCAAAGGCGAACCCTTAGGAAAAAGGTAGAATATTGAAACAGGAACCGCCGCCAATATCATCGGAACAATTCCGAAAAGAAGTCCCGTCGTCACGGAAAGTCCTGCGAGCGCCGCGATCTGCTTGCCGGAAATGACAACTATCGGGCCTACCGTAAACCCAACGCCGATTACGCTTTCGTGCGAGCCCCCAGCCCCTACGGAGGCGTTGCTTAGCACCATTGCGTAATAAAGTGCGGAATAATATGCGAATCCCGCAGCGACGCCATATATGATCTCTCCTGCAATTATCAGAGGAACCGAACTGGAGAACATCGCCATGCAGAATCCAACAGCAATAGTACAGGATACGGAAGCCAGCAGGATTTTCCTTCCATGCCACCAGGCAGTCGCCGCCATCAGGAGAAAGGCAAATGTCCTGGACGCATCGACAAAGCATGCAATGAGTCCGGCCTTTGCTACTGATATCCCCATTTCGGCGAACTTTCCGGGAAGAAGAGAGGCGAGTATCTGCATCATGGCGTATGAGAATCCCATTGACCATCTGCTGGAAACGAGCATTCCCCGCATGTCTTCATATGATATTGCGTTGTCCTCCCGGGTATCTGCCGATGAAGCGGACAGATGGTGCGGAATGACCTTTGGAAGGAAGAAAACCAGGATCATTGACACTACCACGACTATTCCGGCCAGCATGAATATCCCGTTCTTGAAAATAGAAATAACAGCCCCGGATATCAGTACGGCAAGAGGAACTGCAGTGCTCCAGCAGAGGTTGTATATCCCTATGGACTTGGACGACTGCTTCTCGTCAAGACCGGCGCTCGCATAGCTTTCAGCAACAGGCCAGGTCATGCCGTTGAACAATGAGTAAATGATGACAATGGACGAGATGGCCACGGCATTCGGGAAGATAAAAGCCGACACCGGCAGTATGAGCTGTATGACAAGAAGGATGAACATTGATCGGCGCGGACCGACATTCTCCCAGAACTTATGGGAAAGCTGTGCGCCTGCTATGTATGTAATTCCTGTCGCCAGGGCGAGCAGGAGGTTCTGGAAATCGCTCAATGACAGTTCATACTTGGTATAGAAGAAGACTCCACGCTGTATGAGGATGGTCGCAAGACTGAACAGGAACGCAAATATGTAAATGTAAAAACGCATGGGCTAATCTGAATGGATGAGTGGATTGACGAATGATTGGATGGCGGTGAATGCATGAACACACGGCATGGAACAGATTCCTTTTGAGTGTAAAAATGAACAGCGGCATAATCTACAGGGAACATGTGAAAAATCCAGACGGATTGACACCTTGATGGAAAATCAGGGCTGATTCGTAGTGCGTCAGTTAATCTTGATATTGTTTAAGGTAGGGCGCGTTCAGAGTTTACCCCGGTTCCTAAAAGGACATCGGGGTAACGCGCCTAATCAAGAACGGACACCTCGGAGAGGCGTCCCTACCTTTAGAAATAATTCCGGGGAGACCCAAAGCCCCCCGGCTTTATTTCCATAATAAAAATAATTCCGGACGGGATTATTTTTTGAGCTCAGCTTTGATCTCATCGACCATCTTCATGATCCTGCGGCCATACTCGACGTAGTTGGAGAACATCAGCTCCTCCTTGGTCGGCCCCTGGTCATGATAGATCGCAACCATGTGCGGTTCGATGGAGATGCCACCGTCATATCCGCGCTTGAACATGTCCTTCAGAATCTTCCGGACATCGCCGACGCCCTCGCCGGGGAAGCTGTAGATGGCCTTGCCATCAGCGCCCATGGTTCCGTCCTTGATATGGATGTATGCGACATGCTCCTTGACAGCATCGTAGAACTTCCATGCTGACTGAAGCTTGTATGGAGGTTTTCCACGGACATCGTCCGAGAACACAGGATTGCCGGTATCAAAGACAAGCTTGAAGTTCGGAGACTTGATCCCCTCCATCATCTTGAGCGTATGCTCGTATGACATACCGGCCCAGTTCATGCAGTTCTCATGGACGCACAGGATTCCACCGTCCTCCGCCATCTTCACGATCACTTTAAGCCTCTTTATTACTTCGGCCGAAAAATCCTGCTGCCGGAGTTCCTTTGGAACCGCGAAGCTCATCATCCTGATCATCTTGATTCCGAGTTTCTGCATCCTCGGAACAGCTTTCTTCATCTCATCATAGCTTGATTCAGGAGACTCGGTGATCGGCTTCGACCAGTTGGCGACACCACTCCCGTAGCAGTTGAATGCAACTCCTGACTTCTTGAGCTTTTCGCAGACTTCAGCGAACTGCGCATCGGTTATTGATGCGAGATTCCCATCGAAAAGCTTTCTTGTCTCAATATTCTTCCAGCCCAGTTCCTTCGTGGCCTTTATCTGGCCATCAAGATCCGAGGCAGCCTCATCGGCAAAACCTGTATAGTACATATGACCTCCAAAGTGTAGGTACGTCCTTTCTGTGTCCGCCATAGCTTCTTTGCGACGGCGGAAGGATGTACCATTCCTATTTAATTAAATTCATGGGACAGGCTAAAGCCCGTCCCTACTTAAATCTCATTGACCAGGTAATCGAGGCTGATCTTCAGCGACTCAAACGGATCGATCCTGCAGACATCCTGCTCGATGATGAACCATTCGGTCCCGGACTTCTTCGCCGCTTTTACAATCCTCTTCCAGTCGAGATTTCCATTTCCTATCTCGAGCATCTTGATCTGGTTCTCGATTATTCCGAATTCCTTCAGATGGAGGAGAGGAAGCCTGTTCGCGAGCTTCTTGCACCATTCCACCGGGTCGCCGCCGCCGTGCTGTACCCAGAACGTGTCGATCTCACCCTGCAGGTTCTTCGGATCGGTTTCATCATAGATTATGTCGAGTCCGGTCTTCCCGCCGAACTTCTCGAATTCGATCGCATGGTTGTGGTACGTGAGCACCTGTCCGGCATCACGCAGGACTTTGCCCGCCTTGTTCAGGGCCGCCGCCACCATCTTGAAGTCGGCCTCGGTCTTAGGTGAGGTGTGCGGCCAGGGATAGGCCGTGTACTTGCAACCAAGTGCGTTGAGCTTGTCGACCACCTTGCTCGGTTCCTCGAAAATCATCTTCCCGGATTCGTGCGTCGCACAGCATACGAGACCTTCCCCGTCGAGCATCTTCTTGAGTTCTACATCCCCAATCGGACCGAGCCCTGAGAGCTGGACTGCATCAAAGCCGATGGCCTTGACCTTCTTGAACGATTTTGCAATGTCTTCCGGCGTCTTGAGGAAATCCCTCACAGTGTAGAGCTGAGCTGCAATTAATTTCTTCTTCATGTTTCTTTTTTCCTTATCCTTTATGATTTCTATTTCTTGTTGAATGATGCCGCGAAGTCCGCATCACCTTTTTTGACTTCCTTCTTATATTTCGATGTCTTGATCAGCCCGTTGAGGAGCTTCGCGTACTCAGCCGCATTGAGCGGAAGATCGACTGTCTTCCCCTTCATCGAGGAAAGTATCATCGCGTTCGCCAGTTCGATCGAGTTGAGGCCTTCCTCGCCGCGCACGATCAGCTTATCACCGTGGAGTGCAGCCTTTGTAAACGCCTCGATGATCCTCTGGTGTGTGGCGCCCTGGGCCCTGTACGGGATATCGACGTTCCAGCATGCTGGTCCTTCAAACTGCTTGTCAGTCGTCATGCAATATTTGCTGAGAGGCACCTCAAGCCTGTTGAACAGGATCTTGCCGTTCTCCACCAGCACCCGTCCGCGCTCGCAGGTTATCTCGAGACGGTTCGTTCCGGGGGCGTCGCCTGTTGTCGTTATGAAAACTGCGGAGGCGCCGTTCGGATATTCGCAATATGCCGTGACATTGTCTTCGACTTCTATCTTATGGTATTTCCCGAGATCGCAGAATGCCCTTACCTTTGACGGCATTCCGAAGAACCACTGGAACAGGTCGAGGTTGTGAGGGCACTGGTTGAACAGGACGCCGCCGCCCTCGCCTCTCCATGTCGCACGCCATCCGCCCGAATCATAGTATCTCTGGCTCCTGAACCAGTTCGTGATGATCCAGTTTATCCTGCGGACTTCACCGAACTCGCCGGAGCTGAGAAGCTCCTTCAGCTTCATGTACATACCGTCAGTCCTCTGCTGGAACATGATTCCGAAAAGAAGATCCTTGCGCTTGTTGTGCGCCTCGATCATCCTGACCGCATCCGCCTTGTGGACAGCTACTGGTTTCTCCGTCAGGACATGTATCCCGTTCTTGAACGCCTCGATCGCTATCGTCGTATGATCGAAATGCGGCGTGGCGATGATAACTGCATCGACATCGCCTGACTTTATCAGGTCAGATGAATTGTAGTACGCCTTGACGCCAGCCTTCTCTGCATTCTTGTCGGCCTTCTCCCTGTCGATATCGCAGATGGCGGTCAGCTTCGCTCCGGGGGTCTCCTTGACGAACCCCATGTGCGGGCCTCCCATATTTCCAATACCGATGATACCAAATCTCACTTCCTTCATCTTCAATCTCCTTTCAATAATTTTGGACTTATTTTAATTTTAAAAGCAACCTTTCTGTTCCTGCCTTTCCTCAAAAGCCACTCTACGGCCTTGTCACCCATCTCTTCCCAAGGCTGCTTCAGCATCCCGACACCTTTCCATCCGTCGAGCCTGGGCTCGTGGTCGAATGTCAGGAACTTGAAATCTTTGCCTGTCTTCAAGCCAAGACTGTCTGCAATCGTCATCAGGGGATATGCCAGGGGAATATACGTGGAAAAAACGGCGTCCGGCACCTTTCCCGACTTGAAGAGCCTGGCCGAGACATAATCCAGATCAGCCTTGAAATCCTTGAACTGTTTCTTGAAGACCATGTCCATGTCCAGATTGATCCCAAGCTCTACGGCAATCTCGAAGAACGCTATCTGCCTTTCGGCGATATACGGGGAATCCGGATTATTCTCGGGAGTCACAAATGCAATCCATTTGCAGCCTTTGCTGATGAGCCATTTCATGCCGCTGCGGATTCCGTCGTAGGCATCGGTGGTGACATGGTCGAAATCACCGAATGTCCTGCCGATCAGCAGCTGCGATGCGCCTGCGGAAGCGAGATATTTCATGGCCATCAGCTGCTCGTATGACGGACGCTGCCATATCACGGCATTGCCAGGCCTGGCTATTTTTCCAAGGCTTGTCTTGATGTCGTTTATATTGTAGAGGTAGCACGGCATGTGCTGCTGTATCTTTGCGGCAAGGTCGGCAGTTTCGGAATCGGCGCCGGTCCTCAGGCCGTAATTCCCCGCAAGATAGACCTGGTTGATGGCGGAGCTCTCATGTTTGTCGGCTACAAAAGTTCCCGATCCCTGGCGCGAATAAAGAAATCCATCCTTGGCAAGCTCCATCATCGCCCTGTCGACAGTCCCCCTCGAAAATGAATACCTGTGCATCAGGCTGAAACGCGAAGGGATCGCCTCGGATTTCTTAATCCTGCCGCTTTTTATGTCATCAAGGATCTTCTCCTTGAGCAGTTCGACTTTTGAAAACATTCCAATCCTCTTTTCTGCGGACTAATATCCCATTAAATTGATTATTTGCGTAATATCCCTACGCATAATCATAGCATAAAGATGCCTATTTGCCTAATAATAAACAATCTCCTGACGTCCATCCTATCCCCGCCGCAAGCAGCGGGGTATTACGGACGGACTCCCACGCCCTTCGGGCGGGCCGGAGATTCTTTATAATGAAAGAAAATAAAAACCGACCCAACAAAGAGTAAAAAACGATACCAACTATTCTTCTTGATTTATAGTTGATGTAAACGTATTTTAAGAATAAATCTGCGTGTAGATGCGAATGTTTGTGAGTTTGAGTAGGTACGTGCTTCAGCATGTACCATCTTAATATCTAAAAATGGGACAGGCTAAAGCCCGTCCCTACTTGTAAGGAAGTCACTATGAAACTGGCAATCATCGGTTCTGGAAAGATGGCTACGGCCCTGGCCCTTGGAATAATCCGGGAAAAGGTGCTTTCAAAAAATAATATTGTCGCCTCCGACATCATCGAAGATGCCCGGAAGGCCTTCGAGAATAAAACAGGAATAAAATGCGTCGCATCCTCCTCTGAAGCGCTCAGGGATGCCGACGTAGTCCTGCTGGCGGTGAAACCCCAGTCCACGAAGGAGCTCATCCCCGAGATATCAAAATCATGCCAGGGAAAGCTCATCATCTCGATCATGGCCGGCATTCCGCTCCGCAGCCTCTACAGGTGGTTCGGCTCGAAAAGAGCCGTCCGGACAATGCCCAACACCCCCCTCATGGTCAGCAAAGGCGCCACTGCAATCGCGTGTGGCGACGATGTCTCGGCGTCCGACAGGGAACTCACTAAAAGTTTCTTCAAGGCCTCCGGCATTGTCTATGAACTTCCAGAATCAAGCATTGATCTTGTCACTGCTTTGAGTGGAAGCGGGCCAGCGTTCGCATTCGAATACGTACAGGCGATGGTTGATGCCGCTGAAAAACTCGGAATGGACAAGGAAGTCGCCTTGGAGCTGACGGTCCAGACAGTGTCCGGCGCCGCCGAGATGCTGAAGCAGAAGATGGGGACTCCCGACGAACTGAGGAATGCCGTCACTTCAAAAGGCGGAACGACCGCGGCAGGTCTTGCCGTCCTTGAAAAAGCCAATTTCCGCAAGATTGTCCACGAAGTCATACAGGCAGCAGAAAATCGTTCCAAGGAACTCGGTAAACTTTCTGACTGATAAGGGCTAAAAAAAGATGGTGCCGACAATAGGATTTGAACCTACACCCCATTGCTGGGACTACGCCCTGAACGTAGCGCGTCTGCCAATTCCGCCATGTCGGCATGTAAAGATTGGATGACCGGGCGATTGGATAATCGGATGACTGCCTTGTAAACTGTCAATCCAGAAATCTCAAACCGCGTTTCTACCCATTCTTCAGGGCCTTTATTTTATTCCATTTCCTTTTTTTTGCAAGCAGGAACATCATTTTCGGACAAATCAATTTTCAAACCGGACCTGGCCGCCTGCCAGCATACAAATATTTCACGTTGCACACCAAGCACTTGTGGTTATTTTTTTCTTTGTATGCTTCGTGGTTTTTAAATTCGTTTTCAGGGACTATTTTATAATTAATAATAAAAACGGTTGAGGTAATGGGTAAATACTTATGGAAATTAGCTGATATTCCTGAACAAAAATTACGAGAACTGATGTCAAGGCTGAATTGTTCGCGGCCATTGGCTTTGTTCTTCGCAGCTAGGGGAATTAATCACAGCTCCGCTGACACCTTCTTCCAGACCCCGCTCCAGGGACTTGGAGATCCCTATCGTATTCCTGGGATGAAAGAATCCGCAAAGCGCCTCTGGGACGCAATCCGCATAAAAGAGAAAATCCTGATCCATGGCGACTATGACACCGACGGCGTGACTGCCGCCGCCCTGCTCTACTGGGTTTTATCTGAAAATGGCGCCGACGTATCATGCTTCCTCCCTGACAGGTTCGACGATGGCTACGGATTCACAGTTGATTCACTTGCAAAGGCGCTGGCTGAAAGCAACTACAAGCTGATAGTAACCGTAGACTGCGGCATAACCAGCCTGGAAACAATTGCCGTCGCCAAGACCAGAGGTGTCGATGTGATCGTCACAGACCATCACGAACCCAAGGAAACCCTGCCTGATGCGTTTTCGGTGATCAATCCAAAAATCCATCCCGACCTCTCCGATCTGCAGATTCTGGCAGGTGTGGGTATTTCGTTCAAGCTATGCCATGCGTTCATCAAGTATGGAAGGGAAACTCTCTGCCTCGACGAAAAGTTCGATCTGAAGGACGGCCTTGATCTCGTAGCGCTTGGAACTGTCGCCGACATCGTTCCGCTCAACGGTGAAAACCGCATACTTGTAAGGAACGGCCTTAAGGTACTGAGCAAGCAGGTACGGCCGGGAATCCGCGCATTGTGCGAACTTGCCGGACTTAATGCCGACATAAAAGCTTCCGACATCACTTACTGTCTTGCACCGCGTCTGAATGCCGCAGGCAGGCTTGGTAATGCGAAAGTCGCATTCGATCTGCTCAACACCGGGAACATCATCGAGGCATACAGGCTAGCGGAACAGCTTGAGGATTTCAACCGCAAGAGACAGAGCAAGGAAGAAGCAATAATCACAGAGGCAAACGAGCACCTTAAATCCAAGATGGACCTGAAGGAATGCTGTTCGATCCTCGTTTCAGGTTCAAACTGGCACCAGGGGGTGATTGGAATAGTTGCATCCCGTTTTGCAAAGGAATACAACAGGCCGGCCATCGTCTTCAGCATCAACGGCGACGTGGCCCTTGGCTCAGGCAGGAGCGTTGAAAACGTAAACCTGCTGGACATACTCGCCGAGTGCAAGGATCTCCTGGACAGGTTTGGAGGCCATCCCATGGCGGCCGGACTATGCCTCAGGACTGAAAATATTCCCGAGTTCAACAAACGATTCGAACAGGCCGTCCAAAACCATACGGGGAAAAAACTTGCGATCCCGCGTCTCGACATCGACGGGGAGGTGGACATGAGCGAGTTAAACGGCGATTTCTTCTCACTGCTTGAGAAACTTGAACCTTTTGGCTACTGCAATTCCCAGCCTCTCTTCAGGATAAACGGCCTTCAGCCGTTCAAGATCGCGCCGGCAGCCTCATCCCACAGCCGTGGCTTCCTAAAGGACAAGAGGGAGAACATCCTCCAGTTCATAGCGTTCAACAGGAATGTCGGCACGCTTCCGTCCCAGTCATTATGGGATGTAGTCGCATCACCGCAGATAAACAAGTTCAGGGGCGAGAGCATCCCCCAGCTGCAGATACTGGACTTGTGCCAGAGCGAACAGTAGACGAAATAAAGATTTGGGAAACTCGAAACCAGTAATTTGTAATTGGCAATTAAAAAAACAGACAATCGGGAATCGGCAATCGGAAATGTTCGACGGTCTTCCAAAACTTGAAGAGATCGGATATGACTTCAAAAAGAAGGAATTGCTTCTTGAAGCATTGACCCACCGTTCCTATTCTGTCGAGAAAGGCTTCAACTACGACAACCAGAGGCTGGAGTTCCTTGGCGATGCCGTGATACAGATCATAATAACCGATTATCTTTTCGCCAGATATCCGATGCACGACGAAGGTCTTCTCACGAAAATGCGTTCCGCTCTGAACCAGCAGAGCACTCTTGCGAACTTCGCAAAAAACATCTCCCTTGGCTCTTTCCTGAAACTCGGAAAGGGCGAATCCAAGGCAAAAGGGAATGACAGGAATTCCACGCTGTGCGATGCTTTCGAGGCGCTTGCCGGAGCCATTTATCTCGATGGAGGCATGGACTCCGCGAGGAATTTCCTTGTACCGCTGATAGACGATCTCTATCCATCCCCGGAACTGCTGCTGCAGATAGCCAATCCAAAAGGATACCTGCAGGAATACACACAGAAGAAATGGGGTACGAAACCGTTATACAAGATCGAGGAGACAAGCGGTCCGGAACATCAGAAGTCTTTCAGCGTTTCCGTGACAGTGAACAATCTCCTCGTAGGAAATGGGACTGCATCGAGCCGCAAGTCGGCAGAAAGCATGGCCGCCGAAAGCGCCATGAGGAATCTGGCTGATTCCCAGGCTCCAGATCCGAAATCTGAAAGCATCGGTCTGACACCATGAGAGAGGCATTCACGCTCCTTTATCCGGAAAAGATCATCTTCGGCAGGGACTCCTTGAAACAGCTGCGCCAGCACCTCCCTAAAAACCCGAAGATACTTCTAGTGACGGGAAAGCATGTGATGCAATCCGGAAAGTCAGAAGAGATCATGAATATGCTTTCCGAGCTCGACATAATTGAATTTACAGGAATTCCATCCGAACCTCCATTATCCTCCGTCGATGAGATTGCCGGCATTGGCAGGTCGGAGGAAGTGACAGCTGTCATTGCCGTAGGAGGCGGCAGTGCAATTGATGCCGCAAAGGCGGCTGCAATGCTTATACCGAAGGAAGGCGGCTGCCACGAATACTTCTATTCGAGGAGAAAGATTGAATCGAAAGGTCTTTTCTTCGCGGCGATACCGACAACTGCCGGCACCGGTGCTGAAATAACAGCGAACTCAGTGCTTACCGATCCCGAGACGAAAATAAAGAAATCAATAAGGAGTCCGTTCATGGTTCCGGATCTGGCCCTTGTTGATCCGCTGCTTACATTGGACGCACCTCGGGGCCTGACTGCGGCGAGCGGCCTCGACGCACTTATCCAGGCCGTTGAATCATTCACTTCGGCAGATGCGAATGCCGTCTCGCGGGCGCTGGCGGAAGACGCGGCCGGAATCATTTTCCACAGCCTTCCAAAAGCCCATGCCAATGGCGGTGATATCGAGGCGCGCACAGAAATGGCCAGGGGTAGCCTTCTCTCGGCGATGGCTTTTTCTCAGAGCGGCCTTGGCGCAGTGCACGGACTTGCACATCCAATCGGCGCACTTCTCGGGATCCCCCACGGGGTGGTCTGCGCCATACTCCTTGTGCCTGTCCTTGAATGGAACATGCCAGTATCCGCAGACGACTACAGCAGGCTCTCGTCGAAATGCGGCCTTGACGGCGCGGCAGATTTCATCCGGGGTGCAGGAGAGCTTTGCTCAAGCCTTAATATTCCGTCCGGCCTTTCCTCTTTTGGATTGAAGGAGGAGCATTTCCCCTTCATCATCAAGAACTGCAGGAGCAGAAGCATGGATTGCAACCCGAGGGAAATGCCCGACTCCGGCATAGTGAAACTCCTTGGACAAATGCTTAGCTGACTCCTACCTATACCCAGTAGTAATGATTTATCCCCATGATTCTTGCAAACATCCCTTTTTAAAATAGTTTATTCAATCTTAAAAAGGAAGTTTTCACTTAATGAAAAAGATTCTTATCCTCGATGACGAAAAGTCATTGCGTTTTATTCTCAGAAACATCATAGAACGGACAGGCAAATACGAGATATTCGAGTCTGAATCCCTGCAGGAAGCAGTCACGCTGTGCAAGGAAAATAAATTCGACGCCATATTCCTGGATCATAACGTAAGCGACGGAGTCGGCTGGCAGATCGCCGAAGAGATCAGGCGGAATCCAGAACCTTATGGCAGTCCCAAAATAGTCGGCATGTCAGGAAGCGTTCCATACAACACTGACAGGAAACTTTTCGATTTCTTCATGGAAAAACCATTCAGCGCATGTGAGATCATGCCCAAGATCAGCGGAATCCTTGCGGAAAGCAATATGCCTCCGACAGGCATAGATGCTTGATTCCGCCGGCGCGCCATAGCTCCAAATTCCAAGAATCAAGTTAAAAAAACATGCCCAATTCAAGTATCCCAAAATGCGTATAGCAGACAGGTCTGAAGCCAGTTCCTACTCCTCAATCTCAGGCGGCTTCAGGATGACCTGTCCTTCAAACCTCAAATCGATGGTGGTGGCCGGATTGTTCGACATCTTCCTCTGCTTCAGCGTCTCCTTGAGCACTGACAGCTTCTCGTCCAGCTTTGTCCTCGGGAAGATGGCGTTCAACGGGATGTCCGACGTAGGCGACATGAAGCTCATCTGCATCTCCTTCGGAGTACTGAGTGTGATCTTGAGTATCTTTATGTCGGGATATTTCTTAACCACTATCATTAGCAGTTCAAGCGACTGCTTGAGCTGAGGCATTTCCTCTCCCGGGACAGGTCGTTTGTCGCTCTTGAATCCGGTTATGACAGGAAGATTCCTCCGGAGGTTCACGCAGGTCCTGGAATCCATGACGTTTCCGCTGGAATCGACAAGAAGCGTGGAATTGGAATTGTACAGGAAAGCCCTCGGTATCCTCTCGACAATACTTATAAGCAATGTATCCGGAAGTATCCTTGAGGCCGTGACATTGTCAATGCTCGGCTGCTTGCGGAGGCTGTCGCACACATTCTGCAGGTTGATTGAAAAGAGATTCGTCCTTCCGGCCTTGACTCCGATGAATTTTTCCATTTCGCCGTCCTTGCCGTTCCACCATCCGCTGCTCCGCACGTCAACATGCCTGGTCATGAAGTGCGAGTTTCCGGAAAAGAGGGACTGTTTCGCCATCCAGAAGACAAGAACGAAGCACGCTATGATGATCATCAGCGTTGAAACCACCAGGCCTATGCGCATGCCGGGCTTCTTCAGGAAACTGGTCTTGATTTTTTTCTCAGCCATAGTCAATACATGTTTTCGGTGTCTTTGTTTCACAACTTCTATGCTTCAACCGCATGTGAAATCCGAAATTCGAAGCGCGAAATACGAAACAAGCCCGAAACAATGAAAATCTTAATTCTCAAACCAATGTTTGAAACATTTGATATTTCATTAATTTCCAATTTGTCTCGAATTTCGACATTCGTACTTCGCATTTGGGTTGCGGGCTGAGCCCGCTTATACGTTCAGCTTCAATGAATGCCTGTGGTATTCCTGAAGGCTGCACACTTCTATTATCCTCATCTCGCGCATCGCCTTGAGACCTTCTATCGCAGCGGCTACACCGCTTATGGTGGTCGTTATGGGTATGCCGCGGATCGTCGCCTCCGCGCGCATCTGTATCTCGTCGACCTTCGGGGAAGGACCCGATGAAGGAGTATTGATGATCCAGCTGAGCTCATGGCTGTGTATCAGATCAAGCGCGTTCGGCCTGCCATCGGAAATCTTGAAAAGGGCGAACGAGTTTATTCCATTGTCCATCAGCTTCGTGGAAGTCGATCTTGTCGCAAATATCCTGAATCCAAGGGAGACGAGCTCCCTGGCCAGCGGCACTATGGCATCCTTGTCCTCGTCCCTCACGCTAAGGAATACGCTGCCGCTTTCAGGCAGCGTGCTTCCCGCCGCGATCTGCGACTTGAGATAGGACATTCCGGCGCTGTAGTCTATTCCCATGACCTCTCCGGTCGACTTCATCTCCGGTGAAAGCACGATGTCAATTCCAGGAAAACGCTTGAACGGGAATACAGCCTCCTTTACGGAAACATGCTTCGGAATGATTTCCTTTGTGAACCCCAGGTCCTTCAGCTTCTTTCCCACCATGACCAGGGCTGCGAGTTTCGCAAGGGGAATTCCAATCGCCTTGCTGACAAACGGAACGGTCCTGGAGGCCCTTGGATTTACTTCAAGGATGTAGACTTCATCGTTCTGGACCGCATACTGTACGTTCATGAGCCCACAGACTTTGAGCTCCCTGGCTAGCGCGAACGTATGCGACCGGATCTTCTCAAGGACTTCTTCCTTGAGATTCAGCGTCGGGATCGAACAGGCGCTGTCACCGGAATGTATGCCGGCCAGCTCGATATGCTCCATGATCGCGCCTATGACATGAGTCTCGCCGTCCGAAATGCAGTCGACGTCGAGTTCCACGGCGTTTTCAAGATATCTGTCGATAAGTATCGGCCTCTCATCTGAAATCTCAACCGCCTCATCCATGTATTTTCGGAGCCATTTCTCATTGTAGACGATGACCATGGCGCGTCCACCGAGCACGAACGATGGGCGGACAAGTACGGGATATCCCACCTTGTGGGCGATCCTGACAGCCTGTTCGGTATTTGTGGCGATGCCGTTGTCCGGCTGTTTGATTCCGATCTTGGTGACAAGCTTCTGGAATATCTCGCGGTCTTCCGCCGCCTCGATGCTGGAGGGGCTGGTACCGATTATCCTGACGCCGTTCTTCTCAAGCTCCTCTGCGATGTTGAGGGGGGTCTGTCCGCCGAACTGCACAATCACCCCGTCGCATTTCTCCCTCTCATATATATGGAGGACGTCCTCGACGGTCAACGGCTCGAAGTAAAGCTTGTCGCTGGTATCATAGTCAGTACTGACGGTCTCAGGATTGCTGTTGACCATTATCGTCTCATATCCGGCCTTCCTCAGCGCGAAAGATGCATGAACGCAGCAGTAGTCGAATTCAATTCCCTGCCCTATCCTGTTGGGACCACCGCCTAGGATCATGATTTTCTTCTTGTCGGTCTTCCTGCTCTCGTCAATATCGCCGTAGGTTGAATAAAAATACGGTGTATATGCGTCGAATTCTGCGGCGCAGGTGTCGACGAGGCTGTAAACCGGGAGGAGATTGATTTTCTTCCTGGCCTTCCGCACGGCGTCCTCGGTGCTTTTCAGGGCATAGGCGATCTGCTTGTCAGAATAACCGTATTCCTTTATCTGCCGGAACAGGTCGGGCTGCTTGACAAGCTTCTCAAGTGTTCCCGCGGAAGTTATCTCCTTCTCGAACATTGTCAGCTCATGCATGTGGCGGAGGAACCACGGATCGATCCCTGTAATCTCCTGTACCTTCTCTATGGACCATTTCCGGATGAAGGCCTCGCGCACATAGAAGAGCCTCCATGCATTGGGACGTTTCAACTCAGCCTTGAGAGTCTCATCCGACTCCGACCCGATCTTGACGTCCTTCGGGCCGAGGCCGAATCCGGCCCTTCCAACTTCAAGGGACCTGTAGGCCTTCTGGAGCGACTGCTTGAATGTCTTTCCGATGCTCATTGTCTCGCCGACGGATTTCATCTGGGTTGTCAGCGTGCTGTCGGCGGTGGGGAACTTCTCGAAGGCGAACCTCGGGACCTTCGTCACGACATAATCGATAGTGGGTTCGAAACATGCAGGTGTCTTAAGCGTGATGTCGTTGCGGATCTCATCAAGAGTGTATCCGACGGCGAGCTTTGCCGCGATTTTCGCAATGGGGAATCCTGTGGCCTTCGACGCCAGGGCGCTGGAACGCGACACGCGCGGATTCATTTCAATGATGACCATCCTGCCTGTTTTGGGATCGACGGCCCATTGGACGTTTGAGCCTCCGGTCTCTACGCCGATCGCCCGCATGACGGCCAGTGTGGCATCTCGCATGATCTGGTATTCCCTGTCCGTGAGTGTCTGCGCAGGAGCGACGGTTATGCTGTCGCCGGTGTGGACGCCCATGGGATCAAGATTCTCGATCGAGCATACGATGACCGCATTGTCCTTGGTGTCGCGCATGACTTCCAGCTCGAACTCCTTCCAGCCGAGGAGGGATTCCTCGATGAGGACTTCGCTTGTCGGGCTTGCCGCGAGGCCGCGTTCGACGATGATCCTGAATTCTTCCAGGTTGTAGGCGACTCCGCCGCCGGTTCCGGCAAGCGTGAAGCCGGGTCTGATGATGACTGGGAATTTTCCTACAGCCGCGAAATTCTGTTCGGCTTCCGCCATGGTATGTGCGCAATAGCTCTTTGGGATGTCGAGACCTATTCCGGCCATGGTCTTCTTGAAGATCGCACGGTCTTCGGCCCTGCGGATAACTTCCGCATTGGCGCCTATGAGCTCGACATTGTATCTCTTGAGGATTCCCGACTCATGGAGTTCCATTGCAAGGTTGAGGGCGGTCTGGCCTCCGACGGTCGGCAGTAGGGCGTCGGGCCTTTCACGCCTTATTATCTCATGGAGGAACTCCTTGGTGAGGGGTTCAATGTAAGTCCTGTCGGCAAATTCCGGATCGGTCATGATGGTCGCGGGGTTGCTGTTGACGAGGACCACCTTGTAGCCTTCCTCCCTCAGGGCCTTGCAGGCCTGGGTGCCAGAATAGTCGAATTCGCAGGCTTGCCCGATCACGATAGGACCGGAACCAATCAGCATTATTTTCTTTATGTCTTTTCTTTTAGGCATTATGATACTTCCGGAATTTGGTTTTTTTTTATCAGCAATGTGCTGGATTTTTCACGGAGTAGAACTATACTTTGAAGATTGGAAGTTTCCATATTTATTTATTTTTATTGTTAAAAAACTGAATAATGGATGGGATGACATGTTTAAACGCCGCAAATTAGGTTCTACATATATCCGTTCCCCGGCCCAGAACGTACAGACCGCCATGGCGGGCAACGTCTCAAAAGTCTTATTCACCATATTCATCTGCATCGCCTATCTGGTAATCCTTTATATCCTTACCGGAATTGTCAGGTTCCTATGCACTGAGTTCGGCAGCATGGATCCGAACACGACGGTGTTGGCCCTCTACAACACCGCATACTGCCTGCCTCTCAAGGTCGGTGGAATCGTATTCATTATTTTCTATGTCTTCCGTGATAAAATGTCAAACAGATAAGAATAACATGTCCAACGTCCGTTCAATACCAGACATATTGCTGAAGATCGTCGAAACCAAGAAGAGTGAAATCAAGGAAATAAGACGGGAAAAACCTTTTTTCACCAGGAAAATCAAGGATATACATCCGGCGCTTGACTTCAAGAACGCCCTTTCCGGTGAAGGACTGTCGGTAATCGCGGAAATAAAGAAGGCTTCCCCTTCTGCCGGAATAATATCCACCCATTTCAGACCCCTGGAAATTGCGCTTGCATACCGCAAGGGTGGCGCAGATGCGGTAAGCGTCCTAACCGACGAGACTTATTTCAAGGGAAGCATCGGACTGATCACCCTCGTCAGGAACACCCTGAAGAACATCCCCATCCTACGCAAGGATTTCATCATCGATGACTCCCAGATCTATGAGGCAAGGGCATATGGGGCCGATTCATTCCTGCTCATCGCCGGAATACTGTCATTGCAGCAGCTGGAGGATTTCATTTCACTGGGCAGGGAACTCGGAATGGAGCCTCTGGTCGAGGTGCACAACGAGACCGAGCTTTTCAACGCCATCCAGGCAAAGTCCGACATCATCGGGGTGAACAACAGGAACCTGCGCACTTTCGAACTCAATACCTCCCTTTCAAAGAAGCTCATATCGAAAATTCCGGCCTGCGTGACAGCCGTATCCGAAAGCGGGATCAGGTCCAGCAAGGACACCGCCTACCTTCATTCCCTCGGATTCAATGCCGTCCTCGTCGGGGAGACCCTCATGCGTTCAGGCAAGGACAACTGCGGGAAGATCATCACGGAATTCAAGAAATCCATATCGACATAAACGGGACAAGCCAATGAAAATATTCAAGATCATCCTCATTTTTACGGTAATTCCAGCATTTGCGGTCTTCGCATCCTCGTGCAAGTCAGGAAAAGAGCAGATCGTATATGGAATGGTCAAGGAAGTTGCTCACTTCCCGAAAATAAAGAATGTAAATGCCGAACTTGATATTGTCTCGCCGCTCAGGACTTTCCTTCTCGGTGAACCGGCGCTGATAGTCTTCAGGCTGACGAATTTTTCCGACAAGAGGCTCGTCGTATACGAGTGGATGATGATCGACGAGTACAATATAAGGCTCTATGTCACGCCATGGGCAGACGGAGAGCCAATTCCTCCTGCCGACAAGTGGATCTGCCTCAAACCGGAAATCAAGAACAAAAGGCTGATGACACTCGACCTTGGACAGAATAATGCCACAATGGTCGACAAGACGATCGACTTCAAGAAGGATATCATCAACGGCGAGATCGACAAGCCGAAAACGTTCCTCGTCTATGGAGAGCTGAACTTGGAGTCCATATCCCTGAAGACGTCTCCGACAAAAATCACAATACTTCCGCAGCTTGCTCCCTGATTTTTCCAGCAGAGCCGGAAATTCTTCAGTCCATGTTTTTAAGTAAAATCCGTTAATACATCCACACAAGTGGTTTGCCTGACAAGACGGTTTGCTTTAAAGCATTCGACAACTATCTTATTTTAGCTCCCGTAGAACATTATTTTAAACAGGAATTAGCACCATATGAACCTGTCGCCTTCAATAGACTACCTGATGGAACGTGCTGTCGCAGAAACTGCAGCAGCAGAGTTTGATGAAATAAAGGTCGAGCATTTCTGCATGGCCCTCCTCAAATTGTCGGAACTCTCTTTTGATATCCCAGAACTTAAGAACCTTCCAAGGCATGAAGAGTTCATCAGTGAAATAGAAGCACTGAAAGCTGAAATTAAGAAATATGTCTCCGACTCCAGGTTAGCGAGAAACAGGCTCAGGCAGCTCATGGGCAAAGGGAAGGGAATACCCGGTATATCAAGGTTTTCAAGGTGCAAGGAACTCCGCGATATTTTCACTTCCGCCGAGAAGATTGCATCCGTGGAAAAGGCACAGGTTGTCTGGTCATCTCATTTTTTCAAGGCGATCATCGCGGCACCCACGAAAAACGTGACGGAAGTCTTCAATACTGGAAATAAAGCGCCTATCGAAGGAAAAGGCGAAGAAAAGAAACCCGTCAGCATGAAGATCTCCGATCTCAACGAGAGAGCTTCAAGGCTGAAGGCCCTTCTGCATTCGAAGGTGTTCGGCCAGGATCCAGCGATACAGGCGTTCACTGAAGGAATTTTCAATTCGGAAATTCTTGCAGAGGCTGATAGCAGCAGGAAATGCCCAAAGGCAGTGTTTGTTTTCGCAGGACCTCCTGGAGTCGGCAAGACGTATCTGGCTGAAACAGGAGCGCTTGCGCTTGAACTTCCATACAAGCGGTTTGACATGAGCAGTTATGCTGAACCCAGCCAGGTCTCCGACTTGAGCGGCTGGTCAAAAAGCTACAGGGACGCAAAGCCAGGATTCCTCACTGGTTTTGTTGCGAAGAATCCAAGCTGCATACTTCTCATAGATGAAATCGAAAAAGCGCATCTCGAATGCATTCATCTCTTCCTGCAGATACTCGACGCGGGCGTCCTTGAAGACAAATTTACCGAGAAAAACGTGAGTTTCCGTGATACGATTATAATTTTCACGACGAATGCCGGCCGGCAACTTTACGAGAACAAGGCTGGAAGCCCAGCGGTCTCATATCACAGGAAGACGATCCTGGATGCTCTGGCCACCGACGTACACCAGAACACTGGAAGATCCTTCTTCCCTACAGCGATATGCTCCAGACTCGCCACCGGATATCCGGTAATGTTCAACCATCTTCAGGTATACGAGCTCGAACAGATCGTCAAGTCGGAGCTTGGCAGGGTGGCTGAACTATTCGAAAACCATTACAAGATTGAAATTAAGAATGATGAGTTTCTTCCAACGGCACTCATTCTGCGAGAAGGAGGCCTGATAGACGCCAGGACGCTCAAGGCCCAGACGGAGATCTTCGTCAAGACCGAGATTTTCAAGCTTTGCCGACTCTTTGATATCGAAAGGATTGATGACATCTTCAGCAAGGTAAAAACGATCTCGTTCGAAGTTGAGAAGGATACGATGCCGGAAGAAATCTCGGCGATGTTCGTGCCGAAGGAGAAGCAGAATGTGCTTTTCTTCGGTGAAATAGGTTCTAGGCAGCTTCTCGAACAGTTCATTCCAGAACTTAACTGGCATTTTGCGGAGGACATCGAGAAGGCTATTGTGACCATTTCTGAGAGCGACATACAGTTCGTGATACTTGATCCGTTTCCAGGAGGCGATAAAAACAATTTCTCCGGGACGATGAAGATGTTCGACAATGTTCCAGTAGCGTCCCAGTCACTCAAGAAGACAAGGGATCTGCTGAAGATTATCAAGGAGAAGCTGTCGGACACACCTGTCTATGTCCTCTCCATCAAGAAAGAAGAGGAGGAGACAATAGACGACGAGCTTCTCTCTAATCTCTCAACGGAGGGTGTTCGGGGCAAGATAATGGTCCAAGCCCAGCAGGGCTCAACCGATTTCAAATCGGCGGGTTCGATGAAGGATTCTGTACTCAGGATTGGTGAGCAGCTCTACAGGGAGAAGATGACTTTGAAACTTGGCAAGGAATCCAAGGTGTTGAGCTTTGATACGGCTCCTAAGCTCGAAGGGACCAAGAACACTGCTTTGCTAAGGATTAGGAACCTCAGACTGACAAGAGCTATTTCAGCAGTAGATGTCGGGCAGGTCATCGGAGACATGGAAAAGCCGGCTACGCGGTTCGAAGATGTAATCGGTGCGAAATCCGCAAAGGATGAGCTTGCATTCTTCGTGAACTTCCTGAAGAACCCGAAGATATTTTCCGTACAGGGGCTGAAGCCTCCGAAAGGTGTTCTTCTATATGGACCACCGGGAACTGGAAAGACTATGCTCGCAAGGGCTATGGCAGGAGAATCTGACGTGGCATTCATCGCAACTGTATCAAGTTCGTTTGTGACCAAATGGCAGGGAAGCGGACCTGAAGCAGTGAGGAGCCTTTTTGCCAAGGCGAGGAAATATGCACCGTCTATTGTTTTTATTGACGAGATTGATGCGATCGGAAGAACCAGGGCAGGAGGAGGAATCGCACACGGTGAGGAAATGGCTCTCAATGCACTTTTAACTGAAATGGATGGATTCACTTCTGATCCGTCACGTCCGGTATTTGTACTTACTGCTACTAATTTCAGTATCGAAGAGGGTAAAGGCTCAAAGGGTGTACTGGATGCGGCGCTGGTCAGGCGTTTTGACAGGACAATCCTAGTTGATCTTCCCGACTGTGAAGACAGGGAGATTTATCTCAGGAAGAAACTCCTCAGCAGGAAAGGTTCAAAAGTTACAGAGGAGATGGTTAAGAGGATTGCTGGTCGGTCCACCGGAATGAGCCTGGCTAATCTTGAGGCTGTAATTGAAAGTGCCGCCAGAGAAGCGGCGAAAAAATCAATTCCTATCGATGACAATCTCCTTGACGAGGCTTTCGAGCAGATGCAACACGGGGAAGTTAAGGAATGGGATCCGAAATATCTCGAACGTGTCGCCCGCCATGAAGCCGGACACACCCTGCTTTACTGCCTGAGCGGAAGATGGCCGATTTACGTTACGGTTGTCGCTAGGGGCGAACACGGTGGCTATATGGAACGTGCTCCGGAGGACATGGAGAACCCGCTTAGGACAAAGAAGAACCTCGTTGACGACATTCGCGTCTGTCTTGGTGGACGCGCGGCAGAATTTTTCTATTACAAGGGAGAGGACGGGCTTTCCAGTGGTGCAAGCGGGGATCTGCAGCATGCTACAAATGTTGCAAGAAGGATGATCTCGCAGTATGGAATGGATGATGGTATGGGGCTTATATCTATGACGCCGGAAGAGTCGGTGGAAGGACCAATGGCGATACAGGTCAACCATTTGATCTCCAGTCTTCTCAAAAAGGAATTTGAAAACACTCTTGAACTTCTCAAACAGAACAGCGGTAAGATTGACACTATTGCGAAATCCCTGGTAAGCAAGAACCGCCTGACGGCTGAAGACTTGAAGGCGATAATGGCGGAATGATGCGGAAATCCGCCTACGCAGAGAAGCTACGGCGTGACAAGATGGATGATTGGATTGTTGGATTTTAGCTGCAATCTTATGGAGTAGCAAATAGGTTTGGAAAGGGATGGGGTACGGGGAAGGGAAGAACCTTTCCTTAAAAGGTTTTCACTTCCCCGCATCCAAGCTTGTTTTGAAAATTTTCAATTGAAAGAATAATCACAATGCCTGCAAAAATAACATTAAAGATTACTGAAGGCAAGCTCAAGGGCAAGGAGTTTTCCTTCAACGAAAGAACCTCGTGCATATTTGGCAGATCTGAAGACTGCAAGGCCACAGAAACGCAGCTGCCGGAAGATGATTCATCTGTGTCCCGCCATCACTGCATGCTCGATATAAATCCACCTGAGGCAACCATCAGGGACTTTGGAAGCCTGAATGGAACTTATCTCAACGACGTGAAGATTGGACAGCGTGCCGCCGGCACTGCCCCGGAGGACGGACAGAAGGAGAAGTTTCCGGAACATGACATTAAAGACGAGGACAGGATAAAAATAGGGAAGTCAGTCTTTTCAGTGATAATACATAAACCATGCCGCTGCGCCCGGTGCCTAAAGGAAATTCCCGAGGAACTGTCTTCTAAGGCGGAGAGGAAGCCAGGATTATTTCAATGCGATGAATGTTTCAGGAAAGCTGAAAAGTCGCCGGAAAAGATCCCCATGAAGAAGAAGATGGCATGCAAGATGTGTGGCAAGGACATCTCTGCGGAGATTGGATACAGCCGTGTCGGCGACTATGTCTGCAAATCCTGCGTCAATGAACCTATGAAGTTCATCGAGATGCTCCTTAACATGGCCAAAAGCGGCAACAAGGATCTTCTAGCGATTGACGGATACAAGGTGATACGCATCCTTGGACAAGGAGGCATGGGAATCGTATATCTTGCCGAAAGGGAGAAGACCGGAGAGAAAATAGCGCTCAAAGTGATGACCCCGAAGATTGCCACGGATGAAAAGGCTAAAAATGATTTCCTACGTGAAACGGAGAATACCAAGGCCCTGCGCCACAAAAATATCGTACAGCTTTATGATAACGGGTATTCGAATGCGACATTTTTCATGACCCTTGACTACTGCAACGGCGGAAGCGTTGACAAACTAATGCTCGAAAGAGGCGGTACTCTCGGGCTTGAAGAGGCGTGCAGGATCATCCTGGATGTTCTTGACGGACTCGAGTATGCCCATCAGGCTGAAATTCCAAACGTGAAACTTGCAGATGGGAAATATGAAAAAGGGAGGGGCCTCGTCCACAGGGACATAAGCCCTCATAACATTTTCCTGATGAATTCAGGCGGTTCCTACTGCGCCAAACTCGGTGATTTCGGTCTTGCCAAGTCGTTCGATCTTGCCGGGCTCAGCGGAAGAACTCGGACCGGAACTGCCGCAGGCAAGCCGTTTTTCATGCCGAGACAGCAGGTTTTGAACTACAAGTTCTCAAAGCCCGAGGTTGACGTATGGGCTGTTGCCGCTTCCTTCTACAATATGCTGACCGGTGATTACCCTAGGAACTTCTCTATGAAACAGGATGTCTGGCAGTCGGTCCTCCAGAACCATCCGATCCCTATCAGGGACAGGAACAGATCAATACCGAAGAAACTCGCTGATGTCATTGATGAAGCCCTGATAGACAATCCATCGTTAAAGTTCAAGACAGCCACGGAACTAAAGAAAAGAATCAGGTCGGCAATGTGAAGGTAGGGCGTTTTCGGCGAAACCGCCGCCTGATGCAAATAATATGAAAAGACCAACCAAGATGAAGATAGCCCAGGATATCAAGTTTTTCGGATTGACTGACACTGGGCTGGTTCGGAAAAAGAACGAAGACGCCTGGTACGCGCACCCTGATATCGGACTATTCATCGTTTCCGATGGGATGGGTGGGGAGTTTGCTGGTGACATCGCTTCTAAGATTGTCGTCGAAACATTGCCTGGGATGATTAAGGAATTGCTCGGGAAAGGCGCTGATCCCGCTTCGGCTGAATTCAGAAAAAGAATTGGTTCGGCAATCAACCTTCTAAGCAATTCTATCAGGAAGAAAACAATAAACGAGCCAGGCCTTTCCGGAATGGGAGCTACAGTCGCGCTTGTAGTTGTCCGTAGCGGATATGCAGTTCTCGCACACATGGGCGACAGCAGAATCTACCTTTTGAGGGAAGAGAAATTAACCCGCCTCACAAATGACCATTCAATAGTCCAACTTCTCCTGGACAGCAATGAGATCTCTCCGGAAGAGGCTGAAACACATCCTGCGAAAGGACAGATAACTAGATTCGTCGGCATGGATGGGAATCCATTGCCGGAAACAAAGAAAGTCGATATCAGCCATGGAGACCTGCTACTTCTGTGTTCAGACGGACTTACTCAGATGTTACCGGATTCCGGGATACAGGAAATCCTGTTGAAAAAGACAAATCCCGAAGAAGCATGTACCGAACTTGTAGCAAGGGCGAATGAGAAAGGCGGCAAGGACAATATAACCGTAGTACTCATAAAGGTTTGAAATACCTTGAAGCTTCTACATAGCAAAATCAATTTTCATGTCTAATTACCCTGTATTAAACTATTAAACATTTTGACAAGCTTATTCATAAATGATAAGTCATTATTCCATAAAGTCATTTTCCACAACTTTTTCTTGACACCTTCCGGTCTCAGCCAACCGTAGCCACGATTCTGCAGATCATTTATCAGTCGGTTGAAATCCTCCTCGTTCCATTTGCCATTGCGTAATGTCAGGAAGTTGCGCAGATACGGCTCCGCGCCTTCATCCCAGTCGGCCCAGCCGGGGAATTCATACTTCCAGTCGAGACGCCATAGTTTCATGGTATTATCGCGACTGCCCGAGATCGCGGATTTGGAATCGGGGCTAAAACACATAGATAGATATCCCTTGAAAATGAAAAGACATTGTCCGGATTTCATATCCCAAAGCCTAATATTGGCATCTTTCTTCTCCAATTCACCACTTTCCGAGAGTATGAATTTCCCATCGGGGCTGAAAACCACGGAATATACAGAATCAGAATGCGTGAATGTATGAAGGCATTTGCCAGATACAATAGACCAGAGCTTCAAGTTTTTGTCTTTGCTTCCCGAAAGTACGAATTTCCCATCGGGGCTGAAAACCACGGAATATACAGAATCAGAATGCGTGAATGTATGAAGGCATTTGCCGCTTTCTATGTCCCAAAGCTTCAATGTATTGTCAGAACTGCCCGATAATGCTTGCCTAATGTCAGGGCTGAAGCAAACAGAATTAACATAGCTCTTATGACCTTCAAAAGTATGGATGGTATTTCCTGATATTCCCCATAGCTTCATGGTGTTATCATCGCTACCTGAAAGAACGAATCTGACGTTCGAACTGATGGAAACGGAGTTAACCGCTCTCTTGTGTCCCTCAAAACCTTCAAAAGTCCGGATACACAGAAGGGATTCCATGTCCCATATTTTCAAGGTGTTGTCCGAACTGCCAGATATTGCTAATTTGCCATCAGAGCTGTAACAAACGGAGTTAACACAGTCGATATGTCCTTCAAAAGTTCGAAGACATTTTCCGGAAATGTCCCATAGCTTAATATTTTTGTCTTTGCTTCCCGATAGAGCAAATTTACCATTTGGACTGAAACAAACAGAGGTGATTTCTTTTTTGTGCCCTTCGAAAGTTTGTTCTAACCAACCGGCTTGGAAACCAATTGCGCGGCAATATTGCCCTATTTTATAATTTAATTCCATGCATTGAGAGACTCGTTCAAAACCAGGGAATGAACGAGCAGTTGCCAGTGCGGATAGTCCGGCAGAAATATCCCCTGAGTCTATTTTCTTTACTGCATCCTGTAACGTTAACTTAAAACGTTGTTCGTGGACGAGCGTTTCTTGTGCCGAGCGAATCCGGCACAATGCCCAGTCCGTGTGAACAGTTGCGTCCCATAGCTTCATGGTATTGTCACTACTTCCAGACAGCACGTATTTACTATCCGGGCTGAAACAAATGGAATTAATATTACTGCTGTGCCCTTCGAAAGTGCAGAAGCATTGATTGGATGCCACGTCCCAAAGTTTCATGGTATTATCCCAGCTCCCCGATAGCACGTATTTTCCGTCAGGGCTGAATCCCACGGAACGGATATAGCTCGTATGTCCCTCAAACGTGCGCAGACAATGACCAGATTTCAAATCCCACAACTTCATTGAATGATCCCAGCTTCCGGACAAGGCAAATTTACCATTCGGATCAAAACTCACAGAAGTTACAGGGCTTTTATGCCCTTCAAGTGTTCCTAAACACCTACCTGATTCCGAATCCCACAACTTAATGGAACGATCACCGCTTCCTGAAAGAACAGTCTTGCTGTCAGGATTGAAACATACTGATGTAACAGATCTATCATGCCCTTCAAATGTTCGTAAACACCTGCCTGATCCCGAATCCCACAACTTAATTGAATGGTCATCGCTACCAGATAAAACAAATTTGCCATCTGTGCTAAAGGCCACGGAGTTTACAGTTTTCTTATGGCCTTCGAATGTTAGGAGACATTGATTGCTTTTTACATCCCATAGCTTTATGGTTTTATCATCGCTTCCTGAAAGTGTAAATTTCCCGTCGAGGCTGAAGGTTACTGATGTTACAGGCCCATTATGTCCGACAAAAGAACGAAGATATTGTCCGGTTTTTAGGTCCCAAAGCTTTAACTTATAGTCGCTGAAACCCGAGACTACACGATTGCCATCAGGGGAGAAACACACTGATGAGACCTGATTCCCGCACCCTATAGTAAGGATGCACCTGTTTTTACTATGTCGATTTGCTGTAATTCCTATCATCCTAACAACATCAGGATTGTTATTTGACTGACTTGCAGCACTTTCGAGAAGTGTAATTGCAGATTCTGTGTCACCGCGATCGAGATGGATCATTGCCAACAAATATTCATCTAACCATGAACTTGTATAACCATGACGTACAGTTTCCATACGTCTGATTAATTCTATACTATCTATTTTACCAGAGCGCCAGAGGTGTAGTCCCTGATTGTAGATGGATTCCAGATGTACTGGATCAATTTTAAGTGCCTGCGCCCACAATCGTTCAGCCTGCTCCGGCTGTGCCATGTCCATGTAGCTTAGCGCCCGGTTATTGAGCGAATCAGGAGCATCGGAGGCAGCTTTGGGAATGATCAGACCATATTCCATACCGGTTTCTCTCCGGTATATGTCGAGTAATTTATCAACAATAACTTTAAAATCACGAGGACGCTCGGTCTCATTTTCCTTGAAGCATTCCCGTAGGAGGTTTATTAACGCATCCGGCATAGGCATCTTGAAATAATCTGCGGGTGACTTCAAATATTCTTCAAAGCTTTTACCTGCCACTGATCCCGATGGCCAGATGGCATTACCTGTGAACATCTCCATCACCGACACCGCCCAGCTCCAGATGTCGGTACGGCGGGTAAGTTTTCCTCGATTTGCCTGTTCAGGCGAACAGTAAGCCGGAGTATAGGCACCAGATTCGCTGATCATCGTACCCATTATTTGGGATTTCATGTAGGCATTACGACTGAACTTGGCTTTTGCATTGGATATTCCGAAGTCGGCCACCTTGACATTACCCCTTGAGGTTAGAAGCACGTTATCCGGTTTAACGTCCTGGTGAATCATGCCTTTTCCGTGTGCATAGACCAGACCCCAGGCAAACTGGATGGAGACATCAAGGATTTTTTCGATAGAGTCCAGTTTACCCTCAGCTATCCAGCTGGCAAGACTACCACCATCCATCCACTCGGCAAAGATATTCGGAGTGCCGTTAATCTCTCGCACGTAATGACATGAGACGATATGCGGATGCAGTCCAAGGTTAATCCAGGCATCGCATTCATGGATGAAGTTCTGCTTCTGCTCTTCGGTCTCGAAGAACTCCGGGTGAGGCTGCTTCATCGCAAGGTCTACATTCCAGGTGGTATGGTGGACCCTGAACACCTTGCCCATGCCACCGGCAACAGGTTCACCCTTGATCTCATACAGGCCTAGAAGAAGAGCATTGTCGGAATTCTTCTTTTGTACTTGTATTGTGAATTCCTTTTCGCAATCAGGGCATTCAACAGGGCTCCCCAGATAACTGTCCTCCACGTCGAAGACGCTATTGCAGTGGCTGCATTTTGTAGAGATTTCCGGCATATTCATCCATCCCGAATTTGATTAGCTTATTATTGCCCTGTATCCCCTTGATTACAAATTCACCCAGAAGGAAAAGACTCCATTGTTTTTGTAGGTGCCTCCTTGATACTTTGTTGTCTCAGAATTACTTTTCCTTCAGGATAAAGTTCAAAAATACTGACAGTTATTAAGTTATCGGAGTCTGATATGCCTGAAATCAATACTCGGTGCTCGAAATGCAGGTCAGTTTTTGAAATTGACGAGAGCTTCATAGGATTAAGAACAGAATGTCCTGAATGTGGAGAGCTATTTGTAATTGATAAATTTGTGGCAGAGTCAGCCAGAACATACAGTGAATGGTCAGAAGGGCAGTCTCTTTTTGATGATTTTGTAGTGGAACGTGTCCTAGGACAGGGTGGAATGGGAAAGGTTTATCTAGTAAAGAACCTGACTACACAAATGCTCTTCGCAGTAAAGCGTGCCACTAAATTGAAAGAGAATGATCGTCAGAACTTCCTTGCTGAGCTTCAGACATGGATAGATCTTCCGGAGCACCCGAATCTAGTTTCCTGCCGATTTTTCCGAATGTATGGGGATGAAATCCTTATCTTTGCCGATTATGTGGAATGTGGAAGCCTCGAGGAATTAATAATAGGAGTAGATGGTAAACCAGGAAGACTGTACAAGGGATCAAAGCAGGAAATCTTGAAGCAAATACTCGACATTTCAATTCAATTTGCCTGGGGGCTTCATTGTTTGCATGAACTTGGGCTTATACATCAGGATGTGAAACCAGGCAATGTTCTTTTATCTGGGGATTTCTCTCCGTCCGTACAGGGGGTTAAGGCCAAAGTTACAGACTATGGATTGGCAAGGGCCAGGTCTAAAAGCGGAGAAAAGCACGGACCTATGGAATTCGAAAATATATTATTAAGTTGCGGTGGATACTCTCCAGCATACTGCTCGCCAGAACAGGCAAATATGCAAAAACTCAGTAGAGGTACCGATGTTTGGAGTTGGGGTGTATCAGTTATGGAAATGTTTACCGGCGGGGTATCATGGTCGTCAGGTTCTGTTGCGAACGAGGTTCTTGGTAATTATATGAAAAACAACGATGATTGCGGACAAATTCCTCTGATGCCAGACGGTCTTGCGGAAATTCTGGTAAAATGCTTTCAGCCGGATTCTGAACGGAGATGGAATAATTTGGGTGAAGTGACGGAGAAACTTAAAAAAACATACCATGAAACCATAGGCGCAGAATATGGACGGATACTGAGTAGGCTTCTAGTTAAACAAATAAGGAAAAATGGAGTGGGCGAGCGACGTGGTCGTTGCGGTACATCTTGGAGAGAACCACGACTATGGTTGGAGCAGGCATTAAGAGAAGACGGACGAAATCCATTAGAGGCTTCTGAAATCTTGTCTAAAGGCGATTCGAGACGTGGCCAGTTAGTCGCGGATATTGCTGCTTGCGATGCAGCTAGGCACATTTTTGAGAAGCTTGTTAAGAATGGGAGGAATGATTTGTCAAATATTCTTGCGTCTCTTTGCATGGATGAGGCAATTATCCATAAAACTGCCGATGACTTTTCGGGGGCCATAACGCTATATGACAAAGCGATAGTAATTCGGGAGCGTCTGGTCAATATCGAAGGCAGGAGCGAACTGGAAAATGATCTGGTAACTCTCTACATGGTTAAAGGTAATGCATTAATTGAACTTAAAGACAATCATGGAGCGGGCGCGTTCTACGACAAGGCGATAGTAATCCGGGAGCGTCTGGTCAATATCGAAGGCAGAAGCGAATTGAAAAGCGACCTGGCAAGTCTCTACATGGGCAAAGCCGTATTGGCGAGTAATCTTGGAGATAATAGTGGAGCAGTCGCACTGTACGACAAGGCGATTGAAGTCCTGGAATGTTTGGTCAATATCGAAGGCAGGAGCGAACTAAAAAGCGATTTGGCAAGTCTCTACATGAACAAGGCCATTGCAGTGAAAACACTTGGAGACAGTCACGGTTCGGTCGCGCTGTACGACAAGGCAATCGAAATCATGGAGCACATAGTCAACATCGAAGACAGAAGCGAACTGAAAAATGATTTGGCAAATCTCTACATGAACAAGGCCTTATTGGTGAGTTATCTTGGAGATAATCGTGGAGCGGTCACACTGTACGACAAGGCGATAGTAATTCGGGAGCGTCTGGTCAATATCGAAGGCAGGAGCGAATTAGAGGATGGCCTGGCAGATCTCTACATGAATAAGGCCTCAGCGCTGTACTATCTTGGAGACAATCACGGGACACTCGCGTTGTATGACAAGGCAATCGAAATCAGGGAGCATCTAGTCAGCATCAGTGGCAACAGCGAACAAAAAGACGATCTGGCAAGTTCTCTCATGGGCAAGGCTGTATTGTTGAAAACACTTGGAGACAGTCACGGAGCGGTCGCGCTGTACGACAAGGCAATCGAAATCAGGGAGCGTTTATTCAACGTCAAGGGGGGGGGGCGATTTGGAAGATGGTTTAGCAAGTCTCTACATGAACAAGGCCATTGCAGTTAGTGCTCTTGGAGACAGTCGTGGAGCGGTCGCACTGTACGGCAAGGCAATTGTAATCCGGGAGCGTCTGGTCAACATTGAGGGCAGGAGTGAACTGGCAGGAAAGCTGGCCTGGGTTAAAGCTTATAGGGCAATAGCGATGATACAATTGGGGGAAACTGAGAAAGGCAAACGTGAAGCACTCAATACCATATCCATTCTACGATCAGAAATTAAGAGAACTGGAAGGTCGGACCTGACTACCGTACTTAAATGGCTTGAGTCACAAATTGACAATAAACTTTGATTAATTCTTCCAGCGCCAAGAATGGATGACTGGAGAGAAATCTACCCACTTATTGACATCAACCTCCACAAAATGACATATTCTCCCATTATCAATCCGTGTGCCTTAAGGGAACAAGATCCATTTTGAATGAATTTCCCGAGGAAACTGATTTTGCCAGTTGAATTGGAATATTAAGACTCTGAACCCATGCCTTTATAAGGTCTCTTGTTTCAGGAGGCATCCTATAACCCAATATAACCCGCGTGATAGCTCCGGCAGGTAAATCAAGGTGCCTATCTGGAGGTTTTGTAAAAAAGCGCCACTCCTTCTCCGTCTTCCATTCTTTTGATTTTCTGCAAAAGAATATTTTTGAAAAATCTAATGGATCTTTGGAGTTGGTTGCCTTCAAGTACTCACTCAACGTTGGCAGGGACTCTCCGTATCTGACTGAAAACGAGCGAACCACACCGTGCTCATCAATTAGCTTCCTGTGATCAAACTCGATGACAACTCCTTCATGGTTAGAAGCGTAATGGGCCCACATGCTTACGCTAGAAGGAGTTTCTGACAAGCAAAACACCCCCTGCGTCTTTCCATGTTGGAGAATGACTTCCTCTATCGACTTCTCACTTTCTTTTATAAAGTTTTTATTCCTATGTTTCCCGTTGGAAAAGGCTGAATCAGCATCTCGTATGTTTTCTGCTTTGTCGTGTCCATCTTCTCTCTCTTGTGCCAAGTGTAGAAAGTATTTTTGCCAGTCACCTACATCCTTTTTACTTAGGTTATCCGGATCGGGGAATCGAATACCACGGGCGCAATCAAAAGGGTCATTGAATTTGGCTGGCGAGGAAAAGAAAACACGATTATGGATCAAGACATCTCCTATACGATCTAGTCTATTAGAAAGGTATTTGTATAAGTTAAGCGGTTTTTTCATTCAATCTCCTTCATTGTTTAATCGGAAAAGCGAATCTTCTCGGCTCAGTATCTTGTTAAGTTTTAGTATCTAAGCTTTAAATATTTTGTCACTTTGAATCGTCTTACATATGGGGGCGTGCTGATTTCGTTCATAAGCTCCAAGTAGCATTGCTTTGCAAAATTATTGACAACTTTTTTTGGGTAGATGTATCGATACTTGGGCGGGACGCCATCTTCCCAGACCATGCTGCGCCGAAGCTCCGGCTGTAAGTACTCATAAATGCCCCATCGAATGTTGTTGAGAAACTCCGCGAGTGTGCTGCTATGATAATTTAGTATATCGGCATGGAACCTCTCATAGAAGTTGTCTAAGGCTAGCATTGCGTCCTCTAATTCAACGGTGGAACCGCTTGCCGTTAGCATTTGCTGAAGTTCTTCCACCACTCCCATGGACCTAAGGATATTATGTTTTGATATGTTACCGCACATTTTGAGAAAGCTTAGCCGTGTAATCTGGATCGTCGTCGTATTAATTGATGGTAGACATACATCTACACTGACCGTTTGATTAAGCCAATCAACAAATACGCACGTGGCGTTGTGTAGCTCAGTTACTGAGGCCTCAGCAGAGAAACTCGGATTTGCTGAGATTGCGCGCAATGCCCCGAGATATGAATTCTGTTTTACCGGCGCTTTCTTGTCTGTGCAACATAGAAAATCGACCAGAACAACATTGAAGAATCTCTGGTGTGTAATGTCACCGAACAGAACCGATGAATCTGGATCAGATCCATGTAGCGTTAACATCTCAAAATTAATAACAGAATCAATGATTTCTATGATAGCTTTGAGAAACACTACTTCTTCTTCGATGTCAGTGAGTTTCATATTTCCTTGTCATTTCCTCCAGCTTTTTCCTGACACCTTCCGGTCTCAGCCATCCATAGCCGCGATTTTGTAGATCATTGATCAGACAGTTGAAATCCTCCTCGTTCCACTTGCCGTTACGCACTGTCAGGAAGTTGCGCAGATACGGTTCTGCGCCGCCATCCCATACTACCCAGCCGGGAAATTCATATTTCCAGTCGAGACGCCACAGCTTAACGTTATTGTCAAGGCCCCCGGAGAGCGCGTATTTGCCGTCTGGACTGAAATTAACGGAATAAACAGAACGCGTATGCCCTACGAAAGTGATGAGACATCGGCCAGTATCTACGTTCCATAGCTTCAGGGTAGAGTCAGAACTTCCCGATAGTGCGTATTTACCGTCCGGGCTGAAACAAACAGAGACGACAGAAGCCGTATGTCCCATGAAAGTTCGGAGGCATTGTCCGGTTTCCACGTTCCATAGCCTTAATGTACCGTCTTTACTTCCTGATAGCGTGGATTTACCGTCAGGGCTGAAACACACGGAGCAGACAGAATTCTCATGTCCCTCGAATGTGAGGAGGCATTCACCGGTTTCTATGTCCCACAGCTTCGGTGTAATGTCAAAACTTCCCGATAGTGCGTATTTGCCGTCAGGACTGAAACAAGCAGAAATGACAGAATCCATATGTCCATCGAAAGTGTGGAGGCATTGGCCTGATTGCAGGTTCCACAGCTTAAGGGTTTTGTCATTGCTTCCCGATAGTGCGTATTTACCGTCAGGGCTGAACCTTACGGAGCGAACCCAATCCGTATGCCCTATGAATGTTCGGAGGCATTGTCCGGTTTTTATGTCCCACAGCTTAACGTTATTGTCAAGGCCCCCGGAGCACGCGTATTTGCCGTCAGGACTGAAATTAACGGAATAAACAGAACGTGTATGGCCCACGAAAGTAATGAGACATCGGCCAGTATCCACGTTCCATAGCTTCAGGGTAGAGTCAGAACTTCCCGATAGTGCATATTTACCGTCCGGGCTGAAACTCGCAGAGCCGACAGAACCAGTATGCCCCTCGAAAGTGTGTTCCATCCATCCAGTCTGGATGCTATTTGCCCGACAATACTGTCCTATTTTAATATTCAATTCCAGGTATTGCGGAGCTCTCTCAAAGCTGGGAATTGAACAGGCGGTTGTCAACGCGGTCAATGCAGCGGCAAGATCGCCATCAACTGATTTCTTTTCCGCTTCCTGTATAGCTTCTTGGAATCGTTTTTCATTTCCAAGAGTTTCCCTGGTCGTCCGGATACTGCACAGCACCCAATCTGTGGATTTCTGGAAAACAGGCACGTCCCACAGTTTCATGATTTTATCGTCAATGATTCCCGCTGATAGTAAAAATTTGCCATCTGGGCTGAAACTTACGGAACTGACCCCATCGGTATGTCCCACAAAAGAACGGAGGCATTGACCAGATGCCATGTTCCACAGTTTCAGGTTTTTGTCATAGCCACCTGATAGTACGAACTTGCCATCAGGGCTAAAACAAACAGAGGTGACATGATTTGTATCCCCCGCGAAAGCCATGAAAGTGCGGAGGCAGCGGCCTGTTTCCACGTTCCATAGTTTCAGGGTTCCGTCCCCGCTTCCCGACAGCGCGTGTTTGCCGTCTGGGCTGAAACTTACAGATTCAACAGAACCGGTATGCCCCTCGAAAGTGCGGAGGCAGCGGCCTGTTTCCATTCCCCATAGTTTTATGCTGTTATCCTTTTTCAAATTTATATTACCGCTTCCCGATAATGCGTATTTGCCGTCTGGACTGAAACAAACTGAGGTGACAGGATCCGTATGTCCATCGAAAGAGTGGAGGCATTGGCCTGATTGCAGGTTCCACAGCTTAAGGGTTTTGTCATTGCTTCCCGATAGCGCGTATTTGCCACCCGGGCTGAAACTCACGGAATTGACATAATGCATATGCCCAACGAAAGTGTGGAGGCATTCCCCAGTTTCTATGTTCCATAGCTTCAGGGTAGAGTCAGAACTTCCTGAGAGTGCGTATTTGCCGTTAGGGCTGAAACTCACAGAGCTGACAGGGCCCGTATGACCCACGAAAGTGCGTATACATTCGCCGGATACCACATCCCACAGTTTCAGTGTCTTGTCCCAACTTCCAGATAGGGCAAATTTGCCGTTAGGACTGAAACTTACTGAGGTGACATATTCCGTATGCCCTTCGAAAGAGCGAATACATTTACCTTTGCCTCGCATGTTTACCGCGATCTCCATCGCCTTTAAAACAGCGGTATCATTATCTGATCGGCTTATTGTATCTTCCAGAAGCGGCAGTGCAGATTCAGCATCTCCACGATCAAGATGGATCGTGGCCAGTAAATATTCATTCCGCCAGGAGTTTTTGTAGCCATGCCGCACTGCTTCGAGCCGCCGAACTAATTCAAGATCGTCAATTTGGGCGGAGTGCCAGAGATAAAGTCCTTGGTTGTATGTGGATTCCAAATGCATCGGATCAATTTTAAGCGCTTGATTCCACAACCGCTTCGCCTGCTCCGGCTGCCCCATGTCCATGTAGCTCAAGGCTCGATTATTGAGAGAGTCCGGCGCATCGGCGGCGGCTATAGGAGCAACACGTACATAAACTTTCCCACTTTCAGATTGGTAGATTGCACAAAGTCTGCCCGAAATGATTTTGAAATCGCGGGGACGCTCAGCCTCATTTTCCTTGAAACATTCCTGCAGAAGTTTGACTAGGGCTTCCGGCATAGGAAGCTTGAAATAATCCGTGGGTGACTTCAAATATTCCTCAAAGCTCTTTCCTGCCACCGATCCCGATGGCCAGATTGCATGTCCTGTGAACATTTCCATCACCGACACTGCCCAACTCCAAATATCGGTGCGCCGTGTGAGTTTGCCACGGCTTGCCTGCTCAGGCGAACAGTATGCCGGTGTATATGCGCCGGATTCGCTGATCATCGTGCCCATTACCTGGGATTTCATGAAAGCGGTCATGCTGAATCTGGCTTTTGCGTTGGCTATCCCGAAGTCGGCAACTTTTATAGTACCGTCTGAAGTCAACAGCACATTATCCGGCTTCACGTCCTGGTGAATCAGTCCCTGCTCATGTGCATAATCCAATCCCCAGGCGAATTGGATCGCGATGTCCAGGATTTTTTCCAGAGAGTCCAACTTGCCACCCGATATCAGACTGGAAAGGCTGCCTCCATCCATCCATTCCGCGAAGATGTTCGGTGTACCATCGATCTCGCGAACATAGTAACAGGACACGATATGCGGATGAAGTCCGAGATTGATCCATGCATCGCATTCATGGATGAAGTTTTGCTTCTGTTCCTCGGTCTCGAAGAATTCCGGATGCGGTTGTTTCATCGCCAGGTCAACATTCCAGGTGGTATGGTGGACCCTGAACACCTTGCCCATGCCACCGGCAACAGGTTCACCCTTAATCTCATACAGGCCTAGAAGAAGATCGTTATCAGGATTCTTTACTGGCTTACCCTGTCCCTTTTGCACCTGAGGTTGGATTATGAATTCCTTCCCACAGTCCGGGCATTCCACGGAACGCCCCAGATAGCTGTCTTCTACATCGAAGACGCTATTGCAATGGCTGCACCTTGTTGAGATTTCCGGCATATTCATCCATCCCGAATTTGATTAGCTTATTATTGCCTCTTATCCCCTTGATTGCAAATGTTTATGGCAGCAACTCTTTGACTTGGTATTTCAAGAGACCAGATGCTTTTTTTTAATGGACTTACTAATAGTTCCACAATTGAATTGACGAAAGGGTTGGGTGCACTCTCCGAGAGCGCCGCGGATGGCTCGGAGATTTCACGTCCTTGGCGAAGAGAGGCGAAGATGCAAAATAAACTATTTTTATCGGAACCTACAATCTGTTTTACCTGATCCATTCAAAAGATAATTTTTCTTTCTTTTCAATCTTGTCAAAATCGTGATGATCAGCAGTCACAATTGATGCCTTTCTTGTTGCAGACAACGCCAAGGCGATTGAGTCAGCGAGTGATATTTTGTATACGGCTTTTAACCTGGCAGATTCAAAAAATATTTCATCATCAAAAGAATCATCCACAACTATGGGGAGCCTTTTTACAGACTTGAGCATTTCATCTGCGATCTTTTTCCCTTTAACCCTATAAGTATCGTAATATACTTCAAGGAGATTTATCTTATGCATGACAAGCTGGGTATCTTCTGATACGGACAAGCGCAGCAAATTTTCAACCTTTTCAGCACCAGGTTCATCATTTAGGAAGGCAATTAAAGCGCAAGCATCCAACACGAAGAGCTTTTTCATACTTCCAGCTTCTTGTCTTCTTTTTTCAATCTAAAGTATTCCGAAGTTGAAATCCCTTGATTTTTAAGGATTCCTCTGCATTCAGATATTGCTTTACGTTTTTTCTCCACATCAAATATTATTATTTTGACATTGTGGTTGGCCATGCTTTTCCATTTCATTGGAAAAAGAATGCTCCCATCCGATTTCACCGTCGTATTTACCTGGTATGTATTCATAGCTGACATCTCCACTTTCGATCTCTATTCCATTTCCTCTGAGCAGGAATATATATCAATTTATCACGAACTCCAATCAATGGCAGCAAATAATTAATGTCATTATGTTATGGAGGCAATTTCAGAATTGCCTCTTTAGTGACACTCACTCACGATTATATTTACGGAAGAGAATCAGGAACTCGGAGGAAATCAACTGGCAAGGTAAAAAGAAAGACGGGGAAACATCCATTGTCGGGCTAAAGCCCAACATACTTCTAAGCAAACTGGTATATTTCCGGTATCTCGCCGGAAATATCACCGCTTCAGCTCCTTCAGCTTGCGGTGCAGGGTCCTCCTGCTGATCCCGAGCTTGGAGGCGGCCTTGGTGACATTTCCATTGCACTCGTCGAGAGCCTTCTGGGTCAGCATCCGTTCCGCCTTCCCTATATTCAGTGAATTTGACGGCAGGACAGTTTTCGCAAGTTCCGGAGAAATGCTTTCCCTGATGTGGAACGGAACATTGTGGACGTCCAGCACCTTGCTGCGGCTGAGGACGACCATCCGTTCGACGCAGTTGCGGAGTTCGCGGATGTTACCCGGCCATCCATATCTGCACAGTAGGCCGATGGCGTCTTCCGAAATGCTCATCACTTCCTTGTTGTTCTCCCGCGAGAATTCGTCTATGAAATGTTTCACCAGGATTGGAATGTCCTCATGACGTTCACGGAGCGCTGGAAGATGTATCGCCACGACAAAGAGCCTGAAATAAAGGTCTTCCCTGAATTTGCCCTCCTTGACCATGGCTCCGAGATCCCTGTTCGTGGCAGTTATCACCCTGACATCGCTTACCACAGGCTCCGTCCCTCCGACACGCTCAAATGTCCTTGTCTCGAGCGCACGGAGTATCTTCACCTGCACGGACTGGTCGATGTCCCCGATCTCGTCAAGGAAAAGCGTCCCGCCGTCGGCAAGCTCGAAACGTCCCTTCTTCTGCTCAGCAGCTCCGGTGAACGAGCCTTTTTCATGCCCGAAAAGTTCGCTCTCCAGAAGGGTCGGGGGCAGAGCCGCGCAATGGACGGCGACAAACGCTCCATGTCTTCCGCTCAAGGCGTGCAATGAATGTGCAATCATTTCCTTGCCGGTTCCACTTTCTCCTGTTATCATCACGGTTGTTCTTGCGGGGGCGACCTGCTTGACGGTTTCAAAAACCTCGTGCATGGCCGCTGATTTGCCGATGATGTCGTTCAATCCGTAGATGCTGCCGCGGTTGAGCTTCCGCTTGAGCTCCTGGTTTTCCTCGGTGAGCTGTTTTTTCTCCAGGGCCCTCCTGATCACAAGCTCGAACTGGTCCAGGTTGAGAGGTTTCTGTATGAAATCAAATGCTCCCGCCCTTGTCGCCTCGATGGCGGAAGGTATGGAACCGTAGGCGGTCATAATCACGCAGACAGGCTGCGGTTTTTTCGCCAACGCCTCCCGGAGAACTTCCATTCCGTCCGAGCCCGGCATCCGAAGGTCAGTTACAACGATGTCGAAGTTGTTCTTCTTCAGTATGTTTATCGCCCTGGCCCCGTCTTCAGCGAGCGTCACATCATAATTCTGCCTGAGAAGGCGGCTCAAGCCTTCCCGCGTCGCCCTTTCATCATCCGCTACAAGTATGCTGTATTTTCTATTGTTGCTCATTGTAAATCTCCCGATATTTCATATTGCATTGAAGAAACGCGTCAGCAGAGTGACGCGGCTACAGCCAAGATTTATTGTAGCCACGCCACTCTGTTGACGTGCTCTTTAATTGCAACCCTGTTGCTTTTCCAGACTCTCCCGTCCTCACTTGCGAACTCCCGAACTAACGCATTCCCGAACTTCCCAGCTATTTCCCCTCCGGCGACGGCAGCATCCTGATCCTCCTCGTTGCCAGGGGGAACTTGATCTTGAAGGCCGTACCCTTGCCCGGCTCGCTCTCCACCAGGAGTTCGGCGCCATGCTCACGGATGATTCTTTCCACAACCATGAGCCCCAGTCCAGTGCCTCCGTCCTTCGTCGTATAGTAGGGTTCGAAAATCCTGGCGATGTCGTCAGCGCTTATCCCCCTGCCGCTGTCTCCGAAGGAAAGCTCCACCTTGTTTTCATCAAACGTGCAGGAGATATTCATGGTCCCGCCGTCGGGCATTGCCTGGACGCCGTTTTTCATTATGTTGTAGAAGGCCTGCTTCAGCTGATTCTCATCACCCTGCACATGGGGACAATCGTTCGCCCAGGCGCATTCGACCTTTATGTTCTTGTTCTCAATCTCGTATTGCATGAAATTCAGCGTCTCAATGATCAGCTGCTTGAGGTCGACTCTTGACATTACCGGCACCGCCGGCCTCACCGCCTGCAGAAACTGGGATATTATCATGTCCAGTCTTTTCACCTCCCTTTCGGCGACCGAAAGGAGTTCCAGGGACTCATTGTCCTTCTTCTTGCTTTTCCTGAGTTTCCTCTCAAGAAGCTGCAGATGGATGTTGAGGCTGTTCAACGGATTGCCGATCTCATGGGCTACGCCTGCAGCAAGTAGCGATATCATATGGGTCTTCTTGGATTCCATCTCCTTGAGGGTCCTGCTGCGCGCCTCGGTGACGTCGTGCAGGATTATTATTGACGTGTCCTTGTCCTTCTCATGTGGCAGGACATAGAACAGCAGTATCCTCCTGACTGGATACAGGACCTCTATTTCCTGCCTCGATATCTTGTCCATCTCCTTCTGGTCCCGGCTCTGTACAAGATTCCAGTCGACATCCTTGAGAAAGCGGCTGATCCTCTGTTCCTCAATGTTTTCCGGAATGCCAAGCATTGCAACCGCCGCACAGTTGGCGTAGCGGATCATGAGATCCTTGTCAATTATTATTATCCCCTCCTGTATCGTATTGAATACAGTCTGGAAAAAACCTTTCTCCTTCACCTGTCGGAGCACATATGCCTGGATATTGCTCTTGTCCTGAGGTGAGAGCCTGTCTATTATCCTGTCAAAATATTTTCCTTGCGACATGTCAAGAACTCCTTATATGGCGACACATTGTCACGCCCTGGGCCCAGAAAAAAAGGGACAAATGGGATATGCTATCCCGTCCCTTCCAATTCAAATCAATATATTTTTTTGTTCCGGCCATTAATTTAAATTCCCAAGATACTTATTTCAAGTATTTTCAATTCTTCGATTTTAATATATTTTGGGGGATGGGACAAATACCTGTAAAATCATATTTCATAACTGGCACCGGCACCGATGTCGGCAAGACAATAGCAACTGCCGGAATAGCCGGACTGTTCATCTCCCTGGGAAGGAAGGTTTCAATCATGAAGCCCTGCCAGACCGGCATCCAATATTCAGAACCTGACATTGCGATGGCCCACAGTCTGTTTCCCGGAATATTTGAGCTGCCGGCCGGCACCGCATGCCCATATGCATTTCCATACCCGGCATCCCCTGCCCTGGCAGCATCGCATCAGAAGAAGACTATAGATATGAGGAAGATCATCAAGGCATATGAAGCCGCCATATCAACTGAAGGGCTTGAACTTCTCCTAGTTGAAGGTGCTGGAGGACTCATGGTGCCGATCACGGAGAATCACATGATGATCGACATTCCCAAACTGTTTGACATCCCTGCAATACTCGTCGCTGATGCCGGACTCGGGACCGTCAATCATACGCTCCTGTCCATTGAAGCAATGAAGAAGAGGAAAATAAAAATAGCCGGCGTAATTCTGAACCGCATGCCGTCTCCCGCCGGAGCACTTGAAAAAGACAATATCAGGACAATTGAAAAATACTCCGGCGTTCCGGTACTCGCCTCCATCAGCAGGATCTCACCGGAATTGAACTTGTCAAAACCTGCGAATTTCGCAGACTGCCTGCTGGCACGCATGAGGAAACAGAAAAAGCTCCTGAAGCTTATGTGAATTGATTTCCTTGAAAAACGAGCTAGCTTACCTTATATAAACTTTCAAAGGGAAACCATGGCCGCCGGTAAAACATTGATAGCATGTACGAAGTGCCAGCACGAATACGTGGTCGAGGACAAGTTCCTCGGCAAGCTTCTCGCCTGTCCTAAATGCCAGGGTAAATTCTACTCCCAGGCATCAAACAGGAACCTCAAGGACATCAAGAACGCCATCAAACCCTCGGCTTCAGCCACGGCGCGCATGAAGGATAGCATCCAGTCCCGGAAGGGCGGAAAATCGAAGAAGAAACTTCTTATCGCTCTCGTTGCCGTTCCAGTGGCACTGATCATTGCATTCGCCCTCTGGAAGTCATTGAGTTTCCTGCATGATTCTTCAAAGGAGAAACCGAATTCCGAGCTTGCATTCAACGCCTCCCAGGATTTTCTCAAGTCCAAGAGCGGGATCGCAAGCATCAACGACGCCATATTCTCAAAAAATTATACTGTGGAAACCAAGGACCATCAAAAAAGAATATTCACCGTCAGGATATCGGTCACCATGCTGATGCCGGACCAGAAGAAGCCTTCCGAGAACAAGATCAGCGTGAACATGAGATATCTCGGTGATGAACAATGGGAATACATCGACTATTCCTTCGACAAGTAACACGTCCGCCGCAGGCATGAGCATGCTGGATTACTCGATTCCACATGTTTCTTCAATTTTCTTCGAGATGGAACTTTAATTTACGTCTCTTTGATATATGATTTCATTCTAAAGGGAACCTCTAGAAATTGGACATTGAAACACCAGACGGAGTTCAGACATGAGGAAAATGGACGGCGGCAGATTCGCCAAGCTCACATTGCTCAAGGCTTCAAAGACGACTTTCCTGGGCAGCCCCATCGAGGCGTCAGTCGAGGCCTTTGAAAATCTTTTCCCCGGACGCGACTACGAAATCACCTTCGACTGCCCCGAGTTCACATCCCTCTGCCCTGTCACTGGACAGCCGGACTTCGGAGAAATCACCGTCAGATACATACCCGACAGGTTATGTGTTGAAAGCAAGTCCCTCAAGCTCTTCATTTTCTCGTTCCGCAACTTCAACACCTTCCACGAGGAGGCTGCCAACATAATCCTCGACAAGATAGATGCCGCCTGTTCACCACGATGGATCGAGGTGACAGGCAGATTCCACCCCCGCGGCGGGATTGCGATCAACGTCAAATGCGAAAAAACTAAAAAAGGTTTCAAGAAGAAATGAAGAACAAGGGTATTGCCGTCATCAAGGACGGTGGCATAACTTCCCCGTCGGGTTTCAAGTCGTCAGGCATATGCGCAGGCCTCAAGAGAAGCGGCAAAGCCGACATGGCCCTGATATATTCTGAAACACCTGCGAAGGCCGCGGCCGCCTTCACAAGCTGCCTCTTCGCGGCTGCCCCCGTCGTCTACGACCGCGCCATAATCTCCAAGGGCACTCCGGTATCAGCCATCATAATCAACAGCGGGAACGCAAATGCCTGCACCGGGAAGAAAGGTCTTGCAAACGCAAGGAGCATGGCCAAGACAACCGCCGGGCTCCTCGGAATCAATCCTGATTCAGTTCTGGTTTCCTCGACCGGAAGGATCGGAGTCCAGATGCCCATGGACAAAATCGACGGCGGAATCAGAAAGACGGTTTCAGCTCTTTCTGGAAAAGGCGGGCATGACTCCGCGCTTGCGATCATGACGACGGACACACGTCCCAAGGAAATCGCGGTGAGTTTCCAGATATCAGGCAGGAAAGTCACGATTGGCGGAACTACAAAAGGCGCAGGGATGATCGCCCCCGGGATGAATGCCGTCCCGCACGCCACTATGCTCGCGTATGTGACAACTGACGCTTCAATTGATGCAAAGCTGCTCGACAAGCTTCTTGCCGAAGGCGCCGACCTGTCATTCAACAGGATCACCGTCGACGGCGACATGAGCACAAATGACACTTTAATAATCCTTGCCAACGGGCGGAGCGGAAACAAGATCATAAGATCGGGATCAGAGGAAGCCGCGCTTTTCAGGGAAGCCTTGCTGCATGTACTTCAATTCCTGGCAAAAGCCATAGTGCTCGACGGAGAAGGCGTCACGAAGTTCGTCACAATCAAGGTATTGAACGCTCCAAGCCTGAAGGATGCGAATCTCTGCGCCAAGTCCGTCGCAAATTCACTCCTCTGCAAGACCGCATGGTTCGGCGGAGACCCGAACTGGGGCAGGGTCATGGCCGCTGCAGGATATTCCGGGGCATCGTTCAATCCTGACAAGGCTAGCCTTTACTATGAGAAGACGCCGGTAGTCAGAAATGGACAGGATGCAGGGACTGAGGAAGGCGTACTGGCTAAAATTGTCCAGAAAAAGGAATTCACGATCACGCTCGATCTGAAGTCCGGCAAGGCGTCGACTGAAGTCTGGACAAACGACATTTCTTATGAGTACGTGAAGATAAATGCGGATTACCATACTTGATTATCTGGTGATTTGATGATTGAATGATTTGGCGATTTGAAGAATAAGTAATTGAATCCATGGAGCGCCACCGTCCCGGTGGCATTAATTGCCGGCGAGACGCCGGCGTTCCTGTAAAAAGATAATTTTAACATCTAGAGAGAAAACATACATGAAGAAATATATAGATAAGGCATCAATCCTGATCGAGGCTCTCCCCTACATACAGAAGCTGCGCGGGGAGATGATAGTCATCAAGTTCGGGGGCAGCGTCATGGAGAACACCGAACTGATGAAGAGCACGATGAGGGACATAGTGCTGATGGAATGCGTCGGCATGAAGCCGGTCGTGGTCCATGGCGGCGGAGACGCGATAAGCGCGAAGCTGACATCGCTCGGCATCGAGACAAAATTCATAAACGGGCTCAGGTTCACCTGCGACAAGACGATAAACGTGGTTGACGATGTGCTCCACAACCAGATCAATCCAGAAATCGTCGACGCCATCAAGGCGGCTGGCGGCAAGGGCCATCAGCTTTCCGGCAAGAAGTTCCTAAAGGCGAAGAAGATGTTCACGTCATGCCCGAAAACGGGAGAAAAGCTGGACATCGGGTTCGTCGGCGACATATTCCATGTCGACACCTCGCAGATAATTGAAGCCATAAACGCCAATGTGATTCCCGTGATCCCCCCCCTCGCCTGCGATGAAAAAGGGCAGGTCTACAACATCAACGCGGACATCGCGGCATGCAAGATAGCCGAGGCACTGAAGGCAAAGAAACTCGTCTTCCTGAGTGATGTACCGGGAATCCTCCAGGATGCAAAGGACGAGGAGAGCGTCATATCAACAGTAAAAGTTGAAGAAGTCGCTACACTGATCGAACGCGGAATAATCAAGGGCGGAATGGTTCCGAAGGTGAAAAGCGCGGTCCACGCGATCAACGCCGGCACGGACAAAGTACACATGATCGACGGACGCATCAAGCATTCGCTCCTGCTGGAAATATTCACCGACAAGGGAATCGGCACGGAAATCATAAAGTCGTAACGAAGCCCTGGAGAAGGCATCAGGCATCAGGCACGAGGAAATTCTGGAATATTCAGTATTCACGTCAGGTTCTTTGGCCTGGGCCTGACCCAGGAGTGCTTGTGACGAAGTCACCGCTTTGTACTTTTCAGTCCACCCTTGTCCATCACAGACAAAAAACTTCGCCGAGACGGCGAACGCTACTTCCAAAGATTCGTCCTCCACGGAGGACGAATCAATAAATAATTCCGTGCGGGAACAATTAATCGAGGTGATTTCAAAATTCCGGACGCGGCAAGCGCGTCCCTCCATTTCTTACGCCCGTTTCGGGCGTGGAGGGGCATGCTTGCCATGACCGATTCTTGAGTTTTGAAATCGCCTCAATCAGCTTGACAGGAATCAGCGATGCAGGACAATGCGATAATGCGCTTCTCCGCTCCTCAATCTGGCAATAGCTTCATTGATGTTGTCAAAGTTAAATTTTTCAATGACAGGCTTAATGTTATGGAGCCTGACAAAATCCAGCATCTTTGCAATGGTTTCCGGGCTTCCTACTGGAGACCCGGATATCGAGTGCTGCCCCACGATGAGTGAAAATACATTGATGTCAAGCGGATCCAAGGTCGCCCCCACAAAGTGTAAACGGCCTCGAGGCTGCAGTGTGCCAAGATAGAGATTCCAGTCCAGCTTCACGTTAACGGTTGAGATGATCAGGTCGAAATGACCGGCTGCACCCTTGATTTCGTTTGGTTCACGTGAGTTCAAAGTGTGGTGTGCGCCCAATTTCAAGGCTTCCTTTTGTTTGGCTGCACTGGAGGTGAAGGCAGTAACTTCGCAGCCCCAGGCATTGAGGAACTTCAACGCCATATGCCCCAGACCGCCGATGCCGATCACCGCAACTTTGTCTGTGGGCTTGACATCAAACTGCACAAGCGGATTGAACACAGTAATTCCACCGCAAAACAGCGGGCCGGCTGACATCAGGTCTATGCCTTCAGGAATGGGAACCACGCTGTTGGCGGCCGCACGAACCTTATCGGCAAACCCTCCGTGATGTCCAACGATGGTAGCCTGGGAATTTGCGCACAGGTTCTGGTCTCCTGAATGACAGCACGCACACTCGTTGCAATAGCCGGCATGCCAGCCAAGCCCTACCACCTGCCCTGCCACCAGGTGCTTGACCCAATCCCCAACCTTTGCGATCCGCCCTACCACTTCATGTCCTGGAACTACAGGATATATGGTGTTCCCCCATTCATTATCGATCACGCTCAGATCACTATGGCAGATGCCACAGTACTGGACATCAATCTCAACCTCATGCGGTTTCAGCTCGCCCGGATCATAGGTGAATGGTTTTAGTTCTCCCTTGGGCTCAAATGCTGCATAGGCTTTAATCATGGTTATGCTCCTTAATGTCGTGTTAAATAGATATAGCACAGAGCTATGGAAACTTATTGTTCTATCATCCTAGTGGAACAAGCGTGCATTTGCGCTGGTTGAAGGAGCAGATCTTGTCGTATCCTGCGGATTTCGCAAGTTCCACGGCTTCTGCGAAGTTCGCGGCTATCTCGGCTGGAGTGTGCGAGTCGGAACCCAGGACAAGCTTCACGCCTGCTTCGTTGGCCATCCTAAGGATTTCCAGGGAAGGGTATAATTCCCTTACTGGCTTCCTTAGTCCGGCAGTGTTGATCTCGACCGCCATATTGTTTTTCGCGGCGGCCTTGAAAATATTCTTCACCATTTTCCTGATCTTGTCCATGGAGGAAGGATAATATCCGAATTTCTTGGGAAGATCGAAATGTCCTATGATGTCGAACTTGCCGCTCTGTACCATTTCCAGCAGCAGTTCAAAATAGCGGTTCCAGACCTTCCTGATGAAATCCTTTTCGTTCCATTTGTCGGCAAAATCGGGATTGTCGAAGGGGAAATCATCTGTATAATGGACGGATCCAATCAGATAATCAAAAGTCTCATTATCCAAGGTGCCAAAGACTTCATCCATCCTTCCGTCCACCCAGTCGACTTCGAGCCCGTATCTAATTTTGATTCCAGGAAACCTCCTCTTCAAATCAGACACCATCATCCGGTAAATAGGAAACTGGTCAACGGTCATCCTGTATTTGGAATCGAAACCGACAGGCAATGGGCAGTGATCTGAAAAGCCTATTTCGGATATTCCCCGCATAATAGCAGTTTCAACGTATTCCTCCGGTGCGCCATCTGCATGCTTGCATAGGTAAGTATGTATGTGGTAGTCGATAAGCATAAATTTCTCATGAAGTTAAGACTTATACGACCTGGAGCCTGCTTTCAAGCTGGGAGATCTTCCGCTTCATCTGCTCATCTGATGAGAACTCCCTTTCAATCTTGTTGTAGGCATGGATGACGGTAGCATGGTTTCTTCCGAATGCCTCACCTATTTCCAGCAGGGACTTGTCGGTCATTTTCCTGCACAGGTACATTGCGACCATTCTCGGTCCGGCTATGTTGGCCGGACGCTTGTTGCTGGTCAGGTCCGACACCCTGAGATCGAAATAGTCGGCGACTTTCTTCTGGATCGTCTCAACCGTAAGCCTGACTGCGGCCATTTCAGCCAGGAAGTCCTTGAGGACCTCCTGCGCGATGCTGAGATCAATTTCAATTTTCCTGACGGAGGAATATAGGATTAGACGCCTCAAGGCGCCTTCCAGCTTCCTTACATCGGGATTTGTGTTCTGGGCTATGAACCAGAGGACCTTGTCATCGAACTTTATGAGATGCTCTTCCTGTTTCTTCCTGAGGATGGCGAACTTGGTCTCTTCGCTGAAAGGAGTGATCTCGACGATCAGGCCGGAGACGAAACGCGAGATGAGCCTGTGCTCAAGGCCGTTTATTTCAGCAGGCGTCTTGTCGGAAGTCAGGAGTATCTTCTTGTCCTCGTTATGGAGCTTGTTGAAAGTATTGAAGAACTCCTCCTGCAGGTTTTTCTTGCCGGCGAGGAAATGGATGTCATCTATCAGCAGGTAGTCGACTTTTCTGAAGCGATCCCTGAAACTGTGATGGTTCTTGGTGCGGATCGAGTCGGTATACATGTTGAGGAAATCTTCGCAGCGGAGATATTCGACGACATGCCTCCTGTTGATCTTCATGGCTTCGTTGGCCACAGCCTGGAGCAGATGCGTCTTGCCGAGACCAGGTGAGCTGTAGATGAAAAGAGGATTGACCGACAGTCCGGACTTGGGCTGCATGACGCTCAGCGCCGCTTCATATGCAAGGGAGTTCTCGGGGCCTACGACAAAATTATTGAAAGTGAAACGCTGGTTGCAGTTAGGTGCTGAAGAGGCCTCGAAGCTGGACAATGCCTGATGTTTCCTGTCGGCAGCCGCGGCACTTCTCTTCTCAAGATGCTGTTCATGCCTTGCCGGCGGCTCATGTCCGGTCTCGAATTTAATCCTGACGGATTTTCCCAGGACGGTTTTCAAGGCATTGGAAATTATGTCCTCGAAATGTTCCTGTATCCACCTTGCGGTAAAATCATTCGGGACGCCGAGGACCACCTTGTCAGCCTTGCTGGAAACAGGAGTGATTATTTCGATCCACCGGTTGAACGTCTCCAAATCCTTGATCTCGTCTTTTATATTTACACAGGCTGAAATCCAAGCCTGATCAATTTCAATTCCCTTGCGCATATTGACTTCCCATTCGATATTGAAGCAGACATCAGTCTCTACTTATTAACACAAATCTACAAACTAGCAAATTTTTAATTATTTTTTATTTTTTTTAAAAAATCGCCTTGACATTCAAGATTGATATTAACAAGGCTTAAAAATTTCCCCCATTCTTCCCAGAAGCCTCAAATTTGAGGCTAAAATCATCATCTGGCCTAAAACAAATCCATCTGAGAGGTTTTCCGGCAGGATTTCACGGGTGCAAACACTTTCAAAGCCCTCAACCCGCGAAACTCGATACTCGAATCTTAAGAATTATTATAAACTTATTGACAAGTTATCAACATTCATCCCTCTTGCCCGCCGGACAACGAAACAAAGTTAATATTTCATTTAAAATTCACAAGCGTTATTTCAAAAAGAAAGCAAAGAAGTGTTGTAAGTCATTGATGTTAAGTTAAATTATTTTTGTTGCTTTCAACATGTTAATTTTTTGACAAAGATACAGGAATACCGAACGTGAATAACAGAATTCTTTATCTTGCAGACTACTGTCTTACTCCGCACAGGAAGATATCCCATCCCGGCATCCTCTGCGAGGACGGAAAAATCCTCGCATTCGGCGGCTCCTCCGCCTTCGAGAAGGAGCCAGGCCTCGAGGTGATAGAGCTTCCCGACACATATGCGACGCCGGGGATAATCGATACGCATATCCATGGCGCAGGGGGATTCGACTGCACATCATCTTCGATAAGCGGCGATATCACGCCCATGAGCGTCACTCTTGCAACACATGGGATCACTTCATTCCTTCCTACGATAGTCACTGCATCCCATGAAAAAATGATGTTGGCCATATCAAGCCTCACAAAGATAATCAGGAACGACCACGTCCTGGGCGCCGTCCCCGTGGGAATCAACGTCGAAGGCCCTTTCCTCAACAAGGAAAAACATGGCTCGCAATATGAACAGGAAATCCGCATGATCGATCTGGGAGAGGCCAGGGAGCTGATCGCCGAAGGAAAAAACATGATCAGGATCATGACTCTCGCGCCTGAACTGGAAAACTCGATCAGGCTTATTGAAATCCTCCTCGAGAACAACATCATCCCCTCGATGGGGCACAGTCTCGCCGATGAAGTCTCCGTCCTCAGGGCCGTCGATGCCGGAGCCAGGCGATGCACACACGTATATAATGGAATGCCTCCGCTGCACCACAGGACTGCAGGCCTGACGGCAATAGCTCTGACCGACGACAGGATCCACATTGAAATAATACTCGACGGCTCGCATATCCATCCGAAGATGGTCGATCTGGCATGCAGGACAAAGCCTAAAGACAAGGTCGTGGGGATAAGCGATGCCATCCAGGGCACGGGAATGCACGACGGCATCTACCATTTAGGCGACTCCGAGATCCACATCGAAAAAGGCAAAGTTACGACAGCCGACGGAACTCTCGCCGGCTCCACGATGACCCTTGAAAGAGGATGGCGCCATCTGATCGCCTTCACGCATCTTGAAAACACCGAGGCTTCAGCATGCCTCACATACAATCCGGCTAAAAGCATCGGACTCGATGACCGCGGTGAACTGCGCCCCGGCAAAGTGGCTGACATCACATTCTTTGATTCGAAGACAAATACGGTCAGGATGACGGTGTGCCAGGGAAGGATCGTATATGATTCGCAGCAGGGCCTGAACCTACCAAGCAACAGATGAAGTTCTTCGAATATCTTTCGGGGCATCACGCCACCCGGGCCTTCAACCATAGGAACTACAGGTTCTTCTTCGCCGGCCAGGGAATTTCCCTGATGGGCACATGGATACAGCAGATAGCGGTCAGCTGGCTGGTCTACCGCCTCACAAACTCCGCACTGCTCCTCGGTGTCGCAGGATTTGCAACGCAGATACCGGTTTTCTTCCTCACACCCGTCGGAGGCGTCTGCGCCGACAGATGGAACCGGAGATGGATACTGCTCATCACCCAGTTCCTTTCAATGCTCCTGGCGTTCATCCTGACGCTTCTCTTCTTCAAAGGGAATATCATAGTGTGGCAGGTCATAGCCATAAGCTTCCTGCTCGGATGCGTGAATGCATTCGACATGCCCGCCAGGCATTCCTTCGTCAACGACATAGTGGACGGCAAAGAGGACATCGGGAACGCAATAGCCCTCAACTCATTCCTTTTCAACAGTGCGCGCCTGATCGGCCCTGCAATCGCGGGGATAATCATCGCCAGAAGCAGCGAAGGCGTATGCTTCCTGATAAACGCCTTCAGTTTCGTCGCCGTACTTATCGCGCTCTCGGCCATGGACACCGGTGAAATAAAAATCCCGCTGGTGAGAAGACAGCATCCGCTCAAGGAGCTTTTCCAGGGGGTGAAATATGCGGTAGGCTTCAGCAGGATCAGGAACATACTCATATTCGGCGCGATGATCGGTTTTGTCGGGATGCCATACAGCGTACTGATGCCTGTCTATGCAAAGGACGTCCTCCACGGAAACTCCGAAACCCTCGGTTTCCTCACCGGCGCGGCCGGGTTCGGCGCCATCACCGGCGCCATCTTCCTCGCACGCAGGAGAAACGCCGACGCCCTCGGAAATATCATCTCGGGCTCATGTGTCATCTTCGGGGTCGGGCTCATACTCCTGTCCCTGTCCCATTCATTCCCGGTCTCGCTTGGCCTGATGTTCTTCTGCGGACTCGGCCTGATGCTGCAGATGGCCTCGAGCAATGTCACCATACAGACGATTGTCCACGACAACATGCGCGGAAGGATAATCAGCCTGTACATCCTCGCCTTCATGGGTTCCGCTCCTTTCGGAAGCCTCCTCTCAGGTGCAGTTGCCGCAAGAATAGGACTTGCAACCACTATGATGGCCAGTGGAATAATATGCATCATTACGGCGGGAGTCTTTTATACGATGCTGAAAAAGGATTGAAATCCAAGTTCCAAGCAATAGCTGTCACCTGCATATAATAATAGCTTGGAACTACTTCTTCTCATTTTTTATTCCGATATCAAGCTTGTCTATCATCAAAATCCTGATGCTTGCGCCGAGGCAGTTCATTTGTCTGCATTTTCGGTGCCCCCATACTCACGACCGTGAAGCTTCCACCACTGCTTCAAAAGAGCCCTGATTGAATCCCTGGAACTAATCCTGTCATAATACCGGTCGTCTTTCTTGAATCCCAAATTGAGACCAACGGCATTTTCAAACGCCTTGAAGGCCGCATCCGACACATGGACATGAACCGTTCCATTTCCCCAGGTGTCTTCTTCATCATCGAAATACTGTGCGATGAATGGAACGAGTTCTTTAGGTGCCTTGTTTTCCGCATAATATTCAAGCACGACTTTGGGATACTTCTGGAGAAGTCCTATCATTATCTTGGGTGATTTGGGAAATTCCCGCTCAGGGACTTTCAGATAGATTTCCAGCAATTTCCTATTGCAGGTTTTTGGATCTGCAATTTTTTCCTCCAAAATGGATTTAAGTTGAGGGAAAACAATGAAATCCTCCAGGCGGAATTCTCTGAAGAACTCCTTTTCTGTCTTATCAATTCCACCTCTGCACTCCAAATCGTCGGAACATTTGAGGAAACGCTCAATAATTTTCCTGCTTTCTTCCTTTGGAATATGAAGAAGCGACAGTCCCAGTGAAAGAGGATCAATCCAGGGGCTGACCGAATTTCTAGACTCTTCAAGCAAATCTTTAATACCTTTACGCAGATTATTGACGTATGATGGCATTTGAGCATGGTTACCAATGAGAGGTGTTCCATTGTAATGCACGAGGTGTCTGATTATGACAATATTTTCAATAGCCCTGCGAATACTGGAAAAATCTCTTGTGGAAGCCGCTATTTTCTTGAACGCCCCGACCGCCTCCTCAGGCTTGTTTTCGTCAATGAACTTGGAAGCGTTCTGGAAAAGTGCGTCAACATCAGTCTTTGGATGGTTTCCCCCTTCAGATATTTCAAATGAAACCGTATTGCTATGGAATCGTCCCCAGCGACATTCTCCATCAACATAATGTGATTTGCCTACTCCTATCGGCCTGAAAGGGGAATAAAAATAATATGTGACAGTATATTTCCCCGTTGGAAATCTATAGATGTATTCCATTCCAAAATAGGGATCGGTAAATGAAGTAAGATCGAAGGATTTTTCTTTTATTGCAACAATGACCTTTGAACGAATCACTTGATCCCTGCCCGAAACCGGGTATGCGAGGAAATCCACATCTTTTCCTCTTTCGTCCCTGATTCTAAAACTGGACGGGGTAAAGAGCTTCCAAGATGCAGCTTTGTCATTTTCATTGTTGATTTTAAGTGTGAGGATTACTGGTTCGTAATCGATATACTGTTTCTTGTCTAGTGAGATTTCGGCCTTGTAATCCTGATATCTCTCATCCAGATTCCACAGCTTCAAGTCGAGATTTTCATCCGAGAGATGAGAACTGCGGTAGCTTTTCATCAACCGGGATACAGTTTCCATATCGGAACTTTCATCCAGCTCAAGAACTAGGCCATATGATATTTTTGATATCTTTTCCATCTCTGAGATCTTATGTGAAGAAGCACGACCACCGTATTCACCACTTGCACACGTGCTTGTTTCGTATTCGAAATCATTATCCCCGGAAATTCTTATGGTCGCCTTCTTGTATGTGAAAGATTTTTGTTCGTCTGATACTGAATTAATTGAATTTGAAATGTTATCCTGGGCATGGAGGCGGAAGGGAAAAACCAATTGAGCCATCAGGAAAAATGGCAATACAACGAGGTTAACAAACGTATGAATGGAAAATCTCATTTCATGCTCGTTCTTTATTATTATGCGCAAGTCAACTTTTGTCTGTTAATGTAGGGAATGGAGTAATACCATAGCAGCACCCCCTTGAACTCATGTTGTAAGGTACAGGCTTGAACGGGGAAAGGCAAGAGCGTCATGGAAGTGAACAATTATCCACTTGATTTACGTTGCCTTACTGGGTATCTTCCTATAGAATTCAAAACCCCAATAAGTCAACAAGTTGATGTTCCTGATAAATGCCTGTTTATGAATTCCAGGGATGGACTAGTATAATAAATGCTTCAATCTGCGGCAAAATCAGCAGTCGAGATAACTGACGGCGGTCCGATATACACGGAGACGCTTGCTGGAAGGTTCCCCGTCGAACCTTGCAACACTATAAGCAACTTCATATTCCTCATCGTAATAATCTACTGGGCCTGGAAGACTCGGATGAACCTTGCCAGATATCCCATGGTTGTGATCGGAGTCTCAATACTCTCAATCGGTTTTATCGGAGGAACGATATATCATGCCACCAGGAGCAGTGAAATCTGGCTCATGACCGACTACATGGCGATCTATTTCTCGATAATGGCGGGATGCATCTACCTCTGGCACAGGATAACAGGAAACTGGTTCTTGGTGCTCCTGTATTCGATACTGCCTGCTCTGGCTTTGAGGATAATCGCAGGATCTTTCCCTGTTGGAGAGAAACATTTCATCGCTGTGTCATATTCAACACAGGTAATTATGATCCTCCTTCCGGTACTTATACACTGCTGGCTGAACAAGTTCAGGCACCTGTGGGTACTGGCGCTGGCATTTGTATCGTTTGCAGCGGCTTTGTCCTTCAGGGAACTTGACGCCGCATCCGGGAACTTCATCCCAGTTGGAACTCATTTCCTCTGGCACATGTTTGGAGGAATTTCGGCATTCCTGATTCTCCATTATATTTATAGCACCTCTGATTTTTTCTACAACAAACAGAAAAGAGGCTAAGGCTTTCATGAACGTCATTGCCCATTCATTATTGCCGGTGGTTCTGAAGCAGGCATGGGAATTGAAGCATGCCCCAGGCCTGGAATATCGGGATCAGGTTAAGGGTTGGATAATCATTGGGATATCAGGAACGCTGCCGGATATACTGGATCCCCATCTAACCATCGGGTCGCGATACGACTCATATTCCCACACCTGGCCATTTACATCAGCCCTGGCCCTGGCTTGTCTTGTCTCATACGTCCTAGTCCGCAGGACTTGGTACGGCAGGATATTTCCGTGGTGCGCCCTGGCATACCTGCTCCATGTAGCAGGAGATATTGTCAGCGGTGGAATTGATTTCCTCCTTACCGGACACGCCCTGGGCGACTGGTGGATCACTCCGGAACTCTGGCCGGTGCTGGATCTGCTTTTCTTGACAGCGTTCGTCCTGATTCATCGGAAGATCAGGCGTCAACACGGCTTGGATCCTTCCGTTGTCCGACAGTTTTTGCGGTAAAATGCCCAGATGGCAGGTGTCCACCCCATAGCATACGGCTTGGTCACGGCCTATATTTTCCGATAAGAGGTAATTTCAAAACTCAAGGAATGGTCATGGCAAGCATGACCCTCCACGCCCGAAACGGGCGTAAGAATGGAGGGACGCGGTTTTGCCTTCGGCAAGCATCGCTTCGCTAAGCTAAGCCGCGTCCGAAGTTTTGAAATTACCTCATAAACCGAATGCTGTAATAAAGGAGAACCTGCCGATGCCCTTCAAGAGCAAAGCGCAATTGAGGAAGTTCGCAGTCCTGGTAGATCAGGGAAAGATGAAGTCCAAAGTGTTCAAGGAATGACTGGAAGCAACGCCCAGCGTCAAGAAACTGCCGGAAAAGGTCAAGCCGGCCAAGCCCAAATGACAGAAGGGATAGCCACCCTGAGTTTCCCGTATGAAACCTGAACATTGGAACTCACAGACAAGAATGTCTGTGCTACTTTTTAGACAAGTCAGTTTGAAATTTGTAATTCCGAGCTTGTTTGGATTTTGGAATTTGGAACTTTGCGCCTACCTGTTTGCGGAAAGCTCTTGAAGCAGCATTGAGATATCGTCTTCCGTATGGGCCGCATTGACCGACAGCCTCAGCCTCGCAGTTCCTTTCGGCACGGTCGGTGGACGTATCGCGACCGCCAGTATCCCCTTTTCCAGGAGGTTCCGCGAAATACGCAGCGCTTTTTCGGAATCCACGACGATCACTGGGATTATCGGCGTCGACGTAGCGCCGGTTTCAAAACCCAGCCGCCTGATCTCCTTTGCGAGATTCGCGGATTTCTGCAGAAGCTCCCTGCGGATCCCGCAGTATTCACGGCTTTGGACCAGATCGACGGCGGCATCGATGGCGCCATACGCCGCCGGAGGAAGAGCCGTCGAGAAAATGAACGTGCTGCATTTGTTCACAAGATATTCCTTCATCTCCTCCGAACATGCGATATATGCCCCGTAGGAACCAAGAGCCTTGCTGAAAGTCCCCATTGCTATGAATGCGCCCCCTGCCCTGCAGGCAAGACCTTCACCCTTGTCTCCGAAAATTCCTGTCGCATGGGCATCGTCAAGATAGAGGAGCGCGTCATGCTCTACAGCGATACTTTCGAGTTGTTTCACATCCGCAGCATCTCCGTCCATGCTGAAGACGGTGTCGCTTATAATGATTCTTCGAGGCGAAGTATCATTATCAATAAAATCTCCGAGGTGTTTGTAATCCAAGTGGCGGTAGCGTTTAAAACCCGCTCCTGAGAGCTGGGCTCCGGCATTCAGGCTTGCATGGTTGAGCTTGTCCGCGAAAATGGCCGAGGTCCTGTCGGCCAATGCGGGTATCACTCCGGTATTGGCGAGGAACCCGGAGCCGAGGATCAGTGCCGCCTCGCTTCCTTTCCATGCCGCTATCTTGTTCTCAAGTTCAAGATAAGGGGCGAATGTTCCGGTCACGAGCCTGGAGGCCCTTGAACCGGCACCGTAGAGCTTTGTCCATCTTACCGCCTCCTCCTTCAACTTGGGATGATCGGCCAGGGCCAGATAGTTGTTCGACGAGAAGTCAATGCATTTCCAGCCGTCGACAATGCATTCCCTAGCGGACACCGGTATGATTGAACGGAGCCTGCGCCTGCTGCCAGATGCTTCGGCGTCCTTGAGGAATTGGGATATGAAGTCAACAACCATATGATAGACGGACTCCTTCTTATGGGTAATGCGCGGGATGGGACTCGAACCCATAGGGATTGCTCCACCAGATCCTAAGTCTATACACTTTGAGGCTAAATCGGCCTATTTGATGTAAAAATGATGTAAAATCCCAATCCCGTGCTATGGTATTTATCAAATTTTAAAACAGGAGATAAAATACGCTATGAAAAACAAAAAGCCAACTCCAAAGAACCTGACAATCAGAAATGGAACTTACTATCTCATCCACATGGTCAATGGCAAGCGCACCTCCCTCTCCCTCGAAACCAAGAGCGAGTCAGTCGCCAAGACCAAGAGGAATGAAATCCTCGACTCTGCCCTGACAGCAAAGAGCATCGAGAAGGTCAATCTGAATATCGCAGAGGCCAGACAACTCATTACAGATGCCAAGTTCTCCATCAAGCTCATATGGTCCAAATACCTTGAGAAGTCAGACCGCCCACAGTCCGGCAAGGGTTCTCTGGAAAACTATGAAAGATATCTCAAGGCTTTCATCAAGTGGATCGGAGACAAGCATCCTCAGATTGAACGGGTGAACCAGATAACCGAGAAGGAAGCCAAGGAATATCTCGACAGCTTCTGGGCTGATAACAATATCTCCCACACGACATGGAACCATCATCTACAGGGCTTGAAACTGATATTCAAGCACATAACCAGCAGGAAGGAAACGCCGTTCAGCAAGTTCAAGAAGATGAAGGGCACACAGATCAACCGCCTAGATTTCACACCCGTACACCTTGAAGCGATCTTCAAGACGCTGGATGATCCCAAGTTCCAAGTGGCTGACAAGGCGGAGTTCAAGGTCATGTGCTACTTCGGGGCTTATACAGGTGCAAGGCTTGGGGATGTCATATACATGAAATGGGGCAATGTGGATTTTGCCAAGCGCAGACTTACATATGTTCCATCCAAGACCAAAGGGGTCAAGGCCGATGATCCTATCACCGTCAGCATCAAGCTCCACTCAGAACTCAAGGCGCAGTTGGATCTCCTGCATACAGACGACAAGGACAGGAATGATTACATCCTCCCCACCATAGCCGGACGGTACAGCAACAAGCATACGCATTACAGCGTGGTCATGGACTTCATACGGCTGTTAGATCATGTCGGGTTAAAAGCCCGTGCAGAGGCTGGCAGAGGCATGAAACGGAGACTTTACGGGTTCCACAGCTTCAGACACGGCTTCGCCTCTCAAGCGGTAGATGCCGGCATTCCAATATCAGTGCTGTCGAAGATCCTGGGCGACAACATCGGCACCTTACAGAAATATTATGTCAAGGTTACAGATCGCGCCATGGATGAAGCGGTGGAGTCGATAAGCGTTGCAGAGGAAGGCAAGAAGATGTTGCCGGAAGCTAATGAACCGTCCAAGCTCGATGCTCATATCAAGAAGGCTCTTTCGATAATCTCTAAGGCTGATGAAACAGACATATCGGAAAAGTTCAAGGCGAGGCTCTTGAAAGTCCTACAGGCTTAATTACTCCACGCCCTGCCCTGCTAATTATCTTCTAACATATTGTCGCTTAATTACTTCCACCTGCTTTACATCGCACAAATCGGTTATATCCTATGGCACAGTATGAATCATCAACCATGGGAGGAAATGATGAAACTGTATGTGAAGGAGAAATCGGATCTGGGCTATTATGCAAGCGAACCGTCAAGCGTCTTCCAAGAATTCAAGTGTCTTGCTGATGCAGATCAAGAAAGCCTGTGGATTCTTGGGACGAACACCAAGAATAAAGTGAAGATCAAGGAAATGATAAATCTGGGTGGATTGGATTCCTGCAACGTCTATCCAAGAATCATATTCAAACGCCTTATTATGACTGACTGCAGTGCTGTTATCATGATCCACAATCACCCGTCCGGCATACCAGATCCTTCAAACGATGATATCAGACTGACTTCTATCGTCAAGGATGGGGCGAAGATATTTGACATACGGCTGTTGGACCATATCATCGTCGGCGAAAACAGCTACTTCTCATTCAGGGAGAAGAATCTGATATAAGGGTCTGCTTCTTTATTCCACTTCTCTGATATACCCTACTTTGTCACCGACAATATTAAATTTCCATATTTTCCTGATCGGGATTCCACCTTTCGTACTTGATGCAACGTTGACATTGACATCCCCAAAGCTGTTTACATCCACTATCTTCCATTCGGTAGGAGATATGAGCTTATCAATAGTTCTGGGACAATATGGCTCCCCAGAACGTCCCTTGCTCCATTCGGTCAGGAGATTATTCACAAGCGCAGTGCTCTTGTCTTTTCTCGCCTTGCTCTCCTCATCTCTCGCCCTCTGTGCAACTGCCCAAGGTGAATTATATTCTTCACGCGCCCTTGCTTCTTGTTCAGCTTTATTCCGTGCCGCATCTCGATAATCACCCCATAGCATCAATCCCCTAAATGATGCAATCGACACAATTAACAAACCTGCTCCAAGCAACATCAACTTCATATTCGTTGAGAACTTCAGTTTTGCGAGCATAGGCGCTTTCGGTTCAGTGGATGCATCTGCACTAGCTATACCTGGCTGGGCTTCCTGATTGACGTTTGTCTTGGAAGAAATTATTTCTTTGACTTCATTCAACATCGACTGACAATGCTTGCACTTGATCGCTACACTTTTAATCATCTCTCCGCAGAACGGACAAGGCTTCTCATCAGGGGTTGAAGCTTCATGCTTGGCGGCAGCAGAAATTTCGCTTGGAGCCTCGATCCTCGGTTCAGCAGGCTCAGGAGCCTTTTCAGCACCTTGTATCTTTATATCCTTCCCGCATTCTGGACATTCCCCAGTCTGTCCAATCCATTCATCTTCCGCCTGGAACCCCTTGCCGCACAGCGGACACTTCGATTCGAATGTTGCCATAGCCCCTCCTATGTTTTGTGATTTATATTCTGTCTGACAGGCGGGGGATATGGTGCCCCAAAAAGAGGGCATATCCCAATCGCCTCGCCATCCAGGGTCATCACACCCCACACGGGAGAAGCAAAAGGAATACGCCCAGATAGGGCGTATCCTTCAGCCAGCATCCCGTGTAAAATTGTGATGATTTGGATAGTCTGCTTGCCAAAAACTACGCTGTAATTTTAAATTCTCTTCGTTCTAAATCGTTCACCTCGTTGTTTGTCTACTGCAACAATATAATTCATGGCAGATGGGTTTCAAATCCTGCACCTGTGTCAATGTCCATTTAGAGGACATGCTCCTGCAAATGCGCATGATACAAATAAGCATTTCAACCTTGGAATTTGAATATTGTTAGGATGGTTGTAACTTGATGCCTCATGAAAAGCCGCAATAAAAATCTCAACAAAAAAAGCCCTCTCCAGAGACGCTGGCCTTTTGTCCTTGGGGCAATTGCCATTGTATCTGTCGCAGTGATTGTCTGTCTGCCGCTTCTCAAGAAGAAAAGCGTTGATACCTCAGATAAAACCCCTACAAGCCCAAGTCAGGATGTTGGGAAGGTCTCTATAAAAGAGCAAGAAAAATCAAAGAGCGCATTTGCCAAGCCGGCAGCCTTGAAAGATACTGCAAAGAAGGATTTTCCTATTGTCCTATCTCGTTCCGATTTTGATACCCCAAGGAGCATTGGAGAATTGAATCTCCTCTGCGCCCAGGGACTTCCCGGAGCGGAAGACCTTGACATTAAGCAATGCCTGAAGACCTTGGACGAATGGGCTGAACTGGTCAAAAAGGAGACCGAGCGATGCCTCCCCATGTATCGCCGCAATCCCGGAGAGTATTATAATTCAGAGGCATATTTCAGAATGCTTGTCCTGATAACTGTGCTTCAGAAGGATTTTGGAGCCACCTATAACATGGAATTGGCAGATTTCGACGGGTTGACCATGGAAGACCTCAAGAAACCATTTACCAGCGACTCCAGAAATACATTCATTCACGGACTGTTGACAGGAAAGAGGAAAGGGACTTGCGCGTCAATGCCAATCCTGACGGTGGCTATTGGCCGTATTCTTGGTTATCCTGTGTATCTGGCTTGCGCCAAATACCATACTTTTGTAAGGTGGGAGGATGAGAAGGAAAGAATCAACTTTGAAGTCACGAACGGATTAGGCATTTATTCAGATGAACATTATTCTGAGTGGCCAATGAAAATGACACAGGAAGAAAAGAGTGCCAACTACTACATCAAGCCCTGTACTCCAGTCGAGGAATATTCCCTGTTCCTCCAAATCAGGATATCGATACTATCTGCAAACGGTAGATATACCGAAGCAAGGGAATTGGCGGAGGCAGTCAAACAACTGACTCCCAATTGCCCATACAACGATGAAGGAATAGACCAGTTGGCTTCAGCCGAAGCCATGCAACGGTTGACGATGAGCCGGATTAATGCAGAAAAGGCAACGCTCAGGATAAATACTGTTGCTTATACCGCCAGAGAGGCATTTTCTCGGGCGGATGCCGTGATCCATAATAAAATAAGCTCAATGGGGATTCGCTATTCTGCTGAACTGAAAGAGAAATTGTCCACAAGGATAACTGTAAACGACAGATCTGGAGAGGCAATCATACAGCATGAATTGGATGTGCAAAAGTTGAAGGCAATGGACGAAATGACAAAAAAATACTTGAAGGCGAAAATTAAAAAATACGACGAAGTTACCTCGTCTTTGTTTCGAACTGATTCATCCATGGACATGAAAGATACCGTTCAATTGAACGAAGCGGAGATAGTTCATGCCATTAGCAATCATTTACTGGTAGAAAAGGGGCCAGTATCTTTCAACAGTAAGCTGTGTCAGGGAATAGAGGATGAGTTGTCTCAGGCACTTCCGCCAGATGGCGGATTGACTGACATAACAGACCCGAGAGAAGCACAAGACATGGCAATGAGGATAAGCAATGCTTCAAAGATGTATGCCTCAGGCGGGACGTCCTATCTGCAATTCCAACAGCGAAGGAAACAGCAGGAAGAAATGGATGCAATGACACGGAAACAGGAAATTGAGCGTCTTGTACAGCAGGTCTCCGCCAGGGAGAACGGCCTCAGGCAGGTCGCAGAAGAAATATTGAGGATATCCAAGAAAAGATTTGAAAACAGGTTTATGCAAAGATAAATTATTGAATTATTACAACATATGGGGGCCATGACATGATAAACTTCAAGACATTCTTGTCAATTGCTACTTTTCTTTTGCTCGGATTCAATCTCCTTGCCGGATACGATCCAAACACAGGAAGATTCCTGAGCAGAGATCCAATAGGGGAAGAGGGTGGCGTAAATCTGTATGCGTTTTGCTCCAATAACGGAATAAGCAAATGGGATTACCTTGGATTGTTAAAAGTAAACAGGGATTCCAATGAAGATTTTGCCTGCGTAAGCACTGAAAAGGGAGATACGCTTGACGCTTTAGGAGCTGAGATTGGAATGCTGTCAGCTCAGGCCTTGAATGATAGAGGGTGGCTTTATACCAAAAAAGACGGAAGTGAACATGCAAGTTCCTTCTCTGCCGGAAATGTATATTATATTCCCAATGTGTGGATAACCGCAAATCTGATGCATGGCGGGGATATTGTTGACATGGGGATTGTCAGTTGGGGCGGTGTATTTGGTTGGAGCTATAAGCCCGACGGGGCAAAAGAAGTCAAAGAAAGTGAGTTGCAGAAACTGCCAGGAACAGTTTTGGACAATAAAGGGAAAATATTTGGCATCACTATTTATGCCCATGGCGACAAGTTGGGATTTATTTCAAATTCAGGAAACATAACCAGGACAGCAGGTTGGACTGGAGGAATAGACTGGATTCATACAATGGACGTTCTAAGGGCGCTGGATGCTGGAGGGTATAAGGTAGCAGAGGCCCATCCTATGCAATGCTACAGCACTTATAAGGGAAGAGCTCAATATGGTCCATTAAAACATAATCCAGATCCTAACAGATATAGTCCAGATGAATTCAAGAAAATGTTCTTTCTCAGAACAGGATTGAACCCAACTGGAGAAGTTACCGGGACTACAGAATCAGTTCTGTATTATGAAGTCGACTGGAATGCTGCATGGCATAGTAGAGCCGTCAAAGTTGATGGCTATTCGGGTGTTAATATCATCGGAATTGATATGGGTAATTAATTATGAAAAAACAACCTTATCTATACGTCATTCATTTCCTTAGTCTTATCCTGCTTGTCTCGATGCAGGGGTGTCAATCATATGCGACATATACAGATGTCAGCGACCAACTGCCGTATAGAAATCTAATAGGCAAGCATTTTATCGTCCTCAAGGATTTCTACCTTTATACCTTCCCAGGAGATTCTGGAGCAGGACTTTGCCCTTGCGGTGAAAACGGATTTCCTCAAGCCTTGGATAAAGGCAAAATTGGTGAAAAAATAAATAAGGCCGAAATCGTTGGGATTGTCCCTAAAAATACTGAATTTACCTTAATGAAAATTGTCCGACATGACCTTGTTGACCATATTCAAGTGACAATCTTAATCCCCACTATCAGTATCTCTTCCCAGTTTAACTATGTGGAAGCAAGTGCACTACAGAAGAAATATACGAAATCTGGTGTGTTTGAATTCGATAGCGACTTGGTCAAGGAAGTATCCCCTTCATCCCCCGATGGCAAGGCGAAGTGAGGGACTAAGCGGTAACAGGACAGCTATTTCCTTCAGTGCTCTCTTAATGACTGGCATGTCTGAATTTCTCTATAACGTTACGCTTACAAAGGGGGGAATAAAATGAAAATGGTTTCATATTGGAAGGAACCAAGGGAGATTTACGAGGACAACGGTCTTGTTCTAATTATTGGGATATATGACCATAAAAACCAAGGCAAGGATGAATTCAAAGCCCTTGGGGTACACTGGAAGGACTATCCGCAATCAAACAATACTCTTTGCCCTTGCGTTATCCCTGAAGAAACACGAAATGCAATTCTATCCGGATTACTGCATCAGGCTGTAGTAAATCAAGACTTGGACAAGATTCAATCCATCACTGAAGCTATTAGATATTTTAGATGAACAATCTAAGCAGGAGGGTGAAATGAGCTACAAGATAGTTCCGACAATTAAAAAGGAAGATCCGATTACTGGAGATGAAATCATCAAGTTGATGCAAGATGCAGGGGCGGTGATGCACAATCACGAACTGCTACTTGCATTCAATAATCTTGAAGATGCTACAGCTGCTCTTGCACAACTGGTTTCCAAGAGTGAAAGCCATTATTGGTCAATAATGGAATGTAAATAATAGACTTGATATTGCTTTCATACAGGATACATCCTCTCACCCTGCACCGTATAGATCGTGAGCTCGGCCCTTGCCTGCTCCACGTTCTAGCCCGTAGGGTTTTCTGGGGCAGATAACAAAAAGTCCTTAAAATAAGCCAAGGAAATGGCTTCGCACGGCTTATATGCTCTATGACAGGATGAGCGAGGCCAATAGGAAAAAGCTCTTGCTGCATGCAGAGAAGATATCTGCATGAACAACTAGCTTTATTCCATTATCGTATAATACCAACGGTCTACATTTAATGTCATGTCCTTGCCTTTTAATGGCCCATCCTGAATATCAGCAGTAACTCCACCAAAATCAAAGCTTTTACCGTCAGCCCGCATCGTGAACTTTGCAGTTACACTTAATTTGGAATTCTTAAGGCTCTCCATGTCTTTGGGGCTTGTGTTCTTAACTATGCTATCTCTATATTTCTCCTTCAATTCACCTTTCACTTGAACAATTATTTGCCCCTTTTCTGTCTTGGTCTCGCTCCAGCTTGCGCCATTCATTGCTGCCTGATATGCATCGCCGATTTTAACAGTAGGATAACCTGGATGAGAAGCACCCTTGACGGCTGAAACATTCTTACTGCAACCTGCAACAAAGAGCGTTAAAACGCCGAGTAAAAACAGACCGATTACTTTCATTGATCCCCTCCCTTGTGTTAATTTGGCTAAAAATAAGGTCTGTTACCAAATATTTCAACTTTTAATATTTGATAAGTCGAGAATTCATTATTGCCTGTCTATTAATCTTGAAGATTATCCCTTGACATTCGATCTCCAATATGACATGTTTATATTAAAGTCTTATGCTATAAGACAAAGGAGAAACATATGAAATGTCCAAAATGCGGTAATGAAATGATTACAATGCCCTTGAAGGAAGCTATTAAAAATGGATTGGCAAAGGCATGTCCAGACAAGGACTTTCCAGACCTTGTTTTCGATGATATAATTGAAGATACTGATTTTGCAGTATGCCCAGGCTGTGGATTTGTAATGATGCCACCAAAGCAAAAATAATAATTCAATTCATATACACACGCATATCCAGCAACTGCCTTGCCGCCTCTATGCTCTCCTCAGTATGCCCCTTATACGTGAACCAGCCAACCCACTTGACCGCCTTATGGAAATTCCACCTGTTGAGCCTTGAAGCGTCCTCCATCCCCATAGCCAGGAAGTCATCTGCAAACCACTTCACGAAGATTTCACCAGCATAAAGAATATCATGACCTATGGCAGCCTTATTGTAACGGCAGTCCTCAGGGGAATATAGCCACCAGAACACTTTCGGTATGCTTGCAAAATCAGTCTCGAAGCCAGCCTTGATCGTGATCTCATAGCAGTATGAACGCCCTCTGGAAGTAGCGTATATCTTGAAGCAAAAAGGTTCATTCAATCGCCATGTGGTTTTGCGGAACAATAACCAGTAACCCGTAGTCCGCACAGGGGTAACGGAAACAACGCTCAGAAACAACGCCTGGACGAGCTTGATGTCCTCTGGAAGAGGGATTAATGGCCTGGCGATGTTCATGGATGCACCTATTTGAGATTGCCAGCACCTGCAATCAGGATTCCGGCAAAATCATTTATCGCCCCCATGATGGAAGCCACATTGCTGGCACAGGTGAATGTCACCTTCTCGGATCCGTCGGCGTTCTTCTCTATGCAACCGCCCAGATCACGACCGAAGCCCCTGCCCTCAAGATGGTACAGAAGCTTGCCGTTTCCATCATAGATATCGGTTGAAGCACAGCCACTCAGGAGCAGGATCAGCGATATTGCAATCAGTCTTTTCATGGTTTGATCTCCTGCCTGTAGAGCCTGATATGTGGCTGGCTGTCCTGTTGGGCGATAATCTGCTCCTGGGCTGGCTTGTCCTTCTCGGCCTTACTGTTGGAATACTCAATCATTCCGATAATGACACCAAACAACGTTATCAAAACAATGGTTACATATCCTGCTGTTTCAATTCGTGCTGTTCGGTCTTTTAAATCATCCAGCGTTTCGGAGTGCTTCTTGACCATGTCAATATCAGCAGGACAACGGATAGATTGAATGCGCTTCATCTCGCCGTGAACAAGATGGAGCATATCTTTTAAATTTATTTTCTTAATGTCTTTTTTCATGGTGTCACCTCAGAAGCTGATTGATGAAATGTTTTGGATTGAAGATGTTGATATTTCGGCAACGTCAATTTCCTTTAGAAGCTCAATACGACGAATGCCCATAAGTGAATCTCCCCAATTATCAACAAACTTAAAAGCATAATATTGATACGCCGTTGAATTGGTAAAATATAAAAATTGAGGTTCAGAAATATTTAATGCAACATGAGGCATTAATTGATTAGTTCCATTAAAATATATTGTGCTCCAGTTAGTATCGTGAGTGTATGTTAAATCTGCAAAAGCCGCAGCAGAATTAGAGCCTTGCATTAATATATGATTCATTCCCCAATAACAATTCGCCCCACTGTCGTGATAAGCCTCGCAATAAACTCCATTAATTATAATCGGAGACCCTAAGTCAATATGAAAACGTTGATAGCTGTCTTCCCCAACCCATGCATTATATATTGCCGCACCTGTTAAAGGTTTGCTTGGATTAACCGCAAAAAAAGGTTCTCCGTACCCGTCCCCTTTTGTAGTTGCTTTTACATATGTACTATTAAACGCTGGAGGATATACGCTTACAAACCGTTTCATCAGTTCACCTTTGTCAGTTCAAGCAATGAACCTGCCTTGATTGTTACTGTGCTGTTTGCAACCTCTGAACGGAATCTGGCTATGAAAGTTCCAGATGCTGTTGTTGAAAGCGAGCCAAACATTTCCGTATAGAACACCATGCCAGCATCACCAGCAGCCGAACCAGTCTGAGTTGTGACAGTACCGCCAACAGTATTTGCATCGCTGGAAGTGTTATAGACATTCATATGGACAGGTGCATCATTGGATATTCTTGCCAATGGATGAAGCGTATTGACATTGAACGAACCAGTAACTACAGCAGGGCCATTCACGGCGGTAAAAATACCAGTCGTATAAGCAGCAGTCGTGTATAGGATTCTGAACTTGTAGAGATATGTCTTGTTTGCTTCAAGAGTTGCGCTCAGTCCAGTACAGTCGGCAACCGTTGTAGTGTTGTTTGTCCTGTCAGTACCAAGCACAATAAAATACTGTGAAACTCCACCACCTACTAAAGCCACATCCCCACCAGATACAGTCAGTTTTCTTGATGTCGTTCCTCCAGCCTCTTCAAATCCATCGGCATTTGCAGTATGGGTTACACCGCCAGTTGTAGGAGTGAGAATGTCAGCAGTACCGTCAAAAGCCACTCCATTGATGTTCCTTGCCGTTTCAAGCTTCGTGGCTGATGCCACATTGTCCGCTGTCCTTGCAAGCGTTCCTGTGGATGTTGGGAGTGTCAATGTCGGTGTTCCAGCAACAGCCTGAACATTTATTATCGCCTTGCCTGATGTTGCTCCTGCAAGTGACAATGTTCCAGCAGTAGTGCCAGCAGTTCCAAGAGTGAGAAGTTCAGCAGGTGTATCGTTGGCTACTCCCAATTTACCTGTTGAATCTATAACTGCTCTCAATGCGTGTGCAGTTCCAAAATACATCATGTTGTTAATGTGGGAATATTGGATATAACCTTCATACGCCTGAGTAGTAGTTGAACCATCTGCAAAAAAGAGACTGCCATATCCATCATTCTTGGAAACTACTGTCATTCCACATGAACCAGCAGTATCAGCAATGACAAGCTTTCTTGCTGATGCATGATAGCTGGTTGGTGAAGATGTTCCAATTCCAAAATTTCCATCGGCAAGTATATATGCCTTCGCTGTGCTATTGGTGACAAACATGATTCCATCAGTAGGAGCAGTAACTGCTAAATGATTACCGCTTCCAGCGTAGGACAGAACAGAATTAGCAGCCAGTCTTAATGTTCCACCTATTGCATTCAGCGTTGTAGCTCCAAATCTTCCATCTGAGGAATTAAACACCAATCCAGCATTTGTTTTTGGTGCAACATTACCTGTGGCATCAGTTACAAAAACAGGATAGCATGTCGTGTCCGTTGCTTCGTTGGCAACAGTAATGGCTGTAGGAACTCCAGCAGGAAGATTATCCCCTGACTGGAGTTCCTTCACCTGTCCAGCATAATTGCATAAAGGCTTTTTCTCTGCCATTTCACCACCTTTCGATAGCCGTTAGGCTGGGTTAATAATTAAGCAATTGTGATAGGTTGCTGAGGCTCGAAACTTACCTCTGTTGCAGATACTGCTATGCCCACTTCCTGGGATATCTCACCAGTAGTAGCATCAGTTGCTTCAACCATCGTTCCAGCAGCGTCAGCACTTAAATACTGAGGTGCGCCAGCGGTCTTGGAAGTCAGACCTGTAATCGTTCCTTCCAGATAAACCGTTGCCGTTGCTCCTTGGTCGAATGCTTCAAGAACAAATCCGTTTGCCCTTCTGCCATTGCTTGCATCAGCCTTTCTTGCTTTCTCTGTCCCTGTGTCGTTCCAGATGTTGACAAGGCTTCTTGCCGACAAAGCCTCAGACGCGACAAGTGACTTCACTTCTGCGCTAACGCCCACGGGCATGACTGAATTATCCAGCTTGCCAGTTGCGTCCAGAGCCACGATTTTATTTGCCATGCTTACGCCTGTGCTTGTTACCGTTGCAACCACCTCTGAAAGCTGTCCTGCAACCCATGCGATGTACTTGTTTGCTGCCATAATCAAATTCCTCCGTTAAATCAGTTTAATAACGTTTCCTATGTTCACGATCATCTTCCTGGGCGATACCGGCACTCCCGCATAAACAGCATAGCCAGTTGTCGGCTGTGTCTGCGTAAGCACTCCATCGGCACCGCAATAAATCGGCAGGTTCTCTGCCCAGTTCCACGAACTGTCCTCTATTAGTCCGTTTGTCCTGAAACTTATCAATGAATCTGCGCTTGCTGCTGTAAGCGTCACTCCTATCATCGTGTATGCGTCAAGGTTCGAACAGACATATGCTTTGCCGTCCGAGTCTCCACGGATACAGCGCAAGGCTGAAATGTTTTCGCCAGCCAGTATTGCAGGGATGTTAGGGATAGGAGCTGGAACACCCTGCATGCCGAATGTTATTGCTGGCTGTGCCACGTTGAACACCGGTACAGTCGGATTTTCCCCAAAGACGATCCTGGGCGTGGAAGTCTGCAACGTCAGTTCGTCCCCTCCCGCATCAAATGCGATCCTTGGCTGTGACACTTCTATTTTAAGTTCTTCACTCATGCCGGCATCACCTTCCTGAGACGTTCAGTTATCTTGAATACTACCGGATCCGCCGTGATCGGCTTCGTTATGTCGCTATATGAAGTCCCTTCGAGATAATAGTTGCCAGGCTCCTGGTCTGAGTCCGTGCTTGTGATCTCAAGCAGGGCTGAATACACGGCTGATCCTGATGGAATAGTCACTTCCTCGGTAAAAAGGATCTCGCTGTCTGGATCTTCGATGTGCCTTTTCAGGGTGAATACGAAGGTCATGCCAGCCATGTCCTGTGCTACTCCACCAACTTCCATATTGAAGGGATAAGCCCTGTAATCGCCTCTTGGTATGCTGAATGTTGTCATTTTCTTATCCTCCATTAATTATTGATGAAAAGCCCATGCTGGAGTCATATCGCCTGTGGCGGTGCTCCAAGTTTCTTCTGCCTCAAACTCAGTATCGTATGTGAAATAATTGTTTATCTGCCACGAACTTTCTGAATACGTCAATCCATACTGGCTTACCGTTGACCCTGTTGCTGGAATGTCGGATATTTCACCTAAGACAAATGTTTCTGAATCTCCTGAAACTCCGCTTGTGCTGTGTGTCAGCATGGAACCTTCTGCGCCCAGTTCATTGTTAAAATCAGTCGGGCCGTAGTAATAAGCTCCACGCCTGTCTATCGTCAGCAGTTTGGCTTGCATTTCCATGGCAGCCGTTTCAAGTGCTCCTGTGCCTGACAGTGCTATGGTTGCAGACCCTTTTTGTCTTCTAATCCATTCGTTTGTTTCCGTGTGTCCGTCAACGCTCATGTTCCATCTCCATGCCTGGGCAACACAGTCATCCCAGTTGCCACCGATAAAACCACAATTTGCATAAGCCCACAAGGTATCTGCAAATAATCCAGTTGCCCCTTGAGCAGCATTGAAATAAAGTTGTGTGCCTGTATCGGTGTCGGTATAAAAGGCACTATCGCTTGACGGTGAAGACCAGTAATGAAGGTGCTTGGTAGTTTTGATTCCTTGGTTGCTTGAAATATTATATGCTGACGAATTTCCAAAAACCAGATATGGAACATCAAGCAGATTAATCAGCTTGTACATCTGCTTCATCCATTCGACTGGATTAAGCGGATTTAACTTCGCCTCTGCCTTATCCTGAACCGTTTCAAGCAAATCTGTCCTTGACCACGGCATCAATGAGCATGTATGGGAAACCAGTCTGCCATACCAGTTATATGAAAGGTCTGGAAAACTGACATTGAATGTTTCACGCCTTACACCGTCCCCATATGTCTTCCTGATTTCACCTGTAACGCTTCCATCAATCGGCAAGCCATACCATCCATTTGCCTCTGTTGAAAATCCTGTGATGGTGTCTGGCACAAGGGTTCCAAACTTGAAGAACATCTTGCCTGTTCCAAGACAATTTGTATTGGCGAAATACGGCATTGCTTCCAACAGCTTCTGATAGATCGTGTTGGCATCAGCAACCTTGCAATACTTAAAACTGCCTGTGTAGTTTGCCAGCAGAGTTGTCCTGCCAACTTTTACACAGCGTTCATTCAACGCCCTTACAATGGCATCCATATAACGTGCATCTTCTGGAACAGGATTGTCCCAGTCCAAGCCACCGTCTGTCCAGTTTTGTATTAAAGCCATAGGAGCACCCATGCGTAATAATCGGAAGACGTTAAATCGCCCACGATATAATCTTTAAAAACCAGCGTATATGTCTCAGGTGCTGGAGCAACAGTTGGAGGATCGCCAGCAGGTGTGAAAACCCTTGTGTATGTTCCAGCCAAAGCAGTAGTTGGACTCTCCCAATATCCGACAAGTGCATCCTTGGTATATTTAACAGGGCTGATGATGTATTTGGATGAAGTGCTATCCCACCACAGTATTTTTGAATCGACTGACGAGAACCAATATTTTCCAGCAGCCATTGCAAGATCGCTTGTTATCGTGGCTGTCTGCGCTCCTCCATTAGTCCATGAAACATCATAGCGAACTAAACCAAAATAAGCTGGAGCATCAAGCGTTGAAGATGCTCCTGTAACCTTGTTATATGCTCCTGTTATTCCGCTTGCCCTTGTCTTGTATCTCGCCTGTAGTTGGGCATTGGTCAAAGTCTTGTCGGCTGATGCTGTGCCCTGCTTTACAAACGTTCCTGTTACTGTTGAACATTTCCACCAATTAACTGTGGCGATCATTCCATAACCCACCGCAGAAGTTATCACCCAGCCATTGGTTGCATCTTTCCAAAGATAACCACCTTCACCAGCACCAAGAACATAATAATCATAGCCATCATAGAGATATCCAGACGGGTATCTTGCTGCACCACCGTCAACGGAAATAGGCTGGCCAACGTACAAACTCATGTAATAGTTTGTTGCGTCATGCCATATCCAACGCTGATAATCACGGCTGTAATAATCAGTCGCCACAGTTCCAAAAGTTCCTGTTGATTTCCTGAACATTTTATGTGCTCTCTCCTGTTGATGCAATGAAACTTGACAGAACCACAATAGGCGTGCCAGCAGGTAAGGTTTCAGCGAAGTTCAATAGCTGTATCTGAGCGGTTACATGATATGTGGTGTATGCCTTGTCATAGCCGTTTGCGTAAAGGTCAACGACATAGAAAGCCCCATCCTTGGAAACTATCTTGGCTGGAACACAGCAGGGAGCACTAGCTTCACCACCTGCCCCAGGAGTGAACCCTTCCGGCTTCGTTGATCCTACACGGCCTTGATCTGTGTCCTTCGTAAAAAATGTGCGTCCGTCCCCTCTCAGGCGTTGGGACATTACATAATCATAGAAGTCCGCAAACCACCCTCTCGGTATTGGTGCGCCTGGCATTGGTCTTTCAGGAATTATCATGCTATCACCGTGTATAAATCTGTGTCCCACTTGTCGGCGAACTGATATTGATTCTGCGCTATCCACATTTTTCCGTCAGACGTGATCCCCATAGGAAATGCAAGCCACCTGTAGACAGATCCGGAACTTGCCGCAAAACCGAACCTGTAGGCAGGATCATGCAGTCCTATGGCCGTACTCAGGAAGGCGATTGCATCATTGCGGGTCGTGAAATAGCCCTTTGCCGTGATAACAGGCTGTGCAATCAAATAAGCCTCTACTCCCGGCTTGGTCATGCTTCCACAGAGCTTCCACACGCCTTCCTTGGGATCGCCAGGGCGGATCTTGGCCCATGCGTAATTACAGCCGTCCGCATCACTTTCATCATGCGCCGTATCAAACCATGCCGGAGGGCTTGTTACTGAGGCATCCTTGTCGGCAACCATCTGGTACAGGTTGAAATTCCATTTCTTCAAGTAGGTGATATCGCCGGATGATGGATCGACTTTGGTTTCCAATGCTTTTTCGATGAAGTTGATGGACAGGTCATATTGGGTCGTGTTATTTGCATGAATGACCACGGCGGGAGTATCGAGACGGTCAAGGAACTGCACCGTCAAGGTCGTGTATCCTGGGCCATGCTTCACATCATAATTGGCGACATAACCGCTGTTGGCTATGAACTCGCCAATAGTGGGCATTGCAGGAACTTCATCATTTCCGTATGCGTATGAGCGTATGACTTCCTGTCTGCCCTGATCCTTGCGGATCTGCGGACTGTCAGGACGTTCAACTAAAAGTGCGTCTATGGCCATATTGCCAGCCCCTTGTCAGGATTCATCATCCCTGACTTGATGTTGTTCAAAGCCTCGTAAATCTGCTTCTGAGTGGTCAACTGGTCCTTCATGTAGTTCACGGCAGAAGCCCCACCGATGGAACCGCCAATCCTTGAAACCGAATCGGAGATCTGGGCGGGAGTCATGTCGATAGCCTTGGTTACATCGGCCTTCTTTGACAAGTCGAAGAGTTCTCCGGCTGACTGAGTGATCGAAGCCCTCTGTTCGTCCGATAATGCGCCCTTGCTGGAAGCTTCATTGATCGCTTCCTGTATGGCAGCTTCCTTTTCCTTGCCCTCGTTGATAAGCTTCTGTATGGCGATCTTCTGGTTCAAGGCATTGATGGAACCTTCGATCTGTTCCTGCTCCTTTAAGCCCTCTGCGAGAAGCTTCTTTTGCTCCTTGTCATATTCTTCAAGAGCCTTGTTTATTGCATCCTGCTTCTTGAGCAATTCAGCCTTTTCAGCTTTTTCCTCTTTGCGCTCTGTTGTAGTCTTGCCAGTCTCCTCGAATTTCTTCTTGTTGGCAGCTAGTTTTGCCTTGTCAGCAGCGGTGTCGTTTGTTATAAGCTGTGTTCCTTCTGCCTCTCCAAATATTCCATCTTTCATGTTGGCAAAGAAACCTGCAACGCCTCCGCGATAACCTGCATTGCCAGGCGCAGTAATCCCCTTATCCCCTCCAAGCTTATTGCCCATTGAAACAACGGCGTTCATGCCCTCTGCTACGTCAGCAAGCCACTGGACAAGACCCGAATTCACCAGCCCAGTTGTCAGGGAAGTTTTAAGCTGGTTGATTGCATCATTGAACTTGTTGGCAGCCTCAACAGCCTCGTTGCTCATGATACCGCCCATGTCCTCAAGTTCCTGTCCAAGAGCCTTGTAATCCCTAATCATGATGTTGAGATCTGCGCCGGATTTTCCGAAAATGTCCTGTGCATAGGCAGCTTTATCGGTAGCGTTTGAAACATCGTTCAAGGCATCTGCCATAACTGCAAACTGTTCATCAGGAGATTTGCCTTGAAGGTCTTGAAGGGAAACACCAAGCTTGTTAAGTGTTCCAATAGCTGTCTCATTTCCTGCAAATGCATCGCTTATGACTGAGGACATTTTCTTGAATGCTGTCTGTACGGATTCCATAGAGGAACCGCTTTGTTCAGCAGCGTACTTCAATTTTTGATAGCTCTCAGCGGAAATCGCAAGCTTGGCTGATCCGTCAGCTACAGCGTCGGCAGCGTCAATGGCTGATTTGGCAAACAAGGCCAATCCGGCAGCACCCAGGCCAGCCCCTAGAGTACCAGCAAAGCCTGATATCATGCCTTTGGCCTGTCCCAGGGCAGATTTCAGGCCGGATATTGAAGCCCCTATTTCCAGTCTTAGCTTAGGCATTTTTGGCCTCCTGCGCCTTCGCTCTCTTGGCTCTCAAATGAGCCTTGAGAATGGCGGTAAATTCCTTTTTGATCTCAGGACGGGCTTGGATTTGCTTCTCACTCAGGGCAAAATTGGCATTGTCAGGCTCTGCGATCTGCCAAGGGTGCAATTCCCCTCTGGCTTCCCTCTCATTGGCAAGTTTGAACTGGAGCTTGATATCTTCCTTGTCCTTTGGACGTTCTACGCCCTTAACGCCGTTCCTCTTCGCTTCACATGCGGCGATATGTCCGCACAGGCAAAGAGGGACATTCCAGATCACATCTTCATAGGGGATATTGAGTTTTCCGGCGAGCATGGAGACGCTTGCCAATGTCTCAGCACCGAAGAGATAAGGGAGATATGTGCCTTGTCCTGAATCGGGAATCATTTCATAGCCGTTGAAGGTGTTTTCAATCAGGAATAAGCGGAACTTTACGATCTCATCCACGCTGATTTTCTCTGCATGGATCTTGTCTGAGAAGAGGGAAAGCTTGAAGTCCCATGGGAGCCATGTGCTCTTGTCTTCAAACACGAACTTGGTCTTGCCCCCAGCCTGTACCCACTCTCTGACTTCAAGGGCAGTCTCCCTGCTGTTGTAATACGCGATATACAACGCCCTTATAAAATCCATGGCGTCGGCTTTACCGGCATTTTTGATAAAATCGCTGTCTATCACCTCAAGCAGGGCGAATGTTCCTATGCTCGGACAGGGGATTTCAAGCGGACAAGGTCGGCAATCCTTGAAGAGCCAATGCCATATGCCCAGGCTGTAACCACCAATACAGAAAGGCAGATTCAGGCAAGAAAAGATCTCGCCGTCGAAGTCCACCTTCTTGTATTTGATGTACTGCGCTGGAACATGTGCCATTGCCCTTTCCTCATGTTAGGCGGTTGCTGTCACAAGGGTAAGGGTCGTCTTGGTGCCCTTCGCATAGTCTGTATTGACTTCATCGAATGTCTGGGCAGTTATGATGCTCGTACCGGACTGGAGATTGACAGTCTCATTTACGAAGCTGTCCGAGTACATCTCGTCAGTCTGTTCGAGTTCTGCGCCGTGTGAAGTCGCCTCCACAGGAACGCCCCTGTTATCGTATTTCTTTGCTACATCAACCTTTGCCGACTGCTTGCGGGAAAGGGTGCCAACTGGTGATCCAAAGCTCATGGTATTTCCTCCATTAAGTTTTTGTTAAGTACACGTCAAAATTCGCGATCTGATTCTGATAATTCTCTCCCCAGTCGGCGGATTCTGATCCGCCCTGGGCGACTGATCCGTCTATCGTCAATCCGCTTGCCGTGCTGACTGCGCCCTTGTCGAATTTCTGGATGAAGTCCAAGCATTCCTGATAGAGCGCACGGCAACTGGCACGGCTCTTGTCATTGGGGATATGTGAAAGCGAGACAAGGGAGACGGACACTTTGTAGTATGGATAATTCGGTTGCAGTCTCTCTGCCGGTTGAGCATGCACAACAACATATTTCACAGGACGTTCAGCTATGGAGTTATCCATGAAATGAATTATGGAAGTGCCGGCACCAGCACCGCCCTGGGCAAAATATGTGCGTTTCTGGAGCTCTGTGATTATGCCAGTTTCAAGAGCGTATTCGATATTCATGCCTGCCGTTGCCATTAGTATGTCCCCGCTATTGTGATTTGTAACTTCTTCTCGAAAGTCTTAATCATCCTTTGCTCTGCATTGGCTAATCCTGTGCTTGCGGATTCTGGTGAAGTCTTCGAGACGTAATCCACCATGTTCGTTACGGCGATCCCTGCTTCAAGCTGGCCTCTCTGGATATGAGCCTTTGATAAAGCACCGCCGTTGTTGTCGCCGTAACCGCCCTGGCCTTTTCCCAGCTTCGCCAAAGAGCCATACCAGCCAACCTTGCCAGCTCCTGCATGAGGGATCTTCAAGAACTTCTCTTGCTCCGGCGTCCCTGTGTAAGCCGTGTAATCCCAGCCACCCTGCTTCTTGTTCCACCATTGAATGACCTTATCGAGTCTGCGCTTGACGTTCTGGAGCGTCCTGCTGTTATGCCAGAGGGTAATTTCCTCGTCAGTCCTGAATGTCTTGCCGTCCTGCAGTTCGTAGTAATAGCCAGCTTTCACGGATGAGGATAAGATCGGCCTTTGCTTATACTTCTTGGCTAATCCTGTGGCTGTTCCAGACTTTCCCGGCTTCGTAGCCTTGGCGGATGATTGAAGAGCCATAATCATCGCCTGACGCACAAGGCCGAACATGTCCCTGCCAGTCTCATAGCTGATTTTGTGGAGCAGTCGCCCTACCCTGTCAATGTCAGCCTGATTAACTTTTATGGTTGTGGTGCTCATGCTGTGCGGTCTCCGATTGAGAAGAAAGCCTTGATTCCTGCCGGATCTTTTTGAATGCTTAGAATCTGATAAACCACGCTGTTGATTGTGATCTCTGTGTTGTCTGTCGGGAGTGTTTGAAAGTCTGCAATTTCTACTGAAAGAATCATCTTGATGCCTGAATTGCCGCCATAGTCTGAATACTTCTTGTCTCGTGTCGTGTCTTGCTCTACTCCATAGCGAATTGTGGTTGAACCTGCCAGGGTAAAAGCAGTGCGCTTGGGGCTTGCGATATCCCTGAGATTCCTGCTGATATTCTGGAGTGCGGTCAAGTCCATTGGTTTCACCTTGGTAAGAGGAACAGGGCTGGAGGAAGAAAGGAGTAGGAACCTCCTCCAGCCCATCATTCCTAATGAGAAGTTTAGACTGTGGTTGTCACAGCGTTACCTTCATCGAGGCCGGTAAGCACGACGCATACTTCAGGGTTGAAGCAAACGACGTTGAGTTCGGCCTTGGTGTCCACGATTTCAGCCTTGAGATCGTCGCTGTAGAAGGACTCCACAACGAAAATGTCAGAACCTGCGTTCTTGACGAAAGTACGTCCAAACTGGATCGTCTCGTCAGGATCGAAGGTGGCATCCGGAACAACCATTACGCCAAGATATCCATCATAGGCGTTGGCAGTTCCAAGCCAGCTTGAACGGCCAGCAATCACAGCGTCAACACCGAGAACACCCGCGAGGATGTTATCAGAGATTGACCTTACATCGCGCTCCGAACCAACTGGTACGCCGGTATGGATCATTCTTGCTTTTACCTCCGCCAGGCGCTTGCACCTTTGAATCATGCTTTTGGCACCAAAGAGGACAATCTTGCCGTCGGCCTTGTCGGATACCTGGGCGACTGCATCATCAACCGCACTGAGAAGCGAGGCAAGGATGTTGTATTTCGCTATGCCAGAATTTCCAAAAGTCGCGGCGATAACAAGAGCTTCGATTGCAGATGCAACCTCGCGCTTGCCAAGTCTTGCGGCCTTCTGCTGTGCACGGTCAAGACCGCCAAGCATATTGATGTCGCGAGAATCGATCTTCTTGCGGCTGATTTTCTCAACCATCGAGAAGGTCGTGCTGGACTTGGTTATGAGCGTTGCTGTCGGAGCTTCACCAAGGGTTCTGCCAGAAGTCGCTGAACCGTCTGCTGTATAATCCTGGTAATAGACGGTGCCGGCATCCACTTCACGGGCTATGCGGGGCATGATTGTCGAGGCGATAAACTCAGGACTTCCATAGTCAAGAGCTTCGAGATCGGCACGTTTTACTGTTGCCATAAATTCCTCCAAAATTGGGTTTTGTGTTTCAAATCGTCTTGGCAGAGATTTGAGTTTGAAGGAATTTTTATATTGAACTACCTCTTCTTGTTCGTCTCATCAATCATGGACTTGAAGAGGCTAGGATTTTGTCTCTGAATCTGTATCATTGCATCTGGCATTTTCATTCCAGTCTTGACCAGATCGGCAACGGCGGAATCAAATCCTGCCTTGCCTGTCAATACTGTCTCCGTGGAAGGAGCATTCAGCCCACCAGTCAGCTTCGCATTCTTTGCCTTGAGTGCTTCCACTTCGGCGGTAAGAGCGAGCTTGTCAGCTTCAAGGGCTGTGATCTTGTCTGTCAGTTCCTTTGCCGGAGCTTCAAGTTTGCCAGCATCAAAGCCAGCCTGATAACTAGCGTCCGTGTCCTCGACTGTCTTGAGCTTCGCTGTAAATTCCTCCACAGCCTTTTCGTCGGCGTTCTCAGGCAATCCCTTGCCCTTGAGCCATGTCATCAACTTTGCAATCATGGTGTTTTCCTCTGTTATATTTTCAATTTCATCGTCAGTTACAGCAGCAATGTCCAGCCCTCTTTCCTTAATCATCGACATGGCGAAATTGCTGTTCTTGACCTTCTCGCCGTCCTTGCCTATGATCTCCTGGGCAAGACCGCATTCCTTAGCCTGAACCGCTGTCAACCAACCTGCGCGTCCTTCCTTGAACCATTCGGCGGTTGTCTCTGGGGACAGCTTGTATTTGCTGACAAGAGTGGCCTTGCATTCGGCATTCATTTTGCCTATGAGATCGGCTGTGTCCTTGTGCGCTTCCTCTCCGCCCTCGGTGACTGTAGCAGCACCGTGGAACATGATTTTGGTATTCTGGTGAACGCTTACTTTGTCGGCAGCCTGAATTATCATCACCGCCCCCATACTCGCAGCCATGCCACCGATTACGAAATTGACTTTCTTGTTGTTCTTGACCTTCCAGTCAAGCAGGGCGTTTATCATTTCATAACCAGCAAAAACGGATCCGCCCTGACTGTTGATGTAAACTTCGAGATCTTCTTTTGTGTCAGCCTGTGCGAGTTGTTTACGGAAATAGGATTCAGGAGTTATAACCCCTCGCTGGATGTAGCTGAATAGATATTCCACATCATACAATGATGGGACGATCACGCCTCTGACTTCAATTCTTGCCATGGAAGAACCTCGTTTTTAGTTTTTGAATGAATGTTTTTTGATCTGTCTCGTCGTCACTGCCCTTGTTTGGCTGTGAAGCGTCCGGCTGTGCTGTAGTGGGTGCTCCAGACTTGGTTTCAAAAATCCCTAGCCAGTCAAGCCCTATTTCCTTGATAAATTTTGTCTCTTCGGCAAGCTGTATTAATTTGCTCTTCCACTGTGGGCCTAGCTGTTTGCTGAACGTAGTCTGAGCGTTCTTCAACATTGCGGATCTTGCATTCGCAGCGTCAAGCGGGTTGATGTCTTCCTGCTCTGGAAACAGGAACATGATCCTGTTCTCCCAGCCCTCTGGAAGTGCCTGTAATTTGCCCTTGGAGATCGCCCAATTGATCGCCTTAACAGCTACCCAGTCAAGGAAACGCCTCTCCAGCCACTTTGCCCAAAACTTGAAGGTTGGATTTGTAAGCATCATCGCGCCACGGAAGGCCGTATAGCTGGTGTTCACGGTGTTTGTGGAGTAGCAATCATATAGCCCAAGAGAACCGCCAGCCATGATATTTACCCAGTCCGAAAATTCTTTAAGGGATAGATTTGGACGGTTGCCAGAATCAATAGGCTCGAATTTCTCCCCACTCTGCATATAATCGACAAGACCACCACAGTACGCCTCGATTTTGTCATAATTATCGGACGGCTCTGCTGGTGTAGGCGTGGCTTCTGTTCCATCAATTATCGCCTCAGGATCAACACCACTATTTAAAAGAATATCTTCCTCAACGCTGGTGCCAGCATAATTTGGATCCTTAACCACCTGACCCGCTCTCTTCGAAAAAAGCTTCATGGTCTGCAATTCGCTCTGTATGCCCTCGTGTATGTCTTGATAGCTTGTCGCTGCTGTCAGTATTCCAGATATGCCAAGCTTTTGATTTAGTCGAAATGGATTTTTAAGAAGCTTTGCCTGATCGCGTGTAAGGATTGTGTATTCACCGTCCTTGTAACTTGTCTTGCCTCTCTCAGAGCCTACGGCGTAACCGTAAACACGCCCCTTCTTGGAAGTGATTATGCCCCTGTCCTGCTTATAGCCAGCCTTGAATAAATCTGTTTTCTCCCAAGCGGATTTTTCGATGGTTGCAAACTGGTCACTCTCCCAAAAAATCAATTTTCCATCGTCTTCATCGAAGTCGTCCAGGGCAACAATCACGTTTCCTTCACGGATCACAGTTTCAATTATCTGTCCCTGTAGCTCTCCCATAGGGGTGTCATCACGGCTGTCGCATGACTTGGAATACGCCCCGTTATACCAAGCAACAGCTTTGGCAGTGGCTTCGTCTTCGCTATTAATGACAAGCTTTGCGCCTGTTCCAATCGTCTGTAGTTTAAGCTGGTTCAAGTGGGATTTCGCCACTGTATAATTTCGCTGGAGATTGCGTGCTAGTGCTGTTGCTTGAAGCCCTTCCTGTTGCGACATTTGCTTGCTCTCGTCTTCTGTCTCAATAGTGGCCTGTCGTCTTTTCTTGGTGTTTCGACTGTCAACAGCATCATACGTCTGGAGTATTTCAGCACGTTTATTAATGGCGATTGTGGCGAGTTTCGCTTTTGCGATTTCGAGATCTTGAAGAGCTTTTTCCTTGTCTGTCATTTCCTTTCACCTTAGTAAAATTCGGGCTGTGTGCGCCTGGCTGAATATCCTGATAAGCGGAGAATGAGTCGGCGGAGGTTGTCTCGTTCACGGTTGAGTTTATCAAGAGGCCAGTTCGTCCCGCTGAAAGATCCAGTTACTGCGAAGTCGGAGCCTGTAGAAATTGCATTGTCTATGGCCTGTTCGACAGCCTGCAACCTTGTACGGTACTGGGTAAGGGTCATGTGCTGGAACCTCGTTAAAAAAGGGAGGAGCTATTACAGAAGATGAGTTCTGCAATAGCTCCTTTTCTTCTCTCAAACTCTTCTCTGCCTATGCCCATTATAGAGACGGGGCAGGATCGCCACAGGTGAAGATTTGAGATTCCAAGACACTTAGTTAATATTATTAACTCATACCATTTTCAGCCCAGGCATGACAGGATTTGCCGCTGTGGTGATCGGGATGTCCGTGGTGAAGATATGACCGCATGACAGGCATTCGCGCTTTCGTCTCCTGGTGTTACAGATCTCCCACAGGGCTTTCGTCCGTGTGTCTGTTGAGCCGCATTTCTTACATCCCTTCGGCTGTTCCTGTGCCTCATACATTCCATAACGTTCACGCTTCGAGCTTATCGCTGAAATCATATGAACCTCCCGTCAGCATCCTGGCTGACAAACTTATTATCAGGCTGGATCAAAGGCTGTTGAATTACAGGCTGGACGTTCTTGATCTGTTCCTCCCTCTGCGCCTTATCCTCCTGCGTTTCCTCGAAGATGTTATTCATATCAATGTCTGGATACCACCGCTTGCAATAATCCTCAAAGGTCAAGCCCGTCTCCTTCATCGCCCTTTCAAGTTTTCCGTCTGGACGAAGAGTAATGAATGACATAATTCTATCCTTACATTTTATTGCATCATCCCTGCCCATTACCGCCTGTATGAACTGTTTTCTCAGAGCTTCATCCATAGGCATGAGACAGAAGAGGCGAAGCCTGTTATAGAACATTCCTGGGACGGTAAGATTAGTGGAACGCCTCTCCATAGCGTCAGACTGAGTACGATATAAATGTCCGCTTACTGCATCGGTAAGCTGGCAGGATCCACCAAACCACCAGTTTATTATGCTGATAACCTGCTCCGAGCTTCCCCATCCTACCGCATACTGCCACGGTCTGTGAATATCTAGGTAGCGTTGACGTGTAAATGCGTAGCAAGCTCCTAGAATACATTGTATTTCCCCTGCTGGTCTCTCAGTATGCCACACAGGATCAAGCGGTATTCTCCTGCGGTTCTCAGTAGACAAAGGCAGTCTGGCCCCATGCCTGACAGTCAGACCTTCCTTGTTCATGTCGAGACATTCGCCGGACATAACGATGGAGCGGGAGCATGACAAAGCCTTGTCGTCTTTCCTGACAGGTTCCAACAGCAGATCGATCCAATTTTCGGAAAAATCCATGTGGGCATCAATGATAATCGCGTATGTTCCTCGTGCTTTGCACAGGGCGAGATCCCTTGAACGCCCTACCCCCATAGGATCGTAGGACGTGAAGAAGTAGGAATCGGCCTTGGCTGCCTGTTTAACAAATCGCTCCGCTTGCCACCCGTCAAAGGCCACTATAATTTCCAGATTCTGCCCCTTGGATGTACGGCGTATGTTGTCAATCGTCCATGAAAGAAGCTCCTCGTTCCTCGATGTGATTATGATACTAATATCGGGACGGCCTTCCAGAGCGTTTCCAGACACGGCAACATGGTTTGGAGCAGTGGCAGGGGTATTATCATTGATCGCCTTCCACAGCTCCTTTGCTGATCCGTAAGGTTCGAGACTTTCAACACCGCCGACAAACTCCTGCTTATTCTTGGTGAAGTTAGAATCATGGCGGATGTCGATTACTGGATAAGGTTGTTCACGCCATTCAATTTCACCCTTAAAGCCGGGATCCTCAATCGCCGGTTCATACCACCTGATGGCCTCCATCGCCATCTTACGCTTGATACACTCTTTCAAGACGTGCTTATTGGCGATCAGGGTAGAGAACGGCGCGTAAGAAAATTTCCTCTGCAAATAGCCTGTGGACGTCAGATAGTACACGTTCTTGCAGTAGCTGATATCCTGATTGGGAACTTGATCGAAGTACCCAGGCGGATACAGGCAGTCATGTTCAGCGATAAATACCGTATTGCCCTTCACCTTTCGGAGACCTTTGAGGATGTTCTTGTAATAGCTGTTGATATGCAACGGCTGGCTCTCATCCTGTTCGATGATGATAAGCTGATGCCGGCCTGTTGCCGCCTGTTCCCTCAGACGGGACAGACAGAACGCCTTGATCTTCGGGTTGATGTTCGGTGTCGAGCAGTAAATGATACTGGACATGTTAAGTCCTCCTTGTTAGTATTCCTCTATCTGTATTTTTGCCTTTCGAGTTTCACGCTTGAATATTTTCCTGGGTCTCCAAGTGCGTTCTCCCCCTGTTATGGTGGCACCACAGAAAGCCCCAGCAACATAACAGCCGACTAACCCGTCCAGCTTGTCGTTCCTCTCATTGGGCTGGCGTGTCCACTCAAAGAAATTCTGGACAGCATCATATTTGGTAAGCCTCTCAGAACAGATTTCGTAAGCGAAGTCTTCATGTGCCTTTGGATCGCTTCCCCACAGCGTTAGGGAACCTGCAACACCGTGTTCAAGAAGGAATGATTTCTGGGCCAGCATCCTATACGCATCGGCGTTATGCACGATTTCATCCCCGAAGTTGCCGTGTGCCAGATGGTAGGAATTGCCTGGCTGTCCAATGAGCTTGTCGCCCTTGGCTGGCTTATACGTCCTGTTCGATCTGCCTCGGTCACATAGGATCGGATAACGTGATCTCTGTAGGGCTTTTACCGTGCTGTGAATGGTCTCAGTCATGAAATTTGCATCTATGAGAATACGGGTGGGGAATATCCTCTTGCCGTTCTTCATGAATGGCTTCTTGTAGATATGCCGTGTCCAATCCAACACGCCTTTGGCTATCTTCTGCGCTCCTGTAGTCGTGTCCGCCTGTAGCTCATCTATCAGATTGTTCCTGGCACCTTCGGGCCACTTGCCATAGTCCACGATGTAACCGGAAAAATCATTCTTGAAGGCACAACAGACGTAATTGATACCGACATAATTGACGTCGCCCATCACCACCAGCCAGTGGGCTTCTGTGGGAATCTGATAACGTGGAAGATGATTGAGACGGGAGCAGATCAACGAAGGTTTAATCTCATAGATGGAACTGACAGACTGCTTTGGCTCATTCTGTAACTCGGACCAGAAAGATTTCTCCCCATACTTCGCTATGAAATTGTAGATGCTCTGCAACGCCGACAGCTCGCCCTTGTTCAACCTGTGCGGGTTGGAGACCACAGCGCCGGCATCCATCTTAGCACGATTCGCCTGATAGAAAGCGTTGCATTCCTTCTTCTGTGTTCCATGCTTCTGCGCCTGGCGATAAATCTCAATGTATTCCCTCCACAGACCATCCTTTTCATGAGGGAATGAAAGCAGAGCCTTAGAACGAACGGACTGCCATTCGCTAAGCGTCTTATCGGCAAGATCGCCCTCCTCGATCACGGTACACGCAAACAGACAGGCTATCTCCGTCCCTATGCCTGACATTGGAAGCAGGTCGGATTTGATAAGCGTCTCCCTGTCAATACATTGCTGGTGGCTTGCCGCTGACTCCCTCGTCTGCGCATCATCTATGAACAAAAAATCCGGCCTGAGTGGAGTTCCGTCCGGCAAGGTTTCAAGCAGTCCCCTGATTCCAGAAGTCAAGCCGAATGCCGTTATGATGGAACCCTTGCTTAACTCCAAATAGCTTTCATCCATTTCTACAAATGGCAGATTAAGTTGGTTGCGGTTCCATCCTATGAATGTCGGCTTGCCGTCCGCTGTCTGTCCTGCTGCCCTCTGTGACATTCCAGCCAATGCCTTGATGTAATGATAAGTTTCCGGAAACAGGGATCCTAGTCGTTCACCTGCAAGCGTCTTCTTTATGCCCTGCATGAAACGATTAGCCAGCGACTGAGTGGCACAGGTAACAACCACAAATCGCCTGTGACCGTAAAGGACAGACCAGATCACGGCACAGAGCACCACCGTGGATTTGCCCTCTCCCCTGGGCAGGGCTATTGCGTATTGACCGCCTTCGAGGATTAACGCCTGAGTTTCCTTGATGAATCGCAGTTGATCGTTTGAAAATGGCCTGTAGAATTTCTCAGGAAATACGGATTTAAGGAAGAGTTCAAGATCGTACTGGTAGAGAAGCTTCTCATCTAGCTTCTTTGTATGATGATGAATGCCGACATCCCTGGCCGTGGCACGTTTCTTAGCCATGTATTCGGCTTGATATTGATTAGTCGTCAGTCCAGACTTCTTGCGGATCTGTTTATCAAGCTTGACGACTTCCTTGGCCTTCTCGACTGTCTGTAAATAGGTATCTTTGTCCATTTCTTGCCTGGGTTAATAGTTAGGTGAAACTAACGGAGTAATGATGGCTGATATCACCGCCGGAGATGAATCCCCTTCTTGCTGCTGAAAGAACCTAGACCGGCGGGGCTATGGGTAAGGCGTTAGCCATAAGATCCAATTCCTCATATGCCAGATTCATCATTTGCTGTCCTCCATGTGTGCCCTGAGTTTTTCTAACGCATCGTTAAGCAGGAGACGGACGTTCTCGCCTGACATGTGCATCTCCTCGCCTATCTCCTTGAGTTTCTTGCGTTCTTTGAATCGAAGTCGGATGATCATGCGCTGTCTGGGGCTAACCCTGACGATCAATTTCATGGCCTTCTTTGCTTCCTCTTTGGCAATCATCCTGTCTGTATCTGTGTCGTTATTATCGGCTATGCTGTCCTGTAGTTCCCTGCCTGTGATCTCGTCCTTGATGTTCATGCTTATAGTGTGAAGCTGTCTGCCTTTTTCCGTAAAGAGGTTCATGATCTTGTTGCGGACAACATGGGTAAGGAAGGTAGACAATTTTCCTCTGGCTGGATCGTATTTGTCCATGGCTGACATTATGGCTATGTTGCCCTCTGCTATGAGATCTTCCAGTTCGAGGCCGTTGTTACGGTAGGAGTGGGCGATCTTGACGACGAGTCTGAGATTGGCTTCTATGAGCTTATCCCTGGCTGTCAGATCGCCTTCCTTCATCCTGACAGCGAGGTCGTGTTCCTGCTGCTGTGTAAGGAGGGGCGTTTGGTTTACTTCCGACATATAGCGGTCGAGGGAGTCCATGTTTTACCCTCCATTTTCGATAATCCAGCCAGCGAAGTCGCCGAATCTGAATATCTCTGTTGCCTTTCCTAGTTCGTGTGGGTACAAGGGGCGTTGCACACCGGCCAGACTGAGTTCCTTGGCTATGATTTCATCGGGGGAAACTCCTGCCTGTAACTTTCCTGCAAGGGCGAGGCGGGACAGGATTACGCCGGCATATCCATCCTTGGGGACTGTCTTGTCGAAGATGAGGAGCGCACCGCCCTGCTTGATGTTCCTGCGTAATGTGGCTATGAGTGTTTGACGTTCTGAGGGAGGAATGAACATCAGGGCGAGAAAACAGATCGCCAGATCGTATTTCTTGTACTTGTATGTTTGTGCATCGGCGATAATCAGTTTCCCAGGGCCAGCGTATTGGGCGGACATTTCCTTGCTGTTATCAATCGGGATGAATGTGGCCTTGCGCTGTGTGATAATGTCTTTTATGGAATTGCCGATATTGCCTGTAGAAGCGCCTATGTCATATACAAGGCCGTTCTCCGGGATAAAGTGTCTGGAAACGTGTGCAACCACCTTTGTACACAGGTTGTACCAGGGCAACTGCTCATTCACATGGACATTGAAGTTCTCCGCGACGTTCTTGCTCTTGAATGTCCAGTTTTCGGGGATGTTCAACTTGCTCATAGTCTCACTCCCAGCCTTGTTTCAAATGCTGTTATGGCTTCATTCACCAGATCCATTCTTGAGCCGTCCGGATAAGGAAGATCGAACTCGAATTGCAATGCCTCACGAAGACCTGTAAGCGGTAATGGATTAGCGGATATGCTGTAGACATTAACGCCTGTGTCATAGCCAGCCTGGACGCTCTGGAACGCTGTCTTGAAGAGATCGTAGAACATTCGCGGGTTGTGATATTTCTGTACCTTTGGAGCTGTCTGGATTTCGCCTATCGTTACATTCTCCTCGTATGAAGCGAGCATTTTTGTGGCTGTCTGTGCCTTGGCATTCAGGAATTTCTTGGTCATGATTGCAAAGTCCGCCTGATTCTCGCTAGAGGCCACGGCATACACCTTGGTGTTTTTGGTAGCACAGGCAGCAAGGATCTTCACGATATGCTTCCTGTCCTGCAGGAATGGGACGCTGTTCAAGACGCTTGAGATAAATATGCTGTCATAACGTGTACCGGAGGCGATATCCCTGAGGAATTCACGGCAAATGTGTATGGACTTGGCCTTGTCGATCTGCTCCTGATCGTCAACGTGAAAGGGCTCGAATGAAGTTACGCGGATCCCCTTGGCTCTCAACATTTCTGTTTCCGTAAGATGTCCAGCACCAAAGTCAATCACCCTTGTGCCGTGTACCGACATCCATTTCTTCATGTGCGCCGGATTATCAATGTCGAACTCATAGGCTGGCTTGTTGCCGATCACGCCGAACACGAAGCCCCTGCCCAACTCAGATCGAGTGCGGCGAAGTCTCCTGAAACTGTTGAATCTCAGGAGATCGGCATACTTTTCTTCAATGCAAAAATCCATAGACAACTGATTCAACATCGCTTCGGCAAATCTGGCCTGTGGCCTGGGGAGACGAATCACCAGCATATTCTCAATCTTCTTTTCAGCAGCCATTTGGAGCCTGCCGATTCCATTGATGATTACGCCAGTTTCATCAGCGATTATCGGCATGATTATGTCATATTGATAGAGTGATTTGGCTATGGCGCAAGCATATTGGTTCCATCTTCCTGAGTTGATTTTTACCAGGGGAGCAATCGCTTCTGTCCTGCCTGTCATACAGGGGAAATAGTCTGTCTTGCTCTCAAGCTCCTTTGCCATTTCAACAGGATCATTTTTGAGCAATTCAGCCTTTAAATTCACCGGTATCGCGTCAAGCTGAAAATCGTTTGTGCTCCTGTTAAAAAGGACGTTTACAGCCTTACACCTGTTGATATCCATATCTGGCAATATCACGACAGGGATCTTGCTATATCCGAGTTCCTTTGCTACATGCGAGCGTTGGTGTCCTGATAATATGGTGCCGTCCTTTGTGATGTAGCACGGCAAGAGCCAACCCAGCTTTTCGAGTGACAGTTTAACCAGTTCCAGCCTTGCAGGATCCACGCTTCTAGGATTGTAACTGGCAGGTTTCAAAGTGTCGATATCTACAAGATTCATCATAGTCCAAGCCTCCTACGGATCTCCGCTGTTGCTGCTGGATTATCAAACCCTGCCGACTGTCTCAAGGCTTCCTGCCAGATTAGATATTCTTCCCTTGTGACATCGAAGCGATATTGTCCAAATGTGAATGATGTGCCGGAAGCTTCATCGGAGGGATTGCGCTCATCCGCAAATCCGTCTGCAATCTCATTGCGGGGCGTTTTGAGGAGCTTATCGGCTTCTGCAATATCGAAGCCCGTCAAGGCCAGCTTGTCGGGAGAAAGGCCATCTATGATTTCGGTAAGCCTTATGTTGTCAAACACGGACAGGTCTGACGATCTGTTGTCGAGAATGGAAAGAATGGTTGCATCTTCATCCGACAAATCCAATATCTTCGCCTCTCCATCTGTCCAGCCCAGTTCCTGCATGGCCTTGTACATGCCATTGCCTATTCGGATTATCATGTTGGATTTCTGTACCACAAATGGCCTGTACTGTCCAAAAACCTTGAGCGAGTTCTTGATCACTTCAATGTTGTGGCTGTCATGGATACGGGTGTTGTTGGGATCTGGGGTCAGGTCGGACAGTTTGACGATTTCTGATTTCATATTGACAATTCTCCTATGGTTAGAATTTTCATCTTGGGGACATCGTTTCGGAGTTCATTAGGATCCGCATTGGTCAAGACGGTTCCGCCCTCTCTCAGGAAGGGCAAAAACACCTGCTTGCGAGTCTTCGAGTGCTTGAAGTGTGACAGAGGCAGGGACAAGGTCTTGGGGGCGAAAATGTAGATGTGGGCAGTCCCGACAAATGCAAAGGTGCGGTAAATGTTGCCCTTGAGCATACCGAGCATGATTGTCGATTTCTCGGTTGCATCATCTATGGGTGTTTCGATCAAGATAGCCTTGGCACCTGATTTCTTGCCCATGGCGAAGGCATTTCGCAGAATTTCCTTGATCTCTCTTGGAGTGTAATCATCTTCGGGCAGTTGGAAGTAAAAGAGTTCGATCATCGCAATCACCTGTATTTTATGATGTTTTGTTTCCTTTCGCCTGGATGTTAATTTAATTTTCATCTTCATAGCATCTCCGTATTCATTTGGTTCTATTCTTGTACTTGTTCCACTCCTGGCGGATCTTCCTCCATTCCGCCAGGGCTTCCTCTGTGGATTTGGTTGCTTTGTCGATTAATTTCCAGTCAATCATTGGTGCGCCCTCCTATGCTATGGACATTATTACTTCGCTGGCCTCTGGGTACGTCTCCATCAACTTGGTGAAGTCATCCCCAGCAGTCTCAATCATATTTTCCAGAAGGAACTTGACGACTTCCCTGGGCAATGTGACCGTCTCAGGAACATCTGTCTCTGCTGTAGGTTCCTCTGCCGGCACATCAGTAACCGCCGGTGCTGTCTTTTCCTCTGCAACAGGTGTTTCCACGATGTTTTCAGGTGTTGCAACATCAGTCTTTACTTCCTTGACAACATTGGCGAGTTTGGCAACTTTGGATGTATCAAGTGTTCTGTCTACAACGGCCTTGATATCGCTTGCTGTGGGCTGTGAACCACCAGCATTTGCAACGGCTGTATCCCATACCTCTGCCTGTTTTGACTTTGGTACTTTTGCAAGCTCTCTGGTCTGGCGTTCATTTTTGGGTGTTAGCCCCATTTGTTGCCCATGGGCCACATTTTCAGTAATTTCGCTAGCTTGGATTATACGATGTATACGGCTATATGACCTTGACCACTTCTTCTGGCAGTAGTCCTGCATCGTCTCGAAGCCTTCGAGTATGTAGAGCTTTTTATCCGATATGATTTTGAAAGCCCTGCCCATTTCCAGCATGTTGTCGAAGCCTATACGGATCTTGTCTTCGAGTCCCTTCAACTCCTTCTCTGCTTCCTCGACAACCACACCGTCTGGACGTGTCTCGACTACTTCCGCCTGGACTTCAGTTACTGGATTGTCCGGCTGTACAGATTCCTTGAATGTCTTTGATTCCGATTTCATGATTTTACTCCTTTGGTTATTTGATTATTGCTCCTGTTATCACAATTGCTTGGCAAAAAACATCTTCGAAAAAACATTGTATGCTTTGAGTGCATCACTCGCCTGTTCCGGCGTAAGGTTTACAAGCCCGTCAACATCCATTCCCATGGTGTGCATGAGTAGCAACTGGAATAGTTCGCGTTTCTGAGCCGTGGCAAGTGCAGGATACATTCCCATGGTGTTACCGATGGGCAGCCAGATTTTGATCTCCCTTTCGGGGTGCATGTCGCACCGGAACCCGTCGATCCATTCTTCGAACGTCTGCGGATGTACCTCTTCCAACATCTTCATGATGTCGATGACATACGGCAAAAGCCGTGTCGGCAACATGTCATGCTTAAATGATGGCTGCGCGATCTGGGCCGAATCCACCCAGACCTTGCCGACTCCCTCAACATTGGCTAATACCATGCCAGGGCTAAGTTTCTCTTCTGGCATCGATCTCGTTGAATTCTTTTTGAGGTCGTAAACCTTCACGATCTTCTTCATTGTCCGTACTCCTTTGCTATGCTATGGTTAGTTAAGTTCCTCGATCTTGGCCATGACCTCGGCGATTGCATCATGCCTGGACAAATCCATAATCCGCTGTAACCGTGCAGAGGCCAGCCGGAGGTCGATCTCATCGACTCCATAGGTCTTCATACTCCTGAGGATGGCTATCGCATGCTTCCGTGCCCCATAACCCATCGCAGCCTCGTCCTCCAGCACCTGCTCCCTGGCCCAGGTTTTGGGATCATCGATTTTCTCGATTAGTGGGATCATCGACTTGCTCTCCTTCACGATTCCTGAATTTTTCATGATTCCGATCTCCTTTTTTGAAATTCATCTTATGATTCTGTAAATCCAGCCATATTAAACAAATGATATAGCGTTGTTCATTATCAACGACTTACACAGCGGTTTTTCAATTATATACATTGCTACTCGTTCATATTCATAGATTTGCTTCGTTCTAGCCTCAACTTTTAGTGCTCAAGAGTGCTTCCACGTCCTGCATGCGGTATCTGATCGCCCTCTTTCCAGCAAGTTTTATCGGAATAATCAGACCAGATTTTGCCCAGTTAATCATCGATTGGCCACTGCATTTCAGGATCTCGCAAGCCTCTCTCCGCGTCAGCAAATCCGGCCTCGGAGCCTTGTTGTCTTCCGGACGAGGTTCCATTATTTCCTGCATTGTACTTTCTGCGATTAGTCCCGAGTCCTGAAATGGCTTCAATGCACTTCGGATCAGCTTGGCTTCGTTTGTAGTCATGTTGTCACCTTTCGATTAAACCTTTTTGTCCTTAAAAAATTTTCGCCAACATGATACAAGAACTTCTCAACTTCCTAACTTGTTAATTGCCATGCTATTACAAACCGCCTCTTTCACATATACATGATTGCCAGCGAGTTACTACGGGCAAATTTGGCGTGAATTGATATTGGCAGGACTAACTTGCAAGATTCCTGCAACATTCTGGGAGAAATCATCCCTTATCCTGAGCCGTCCCAAGTCATCAACCTTGCAGAAACAGCCCTGGGACATCATGGGAGGTATCTGGAGTGACATCCTGATAATAGGCATGGGCGGATTCTTGGATTTGGGATTTTTCTTGTTTTCCTCTTCATGTGTGTCTGCGCACCCTCTTGGGATTTCTCCCTTGCAGACCGTGGAAGGATCTGTGCCAGGATCTTCATGTCTTCTGGATCTGGGGCACCCTACCCGATGTCCGTGTGGGATGGCGGTTCCTCCGCCGTCCCACTCCAATCGGTACTCCGATTGAAGAGCCTCCTTCTATTAACGCGCGCTTAAAGAATTATATCTTATATAGTCTCCTAAGAGTTCCGGATCCGTACAGTTACCTACAGGAACCAAGCTAACTGAATACTAAGAGGGGAAGTTCGCCCTGAGTACAGGGCTCACGTGGGCTAACGCCCACAACTTATGGTATCTGCTTCGCCCTACAGTATGATCTGTAGTGTGTTCCTAAGAATTACGGACCCTGAGAATTACGAACCTATGTTCCATCAGGAACCGTAATGGTTCCGTAATAGCTATTACGGTTCGTAAGGATTCGTTTCTTCTTTGGTTCTTTCTTCTTTGTTGGCCTGAGTCTGAGCCGTCATATGGGAACGGCCTGGATTAACGTGGAAACAGCGTTTGCCGGAGACTTGACCGCTTCCAAGGGTCATGACAGCGGATCAGGGTTTCAGTCGCCCTTGGGTAAATCGGTAGAGGTCAGAATTGATATGTGGTAGTCGTGGGAGTGCTATGGAATTTAGGTCTAACGGTAATTGCAGAGCACTCTATAGGTAGAAATGGTGGATTTTACCTGAATATATTTCAATATCGCCTGTTGTATGTATTTGGAATATTTTCAATAAATCATGTCAAAAGGGCTTGACTTTTGAAAATAAATGGATATCTTTATATGTTGGACACCCGAAGTATAGGATGAAAATAATTCGCAAGAAACATAAACTAGCAGAGGAGGAGCATGTTGAAGTATGAGCGTTTGATTGATGATTGATGAATGAATTTTAAAATTAATCAAGGAGAAATTGTTATGAAATTTTCAAGACCAAGTCCAGTTCCGTTGATGAGCATCCCATGCAAGAAGATCGTCAAGGGTAAAACCTATGACAATCGAAATGCGACATGGGTCACAGGCAGTACACTGCTGGAAGGTACTGACTTTGTAACCGAGAATCTTTACCGCACTTCAAGCGGTGACTGGTTCGTCACAAGAGTTACCGAGACAGATTCAGCAATTAAATGCGATCTTGTTCCTATGGCATCCATGGAGCAGGCAATGAAATGGATGGATGATAACCGAGTGGATATTTTCAAACAGTATTTCGGCAAGGCATAGCTCGAAATAATCCACATACTGGGATCTGCTCTTACACAGGGCAGATCCCTTACTTTAACAAGGAGTTTAAGATGAATAAGACAGTAAAGAAAGTTTCCGGCAAGGTTAAGTCAGGATTGACAAAGGAAATGAGGGAATGTAATCCATTTTCATTTTTCGATAAATTGCCCTCTAAACAAAGAATGAAAGCCTTAGATTCTTTTGTCGATTCATGTATGCCAGAAGTCGAGAAAATCTTTGACAAACATAAAATTCTAATTCCCAAACGTAAAAAGGTAAAATAATCCTGATGAACATAGGGCTGGTTCCTTCACAGGGCCAGCCCTTTTATTGCCTCTGTTCGTGATTCGCGAATTGAGAATGTTGCCCATGGGCCACATTGCAGGATACCGGCAGGATGATGTAAAGGCGTGGTGTAAAAAAATCTTAAAAATAATTTTCTTTACCCCCTGCGCTCCATAGGGGAAACAGGGTGATGTAAATTTGATGTAAAATCCCTCGTAAAACCATCATAAATTGATGCAAAATGAGCTATACATAAAATACGGTAAAATCTCTGTAAGTCCTTAATAGTTAAGTAGTGCGCGGGAGGGGACTCGAACCCCTAAGGATTGCTCCACCAGATCCTAAGTCTGGCGCGTCTGCCAATTCCGCCACCCGCGCATGTCGAATTGAATTCCCAGCAATAGGAATAAAAGAATACTCTATCACCAAATGGCGTTATTTTCTAACCTGAATCATTTCAATGCACAACAACTTGATTATTATGTGACAGGTGTTTATATTTAGGGATATGAAAATCAAAAACGCAATATTCATATTGTCAGTTATTGTCTTTCTTATTTCCGTCGGCTCCTATGCCGGACCGGTCATAACGCTTAAAAACCTTTCAGAACCAGGCCTCAAGATATACAATGAAAAGATGTCCGCCTATCCGGTGATGGACACCGCCAAGTTCGACGCGGAAGCCGAAGTGAAATTCCCCCTATACAAGGAAGGCGATGAAGTCACGTTGAACTCCATACGGGGCGTTGCGAAGGGCAAATTCTACAGCTTCGACGGGAAATACATCAAGATAGGCTCTACAAATGTACCTGTCATCGATGTCGATTCCACCTCCCTTTCAAAATTCTCCAAGGATGAGAACAAGAAGCTGCGCACCCTGCATGTGAAGCTCGGCAAGGACAACTACAATGCGAAGAAACTTGAGTTCAGGGAAAAGCTGCTTGAAGAAATAATAACACAGTACCCGGCAATCAATGAAGTTGAAATAACCAGGCTGTTCAAAGGTATCGCCGACAAGGATGCCAAGGCCAGATATTCAGAATCATTCAAGACCATGTACGAGACAGGACTTCCTATAAAGGGCCTGCGCGACGACTACATGAAGCAGCTTTCCGGAGAGTTCCTCAAGAAATATACTGAACTCGTTTTCGACGAAGATGAATATGTCTTAAAGGCCGAGAAAGTAGCCCTGGAGAAGAAAGCAATTGAGGTTGAGGAGAGGAGGCAGGCCAAATTGAAGGAACGGTTCCTCCAGCCGAGGACAGCAACGCCGTTCTTTTCGCCGGACGGCGGCATGTTCGAGCCTGGCAAGCCAGTTAAGATCACATGCTCCACTGAAACAGCAGAAATCCGATATACTCTGGATGGCTCAGAGCCTTCGGAAGATTCCACGCTCTATTCTGAACCAATAACGCTTCCGCGCCCGCTTGCAGTAAAGGCAAAGGCCTTCCATAAGGAATTCAACGACAGCGACACTGCGGAAACAGGTTCATGGGCGGGCGGACTCTACGCCTCTTATTTCGAATGGATGACCTTCAGGGGCAAGACCATTGAAAAAGTTGACACATGCCTCAACTTCGACTGGGGAAGCAAGGCACCCGCCGACGGGCTCCCAGCCGATCTGTGCTCGATGATATGGGCGGGCCAGATTGCCCCAAAGACTTCTGAAACATATACCATATACCTTACGGCAGACGATGGTGCTAGGATGTGGCTGGGGGACAGGCTCCTGATTGACGCCTGGAAGGAACAGGCGCCAACTGACTATGAGGCTACCATACTTCTAGAAGCCGGCAAGAAATATGACATCAAAGTCGCCCTGACCGAAGTGATGGGACAGGTCTGCGTAAAACTCCTGTGGAGTAATCCTAAACTCAAGAAGGAGGCAATCCCGCAGGACTGCTTCGTTCCTGAAGGCAAATATGTGAACGAGCTTAAATCATGGAACAAGTTTGAAATGAAGAACGGACAGCCTGACTATGTGAACCGTGCAAAAAACAAAAATCCCGGCAGCTACATGGACATCTACAAGCTTCCAGTCCAAGGCGGACAGCAGCGCTGGGAAAAGCTCAAAATAAAATAACGGACAAATATCATGGATGAGAATAAAAATAAAAACATAATAGCTGCGGCGGCAGTGATCTTCTGCCTGCTGATTGCCGCCATCCTCATCTATCTGTTCTTTTTCTCCGGAAAGAAACCGCAGGTACAGCAGGCCGCGCCCACAGCCGCTACAGCATCCGCTCCAAAGATTGAAGCCCCTAAACCCCAGGAGCCGGAATTCATCGAAAAAACCGAGAACTACGACTCAGGCTCGATCAGGGCGAAATATTATGTCTACCGTGTGAAGCCTGAAATAAAACACAAGGAATACAAGGAATTCTACCAGAGCGGGAAAATCAAGGTCGAATGCGCCTACAAGGACAACGTCATCGACGGCCCTTATATCTACTGGCATGAGAATGGCGTCAAGGCCCTTGAGGGAACCATCAAGAACGGCATAAGGGAAGGCGCATTCACGGAAAACCATCCTGACGGGAAGAAGAAACTAACGTATTCGTACAAGGACGGGAAACTCGACGGCAAATGGATTGAATACTTCGACGATGACAAGTCGACTGTTATGTTTGAAAAGAATTATACGGTCGGCGAACTCTCGGGCAACTTCAAATATGCATCAGCTGATGGCAAGGTGAAAATCTCAAAGGATTACCCGACGCCGTCCGTTCCTGCCCCGGCAGCCGATCCGGCTGCAACTACGGACAAGCCGGCAACGGACAAGCCAGCAACGGCTCCAACACCTGCTCCTGCCGCCAATGCACCTGTGAAACCGGCATCATCGACTGCTCCGGCATTTCCTGGCCGTCCGCCTCCATCTACTGCGCCAAAAATACCAGGCCCTCCAGCCGCCCCTGCTGCACCAGCAAAATAACTGCCGCTGTTTCCTGTTGCAACAAAACAGGAGATTATGTTTTCAAAGAAATTCATTCACCGAACAGGGTCATGGTGGTGGCGCGGGTAATCTTGAGCTTCACGAGGTCGCCGATCTTTATTCCCGGAACAGGATCAAAGACTACGACACTGTTGGAATCGGAACGCCCACACCATCTCTCGGAATTCCTCTTGCTCACACCTTCTACAAGGACTTCCAAGGTCGAACCTACGATTGCCTTGTTATGCCGCTCGGTCATTTCCGCGAGATCCGCAAGGAGGATCTGGTTGCGCTCATCCTTGACAGGCTGCGGAACATCATCCTTCATCTCCGCAGCCTTCGTACCACTGCGGGTGGAATACTTGAAGATGTATGCGTTGTCGAAATCCGCCGCCTTCATCAGAGTCCTGGAAGCATTGAAATCCTCCTCGGTCTCGGTCGGAAAGCCAATGATTATATCCGTGGAAAACGTTATTTCAGGGACCTTGCTCCTGAGATCATTTACAATTGAAAGATATTTTTCCGCAGTATAATGGCGGTTCATCAGTTTGAGTATCCTGTCGGAGCCGGACTGCAAAGGCAGATGGACATTCTTGCAGATCTTCGGAAGGGTGGCGACAGCATCAATCAGTTTTTCATTGAAATACTGCGGGTGCGGCGAAGCGAAACGTATCCGCAGCAGGCCGTCAATCCGACAGAGTTCCTCAAGGAGTTCCGCAAACGGCGATTCCTCTGTAGCCTGCCCCCTGCCCTCCAGTCCGTATGCGGCGATATTCTGCCCAAGCAGTAGAATTTCCCTTATCCCTGAGCCGACAAGTTTTTTCGCCTCTTCTATGATCTCCTTCCTGCCCCTGCTCTTTTCACGGCCCCTGACGTACGGGACGATGCAGTAGCTGCAGAAGCGGTTGCATCCGCGCATCACCGATACGAAGGCCGAAATCTGGTTGTCGGAATGGATATGCCCGGAAAGATTCTCGATTATCTCCGAATCGGCGTCCACCGCAACTACATGCTTCCTCTTCAATATTATTGATGCCACTATTTCAGGAAGCCTGTGGAACTGGTCGGTGCCTGCTACAAAGTCGACGTGCGGGATGTCCTCGATGATCTTCTCCTTGAGGCGCTGCGCCATGCAGCCGAGGACGCCGATGATGATGTCAGGCTTCTTCTTCTTCAGCTTTATCAGGATGCCGACCTTCCCAAGCGCTTTCCTCTCTGCATGCTCCCTTACGCTGCATGTGTTGAAGAGAAGGATGTCAGCCATTTTCTCATCATGTACCATCTCATGCCCGGAAGCTATCAGGGCCGACGCGGCAGCCTCCGAATCACGCTCGTTCATCTGGCAGCCGTATGTCCTTATGTAAAATTTCATATCAACATCCGCATTGAAAAATCCTATTTCTTAAAGTAGTTTACAAGATATACTTCTTTCCTGTAAAATAAACTTTCAGGACTGATTATAAACATTTTTTATATGAGGGGGTTTCTTGGAACCATTGATAGTTCTGATAATTCTGGGCATATTCGGAGCCATATTAATCTTTCCAATATGGACGCTGGCGCTCCTTTACAGCCTCAAGAGCGCACAGGACAAGATGAATTCCGAGCTGCAAAAGCTCATCAAGTCCGAAAGCCAGAAAAGGACGGAGGAAACCAAGCAGCCCCAACCAGCTGCCGCTGCAGTTCCTCCGCCAGCAACCAAACCCGAACCGGCAATGGCCGCAAAAGCCGCCGAACCTCCTGCGAAATCCGCAATTCCAGAAGAAAAGAAGACTGAAGCAAAGCATGAAGAATTCAAATCAGCAGACTCCCCGTCAATGTTTGAGACCGAGGTGGATCTTGAAGAGATAGAGGAACACCCAAAGGAAAAGCCTCCAGCCAAAGTATGGACACCGCTTCCACCACCTCCACCGCGCGAGCCTACGGAATTTGAAAAGAATGCACGTGATATGATTTGCAGGATATGGAGCTGGATCGTAGTCGGTGATGAGCATAGGCCGAAAAATGTCTCTTTTGAATACGCCGTAGCAAGCGTATGGCTCCTCCGTTCGTCAATCCTTATAATTGTCACAGGCATAGGGCTCTCACTTCAATATTCCATAGAGAACAATCTTATCGGCCCTTACGGAAGGATTGCCATGAGCATAGCCGCCGGACTTGTCATGCTGATCGCAGGGATAAAGCTTGCCGGAAAGAAGTACCATATAATCGCTCAGGGTCTTATTGGCGGTGGCATTGCCACACTCTATCTCAGCATATTCGCAAGCTACAAGATCTATCACATAATTCCGGACGCCAAACTTTCCTTCGCGCTGATGATACTTATAACTATTGCTGCTGCAATCATCGCTGTCAGGCTCAACTCCATGCTCGTTGCGATATTCGGCATAATCGGCGGCTACTGCACGCCGATTATGCTCAGCACCGGCACCGCCGATTTCCCCGGCCTCTTCTCGTACATGCTGATGCTCGGGATAGGCGTCATAGTAATTGCAAAGTACAAGGACTGGAAGATACTTAACTCCCTGAGCTTCGTATTCACCTACGGCCTCTACTGGGCCTCAATGGACAAGTTCTATGACAAGCAGGAGGACTTCACGGTCGCCATAACTTTCCTATCGCTGTTCTTCCTGCTCTTCGCCGCCATCCCGATAATGAACAACATAGTCCACAAGCAGAAGTCAAATGCCCTGACTCTTTTTGGCATGTTCCTCAACGCGGCCGCCTTCTTCCCGTCCGCCGCCTATCTGATCAGCAGCCTCTTCGAGCGCAAATGGGTTGCAGCAGCCAGCCTCAGTCTCGCCGCCTTCTACATACTCCAGATATTCTTTTTCCTGAACAGGAAGATCACCGACAGGAACCTGCTTGTCCTCCTCACAGGATTCGCGTCATTCTTCATAACGCTGACGATACCGCTTGTACTCTCGGATGAGTGGATAACTACGGCATGGTCGCTCCAGGCGCTTGTCTTCCTGTGGATGAGCTGCAGGATGAAGAGCAACTTCATAAGGATGATCGCCTATGTCCTTTATTTCCTGGCGTTCTCACACCTCTTCATCTTTGACTTCCACAAAAACTTTGTATTCGCGAAAAACCAGGATTATTTCAATGAGATGCTTACACGCCTCATGACCTTCGGCTCCCTTATAATTTCCATGGCGCTAGGATACAGGCTGCTGAAGGCGGAACGCAATGGTTCAGGAATCATTTCCAGCGAAAACGACACAAAGGAATTCATCCCGAAGAACTTCTCCGCCGGGATCTTCGCCGGAATCGGCGCCATCCTGCTCTTCATATACCTGCACTTCGAATTCTATTACATGAGCAGGACCTTCTACCAGCCATGCCAGATGCCGCTGATCACGCTGATCTGGACGACCTCGATAATCCTTGCGGCCCTCGCCTATTCGAGATCCTCGAAAAGCCTCTACATGGTAGTTTCCGTAATCCTCGCATTCGGCCTTCTTTTCAAGGTCTTCATTTTCGATCTCGTCTTCTGGAACTTTTCCATCGACCACTTGTGGTTCCCGGTGAACTCACTTGCCGAAGAGGCTTCAATGCGGACAATCGACTTCCTCCTGATAGTCGGAACATTCGCATGGGCTTTCGCAATATTAGGCGGAAGGACAAAGGATACTGCCAAATTCTTCGGAGTTCTCTCGCTGTCGATGCTCTTCGTCTATCTAACGCTTGAACTGAACACCTTCCTGAACTACAAGGCCCCTCTGTTCCGCGCCGGAGGGATTTCGATACTGTGGGGCCTCTTCGGCCTATCATTCGTCCTCGGAGGTATAATCAAAGAGGTCAAGGCGCTCAGATATGCCGGACTCATACTCTTCACTGTCGTTGTCATGAAGGTCTTCTTCTCCGATCTCAGCCGCCTGTCCCAGCTTTCACGGATCATTGCATTCATATCGCTCGGGCTTGTCGTGCTTGCCGGTTCCTTCGTATATGTGAAGTTCCGCGAATCATTCAATACCGATTCAAAATCCATGGAAACCTCCGATGAGAAAAAAACTTGATATAATCGCCATTCTTCTAGTTTTCATTTCAACCGCATGTTTCGCATCGGCATCGGACATCAGGGAGGATTTCCGATATTTCAAACCTATACCCAAGACCGAGGAGAGCACCGACGTCCTCAGAATAATCCTCGACAGCGACACCTACGACGCGACATCCGCAAACTACAGCGACATAAGGATATTCAATTCAAAGGGCATGGAAATACCGTTCATCACAAGCTTCGACCTGATTAATGAGACGAAAACCGAATACTCGTACAATACAGCTGAGATCGTTTCCCTGAAGAAACTCAATGACAACAGACTCGATATATGCATCGAGATTCCAGGAAAAAAACAGAACGTTGTATCGGGATTGACAATAAAGACTGCTTCCAGAAACTTCGAGAAACAGGTTTCGGTAGAAGCAAGCTCTGACATGTCGGACTGGAAGCCTGTATGCCATGGTCAGGTCATATTCGACTATTCCGAGGTCACACCGCTCTCAAACAGCACCGTGAAGTTCAACGGCACTCCTATGAAATATTTCAGGATAACAATCGCAAACTTCACCGAGAACAGGAAATCCCCCAGGACCGAGATCGTAAACGAAAAACGACAGGGCGGAGATTTCAGCCGCATAGAGAAGATGACGATCAATACCGAGCATCTCAAGATAGACGAGATCGGATTCCTGATCAAATCCGAAAAAGTCATCAGCACCAAGGCGCGCACGCAGGAAATCCCAATCACTGGATTCACCGTTAAAGAAGAACAAAACAAGACGGAAATAACATTCTCCACCAGACGCGAACCAATGGAGTCAGTAACGCTAGAGACAAGCTCCATGAATTTCTCAAGAAACTGTTCGGTTTCCTCGAGCGAAGACGGCAAGGGATGGCAACCCCTAAGTATGGGCGCAAAGCTGACCAGAATAGATATTGGAGGTTATAAGGAATCGAATCTTTCAATCCCTCTGGAAGCCCGTTTCAGGAATTACAGGATTACAATCATCAATGGAGACGCCCCTCCTCTGAAGTTCACAGGCGCAAAGGCGTACGGGACTGTAAGATTCCTGGAACTGATAAACAGCAAGGACGCCTCCGCGGACGGACTTTCCGTCTATTATGGCGGCACGGAAATCCCCTTCCCTTCATACGATATCGAAGAAATCCTCGGCAAACTGAAGAACCCTTCCTTCCTCAAGCTGGCGCCAGGCGCACAGCAGGAAAATCCGGCATACAAGCCAGGGCCAAGATGCAGCTCTTTACTCAACAGCAGGACTTTTTTCACGGCAATAGTCGTACTCATGGTACTGATCCTTTCATTGACGCTGTTCAAGTCCTTCAAGAAAATCGAGTCCATACCCAGCGAGAAATGACGTCATGAAGAAGAACAGGAATCCGGTCGTCATGAACATTCAATATTTTCTTTTCATGACCCTGAACTCGGCAGTCAGGCTCATGCCGCTCAAGGCTGGATACATTCTTGCGGACATGTTTTCCCGTATGCTTTACCTGTTTGACACACGTCACAGGATACGTATCATCCAGCACCTGATCCATGCAGGCGTTGCCAGGAATGAAAAGGAGGCATCGCTCATCGCCAGGAGGAATTTCGCCCATTTTGCGAAGTTCGCAGTCGAGTTCGCAAAGACCAACCAGGTAGTGACACAGGAGAACATCGGCCAGCATGTGAGATTCTCCGGCTCGGAGAAATCGAAGGAACTGTTCTTCAGCCCGGGCAAATCGTCCCAGGTCATTATTGTCACCTCTCACATGGGCAACTGGGAACTCGCCGGCATGATATACACCATCTTCTCGGGACTTCCGCTCCTTTCTGTCATGCGGCCGTTCGACAATCCGAAAATAAGCGAATACATAAACCGCAACCGCGTGCAATTGAACCACGGCGTCTGCGCAAAGAAAGGAGCCTTGAAATCACTGTATGTCGCGCTAAAGAAAGGAAAATCCATCTCAATAGTCTCAGACCAGCATGCAGGAAGCTCCGAAGGCGTTGAAACCATTTTCTTCGGACATCCCGCCAGGACACATGCCTCACCGGCCATCCTGCATCTGAGAACGGGAATACCAATCCTGGTCGGAGCGACTGTCAAGGAGGCTGACGGCTTCAAATACAATGTCATCCTGTCAGATCCTATCATCTACAAGCCTACCGCGGACAATGAGGCTGACATCCGCGCCGTGACCCAGCTATACACCACGGAAATTGAAAAGTCCGTCGCCCAATATCCCGAACAGTGGATGTGGGCCCATCGCCGCTGGCTGGATATAAACAGGAATAGGAAATAGTAGCCAGTAGATTAATTCAGGAGCGCTGGCGTCCCGCCGGCAAGTCATTATCTTAATGTAGAGATGCCCGTCTAGGGCAAGATTCTAGATTTAGTTTTTCCTATGCAACGAACTAAATAATTCCAGTATCGAAGAATTGCCGGCGGGACGCCGGCGCTCCATTAAGATTCTCAATTTCCAATTTCGAAACTCAGACCATATATTAATCCATGAAGTTCTATATAAAATTTATATCAGTAATCGTTCTTGGCTGGTTCCCTCTTCAATTGCTCCATGAAGCCGGGCATATGATTTCCTGTAAACTCAACGGTGGCAGCATCCACAGGATCGCGTTCCACTTCAACATCTTTACTGAAACAATCCGAGAAGGCTCGCGTCATCCTGTGATAGATATATGGATGGGGCCGATTATTGGGATACTATTGCCGCTTCTCTTGCTGATTCTCCCACTCAAAAAGAATATCAGGGAAATCCTGTTTATATTCTGCGCTGTCTGCCTTATCGGGAACGGGCTATATATCGGCCTCGGCTGGCTCTGCGATGGCGGTGATGGCTGGGAACTCATCAGATACAAAGTCAATCTGGCATGGCTGATCCTTTTCGGCCTGCCTGCAACTCTGGCAGGACTGGTAATCCTGATGAAGATTAAAGAAAAGCCAATCGCTGCAGAAAGACTGATGAAGTAGGGCCGGGCTTTAGCCTGTCCCCATGTTTAAGATAAGATGGTACACCCTAAAGGGCGTACCTACTTTAGACGAACAATTGATTTGCAATTCGCTTGTAGTTAATCCCGCAAGGGATGTTCTTAAGCAATTGCCGGCGAGACGCCAGCGCTCCAGGAATTATCAAATTTCAAGTTACAAATTTCCATTTGCCAAAACACAAGCATCCAGCATCAAATCGCTTTCTTCGCAACCTTCTTCTTCCTCTCCGGCTTCACCGCCGGTGGCGCTTCCTCTTTTTCAGGAGCCATGGCAAAAGGATCAGTATTGAAGATCACCTTGCCGTCGACCACGGTCACTTCGACCTTAGCGTTCTCGGAAATGTTCCCGCGCAGGATTTCCTCGGCAAGATTGTCCTCGAGATACTGTTCTACCGCCCTGCGGATCGGACGTGCACCGTATTCGGGCTTGAAGCCCTTTTCTATGATGAATTCGATGAGCTCCTGTGAAATGTCCATGTGTAGGTTCCTGTCCTTCATCCTGCCGGTGACCTTTTTGATCTCGGTGGTCACGATCTCCTTCAAGTCTTCCTTGCTGAGTTTCCTGAAGACGATGACCTCGTCCACGCGGTTCATGAATTCGGGCTTGAAGTGCTTCTTTGCGATATCCACAAGACGTGTGCTCACCTTTTCGCGCGAATCAGCATCCATTGATTCCGTATCGGCCGAAAATCCTATGCCGCCGCCCTTCATGATCTGCTCGGCGCCGATGTTGCTCGTCATGATGACAATTGTATTCCTGAAATTGATGCGCCTTCCAAGGCTGTCGGTGACCTTTCCCTCCTCGAGAATCTGGAGAAGGAGATGCATGACATCCTGGTGCGCCTTCTCGATCTCGTCGAAGAGGACCACTGAATACGGACGGCGCCGCACTTTTTCAGTGAGCTGCCCGCCTTCGTCGTGTCCGACATATCCCGGAGGAGAACCGATGAGGCGGCTGACATTGAACTTCTCCATGTATTCGGACATGTCGATCTGTATCAGAGCGTCCGGATCGCCGAACATGAATTCAGCGAGGGCCTTCGCCAGAAGCGTTTTCCCGACACCTGTCGGTCCGAGGAAGATGAACGAACCTATCGGGCGTTTCGGATCCTTGAGATCGGCCCTGGAACGGCGCAGCGCCCTGGAAATAGTGCGGATCGCATCGGACTGGCCGATGACAGTCTTCGTAAGCTCACCTTCCATCTTGAGAAGGCGTTCACTTTCGCCCTCCTCCATCTGCTGCAGGGGAATTCCCGTGAATTTCGAAACGACATGCGCGATGTCATCGACCTCTATCACCGGCACCTTGTCGGTCTGCCCCTTGTCCCATGCATCCTTCTTCTTGTCAAGAGCCGCCTTCAGCTCCTTCTCCTTGTCACGGAAGACTGCGGCCTCCTCATATTTCTGGGCGTTTATTGAATCCTTCTTGGCATCCTGAGCCTTCTGAAGTTCGGCTTCCAGCTTGGTGAAATCAGGGTTCTCGTCCATGACATTTATCCTGGCGCGGGCGCCGGCCTCGTCCATCAGGTCAATAGCCTTGTCAGGCAGGAAACGTCCGCTTATGTAGCGGTCGGAAAGCCTTGCTGCCGCCTTCATCGCAGCATCGGTGAACTTGACATTATGATGCTTCTCGTAGCGCGGCCGGAGTCCCTTGAGGATTTCAACGGTATCTTCCACGGTAGGTGGATTTACGGTGATGGGCTGGAACCTGCGTTCGAGCGCGGCGTCCTTTTCAATATGCTTGCGGTACTCGTCCATCGTCGTCGCGCCTATGCACTGCAGCTCCCCGCGTGAAAGCGCGGGCTTGATTATGTTCGCGGCATCCATCGCGCCTTCAGCACCTCCGGCCCCGACAAGGGTATGGAGCTCGTCTATGAAGAGAACGACCTTCTTGGAATTCCTGATCTCATCGATGACCGCCTTGATCCTTTCCTCGAACTGTCCACGGTATTTAGTGCCTGCCACCATCAACGGCAGATCAAGCACGAAGACCTTCTTGTCCCTCAGTATCCTCGGGACCTTTTTATCGATGATCGCCTGTGCCAGGCCTTCAACAATGGCTGTCTTGCCGACGCCGGCCTCACCGATAAGCACAGGATTGTTCTTCGTCCTCCTGCAGAGTATCTGGATCACTCGTTCGATCTCGTCTTTCCTTCCTATCACTGGATCAAGTATCCCCTTTGAGGCAAGTTCGGTCAGGTTGCGTCCGAACGCCTGGAGCGCGTTGAATGTTTCCGTTCCTCCGGCGGGCTCGGGTGGCTTCTGTCCAGGCACCGCGCCGCCCTCGAATCCGGGAAGGTAATTCGGGTCAAGGGCCTTGATGACCTCCTGGCGCACCTTGTCCAGATCGATGTTCATGTTCTTGAGAATTCTGGACGCCATGCTTTCGCCTTCGCGCAGGACGCCGAGGAGGAGATGTTCCGTGCCGATGAAATTATAGTTCATCGCCTTGGCCTCCTTGGCGGCAAGTATCAGCACGTTCTTGAGCTGCGGCGTGAATGGCGGGGCGCCCTGCTGCTGCGTGCTGCCGCCGATTCCGGAGTTCTTCTCGACTTCGATCCTGAGGTTGTCGATGTTGAGCCCCATGGATTTCAATACGGAGACAGCGACGCCCTGTCCGAGCCTCAGTATCCCGAGGAGCAGATGTTCGGTGCCTACGTAGTCGTGGTTGAATCGGAGGGCCTCCTTCTGTGAAAGCACAAGAACCTGCTTCGCACGGGCCGTCAGCTTCTGCATTTCATTCTCGAAAGAAGCATCTCCGCTGTTATTTAAAGGATTGTCAGCCATATATGTAATTTCCTTTTTGAATGTATTTCATTATTAAGGGAACCTATATGTCTAGGTTCAGCCGTGAACTATTGAAACATACGGACAAATCGCGTTTTTTCAACTGATAATATTTTTCGAAGCGAAAAATATTATAACCTTGCTTGTGATTTGGCCTTTACATATATATTTTTGTGCATGGACAAAAATATATTGCTTTACTTCTTCTCGGGAACCGGGAACACCATCTGGGTCTCAAGACAGTTCGCTGAGGAAATGAAGAAGTACGGCGTTGAAACAAAGCTCATCCCCCTGCCCGCACTGCCACCGGAAAACATTGGCGACAGCACCGCCATTGCAATAGCTTTTCCGGTATATGCACAGTCGGCTCCGCCATTCATCAGCGACTGGATAGGCAGCCTCCATGAAACTAAAAAAGGGACGCCGGTCGTCATGATCTCGACGCTTGCCGGATTTTCGGGACTCGTGAAGGGGCCATTCTACCATATGCTCAGGAAGAAAGGCTATAATCCGATTGCCGTAAGGGAATTCATAATGCCGCCGAACTATTTCCACAAGTATGGTGAAAGCAGGAACTCGCAGATCAGGGAGCTTGCGAAACTCGCGATTGCGGACTTCGCAAAGGACATTTCCGAAGGAAAGGCTAAATGGCCATGGCGTCCGTCATTCCTCGGCATCCTCCAGTTCATCATGAAGAAGATCTTCCGTCACGGCGGCTGCGGCTGGCTTGGCAAAGGATTCACAGCAGACAAGGCAAAATGCACGAAATGCGGGCTCTGCATAAAACTCTGTCCGGTCGGCAACATAAGTTTCGCCGGCAATGGATGTCCGTCCTGGGCCGGAAAATGCGAACAGTGCCTCAGATGCATCACATACTGTCCGGCCGACGCGATATCGAACCGCAGGATGCGTCTCGTTGCATATCCCGGCTACAAGTGCCAGGGAATTGCCCCGAAGGAGCTCCTGTAGGTCAATGGATTGTTGGATTAATGGATTGCTGGATGGTTTAGGTATCAAAGACACAGGCCCAGAGCAAACTTGTCAAAAAACACAAAACTACTTTTCCATAATTCTTATACACCCGTGGTTTTAATGCTCTTTTGAACACAAACCCAATCATCCACTAATCCAGCAATCCATTAATCCACCTTCATAATGACGGCTCTAAATCCATTCTTCCCCCCTTGACGTTCCCGTCTCTTGAACTAGATTTTGAAACAAATATATAAAAGAGGGAGGTATGGAATGAAGACTGTATCAAGGTTCATGGCAATCATGTGCATCCTGGGATTCTCAATCGCGGCAATGGCCGAAGAAAAAGTAGTGTGGAGCGCGAAGGATAGTATCGGCAAGACACAGACCTGGAAGACCAAGGCGATGGCGGATGTCGCAAACGATGCCCTGAATATCAAGCTCAGCGATACGGAATGGAGCGGTGTCGGCCTGAACTGGGAAGGATACTGGCCGGAAGATGCCGGCGTGAAGGCATCCGACTACAAGTTCCTTGTGATCGAACTCAAGGCCGATGGAAATTCCGACACCCTCCAGGTCGCGCTCAAGGACAACAAACACAAGCCCAGCGGCAGCGTTGAAGTGAAGAAATACTGCCCTGATAACAAGCTTCCCGCCGACTTCAAAACAATCAAGATTCCAATCGCCGACCTCCTCACCGACAAATCCGAATTCGTTTCCGGCGTAGCCTGGGAGCTCATGGTCCACATGTGGACGCAGGACGCAAAGAACGTGAACGTCAGCATCCGCAAAATTGCATTCAGCAAGGAGTAATCGCTCCCGTATTGCAGTAGATTAACCTGAACAGGGACGCAGAAATGCGTCCCTTTTTTTATGAATTCATTTTTAAGGAATTACAATAAACTGGCGGAGAGGGAGGGATTTGAACCCCCGATACCCTTGCGGGTATAGCGGTTTTCGAGACCGCCGCATTCGACCACTCTGCCACCTCTCCATAAAACTATATCTTCAAATCTTCCAATAAATCTCTTATCTGTTGTTTTAAAAACCTTTTGCCTTCAGTTGACTTAAGATATTTTTCACGCCTTCTGGCATCAGATTCCTTAACATAGGCCTCATAATGTACAAGTCTTAAAGGTCTTCTGTCACGGGTTGATTCAACTTTCCCTGCATTATGATCCTTGACTCTCTGCTTCAAATCAGCTGAAAACCCCGTATAAAGCTGTCCATTGTTTTCAAGCAATATATATACGTAAAACATCAGCACCTTAAGGTTTTCGCCCTGTCATCCGACAGGGCGCCCCGCCGCATGGCTGGGGCGAGACCGCCGCATTCGACCACTCTGCCACCTCTCCGCAAAAATGGATTTTCCCGTTTTAAAGGGACATTATAATAGATTTCAAGTTCAGAAATTCAAGCACAGGGAGTTTTTTCGTGTGAATAGTCTGTTTAGTGGTTTATATTTTGTGTGTATTCTGCTTGTCATGGCTTAGATGGATAATTATAAAACTTGTTCTGGTTTATCATGGACGTCTTCTCAAGAAAAAAACGCAGCTGGATAATGGGACGGATCCGGTCGAAGAACACGAAGCCGGAGATAATCGTGCGTTCAATCCTGCACCGGATGGGTTTCCGATTCTCACTCAAGCATAAAAAGCTTCCCGGAAGTCCGGACATTGTCATGCCCAAGCACAAGACCATTCTCTTTGTACACGGCTGTTTCTGGCACCGTCACAGGAACTGCAAGGTTGCGACGACTCCGAAGAGCCGGGTCGGATTCTGGAAAAGCAAGTTCGAGAAGAATGTCGGGCGCGACATCAGGAATCTGCGCGAACTTCGCAAACTCGGATGGAACGTGATCGTCGTCTGGGAATGCCAGGCGATGAAATCTCCGGAGCAACTCGCCGAAAGACTTTTCCACAAGCTGGAACGGCTTCGCCAAAGCCACCGCCCTTCTGCCATCTCCAGGAAACCCAAGGCTTTCACATACGAGATACCTGAGAGGAAGGAACTGCTGAAAATCGCAGAAAGAAGAGCCGACTACAGCCAGGGACCTGCACGGGCATGAGGACACTGACTAATACCAAGACTAGTGATGTTAATGAACTACCCCGACGCAAGCATCGAGGTATCAAAGATAAAATCCGAATCTAAGAAAAGAAGATGTGATTTCAAAAACCTGGACGCGGCCTTAGCTGAGCAAAGCGATGCTTGCCAAAGGCAAAACCGCGTCCCTCCATTTATTATCCCGAGGCGTTTCGCGCTCGGGATGGAGGGTCATGCTTGCCATGACCAATTTCTGAGTTTTGAAATTCCCTCAAGAAAATTAAAGCCGACCCAAGGGTCGGGGAATTGACCCAAGGAAGATTAAACATTGCAATCCCAGGAAGTAGAGCGCGTCAGCAGAGTGACGCGGCTACAGTCCTCCGAAGGAGGATAGCAAACTCACTCCGCGGGCGTTCTCTTTTTAGCAAGTTATCGGGACGAAGATGTTTTTAGAACTATTACGGCCAGACGGCCGTCCGATCGCCAGTGGTCTCCGCCGCCGTTAAGTCCCTGCAGTTCCTGGAATCCCGCCTCATAGCGAAGCTGCTGCTCATAGCCTGCCTTCTGAAGCTGGAGTGATATCAGATCGCGTTCCTTATCCAGGTCCGGACCTATATGATGCGTCACCTGCCCTGTCGCATAGCTCAGTCCGACCCGTTCATCGAATGTCGCCGAACCGAACCATACAGGACGCCCGTCGTCCTGCCTGTCCCACAGCCAGAAGCGGACATGATGCCTCTGGCGCGGGCTGTCGCCGACCGGCTGTTCAAAAGCGAGATCCTGCTTGCGTCCGAAGAGGATGAGGTTGCTGACAGGCGCATTCTCATCGGGTTTGCGGAAGACTGAGTCCACTGCTATGCGCACGCTGGTACTGAATGTAATGGGATCCGCCGGAAACCAGCCTGCCGCGGTCATAGCGCGTATCAACTGTTCTTCCGAGCCTACCATTGCGATATTGATCGGATCGCCGGGATGTCCATCGGCCGTATGCGTGGCATTGGAGACGTTCGTATATCTTGAATAATCCTTGAAATATTCCTTCCAGAGCCAGGGCAGCAGCAAGTATGCCGCTACCGCCCATATCAGCAGGATGATGAGCAGCAGACGGAAACGTTTATGCCGTACAAGAACTTTGATTTCCATAATTGCTTCTAGGGGGTTTATGCCGCCGGAGCATCGAGCACTTCGCGCACCTTGCGGGCCAGGAACTCATGCGAAAATGGTTTTTGGAGGAATGATGTACCTGTCGTCATCAGCTCCTTCTGAATGATCTCCGAATCAGTATATCCCGACATATAAAGCACTTTGATGCCTGGATCCATTGCCAGCAGCTGGGGAGCCAGCGACCTCCCGCTCATTTCGGGCATGATTATATCGGTCAGGAGCAGTTTGATCCTTTTATCATTCTGCCTTGCCAGCTTGATGGCGTCGGGACCATTGCACGCGACAAGCACGGTATACCCGCACTTTTCCAGGACCATGCGCGTCAGGTTCCGGACCTGCTCCTCGTCCTCCACCAGGAGGATTGTTTCAGTACCATGAGGCAGATCGACTGGAGTACCGGTTTGAATGGGGGTTTCAGAGGCTTCATCGACTCGCGGCAGATAAATCCTGAACACAGTCCCCTTCCCCACCTCGCTGTTGACAGTGATATGTCCGCCGCTCTGCTTGACAATACCATAGACCGTAGGCAGTCCAAGTCCCGTGCCTTTGCCCTGCTCCTTGGTGGTGAAGAACGGTTCGAACAGGTGGCCCTTGACTTCATTAGTCATTCCCGTACCGGTATCCGAGAGCGTCAGCAGTACATAACGTCCAGGCGTCACGTCCTCATGTTCTGCTGCATTGGCCTCGTTCAATTCCACGTTCGCCGTCTGGATGGCGAGAGTCCCGCCGCCCGGCATGGCGTCACGTGCATTGACAACGAGGTTGGTGATGACCTGCTCGATCTGGCCGGGGTCGACCTTCACCCGGCCCAAGGCTGGGTCACAGGTTGTAATCAGCAGGATGTCTTCGCTGATAAGCCTGCGCAGCATCTTGCTGATGTTTGCGACGAGGTCATTGAGGTCCATCACCTTGGGCAGGAGTATCTGCTTGCGGCTGAAGGCCAGCAGCTGCCGTGTCAGCGCCACCGCGCGTTCGCCTGCATTGAAGACTTCTTGAATGTCCTTGCGTACCGGATCGTCCCCCGCGAGGGATTTCAGAGCGATTTCGCTGTAGCCAATGATGGCCACGAGCAGGTTGTTGAAATCATGGGCTACACCGCCTGCCAGCCGCCCGACTATTTCCATCTTCTGTGCCTGGCGGAGCTGGTTTTCGAGCTGCGCCTCGCGGGTGATATCGCGGTTGACGGCGACGTAGTTGACGATCCTGCCTGCGGAATCGCGTACAGGAGAGATGGTGGATTCCTCCTCGTAAAAACTGCCGTCCTTGCGCTTGTTGTTGAAATGGCCTTTCCACACCTGGCCGGCGGCCAGCGCCTCCCGCATCTTGTGATAGAACTCGGAGTCCTGTTTGCCGCTCCTGAGAAACCTGGGGTTCTGTCCGACGGCTTCATTCCGTGAGTAGCCGCTTCTCTTCTCAAATGCCGGATTGACGTAGAGGATCGTCGAGTTGGAGTCGGTGATGATGATCGTCTCGGTGGATTGGTCGACTGCTGCAGCCAGCCTCAGCAACGACGCCTCGGTCCGTTCGCGTGCCCACATTTCAACGCGAAGAAGGGCCGTCAAGAGCAGTGCGGTGACAATCACGAAGGCCCAGCCCTTGTAGATGGACCATTGCATGTGTGCAGTGGGTTCAGGGATCAGTATGGTCAGCAGCCAGTCGGACAGCAGGATCCAGAGGCCCGCGAACAGGATATAGGGCAGCACTACCCGGCAGATCGTCCGCATCATCTGCTTGTTCATTTTTCCACCATCGTTTCCATGGATAGATTTCCCGGCAAAGAGACCAATTGGATTTTATACTTTCGTACTTTCTGAAAGATAGCCAGAGATGGGGCATAAAGCAAGTTTCACATATAAGAAAATTCCTTTGGGCACCGCAGCTTTGCGGAAGAATAAGTAATTTTGAATTTTTCACACGTGGTTTTAAATCCCATGAAGAAGTATAATACCTGAAAACTGACTGATAAAAAAGGCATCCTGATGACCGACATGACAGTGGATGAAAAAAATAACAGTGCCGACAAACTGGCCCAATTCTTCAGGCTTCTGAACGTATGCGTCGGGCAGAATTCCCTTGTCAAGCTCATCCTCGGCAAGTACCGTGGAACTGAAGCTGATCTGAGGACGATTGAAATAAAGCTGGTCACAATCAAGGGTCGGGATTCAATGTCATTTGTCTATAGCTACAAAACAAAGGACATCACAAAGAACTTTTCAACAGGGGACGGAATTGAAACCATCCGCGGACTTCTGGGGAAGGACTTCAAAAGCGCACACCTGTTCTCGCTGACCGAGGACGTCCAGCTGGAATTCAGCAAGAGGGACAGATGCATCATGAGCTCCAGCAGACCGACATGCAGCGATGTCCCCGGCAAAAGCCACAACCGGGAAAAGGAGCGGATGATCGATCAGAAAAGCGCTTTTCTGAAGGCTTTGGGAATCACAAACGAGGATCACAAGGTTCTTCATTCCATGACAAGGAAATGGAAGCAGATCAACGTGTTCCTGGATATTTTCGAGCGCGCACTTCTCACATCACAGATTTCCAGGACGCAGAGTATCAGCGTAATTGATTTCGGATCAGGAAAAGGATATCTGACATTCGCCGTTTACGACTTCCTGCGGAATTCGCAGAATATGGATCCGCAGGTGACCGGAGTCGAGTTGCGGGAGGATCTTCTGCAGTTCTGCAACAGCACCGCCAGGAAACTTGGAATGGAAAAGCTGCAGTTCTGCCAGGGAGATCTTAAAAGCTACAATCCCGGGAAGACGCAGGTCATGATCGCCCTTCATGCATGCGACACGGCCACCGACCTTGCGATCAACATGGGCATACGGTCAGGCGCGGAGATCATCATGTGCGCCCCATGCTGCCACAAGGAACTGAGACCGCAGATCATCGTTCCCGAGGAACTGAAGGCTTCTCTGCGCTTCGGAGTTCATCTCGGACAGGAAGCGGAAATGGTGACCGACAGTCTGAGGGCTCTTCTTCTGGAAGCATCCGGCTACGAGACCCAGGTGTTCGAGTTCATCTCGCTTGAACACACGAGCAAGAACAAGATGATTCTGGCGGTCAAGCGTGGAGATGCCCCGGACAAGAAGGCAGAAGCCCTCTCACAGATAAAGGCGATAAAGGATTTCTACGGCATCAGGGGAATCACGCTTGAAGAATTATTGAAGGGATAGGCACAGAGTTCGGGAATTCGGGAGTTCGGAAATGTTACTGACCAGCTACCTGAATGGCGCTAAGATAAGAGAAGAGCAAACTAAAGTTTGAACTCCAACGTTTGTCGGTATGCTGAGGTTGGAGTCCAAGCTTCAGCTTGTGTATTCATGATGGCCCACTGCCCACTGCTTCCTCCTACTTCTCGATCCAAATATACAGCGGTGATTCAGTCAGCTGGGCTCGTGCCGATCCCTTGTCATCCGGTGCCAGAGTCACTGCCGTCTTCTCATCCTTTGCTGTCGGCATGCGTTCGGCCTTGACCAGTTTTCCGGGAAGTTTCAGATCCTTCTGCAGTTCAAGATTGCTGCCGGTGGGAGACCATGCGACCCAGATGAGTTTCTTCGGATCCTTTCCATTCACGAACTCGAAGACGTAGGCGCCCTTCGCATCCTTTTCAATGGTGGCGTTCAAGCGGTAATCGCCCAGGCTCTGGTACAGGTGCGCCATCGCCCAATAACTCATCTTGGGCTCCAAGTTGCGTGTGATTCCCGAGGAGGCGTGGAAGCTTGGAGAATCGCCGTCATTGAAAAAATACAGATACGCACGTTCGATGTCGATGGCGCTCAACGCAAGGAATGAACGTACGATCCACTGCGCCTGCTGAAGGTCGGTGCAATCCTTCCAGTCCTTGTTGTTGGGCGCCGGCTGCTTCGACGATGCGTCGTAGCCGAATTCAGTGAGCCATAGCGGTTTGCCGGGTGCGTTCTGGTCGCGCCAGGCGATGGCGTCCTCAAGTATTCCGATGAAACGGAATCTAGGATCCTCAGGGAAAGTGCGCTCGAAACTCGGCCAGCCCTTCAGCAATGCGTATTGATGCAGGTTGATGACGTCGTACAAGGCGGATTCCCCCTTCAGCACGTCGATCGGCTGGCAATATCCGTCCGCCTTGCCGGCCTGCACTGCGCAGCTCACGATCTTCAGCTTCGGATCGCCTTCGCGGAGGGCGCGCGCCATGATGCGGAAGACTTCCTTATATTGCTCCGGCGTATACTTCTTGTTACCGGCCGGCTCGTTGCCGATCTCGGCTGAAGTGACCAGGTTCGCGTGCGAAGGCCCGAAATATCCGGCGAATGCCTTGCCGTACTCGGTCAGGTTCTTCTGGCGGTCCGGCCAGTCCTTGTAGGCTACGGCCTCGATCTGGATCGTGGCGTCAATATCATATCCCATCTTCACCCATTCTCCATAGAGCTCCTTCCAGTCCACCTTGCGGTTCCAGCTGCGGAACTTTCCGCTGTCGTCCTTCCAGCCGATGTGTTTCGCCATCGGGAACGACGTGGCAGTGCCCGGCTTGTCGTCGACATCCCACATATAGGGATGATAGTCGCGCACCATGCGCGTTACCGGAGCATACAGCTTCGGATCAAACTGTACGGTGTGGACATTTATGCCGATGAATTCCTTCATCAGTGGTTTCTGGGGCTGTGCCCTGCCCTGAGCCATCGCCGATGCCACCAACAGAGTGGGAATAACGCCCGCCAACAAGGTAATAAGTCTCATTATGCTCTCCCTTTATTTGCCTATTCAGAATTTCCTGATATTGAACTCCGGCTTGAACCCGATCATCTTAACCGCCTTGTCAATGCTGACCGCCGGTTCCGTGCCTTTTATTTCCCGCTTGAACTCCTTGACCTCCGGAAAGAAGACCTTGACGAGGCGCATAGTGTCAATGTCCGTTCCATAGTTGTCTGAATTCACGAAGAGCGGGTGCGAGCCTTTCACGTCAGCCTGAAGCGACTTGAGGACTGACAGGGCGCTGTCGTTGTAGTCGAGGTAGGTCCAGAAATTCTTCCTCGCCCACAATATGATCCTCGCCTTTATCATCTTCATCTGCAGGACAGGGTCCTTCATTTCCGAGATCTTACCTTGCTTCCAGCCCTGGATAACGGAATCCATGTCGTTGAAGACCTCGTCTATCTGCTTCATTCTTTCCTCAACGCCTGTCTCCTCGAGTTCCGCGATCGCCCGCATGATGAGATCCTTGTCCATATGCCTGAACTGGAAAGTCGCGGTGTCCATGACGCCCGGGAACCTCAGGGAGAAGCTGGACAGAGACTCCCTGCGCCAGAAGTAGTCCGCGATATCCTCGTCCATCTTCTTGGAAAGGGAATACGGATCGGTTATCGATGATGGGTGCTCCTCGTCGATCGGGAAATAGCTGACATTGAACTTCTTTATGCCGTATGCCGAGCCAAGCGCGTTGATGGAGCTTGCCTGGACAATCTTCTTCACTCCATTTTCGACGGCGGTCCGGAAGACGTTGAATGTCCCGAGGACGTTTATCCTGAAGATCTCCTGCGACGTCCCCCTGTCAGGACTCGGCAAAGCCGCGAGATGGACGACGGCATCAGCGCCCTTCATGTGACCGAGCAGGAAATTAAAGTCGTTGATGTCGCCGTTCGCGTATTCGACATCGGGGAGAGTCTGTTCTGGTTCGGCCCTGTCAAAGGACTTCACGCGGTAGCCCGAGGACGCGAGTTTCTTGACGACAACCTTGCCGATGCGGCCGGAAGCTCCGGTCACGAACACTTTCATTCCAGAAGATATGATCATTTTATTATAAACTCCTTGAAACCCAGATTTTTCACACTGCGCATATTGTACTTATATTTGGAACAAAAGCAATAATTGTATTCCATTGAAAAATCATGTATTTTACTAAAAAGAGGAATTCCTTATAAACACCTTGGGCGAGAGAAATAATAATGTATAAAGAACTAATTCTAAATCTGACTAACGAGGCAAAGTTTTCCATTCCGGTTGATTCTGCCATGATCTCCCATGCTGAAACAGCTCTCGCAGTTACTCTTCCTGAAGACCTCATTAACATTCTATACGAAACCAATGTGGTGAAAGGGTCTGACCCTTTTTATTTAGCTTAATGTGGTGAAAGGGTCTGACCCTTTTTATTTAGCTTAAAATATTTATATTGTAATAGTTATATATTTTTGCATCAGCAAATATAGCCCTTAGAACGATTCTTTTCCGCTTAAGTATTGCTTCTAAGGAACCTCTCTTATCGAATAAGAGAGGGCCGACGATACATGAACATCATTAAGAATCTAAGGAATGATTTGTTGATGAGTGAAGCGAATCTTTGGTGCTGCAGCCCTCTGCAGCTTTGGATTCTGAATTCAGATAGTATCGGAAACAAATACAAAGCGGTACAGGGGTACCGCAGTCCAAAGTCAGGCCAAAGCGCCTGACATGAAGAGAAGGACAAGATAAAACTTTAACCATTTCCATTCAGCTAATCCTACTACTGCAGAAGATTGCTGATAGATGGGCGTTCTTCCGGAAGTACAGAGGTCGGGGAAATCCAATCTGAAAGATTTCGAATCCTACTTCGCAGGAACTGTGACAACTTTGACATTCTTCACGGCGTTCCCATCCTTGTCGACGAACCTGGCTGAAATGCCTGCGTCTCCGCCGCCGTTGATGACCATGGCGCGGATGACGTTCACGCCTTTCTTCAATGTCAGCGGCTGGGACTTGTCGTTATCCCTTTCCACTGCACGTCCGGCATACACCTTTATAACTTCAACACCGTTCACGGTCCACACCGAAGCGTCGTCGGATCCGATTGACAGCGTGACATTGGCTATATCCTTGTCTGCGTCCACGTAAGCAACAACGAAGTAGATCGAATTGCCCTTCGGGTCAAAGTTCCAGCAGGGATTCTCCACCTGATACGCCTTCCACACCAGCTCACTGCCGTTGACGGTGACCTTGTCGTTTTCCTTCGGAGTGGCCGTCTTCTGGTTCGGGAAGAACTCCTTTTGGAAAAATGGTGCCAGCACCTCTTCCGTAAGAGAGGGAATGCCTGCGTTCAATGGAATCGCCGGCAGGGCCAGCCAGTTATGGATATATCCTACGTCATCCGTGGCAATGTCCTTGTTGCCGGCTGCCACTACGGGCTTTTCAGGGACAGCTACCTTTGTTGCGCCAGAGACCATTATGTCCGGACCTGTCGCCGAAGCCTTCTGGTCATCGAAATTTCCCGTGGGTGACTGGAAGACGAGAAGATGCACTGATTCGAGGTTGTCCTTGTCCTTGACATCGAACTTGAAGGTGAATTCGCCATCCGCCTTTATTGTCTGGGGTTCGGAGCTCGCGTAGACTCCGGCATAAGCTCTACCGGTGGTGCGGCAGTGCAGATCGGCGCAGAGCTTCGTTGGAGACTTGATCCCGGTGGTCTTCACCTTGACCTCGAAGGACTGGCCTACAGACGTCTTGTCGGGGAATGTAAGGGTGCACCATTTGGCGGGACTCACAACCTTCATGCCCGATGAAGGCGTCTCGACCCTCCTGGCCGCTTCCTCAGGCTTTTTCACATCTTCTACAGGCTTGTCAGCCTTTGCTTCCACTGCTGAGGGCGCTGGCTTGGCGGCTTCCGGTTTTGCCAGGCCTATGCCGAGCATTCCTCCGGCAGGGATTTTTGTAGAAGGAGTGAAAGGCACATCTATCTTGACGAAGGGCAGAGGCAACTCCTCGATCCTGCTCTTGTTCAGCACAAATCGCAGCGAGTAGTTCATCCCTTCGTTAAATGAAGGCAGCTGCACCTTGAATAGAAGCGTGTAGAGCTTGTCCTGACGTGTGGATTCGAACTCCCATTTATCATAATCGTAGTCGCCGTCGCCCTCGCGGACACCTATGCATTTGAACTCTTCCTTCCTCTTGTTCACCAGCACATAGTCATATACGCTGAGGCTCCTGCCCTGATCGAGCTTCACGGTGACTGCGGCATATGCCACGTCGGCAGTTATCCTTGACGGAGGTTCGAAGGGGCTAATCCTCTTCACGACAATGGGGATGCCTGCGCTGTCCGGGAGAATTTCGGCGGCTAGAACAGTACCCGAATGGAATCTGGCCGATGACTGCTGCTTCCTCCCGGTGTCCTGCGCGGACAACGCTGAAACTGTCATCAGCAGGATTGCAGCTGCAAATGTCCTGAATACGAATCTCATTATATCAGTGCTCCCTAGGAGATTTTATTGTGTATAAGATACTCCATTCTGGCTCAAAACAAAATCAGAGGAAGGCTTCCGACCTTTCATAAGGATTGAGATTTTCCAGAGGATTGCCGGGGCCGCGACCGCATTCCACCTACTTCAGCAGGCTGTCCACCTTGTCCTTCTTTTCCTTTTCCTCGGCTTTCTTCCTGTCATATTCCTCTTTCAGCCGCTTCTGGTCCTCCTGCATTTTCTTCTCCATTTCCGGGACCCCTTCGAAGAGCTTAAGAAGTTTTGGAATCTCGCTTATCCTTATCTCGACGAGTTCATAAGTGATATCATTGCCCCAGGTTTTGCTGATCCAGCCGGGAGTACCCTTCTTGAGCTTCACATATACCCAGCCCAGGGCTACCTGTTTCCTCACATCCTCTAAAGCATTCGCATCTGCAGCCGTCTCCCATTCAACCGCCTTCTTGAGCATGTCGGTGAATTCCTGGCAGGCAGGTGGCTCGGAAGCGTCCCCCTCCTTCCTGGGAGATGGCGAGAATCCTTCCTTCTGCAGCAGATCATTCCTGCTGTTGCCCCAGGCAATATGGATCTTCTCATTCCCCGCGTAGATCGCCAGGAAGAGCATTCCCTCGGCATCTGTCCTGCCCTTCCACCTGTCACGGTGGCTGAAAGTGCATTTGACGCCTTCCTCCGACAGGATATCCGCCGCACGCAGTGCTGTCGCCCCGAAGAGCATCGCCAGGAACATCATCGCCGCAGGCATCGTCCTATTCATATTTTCTTCTTCTGTTTTATTGTTGTCCTGTTCCAAGTAATGAGATAGGAAAACTTACCTTAAACAAGAAACAGTTCAAGAGGCGGCAGTGACTTTGTCTTTCATTCTTCAGGGTGTAAACTACATCTATTAATGGTTGTTGTTTTACAGAAAGATTCCGATGAAAAATCCTAAAAACAGTGGATGTCGCATATGAGAAAAATGATGGTTGCAATATTGATTACGGCATTGGCCACCGCAGGTTATGCCGATGAATGCGGTGGAGCATTCCCTCTTACTCCCGAAGGGAAAATGACAAGAGTCTATTCCATAAAGAACATCGAGCTCGTAAAGCTTGACGACAGCTTCGCCGGTGATGCGAAGAATGAGCTGATGGCGCAGACCGGCGGTTCAACGGGAATTATGGATACCTGGGAGCAGATGAAGGGCAAGTACTGCATCCGCATCAGCTGGGATGTGATGGACGAAGCTTCTCCGGATTCGAACACTGTCAAAATGAATACATACACCCTTATAAGGACGGACAAGTTTGCAAAGGACGAGTTTGAATACGCCAAGGCTCAGATAGCACAGTACCAGAAGGACGGGGTCATATGCGGCATCGGAACCTACGATGGCCTCGCAAAGGGCGCATCCTACAGGAATCCGGTATTCGGCAAAGTGCTTTTCGAAAAGGGCGAGTTCCGCGTCAAGGAGACGGCAACTTTAAGGGGCCTGGTCTTCATGTGGGAGGCGAAGAGGAAAGCAAAAGACAAAAAGAATCTCGAGGAAACAAGGAAGATTGACATGCCTATTGCCGCGCCCGACAAGCCGGTGGAGAAAACTGCCAAAGACAAGATAGACGACCTGCAGATAAGCGCGCCTGTGAATCCAGGGGAAAAGAAGTAGATTTATGAACTTCGATTGTCCATCAAATTCTTCCCATACACTGACGACTGAGGCAATTTCAAAATTGCCTCATTTGAGCTGATTTCTAAAGTTGGAGTGCGCTGCTTTAGCGTGTGTAACCTGTTGAATACCAGGACACGCTGAAGCCGCGAACTCCAACAAGCGTTTTTCCCACAACAAACGTTTTTCGTATTTTTGAAATCAGCTCGACTATCTTTATTTTTTCACTGGCACATCCATTGCGAGGCGGAAGCCAAGCCGGATGCTTTTGAAGTCCTGCGTGCCCCAGTCGCGGAATGCCGACTTGGAGTAGTTTTCGCCGACGCTCCAGGCACCGCCGCGGCCAACCCTGAACTTGCTTGACGGTGCCCCTGCGGGATCCGTCACCTCTTCCGCCGTGTAGTCGGCTTTCAGGTCCGCACACCATTCCCACACGTTGCCGTGCATGTCATACAACCCCCACGCATTCGCCTTCTTCCCGCCAACCGGATGTGTCTTATCCTCGGAGTTACCTGAATGCCATCCCATCTTGTCCAATTCACCGGCATAGTCCCCGGTCGCCCCGGCACGACAGCCATACTCCCACTCGGCCTCAGTCGGCAGTCGGGCCTTCAAACCCTTGGGCATGCGCTCCGCCAGCTTAGGCAGGAACTTTGTGTTGATATCGTTCCAGGAAACCTGTTCCACTGGACGCTTGCCCGCCTCCTTGCCTTCTTTGAAATTGCTCGGATTGTCGCCAACCACCGCCTGCCACTGCTCCTGCGTCACCTCGAACTTGCCCATGTAGAACGGCTTCGTCAGCGTCACCTTGTGTACCGGCTTCTCGTTGTCAGAAATATTATCCGCCCCCATCATGAACGTACCCGGCTGTACCAGTACCATCTCCAGTTTCACACCATTGCCCAGATCAACTGTCAAATTCTTCTGCGGTTCGGACACGGCCGCATCTGGCTTCACTTCCTTGTCGTCGGCAAACGCGGACACAACAGGCAACCCAAGCAGCGCGCCCAGAAAGCACACTGTGATAATTTTCTTAAATAAAAATCCGCACGACATGCGGACCGATTTCAACAGGAACTCATGACTCATAACAGCACTCCTTGTGATAACAGGCGATTTGATTTTCATAGTGATGAAGAAAATAATGCGGTAATGTCAGGAATTCAAGATGTCTGACGACTGTCAACAGAATTAGTCGGTTCGTCATCCGCTTGCTCATCTGTTCGATTGTTCAATAGTTCTCCGAGTTCCCGGTTTTCCACTTTGCAACTTCCACCTTTTCCGATTCCCCCTTACTTCTCAACGAGCTCCTCGTTGAACCTGTCCCTGTTTTTCGCCCACCATTTCCTGGCATCATCGGAAGTCTTGAATTCCTCTGAAAAGAATATCTCAAATGTCGCGAATATCCCTTTTTTCAGATCCTCGTCACCGTCCCTGAGGGCCCGCATGAGCGTTTCCACCGTCCCGTGGGAAGGCGTGTCCACCGCCAGATCGATCAGACTCTCCTTCACGTCCTGATACTGCGAGGCGACGGCCTGCTCGATGACAGCCTCCCTTGTTGCAGTATCCTTTGAGAAGGCAATGGAGAAGACCGCGCGCCTGACATCCTCCGAATCGTCGCCGACGCCTTTTGCCAGGAGCTTTGCGGTTTCGGGAACGTCGGCCTCGCCGAGGGCAAACACGGCGAGCATCCTGACCTCCTCGTTCCTGTCAACGAGCGCCTTGGAAATGGCCGGGATCACGGCGTTGGCTTCGAACTTGTCCAGCTGTTGCGCGGCTGCAAACCTTACATCGTCGCTCGGATCTTCCAGGGCCTTGTAGACCAGTTCCAGCAATTTCTTGTCGGATATCCGGGAGTTCAATACGGCTATCCTCTCGTCCGCATTGCCGGCCTCCGCGTATTTTTCAAGCGCGTCGGCAGAGGTCGCAGAACTTCCCGTCTCCAGATCATCGCCCCTGTGAAAATCCGTCCTGGCAGAAGCGGCTGCACCATCATCCGGGTTGCTCCGTAGTACGAAGCCTGCGACACCGGCGGCGGCAAGAAGGATTCCTGCCGCGGCAATTCCGTATATCAATGTATATTTCTTCTTCATCAGTCCTTACTCCATCGAAACTCTGTTGACATTAACTTGCGTTCGGTGCTTTTTGTTAGTAGCAGTGCAATTTATTGCACGTTCTCTTAAGATAACGGCGTATAAATTCGCCTACTGCGAACGAATTAAGCCATTCCTGAAATCATTTGTAAAGGCTGCTTCCAGCATACGACAGATAGCTCCTCGGTGCGCCACTCACTCCGGTGATCGTACGGTTGGAATAATATTTCATGTCAACCGGATATGTGACACCATTGAGGTCGACGTATGGACTCACCGAGAAAAAATCAGGATGGAGCAGGTAGTTCGAGATGTACTTGATGTCGCCATAAGGCCTGCAGCCACCTATGTCGGAACCATATGGGAAGCCATTGAGGATCGCCACGTCAGGATACGGCAGTGGATCCAGCAGATTCGGAGCAGGTCCGAAATACGTGATCCCCACAGGATTGTCGTAGGAGACATTGTAGCGCAATGTCAGATACCTGGAACCGCCGTCGGTGTAATAGGTGTTGCCGCCGGCCAGGGTGCGCTTCCCGTATGCGACATTTCCCGAAATGATGGTGCCTGTCGCCATCGTCGGCCCCTGCTGCCCGTTGGTATAGATCGCTCCCCCGTCCCAGAGCATGTTCAGGAATCCGGTGATCTTGTTGTATGTGATTTTGTTGTTCGACGAGATCGCCGGCGTGTTGAACTCGCCCCACTGCCCTATGCTTGCGCCCGGCAGTCCGGGAAAACCACCCTCGTCCATTAGCCCCCAGCCCCAGCCAATCGCGATCCCCGACCACGGCACATCTATTATGGTGTTGTGCGTTATCAGCGTCTTCTGCGTGAAGCCCGCATATATGGCGGCGGAATCGAAATAGTCCTGTCCGGAACGGTATATGCGGTTGTTTGACACGATGTTCCCGCGGCATATCGACGAGGTGGCCGCCGGCCGCGCATCATCCTCCGAAACTCCGCCGACCTGGACTGCCGCGGACGAGGTGTCGCGGAACATATTGCTGTCAATCGTGTTCTGGACGCATCCAGTTACAAGGTCAATCGCCACGGCTCCGAGTTGCTCGAAGGTATTTTTCCTGAATTCTATTTTTGAAGCATGGCTCAGCGAAATGTTGCCCGGAGTGCGGGTGACATCGGTCGAGTGCCCGATGTAGTTCGGCTGCTGCGCTCCTCCGGCGAGGTGGAATCCGCTCTGGTCCGCCACGTAGCCATCGGCGCTGCCCGGACCGTTCCATGTGGCGCCGCTAAATGTCAGTCCCTGGAACACGATGTTGCTGACAGGACTGCCAGGCGCGCCGGTGATTTCGATCAGGCTCTCGAGCTGGGGCAGTTCGACCTCGGCAGTATTGATGTCCTCGCCCCATAGTGGCATGTAGTAGAGGGCCTTTGCCGTCTCGTCCAGGTACCATTCTCCTGGTTCGTCGAGGAACTCGCGCGCGTTTTCGAAGCGGGTCACCTGCCAGAAGCTCCATATCGAAGGCTCGCCCGTATCCTTGTCCCTGAAAACATTCGCGTTGGTCCAGCCGGGCTCCTGCATTGTGATGAGTCCGGGGATGATGCCCACGCTCGCCGATATCGAAGCCACCCTGCATATCGACATCTTCCACTGGGTGATGATCACCGCCTCTATCTTGTCCTGCTGCAGCCATGTGAACGGGTCGGGAATCGTCGGATTCAATATCGGATTATGCAGATATTCGATGCCGGGAGTGGTCCAGACGCCACCGGCCAGAGCGAACAAGGGCTTGAAGCTCGACGGATAGTCCGGTGTCCGGGCGCGCGGCGCACGGTTGCCGTTCACGAACAGCTGTCGCGACGGCTTCAGCGCGATGGCGCTGAGATCGCTCTTGACAACACGGCCCACGTCAGGCACCCAGTTGGCGACAGGGATCGAGCCCGTCAGCACCGGTGTCTCCCCCTTGACCGCGCGGTAGATCACCTTTGCTCCCTTGGCGGTGTCCAGCAGGTTGAACTGCAGCGGGGCGTCCATCCTGTATGTGCCGCCATGGACGTTCACGATGATTATCCCCCTGGAGCCGGCAGCAAGTGCAGTCCTTACTGCCGTCTTCGCCCTTGCGAGTGTCGCAAACGGCAGAGCCTTGGTCCCCGGATTGGCGTCATTGCCTGCGGGATCTGTCCAGAACTGCACGGCAAGCACCTGTACTGGAATCAATATTGAAAGGAGCATGAGTCCGATACAAAATGGAGTGCGCATAATACCTCCTGCATGATTTATTAGGAATGTTTCGGATACATTATTTCAAGAGGAGGAAAGATACAAAGGCACGGAGGCACAAAGTTCGGAAGTTCGGAAATGCGGGAGTCCGGAAGTTCCGGCGCAAGCAGGGTCGAAACGCAGGCCATGTAGCAGACCTTGCCCCCTGCCGAACCTGTTCACGAACACGGCCGGCTTAGACTTGTCACCATCGAAGAAGCCAATGACTTGGCGGTACCTGCCTTAACTTTGTGCCATGCGGATTACAGGCGGGATGCCAGTACCACATTCTTCAGATCCCGATCCGGAACTCATCAACTTTTCCATGATTGATAAGCAAGGCTAATCTTTCGGAGTGCGGTGCGTGAAGGATGGCACTTCCTGTCGGAGGCACCTACCTGCTCAAGAGCTTCACCTCATGAATTCGCCGACAGGCGAATTCATATCACTTGATATTTATCTTGCCGACATTAAGACGCTGCTCGTTGTCCTGGCCTTCGTTGATGAGGCTGAACCTGTCCTGCCTGCCGTAGATGCCGATCAGGACATCCAGCGTCTTTCCCTTGAGCGTGGAAAGATCCGTGCTCGTCGTATCGGTGACCGGCTTGTCCTTCTCCCATTTTGTCGCGGGAATGGCAGGGATGTAGTCCGCGCCGGAAACCTGCTTCCAATTCTCATCTATGATCACGAAGACACTGAACGGATCCTCGCCCGGCACATTACCCTTGTTCACGAAAGTGCACTGGAGCTTCACCATCCCAGCGGCATCGACATCCACCGTCTTCAGTCCGTCCTTGGAACCAGCTTCATAGAGAGTCTGGCCGTTGACGAGAACTTTCTGCAGCAGCGGTTTGAATCCGTCCGCGGCCGCTGGCGAAGGTGCTGACGCATCTCCGGCCGGACCGTTGGCCAGGACAAAACGGCCCCATCTCGACGAACGCGAATTGTTATCCTCGTCGCCGTTCCAGGTCATCGACGCCTTGCGCGTCTCCTTTGCGGCCGGATCATCGCAGTCGTCGACCTTCACATCGAGACCGATCCACAAGTCCGGACGCAGCTTGCTGTAGTTGCGGTAGAAGATCCTTCCCGCCACAATGTAGCCGCGCTCAGTCTTCCTCCCGAAGAACTGGACTTTTGCACCGGTTGCGGTATCGCAGAATTTAACTTCACATGGTGCGAACTCGGTGCCCAGCGACGGAACGACGGCGATCTGCTCGGTATCCGTCCTTGCTCCGGTCAGAGTCTTGCCGTTTAGAAGGTCAACGAAAAGCTCCACGGCATCCATGTTCCAGGGGGCGTCAGAAACCTTGCCGGGAAACACCTTATCGTCCGTGACTTCGATCCACAGGTATATTCCATCCTCGCGCCAGCCGCCACGGACCTGGTATGAAAGGTCTTCTGCGCCCATCCAGTGGGGCATGTCAGGGAACTCCGGCTTCGGCTGTCCGATGTTTATATGCTTCTTGCTGTCGACTTTTGCAAGCACTGGAACGTCGCGCCAGGTTGATTCCTTCGCCGGTTCAATCACCGCCGCAAGCCTTGGCATGGGCATAATCGCAAGATTGAACATGGTGTGCCGGCTCGGGTAGACGTTCCCCTTGGCGTCCGTGGCCGTGAACTGCATCTCGACATCTCCCGTTGAAGGACCGCTCTGCATGGTCATGGGGACCGAGAGCCTGCCGCCCGGTTCCACCGTAACCGTCATTTTCTCCATCTCGATCTTCCAGCCTTCCGGAGCTTTGGCCTCAAGGCAGAAAGCCTCCTGGTGCTTGTACGGATTTGTAACTGTCAGTTCGCCGGCGAGGCGCTGGTTGGCTTTTGAGTCCTTTGGCAGCTTGAGCGAGACGACCTGGATGCCTGCGAAGTCCGCAGGAACATCGAAAAGATAGATCACATCGGCAGTGAGAGTAAGCTTCAACAGGCCGTCCTCAGTCTTGAACTCGACTGGATTGCCGTACATGTCCATGCCGTTCACCTGCGGGGCTTCCAGCGGAAATACAACTGAGCCGGAGCCGCAGACGGCAGCAATCCGTTTCGGCTCATCCTTGCGAACTTCGCATTCGATCATGACCCCGAGCGACTGGTCGTTCACCGTGAAGAAATGGGCCGACTTCCTGAAACTTGCGACTTTCGCAAGCGCCGCGAAGGCTACGCTCTTGTCGTTGTATCGTGCGTTGTTCGTGCCGCCGGGGAAGACCTTGCTGTCCTTCCCGATCGCCAGGAGCGCCAGCTGCATTGTGATGTCCCACCTGATGCTCTGCTCCTTGTAGGTCATGAGCACACCTTCCGCAGGAGCGGTATCAGCTCCATGTTTCTTGACGAACTCCTCTTTCTTCATTGAGGAATATACTATTCCCAGCTCGTCGGCCCAGACCGGCAGCGGACGGCCAAGCTTCGCCTCCTCCGCCTTGAGGAAGGTGATGAACTGGCCGAGCGAGCCCTTATGGTAGTCCACTATGGGATCGAGCATGCAGTATGGATGTATCGAGAGCGCATCCATGGAACCGCCTGCCCCCATGCCAAAGATCTTCGCGTTCCATGGGGGATATCCCGAGCCGACCCCGCCGACCAGTATGGCGTCTGGATCCTCCTCCTTCATCACGCGGTACATAGTCTTAAGCATCGCGACATATTCTTCAGCGCTTCCCTTGAAGTGGGAGGTGTCAGGCTCGTTCCAGCATTCATATGCGGGCACCTTCCCCTTGTATCGCTTGAACATCTGGCGCAGGAAACTTTCGAAGTCGGACATCTTGGCCGGAGGATATGCCGCAGTCCCGGCCCAGCCGGCGCCAGGAATCACACTGTAGCCGTCGGCATTTGTCTTGTTGAGCGAATCGAGCTCCTGCTTGGACATCGATGAAGCCCACCTTGGCGTACCGGTGATGCACAGGACAGGTTGGGCGCCACATGACTTTACATCCGCCACCAGTGAGTCGAGGTAGTCCCAGTGGAATTTACCTTTCTGCGGCTCGAGTGCGGCCCAGCTGCACGCGCTGGCATCCCAGAGCCTGATCCATTTTGTACCGAGCGGCGTGCGGGTGGTGTCGCTCCAGAAGCCGCATGGTGAAGAGTCCGGAATTTCCGCCAGAGGAGGAAGTTTCGAGATGACCGCGAAAGCTGCGGATCTCGCAAAGATAGTTTTGCCGTCGGCACCCTTCAAGGAAAGAGCTATGCGGTAGATCCCGCAGCGGTCAATGGTGGCGCTGAAATTTTTATCCACAGTTTTGGCAGCGTCGCGATGAAGACGCCCGGAGGTCTGAAAAACAGTCTTGCCTTCTTCCGTGCTTATGGAAAGGTCGGCGCTGAGCTCCTCCTCTGGCGCTCCCTGCGGGAGGGTCAGCTTCATCTGTATCGGATCGCCTGCGGGTGCGAAACGCAGCTTGCCCAGGCCGGCCCTGAATATTGTTTTCCCCGCGAGGACGCTTTCCAGCTCCCTGCGTTCAACCTTTGCCTTGACGCTGCCGTCGCACGGCATGTAGAAGCTGAGCGCGGCGTCGCCGGCTAAGTCCTCCTTCTGCGCCAGCGAGGCGATCTCCTCAGGAGAGAAACTTCTGGAAAAAATCATTATCTCATCGAGTTCGCCGTTGAACGAGTTCCCTCCCCACAGGTTGCCTGCAAGATGGAAATAGCTGCAGAGTTCGAAATCATTCGACTTCACTGCGGAGCTCCCCGCCAGCTTGCCGTCCACAAAGAGTTTCATGCTCCCGGGCTGCCAGGTCACAGCCACATGGTGCCAGCTTTTCAGATCCATCACATTCTGAGACGTGATGCCGAAATCCGTGCCGCCTGCACTTCCCCAGACCGCGACGTTCCCGTCGCCCGGCGCCTTCTTCGGCTGGATCGCGATCGTAAAGTTCTCCCCGGGCCAGTCGCCTCTAGCGGGTATGATTCCGTCGCAGTCTGTGAACAGCCCGTCCCTGTGCGTGCCAAGTTCCATCAGGACGCCGTGCTCCTTCGAAATGAATTCGCCTTTGAACCAGAGCGAGACGGTACCCGACGGCCCGCAGAAGAATGGACGCGGCGCATTGGGAAGCGTGGACCGGTTGCCCCAGTCGAACATGCCGGGATCGGAGGTGACGAAGTTGAGAGCCTGCCCCTTGACTCCCGGAACCGTTTCCGGCTCGCGCGAGCAGATTACATTCTCATCGGCTCCCGCGAGGCCCGTAGAAAGGCAGCAGAAAAGCAGGGCAAGGCATTTCCTAAGACGTATACAGTTGTTCATAAGCGCTCTTTCATTTATTTATATTGAGTTTATTTGAGATAAAGCCATGGGAATCCTGTTGTCCATATCATTTTCCTGGGGCAGCTACGCTCTGCCCTACAATCAACTCCGGACGCAGGAGGATCCTTGCCGTCCTCGCAGTCCTGTCGCCGTCCAGCAGGCGTTTGAGTATGCTCCAGGCGGTTGAGCCAATCTCCAGGGGATGCTGTTCGACCGTGCTAATCTGGAATCCTTTCGAATTCGGCACGTTGCCATAGCCGACCAGGGAAAAGTCCTCCGGTACTTTCAAGCCATGCTCCTCGATCACGCTCCATGCGTCCGCCGCCATATGGTCGCTTGCGGCAAATACCGCTGTCGGGCGTTTTTTGGAAGGAAGCTCGATGAGTTTCAGCATGGCCTTGCGCGCAGACTCATCGTTCCAGGCGGCATGCTGTGGCACAAGTTCGGGCTGGAACGCGATCCCGTTCCGTTCAAGGGCCATGCGGTAGCCATCGAGCCTGTTGATGATATTGGCGACAAGTCCGGGTCCTCGGATGTGGGCAATCCGCCTGTGTCCGGCCTTGATCAGCGCCTCTGTCGCAATGAATGCCCCCTCCACGTCGTCGCTGGTGACGGATGGAGCGTCGAGTCCAGGGATATGCTGGTCCACCACGACCATCTTGACGTCGCTCTTCGCAAACTCGGTCAGGAAAGGACTCGGGGGAGCCGACTCAGTCGGGGCAATTATGATTCCGTCGACGCCACGCTTGAGAAGTTCCCTGACCACACGGGCCTCCCTTTCAGCCCCTCCAAGGACGCTTCCGACGCATATGTGGTAGCCGTCCGTCTCGGTCCCGCTCTCAACGCCACGCGCGACAGACGCCATGAACGCATCGCCGATGCCGCCGTAGCAGACGAAGCCTATCAGCTTTGAATGCGTCCCCTTGCTGGCCGGCACGCTTGGAACTTTCTCCACGAATGTCCCTCGTCCGTTCTCACTTCTCAGGATACCCTTCTCCGTAAGAACAGCAATGGCCTTGCGGACAGTGACGCGGCTGATTCCGAAAAGGGTTGAAAGCTTGTTTTCAGAGAGGATGGCATCCCCGGGCTTCAACTTGTCATCGACGATCATCCGGACAAGTGTTTCTTCCAAATCCCTGCTTTTGGTCTGTGTCTTTATCATTTGATGCGCTACCTTTACCTGTTTTCACCTATATTGTTCATATATTATCTGTATATTATTTCTATTAAAATATACAGGTTTAATACACGTCAAGCACTAAAATTGTTTTTCTTCATAAATAAATCCGGGATTTCCGACAGTACCATCTTACCCTCCACTGGATGAGAAATAACTGAGCACGGCGCGGTCGCTTCCGAAGATGTCCTCGCGCACGTGCATTGACAGCTCAAACAAAGCCGAGAAGCGCCTACCTCCCCCTCCAAAAGATCTCTTCACAGTTGGTAGAGGGCATGCCGGAATTTCTGATTGGCACCATGTCCGAGTTTTCCGTGTTTAAGCCAGCCTTCTGGGTTCTGGCATGTCCGTCAAAATAAGAGACATTCCCACTCCCGTTGAGAAGGGCAGACTCAGGCAGAGCTGAAGTGCCTCCAAAAGGTATGCTATTGGAGCCGTGGTGAGGAAACACAGGCATCCTGTCGCCATTACTCGCCACTTCCGTATTGAAGGTGCCTGCAGATCCGCCAGAAAGCCCCCAGTGTGACGCATCCATCAGCCGGCATGTGCTGGAAGGATTTTTTACCTGAATGGTTCTGGTTATTATCGGATAGGAAGACCACGGCATTGTAGTGCCCTCATCGGCCGGAAACCTCCATTGATTTATATTGCATGCGAAGGTTCTGTACATGCTCTGGTCTGTTTTCGCTCTGGCAGTATCGCACCTGAAAAGAGTTGGGTAGCTGCCGTTAAAACTGCCGACAAGATTCGCTCCCTCCCCAAAGGTTGTTATAGAATTCACCATCTTGCCTCCGCAATATGAATTAAGATAGTCAACACACCGCTCCGCCCATGCGGTGGCCGGCCACGTTACCCCATCCCATGGCGCAAGCTCCCCAATCATCATATATCCATAAGGAACGTACTGGCTATTATCGCCTTCATACATCATCGCCGCAAGCCCGACTTGCTTCTCCTTGCTAAGACAGGCGATAATTTTAGCACTTTCCTTCGCATTCTGCAAAGCAGGCAGGAGCAGCGACGCCAGAATTGCGATGATCGCAATGACCACCAATAATTCAATGAGAGTGAATCGAATCGGTCTCTTGAAGTCCATGGTCCATCTCCCTTTTGGACATACACTACCTGTATTATCTTAATATTATACATACAGGTTTAATACACGTCAAGGGCAAAGATCATTTTTCTTCAAAATAAATCTGGGAGTTCTGCAAGCGCCAATTGCTGCGCAACCCATTGTCCTACTTTATCTCAGGCAGCGCGCTTTCCTCAAATTCTGCCCAAAGTTTACAGTGCTCGAGGATCTTCTCGATTATGTCCGTATTTTTTGACACAAACCAAAATATTGTATGATAAGGGTACGAACATGTCACGGCCGCAATCGTCGCAGTTCTAAAACAGCCTATCTACTATACGCATATTTTGACTCTGTTTGGAATTCTTTATAATGAATCCTCCCACTCCGGACGATCTTGCCGTAGAAATAGGCAGGCATGTCTCGGAAATGGCTGAACTCTGTGGCGAGGAGATAGGCGTGCGGATATCGCGGAAGCTCATGATGGTCTGAGGACCCAAGCCATTGGAATCTTCCGCTGTCTCATTTCAAGCAGCTGATTTTCTCTTGCAATGCCATCTTACTTTGAAGCGCCATTCAAGATGCTCATCACCTGCGGAATGATCTTTGCCGCAAAAATTGCATGTCCCCGGTCATTGGGATGCAGTCCACCCATCAAACCGTTTCTCGCCGAGAGGGTTCTCTCCACCTCAGGTCCCAGATCGATGATTGATACTTTGGTGTCGGCGGGATTGTTTTTCCTATGGACCGCAACGGCTTCCTTCAATTCCATCGCGTAGAACTGGCCAAATGGAATGATTATGATGATCTGCGCTTCTGGCGCACTTTTGCACAATGCCGCAAGACCTTGGACGATGCTGGCCCTGGTATCGCTCGGATTAGAATTGCCCAGGATGTCGTTTGTCCCGTAATTGATCATGATCAGCGATGGTTCCTCACCGTCTTTGCCATGTGCGCTGAGATGTCCTTTGGAATCGAGCATCGAATGATTGTTCCCGTCGATCTTGTTCCAGCGGCTTGCCGCATCGTCATACTGGCCTCCGGTCCCGTCGCTGGAATTCGCGATCACATAAAAACCAGGAACATCGCCCGGAGGATTGTCGCCCTTCCTGATCCATCCGCTCCATCCGCAGGCATTGACGCAGTATTCGTATCCTTGCGTCCGAAGCGCCTCCCCCACGAGATGGGAATAGGCCGCCAGCTCAGTCGCCCCGCTACCCTCGGTAATGCTGTCTCCGATGAACATCGCCCATTTTGGAGCCGGTGCGGCAGGAATGGGTTTGCTGTCCGCATCTACCTGGAGACCTGTGACGCGGAGCACGTTCAATCCGCTTTTCCCTTCGCTCCCCCAGCGTTCCTTCTGCTCCGACCAATGCAGGTAGACGCTTAGGTCATGCCGTCCTGCGCCCGTAATATCCCCGATCACGATCTCGTTCGCGCAGGGGATCTTGGATTTCCAGACTCCGTCGATATTGTACGCAATCTGAGGCGGTTTAAATTTTGTTGAATATGTCGAAGTGTCCAGGATTATTTTGGCTGACGGTTTGGAGTTGCCAGCCTCCCATGAAATCCGGAAATAGGCGCCGGGATACCATGTCTGACGGAAGATTTTTCCAGCCCTTCCTTCGTCACCGCTCCAGTTCCCCGGAGAGAATGCGAACGCCGGCGAGTCGACGGGGATCACAATCGTGGCGGCCAGATCCGGATTGGTCTTCTTGTCGATTTCGGCAGTTTTGACAGTGGCTTTCGCGGGATCGGCGTTCTCTGCTGCTGCGCCATAAGATGCCGTGAGCAGGAACAAGGCTAGCGCCAACGTCACCAGAGTCGGAGCGATCCGCATCTTTTTATCGCCGGCCGACATGTATGTCAATATTTTCAAGATGTCTGTGTTCTTCATGGTATCTCCTCTTGTTGACGGAAGCTCCTCAATTTGTATATGATTCATTCCGCAGTTTTCTTTGTCGCAGTTTTCTGGCCCGCTCCGAAATATTCACGCACTGCCCGCTCCCATTCATCGGCCAGGAGCTGGTGTCCACGGTAGGTTGGATGAACAGTGTCCCATACCCAGTAGTCGGCTGGCGCCCTTTTGGCGGCCTTGTCAAATACAGGCTGGAGATTCACGAATGCAGCCCCGTGTTTTTCCGCCAGCGCCGCTACGATCTCCTGCATCTTGCGCATGTTCTCGGGTATTTCGCCCGTAGGCTTCAGAAAAGGCGCGCACAGCACCAGCTTTAGATTGGGATTGGCGGCCTTCGCCTCGGTGATGAGCTTGTCATAGACCTTCCCGTATTGATCCGGTGGGACATTTTTCCCGAAGTCATTGGCGCCGATGAGAATGCTAAGGACATCGGGTTTCAGATCAAGGACGTCCTGTTTCCAGCGTTTTTCCAGATCCAGCACCGTATTGCCGCTGACACCACGGTTGACGAAGTCGAGTTTTGATTCTGGAAACGCAGCTCCGTTCCGTGCTGCGATGATGAATACATAGCTGTGTCCCAGGATATGGTTGGGATCCGCGGATCGGCCACGGTTCATGTCGGTAATGGAATCGCCAATGAAAAGGATTCGTGCTTCATGGGTGAAGGCAGGAATCAGCTCGGAAGCACATAGCATCGTGGTTACAAAAGCGATCGAAGTTATGAAAAACAATTTGGTGCGCATTAATACTCTCCTTTTTATTTTTCACATCTTTACGGGATCATCTAAACCATGCGAGCTCTTCCAAGGAGCCCATGCACAAGACTTGTTTTCACAAAGAACCATAGAGCGTAATCTCCACCGGCGACTAGCTGAGTGATAGATCCAGCTTGCAAAATGCCGTTCTTTCAAGCCCCCCCATAGCCCCTAACTTTCTCGCTCTTCAAACAGCGGAGCCATTCCTTCCATCTCACGAACGATGAAAGACACCACTGTTGAAGTTATTCCGCCGACATGATGGTAACGCCCCTGGGGAGTTTGAAGGAACGCAGCTGAAGAGGCTTCAAGTCAACTTTCAGGAGCATGCCGTCCATCTTCACTTCCTGTTTCCCTGCCAGATCCATGACAAGCCCTTCGCGCTTGTCGAGAACGAATGAGATAGAAGCCGGCTCGTAAGAAGCATTGAGCGCATATAGCCAGGTTCCATCATCCGCCTTCAAGAAGCGCGCCTTGAGAACCTTTGAATTCAACCGGAGATCGCTGAACTTTTCAGCTGGCAGCGCCCTGTAGGCCCTGGAGAACTCAGCCAGCTTCTCCTCGACACCACAAGTACCAACCAAATACCCTCCCTTGGTAAAGCCCATGACATCGGCGTAGAGAAGAGGAAGGATAAAGGATTCAAGGAAGCTGTTGACGTTGGGATTGAGTGTCGAAACCCTCCAGGCAGTTTCATTAAGCCAACCGGCTCTAAGAGGGCTGTTCGCGCCAATATTCTCCTCCCAGTATCGGTCATGCATGTTTATCCATGGGAAAGACGCATCCTTGAGCAACGCGTAGCTCTCCTGCTTGAAATGGGCATCCCTTATGGCAGCGCGGGCGTTCGTCGACAAAGGATCAGTCCAGACTGTACCTGACCAGCGGTAGTCCGCAGGATAGGAAGTCTGACTGAGAATTATGTTTGGCGTGTCCGCATAGAACTTTGGATCGAGTCCACTCTCCCTGTTGATAAGCGCAACGTAATCCTCCTGCCCGTATCTCGGATCGTCACGGAGATCGCTGATAGTTGGATTATAGCTGCAGAGGGAGAGTTTGAGATCAGGCCTTCTGGCGGCCATTTTCGCCGCGATTGTCCTATAGAAAGCGGAGATGCGCTGGCAACGCCAATTGATCCATGCTTCCTTGGCGTTAGCCATAAGCCATTCGTAATAGAGCTTTCCGCGCGCCGGATCGTCGCGTTTTACAGGAACAACAATCCCTGTGTCTTTTTCGAAGGCTTCGATGTTGTAGTCGTTATAGCCAGCCTTCAGCGAACCAAACCAGGGAAAAGTATGCATCGTGAGATGCATTACGACTCCCTTGAAAGACGGGCTGCCGGCGCAGCGGTCGAGCAATTCGTCTATCTGCGCTGAGAGATAGGCTTGCGTCACAGGATGCAAAGGGTTGAAATTTGGCGGGGTACCATGCCAGCCGCCAGGATTAGGCTTTCCATCGCTTAAGATCATGATTGGTGTATCGTGCAGGGAACCGTCGGCAATAGTTTTCTCGTTAAGCGCCACTCCTTCGACTTTGATATTATGAATGTTTATAGCTGGCATGAAATAGAGGCCATTGGCTTCGAATTTAGTCAGAATGCATCCCATGTAGTCCTCTGGATGCGGCCTAGGCAGATAGGAGGAGCCGATTCGGCCTTGATACCAGACAGCGGGATAGGCGAGCATATTCTGCCCGCTCCATTTCATATAGGCAATCAGCCTGTCGAGATGCTTTTCGTAAAAAGGCATGAATTGATTAGGTACTCCGAAATCAGAACCCATTGCTGGATCCTCAAAATGGAATCCTATTGAGCGCGTCCATCCGTTGACCGGTTTAGGTTCACTGACTCCGGCGTCGGGAAGGCCTCCTACTATTGAGTAGATGCGCAATTGTGAAACAGCGGCAGGCGCACCTCTCCTGATCGTCATGAAGATGAAGGCAGCTTCCTTGGATCCAGCCCAGAAAATAGACCGATGGGTCAAGGTCTTCATGGACAGAGGGTATTCATCACCACAGAAGACACCGGTTTGCAGGCCGAAGTCGTTGACAGATATGGATTGCTGTCCAGTCATCTCTATAGTACGAATCTTGTCATCGGGATAGTCCCATTCTATCAGATATGGGACATCGGCTTCAGGCAGTTCGACCTTGATGGCAAAACGGTCGTGCTGATTCGAGCCAGCTTCGAGATAATCACTCCCCCCCAGGCTTCCTTTTACGCAAGAGCCGGTGGATACGAAGCGGGAAGAAGGCAATCCTTTCGCCGGCTCGATTGTTTCCAAAAGCTTGAGCTCCAGTTTTGTTCCCGGCTTTTTCAGATAAGGGTTTTCCTTGCCAAACACCCAGATGGGAACAGAGGCAGCCATGCCAACTCCACTATCAACGACAAGCCTGCATTCGCCTGGAGTCCCTGGCTTGATTTTGGCAATAAAATCCCTGTTTCCATCAGAGCCAAGCTCTCCATTCTGTCCTTTTTCCGCTGCTATTGTTGCACCAAAAGGGTCTTCGATCCGCCAGGAAAAAACTCCTGAGGGAAGGCGACCGCAGATACTTTTGACGGTCCACTTTATTTCTGCCGGTTCACCCTCCAGGCAGTAATAACGCCGGAGCGTGACCGTGAAAGATGGCAGCAACGCCTTGCCAGCCGCCCGTTCCTCGCTTTTAATCTCGTCGAAAATCTCATTCTGGGTCAAGACCTTGTCGTAGATCCTGAAATCATCAATTAACCCGTCCGCCTTGGAGCCTCGATCCTGGCTGCCAACAAAAAATGAAGCGAACTTGTTTTTAAGCGCCGAGTAGTCCGGACCACCCTTGGAAAGAAAGGGAGAGTCATCACCTATATTGCTGCTTTCTATGGAGATTCCATTCATGTATAGACAAGTGCCTTTTTCAATATCCCATGTAAACGCTATATGTGTCCATGAGTCTTGTGGCAGTTCCCTGAAAGCCGAGCAAATAAAACTGTCGTTCACGTCGGCAGCATCACCCCTGAGATATGGCCCCCAGAACCACAACCAGAAGGCACCCGAGCCAATCCTGGAATCCCTTCCTTTCTCGACCTTGGGGAAGGGCTCGGAGAAAAGGCAGTGCCAGTATGTGCCCTGGTCCCGGATCATGTTGCGGATATCCCATTTAGGCTTGAACCAGAGAGAAACCGTACCCCTTTCCTGCTTCAAGTTACCTTCGGCAGCGTACTCCAGAAACGAATCCTTGGAAAGATAGACGGACTTGCCCCTGACACCATCCGCGTAGCTCAAGTTTTCAGCTTTCAGTGGCTGCCCCTGTCCTCCGGCCAGAACGGCATCCGCCCCTCCATCAAACGACAGCTCGAAAATCGGCTTCGGTTCAGCTGCTTTGAGAGAAATTAGCCCAGCAGTCCCTAGGCAAAAAGCCAAGACTAACGCCTTAAAAGTCATTTCCATCCACACACTCCTTTTTTTAAAAAAGCGTCTTTCACCGTCGCTCATTACCATTAACACAAAAACACCAAGCATTTCTCGTTAACTCAGACACACCAATAACGTTGCCCTCAACTATCCGCTTTGGTGCTCTTGCAGTCGTTAATCTTGAGTTTCCTGGTCAAATCCCCTATATCAGCTTTTGGGTGCAGCTACGCTCTGCCTTACAATCAGCTCCGGACGCAGGAGGATCCTTGCCGTCCTCGCAGTCCTGTCGCCGTCCAGCAGGCGTTTGAGTATGCTCCATGCAGTGGAACCGATCTCCAGGGGATGCTGTTCGACCGTGCTAATCTGGAATCCTTTCGAATTCGGCACGTTGCCATAGCCGACCAGGGAAAAGTCCTCCGGTACTTTCAAGCCATGCTCCTCGATCACGCTCCATGCGTCCGCCGCCATATGGTCGCTTGCGGCAAATACCGCTGTCGGGCGTTTTTTGGAAGGAAGCTCGATGAGTTTCAGCATGGATTCCTCTAAATCCCTGCTCTTGGTCTGCGTCTTTATCATTTGAACTAGTGTCATGTATCGCAAATAGGCCGAAATAAAACGTGGGGGATTTTGGATGTTCAGTCTGTACGACTCCGCTAAGGCGATGCTGAAGCATCGTTGTGCGGAGGCGGACGGGCTGAACGCCGAAAGACCCACGCCGTAATACGGTTATGCCTCTTTTTGCGCGGCCTTCGTCTTGGCCGGAACCGACGATACTTCAGTATCGCCTTGTTCCATCCAAGCCAAATCCGCATCAAAAATAGACATAATTCTATTCGGCGTATTTGCGATACATGACACTAGCTCCCCTGCCTGCTTGCACATGCACTACCTGTATCTTTTCTGTATTATACATACAGGTTTAATACACATCAAGCGGAACAATCGTTTTTTCAAGAAAATATTTTCACACACGCTTTCAGCGCTGTGGAACATCCGCCAAAGCGCCTGACGCAAATAAAAAAGCTCCCTGAGCGCTGGCTTAAAACCTAAAACTTGAAACTTAAAACTTGTTTTCCCTTTTGACCGATATATTTTATCGGACCGCCATGCAACCGGTTGCTGGCAAAGAGCCATCATCGGGATGGCGGAGGTCAGTAATCGGATTACGACAGGTTTGCGGCAAGAAAATGACATGCAAGTGAATTTAAATAAATGGAGGAATCACATGGGCTTGTTCAAGAAGGAGACTTATCTGACACGGTACAAGGGGAACCCGATCATAACGCCGAAGAGCTTCCCGTATGGACATGCGGACTCGGTCATGAACTGCGGCCAGATCATGCACGAGGGCAAGACCGTCCTTCTCCTTTCCGTAATCGACAGCGCCAAGAAGATGACCGCGATCTTTTATGCCGAGAGCAAGGATGGAATCAATTTCGACATACGCGAGAAGCCCCTCATCACGGGCCTGCAGGATCCTAGGTTCAAACGCCTGGACATACACGTGATCGATCCGCGGCTGACCAAGATCGGCGACACCTACTACATAGCCCGTCCCGGCAACAGCGAGTCCGGCGAATGCATCGCGTTCCTCTACAGGACAAAGGATTTCAAGGAGGTCGAGTTCATGGACTGCATAGCCCTGCCCAACAACAGGGTCCCTTCTCTGTTCCCCGAAAAGATCAACGGATATTACGCGCGGCTTGACCGCCCCTACGCCCTGGGCGCCGCAAGCGAGAAGGCTTCCGTGTGGCTCTCATATTCGCCCGATCTCATCCACTGGGGCCAGCATAGGTACCTGTGGTCCGGCAACGACAACTGGAACTGGGGGAAGATCGGTCCGACACCGCCTCTCAAGACACCCAAGGGCTGGCTTGTGATCATGCACGGCGTATGCCCTTCCTGCGACGGATATAAATATTCCCTCGGCGCCTGGATGCTGGACCTCAACGACCCCTCGAAGATGATTGGCCGGATCAGGAACTACATCCTGACGCCTGACGAACTTTATGAGCTTGTCGGAAACGTGGGCAACGTCGTATTCGCCTGCGGCGCCATCGCAGATGAGGACAAGGACCAGCTCCGCGTCTACTACGGTGCGGCCGACACGAGCATCTGCCTGGCGACAGGAAGCCTGAGCAGGATCATTGACACATGCCTCAATGAAGGACCGTGAGTAACTCGGGCATTCTTGCCCGAGGGAAATACTGAACGTCGAACATTCAACATCGAACTTCCAACCTCGAATGCTGAAATGTGAAGGCACAAAGAGGAAAAGGCGCAGAGGCACATAGTTCGGGAGTTCGGAAATGCGAAAGTCCGGGAGTTGTAAGCTCTTAAGCCCTGTCGGGATTACTAATAGTCTCATAATAGCATGGACTGATTTTCAAAATTGCCAAGTCAGGGCGGTTTCTCCGAAACCGCCGAAAAGAACGGACGGCTTCCCGATGCCTTTCAGGATCGGGATAAACTCGAGCCATCCCTACCTTAAATTGGCAATTTTGAAAAACACCATAGATCCAAATAATTATGAGACGATTAGTAAGTCTAGGCTATGTCGCGGCATACACTTCCTATGCTAAAAGTGAGTATATGGAAAAAAGATAGATAACTATATATAAGGAAATAAAATGAAATCAACCATCAGGAATGGATTGATGAGAAAGACCGGATTTGCGGGACTGCTGCAATTGTTTATGGGTGTCTTCATCGCGGCATGTGTCGCATTCCCGTGCACCGCTGCGGACAAACCCGCCATCTTCATCGCTGGCGACTCCACCGCCTGCCTCTACAAGCCGGAAGCCAAGCCGCAGACCGGCTGGTGCGAAGTCCTCCCTGAATCCACGGCGGCTGGAACAAAGGTCGTGAATCTGGCAATGGGCGGCACCACCACCAAGAGTTTCCGCTCATACAACATCTGGAAGCAGATCATGGACAAGATCAAGCCGGGCGACTTCGTCATCATCCAGTTCGGCTGCAACGACAAGTTCAACAACGATCCGAATGTCCACGCCTCCGTCCCGGAGTACACCGAAAACCTCAAGCAGTTCGTAAAGGAAGTCCGCGACAAGAAGGGCACGCCGGTGCTCTGCACCCCGATCCCCATGCTCCAGTTCTATAAGGAGGGCAAGGTCTGCAACGCCTTCGACGAATACTGCAAGGCCGTAGCCGACGTCGCAAAGGAAATGACGGTGGATTTAGTCGATGTCAACAAGCTGTACATCGAGCTCCTCAACAAGGAAGGAGAGGAGAAGTCAAAACGTTTCTACATGTTCCTCGAACCCGGCAAGTCCAAGAACTATCCGAAGGGCCAGAAGGACATCACGCACCTCCAGCTTGAAGGCGCGAAAGCCGTCGCCGACATCTTCCTCAAGGACGCCAAGACGCAGAAACTCCCGATCGCAAAATGCTTTAAATGATCTGCCCACAGATAACACAGATAAAATAGACAACCATCCCGACATCTCCACGGGAATCGGGATAAACTGCACACACGAATGACACGAAAAAGTCATTGTCAAGGTTTTGCTACGCAAAAACTTGCCACCATTCCTTCAAATAATCGCGCAAATAAAACAAGGAGATTACGTAACCGTTAAGTTGGTCTTTTAGCCTCACACGTAGGGCGGTTTTTAAACCGCCAACTAATTGTCGGGTTAAAACCCGACATGCTTTCTTGGAAAAACAGCCTCACTTCACCCAGCTTAACGCTTACGAGATTACGGATAGTATTACAGATGAATACAGATTAATATATTCTCTGTTTTATATCCTGGCAGAATCTTGGTGACTTCGTGGCTTTGTGCGAGAATATCCCTGCATGCCTCCCATTAGTCCGTGGAAGTCTGTGGCGAGATTCCCCGCCTGGATTTCTACTTCAGATCAAGTCCTTTTGACCTGAGAAGATCCCGCAGCTGGTCGATGCCGATTCCGGATGAAAGAGTGGCTGTCCTGCCTTCATTGCCCAGCTTCAGCCCGTCAAGGATCGCCTTCTTGATCTCAGGACACTCCACTTTGATTTCACTTGTGATGCCAAGTACGACGATTCCGCTGACCAAATCCTTGACGGCTTTTGCCTTCTCCTCATCCAGCATGTTGAGCTTCGCGGTCGCGGCTATCTTCTTCTCGACCATGTTCACCTGCAGCTGGGCGTTGACGAGATTGCCAAGGAACGGCTTCTCCTTGATCTCCTGTTCAGGTAGATGCATGACTGAGATATCGATCATGGCGTCAGAGGCTGCAAGGCTGTCCATGACGGCAAGTCCATCCTTGTCCCATCCAGTTTTTTCCGTGGCGTAGAGGCTTATGAATTTATCGACGAGTCCCGGCAGTCCGAAAGCGACGATATTTCCATTGATGAGAACGCCGTAGTTCAATTCGTTTTTCTGTTCATCCTTCATTTCAATGGCGATAAGTGTTCCGGGTCTCGCCATTTTCCTCGAACTGGTCACGACCGGGGAATTCAGGATTTCATCGGCGTCGAAATTGCCTTCGAGGATGACTAGCGCCTCCTTGTCCTTTACGACACTGATCCATATGCGTTCGACGTCGACGAGGTCCAGGGCGCTGAACTGTCCGATGCTGTCGAGCATCTCCTTGAACTGCTCCCTGGCTGTGTCAAGGATTTTCTTCGACTCTTCGTTTTTCCGGACGACGCCAAGATCGAGACGGGCGCAGAAGACGACTTCTTCGGGGATGCTCCGTGCGAGTTTCCTTCCGACCATATCCTGTTCTTCGGCCTGGCTGGAGATGATGGTGGCGACGGAGATGACTGCTGCGATTAGGAGTATCCTGATTTTCATTTTCCTGTTTTCCTTGTTGATTTCATGTTCCTATGCATCCATACGGTAAATACTGCCTGCAGGTTACAATTGGGCCTCCAAACCATATCGTACATGCCAGGCAGTGAAATGCAATATCCTCTAGCCTGATTAATCCAGGCAGGCTCCTCTGAATGTTGCATTCCTGACTGCATGAACTATCATATGGCACTTGACGAAAAAGAGAGCAGGCTGGCATGCAATCACATGCCGCCTTTCAAATATAGGTCGAAGGATTATGGATCTTGATTCTGAATGCAACCAGACCAATACGCAGGTTTACACGCCGCAGAAACTGACCGAGAAGCAGCGCAGCACGGGGCAATTCCTATACAAGATTTTCTCAACCTGCAACGGCATATCTTTCTCCTTCCTCTCCGACAGCATCGTCATATTGTACGCGCTGAAAATCGGCATCGCGACATGGGTTGTGGCCTCCACGTCATCGTTCATCTTCCTCACGCTGCCATTCATGCTGCTGGGGAGGCATCTGGCGGGAAAACATGGGACGGCGCGGACAATCTTCCACGCCTGGGTCTCCCGGAACTGCTTCGCGCTCGGACTCCTTCCAGTGCCGTGGCTGGCGCAGAACGTGTCGATCGAGGCGGCCACCGCCACGCTGATGATCTCCACATTCGGATTCTGGTCATCCCGGAGCGTGGGCATGGTAGTCCTTTATCCCATCATCGGCGAGATCACCACCAAGGAGGACCGCGGCCGTTTCAACTCCATGAACTTCACCTGCTTCTGTACATCCTACCTGCTCACCACGCTCCTGGTGATCTGGCTCTTCCATGCGACGGATGCGCCGCTCTGGGTGTTCCAGGCCATGATATGCGCCGGCTTCGTCGTTGGCATCGTAGCAGCCGTCAACGCTGGAAAAATCCCTGAGACCGACGCCGCCATGCGCATGGCCTCCTACCCGCTTCGGATGCACGCGGCGATGATCGTCAGATCCCCTGTGATCCGCCACATAACGTTCGCATGGATCGCCTGCTCGAGCGCAGGGGCGCTGATCGGACCGTTCTCGATGCTCGCCCTTAAAAAAGGCTATCACACGCCGGACTCGCAGGCGATGCTCTACGCGGTCACCATGGCATTCGGCTCGCTGCTGGGTTCACTGGCGGTGGGACGCTCCTCCGGAAGAACCGAGCCAAGAAACCTCATCGTCATATTCTTCTGCGGATTCTTCATACCTGTCATCCTGTGGATCGCCGCGCCTCCGGTCCTCGCCCCGCTGTACTGCCTGCTGATCTTCGCCGTCATCGGCATCTGCGGAACCGGTGCGGAGCTCGCACTGACGCACTACTTCCTCAATGCGGCGCCGGAAAACCACCGTCTCGGATTGACAATGATGGTCCTCTCCACAGTCGGCCTCCTGGCGGGACTCTCCGGCTCGGTACTGGGCGCGGGAATCCTCAAGGCCCTCTCGGGAACGGCGGATCCCCTGCTCCTCTACAAACACTACTTCATCGCCATACTAGTCATGCTCTCCATCGGCTTCCTCGCAATCGCCAGACTCGAGAAGCTGAACATCACACATGCCGGAAAGTACATCGGAATATTCCTGACGACCCTGACCTTTGGCTTCCTATTCCCAAGACGGCCCGACGATGACTCCACAGAAAATGATTGAGACCGAGGGGATGGAAAGTGGCAGAAGCACGGAGTCTTCAAATACTTGAACGTCCAACATTCAACATCGAACTTCCATGGATAGCGAAGACACAAGGTCACATATTTCTTGAGAACAGGAACAGAAAGTTCGAAAACGCAGCAGTTTGCGAACAAGGGACAGTCCACGCCTGTAATTCTCTTCGATTCGAAGCTGGATGTTCAACGTTCGATGTTGAATGTTCATGAAATTAAAAGAATAACCGGGGTGACCCTGATGTATCCTACTTCAATCCCCGCTTGACCATCAGTACCATGTCTTCCTTGAGGTTCTGCAGATCCTCCTCGTGCATGACCTCGTCCTGCAGAATCTGCAGGACCATGTTATATGTAACCGGATCGCGGTCGCGTGTGAACTTGAGAAGCGCGTTGTAGTTCTTGATGGCGCACTGTTCGCCGCTGATGTTCTGGTCGAGAATGACCTTCACATAGGGATCCTTCGGCGCGTCGTAGCCGCAGTTGGTCAGCTTCAGCCAGTCGGCAGGGCTGAGCGCCGGCGTGCCACCAAGCTGGATGATGCGGTCGGCATCCATGCCTGCGTGCCGGAATTCATCAAGTGCGTGCTGGTTGAGTTCCGCCATGACGGCGTCCTTCATCGGGCCCTTGACGACCTTGGCGCCCAGCCAGTACTGATAATATGCCAACCACTCGTCGCAATACAGCTTGTTGAGCATCGTGATGATCTGGTCGACGTCTTTCCCGACGATCTGTCTGCCGGCTGTTCCCATGGGATCCTCCTTGTTTGGCGCTGATATTAATTCATATTTCACTTAACGTGTCAAAGGTAGTACGGGAATTGCAGGAATTCAAGAGGATGGGGAGAGGAGAAGATACTTGCATGAAGGCACGCAGGCGCAGAGTTTTCAGAGGGCGGTAATCCGCGGTCCGATTACTGGCTTCTTACGGCTTTTTATAAAAGTATTTTTTTCTGGCATAGTATCTGCTATATCAAAAACTTAAGATATTTCAGCCGGTGGAAACCCCTCTGGGTTTCCATATAACTGAGCAAGGGGGTGAGAATGCGCTAGTGTCATGGAGGAAAAAAGGAACCTATCATGAAAGATACATACTACAGTACCGTTTCATTGTGCATGCCCATGGTCTTGCTCGCATCTGCTTTTCTTGACTCGCTACTGTATGGCATCAATACAGAAATGGCCTTGACCGTGGGAGTCCTGTTGATGGTGATGACCGCGGAGGCCTGCGGAGGAGTGATCTGCGGAATTGCGGGCTATGTCAAGAAGGAGAAGATGAAATGGCTGTCGACTGCAGGAATCCTGGAGAATGCCTGCCTCGGTTTTATGTGCTGTGCAGCCCTGGCGGCACTATAGGATGCATAGTTAGAGCCTGCTCGAAAAGGGGGTAGCACAGACATTCCTGTCTGTGACGGAAACTGAAAATTGACCCCACAGACAAGAATGTCTGTGCTACTTTCAAGACAAATTTCATTTTGAGATTACCTTTTCGAGCAACGTCTAGTGTCATGTATCGCAAATAGGCCGAAATAAAACGTGGGGGATTTTGGATGTTCAGTCTGTACGACTCCGCTAAGGCGATGCTGAAGCATCGTTGTGCGGAGGCGGACGGGCTGAACGCCGAAA
>Ga0209417_1000109_pt1 | contig 221077 bp, 182 predicted proteins | sample RifGroF2_FD_184002 | JGI IMG/M metagenome (GOLD analysis project Ga0209417, IMG submission 184002) | Groundwater microbial communities from Rifle, Colorado, USA - Groundwater F2 (SPAdes) (version 2) | ecosystem: Environmental > Aquatic > Deep subsurface > Groundwater | place: Rifle, Colorado... | reverse complement strand
AGCTTGACGATTCAAAGGTAAAACACAAATTTCTGATATACAAAAACCGATGAAAAAAGCAGCCTGAATTTTGTCCACATGAGAAGAAGATGTCAAAAACAGCCTGAATTTTGTCTATTATACCTAATCCAAATAAGATAGATGTAATAATGATTCCTAAATAAAAATATCTCATAGACTTACTAATCCACATGGTATAAATATTTGCGAATTGTTTTAGTTCTACACTATTCTCATATTGCAATCCTCTTGGGTCATATACGATAAAACCTATTAAATTATCTTCTACAAAAGAGCTATTCAGTTTTTCACTATTTATAAACTCAGATATTTTTATACTTCTGAATATAAAACGTCTTTGTCTTTTTCTATAATGGCCATCAATAAACCAAAAGAAAAGAGGAATAACTGTAGTGAAAAATATGTATCCATTATCTTTTAACAAAGTGTTACTAATAATCAACGATATGCTACCGGCCCATGTTAAAATTGCCCAATTTTTTATTTGCTGCATTATTTTGTCAAGATTATTGATGATATCTTGAATGTGCGTGATTTCCATTTTAAGTATCTCTAATTGAAAATCTAATGTTGAAGTGGTCTCATTTTTATTATCCATTATGTTGTAATTACTTTTATTTTTCAGCCCAAATAGTTATCCAGTTTTGTCTATACTGTAAATGATCATTCAGAATTTTAAATTCCAACTCAGGGAATAATTTTGAAGAAAGTTTCTCCATATTAATTAAGAATGAATGAAGTCCACCAGGAATATTCCTTGCTCGTTTTACAATTGACTCAAGTTTTTCGTTTCTGGTTAGTGAATAGTGTTTCTCTTCACCTATCTTATATCTCGAGCTTTCTAATAAATCCTTTATTTCTTTTGGTGTGAAAACTTCTAATCGCAATGGTTGTGTAGCATTTTTGAATTCCGTCCAAAAATTCTTTGTCTCTTCAGAGGTGCAAACTGCACCAGAAACCACAATTAAACCACCTTCTTTTAGCACTCTATATGCTTCATTAAGTAATTGCTTTGCATTTACGTAGTGTAAGCATTGGCGAATAATAATTAGATTGAAATAATTATCAATAAAAGGTAATTTTGTGCCATTGCCTAGAAGTACAAAATTTAATCTGTCAGATGCTTTTTGTAACATCTTTGGTGAGATATCTATACCAGCCACAAGATGCCCCTGTTTTGAATACCATTCACTGGCTAGTCCCGTTCCTGTACCGATATCAAGTATGCGAGAAGGGTTGGGAATTGAATTAGTTTGCATCGATCCTAAAATTTCATCATTTTTCCTCCATTCAGTAGTGTTATCATACCCTTCTGCAAAATCATTAAAATGTTTAGTAATTTCATTTTCTATAACTCTGAAATTATTTTGACTAACTTCTTCAAGCAATTCCTGAATTATAGTCATAATGTTATCGCCTAGATCATTTGGAGGATTTCCTTTCCAATTTAAAACCATTTTTTTTGTATCAACTGTCAATAAAGAGTTGACTATTTTGTTATTTAATTCAACTTCTGGATTTTCTTCCTGAGCTAATATTTTATGATATTTCAAATTATGCAAAATATCTTCTGCACTTTTATTCTCATAATCCTGCTTATCTTTTGCTCTTTTTTCTAATCTTTTAACTCTAGTTTTTTCGTCACAAATACAATGAATTAATATATTGCGTTCAGCATTTGTTTTATTCAAAATGATATTTCTTGATTCAGAAGTTGGGAACCCCCCATCAACAACTACATTAGCACCAAAGTTTATAGCAGAATCAATTATGTTTTTTAAATCAAAATAACGATCAATCCGGCTCTGATATAAAGTATTAGCTTCCGTTAAACCAGTTATATTTCCAATTGCTTTTGTTGGGATGTACGCATAACCAAGTCGACCTGATAATCTGATAGAAAGATATGTCTTTAGAGTTGCAGGCAGTCCACAAAACACAATTAAAAATTTTGTATCATTTTTCATAGAGTTATTTTTGAACGATTATCATTGTTCTTTCAAATTCATAATAAATATTAATTCCCACTTGAGAAAGACAATTTATTGAAGAAATCATATTATATAAACCTGAAATTCTTATGTTCTTAGATTCATCAATCGAATTATTGAAATAACCATCTCTGTGTTTATTAGCATAGTTTTCATTAAGAGAAACACTTCCTAATGAAATTCTAGTTTCTTTTATATTTTTAAATCCAGCCTCTTGCAATAAAAGTTTGTTTTTAGTAATGCTAGAATATGATGAAATTGTGGTGGATATGCTAGATGGTATAAAATTAAATAAAGGTTTTTCTTGAATATCATTAACATTTGGCATATATGTACAAAAAAAGCCATTCTTAGAAAGAGTATTGAATATCTGTTTATAGAACAAAGATTTATCCTTAATAGATGGTAAAACTTCCTTACAATAAATCAAATCAAATAATCCAATTTTTTTAGGAATCTCACCATCTTTTTCATATAAACATTTTATTTTTTTGTTAGCCGCACAAGCTCTCTCTATACAAATCTCAGTGCCCGTTACATCAGAGAATAATGATATAAATTGAGCTAAAGTTCCAGAGCCACAGCCTATGTCAAGGACTCTAGGTTTTGAAATGTTCTTAATAATATTAATAAGTTCATTTAAGAATAACAAATTACCCCCATATTCGTTAATATACTTATCTTGGAAATTCGATTTTCTCATTTTTTTATTACCTGTTATCTCACTCCAAACTCTTTATTAAAAACTAATTGAACTAATATTTCCGCTTTACTTAGAATAATATCCACAAGTTCATCCATACTTGTAGTTTTAAGCACACACTTACCCTGATAATATGTATCTATATGGTAAATTAATGTCTCTCTTGTTGGTTTATACAATGTATCGATAGTATACCAATGAATTACTGAGAATGGTTTAATCTCAATTCCATTGGTATCTTTACCTGTTAATAGTTTTTTATTTGCATCAGATAAGTTTTTCCCATATTGATTTACATCCTCTGTTTTCACCCTTTGTTTTCCAGATTTTACTTGTATACCTTCAAATTGTTTATCACCAAGTGGAGATTTAGAAATAGCAATCAAATCAAGCGCTTCATATCCTGCAGGCAGCTCAATAACTTCATCATAGCCCAAAAGCTTATAAAATTGCATAATAAATTTTTCAAAACGAGCTCCTTTATCTGTATTATCGGAAGCAATATCTAATATTCTATTTCTTAATTCTTCACGAAAATCAATTGTGTACAAATCAAATAGCTTATTTTTGGGGATACATCTTTTCGCTTCTGCTAACAATGGATTAAGATTTTGAGATTGTGATAACCCCATAGCATAAAGTAAAATTTGATATCTGAAAATAAAATATTGTATATCAATATCTATTTTCTCTAATATATTCTCCGGAGCCTTGAAAATTATTATAAATGCTCTGAGAAGCAAATGTGTTTTAAATTGAAGCTCGCCAGCATTTAAAAGAAATCTATCTGCAAAAATAACAGCATCTTCCCATTTTCCATATGATGCTAAGTGTTGAGAATATATTATTTTTATATGTGCAGATGAACGAAGAAAATTATTCTCATCGGCGATTTTTATTGCTTCTTCAAATTTTAATTCCGCTTTTTTATATTCACTCTCTAAGCAATGTAATCTACCTTCTAACGCATGAATAAAACAAGTTCTTTCTATTTTGTCATCTTCATCGTGAAATTTATCCTTTATGTCAATACATTCTTGAATTATCTCTTTTAATTCACCAATATTTGTAGTTATCCATCCTTTATGGCCAATTGCAGTTCCTTTCCACAACAAAACATCATCACTTACAGCGTCTTTTATTGATATCTTTTTAAGATAATCAGAAACTCTATTACTTGCCAATAAAAGTAGATTGTCATAACCTAAACTATAATATCTTTTCATCCTCTCCAATTCAACTCTTATCATCCAACCTAAATGCGTTTTTAATAGCGGAGAAGACTGTAATGTGTCGGAGATTTCTGCAGCTGCTCCAAAAAAACCATTACTTACATATTTCTCCAAAGACTCGATTAAGAATTCAATATTTGAAGGACTAAGATTATCTAAGTTTTTCCATAGATCTGAAGAAAACTTGTGCTCTGTTGCTCTAATACGAGTTTGGTTTTTCATATTGAAAAATAATTTTTTGAAGTTGATTATTTAATGTATTTCTACGTTTTTTGATGTAATTCATTCTTCTCACAGTTTCATGCTCTAAAATTATTGAATCCTTCAAAACATCAATGGCCCATTCAAGATAGCATTCAAATTTTCTCCCTTTTATATTTTCTTGTATCCAGATACTTATCTTCTCAAAGCAGTATTCTTCCTCATTTTCTATATCGCCAAATAAATCTCCAATTTCATTATCCAATTGATTCCACATTGGAATATATCCTGATAATCCTTCCTTATCATATGCCTTGGATTGACAAACCTGTGTATAACTAAAGGGTGTTGTAAATACAGTTGGAATTCCATTTTCAAATGCTTCAAAAGGACCATATAATCCTGGCTGAACAACGTAAAGACTCGCATTATTTAAAATAGGAAGAAATTCCATATGATTAGGTGATAAAAAATGCACTTTTGATAAGTTAGGATTTAGTTGAAATCGTTTTAAAATATGTGAAGGCAAGCAACAAACTATTTTCCTATTGTCGTGAAGTTTTTGTGAAGCTAATGCAAGTGATTCTAACACTACTTCAGGAATAACAAATCGATGAATGTCAGTTGTAAAAGGGGTCTCTACTCCTCCAAAAGATACTAAAATATGACCGCCTTTTGATATGCTCTTATTCGTTTTATGATAGTTTGAATATCCATTTAATGAATACAATGGGGCAATATCCTTAATCTTTGAACCATTCATTTGCGAAAGAAGTAAGGGATTAGTTGTAAAGAAACTTTCCGATAGAAAGAGATCATAGTCTGCAACTTCATTTGGTATTTTATTTCTTAACCACATAAGGCAATCGACCCAAATCCTATAAGATGACTCTGGTTCGTTCACTGGTTGTGCAACACCAAAATTATAAGTGACTTCAAATTTTTCATTATTTATTGGAGTCGAATTTATATTCCATTCTCCAATGCTAATGTTTAAAAACTTAGCCATCGTTTCTGCAGCTACTCTTGGTCCATAACCAAAAGGAGCAATAATTATTCTCACCTTGCCACATCTAGAATGCGAATAGAAATACGGAATCACTGTTGCCATGTTGAATATATTAGTTTCATAATTTGGTTCCCGATTTCACTTACAGAGTTATTTGCTTCGACAATAAAAGTATTTTTGGCTTCAATTGAATTGGCTAAATTTTTATAGCCATTAATTTCGAATTCTAAATTATTCAACTCTTGAAGTGTTAGGTTTCTTTTTGTTCTAATCTCCAGTCGCTTTTGAAGAATATCAATAGTGCTATCTAAAAAAATAAAAACACTTTGCTTTGATATTTTCTCTAATGACCAATCAAAAACTCTTTGAATAATTTCTTTAGCAAATAAGTTGTCTCTTTTATCGCCAATTTCTTTTAATCCCAGAATATATTGCGTAGTAATAAATCTATCACAAATCCAAAGTTTTTCCTTGTCATATTGTGCATTTTCAAGTACTTCAACTTTATCTGCAAGAAATATCATAAGACCATTTATACCTAATAACCAACTTGGATTCTTATGTTTAAAATAGCTGTGTTCTTCAATAAGTCTCCCTATTTTACTACTTGAGAATTCAGGTAAAGAATCTACAATTACATTTTTTAAAGAAAATGATTGATGCAAAAACTTTTGCATCGTTGTCTTTCCAACACCTGCTGGTCCTTCTAATACAATTAATATTGGTTTGTGGCTTTGCGTTTTTTCCATAAATCATAGAATGACAATAATTTGCATATTATGAAATTAGTTTTACAATTTCTTTAGCCAAAATCTCTGCTGAAGCTATCGCATATGTTTGATTGAGGTCTGAATATTGAATCTGGCGAAAATTTATTATAAATAAAGAAATCAAATATTCCAAAGGGTTTAATTTATTGAACATGTGCTGTTTAGAATTATCTCTAATTTGGACAATTAGTTTATACACTTCCAAAATGGATGGTCGCTTAATAAAAGACAAGTCAAATGAATTTGAAAAACTATCAATTGATAAAAGTGTTTCCTCGCATTTCACTAAATCTGCAATAGGTATGTATGAAGGTAAATGTTTAAACTTTAATGAACATTCAAGTGTTGTATGGTCAATCAAGGAATGATGTTGATTTGTCCAACCAAAATCAATTAAATAAACACCTTGCTCGTCTTTAAAAAAGTTTTCGCTATGCAAATCCCCATGGCAAATCTTTCTATAAGTATTGATTGAATAATCCTTTATAATTTTATAACTCCTGATTAATTCCTCATTGGCGACATCAGATTCATCTATTTCTTTTATTTGTGATATTACCTTTAAAATTTTAGCTTCAGATTTTAAATAATCACTGTAAATGGATTTTATAGTAAAAGTGTTCTCGGTTTTTTTTGAGTTCCAAATTTGATATGGTGCACATGTGAACAATTCATCAATAACTTCCTTAAGAGTAAAATCATAACTGTACTGATCTAATATTTTATCACTAATTAAGTTTGCAAATGAAAAAGAATCCTTTTTGCTATCAGAAGAAGCATAATTATACATTATTGCCTCATGAGTATCTGTATCGTAATAATCAGCAGAGTATCCAATGACTCCTGTGTTTCTAATAAATTGATTGAATTTATCTCTTTCATTATGCAATTTTCTTTCAGAATCTATAATTGAATATTTCGCAACAAATCGAGGCATATTAGGGGTATCAACTTTTAGTGGCTGAACTTCTATTACTTTTGATCCGCTATTACCTTTTTTTAAAATTTTATAGTCCAAAATCATTTCATTTCCTGGAAATAACATTTTTATAATAGTTTCTTCTTCAAATGTAAGTTCTCTGTTATTAAAAATCTTTCCTGTGAAAAATTCAATGAGCCGATAACCATCTTCAATTCGCTTAAAGTCAAAATGTAAAGTACTTTCAACTGGTTTCGTTTTTAGACCTAAATAATAACTGCTAGAAAATAGACCGATGATACTTCTGATTTCATCAATCAATTTATGATTATCCGTTAAGTGTGCTGTAAGTAAAAAAATAAATAAATAATTTTGATTTTGTACATCTTCTTTTTTCGCAACCAAGTCTGAAAAATCATGTAAATTATATTTTTTTAAATCATATATAACTTCATTTGTGTTAAAAGAATTTATTTCTGGGTGTTTGTTAAATTCGTCGTCATATAGTATTCTAACTTTGGTTGGTGCGTTATCCGAATTTTCTGCACGAAACATGAAGTACCCTTTTACTCTATTTAGTACTAAGTCATATTTTGCAAAAAAATGAAATAGAATATTATTAAAGTCATCAAAATTTTCTGTCTTCTTTCGTTTTTTACCTTGTGTTGCTGTTTTTACTGAAGCTTCCCATTCGGATTTGTCTTTTACTAAGGTTTCATAGTCTAAGTTTGGAATGTCAATTCCTTCCTCAAATGCTTCATTTTCGATTTGTTTAAATAATGGAAGAAGTTCATATTTTTCTTTTGGGGGTAACCCTAATAGCTTGGCAACAAAGTTTTGTGCTAATCCAAAAGCATATTCTTTTTTAAGCCGAATTTCAATATATTCGCCAATATATTTGTTAAATACATTTTTCATTTTTAGATATTATTGCCGTAAAGTTCTTTCCTTTTATCAAATGCTTCCTTTCCACCTTCAAGTAAACTCAAGATACTTTTCTTTACATTTATAATTGTACCTAAATCCTCAATTTTTGATTTTTTATCGTCATAATTCAGAAATACATTTTGTTCTGAATCGGAAAGAACAGGAATATTGGGATTGTGAGTTATAAATATTAACTGCCTCTTTTCCTTCTGTTCTCGAATAATCTTATGAATTGCATCTGTAATATACTTATTGTCTAAATTATCTTCAGGCTGGTCTATCAATAATGGATTATCTGAAACTGCGAAAACAATTGGTAACACTGTTGTACATCTCTGACCTGTTGAAAGTTCATCTGATTTTTTATAATATTCTTTTGTCTTTTTGTCCTTTTCTCCTTTAGCATCTATTTTTAAAAAGAATTCTGGTAAATCTTCACAATAAAGGCTTTCTATTTCATAAATGTCCTCGCTTTCATGTAAGGCGTTAATAATAGCGATAGACCTTTCTTCATCTATTTGTATTACGTTTTTTAATGTTTCAACATCTTTTTCATGTACGGTTGATGCAAACTTGTCAGGCGATAAGTTTTGAATAATGTAAGGAATAATTGCATTATATCTGAGATTAGAACCTTTCAAAGAATTTCGTAAATGAGTTTCGTAATTTTCAGTTATTCCTCCATAAGTTAATGTAATTTTTATTGAACCTTCTAATTCTTTATTTAATTCATTTACAATAATTTTTCGTTGACTAAACAGCTCTTTCTTCTTTTCATTTAATTCTTTTACAAGAACGAATCTTTGATTCTTAACTTTTTCCCTCTTAGCTTCTAATTCTATAATATCCTTCTCAAGTATTTGTTTTTCCTCAACTTTTTTTGAAAGCTGATTATACTTATTAAAGTATTCTTTATGCTTATCAATTTTCTGTTTAAGTTTGATAAATTCACTTTGTTGGATTTGATGAACAGATTTTAGTGCTTCTGAAAGTTTCTCTACTTTAGATAATGATTTAATTATCGCATTTATATTAGCAGAATTATCATTGAGAGTTTTATTTAAAGATTCTTCTATTTCTATTTTAATTTTATTGATGATTTCCGTATTAATAAATGTTTTAGTGTCAGAGTTTAGCTTTAAAAAACCTTGAATCTCATCGTTAACAGCCTCTATATTATTCTTTGTTTCATTTAACTTTTCGATAATCTTTGTTGTATATCTTTTTTCAGAGTTTCTAATTTTTTCATTGATATCTGCTTTTTCAAACTCTTTTTGTTCTTCCTGTTTAATATCATCAGGCTTTTCTTCTTTTTGCCTTCTCAAATCTTCTTCAACTGTTTTAAAATTGAGTAGTTGTTCTTTTATCTGGGCAACTCTGGCATTTTCACTTCTGATTGAAACAGCATTTTGTTTTAATGAGATTCGTAAATTTCTTATTTCAGATTTTATACTATTTACCTCTAGGCGAATTCTTTTATCAATTAGATCAAGGCGGTCCTTGCTACTTAATCCAATTTGTTCTATTCTCAGAGCAGGGTAGATATCGCATTCGAAAATATTCTCTAAACTTTCCATAGAAATGTTTCTTTTACTTGGAAGTGTATTTACTAAAGGTTCATCTCCAAATGTTTTAATTATTTCGTAAGATTTACCTTCCTTGTCCGCAATCAAAAGACGTATAGTACCATTTTGTAGATTTGCTTTTAGAATATTTGAAACAATTGAATCCTTTTCAGCTTCGCTATTTAATGCAGCTAGTATAAAAAGCAACAAAGTTGATTTCCCTGTCCCTCGTCCACCCATCAAACAATTTAACTTTTCTGAAAAATTAATTGAAAAATCATCTTCAAAGAAGGATGATCCATTAACTGATATTGATTTGATGTTACTCATATAGTATTAATTTTTGTATTACTCTAAAATTGGAACAATATTCTGCTTCATTACTGAATTGAGCATCGGCATAAAATGTCTCTTTTGATTTTGCCGTAGGTTTGGTTTTGTGTATTGGGCAAAATTAAATGCGCCAATTGTGCAGTAGATTAAAATTGTTTTAAAAAAAAATGTGTTGGGTAAAAAATAAAAAACTTCATGTCGGCTTGAGTGTACGCTTTTTTGCCTTGTCAATATTATATCTTCATTTTGTCCGTTCATAATGGTTTACTTTTCAATCTGATGACTGTCGTTTCCGTCTTTTTAAACTTGGTGGCAACACCTGTACATCACCAATTGTTTTTATCTCTATTATCCAGTTATTCAATTTTAACAAATTCAACAAAGATAGCTTCTTATTCATCCAACAATAATTCAACTAACCTGCATGGGTTTCTGCATCTTATAATTTGGAAACTTTGTTTGGCGGGCATAAATATATGCTTATTATTAATGGATTTCATACGCAACAACCTTATTTATAGGGTTTCTTAATTATGAGGTGAAACCTCTCTGTTTTGATACAATTTTAATCGACTAATTGTATCTTTCATCCCGGCCATCCGACGCATATTGGGTTCATATTCGGAAGAGGAAGCATGAAAATGAAAAAACCCATATACGCCTCTAGCTCAGTCGCCTTGTTTAGTTGAGGTAGGACACAATTCCAATCATACTTCTTCCAGTTTTTCTTTGAGGCTTCGGAAGAGGCTTTTCCACATGGACATTAAACACCTATTTGTGTGCTTTTTCGAGGTGGCTCAACCAATCGACAATCTCGCCCCTGAAAAAGACCACAGTCGACGAGAATTTTTTTACCATTGAGGTTGAGTAGATATTTTGATCCGGTTACGGTACCTGCCGCACCCAGAAACTGAACAGAGTTCTTTTTATTTGAAGTCATCATCTTTACTTTATCCACCAAAGTTACCAGAAAATTCCATAGTAAAACCGGAAGAATTAAAAAAGCCGCACTACCTCAATAGCACGGCTTTTTAATTGATTTAGTTCTGTTTACCGGATCATTACCGTTCCTGTGATCACCGTTTTCTTCTGAGTGATCTTTACAAAATAGGTGCCTTTTTCCCAATCAATGGTGTTGATAGCCAATTTCTTTTCCGGTTGATTGAATTCGACAACCAGCTTACCGGCGATATCAACCACCTGTATCTGATCAATGGGCCGTTCCGATTGGATAGTAAACGATTGAGTGGCCGGATTGGGGAATAAGCTGATTTGATTGGCAGTCAGTTCGTCAATTGCGTCAGGATGTGCGGCCTGAGTTATTGAAAGCTCCTTGATCAGTTCAATTCCCGAAACGAAAACAGTACAGTTGCGCTCTGTTGTAGCTGGATTCTCAACATAACTAATTGTAAAGTTGCCTGATTGTGAACCTGATGCGGGATCAACTGTAATCCATTCGCATGGGGTTGTTACAACCCAATTGAGGTTTGAAGTTACCTCAACAGGCACATTTCCTTGTTGCCAGGTTACTTCTTCCTGATAGGTGTTCAATGACAATTCAGCTACCTTGGCCAATTGAATGATTTCAATCAGGGCACTTGTACCGCCACCGACAAAATTAATTTGGCAAGAACGTTGATCGCTAAAGCTCACGTTTTCAAGATAGGTAAATGTAACGGTGGTGGATCCAATTCCCGTTTCAGGGGTTACAGTTATCCAATCACAGGTTTCATCCACACTCCATTCTACATTTGAAGTAACTTCCACATCGATACTGGCAGGATCTGAAGCAACGGTTTCTGATGTCGTGTTGGTTGTAATAGAAGCCTGAATGCCGGTTTGCAACAAAGTAAAGTCTGAAGAAATGGTAGAAGCGGCCACATGGATAAGGCATTCTCGGTCGTCAAAGGTCGTGTTTTCATCATAGGTAACCGTGAGTACGGCATTCCCTTCTCCTGATTCCAGTGCAACGGTAAGCCAATCACATGTTTCGGCGAGTGTCCAACTGGTATTGGAAGTCAGGGCAACATCTATGGAAGAAGCCGCGAGATCAACGGTTGCCGACATGGGATCCAAGGATAAAATTTCTGCAACCCCGGTTTGAGTTAAAATAAAATCGACCGAAGCCGTGGCTGTGGCAAAGGTAATCACGCACTCGCGTTGAACGCCCGTGTTTGCATCATAGGAAATGGTAATATTCCCACCGCTTATTCCGCCTGTTGGCGAAACAGTTACCCAATCGCAATCTTCGGTGGCATTCCAGAATTTATTAACTAACAGGGCGGCGATGGTACTTCCGGCTTCAATACCGACCGTAACAGCCCCAGGATCAATGGCTAGAATTTCTTCTTTAACAAGAATATAATCAGGACGTACCAACGTATTGGTATTGGTTCCATCTCCTACGGTAAGGGTTACATCGTAGGTTCCCGCAACGGGATAGACGACCGATGGGTTTTGCAGGTTAGAAGTGGCCGGATCGCCTCCTTCAAATGTCCATGCCCAGGAGGTTGGATTTCCTGTAGACAGGTCGGTGAAGTCTACGGTACCCCCTACAAATATGGTAGGTGAGCCTGCCGTGAATGAGGCTCCCAACAACTCTGCAAAATAAAGTGAAGCGATCTTGGATCCTTTCGAACTACCTGAAATCATGTATTCTGTGGTAAACCAAAATGTTTTATCATCCGCCGGATCGACAGACATATTTGAATAATCACCCCAACGGTTAGCTCCTGTTTGTGAAACGGTACCTTCTTTAATAACGCCTTCTTCAATGTCCATTATACCCGTTGCGGCGGTATTTTCGACCGAAGATTGTCCGCAATAGTATATACTTGGGTATTTCGTTGTACTTGAAGCTGAATAACCAAGGGCGATGTCTTTTGTACCGTTCATGGCTATGCTGCCCATCCAGCGGCTGTGTTCGTCAGGAGCATAGGTTCCTTCCTGCCTTATTTCCCAGGTGTCTTCATTTAGCTCAAGTTCATACCACCTGATGCCGGCATGGTCGGTTCCGTCCACATCCACGGTATGGTTACAAACAATTCGTTTTTCTGTTCCAAAGTTGCGGTATTGCACCCGGTACATTAGTATTTGATTGATGGCATCCAATTCTTGTCCGGTTCCCGGTTGTTTGATGTTGTCCCAGGTCGAGCCAAAGTTGCTGTCGAATGGGGAAACTGCAATTTGTTGTGTCCGTTGAAAGGTTGAATTGGAAGGTGTACCCCAGTCTACATCCAATTCAAATAACCAGAGGGCATCTCCACCGCCACCCCAGGCATCATCGTTAATCGTTAAAAATATACCCGGTGTTCCGGCAGGTGCATAATCACCATCACAATCGGCAGGCAACACGCAATGGAATCCACTTAGTGGCCTATTTGGATTGTCGAACTTCACCATTTGAGGCGAGGTGCCACCGATGAGCATCTCTTCACGTTCAAACACGTAAATATCGCTTCCACTGGTGGTATTGGTTCCCATGTAGTAACCATCTTCCCAAACACCAAACTTCATGTAATCGGGAAAACCATTCATCGACCAGGACCAACGATACCAATCACCTGTGGGGTCATCGGTAACCGAAATGGCAATCATCATATAATCAGGACCCGAAACACCTGAAAATTCGGCAGCCAACCACCTGTCGGCATTATCGTCGTATAATAAAATCGGGTCTCCTTCATTTGTATTTCCACCGGGAACTCCGGCGAACAAAGTATTCAGGTTTGTTGGGGGTACCACTACATTACCGGTTTTGTCATAAATAGAATATTTCACGTTTACCTCCTGGAAAAAGTGATTGGGACCAGCCGACCCATTGCAATCGGGAGGGTATGAACCCGTGGTCTGTCCACTGAAATTCTGGATGATGTTGCCCACATTACGGGTTTGTCCTGCCTCCTTCTGCCAAACAGCATCCGGTCCCTTCGGAAGTGCATTGGCAGCATTGGGATAGGACCTGAATTGCAGGCTCTTGTTCCTTACTTTGGTCTTTTCTTTTTCTTCCATGGCTATCAATTCTTCCGGAGTTAAAGCAGGGAAATCAATTAAAGGGCCGACCCTGTCAAAATAGATGGCTTTGGAAAAAGCATCGGGACCGACTTTCTCGCCTTGCCCATCGGGGTTTACTTTTCCTTGTTGGGCATGAATCTGCATGCTAAAAATGAGTCCTAAACCAATAAAAATAGCTGTAATTAGATTTTTCATGTGAATTTTTTTGAAAGTGTATATTTTTTCATTCTCCTCGTATAATTGCCAAACCAGACCTCCTTTCCTAATAAAAAGGTTGCACGCAACTATATCAAAAATAAGTTTTTGGTGCTACAAAGGTAATGAAAAAAACACCCTGTTGGGGAAATGAATGAGGGTTTTAGCATCCTGTAACTTTTGATAGTTTGCTAATAGCTGCTTCGATGCAGCAAACACAGGATATCTTGCCCGGTTTTAAATTGATTGGTTGATTTTAAAGGATCACTTCTCCATTACCTGTTCATACCTGAAACATGTTACCAGGTGGTCATTTACCATTCCGGCAGCCTGCATAAAGGCATAGCAGATGGTAGAACCCACGAATTTAAAACCGCGTTTTTTCAGATCTTTGCTCATGGCATCCGACTCGGGTGTGCTCGCCGGGATTTCCTTTAACGAATTCCATGCGTTTGTTTTGGTTTGATGGTTGGTAAATTGCCAGATGTAGCGATCGAACGATCCAAACTCCTCCTGAACTTTTAAAAAGTACTGCGCATTGGTAATGGTAGCCCTGATTTTTAATCCATTTCGGATAATCCCGGGGTTGTTCATCAGTTCAGCTACCTTGTCTTCTGAATACCGGGCAATGATTTGGGGATTGAATCCATCCAGGGCCTGGCGAAAATTTTCGCGCTTATTCAGAATGGTGCTCCAGCTCAGACCGGCCTGAAAAGCATCGAGTACCAGAAATTCAAATAATTTTTGATCATCATGCAAGGGAACTCCCCATTCGTGATCGTGGTATTGTGTGTCGAGCGCCTTGCCTGCAGGCCACGGACAACGAATTTGTTCTTTCATGCGTTCATTTTTTGATGTCGCTTCAAAGATAAACGTTTACCGGAATACCATAAAAAGAAAAAATCCCATATTTCAGGGATTTTTCCGGAGCACGAAGCATCCGTTACAACTTTGAAAAATCAATTACAATTTTGCTGGCATAATTTTTTATTTCATGGTTGTACTCTTTTTGACCGTTAGTTTAGCAATTGTGCCGGCAGGTCGTAAATGGTTTCTTCCTGTGGCATAATAAAAACTTCACTCATGGCTTTTGCATACCGGCAGTCAAGCGAAATGCAGGCAGTATCGAATGGAATATCATCAATATACGCTTCTTCAGGAAGATTAAATGTTGCCTTTTGGGCATCGTAATACAGATATTCTGCAGCTATTTCGCCGGTATTAAAAGGAATGTCGTTGATAAAAAGTTCTTCTTCAAGGTTTTCGTATGAACAGGTAGTTGCATCAGTTGCGTATGTGGTTGAGAAGCTCAATAAAAAAGCAAAAATGATACTTATAGTTTTCATGGCTTTGTATTTTTTTAGTCAGTTGTAATATGCTTATCTATTATCGTGCCACAAATTTTATTTTATTGATTTTATGATGTTTAAATTAGTTTTTTATTTCTGAAACAACAATTTATGAAGAGGTTCGGACAAATTTCGTCCGTAAACGAACAGTATAAGCCAGATTTTGACTGATCATCCGGCAAATCGCATCAAAAAGCATGGATAAAAAGTGTATTTTTGAATCTGCTTGAAAAGAAAAATGTGATCAATTTATTCGTGTCATCTTATAACTCCACATCATGACCACAACTGATTATCTGCGGCAGCAACAGGCCGAAATTACAGAACACTATGTATACTCGGGGCTAAGCAAACTGGCTGATAACGAACACAACAGGATTACTTTAAAGAAAATTGCCGACGATGAACTGAAACATTATTATATCTGGAAAAAAATTACCGGCAAGGATGTGGAGCCAAACAAATCAAAAGTTCGCCGATACATACGTTTAGCCAGGATTTTTGGACTCAACTTCTCGCTTAAGCTGATGGAAAGTGGCGAAGTAAATGCCCAGGCACTGTACGAAGAGGCAAAGATACTTCTTCCAGAAGTAGGCAATATCCAATCAGAGGAAGAACAACACGAGCTGGAACTTATCAGCATACTCAAGGACAATCGACTGTCGTATGTAGGCGCCATTGTGCTTGGATTAAATGACGCGTTGGTGGAACTCACCGGGACCCTTACCGGATTGACCTTCGCCTTTGGTAACAACCATGTCATCGGCATCACCGGATTGATTATGGGCATTGCAGCCGCCCTGTCCATGGCCTCTTCCGGTTACCTGGCTTCGCAGGAAGACGAGGAAGTAAAAGACATCAACCCGATCATTGCAGCTGTATACACCGGATTTGCTTATCTGATCACCGTATTTTTGCTGGTAGCCCCTTACTTTATTTTTTCTAATGGTATGGTAGCCCTTGGCGTGATGTTGGTGATTACATTACTGATTATTGGCGGATACAATTATTACATATCCGTGGCCAAAGACGTCAGTTTTAAAAAGCGATTTTTATCCATGGCCTCCATTTCCATTGGCGTAGCTGCTATTTCATTTGTCATTGGATTTGTGGTAAAAAAATATTTCGGATTTGATTTGTAACACTATAATCCCGACCTGGGGGATCATATCCATCGTGTTGGATTGGTTTTTTATGAAAGGCAAACAGGAAATTCATGAAGCAGTTATGAGTGAATTGATCAGACCCTCACCTCTGGCGAACGTTTAGCCATCGAGCAGCACGTGACTATTTCCCAATAATCAACCAAGCAAAGTTGGCACGCGAAACATTCGCGCGCAAATGGGGGCTGGAAATGATGCGAATTGGTATATGCCTGTTATTGCGGGACTCATAATACTAATTTCTTAAGTTCATTTTTTACTGGCGTGATTTGATGAATATGAGAGAATCAAATAAAAAAAAGAATTTTCAACTCAGATTCATTTTTTTATTAATTTGCGCTGTCTTTTATTAACTAATCCAAAAAATTATGAACAAGCTTTTATTATTATTCATTTTCTTAGTTATTGCAAACTTACTATTTTCACAGAGCATCCCTGTGGCAGTTAACGATACAATAACTACCATAAGTGAGCAGACAACTGCCATAAACGTATTGCTAAATGATTATGATCCTGATGGATATGAAATTGAAATAAAAAATGTTATCCATACAATGCATGGTGGAATAGATTTTAATGACACAACTATATTTTATACACCTGAACTTTATATCGGTATTGATTCATTGTCGTATAGAATTAGAGAGGTTGAAGATCATTCAAGTGTATCAGAGTATGCATTGGTTTATATCATTGTAAATGAAAATCCTGATTTACCCCTTGCTATTGATGATAGTATAGAATTGTTGCAATTTGTACCGACAGAATTCAATATTCTCGAGAACGATTCAGATCCAAATGGGGATGAATATATTATTGATAGGGTAAGTTATTTACATTCGCCATCAACCGGCTTTGAAGTTTCTGAAGATTCATTGAGCATAATTTTTACATCTGGATATCCCCTCGAAAGCAATGAAGCAACATTTAAGTATAGAATCAAAGAAAAAAACACAGATAACAATTACTATTCCGATTGGGCAACAATAACAATTGAGATACTCGAAAACCCTGTTATACCTACCGCAGTTAATGATACAGCTCATACTACAGGTGGTGAAGCTGTTGATATTTTTGTACTTGAAAATGATATCAGCCCAAGTGGTTTGCAATTGGAAATTGAAACCGTTGATGGAGCTGGGTTAGGAAGTGTTGAAATTGTAAATGATCATTTGAACTATACACCTAATTACTCTCTTTATGGAAAAGATATCCTGGATTATAAAATTAGGTTGATTGAACAACCCTATGTATATGCTTATGGAAGGGTCGTTGTTAATGTTGCTAATAACCCGGGACGCCCTGTAGCAGTTGATGATGAAGGAACGGGTATCTGTGGAGGCGAAACCACTGTTGAAGTAATACAAAATGATTTTGATCCTGAAGGTGCAGAAGTTGAAATAAAAGATGTTAGAGTGGTTTATCCATCTACTTCATTTATTACTGTAGAGATTAGTGGAAATACAATTAATGTTTTCACTGGTTTACAAGACACAGTTATCATAAACAGTGAACGAGTAAGATTGGAATACAGAATCCAGGAGATTGATCAGCCTGAATCCTTTTCTGAATGGGCTAAAATTACCATTGATATGGAACAAAACCCGGATTATCCTATACTATTGAATGATTATGGAACAGCCTATTCGGGGTTTCCCTCAGAAATTGACATATTTGCAAATGACATGCTTAACGGATATAATCCGACTTTTAATTGTTATGGTGGTCATTATGGATCCTGCCAATTAAATGATAAATTAATATTTACCTCTTACATGGCAACCAGTGGATTGGTCAACATTCACTATAGTGCCTATGGGTTTGAGGATGGATATATATCATACGGAGAAATAGAGGTGGATATAGAATCAAATAAATCGTATGACTCGCTAAATATTAATAACATAAATGCCGGCATTCATTCAGATGGGTTTTTGTTTGACAAAATTGACGAATTAAAAGAGGGTGATATTTCAGATTTCAGACCACACTTTGAATATCCCAAAGGATCCGGAAAGCACACCATCTTTTGTAATTCACTCTGGATAGGAGGTATTGATCAAGATGACAGTTTGCATTTAGCTGCTCAACGTTATAAGCAGGTAGGGTTAGATTATCAGTTTGGCCCCATATCAAACAGTTACGAAGGGTTTGCCTTTTTTGCCAAATGGAACAGGGTGTGGAAGTTGAGCAAAGAACAAATTAGTTACCATAGAAACAATTATTGGAAAGAAAATTATGAGCCTATTGAAGCCATTTTAAACTGGCCAGGAAATGGAACTGTTTCAAATGGACAAGCAGGACAATTGGCACCTTACTCTGATTTAAATGAAAATGGAATTTATGAACCCTTGTCAGGGGATTACCCGCTGATTAGGGGAGACCAAAGTGTATATTTTATCTATAATGATGATAGAATACACACTGAAACAGAGGGGGGAAGTATGGTAGTTGAAATACATGGCATGGCCTATGCGTTTGATGAGCCTGAAGATAACCTTTTGAATAATACGGTATTTGTCCATTATGATATCATTAACCGATCAGAAAACACCTACTACAATACTTATTTTGGTACCTGGACAGATATTGACCTTGGCTATGCTTACGATGACTTCGTGGGCTGCAACGTTGAATTGGGGTCGTACTTTGGATACAATGGCAAGATAATAGATGGAAATGGAGAACCAGGAGCCTATGGCGTTAATCCACCTACACAAGGGGTAACCATAGTTGCCGGGCCTTTTATGGATGAAGACAACATCGATAATCCTGACGGAGGTTGCGATAACAGCATTAATGGATTGAATTTTGGGGATAATATAGTTGACAATGAACGACTTGGCATGAGTAGCTTTGTATACCACAACAATAATAGCTCAGCCCAGGGCGACCCCAATATTGCACCCGAATACTATAATTATCTACGTGGTATTTGGAGAGATAATACTAAAATGCAATACGGTGGTACCGGCCATATATCTGGCTCTGGAACTGTCGGGCCGGAATCTGATTTTATGTTCCCGGGCGCTAGCGATCCTTGTAACTGGGGAACCGGTGGTATTCCACCAAACGGCGGGTATAACCAAAACGGGAAATATTGGACAGAAGAGACAGGAGACAATGGAAACCCAAATCCACCGGGAGATAGAAGAGGGATAGGTACTACAGGGCCATTTACATTTGATTCAGGGGAAAGACAAGAATTAGAACTGGCTTTTTCAGTTGGTCAGGGAGAAGATGGACCCTATTCTAGTTCTCAACAATTGTTCGAGAATTTAAACAAGCTTTTCCAACTTGTTGAAGAAGGTGAGATTATTACTCCCAGCGATCAACTTTCTGTTAATGAACTGGAAAGCAATAAAGTAAACTTAATAATATATCCAAATCCCGTGAAAGAGGTTGTTTACATTCAGTTAGATTCAGATGTTTATAAGAAATTTAGCTACAGGATTTATAATAATCTGGGCAAGCTAATGTTAACTGGACAAATTACTTCAGGCATTAAAAATTCCATTGAAATTCAAAATTTTGAGCAGGGTTTATATATTATTGAAGTTCAAAATGAAGGTGCTGTATATAACGGTAAGTTTATAAAAATGTAGAAACGAGATATTTAATCAATTAGAGACCACTTTAAAGTTTGGTTTTATTATTGATTTCCGCTATTTCAAACCCAAAGGGGCTAGTAATTTATGTGGAAGTTATGATTGAATTGATCAAATCCTCCATTGTTGAAGGGAGGTGCTTTCGAAACTCTATTCGGTATCGTTAATGACATATTAAAACATAAATGAAAAGGTGCAGAGCACCGTCCATATTTGTAGAAAAATAACAGCTGTTTTCACAAGGTGCAGCGCACCGTAATATTAATGGATGGGGAAAAATGGGACGCAGATTTTATTATGGTTATCAGCACCAACTCTGGTGCGAGTTTAGCCATAGCGTTACGCGTGACTATTTCCCATGAATCAACCGGCAAAGTTGGCACACGAAACATTCGGATGACAGTGGGGGGGATATATACAAAATCCCTAGGCTATTTTCATGCAGTTATTGTAAAAGACCAGGGATTTTGTATTGTTTCGATCAAAAATTTACTTACACACAATCATCTTTCCGAAATAGTTAAAATCTTTACTTCTGACGGTGTAGGTATAAACTCCATTAGCAAACTGGCTTGTGTTGACTAACAAATCATTCTTACCGCTTTGTAATGATTGGTAAAGAATTGACTGAACAGCTTTGCCATTCATATCCAAAATCAATACTTCTACATCAGATTCACTTGATAAATTGAGCGGAATGTAAGTGAACTCACGGGCAGGATTAGGAAAGTTTTCAATCTTATTATCCGATACAGAGTTCGTATTCCCAATGCCTGTCGTACCTGCAAATTTTATTTCATCAATAATTATTGTTGTTCCCACTTGTGCATTACTGTTGCCTGCTATAATCATGATAGTGGCACTTGTTGGGTACCAATCGAAGCCATAAGTTATTGGTAAACTCAAACACGTAAATTCATTTATAGTTGTGTCAATAACGAAGGTACAATCTCCTGGTCCCGCAATAATAGTATCACCGATAAATAAGCCACATGTAACATAAACTTCATCTCCCGGTATAACATTAGTTTTTATGCAGAAATCCAGGCTATTTGGTCGTTCGGTAAATGGAAATTCAACTTGCGCTATTCCGGCAATAGCCGCAAAACCGTAGTCAACCGTACTCAATTTTAACGAATAATTCCCTGCATAAGCAGGTGTGTACTGAGTGGCACAAATATACGGATCATCATTGGTAGTCATCCAGCCAACAGGGTTAAACTGGTCATCTTCATCGTTTGCCCAATTTTCAAAACCATTATTTGGTATTTGTCCAATGAGGGTAGTAATACCAAAAACGAAAAATAAGATTAATAAAACAGTAGAATTTCTTTTCATATCTGTAAGGTTAAGTTAATAAAAAACAAATCTATAACATTATCAAGATACTGAATGCATGAAGTGTTCATTAATAACCTCCAAATAAATATACTATTTATCATTAATAACCTACATTTCAATCAATTTACTCCCTCTACCGGTTCAAGTATCTGCTTGTAACTTATTTAAACTGTCTTTTTGAAGCACAAATCGGGCGCCTGCGCTAGAAAGGAAAGGTATGAAAATAATATGTAAACTACGCTTGGAAGGGTGTCATGCTGAACTTGTTTCAGCATCTGGCTTCTCTTCACTTTTGTTTTTTAATTTGCTGCAAACGAGAATTAAAGGCTTCCATACCAGCCGTAGGTTCACCTACCTCCATACCTATGGCAGGTAAACTGGTAGGCACTCGTTACCGCTTGCTCAGGCAATGACTAGAGTATTGGAAAATGTTATTATTAAGTAAAACCATACGATGCTATCGTGCGGTAGCTGGGGTTTTTGTTTGTCAGTTCGAACAAGGCGGCGTTGATTTAACTTACCACCTGATGCTTTGTAATATGATGTTTATTACATCCGGATACCTCAACCTTTCATCTTTTAATAAATTGCAACTTATATAAATGATTTCCTGCTCATCGGCACACCAGTAATGTTGCTGGTTCATTTGCTGCATAAAAGTATTCTGGCTGGTTTGAAATGTTTTCTCTCCAATAATATAAATTGATGGTGGAGAAGTTTTAAAATTAATAGCTTCGTTCATATTGGCAGTCATTTCCATCACTTGTGCAGTTGTGAGTTTTGCTGTATTTGGAGTTCTGATTATCCACATAATTTCAGAATGGCCATTTTGGTCGTCAATAACTAAGGTAACTTTATTTTCAGAAAGTGATTCACTTTTGAAAATGCCATCCATTTTATCAAGCCTGTAATTCCAATCCCAGGGATATTTTAAAGTTACTTTAGGAGGCTGAACTTTGAGCGACTTCCATTTTGTCAAAACGACAGGTTGAAAATACTCATACATTTGCGCAATTATCCAATTGGTAGCTTCTTTCTTTGTGCCAAATGTATCCCTGACTGAAGTTTTATAAAATTCGGCGTAACATAACGGGTTTACCCTGCCACCCTCGGTTTCGCTGTAAAAACACGAGCCGGGTTCCACTTTTCCGATCATTTCTTCGTCCTTATAGTAATAATTGCTTGACTGACCAACGGTATAAGTGCAATCGAAAGATTTAGTGCTTATTCCCGACGGCAATTCCTGGCCAAAAGCAATTGATGCAGCAGCCAGTAAAAGAATAGATAATATAACTTTCATGGATTATTGCTTGACGATTTCAACCCTGCGGTTCAGTTTTCGGCCTTCCTCGGTATCGTTGGTGGTTACCGGGCAGTACTGACCTGCACCTTCTGACATTAATCTTGAAACATTAATTTTTCCGGTTGTTACAAGGTAATTTTTGATGCTTTCGGCACGCTCTTGCGAAAGGGTAATATTTCCGGCATAAGTTCCGGTGTTATCGGTGTGTCCAACAACTATGATTTTTACTGATGGATTGACATTCAGATAATCGGTAATTTGCTTTAGTGCTTCGGCAGATTCAGGTTTAATATCTGATTTGCCAACATCGAATAAAATGCCGTATAAAGCTATTTTCCCATCTTGATCAATTGCCTCATCCATATTGATGACAATATCCTGTTGCATCGATTCCACTTCTACAACTTCGATATTGTAACTTCCGGTATTCGTTGAATTAGCAGCCGTATTAACCTGAATATATATTTCTTTTCCATTGATGCTGGCTGAAAACATGGTTTTATTATCGTCAAGAGCTTTGCCCTTAATTTTTAAAACAGCATTGTTATAATTCTGGTTTATCTGCGCACTGCTGAATTTTTTAGTTTCTCCTTCATTTTTAAAATAGAAAACATGATAATACTTTCCGCTTTTGTTTATTTTTTGAGCTTTCCCGTTTACCCAATATACAAACTCAACGTCATTATAATCGCTGTTTTTACAATCGCTGACGTAAAAGCCGGGCATGCGGTTAATGTAAGTTGGTTCAGCATTGGGGCAACGTGGAGTGTCCTGCGACTGAGCAAAACAAGTAAGGTTGATGGTTAATAACAACAATACAATTAGATTTTTCATTTTCTGGAATTTTAAAAGGTTAATACTTGGTAATTAATTTTAGAAAATTGATATTAATGTACTCCCCAATCCTTGGACGGATTGAGGCAAAGTTAAATTATTTTATTTTACTCGGATAGAACTCTGATTTATCTGGATATTTTATTTCATAGTTAAATTAATTGTATTAAAGCACAAGTAATTGAGCAAAATTATTCTAATTTTTTAGAAGCCCTATCTTTAGCTCGCTTTTAGCGATAGAGCAACGTGTGATTATTTCCCATTAATCAACCGGCAAAGTTGGCACACGAAACATTCGGGTGACAGTGGTGACCCCAATCCCTCCAAAACGCCTTCGCCCTGAAAACTTTCGGTGCCGGGGGGGATCCCGTAAAGCTCCGCAACGGGGCAGACAGGCGACTGCGTAGTTTTTATATTGGGTTTTCTTATGAATTGGAAATTCTTGTTTTAAAGGTTTTTGAACACCGAACACCGATTAAGAATGTCGAAGTGGGTTTTTACCTTTCTCTAACCTATCCATGATAAATATGACTGAATTGTTGGAGAACCGGACTCCATAACTTTATTTTATACCTTTGTAACTAACTGTTAAAAGCTAATTTTAATGAAAAAAGTACCCTATACTGAGGCCCTTCTTGAACTGGAAGAGATAGTGAAACAGATTGAAAACGATGAAATCAGCGTGGATGAATTGTCGGAAAAGGTGAAACGCGCGGCATGGTTGATAAAAAGTTGCAAAGAAACGCTGAGGACCACCGAAGAAGAAGTAGCGCTGATTTTAAAGGAAATCAACGAGACACCATGATGCCCATAGTTATAAAAACATCAGTGGTATTTTTATCGGGATCAATTTGGGTACCTTTTATTATGAATAAAAAAGATCTGTTTAGTGAGGGTGGTTTCACAGAATATAAGGGATAAACATCTTGCTTCGTTGCCTATATTCCCGGTAGCTTTCGCCAAAAAAGCCGATACATTCTTTCTCATCATACCGGGCTGTTATATACAACAATACAGTAGAACCTATGGCCACAACACACAAAATTACGGTGGGGTTTTTTAAAAAGATGCCCCAGGTTAAAAATATCAGTGAAGAGTAAAGAGGATGCCGAATGTACTTAAAAATCCCATAATCGATTAATTCACTTGTTTTTTCAAAAGAATACAGTGCTGTATCGTCCCGGAGACGGGTTGACTTCGCCGCCTTATTCAGCAGTCTGGCACCGGCCTGCACCAAATAAATGGCGAACAACAGAAAAGTCCATGAAAACAGTTGCCCTACTCCAAAGGGATGCTCGAACCAAAATGGATAATTGTTGGCAAATAGCCAAATGATGCATTCCCAACTAAAAAAACGATAAAACCCATGACTCTTAAGGTTTAACAAGGTCCGCCATGAGATCGCTATAGCGGCGATGCTCAACACTCCAAAAATGATCAGCGTTTCCATGGTTTAAAATTTTTTTACACTGGCAATAATTCCTTTGAAACAGTAAAGTGCCTCTGCCAAAAATGCTTCATAAAAATAACCAGAAAAGGCTTATCAGGGCAGAATACAGGAATAAATTTTTTCCAAGTGCGCGGAATTCATCTAACCACGTGATGGACTAACGTTCCACCCGTTTCTCAATATATTTGGAGTTGATAATGCGCAAGGTACCCATGTAGTCCATTGTAAATTCGAGCAGATCGCCCACCCTGTAATTCTTTTTATTGTCCCCCAAATCGATCACCAGCATATCGGAACTGGCTCCTACAAAGTGAATGCTTTTATCCACGGGCTCAATGTGTTTTTCATCCACATCAAGCAATCCAATGTCCACAATGGCCCGGTAAGTGGTTTTACCAATTAATGCTTCATCCACTTCAAACGAAAGCCCGTCCACGTTGGTGGAAGTTTCTCCTGAAGGCATCATGGGTTTCTGGGTCAGCTCGATGATTTCAGAAAAAAGCCTGAAAACATCGGTGTGCATCTTCTTTAACGGGACATTGTTGTACACGTCAGTTCCTAAAAACAAGGTTTCTCCCACCCTGAAGTGGTTGACGGCCTTGGGCAGCAATCTTTGAAATATCAGGGGGATGGTTACCGAAGAACCCCCTGAAACATAGGGTATTTGCCTGTTAAACTTGGCTTCGATAAGCTGCTCGTACAAGCTCAGCTGTATGAGTTTGTCCTGGTTGGGAAGTACACCGTACAGGCATGAAAGATTGGCACCTATGCCCACAACGTCAATATTTTTGAGTTTAAAAACCTGCTCATAGAACCTGATAAAATCGTCGCCCATCACACCTTCCCTGAGCTCGCCCAGCTCAATCATAATGATAATTTTGTGCTTCTTTTTCTGTTTATAGGCCTCTTCGGATAACATTTGAATGGTCTTAATCTCGGTGTTCATGCTGATATCCGCGTATTTTACAATGCTGCTGATAGCACGTTTGGCGGGTGGTTTGATATAGATGGTTTCAATCTCCGGGTTTATGGACTTGATTACCTTTAAGTTGGTAACCCGTGAATCGCTTATTTGACCTATGCCGAGCTGTAACAATTCGGTTAAATAGGTTTTGCTGCCGGAAAGCATTTTCGAGACAACCGACCATTGAATGTGATGCTTGAGAAAGAGCTGATCAAGAAACTCGTAGTTTGCCTTTAATTTTTTCGCGTTTAAAATGATAAATGCCATGTGCAGGTTTTATTTGATTAGTCTCATCTCGATGTACTTACTCGTAAAACCGACTTTCTCATAAAGAAATCGCGCCGGATTGTCAGGTTCCACATGCAGGGCGATATTTCCATTCGCCATTTGAATGGTATCAGCCATGAGTTTTTTACCTATTCCTTGCCCCCTCATCTCCTGATGAGTGGCAATATACACCAGGATATTTTCAGGGATATAATCTTTCATGCCCGTTTGGTTAACCACTACCACCCCGGTCATGGTTGGACCATCATACGAAACCAGCACAAAACCACCAAAAGAGGGGGTTTCTTTCATGGCGTATTCAATACACTTTTCAATATCAGCCTTAGGGTCGCCGTAATTTTCCAGATTATGGTATAAAAAATCAATAATTTCTTTTTTTTCGATGGTCCCCGGTTTGTTCACCGGGTTAAACATCTTTGTTTGAAACATAAAATCTTCTTGTTAAATTAGCAATGGGCTCAAAATAGCAAAACTTGCCGGGATACACAAATTTTTCTTTTGCAGAGATGCGGAGAAATATCGCCTTAAACACTGTCTGTTTGTGTTTAGTAAGTCATAATCAGTATGTTGAGCAAGACAAATGCTGATGACTAAATGAAATAAAAAAGAACAGTCATTTTAAAATCATTCAACTGCCACAGAGCCACGCGTAATTATAAGGTGTTGATGAAAATCAGGCTGAAAGTCGACTTATTTTATGATCAGCCAAAGCAGGCGCAATCCCACCCCGACAAAAAGGCCCAGTAAAATGTACCTGATCAACATCCGGGAAAATGGATTTTGATGAGCGATAAAGCCATCCATCACCTCGATGTTTTTGTTGAATTGTAAAGCGGCTTCCAGGTCACGGATACGTCCGAATATCTCATTCTGGTCTTTGTTTAGTTTTTCAAGATTAATTACCGCATCGGCATCCAAGTTGCTACAATCCCTCAACAAAAGCATTTTAAGCGAATCCATGTACACCATTTGGTTTTTCATGTGGATCACTTCGTTTTTGTAATTGCGCTCATTCAACAGCAGGCGTTCGTTAATAAAATCCGAGTCACTCAGGTACTTCACCAGTGATTTTTGCAATTGAGGCAACACCGCTATATCATATACTTCAACAACGATATAAAAAGGGACCTTTTCAACGCTGATGTCTTTAACCAATGGCTGGTTATGGATATTGATCCCTTCGATGGAGTGAATTTGTGCAATTTGCTCTTCCGTCATGTTTAGTTTCTCCGAAAGGCTCGCATATTGCTTGCTATCAAGCAATTGATTTAGCTTAAAGAGCATATCGCCGTAAATTTTCTTCTCCAATTGCGCATAGGAAACGGTCATTTCAGCGCGGAAAATATTTTTTTTCATCCAGGCATAGGTTCCTCCCATCGCCCCAAAAATGATGGCGAAGATCAGAAATCCCCAAAACTGCTGCTTTATAAACCCGATCAGGCTTGAAAACATGCCACCAAAAAAGCCAAAGGCTTCTCCCCATTGGTTTTGCAATGATTTCCAGATTTTTCTTCCTTCTTCCTTCGAATTAGAAAATGAGTGGTCTTCCATGTTGATTCTTTTCTGTTAAAATCTAATTGAATAATTTTTCTGCTAAGTACGAAATAAATATTATTATTACACAAATTTCAAGACAATATATGCAGAAAACATCCGGGAACATTAAAAATTCATCGTGGAACCTGGCAAACATCTTACTTTATCCCATTGCTTTTTTGGCCCTGACTCCTTTCTTTATCAATAAGTTAGGTGAGGTAGATTTTGGTATCTGGATGCTGGTGAATTCGTATGTATATATCGCTGTAAACATCATCAGCTTTGGGCTGGGAAATTCCATTACCGCCTATGTGGCCGAAGCGCTGGGTAAAGGGAGCAACGCCAAACTACAGGCTTATATCAATTCTTCTACCAAATTAATCGGTTGGATCAGCATGGTGACCATCCTCATGGCCATATTATGGGGACTTTTGAATTTATCCGGTACAGAAATTTTTAAGGATCACCTGGATAAAATATTAATTGTAGCTACATGGGTGATTTCAATAAAATTTTGGGAACTTCTGTATCAGAGTGTCCTGAAGGGTTATGAACGATACGACCTGGCATCGTGGTGGAGTATTGTTTCTAAGCTCCTGGTTCTAGGAGCACAAGTGGTTATCGTGTTGTGGGGATATGACCTTTACGAACTGTTTATAAGCAATTTAATTTTAAACGCAATCATGGTCTATGTTCAGGCGGTGGTTACTTACAGGTTAATCCCCCAATATCGGTTTAGCTGGCAGATTAAAAGGGACGAAAGAAAAGAGCTGTTTCATTTTGGGTTCTGGACCTGGTTGCAGACCATTATTTCCGTGGTGGCTTATCAGGCAGATCGATTTATCATCGCCATTTTCCTGGGTCCGGCCATCGCAGGTTATTTTATTTTGGCGTCAACCATCACCAATCACATGCACATGGCCTTTGGGGCCGTGGTGAGTTGGTTGTTTCCAAAAGTGGCCCGAAAAAAGGAATCGGGCGAAAACATTGTCATTTATTTTCAAACCCTGCGCGGATTTTCGGTGGGTATTAGTCTGTTGGCTATTTTTGTCGCCTATTTGTTTTATGAACCATTATTTACCCTTTGGCTCGGGCCTGAAAAATTTCAAAAAATGGGCGATTATTTCCGGCTTTTTCTGATATATGAAGCATTTTTAGTGATGACCATTGTGCCTTTGTTTTATCTCAACGGATTGAAATTGCTAAAATTCATTACCACTCTTGAATTTATGTATAAAATAGGTATTCTGGTGGGAATGGTGGTGTCATTTTGGATTTTTCGCACGGCCCAAAGCCTCATCATCGGTCAGATTGTTGCCTTGTCTATACTCATCCCCATTGAATATTTGTTAATTAACCAAAGACTGTTGAAAGACCATTGGATGTTGGAAACCATCGTCACCATGCTGCCGTCATTTTTCATCTCGGCGATAATTATCTTCGATCAAATCGGCATCACCTTTGGTTTGGGCCTGATTACCGTGCTCGTTTATTACCTTTACTACCTGAACAAAAAACGATTTAAAATAAAACTTTTATTGGAATGATGAAAGAGCAACCATATCATCAACTGATCATCTATGTGGCGGTTTATTTTTTCTTTAACAGTTTTTTGTTGCCCGAAGGCCTGTTGTTTACAACGCTTCTTACGCCGGTAATGGCCTATTTTTTATTCAAGGAAAAAAAAATAAAAAAAGTGTATTGGTGGATGCTTGTTCTTCTTGTTCCCATCCCTTTTCAGGTGATGCAGGGAGTAGAGATGAAGAGTTATCTTATTTCCAGTATCCTGATATTGACGGTGCTGGTTTTTTTCATCACGGCTTACTATTTGGTTAAAAAACACGGTGCAATCCTGGATTTACTTTTTCGGAAAATACTACTAATCAATGCTTTTTTTGTTCTATTGGCTCTGATGGCATTGCCATTTGCCGGCCTACGCGATTTGTTTTGGTACGATGTTCCCTTTTCAAAAGGATTGGACGTGATTCTTCGTTTGAAATTATTTACCTATGAGGCTTCGTACTATTCTTTGATCATGATGCCCGTGTTTTTGTATTTTATCATGCGGGTATTTTACGACAAAGAAAAACATCCTTTGCTGATTTTCCTGGCCGCGGCAATCCCATTGTTATTGTCCTTGTCATTTGGAGTGATTGGCTCCTTGTTAATTGCCTTACTGATGTGTCTCATTTTTTACTGGAGAAGAATCCCTCTTGCCTTAAAGAGATTCACCCTGTTGAGCAGTTTATTTATGTTCGCGCTACTTTTTATATTGTATGTTATTTGGCCACAAAACCCTATATACTACCGCGTTGAAAACATTTTTCAGGGTGATGATACCAGTGCCATGGGTCGTTTGGTTTATTCTTTTATGTTTGCACGCGATATTATTTGGCCACATCATACCTTTTTCGGAATAGGTCCGGGGCAGATAAAAATTATAGCACACGACATGATTATTAACCATTACAAATACCAGGGAACCCTTGATACCATTGTGCGAATCCCGAATTCAATGGCAGAGTTACTGACCATATATGGGATTTATGGATTGGTGTTTAAATTGTTTCTGGAAATCTACTTTTTTTTCAAGACGCGTATATATTCCAACCTTTATGCCATGGCACTGTTCATGTTTATTTTTATTTATCAGTTTACAGGAAGTTTTGTTACCAATGTAGCCGAATTGGGTATTTGGGCCGTGGTATTTGGTACCCGATTTATTGAATTTGAAATCACAAAACCACAGGTACCTGCATGATTCCAATGAAAAAACCGTTAAAAATAGCGTTTATTGTCAGATCCACCATCGATCAGGTGAGGGGTGGTGATAGCCAACAGGTTTTTAATACTGCCCATGAACTCATAAAACTGGGGGTAGAAGTCACAATTAAAAAGGCCTACGAACCCATAAACTACCATGAATACGATTTGCTGCACCTGTTTAATGTGATTCGGCCCGCCGATCATTTAAAACATATCCGAAGTCAAATTCCCTTTGTTGTAAGCACCATATACCTCGATTATTCACCATTTGATTTGCTGGGGCGGAGGAAATATCTAAAAAAAATATTTGCCTTTTTGGGTAAAGACAAAAGCGAGTTTTTAAAAAACAACTTTCGTTTTTTGGCAGGTCAGGACAAATTGGTGAGTAAAGAGTATTTGTTGGGCCACCATCGGGCCATCCGAAAAATTTTGTCAGGGGCAAGCCTGCTGTTACCTAATTCACATTCAGAATATCAGCGACTTTTTAAAAACTATGGCGTAGCCAACGAATTCCATGTGGTTTATAATGGGATCAACCAGGATTTATTTCGGGAACTCCCAAATGTAGAACGTATTGAAAATCAAATTATTTGCGTAGGTCAGATCTATGGGTTGAAAAATCAACACTTACTCATTGAAGCCACAAGAGACATGGATGTCCGGTTGGTATTCATCGGCAAACCACCGCCCAATCACGTTGCTTATTATTACTATTGTAAAAAAATAGCCCATCCTCAGGTATATTTTTATGATTTTATGCCTCAGTCCGAATTGGTAAACCATTATGCCCGATCAAAAGTTCACGCGCTTCCCAGTTGGTTCGAAACAACGGGTCTCAGCTCGCTAGAAGCCGCTTCCATGGCTTGCAATTTGGTCGTGGGGACGGGAGGTGACACAAGGGATTATTTTCAGGGTGTTGCTTCATTTTGCGAGGCCAATGATTTGGCGAGCATCAAAAAAGCCCTCGAAACGGCATTGAAGAAACCAACTGATTTTGCTTTCAGAGATCATGTTTTAACCCATTATACCTGGGAGAATGCAGCAAAAGAAACACTCGCTGCCTACAAAAAAGTACTAAAGATTGACTAGAAAAATTTCCATCGGAATCATTGGCTCACGCGGCATCCCCAACCAATACGGTGGATATGAGGCCGCGCTTCAGGAACTGGCGCCCCGACTGGCAGCTTTGGGACATCGTGTGGTGGTTTATTGTTCCCATCTTCAAACCTTTAAAGAAAAAACATGGAAGGGTGTCGAGTTAAACTACCAGTACAACCCGGAGGATCGTCTGGGTTCAAGTGGACAATTTATCTATGATTTGAACTGCAATCTTCATTCCCGGAAACAACACTTTGACGTGATTCTCCACATGGGATATACCAGCGATTCGGTGTGGCACCTGCTATGGGACCGGAAGGCGAAGCACGTATGCAACATGGATGGCATGGAATGGATGAGGTCGAAATATTCACCTGGGGTTCAGTCTTTCCTGAAAAAAGCGGAAAAATGGGCGGCCCTTCACAGCCATTTGCTCATCGCCGATTCTGAAGGTGTTCTGCAATACCTACAAAAAAAATATCCCACTCCCTTGAGCTACATTGCTTATGGTGCCGAAATACCTGTTTCATTCGATGTGAGCCAACTATCGACCTATCAGTTAAAGGCCATGGAGTATGATTTGCTTATTGCCCGCATGGAACCTGAGAACAACATTGAAATGGCCATACAAGCCAAAATTAAATCAGAAAATGAATTCCCTTTGGTTATTTTTGGCAATGCGAACAAGTATGGCGAAGCATTACAAGAAACATACGGGCATCATGCTGCAATTCGGTTTTATCCGGCCAATTATCACCCGGAAGTGATGAATTCACTGCGTTATTATTCGCGCTATTATATTCATGGACATTCGGTCGGGGGTACCAATCCATCACTTCTCGAAGCCATGGCAGCTCAATGCAGGATACTGGCCCACGACAATATTTTCAATAAGAGTGTGTTGCAAAATGGAGGTCGTTATTTTGCTAATTCCGGGCAATTGTGCTCGCTGTTCGCCCAAAATAGCGATGTGGTGGTAAGCAGGAACCAGATCGATGAAAATATCCGGGCGATCAGAAACAAGTACAATTGGGAACTTATTTGTAAGCAATATGAGGACGCGTTTTACCGGGTTGTTTAAGGTTCATTCCTGGGAAGCATGGGCCTGGTTTTTCATCTGGTTCAGCTTGCCTCTGTCCATTCGATTAAATAGTCTGGCTATTGTATTTGGCGGATTGGTTATGTTGGTTTCATACATCAGAAAACCTCATCCCCTCAATGGAAACCGGGTGCTTCATTTCATTCTTCCTTTGCTGCTTTTTGGGGCTTATTCAGTAGGGGCTTTTCAAAATGTCGCCTTTTTGCCCGCCATGAAAGGATTGGAGAAAATGGGGTCGTTCATCGTGATACCGGTTTTATTTTTATTGAGTTCAACCAACAAAAAAGACTTTACTCAAGCGTCATTAACGGGACTGGTTCTTTCTTTATTGATAGCAGGAACGGTGATGTTGGTCTTTTCATTTTGGCAATTTCTTCATTCCTGGGATTTTGCCTGTTTTACATATCACCAGTTGATTTCTCCTTTCAATTCCGGAGCAATTTATTTTAGCTTGTTTTTACTCACGGCGCTTTTCCAAATAAACGATGTAGAATGGCTGTCAGGAAAAATCGCCTGGAAACGCGTCCTCATTGTCTTTTTTCTACTGCTGCTTTTACTGGCCGCTTCTAAAATATTGATTGGCATTGGGATACCGTTGTTGATTTGGAATTACCGCCGCGAGTTGCACCTGTCGGTAAAAAATCAAAAAACAGCAATCCTTTTGATCCTCTTGTTGGCTTTCCTCGCCCTGATTCCCTTTACCCAAAGGTTAAAAACGTTGTTACAACCGCATTTGGAACAGATTGGTGCCAGCCAATACCGGTACGATTCTCCATTAAACGGCTTAAATCTTCGTTTGATTCAATGGCGGTTTGGATTGGAGATATTAAACGAAAGCAATGACTGGTTCATCGGCGTTGGCATTCATGAGGCCCAGAAAAAGCTAAATCAAAAATATGTGCAGTATGGTTTGTATACCGGATATGAGGGCACTTCTGACACGGGTTATTTGAATTATAATTTTCATAATCAATACATTGAAACCTTTGTAAGAAGCGGTGTCATTGGACTGATGATATTATTGACCATGTTTGTTCGTCTTTTCTTTTTGCCAAAATCAACCCTTTTTGCTGTGAAATGGGTCATTTTTATCTGTTTTGTATTTTTCATGACCGAGTCAGCTTTGGAACGCCAATTGGGAATCGTATACTTTTGTTTGATCTATTCATCTTATTTTCACGGACAAATTAAACACCACATTTCAGATGAAACCTAGTTTACAGCAACATATCGAATCCACCTTAACCTATTTTGAATTGTTCAGTTATCCCCTTACCTCTACTGAAATTCATCGGTTTTTGAACTTTGCCTGTTCGATAAGTGATGTGGAGGATCAATTGGTCTTAATGAAAAAAAACGGAAAAGTAGTGTGTTCGGAACAGGGATATTACAGCAGGCTCCATCAGCCCCGATGGTCTGTTGAAAGAGAACTGGGCAACAAGCGCGCCGAAAATCTTTTGAAACTTTCCTCACGTTTTGTACGTGTTATCAAGCGGTTTCCTTTTGTGGAGGCCATTGCAATATCAGGTTCTCTCTCAAAGTATTATGCTGATAAAGATGCCGATATTGATTACTTTATCATCACCACCACCAACCGGCTTTGGATAGCCCGCACTTTGTTGCATTTATTTAAAAAACTGACCTTTTTAAGGGGCCATCAGCATTACTACTGCATGAATTATTTTATCGATCAATCGGCGTTGGAAATTGGGGATAAGAACATTTATACGGCCATCGAATTGGTAACGCTTCTCCCGGTTTATAACCAGGAAGCCATCCTTAAACTAAAGCATCAAAATGGTTGGTTTGCTGAGTTTCTTCCCAATGAAAACCTCAACCAGGATGAAAGATTTTTACTCCCGATGAACAACGGCTTCTTCAAGTCGTTTCTCGAATCATTTATTAATGTTCTCTGGGCAAAGCGTTTAAATCAGTTTTTTATGCGACTTACCGACCGCAAATGGCGTGCAAAGTGGAAGAAAAAATCTTTTCCAATGGATACATACAACCAGGCGCTCCACACCAGTTTGCATGTTTCAAAAAACCATCCTGACGACTTTCAGTTTCAGGTGTTAAATGCATTGAAAAATAATAAACCGCTCTCAAAACCTCCCACATGGACAACGTAATTGTGATCGGTGCTTCCGGATTTCTAGGATCAGCATTGTTAAACGAGCTAAGCGATGGTAAATTCAAGGTTTTTGCAACACGAAGCAAGCGTCCAATAGAACCGGTGGAAGGGGTTACACTGATAGAAGGAGGAATTTCCGGGGATTATCCAGCCACCTTGTTGGCAATCCATCCGGTAGCTATTTTTCATTGTGCACGGCCCACTTTTCCTTATTTTTTAAAGTGGGGAAGAATGTTGGCTGCCGAAAAAGCACGACGCCTGAATAAGCACCTTGTAAAACAATTGGAAAAAAGTGGTTTAACTACCACTTTGGTATTTGCCTCGGGGAGCCTTTCGTATGGAAATAGCGATGTTGCACACAGCGAACGTTCACCACTTAATCCGTTGAGCTATGCGAAACAATACATCAGGGGCGAAAGTCCTTTTTTGCAGGATTGTTCAAATAAGAAGTATCGTGTTTTGGTGCTGCGGTTCCCCTGGTTGCTTGGAAAAGGCTCTTGGTTTTCGTGGTTTTATTTGAAGAATATCAAGGATCAAAAAAAAATACCTTTATTTGGCCGGGGAGAGAACCACCTGTCGGTGATAGCGGTGCAAGATGCTGCCCGGTTGATGGTCCTTTATTCCAAACAACAACTCAATAGCGGGGTATACAACATTTACGCTCCCTTTCTCCCGACTCAAAAAGAATTCACCAAGGTTGTTTCTGCCCGGTTTAACTGCGAAATTACCGACTACAAAAATCTTTATCCCCGGGGTTTGGAAAGGGCTGCTGTGGAAGCTTTTTACTCAAACATTGTACTCGACTCTGATTTTCAGGAGGTGTTGCAGAAATATCCTTTTAAACCCATCGAAAAGATGTTGGAAGATATGTAACCCACTTTATTTTTGAAAAACAAATAGCGTATATTCCCCTTTCGACCAAAGGAAGGTTTTCTGCAGTTTCTGGTCCAATTCCCATTTTTTGTTTGCCTTTTCAGGATTTTTTCTCACCTGATGATCATTGTACCAGGGCGGATATACAATGCTGTACCCTTTTCGTTGCAACAATTTAAATTGTGAGAACGCCTTTAAAATCGTGCCGGGGCTATAACAGTGCGATGGTAGAAATCTGGAAACAGAATAACCTCCCCACACTTTACCCAACCTGGCAAACGCTATTTTAAAATTGAGCTTGATTACCTGAACAACCAACTCTCTTAAATACCATTTGTTTACAAAAGTAAGCACCGCTGCGCCACCGGGCTTTAAAATCCGGTGAATTTGACTTGCCGAAAAAGTCAAGTCCTCCACCGTGTTAAGCGCGCCAAAATAAACATACACCAGATCGAAACTCTCCTCACCAAATTGTTCCGCCAACTGTCTTTCATCCGATTGAATCACGGAGGCATTTTTCAGTTGGTCCCGATTTAATCGTTTCCGGGTAAGTTTGACCATTTCTTCAGAAATATCTACGGCAACAAATTCCTTATCAGGATATTGCGAAGCAAACCAATGCACATCAAAGCCGGGGCCACATCCTATTTCAAGTGCTTTTTTAAAAGGAAATTGAACAGTGATTTTTCTAAAATCACGCCTGATGCGATCCAGGCTCGTGTTCACCTCAGCCCTGTCTTCGAACCCCAGACCTGCATCTTCATCGTAATAAGAGGCTACTTGCGAGTAATAGGTTGAATTTTCCTTTTTTGTCATTGGGTTATTATCGTTTGAACCACAGTTATTTAAATGGGTGCGGAAATCGCGTATCAAATATATTCAAAAAATGGTGAGCGCAAAGACAATCAACTAAAACAGACTGACAAACAAAGCCACATTCAGTCCGGTGACAATGGCCCCCAACGAATACAGAATGGTTTTGTTCAGGGTGGAGTTCTTGTATTTGCCCATCACCTTCTCAGATGATGTTAGATAAACCTGGAGGAAAATAGTGAAAGGAAGTTGAATACTGAGGATCATCTGTGAGATGATCAATCCCTGAAATGGGTTGGTAATCAACAGGATAATTCCAAATGCAATCACAAGCGACAGGGCCACCCCCAGTCTGGAATGGTTGTCCTTAATGTCGTAAGGTTCCTTGTACATACCGGCAAAAATGCTTCCGGCAGCCATTCCCGAGGTGATGGTGGAGGCGATTCCTGAAAATAAAAGTGCCACGGCAAACACAACCGCCGCATGAGTTCCCAGCAGAGGAGCCAGCAGCTGATTGGCCTGTTCGAGTTCGTGAACAGGAGTTTTGGTCATAAAGAACGTCGCTGCTGCCAGCAAAATCATGGCACTGTTGATGCCCCAGCCAATGCCCATGGACAACAGGGTGTCGGTAAATTCAAAACGCAATTGCTTCCTGATGACTTTCTCATCTTCCCTGTTCCATTGCCGGCTTTGGATCACTTCAGAATGTAGAAACAAATTGTGTGGCATCACCACGGCACCCAACACGCTCATAATGATGATCATGGAGCCTTTCGGAAACGAAGGAGTAACCCATCCGTTGATGGCACTGTTCCAATCGATATCTACCAACGAAAGTTCGTACATAAAGGATAACCCGATCACAGATACAAAGGCGATAATCCACTTTTCGACCATCCGGTAAGTGTTGGTATACAACATGATCATACTAAAAAGGGTCACCAGGATAGCGCCTGCTTTTACAGGAATATCAAATAACATGTCCAGGGCAATGGCCCCTCCCAGAATTTCGGCCAGCGAAGTTGAAACCGATGCCAGCATCGCAGACGATAACAGCACTTTTGAGTAGGTGGGTTTGATATGTATGGCCGCCGCTTCCGAAAGGCACAGCCCGGTGGCTATGCCCAAATGGGCTACGTTGTGTTGTAACAAAATCAGCATGATGGTCGACAAGGTTACCATCCACAACAAGGCATATCCGTATTCGGCCCCTGCAGCCAGATTTGAGGCCCAGTTTCCCGGATCAATAAATCCTACCGTAACCAGCAATCCCGGCCCGATAAACTTTAATATATCCGAACCACCAAACCTGGGCTTATAGTTTTTGCGGTCGATATTTTTGAAAATCTTAAACATATTACCTGAAAATTATCTTATGTGTTTCCCGAAAGGTCTTCTTTTAAATTTGGGCGAAAGATAACAATAACTTTTTTTGGAAGGCAGATCACCTCTATTTAAGCTGGTGTTGAAGATTTTTCCATGTTTCCGGAGATAAAACTGGTTGATACTCTCCATAAGCTTCCCCCGCAAATTCAATGATATAATCAGCTCTCTCCTCCGCATCAGGGTGAGTACTCAACCAGGTAAGGTGCGGGTCGATTGCAGATTTGGATTCCGGAATCCGCCTTAAAAAACGGGCAAACGGAATGGGATCGATGTTGGCCCTGATCAAATAATCAACGGCCCTGATATCGGCATCGCGTTCCAGATCGCGGTCATAAGCCGTTGAGCTTAATGTTTTTAAAATGTTTACCATGAGATTAGAACCGGAGTTTCCGGTGGTCGTCGAAATCAAAACGCTGATACCCACTTCTTTGATTAGTTTGTTCATGACATGATCCAGCTCTATGTGGGCTATTTCATGACAAATTACGCCACTCAGTTCTGCTTGGTTTCGGGTTTCTAAAATCAGTCCGCTGTAAATCACCAGTTGATGATTTGGCAGAGCAAACGCATTTACCTCCTCGCTTTTTATCACATGAAGTTGAATCTGGCTGCGATCGATCGCGTTGGAAATGCAAATTGCGGTCAGGAGACTGTCCAATGGAAGGGTGACTTTTAGGTCGTGATTCTCTTCTCCCGAATTTTTTATCTGATCCAGGATGAGTTCACCCAGTTTCTGTTGTGTTTTACTGGTTAAGTAATTCACATTCAACAATTCCATCCAGTCGATTTTGCTTAGTCCAAGCCACAGGGCAAAAAAGAGGAGCACCAAAAGGACCAGTTGCAGGAGTATATTCTTCATATCAGGAACTACAAATCATATTGGTTAAATCGCCATAAAACCACCATTTTACATGCAATCCCTTTCGGGTATTGATGGCGCTGTATATGGTAGCAACAAACTCTGTGAGGTTGAATAGAAATACGGTAATCAGGTAGGCAATAAAGCTATTGGACAGGTTTTCTAAACCAAACAATACCGAGATGGACCACCAAAAGGCCACGCTGTTCATCAGCAAAAGCGAAAATTGCGACAACAGCGCCTGTGTACAATGCCACCGCACAAAATAGGTTCCTTTTCGGTTGCCCAGATAAAATGCGAAAGTAGCAATCAAGTTGATGATGGGAAACGGTAAACCGGCAATCACCGCTATCAACGACATCAGGTAACTGTTCGAGGCCTTTTCGGATTCGTACTCGTTGGGTGAATAATAAAAGTGGGTTATTGTATTCATAATGCTTTAAAAATATTCCAAATCCAATTGGCCAGTACAAGAATAATGAGCGGAACGGCTACTTTCTTCTGTTCGAGGGTGGCTTCCGACTTTTTATAAAACCGATATAAAGAGTCCTTTTTTAAAACCACATCAAACAGCAGCCAGAGGGGGACGATCACCAAAATAATCCCCAGCAAAAAGCCTATCGGATTCCAATACAAAGCATCGGCAATATTTCCGTGCAACAACGAAATCGCCGATCGAGTAGAACCGCAGGATGGACAAGGAATATGGGTGACTTCTTTGAAAATGCAAATACCTAATCCGTCGGGGTCAGTTTCCGCACCCGACCGGTAATTAAAGAACAGCCAGCTGTATCCAACCAGACAGGCAATAGCTAATAAAATGTATAACTTATTCCTGCTCAATTAATTTAATATAGTACCAATTGAAGTTTTGCCAGGTTTTTCTCGCGGGTAGCCTCCATGATTAAAAACCAATCGACGATGTACCAAATTCCTAGTCCGCCGCAGGTTAACAATTTCCCAACACCTAAACCGGTATCACCAATTAAAAACCTGTCGACACCCAGGCTGCCCGCCAGAATGGATACGATTAATATGGTAGTCGGGTCTTTAAATTGCAGGGTTTGCAATATTCCCCACTTGGATTCGTCCATCGCAAGCAGGCGCTCTCTGATTTGACTTAGATGATGACCTTCAAAAAATTTACTGTTCATCATTATAAACATGTCTACTTTTTGTGCTTCCATTTATTGTTGATTTAAATGATTCCACTTATGTGGATTTTTCTGGTTAAAAAAATTCAACATCAATATTACAATTTTTTAATAAACGATTGAAGGTGAAGTTAATTTTTTCTGGAAATGGATCAGAGTTCAGGATATTAGCAGATGCTGCCTGTTTGTTGTTATTGATTATCCTGTTACACACGAATTACCTGCCAGCCAGCCTGTTGAGTAAGCAATTTGTAAATTATAACCACCTGTTTCGGCATCCAGATCGATCATCTCGCCGGCAAAGAAAAGTCCTTTGACAAGTTTAGATTCCATTGTTTTTGGGGAAATCTCGTCCGTGGCAACGCCACCAGCGGTAATAATGGCCTCTTTGAACGAACGGTGATGTGAGATTTTAAACCGGAAGTTTTTAAGCAGATGAAGGATTTGTTTTCGCTCTTTGGCCGAAACCTGATGACATTCTTTTTCAGGATCGATTTCGAGCAATTCAATAAAAACGGGAACCATGCTGGCGGGCAGCCAAAACTGGAAAATATTGCCCAGTTTTTTCTTGCCATGTTCATTCAAATCGCGGATAAGCCGGTTATCGAGCTTTTGATCATCCAGTGCCGGTTTCAGGTCGATGGTAACTTCAACCTGGTTTTTTTTGTGCAATTCTTCCACCACAATCCGGCTAAGCGTCAGGATGATGGGACCGGAAAGGCCAAAGTGGGTGAAGATCATCTCACCAAAATCCTCTCCCATTTTTTTTCCGTTTGACCAAACCACTGCCTGCACGTTTTTCAGGTTGAGCCCCTGGAGTTTTTGAGCGATGCTTCCTTCCGTCTCCAACGGAACCAGGGCCGGCATTACCCGGTTTATGGTATGCCCAGCTGTTCTGGCAAGTTCGTAGCCTTCGCCATTCGATCCGGTAGCCGGATAGGATTTGCCGCCTGTTGCCAGGATGATATTACGGGTATAAAACAGTTCGCCGTTGGCGCGAAGTCCCTGGATTATCTGGTCTTCAACAATGAGTTTTTCCACCCGGTATCCACAACGGATTTCTACTTTTAACTCTTTGACCCATGAAAGTAATCCCTGAAGCACATCGGCGGAACTGTTGCTGGCAGGAAAATAGCGACCTCCTCTTTCCAGTGTCGATTCAACGCCATATCGCTGTAACAACCCGATGATATCGCGTGAAAAAAAATTTGAAAAGGCATTTCGCAGAAAGCGGCCGTTTGGAAACACATGCGTAATAAACTCGCCAATGGGTGCGTCGTTGGTGATGTTGCACCGGCCTTTGCCTGTGATCAGCAATTTACGTCCTTCCTGTCGCATTTTTTCCAACAAAAGGACTCTACAACCCCGTTCTGCTGCCCGGCCAGCCGCCAGCAATCCGGCCGGACCGGCACCCACCACTATGACATCGTAATTGTTCATGTGGGGCAAAGGTAGGATTTAGTGGTGAATGTTTCGTGTGCCAACTTTGCTGGTTGATTAATGGGAAAAAGTCACACGTTGCGCTATGGCAAAACGGGCGCCAGCGCTGAGGGTCAGTATTTGCCGGATTGTCAGATTTTCAAAAACAAAAAGACATGATCCGACTACTACTTTTGCAGAAGGGGGGGGTCAGCTTAGTCCGGAATATCCAAAGGAATAATAAAACCTGACAAACAGCTCCATTAATTCTTAACCCCCAATGTAAAACCAATAAAAATAATTACCTACATTTACCCCACAAAACACCCGGTTATCCATTTAAAATGAAAACCAGAAATTGATTTAACTGATTTTAAACGATTTAAAATGAGTAGGTTATTATGTACAAAGAGGTTAAAATAAAGGTATTAAATAGATCACTGCCAGAGCTGGGTTTATATTCTCGTTGGCAGTAATGCTGTGAGACACTCTAAAAATAAATAAACAATAATATGAAGAAAGCATTTTTGGTTATAATCATTTCGAGTTTGATAAGTGTTTCTTTTGCCCAAAAAATTAAACAATCTTTTGTATCAACTGACATTGACAATTTTTGGATTGCGTACGATGAAATTATTTCAACAAAAGACAGTATTAAACAATACAGTCTTTTAAAAGAACTTTATCTTAACAAAGGGACACAAGGTTTAAAAAGCTTAATTGAAGTTCGTAATTATACAGACAAGGATTTTGTTGACGCTATTAATAAATATCCTAAATTTTGGAATTCAATAAGACTTAATACTTTAAACGCCAAAAGTCTGTACCCGGAAATTAATTCTAATATTCAAAAACTTAAAAAAGCATATCCTGAATTAAAACCTTCGACAATATATTTTACAATTGGCGCTTTTAGAACCGGTGGAACAACTCATGGATATAAGGTTTTAATTGGAAGTGAAGTTTCATTAGCAGACAAAACCACCATAATTGACGAACTTCCGATTTGGCGACAACCATTTTACAAGACACAAAACCCTATTAATGAAATTGCCTTATTGTGTACTCACGAATACATACACACACAACAGAAAGAAATAGTTCATAATTTGATTTCTATGTGTTTATATGAAGGAGTTGCAGAATTTATATCTTGCAAAGTGACAGATAAAAAATCTGATGCCCCGGCAATTGAATTTGGGAAAGCGAATCAAAAAATAGTTATTGACAAATTTGTTTCCGATTTATTTATAATGACCAATAACTATAGTTGGCTGTGGGGAGAAAATCTAAATGATTTAAAAGTTAGGGATTTAGGTTATTACATTGGTTATGAAATTTGCGAACGCTATTACAACCTTTCTAAAGACAAAACAAAAGCAATTAAAGAACTTATTGAACTTGACTACACGAATGAAAAGGAAATTGAACGTATTGTGAATATTACAAAACTATTACCTAAAACGTTAGAAGAATTAAATTACGATTACGAAAAACAGCGACCAACTGTAATACAAATGACACCATTTGAGAATGGTAGTCAAGTTGTAAAATCAGGGCTTACGAAAATTACAATCATATTTTCAGAGCCATTGGTAACATATATTACAGGCGTTGACTTTGGACCACTTGGACAAGAATATTTCCCAAAGATTAAACCCGAAAGAGTATTTGGCGAAGATGGGAAATCGTGGACATTTGAAGCAGATTTAAAACCAAATCAACATTATCAAATTTTGATTTCTAACAATTTTAGAAAAGAAAATGGAGTAAGACTTAAACCTTATTTAATTGACTTTAAAACAGCAGATTAAAAAACACTACTGCCAACATCATATAAATTTTATTGGGGCGGAATTGCGGATTTTAAAGTGCTTGCTTCTAATTTAGCTCTTATCGTCTCGACAAGCGATCGCTTCGTAATCCCCAACAAATTTTATATGTAACGTTAGTAGCAATAACCGAACAATCCACCAAGACAAATTATTACATATGATAAAAACAATTTTATTCGCAATCCTTCTCGTCCCGACAATTGGCATCGGGCAGATGATCAACAAAACCAACCTCGACAGCCTTCTAAAAAAAGCTGAACAGACGCACTCCGAAGCGGTAATCATCTATCAGGACAATAAACTCGTCACCGAAAAATATTTTGGAATTGGACACCGTGATAGTACAATTGAAAGTATGTCTTGCACAAAAAGCGTAGTTGGACTTGCTGTTGCCTGTATGCTTGCTGATGGTTTAATTGACAGTTTAGATATTCCGGTATATAAATACTATCCTGAGTGGCGACAAGGACAAAAACAAAATATTACGATCAGACACCTGGTCAATATGACATCCGGAATACAAAATAACCCAAATGCAGGAATTGAAATTTATCCAAGTCCAAATTTCGTTCAATTAGCTCTTGCTGCCGAACTTTCCGACAAGCCTGGCGAAGTATGGAGTTATAACAACAAGGCTTTAAACCTGATGGCCGGGGTTATTCAACAAATTACAAAAAAGCGCATGGACCTCTATATTGGTGAACGACTATTTAAACCTTTAGACATAACTGATTTTTATTGGACCTTCGACGATGCCGGTAATCCGCATGTAATGTCAGGTTGCCAGGTTAAACCAATTGATTTTGCCAAAATAGGGCTGCTATTATTAAACAAAGGAATGTACAACAACAAAATAGTGATCCCTGAAAAATTTATTGCCGGGGTTACCACTTCCTGCAAACAATATAAAGGTTATGGAATGTTATGGTGGCTTGATTACGAGCAAACAATTTCAATTGTTGACGATGAAATTATAGATGAATTAACCAAAGCGAGCGTCCCAAATGACTTCATTGAGAAAGTGAAACAGATGAAGGGAACATATAATTCCAGCGATGAATATTTAGCCAAAATAAGAGCAGTATTTGGTGAAAATCCCTGGCAATACATAAATGAAACGCTTCCTAAAAACCTGCAACTGCGTAAAAAAGAGTTTCGTGGTAACATGTCATATCGTGCCGATGGGTATTTAGGAAATTATATTGTTGTCGACCCCGGGACAAAGATTGTAGCAATAAGAATGATTAGTGGAGAAAGCTACAAAAGAGAAAATGACAATTTTAGGGAGTTTAATAAAATGGTTCTAAGCCTGACAACAGATTGAAAATGAGAATTCCTGATTCAAAGACTGATCAAGAGCTACTTACCCTGAAAGCAAAACAAAGAGAAGAGATCATAGCCTCTCAAAAAGAAATTGGGGAAGGGTTGTTTATTGAGCATGATGAGCTGAATAAAGAAATTTCGACATGGCTAAACGCAAAATAGGTTGGTCACATCGGGCAAGGATCAAGTTGTATGATATTTTAAAATTCTACAATAACAAGGAATCAAAGTAATTCTTATTCAGGCAAACTCTATTGAAGGCTCACAAAAAAAATCGTTGCCGCAAAGCAGAGAGATAAAGAAACTGAAATAAGAATGACAGAAAAATAAAAATTACGCCGGCAATACAATCCATCACCACCCAATCAAAACAAACCCGACAAACAATTCCATAAATTCTTAATCCCCAATGTAAAACCAATTAAAATAATTACCTACATTTACCCCACCAAACACCCGATGATCCATATACAATGAAAACTAGGAACTGATTTAACTAATTATAAACGGTTGAAAATGGGTAGGTTATTATATATAAAGAGATTAAAATAAAGGTATTAAATAGATCACTGCTAGAGTTGGGTTTATACGCTCATTAGCGGTAATTAAATAAACTTAAACACATGATTGAATTTGAGCTTCCTGATTTTAGTGAAATAACGATTGATGGGTTAAGAATGCTTAACGAAAAACAAGTTAAGCAAAATGGAATTTGGAGGGTACATAAAAATGACCCTGATAATATTTTCCCAAGTGACCCGCATGCGGATAGAGTTGATGGACCAGAAAAACTAAACCTCTATAACGGCAATGTATATTCAAGTATAAATATGAATTTTCTTTATACTATGCCTAAAAAGGCGATGAAATATATTTATAATCAACTTATTAATTGTAAAGAGGATGAAATTAAAAATAAACTAATTTTAAATAAAAATTCGATTACATATTTATAAACTTACTTATGAAAAATATTGATATAATAAGAGAGCTCGAAACTGAGATATATCAAATCCGTTCCAATTTGATGATAAAAGGAATGGAATTAGATATTGCAAAGCAAAATTTCACTCAGGAAAAAGTTGCGAAAATTGAAACATTAACCACTGAAGTTCAAGAATTAAGAAAACAACTTTCTGAATTAAATGCTCAACTTCAAAAATTAAAATTTGCATATTATGTTTCATATGAGGTGAAATTGCTAAATCCGTGGACTAATCAAATGGACAGAGAAATTTATCATGAAACAATTTTATTAGATAAAAATTTAAATATTGATTTGCCTCAAGGTGGAGAATGGAATCTGTATGATTCAGATATAAACAAATTACTTTTAGACACTTTGCTATATTTAAAACATAAATACGATGAAGTGACTTTGCTAAGAATTAAAAGAATAAAAAACATTTGAAATGAACTTAACTTTGTCAGATTTCTTCTTTAACACACCTATTTACACAAAGATTACTGTAACTGCAGAAGATACAGAATTTTTAAGACAAATCTTTGGAGAAAAAAGTATTGACTTCGATGGTTTCAATCCATTTACAAAGCTTGAGTCAACATTTAGAGTTATTACAAATTTATTGCCTAGAGACGATATTTATTTAGAGAGTGGTGGTTTTGCAAGCTTACAGATTAAATGTAAACGTTCAGATGATATATTTAGATTTTATATTTTATGGAGTCCTGCAAGCAATACACTGACAAAAATCGGGCAATATCCATCTGTTGCTGACTTTCATATTTCAGAAATAAAACAATATTCCAAACTTTTACCTAATGAAAAATTAAAAGAATTTACTCACGCTATTGGATTGGCTGCAAATGGTGTAGGCATTGGCTCGTTTGTTTACTTAAGACGAATATTTGAACATTTAATCAGTGAGGCATATGGATTAGCTTTAGAAGAAAAATCAATAACAGAAAGTGATTTTCAAAAAGCAAGGATGGATGAAAAAATTGACCTTTTGCAAAACTATTTACCCAAATTTCTTGTGGAAAACAAATCTATGTATTCAATTATTAGCCTTGGGATACATGAATTGGATGAAAAAACTTGTCTGGCTCATTTTGACACTTTAAGAGTAGCAATTGAAATAATTTTAGACGAAAAATTGGATGAACTTAGAAAGCAAGAAAAAATCAAAGCTGCTAAGAAAAAACTGGAAGTTCTAAAAGGTGAAATTAAAAAATAACTACCGCTAATAATGTATATACAAAATAGGCGAAATAGTAGTAAATTCAACGGCTGTAGCCCGCTTCTAAATTGTAACGGTTTGATAGGTTTGAAGCCCGCAATCGCCTACTTTGCATATACTAAACGTTACCAGCAATCCGACAAATACCAAAGACATTGACTTATGAAGCAAACGGTAAATTTGGTAAAGTATTGATTGTTAATGATTATTTAAGTTGTAAATTAACCGTTAGTCAGAAGCGTAAAGACCGACATTACTCAAATATAAGAGACGACTAAGAACTCAATATTTTAAAAAATGAGACAACAATTACTTGACCTAATTAATAACACAATTCTTTTCAAATACGAGTTGCCGAATGAGATTGCAAAGATTGAACGAACAATTTTCTCAAACTTAAATGACAGGTGTTACGAAACGACAAACAAGAATGACCTTGCGGAAATTATTTACAACTCAATTATTGAATATTCTTTCAACGAATTTGAAATAGATGAAAGAGAATACCAAGATCTCCATACAATTGCTTTTCAAGACAGAATAAGATTTGACGAAAATGATTCAGACGAAACTCAATTGAAGTATGGTTTTTTTGGTGAAGTTATTTTGTATGCAATTCTGAAAATAATTTTTGGCGTTGATGCTTTGATTGCAAGAGGCGTATTGTATAATCCATTGGAGAATTCTGAATCCAAAGGTTATGATGCTTATCACTTAATTGAAAGAGATTCCAAAATTCAATTGTGGATTGGAGAAGCTAAATTTCATCAGAGTTACACACAGGCAGTTAATGATGTTTTGGGGAAAATTAAAACATCACTTTCAGATGACTACCTTAGAACAAATCTTCTTACACTACGAAAAAATAAAGACCGTTTAAATATTCAAGGCTCTACACTTGAATCAGTATTGAATGAATGGGACAAGAATCCAAACATTGTTATCACCGATGAACTTAAAAAGCATCATATTGAATTAGTGTATCCAATAATAATTTTGTTCCAACAAAACAAAGGTGGTTATGATGCAAGCATTAAGGCAATTCCAGAATATATCAAAGAAAAACACAAGGTTGAAAAATACGACTTATCAATTCCTTGCTCTTTGTATTTCGTTTTCATCCCTGTAGAAAATGTAAAAGCAATTAAAACAGAAGTATTATCATGGATAAAATTAAAGAAGCCACTTTTGTCATAGTCGGCATCAATCAATATCGCAACGGTGAAATCAAAGATTACGATTTGATTAAAACTGTTTGCACCTTCTTTGATAAAATCAAGGATGAAGATATTTCTGAATCAGACCTGAGATTTTTGAAATACATTGCGAATACGGTTGGTATCCCCCACTTTTATCAGTTGTTGGATAAGTTTGACAATGATATTAGCATTTCAGATATTGACTTGAATACCTTGTCAGCAATCATTTATGAAAGCACTTTGAATCTTGATGCAAAGAATCAGGTTCACAAATACCAAAAACAGATTTTAGAAAAATTCAATTCCGACAAACTCAATAGATATTTCCTTTCAGCAAGCACTTCATTTGGCAAGACACACATTGTGTTTGACATCATTCGTAAAATGGAATATCAAAATATTGTTTTGATTTTTCCCACCGTTGCTTTGCTTTCAGAAAATCTTGAACGACTAACAGCAAATGAAAATTATCAATATTTTTTAGACAACTATTCTATTCACACACTGAGTGAAGTTGCGGAACTTGGCGACAATAATTTGTTCATCTATACGCCTGAAAGATTTCTTTCTTTCATGGAGAAAGGAACAAGCCAAATTGATTTTGATTTTGCATTCATTGATGAAGTTTACAAAATGGACAATGAATATATCATTGATGAAGAAGTAAGAGAAAACGAAAGGGATGTTGCGTATCGCTTAGCAGTTTTTGAATCGTTGAAACCTCATGTTGATACTTTGTTGGCTGGACCTTACATTGACTTTTCAAAACAAACCGACCAGAATTATAATGGCTCATTTGACCGCTTCTTATCCGAGTATGAAATTGAGTTGCTTGACTACAACAACTATGAAATTGTAAACAAGTCATACAAGGACATTCAGAGTGGAAGGGAACATACTATTGATGAAGAATTAAGTTTAAGTTTTGACAGTAGTAGTGGCAATAAAACAAAGCGATTAATCCAAACCGTTCAGTCAATAATTTCTATTGAACAAAATACAATCGTATATTGCTATTCTACCGCAAAGGTTGAATTCTATGCTAAGAAATTAATTGAATCAGAAATTTTGAACAATCACGACAACTCACAATACTCTGATTTTATTTCTCATGTTACTGAGAACTTTAACAGTGAATGGACTTTAATTGAAGCGTTGAAAAAGGGAATAGGAATTCATCACGGATTAGTTCCAAAGTATCTCCAAAAGGAAATAGTTTCACTATTCAATAAAAAACAACTTAAAGTTTTAATCTCAACAACTACAATTACAGAAGGTGTAAATACTTCTGCGAAAAACTTAATTGTACTTCACAGCAAGAAAGGTGAAAAGCAATTAAAAAAGTTTGATGCAAAAAATATTGCAGGTAGAGCTGGAAGGTTTATGCACCATTATAGCGGAAGGGTAATTACATTAGATAGAAATTTTATGACTGCAATTAATGCAGTAGCCGAAGGAATCAAACATAAGAACTACGACTTAGAAGCACCGAAAGATGAAATTGATTTGTTCTACACAAAGGATGAATTTCTTAAGCCAGCAGATAGACAACGGGTACTAAACATAAATGCAATGCAGAGTGAAAGAGGAATTCCTGACTTTGTTTTTTCACTCTACAAAGTTGTTAGCCGTTTGCATAAGATTGAAATCTATGACCAAATTCAAACTCTTTCTAGTGTAGAAATAAGTTTAATCAAAGCACTTATCAGGCAAATTAATTTTAGGTTGAGAATTGACAGAGATGGTTTCCAAGTTGTGTTGAATGTTCTTGAACCAATTATCTTGAATCAGAATCTAAAATTTCTAATTGAGACGAAAGACAGAAACGGCAGGTATTCTATACTAACTCACTTAGTTCAGAATTATCTTGAAGAAGGATTTATGGGTTCTGTCCGATTCAAAATGGAAGAACGAGAAATGGGAGTTGACCAAGCAATTCGGGAAACTTCAAAGTTTGTTTACAACACTCTAAAATATCAGGTTGTGAAATATATTGGGGTTTTTAATGTAATGTATAAACTCTCACAATCAAAAAGAACCGGTGAACGATTTGAAGATGTTAGTGGTATTGACAGATTGCTTACCAAACTTGAATACAATGCTTTGACATCATCAGGGAGAATCGCAAGTGATTACGGAGTTCCTTCTTCTATAGTTGACTACTATGAGAGTAATGACAATGCAGAAGGCATTAAATCTCAGTTTGACAGTTATGAAAAAAGCATTTTTGATAGAGTGGAAAAAATAATTAAACGCAATACTTTATAATACCTTAACAACATTTCAATAAATCACAATGACAGAAGAAATAAAAAAAACATTAAATGAAATTATAGCTGGTGGCCTTTCCAAAATATTTGAGAAATTAAAAGAGGATGGATTGATTTTTCGTTGCAACTTTTCGCAAATATCAAAACACCTCCTTAAAGAGTTTTTACCTGTTAATCCATTTTTAGTTGATTTTGAAACACTTGCCAAGACATATCTTGAACATATTGAATTTGCTAAACAAGAAGAAAAAGAATCGGAGCACGAATTAATCAAAAGTTTCAGAGAAGAAAGAAGAAATGAAATTTCAACTGTAGTCAAAAACGAATCGGAATTTCATAAGTATATCTGCAAAACATACTTTGATTTAATTAAAGAACCAAAAGAAGAATTGCTGGATGCCTTCGTAAAATCAAGCGAAGACATAAAGGAAATCGATGAAACCTTAGCTGACATCCAAAAGAAAATGGATGAGATTTATAAGAATAATGATTCAGCTGAAATACAGGAGAAGATGCCAATTCTTCATTACTACCAAGAACACAATGAAAAAGCCAAAGAGGAAATCCTTATTTTTATTAAAAATGAAATCAAAGATTACGCACTAAGTAACTGTTACGACAATTCGCTATTAAGTGGTTTAATGATGCGCACTCCATATAGCTATAAATGGAACCCAAAATCATACAAACCAAGATATCCTAATGATTTAGAAAATAAATTTGGCGAATTGCCTTATCCTGCTTTTGTTGACCTTTGCAAACAATACAGAGAAGACAAACTTGCTTTTTATAATTTCCTGGCAAAGCATATTGCAGATAACGAAATAGTTTTTTCCACCAACGAATTGGTTAAACATCATCATATTCTTGATTCAAGAAAGGAAATCATTTATGAGACCCTAAAAATTTATCAGCACGGAGCAAAAATCATGTTCGCCGTTGCCGTGCCATCAATAATTGAAGGAATTCTTCATGATTTATGTTTATTAGTTGGAGAAAAGGAAAATGATTTATTGAAAGAAGGCTTTCAATATAAATTAGATAAGCTTCAAAGTCATTTTGGTTTGGAATTATACTATGAATATTATTCATTTCGCTTCCGTTTATTCAGAAACAAAGTATCTCATGGCAGATTAACTAAAGTTGATGTTGACCAATTAGCTGACTTATTACTATTAGATTTACACCAAGTCTTTAAATTGGTTCAATCTGACAAACTAAACCTAAATCACAAGCGATTTGTCATTGATGAATTAAACAAAAATCTTTCTAAGCCCGACTTTAAGTATCTAATGCAATACCTGTTATTTGATAAAACAGAAATCCCTCCTTTTTATAACCTCGATAAACAAATTGAAGAAGTTGAAAAACTAATTGTTGAAAATGAATTTTGGAATTTTTTGGAAACTGAAATGGACAAAGGTGGGGACCCTGTAAAACATGGAATTTATATGGTTGTAAAAGTAATTAGTAGCAGAAAACCATTTGACAAACGTTGCACGAAAATTTTTAAAAAAGCAAGAATAGAAAAAGCTGACAAAGAAATAGCAAACCACTATCTTAAATATTTGACAAGAGATTTTTAATGAAACGATACGATAATTATAAATCCACTAACATTTATTGGATAGGCGATTTTCTTGAGTATAAGACAATGGTCATGCACGATAGAAAAGAACCCCCGCTGGCGCAAGTTTGCAACTTGTGCCTTTCCTTCAGCCAAGTTCAATTAAGCAGGGTTATCTACTTAGACATAATGTCCAAGTTAATGCTCTTGTTAGTGCTTTATGTAATGAACTTGGACAAATAACATAACCGTTATTTCCCTCACCCCGTAACCAATTACCCCCCGTTGCTCATTTCTACCATCGCCACAAAAGCAGTCTTATCATGGGCGGTTTTTTGTCCCCGGTAGAGACCCTTTTCTGATGTATTGCGCTGAATAACCAGGTGCTCACCCAGGGTACACTCGCTAAAATAGGCCATTTGAACAAAGGTCGGGTTCAGTTTCCCGTTGTCCTGGTGCATGGCATCGGTAAGCCAATCAAAATATTTCCGGGCGTTGGTATGGCCGTTCATGTCCATATCAGAATATTTGGGAATTACCTCAAACAAGGTCTCATAGTCGGTGTTTCTGCTCAATGTCGGGATATCACGTGTAACAGCTTGTCGATCCGTGGTATATAATTCAACATCCACATACTTTTCAATCTGCTGGGGCCGCCGTGAGGTCAGGTCGATGATAAACCATTCTGAAGTGGCCCGGCAAAGGACTTCACCTTCCGGGGTAGTCACAATAAAATCGCGATAAGCGGCAAGTCCTTTTACCACCCGCGGCCAGGTTTCTACCACCACCTGGTCGCACCATTCAGGCATCCGGATTAACTCCAGGTTGATCCTGAACAGTACCCACGAGGCATTGTAAACACTTGTTTGTGTGAATCCAAAACCCAGGTGTTCGGCATGGTAAGTGGCTGCACGCTGCAACATGATATTGAGCCCGGTCAGGGTTAGTTTTCCATCCAGGCTGATGTCGTCCCAGTTAACAGCATATTGTTCTTTCCAGATTTTTTTCACTTTTTTTCGGCAAAGGTAACAGATGTCGGCATGCAATAAACAGGATATCCATCCTGGGTTCTGCTGCCCCTCGCACCAGGTGATTGTGGTGCCGAACCAAATTTTATCTAATTTAGTCATATCAAATGATGCTACATGGTTAGGTGCTTGCACTGTTTTTTTCTCTTTATTATAATAATGACGCTGGTTTCGTGTGAAAACATAATCGAAACCCGACAAGCCGATCATGCACCTAAAAAAGAAAAACGCCAAGCGCACAAGGTCCTGAACACGATTCTTGAGAAGAAAAAACTAAGGGCTGTTACCAATTATGGTTCTGTCAGCTATTTTATTTACAGGGGAGAACCGATGGGATATCAGTATGAATTGTTAAAAAACCTGTGTGGTTATCTGGATGTGGAGCTTGAGTTGATTATTGAAAGTGACCTCAATAAAAGCATCGGGATGCTAAACGACCGGGAGGTGGATTTAATTGCCATGGGTCTGACCATAAACAATAAACGCAAGGAACTGGTTTTGTTTACCGACCCCATTATGATCACCCGGCAGGTATTGGTTCAGCGTAAACCAGAAGGATGGCAACACATGGCTACTGCCGAAGAAATAGAATCCCGGTTATTGAGGTCGACGTTCGACTTGTCAGAAAAAAAAATCTATGTACAGGAGGGCACTGTTTTTAAGGAACAATTAGAGAAACTTGCCGACGACATGGCCGGTTACATTCAGGTGGTTAGCGATCCGCGCGAAGTGGAGGAGCTGATTGCCGCGGTGGCTTCAGGCGAAATAGAGTATACCATTGCTGATGAGCATGTTGCCATTGTTAACGCGAGGTATTACCCAAACCTGGATGTGGGTACCCAGGTTAGTTTTCAGCAAAAAATAGGTTGGGCAGTTAAAAAAAATCAGACAGCCCTTGTCGATACCATCAATGCCTGGCTGCACAGCTTTAACTCGGGGCTGATGTCCAGGTTGTTAATTAACAAGTATTTTAAGAATAGCCGTTCGTGGCGCATTTCGCGAAGTCATTACAACTCCTATAGCGGGAAGCAGCTGTCGCCTTACGATTCACTTATCAGACAAGGAGCCGCCAGGTTGGGTTGGGACTGGCGGCTGTTGGCTTCGCTGATTTATCAGGAATCGGAGTTTAAACCCGATGTTAAATCCTGGGCCGGAGCTTTTGGCCTGATGCAACTGATGCCTGCCGTACTCGAAGCCTATGGCTTGGATAGCACCGCTACCCCGGCCATGCAAATTGATGCAGGAGTGCGTTATTTGAGCAGCATGGAAAAACAACTGCCACCGGAAATCACCGATTCGTTACAGCGGGTTTTGTTTACCATGGCTGCTTACAACAGTGGACTGGGCCATGTGCTGGATGCACGTCGGTTGGCCAAAAAACAGGGCTTCAATCCAAATGCATGGGTCGACAATACTGATTTGTGTATGCTAAAGTTGTCGGATGCAAATTATTACCGCGACCCGGTGGTTTATTATGGCTATGTGAGGGGAGAGGAAACCTATGCGTTTGTTCACGAGATTGTTGACCGCTATGGTCATTATGTAAATTTAATTGGGAAAAACCAATTGAACGAATAGGTGTTTTCTGACAAAAAATGTGTTAGCAGGAACTGGGAGTCAGATTATTTATACACTTATAGGTTTTTATATTGGATTTATGACCCCTATCCCCTGCCTTTCCCCAAAGGGGAAAGGTGATAATTTATTCTAATTTGAACCATTAAACCTTAATAAAATACACTTATAAGATTAATATACAATGTTTTATCACTCCTCCCCTTTGGGGAGGAGCGGGGAGGAGGGGTTATAAACCAGCAAATTATTAATATACTTATAGGTTTTTATGACCCCTTTCCCCTCCCGAAAGGGTTCGCCCCGAACGCTTTCGGGGCCAAAAGGGAAAGGTGATAATTTATTCTAATTTGAACCATTAAACCTTAATAAAATATACTTATAAGATTAATATACAATGTTTTATCACTCCTTACCTTTGGTGATCCCTATTGCCATCGGGAGGGAGGAGGGGTTATAAACCAGCAAATTATTAATATACTTATAGGTTTTTATGACCCCTTTCCACTGCCGAATTCCGAACGTTTTCGGGATCGGGATTCCCCACAAGGGAAAGGTGATAATTTATTCTAATTTGAATCATTAAACCTTAATAAAGTACACTTATAAGCTTAATATACAATGATTTATCACTCCTCCCCTTTGGGGTATCCCGATAGCCATCGGGAGGGAGGAGGGGTTATAAACCAGCATATTTTTTTTGAATGAGTATCCGCTTCTGTACCAAATCGATAAAAACAATGCAAAAAATTTACAAATTCCTCCAAAGCGTTAATTTGACTCATTCCACAGCTCTAATTTCAGGGCGATCTCTCCTCTCTTCATGAAAAGAAGGGGCGGGGGTGAGTTGAGTGAATTCAGAATCAAATAATTAGGTATTATAACGGATACCCGGATTTACTTCTTATTCGACGTGTCTTCACTTTTTTCGTGATCATCACTGCCTATGCCATCTTTAAACTCCTTTATTCCTTTGCCTATTCCGCGCATGAGTTCAGGAATTTTCTTCCCTCCAAATAACAACAGGATAACAACAACAATAATAATAATTTCAGGGGTTCCAATCCACCCTGAAAACTGAACTAAGGCATTGGCTGCAAGTATGTTCATGATTTATTTTTTTACAAAAGTTGCAACAAAGATAAACAAAAACAACCTCTTCCTCCTTTTTGTTGTCATTTCATTACTTTTGTATCACCTTTAACTATAACCATGAAAAAGCGCCGTCTGTTTTTGTCTCTGACAATCCTGCTTTCCTTGCAAACTTTGTTTGCACAAAATCAACAACCCGATTATCGAAAGTTGCATTATCTCTCCAAAGAGGAGATGGAGTTAAAGGTTGATTTTTCGAAAGATTTTATTGCAACCGATCCTCCTGAAGGAACCATTTACAACGTGGCGGAGTTCGATCAGATGCAGGCCGTGTTGGTACGCTATCCATTTGGAGTGCCTGTTGAATTAATCCGCGAGATGGCGGAAAATACTACTGTCACAACCATTGTAGCCAATGCCAGCCAACAACAGACGGTCATTAATACCTACACCAGTAACAATGTGAATCTGAGTAATTGTAACTTTTTATTGGCTCCTACCGACAGCTATTGGGTACGCGATTATGGTCCCTGGTTTGTTTTTGATGGCAACAAACAGCCTGGTATTGTCGATTTTCCATACAATCGTCCACGCCCAAACGACAACAACATCCCGGCCAAAGTAGCTGCTGAGCTTGAAATAAACCTTTTCGGGATGAACCTGATCCACACAGGTGGAAACTACATGTGCGACGGGTTGGGGATGGCTTCAAGCACTGATCTTGTATTGGATGAAAATCCAACCTTAACTATCACTCAGGTCAACGGGTTTGTTAACGATTACCTGGGGAACGCTCCCTATATGGTTCTGGAAGACCCGTTGGGAGAATATATTAAACACATCGACTGTTGGGGGAAATTTCTTTCACCGGGTAAAGTACTCATCGGACAGGTTCCGGAAACCGACAACCGGTATCAGGATTATGAAAACACCGCCAATTATTTTGCCAACACAACAAGTTCCTGGGGCATTCCATATGAAGTGGTCAGGGTATTTACTCCGGGCACTTTTCCCAATACGCCTTATACCAACTCCGTCATACTCAATAAAAAAGTATTGGTTCCAATCACCGGGAGCCAATGGGACGATGAGGCGTTGGCGGTTTACGAAGAAGCCATGCCGGGTTACGAAATCATCGGGATCATGTATGATGGTTGGGAAAATACCGATGCACTCCATTGTCGCGCGATTGGCGTTGCCGATATCGGTATGTTGCGCATCCATCATATCCCTTTGATGGGAGAGATGTATTATGCAGACCATTATGAGATAACTGCGGATTTGATTGCTTACAGTGGTGAACAGATTTATCAGGATTCCGTTTTTGTTTATTACCGCCAGGACGGTGGCGCTTTTGAGCAGGTGCTGATGCAACATCTGACGGGTGATACCTATACAGGAACCATTGAAAATATTAATCAGGGAGCTACCGTAGAATATTATTTATTTGCCGCTGATGAGTCGGGCCGCAGGTCGTTTTGCCCCTATATTGGAGAACCCGATCCCTTTGAGTTTCATGTGGCGGTATTGCCCGGTTTGACCTTTCATCCTGATTCAGTGTTGTTTGAAACGGAGGAGGATATGATCATGGGGTTGCCACTACAAGTGGTTAATAACTCTGTCAGTGGTATCATGATCAGCTCCATTACAGAGATGGGTGATGAATTTATGTGGTTCGTTGATCAGATGCCCTCGCTGCCTTTGTTCCTTCCATCGGGCGACAGCCTGTCGCTTTTGATTAAATGCGATATACCCGTAAAATATATTGGAACACTCATCACCGATTCTCTATTTGTGTCCACGGGATCGGGTCTGTTTGCTGTAAGGATAATGATAGACAGCGACTTGATTTCTTCATCCAATATTATGGGAATTTCACCCAAACCGATGGTGTATCCTAACCCTGCTTCCTTCAGATTAAATTTGAATTTTGAAACTACTCCGGGCGATGTGGTTCAGGTCATCCTATACAGGCTTTCGGGCGAACAGGTATTGAATCAATCATTTGTCTCCTATGATGGTCAGGCAATCAGTTTTCTACTTCCAGAGTCCCTAAAATCAGGAACCTATGTCTATCGTGTGGTATCACCCACCAATACCGTTGCCGGGAAAGTGGTCGTTATCAGGTAAAGCAGCGATTGTTCAAACCAGTACGAAAGTAAGGTAAACCGCAGCTCCTAAGGATGCCACAACAATCCAAAAGGTAATGAGTGGTGGTAGCTTGTCTTTGTCAGGATCGTAGTCGAAAGGGCTATTTGGCATTGTCGTTTTCTTTTAAGGAAGTTTATCCAATCGTTCACCTGATTTAAAGGCTACCACAAAAGCGTCAACAATTCCATTGGTACTCCTCAATTCATTTCTCCTTTCACGGGCCGCTTCGTAGTTTGAAAATGAACCGATCGTATAGATAAAGAAACCGTTGTGGGTATTTTGTTTTATTTGCGATGCAGGCAGGTTATACATGCTGCTCAGCTTATCAATGGAAATGGCATTCCCATATTTGGCCCTGATTTGTACGCGGTATTCTATTTCGGCAGTTACTACTTTTTCAATAACCGGCTTTTCGACGACTTTTTCAACCACCTCTTTCACAACAGGTTCTACAGGTGTTTCCTTTTTCGGCGGTTCCACGGGCTGACTTAAGACGGGCGGAGCCACAAAGAGCATATCAATTTCGGCAGGTTGTACAGGTTCGTTTTGAGCAGGTAGCTCGTTTTGTGTTTTTTTTGAAGATTCGATGTAATCGAATTCCTCTGATTTTGTTCGTTTATTTTGCCCGAATTTAAAGGTGATTCCAAGCGAGGAGTAATTGTATATGTCATACTTAAAACCACTCTCCCTGCCATCAAGCATATCGGAATTTAGTCCGCGGTTTGATGATTCAAGATTCAGCGCCCATTGATTCGTCAATCGAAATTTCAACCCCATGCCACCAATTAGTATTCCTTCAATGGTTCTGCCATTAATACCATTTCCATTCCCATAACCTACTTTTCTGAGCACTTTTTTTGTCGACAACTCCATCAATTCACTGTTATAGTTTGTCAGGCCTATACCGGCGACAAGATACACATCCCACAATTGATCGTCCTGATAAGGAAAAAAAATGTTTCGGATACTAATGGTAGAATTCAGATTAAACTCAATGTAATTGGCCTCGAAATACAGATTTGATGGCCTGCGTGTTCCGGCAAGTTGACCATTTAATGCCTGTGCCCTTACCCCAAAAACAGGGGATATCTGAAAGCCCAGTTGCAGGCCTCCGGCAAATCTCCATTCATTTTCATTTTTGGTAACCGGCACGTACTGATATTGTTTTATATCACCAAAAAACAAGCTGGTTCCGCCGCTGGCGTTGAACATCCAATGCCGACGAAAATCCGTAGTTGAATTGAACGACTGTGAAAAAACAGGTGTACCTGTCATGGCGAATAGGAGTGAGAGAGGTACAATAATCCGTAAAAAAGAGCTTTTTAACAGTGGCATAGCGGCAGATGATTATAATGATTAGGCCTTTCAATCTGGTAAAACAAGTACACAGCTTTTTAATGACCTAAAAATAAATAAAAACCGGGTGCTTTAATTTGCCTTATCCATTAATTATCGCCAACCAATTGTTAATATCTTCAAGTTGAACAGCCGGTATGCTCAGCTTATTTTTTTTTCGGTATCCATTCAGCGTCTGCAGGATGACTGTAGGCTTGGCCTCTTTTAGGGCTGCCGGGGAACTGAATCCGGCGGGGGCGAGATGCGGTGCCCAATCGCTGTGAATGCCGAGTATTGCAAAGTCATCGCCGGCAAATGATTTCTTCATGATTTCAGGCCGCATCTGAGGGAAAAACAACACCTCCTGAATGGAGGATTGATTGGTCATAATCATCACCAAACGGTCGATGCCAATGCCCATTCCTGATGTCGGAGGCATGCCGTATTCCATGGCACGTAAAAAGTCCTGATCGATGAACATGGCTTCGTCGTCACCTTTTTCCGCCAGTTTCATTTGATCTTCAAATCGCTGACGTTGATCGATGGGATCGTTAAGTTCGGTATAGGCATTTGCCAATTCTTTGCCATTTACCATCAATTCAAAACGCTCTGTTAATTCAGGATTGTTCCTGTGGCGTTTGCACAGCGGTGACATTTCAACAGGGTAATCCGTTATAAAGGTAGGTTGTATGAATTTCGATTCACATTTTTCACCAAAAATTTCATCAATCAGTTTACCTTTTCCCATGGAAGGATCTGTTTCAACACCAAGTTTTTTGGCCGTATCCTGCAACTCTTGTTCGTTCATCCCGCTTACGTCGATGCCGGTGAATTCTTCGATTGCTCCAAGGATAGATAAACGACGAAAAGGTACTTTAAAATCGATTACCTGTTTTCCAACCTGTACCTGAGTGGTTCCATGCAGTTCAAGTGCGATTTTCTCGATCATGCGTTCGGTCAGATCCATCATCCAGAAGTAATCCTTGTAAGCTACATAGAGTTCCATTTGTGTAAACTCAGGGTTGTGGAAACGATCCATTCCTTCGTTACGGAAGTCTTTCGCAAACTCATAAACACCTTCGAAGCCGCCAATGATCAGCCGCTTTAGATAAAGTTCGTTGGCCACGCGCAAATACAGTGGTATGTTTAAGGCGTTGTGGTGAGTCATAAACGGACGAGCAGCGGCGCCACCCGGAATGGCTTGCAAAATGGGGGTTTCTACTTCAAGGTATCCCTTGTCGTTCAGAAAATCACGCATCGACCTGATGACCCGGGCACGTTTAACGAACACGTCTTTTACCTTGTCGTTCACAATTAAATCAACATATCGCTGGCGATACCGCTGATCGGGATCGGTAAAGGCATCGTATACCACGCCCTCTTTTTCTTTTACAATAGGAAGCGGGCGCAATGACTTCGATAAGATGGTAAAAGATTTAACATGGACGGTTATCTCGCCCATTTGTGTTGTAAAAACATATCCGGTTACCCCGATGATGTCACCAATATCGAGCAACCGTTTAAACACCGTATTGTACATGGTTTTGTCGTCTCCCGGGCAAATTTCATCCCGTTTGAAATAAAGCTGGATTCGTCCCGTGGAATCCATCAATTCTACAAATGAGGCGGCACCCATGATCCGGCGGCTCATGATTCGTCCTGCCATGCATACTTCCTGAAAAAGGCTGTTGTCTTGAGGGTATTTTTTCAGTACCTCGGAAGCAAAAGCATTCACATGAATTTCTTCCGGTGGAAAGGCATTGATGTCGAGTTTATTTAGTTCTGTCAGTGCATCACGCCTGATCTGTTCCTGTTCGCTAAGTTGCATGGTGATAAAATTTTGGCAAAGATAAAAAAAGCTGCCTGTTCAAAAGAAAAGAACAGACAGCTATTCAAGGTTTAATTACAAACGACTAGAGTACCGTTATTTTTTTACGGATTACCTGATGGGTATTGGTTTTTATATCCAACACATATACTCCGTGGCTCAGGTGGCTGATGTCAAGCGTGGTACCTGAGAAGTTGTTTTTCTGCAATACAACACTTCCGGTGGATGAGTACAGGGTAAGCCTGGCATTTACAAGTCCGCTAATGTTTAATTGATCGTGAGCAGGATTGGGATAAACCGAAATCAAAGATAGAGGTGTTTCTTCCATTCCCACATAGTCAATACTATAGTTTACTTTGTATTGCTTATGAGTAAAGAGATTTTCTGCATACACATCAATCATGGCGGTACCAGGAACGGCAAAAGCCATGCTGGTAAGCATCAGCGCTCCACTGTTCATTGGAACACCTACGATCACGGGTTCTTCAACTGTTCCCTCGGGGAGTTGAACGTCATATTCATAAACGTTGGGATCAAACCCTTCGAGTGGTACACCATCGAGGGTGATTGAACTGAGGCGTGCTTCATTTGAAAATACAGTGTTCTGTAAGCCGTAGGCCGTTTGTTTCACTTCTTTTGTCGAAGCATCCTGCACAATCACTGCTATCATCAGGTCATCATATTCTTCCACATTGGTGGATGATAGGTCATAATTATATGAGAACTGAACGGGGGTGCCATTAACAAACGACGTGGAAGCTCCATTGGCATCGGGCATCATTTTCATCATGACATGGTGAAATTCCGTTTCGCCGTTCGTGGCCACATTTTGAGTGGTAACCTTTTCAATTACAATGTTAAATACTTTTAATGAGGAGGTGCTGGCGAAAGGAAGGATGTTGGTTGTGATGTTGATGTTTGATCCGGAAATGGTAAAGGTGGAAGCAATATCCAAAGTGGAGGTTAACTGAATGGCATTGTTATATGCGGTGTTAACATTTGAGACATTGGTAGCTACGTTGGCTCCGTTACAAAACAAATCAGGAACAAAACTCACTCCATAAAATGCCCTGCGTGTGCCACCTTCGGCTGTATAATAGGGATCGCCTGAACCGGGCCAGTTCATCTGATATTTTACCAGGGTGATATCATCTTCGTGCGAAGTGCACCAGGGCACAAATGAAGAATTAAAGCTTGCACACGGACCACAAGTTGAGCTTGTGAATTCTTCAAAAAGAGGCACTCTGGGTAAAACGATGGTTTGGAATTCGATGGATTTAACCAATGTGTCGTTGGTTGCATCCAGGTCGGATTGACCATTTACGCTGTTAATAAACATCTTAAGGTCATGTTGTCCCGATGGGGAAATCCACATGCCATCAAAAGAGAATTCTGCTGTTTGGAGAAAAGAAAGGTTCAGCCCTGAGAAAGTAGAATCGCGTTCAATTCCTGAATAGGAAACCCAGGTAACGTTTACCTCATCGATCACCGTGTTTCCAAGGTTCACAACCGATCCCATCACCGGAACCGGACCGGTAATTACACTGGGGACGAGTATATTGGCCAGTTTACAGTCGAATGAGGAGGGGGCAAACATCAATACATCATCAATGTACCAGTCTTGAACCGAGGCCATATTTCCGGTTAAGTAAAAACTAAACCTGAAATTTGAACTGGAAATCTGATCGCCGGTAAGCATAACACTTATTTCTTCCGGACCAATATCCTGATTTGGTGTTTCTTCCCATACAGATACCCAGGTGCTTCCGTTTGCAATGGCCAATCCAATGGTCAACCCCGACCCGGATCTTTTGTAAAAGTGTTTAAACATCAATACGGCGGTATCTACCGAAGTCATGTTGGTATAAGGTGACATCAGACGACAGGTCCCATTATAGGCAAAACCTTCAAACTTGCATTCAGGAGAAGAACCACCAGCCAATGCCGTTGAACTAATGTCCCAACCTGAAGTTAAAGGAAGTGCTGTCCATCCTGCAGGAGGCATGATACCTGAACTAAAGTCTTCGCTTAATAAGGTCTGTGCATTGAGAAACCCGGTAAGCAATAAACTTACCAGTAAAAAGTACATTTTTTTCATAGTTATTGAATTGTTAGTTAATGAAACACGTGTAAAATTAATCAAAAAATCACAAAATGGGCATTCATATCAAAAAAAGATGCGTCATTTAACAATCATATTTTCTGTAACACTAAAATGATCATTGCCGATGATCAATAAATAACGGCCAGGTTCAACATCAGTAATATAAACAGGAACTTCTAAAACGCTTTCATTTGAAGAATTATCAAGCATCCTGTAAAAGACAACCTTACCAGTTAAATCGTATATGGAAATGGTGAATTTTTTTAAATTTTTATTTTCAATGGAAATAATAAATTCGCCATTTGATGGATTTGGAAAGATTTTTATCTCCGGATTTGTGATTTCTCCAATGTTTGTACAATCCACAAAGTTAATGGTTGTTTCGCTCTCGTCCCAACAGCGGTACCCATTGGTCACCTTTAACTGAATAACCCGTTCGCCATAGCCATTGAAAAGGGTATTGGTATCCACAACGATGAAGTGAGTAACCTCTCCTGTTGACCATTGACATAAATTAAGCGGATAGCCTGAATATAGTGTAATGGACTGATCTCCACACAAAATAGTGTCTGCAAACAGGTTAATAACCGGAGAGGGAATCGCTTCGATGAAGATCGAATCCAGGGCAAAAACAGTGTCGTTTCCTGCACGAACGCGGTACCAGGCACTTAGTTCGGCAATAGCTACCGGGTTTTGCTCATCAGATTCAAAACCCTCCGGAACGGAATTCCAGTAATAAGTGAGATGGGTAATTGGTCCAAATGGTTGTGCTGTTAGCTGAAAACTGGTTCCCGAGCACATGGAGGTATCACCGGTGGCAGTTCCTGCTTTTACCTGTATGGTGGATACATCCAGTTTAACGGGAACATCGGCCCCGGGTATCAAAGGATCATTCGTTAACAAGCGCACCAGTGCTGAATAGGAACCCTTCAACATGGCATGCGTATCAAATTGTACTTCCACCTCTGCGGTATCACCCGGACTAACAATTGTGTTGACCGGATTGACAGTCAGCCATCCATCCAGACCAATTGTGTAGTCTTCAACTTCTCCCAAAGCATATTCTGTACAGGGATCCGGAGTTTCACCGTTGGTAAGAACAATACGCAATCGCGTGGTGGAACTGACTAAATTTGCCGGAGGAGAGATAATACCTCTGTAAGGCCCGACTCCAGGGCTTCCGTCAAGGGCAATTTTTTCATCAAAAGTAAATTCACCATCTTCATTCCAGTCGATCCATGCTCCACATTGATCGGATGGCCAGTTGGGATCGCCATTGGTAATAATTATCGGGTAGCTTTGGCCCAGCTTTACCAAAATGGTCAGGTCGGTAAAATCACCGTAATTTTCCTGTCCCGATCCATGGTTAAATGGCCCCATCTGCACTCTTTTGATATACTCATTAAGACCACCGCCGGATGAAGTGCAATAGGTTGGGTTATTAACTGTTTTGGTCGCAGGAAAAGGAGAAGCATCAATATGCAGGTCAAGTTGCCCGGTATTCACCAATTCAATTTTCTTAACTGACGATGAATCCACGGCCAGGCTTTCGTAAATGCTGTCGGTTAATAGAGCGATGTGTGCATCACCCCATTGGGTTGACGTTCGGGAAGCACCTGATTCTTTGTTTCCCTGATACAAAGCAGTTACTTTATAATCGTAATACCCATAATCGGGCAGCACATCCTCGAAAACAGTATCGGTGGTGGTTGAAATCAGGTTGTATCCCCGGTAAAGGTCAAAATGCAAAAAGCCCGGGCTCTGGTCATAGGACCAGCTGAGCTGACAGATACCGGTTTCGAAGTCTACCGAAGCTGTCAGGTTTTCGGGTTTAACCATCGGATTAAGCCTGTATGGTGACGTATAACTCATGGCTGTGCCCGTTCGGTTATCCGTCCATGCCGGATAAACCCAGGCATCCTGAGCCGTTATACCCAGATAATCACCAAAATAGTTATCCACAAGTCCCGGAATGGGGATGGGAGTAAAAGCAACATCGCTCACCTTGAAATCTTCCCAGGTTTCGCCTCCGTCTTCTGAATTGGCGCAATAAACTTCCAGTTCGGTGACGCTTGTATTCCGGTCGTCATAAAAGATGGCACTTAGTGCTCCATTGGACGGATCGCATACAATCCACGGAAAAAAGTGCTTTTTGCCCAGGCCACTTTCATCCTGATTTATTTTAATGGGTTCCGACCAGGTATCACCCTCATCAGATGATTTAATCATGTAAACATCCACATCATCTCCGGTATTGATTCCCGGAACGCCTATGTTTGCCCAAGTAACGTATATATTTCCCTGGTAGTATCCGTAGCTGACATCCACGGTGGCCGAAGGAAATGAATTGACTCTGATATTTTTACCTGCTTCTGTTTTGCGAATTCCTTTGATATTATCCAATATCCTGTTGGCAGGCGACCAGGTGGTACCACCGTCCAGTGATTTTGAAAAGCCGAGGGCACTCTCATCGGCAGGCCAGCTGTCGTATACCGCCCAAACGGCGTATACTTCTCCGTGGGGTCCCACGCTCAGGTTTACCCCCTGGTTGTGACTTCCGGCAAGTATGTCTGTGCTAATGGCTTTTTTGGAAGTCCAGTTAGCTCCATGATTGTGGGATACAGCGACCGCAATTTCAGTGTCCAGCAGCCCGCCATATTCAGTCCAGGCAACGTATAAGTTTCCAATATAGGGACTTATAGCGATATTGTCAATCCACAGGTGGTTTTTATCGGCCATGATTCCCGGGTTGGGACTTATAATTTTTGAGGTCCAGGTAGAACCCTGGTTTTCTGAGTAGGAAATCCCTACTCCTCCATAAAGACTAATATAGTTGATAAACCATCTGCCATCCAGTCCGATGGCTGCTGCCGGATCTCCTGAATTATCTCCTGAAACGCCCTCAATTTTTCCTTCCCAGATTTCGCCTGCATCATGAGAGTGAAAGTCATCTGCTCCGTAGATGAAACCAAGTGGGTTTTCGCTTGAATTGTTACTGTTGAGTACAGTTTCAGGATCGTTTGGGTCAACGAAAACAGAATTTTCGCTTTGCGTTGAATTAATGGTGGTGATAGGAACATCCGGTGAGTCTTCGGTTAAAACCCCGGATGCGACTATTTTTGATCCGGTGTACCTTGCCGGGATGATCCTGGTTTCAGGATTGTATGGGACAAGACCTTGTTTCGCTTTATCCAGCCAATAATTCAGGTTGTCGATTCGCGTGTCTACCGCAAGATTTTTCTCTTCTTTTGATTGTCGGCTGTTGCCAAATCCCCAGCCGATAGCCAAAGCCACCAGTAATGTGGTGCCTGTAATGAGTGATATATAATATTTTTTCATTTGCACAAAAGGGGGTAAAAATTAACTCTTTCGAATACCGGTTGCTAATATACGGACAAAATCTATATATTTTAAGTTGCAAGTAATTTATACTCATTTGTTTAAAAATGAGATTTGGTCAGTCCATGGCGATAAGTATCCATGGCGCGTTGTCGGGCAAAAGCATGGTCGACGATGGGTTTGGCGTATGTTGAAGAATTTAGTTCATGAATCCAGTGAGAGACATAGTTCTGTTTCGGATCGAATTTTTCAGCCTGAATCAAAGGGTTAAACACCCTGAAATAAGGAGCAGCATCGCAACCTGTACCTGCTGCCCATTGCCAGTTTCCATTATTCGACGATAACTCGTAATCGAAAAGCAATGAGGCAAAAAAGGCTTCTCCCCAACGCCAGTCGATGAGCAAATGCTTGCATCAATTGATTTATGCAGACAAAAAAAAGGCCGCTTCTTAAAAGCGGCCTCCTTGAATAGTTAAACCATTATTATTTACTGATAATCAGCTTCCGGCTCACCGTTGTGTGTTTGCCAACAATACTCAGTTGATAGGTGCCAGATGAGAAGTTGCTCAAATTCAACCGGTGAATACCGTTGTTTGAAACCGATACTTCGTGTTCTTCATACACTACCGCGCCATTCAGGTTCAGTAATTTAATTGAAACCTGCTGGTTTACCATGCTCTTAAGTTCCAAGTTAAAAATTCCGCTTCCGGGATTTGGATAAATGTTGACGCTGATGACTTCCCTTTCGTCGATGGAAGTACAATCTTTAAATTCAACACTTACATTTGCCGCGTTCACACAACCATTTTCGGTAGTTACCTCTACTGCTATCGCCTGAATACCATATCCATAACCGACCGTATCTACCAGGATTGTTTGGGTCGTCTGTCCATTCGACCAAAGATAGGTCGATCCTGTATTTCCGGCATCCAGCAGGATATTGCCACCTCCGCAGAATACGGTATCGGCCCCCAGATTGACTTCCGGAATACCGGCAAAATTTAATTGAATGGTATCGGTAGCCAGACATTGATTTTCGTTGGTTATCTGCACCCAAACACTGGTTAAACCGGATCCTTCAGCAACAATGGTCTGGGTTGTTTCTCCGGTTGACCAAAGGTAGGTAGCGCCTTCGTTTTCTGCATTCAGGCTATATTGATTTTCACCACACAAAACTTCGTCAGGACCTAAGTTTACCACCGGATTCGGGAATACCAAAACAGCCACTTCGGCATTATTGGTAAACAAACCATCGCTCACGGTAACATAATAAGTTGTGTTTTCTGTGGGTGAGTCTACAGGATTTTGCTCCTGTGAGGTAAACCCTTCGGGAATAGAAACCCAACTATAGGTATAAGTGCCACTGCCGCCAGAAGGAATTACATTTAACTGAACACTTTCGCCGAAACAAATTTGGGTGGGTTCAGCCGACGCCACAATGCTTAAGTTGCTAACCATCATGGTCAGGTTAACAGGGATGCCCCCTGTATTGATGTCATTGGAAAGATAGGTTATGGTTTCGGGATAGATTCCATTGGAAAGTCCTGTGGAATTGAACGTAAGCAATACATCCAATGAATCTCCAACTGGTACACTTCCAGTTTCGGGGTTTACGATCAGCCAATCTTCGTATACAATTGAATAATCTTCAACTTCTCCATATTGAGTCGATCCGGTGGCAGAGGCTTTTTCAGAGGGGCCCAACAGGCGTATCCGCATCATGGTAACTCCCTGAACTCCACCTTTTGGAGGGGTGATGGTGCCTTCAAAAGAATTAAAATTGCTGTTCGGCGATAACATGACGGGGATTTCATCATATTCCCTGTTTTGATTCCAGTCGATCCAGACGTAAACCTGATCGCCCTGGTAGCCGTTGCGATTTTCAACAACCAGTTGATAGGATTCCCCGGCACGCATACGCGTTGAGAAATCGGAGAAATTGCTATAGAAATCAGAACCCGATGTGTTATTGATCGTTCCAATTTTCACCGCACTTATGTATTCATCACCACCACCTTGTGCGTGTTCATATTCAGAGGCTGATGTTCCTGATTTAAATGGAGACAGATGAAAAGTAAGAGGAAGAACGCCTGTGTTTTTAATTTTCAGTGTACGTTCTGCCATTTCATCGGGTGCTACATTTACCGTGATTTCAAGCGGGGAAATCTCGATGGTGGACGATCCGTACTGGGTCATGGCAGAAGTAGAAGTCGACTCTGTTCCGCCATAATCTGCTGTTACCTCATAGGTGTAATAGCCATAATCAGTCAGCTGATTTTCATAGGTTGTTTCAACGGAAGTTCCAATAAGGCTACCATCACGGTAGATGTTAAAATGCTGAAAACCTGCTGACAAAACAAAATTCCAGGTCAGGTTTGCCAATCCATTGTCCTGATTTACCGTGGCTATCAATCCGGTAGGTGAGTGCACTTCGATAGTTTCAAAAACTGAAACATACGACATGGCCACTCCCGAGCGGTTATCAGTCCAAACAGGATATACTTTTCCAGCGCTTGCATGGATTCCGAGGTAATCGCCAAAATATCCACTGGCCAATCCCGGTATGGGTGTGGGTGTAAATGACACATCACTTACTTTAAAATCTTCCCATGTTTCGCCAGCGTTGGTTGAGACAGCTACCCAGGCTTCTGCCATTGAAGGATTTGTGTTCCGGTTATCATAAAAAATAGTGCTGATGATGCCGTTGGAAGCATCGCAGGTGATCCATGGCAGGTAATGTGATTTACCTTGTCCAATGGGATCCTGGTTTACCCGGATTGGCTCACCAAAGGTGAGGCCGCCATCAGTTGATTTGATCAGGTACACATCCCGGTCGCTTCCCGTGTTAACTCCGGGAATCCCCACGTTGGTCCAAACAATATAAATATTACCGCTATTGGGTCCATTACTTGCATCAACTGCCATGCTGGGGAACGAATTTACACGCATGTTTTGTGGCACAGCTGAATTGCGGATTCCTTTAATGTTATTGATAATGCGGTATGAAGGTTCCCAGGTGGCACCTCCATCCAGCGAGCGTGTAAAACCAATTGATTTTTCATCCTGTGGCCACCCGTCATAAATGGCCCATGCGGCATATACTTCGCCATTAGGCCCGGTACTCAGGTTAACTCCCTGATTGTGGCTGCCTGCATTTACACCGAGACTCAGTACGATTTTTGATTCCCAGGTTTCTCCATTATCAATGGATCGTTTAATCACTACCTGATTATTGGCTCCACCACCAAATTCAGTCCAGGAATTGTACAAATGATTTTCATAAGGACTTCCGATTTTGGCATCTATCCACATGTGGTTTTTGTCGGCCATGTCGCTCCATCCAGTGCCCGGCTTCGGTGCCACCGCGACTTTTGTCCAGGAGGTTCCCTGGTCGTCAGAGTAGGATATATCTTGTCCACTGCTGCTACCAATATATCCAACATACCAACGTCCATCGGTTCCGATACAGGTAGTCGGGTCGCCACTGTTGCTCCCGTTTGGTCCCTGTATACTGCCTCCCCAGGTTTCTCCCAAATCCATGGTGTATAAATAATCGGCGCCATAAACAGATCCTCCACCCGAAGGGGTTGAGTTGTTCGAGTTCAAAGCCACCATATTGTCGTTGGGATCGATAAAAATCGAGTTTTCACTTTGTGTGGATGATTGGCCTGTGACAGGAACATCGGGAGAATCGTCGAGGCGAACCATCCGCGATTGGATAGTGCTTCCTGTATAGATTGCTTGAGGAACCTCTGCTTCAGGGTTTAATACAGCCAGTCCTTTTGACGCCATCAGTTTCCAATAACCATTGTTGTCGACACGTGTGTTTACCTGAGCTCTTTTTTCACGTTCCGACATGTTGTTTTTACTGATGGCCCAATTCAAAGAAAATGCCCCTAGTATTATAAAAATACCAATGGCAATAAGCATAAATTTTTTCATGATAGGTTCAATTAACTGTAAATAGATTCATTGTCGCGACAAAAGTAAAGTTTAAATAATGTCATGGCTAAACAATGATCAATTTATTACCATGAAAATTGAAAAAGGTTGGATCCTTTTGATCGGATGACTGAGATTTTTAGGTATATTCTTTTACATGTGCTTCTCCGAGAGCTACACGCAAACCATTCATGGCCAAGGCTTTCATTTCATCTTCACCCGGATACACATGTACAGGACCAAACCGGTGAATATAGGAGATGATTTGGTTGACAAAATACTTATCATGGGCGATACCTCCTGTAATTAAAATGCCGTCAATTTCGCCATGCAACACGGCTACCATAGAACCTACCTCCTTGGCTACCTGATAGGCCATTCCATCATAAATAGTTTTTGCATACTGGTCTCCTTTTTCGGCACGTTGTTCTACTTCGTAAGCACTGTTTGTTCCCAAATAGGCAACTAAACCACCTTCTCCTTTTATCATTTTGAGCACCTGTTTTTCGGTATAGTTGCCACTATAGCATAACCTGACCAAATCGCCTACGGGCAAAGTCCCTGTACGTTCCGGCGAATAGGGCCCGTCTCCGTCAAGGCCCTGGTTTACATCAACTACCCTGCCTTTTTTATGCGCCCCCACGGTGATTCCACCACCCAGATGAACGACAATCAGATTTAGGTCTTCATATTTTCGCATGATGGATTTTGCATGCTGACGGGCTACGGCTTTTTGGTTGAGCGCGTGAAAAATGGATCGTCTTGGCAACAAGGGATGTCCCGATAACCGGGCCAGTTCGTCCAGTTCGTCAACAACCACCGGATTGGTAATGTAAGCTTTGGCATTGGGTAATGATTGAGCAATATCCCAGGCGATGAGCCCTCCCAGATTGCTGGCATGTTCGCCATAAGTGCAGTTTTCCAATTCATACCGCATTTTGTCGTTCACCTCAATAATTCCAGACTCGACGGGTTTCAGCAATCCACCTCTGCCCATGATGATGGAGATGCTGTTGATGTCGATGTCGGCATCTTTCAACTCCCGGATAATGAGTTCTTTTCTAAACTTAAATTGTTTGGTGATGACATCATAAGGCTCAAGTTCGTTGGAAGTGTGCCTGATGGTTTGAATAAAAAGCGGATTGGTGCCTTCGAAAACAGCAATTTTGGTACTTGTAGAACCGGGATTAATGGCAAGTATTTTGACTTCTTCCATGTGTAAGGACTCGGGTTACTAAATTATTTATTTGGCCATCAGGGCCGCCAGCGCGATTGAGTAAAGTTTTGTTTTTGTGCTGTCGCCTCGTGAAGATAAAACTGCAGGTACCCGGGCGCCCATAACAATTGCACCAAGTTCACTTTGGGCAAGTTTGGTGTTGGTTTTGTAAAACACATTGCCTGCTTCTATATTGGGGAAAACAAGGCAATCTGCATCTCCGGCTACTTTTCCTGCTATTTTCTTTATTTCGGCACTTTCTTTATCTATGGCAACATCCAATGCCAAAGGTCCATCAACAAAACCGCCCTGAATCTGCCCCCGATCGGCCATTTTAGAAATGATGGCTGCATCAGTTGTGGAAACCATTTTTAGCGAAACCTGCTCGGTGGCTCCAATAATGGCTACTTTGGGTTCCTTAATTCCCAAGGATTGGGCTACTTGTATCAGGTATTTAACAATAGCAATTTTTTCGTTTATTTCAGGCAACGGGATAATGGCCACATCTCCTACAATTAACAGTTTGTGATAATTATCGTTTTGAATCACAGTAACATGACTCAATACTGCCCCAGGATTCATTAACCCTTTTTCCTTGTTTAAAATGGCGCGCATGTATTTATCCGTGCTAACGAGTCCCTTCATCAACAGGTTACCGGCACCTTGGTTGATTAGTTCAACCGCTTTGGTAGCGGCTTTCATTTCATCGGGCTCATGAATGATGGTAAACTTGGCTATGTCGATGCCTTCTTCCCGGCAAACCTTGATAATGGCCATTTCATCTCCGACGAGTGTCCCTGTAACCAACCCTAAATCAATGGCCTGACTTACAGCGGTAATAGTATGCGCATCATTGGCGTAAGCTGCAACTAACCTTTTTTTCCCCTGTGCCTTAAGCACTTCAAACATGTCGTCAAGTTTCTTGATCATCACGATTATTAAAGTTGTTAAATAATTAACAAAAGTACAAACATTGTTTAACGTGCTTATAAAAACTTTTAAAAAATGCTATTTTTGGAAAAAAAACCATTGGACAAAAAGATACTGTTTGTTTGTTTAGGCAATATTTGCCGCTCACCAGCTGCAGAGGCTGTTTTTAAAGACATTGTCGCAAAGAAAGGATTGGCATCAAAATTTGAAATTGATTCTGCCGGCACCTCCGGATATCACTCCGGGGAGCCTGCAGATGTCCGCATGCAGCAACATGCAAAAAAACGGGGTTATACGATTACTTCTATTTCGCGACCGTTTGATCCAAAGTATGATTTCGACCATTTTGACCTGATTCTCGCCATGGATGAAGACAACCTGCACGATTTAAAAGAAATGACCCGGAATCAGGGAGATGTAAAAAAGATTCATCTCATGACGGATTTCTCTGCATCAGGTCACCATCATCACGTACCCGATCCTTATTATGGGGGTCCACAGGGGTTCGATTTTGTGTTGGATCTACTTGAAGAAACGGGGATGGGGCTTTATAATTATATAGAGAAGTCCACTTCCTAAAGTGGGTGGAGCCTGGTTTAGGAGCATTATCTCAGGGGTTCAAAGTCCTCTTTCCCTGCCCCGCAAACCGGACACATCCAATCATCAGGAATGTCTTCAAACGCCGTTCCGGGAGGTATTCCGCTGTCCGGATCACCTTCTGCAGGATCGTAAATATGATCGCACACCAGACATTGGTATTTTTGTAACCGAGAGGAGTCACTTCTGGTTTCAGTCACAACAGGCTCTTCAGGTTTGATATAGGTTGGTGCATTTTTGGGGGCTTTTCCCTTTTTTACATTCCTGTAATAGGCATAGGTAAGGGGTTCTTTGGTTTCATGAAACATTCCATAGTCGATAATTTCACCGATGAACACAATGTGAGAACCTACATCAGTTTGATTGATTAATTTACATTCAAACCAGGCAATACATTCCTTTGTTACGATCGGCACGCCTGTTTTCCCTATGATGTAGGGAGTGTTTTCAAACTTATTGATGTCCTTTCCACTTTTATATCCAAATAAACCAATCAGTTCCGGGGAGGCCTGTTCCTCAAGTACCGAAATTGAAAACAAACCGGATTCCTCAATCAGATGACTGGTAAAATTGTCTTTGTTACATGAAATGGCTATTTGGGGTGGTTCGGCAGTTACCTGAAAAGCCGTGTTGGCAACATATCCGTTCATTTTACCATGCGAGGAGGTACTAATAATGTAGAGCCCATAGGTAAGTTTAAAAAATGCTTCTGTGTTCATGACCGTTGATTTTTTCCAAAATTAGTCATTTTTAATGAAAAAAATCCTGAGAACGGTTATGTCAGGTCAGGTTAAGATGACCAATTTGGTCTGTAATCTGATGTGGACTAACATACTTGTTTAGTTTTACCTTTTTGCCATTTTCCTGGCACATGGGGCAGTGGCTCATTTTTACAGGGAAAATATAGTCGCATTGATGACAATAATAGTAATGAACGGGGGTTGCCTTGCGGCGTTCTTTCATCACCAGAAAGATTCCTGCCAGGGGTGTAAGTAATAAACTAATTAGAAAAATACGCACACCCTCCGACTTGCTGTCAATACCCATCCATGTTAGAATAAATGTCGCTAACAAGTAGATGGCAATAAAATACAATATCATGGCTACTGAGCTTTTAATTTAAATCTATTGGCAATTTTGAATCCAAAAATCGCAATGACTTAAATGGCAGCAGGATATAAAAACAACCGTTACTATGACGATCAGTTTGCCCGGTTCTACTATCCGAAAATGTAGTTTACTCTACGATTCCGAAGGTGTGATGACAGGTAAATGTCCATCACCAAGGTTCATTTTTATCCTTGAGACCAACATATCTATTGCCACTTTGTTTTCACCTCCCTGAGGGATAATCAGGTCCGCATACAATTTTGTTGGCTCGATAAACTGGATGTGCATGGGTTTCACGAATTTTTCATAGTGGGTGAGGGCATCGTTATAATTTCTTCCCCGCTCTTGCACATCGCGGCGAATGATGCGCATGAGCCTGTTGTCGCTGTCGGTTGCCACGAACATCTTGATATCGAGCAATTTTCTTAATCTGGCATTTCCCAGGATTAAAATACCCTCAACAATGACCACCCGTTTAGGCGCTACAGGAATAGTTTCGCCCGACCGGGCACAAGTAACGTAGGAGTAGATGGGTAATTGTATTGTTTTGCCCTGCTTGAGGGCATTCAGGTGCTCTACAAGCAAGTCGAACTCGATGGAATTGGGGTGATCGAAATTAATCTGGAGTTTTTCTTCCTGCGACAGGTGCCCGTTGTCGTAATAATAGGCGTCCTGAGGTATAAGAGCCACGCTGTTTTGAGGCAATGCTTCAATGATTTTATTTACAACGGTGGTTTTTCCGGATCCACTTCCTCCGGCAATTCCAATTATTAACATAAAGGCACATTTTTAGTGATTCAAAAATAAGAAAAGAGGTGAAGCAACCAACTGTTCACCTCTTTCTTTTAAAGTGTATTATTTTTTATGTTGATTTACATTAAAAAGCTCATCAAAACCCCGGCAGCAACGGCAGAACCAATTACCCCTGCTACGTTCGGTGCCATGGCATGCATCAACAAATGGTTTGACGGGTCATATTTAAGACCTTCTATTTGAACCACCCTGGCACTGTCGGGCACGGCTGATACTCCGGCTGCCCCAACGAGCGGATTTATTTTATTGCCTTCGCTTAGGAAAAGGTTCATTACTTTCGCGAAAAGAACCCCTCCCGCGGTAGCAACAATAAACGAAAGGGCGCCAAGTATAAAAATTAAAATAGAACCGCCGGTTAAAAAAACATCTGCCTGAGTGGAAGCTCCCACTGTAACACCGAGAAGTATGGTGACAATATCAATTAGTGGGTTGCGGGCCGTATCAGCCAGGCGCTTTGTTACACCACTTTCTTTCAGGATATTGCCAAAAAAGAGCATCCCCAACAAGGGCAAAGCTCCCGGTGAAATAAAAGTGGTCAAAATAAGGCCAAGTATAGGGAAAATAATTTTTTCAAGTTTACTTACCGAGCGGGGAGGTTTCATGCGGATTACTCGCTCTTTTTTGCTTGTAAGCAACCTCATCACAGGTGGCTGGATCACAGGAACCAGGGCCATATACGAATAGGCTGCAATGGCAATGGGGCCAATCAGGTTTTGCGTTTGCACGCCATTGATAATACCTCCGTTGGCCAATTTTGACGAAAGAAAGATAGCCGTAGGACCATCGGCACCACCAATAATTCCAATGGCTCCCGCTTCGGGCATATTAAATCCCAGATAAAGTGCTCCAATGAGGGTAAGAAAAATCCCAATCTGTGCAGCTGCGCCCAGCAACATCAGTCGGGGATTGGAAATAAGAGACGAAAAATCGGTCATGGCACCGATACCCAGAAAAATCAAAGGTGGGTAAATCCCTTTTACAACCCCGAAATACAGGTAGTTTAGCACACTCCCTTCCTGATAAATACCCAGCTGCAAATTTATTCCCCCATCTTGAAAAAAGGGAATGTTCCCAATGATTATCCCGGTTCCTATAGGTATTAGCAGCAAGGGTTCATATTCGTATTTGATGGCCAGAAAGATAAAGAAAAGCCCCACGACAATCATAATCAAATGACCCGGAGTTGCATTTCTAAAGCCCGTGTAACTGATGAATTTGGCAATCCCTCCTATAATGCCCCCAACCCCATCGGGAGCAGAATTGTTTACAGTTTCGGTTGAATTGCTAACAGGTTCGGCTATCCCGGGAATTTGAAACACCATAAAGTTTAAACCGACCAATAAAGCAATAATCCCAAAAACGGTGATTGCTTTTTTTCGTGCATTCATATCAGTGATCCCCCCTTTAGTTTACTTCTAATTCAATTAATGTATCGTCCTGTAATACAGAATCTCCCGGCTGAACTTTAATTGAGCTGATAATACCTGACTTTTCGGCGAGCAGTTTATTTTCCATTTTCATGGCTTCATAAACAAGCAACTTATCGTCTTTGGCCACTTCGTCTCCTACTTTTATAAACACTTGTAAAATGTTTCCTGGCAGCGGCGCCTTAATTTTGAAAAGCACATCTGATGTTTTGGCAATCTTGTGCGCATCTTTGGGTCTTGAAATGGCCGAACGTACTAATATGGGAGTTTTGGAAGTGCGCTCTTCCTTGTGAAGTTCTACGTTATACGAGGTGCCGTTTACATCAATTTTCGCAGAGCCATCCTCCAATTTTTTTATTTCAACTTCGTAGTTATTTCCGCTTATGGTGAACTTGAATTTTTTCATTTGACTAACTTTTTTCGGGATTTTTAAAACCTGATGGTGATTTAAAGGATAGGTTATCGGCTAAAGGTACGAGTACCGTAAATTTTTGAGCTCCAGGGTGAGTATACCTTCGATACCCGTTTTATGGTAATCACATCGCTTTCGTCGTCGTGTAAATCGCGGCATAAAAAAATGGCTAAGGCGATGGCAGCGGCCTCTTCTCCTGTGACCTCTATTTCTGTTTCCTGATGGGATAGTTTACCTGCTTGGGCAAGCCTTCGCCGGGTATTCCAGGCGAGAACCTTGCCCAGGTATAAAAAAGTATAGTAAAGGATCAGCAAGGCCGTAAAAACGATGGTATAACCTATTACGGCAATAATACCGCCCTCTAAAATCAATTCGGGAATTTGAAATATCAAGTGCATATCTTTATTGATTCACAGCGTTATAATGGAATATTGGAATGTTTCTTTGGCGGGTTGACGTCCTTTTTTGAGGCCAGTGTACGCAATGCGCGGATAATTCTAAATCTGGTATTCCGGGGTTCAATCACATCATCAATGTAACCGTAAGCAGCTGCTTCGTATGGGTTGGCAAATTTTTCACGGTATTCTTCCTCTTTCAGGGCAACATAGCTTAATTTTTCTTCTTCGGTGGCAAGTGTTGACACATAAGTCCCTTCCAAAACTTCGATGGCTCCTTTGGGACCCATAACAGCAATTTCGGCTGTTGGCCAGGCGTAATTGAGGTCGCCCCTAAGTTGTTTAGAACCCATCACATCATGGGCACCACCATAGGATTTTCGTAAGGTAATGGTCACTTTCGGAACAGTAGCTTCTCCGTATGCAAACAACAGTTTGGCGCCATGAATGATGATGCCACCATATTCTTGTGCACTACCGGGTAAAAATCCGGGAACGTCCACAAAGGTGACAATGGGGATGTTGAAAGCATCGCAGAAACGGACAAAACGCGCGGCTTTTCGTGAGGCATTGATGTCGAGTACTCCTGCCAAAAAGTTGGGCTGATTGGCCACAATGCCTACAGGACTTCCGTTAAATTTGGCAAAACCAGTGATGATATTTTGCGCGTAATTCCTCTGCACTTCCATAAATTCACCATAATCTACCACGGAGTAAATCACGTCTTTTACATCGTATGGAATGTTGGCATTGTTGGGAATAATTTCGTTCAGTAAATCTTCTTTACGATCTATGGGATCGGTACATTCAGTGGTGATGGGATCTTCCAGGTTGTTTTGAGGCAGGAAAGTCAGTAGTTTACGAATTAACAACAGCCCTTCTTCTTCGTCTTCGGTAATAAAATGAGCCACGCCTGATTTTTTGCCATGTACATCCGGTCCGCCGAGGTCTTCGGTGGTGATGTCTTCCCCGGTAACGGTTTTGGCAACTTTTGGTCCGGTAACAAACATGTAACTGTTCTGTTTGCTCATCATGATGAAGTCGGTCAGGGCTGGCGAATAAACTGCCCCGCCCGCGCATGGACCAAACACGGCTGAAATCTGTGGAATCACCCCGGAGGCCATAATGTTTCTCTGGAAAATTTCAGCATATCCGGCCAAACTCCGCACCCCTTCTTGTATCCGGGCTCCACCACTGTCGTTGATGCCAATTAAAGGGGCTCCAACCTTCATGGCCTGATCCATTATTTTGCAGATTTTTCGTGCATAGGTTTCAGATAAGGATCCCCCAAAAATGGTGAAATCTTGTGAAAACACATAAACGGTGCGTCCATCGATGGTGCCATGCCCGGTAACCACGCCATCCGTTAGAAAAACCTGTTTGTCCAGGCCAAATTCTGTTGAGTGGTGTGTAACGAACATGTCATATTCTTCAAAGCTGCCTTCGTCCAGTAAAAGGTCAATTCGCTCACGGGCAGTCAGTTTTCCTTTTTTATGTTGCGATTCAATCCGCTTTATTCCTCCGCCCATCTTAGCCAATTCGCGTTTGCTTAACAGATGCTGGATACTTTCTTCGATTGTCATTTTTTTTGTATTGTGTATTTATGTTGGTACCTTCCTGAAACAGATGATTTTTTCAAATGAAAAAAACTATTTGTTTTTATTTTCACAAAGTTCGGTGAGGACGCCAAAGGTAGATTTGGGATGAAGAAATGCGATGTCAAGTCCTTCGGCACCCTTGCGTGGTTTTTTGTCGATGAGTTGAACTCCCTTTTCAGCCAACTCATCAAGCGATTTTTCAATTTCCTCGACGGCAAATGCCACATGATGAATGCCCTGGCCTCGTTTTTCAAGAAATTTCCCAATGGGGCCTTCGGGATCTGTACTCTCTAATAATTCGATTTTTGTTTGCCCGATTTGAAAAAAAGCAGTCTTCACTTTTTGATCCCTTACCTCCTCAATGGCATAACATTTAATGCCAAGGATGCTTTCGTAATAAGGAATGGCTTCGTCAAGACTGTTAACCGCAATACCAAGATGTTCAATATGAGATATTTTCATGATAAATGAATTGCTGTGAAATATTTCACAAAAGTAAATAAACTATTGTGTTTCTTTGAAGATAAGGGGGATTATATTTGAAATTAAGAATGAAACCAAATAAACCTCTTTGCTTTTTTGAATTCAGCTACAAAATCAATAATATTGTAAAAAATTTGACCATGCCAAAACGCATCTTCTTTTTATTCATATTAGCAAGCTCCTTTGCCATAAACGCGCAAACATTTACCGACATAAAAGCTGGCCTTACCGGAGTAAGCGAAAGTGCCAACTGTTGGATAGACTACAATGAAGATGGCCTTCCTGATATATTTGTAACAGGTGATTTTTATTCAGCAAACACTCATGGCATTTATTCCAAACTATACAGAAATCAGAAAAACGATCATTTTACGGAAGTATCCACGAACGTGGTAAACGTTTTCAGGGGCGATTTGGATTGGGCCGACTATAACCTGGATGGGATAATTGATCTTTTTATGATTGGCGAAACTTCCACCGGATTGAAAATAGCCCGGCTTTACAAAAATAACCGCACCAGCAGTTTTCAGTCTGTTCCACTGAACATCCCGGGCGTTCGCGACGGATCGGTTGAGTGGGGCGATTATGATGGCGATGGCGATCAGGATCTGCTCATTACAGGTGAATCGGACAAGGGCCCCATCACCAAAATTTATAGAAACGACCGAAACGATCAATTCTCAGCATTGCAAACCGACTTTCCGCAGGTTTCGTTTGGTATGGCCCGATTTGCCGATTTTGACCTGGATGGTGACCTGGATGTCGTCGTCAGCGGAAACGTAAGCAATGGGTTAGTCGCAACTGAATTGTTCAGAAACAACAAAGGACACTTTGAACGGGTGAATTTTGGCTTTATTGGTCTGAAATTGAGTGATATCGCCTGGGGCGATTATGATAACGATGGAGACCTGGACATGGCCATCAATGGGGAAACCCAGCAGGGGAGAGTGGAAACCCAGTTGTTTAACAACCAAAACAACCAGTATTTTATCCCAATTTTCCCGGGGTTTATTTCAGTCAGGTCAGGTTCACTCGATTGGGGCGACATGGATCACGATGGGGATTTGGATTTGCTTTTGACCGGCGAATCGACCCTTGGGCCTGTATCAAAAGTTTACCGCAACGACCGCAACGATAATTTCACCGACATGAATGCCGATATCATAGGCTTGCACATGAGCGACGGCCATTGGGCCGATTATGATAACGATGGGGATTTGGATGTGCTGGTGTCGGGCATGTCGAAGAGTTTTCAATTTATTGCCCGTGTGTACAGATATGATCCTGTAAAAACAGATACTGTTCGCGACAGGAGTGAAGACGATATTTGGAGCAACACGGTGGTGGTTCAGGAGCTGGCTGTAAAAACCCATTTTTATGTTTATGCCAGCTGTTATGCCGACCTGGATGGTGACGGTAACAAAGAATACCATGCTTTTTTTAGCCCCATCCGAAAGCCAAAGGTTCAGTATGAAATGGAAGGAAAATTCAATCGGATTATCCGGCGCGATTATCCGCTTTGGTATGAGTTCGATCAGGGAAACATCATTTCAAATGGATTTTATTTAGAACAAAAAGCCATCGAATCGAAAAACATAGCCATCAAAGAGTACCAGTCGAAAGGATTTGAGGTGCACGAACTCAATTGGTGAGTCAGCAGATTTCATTTTTTAAACTGATTGGTGCTGCTATCCAGTCGCCCCCTTTTTTTATCAATTCAATAAGGGCTTCTACAGCCTCCCCTTCCGGAATATTTTTTTCAATGAGCTCTTTCCCCTGATAGAGGTTTACTTTTCCCCGTCCTGCACCCACATAACCATAATCGGCATCGGCCATTTCACCGAGCCCGTTTACGATACATCCCATCACGGCAATTTTTAATCCCGACAGGTGATCGGTTTTTTCGCGTACCAGGGCCAGTTGCTCGATGAGGTTAAAAAGGGTTCGCCCACAGGAGGGACATGCAATGAATTCGGTTTTTGAGTACCGCATGCCCAGTCCTTGCAAAATATTAAGCGAAAGCCGGGCCAGGGTCTCATCGGAGGAAAGACCGCTATTTTGAATAAAAATACCATCGCGCCGGTGATTTAACATCAACAGTGAAATGTCGGTTGAAGCCCTGATAACCAGTGATTCATAATCCAATTCAGCGTAGTTTACCTGATAACCTGTAAGGTTGTTCTCCGGGGTTTCTGAAATAGTTTGTGCAACCACCACCACATCGCCCAGGGGTGTTTTTTGTGAAGTGAGCACCAACGGATATTTTGGTTTTTCGCTGTTGTGGTGATTAAAATAGATGATTTGATGGGGTGAGCGATGGGAGAGAAGGTGTTTTTTGCCATAATACTGAACCAGTTTCCTGGCTACAGGCACCTCGTCCTCCGGTTTTTCTGTAAGCGAAACCCGGATGGTGTCGCCAATTTCCTGAGCGAGCAGGTTTCCGATTCCGGCTGCAGATTTTATCCTTCCATCTTCTCCATCACCGGCTTCGGTCACGCCCAAATGTATAGGATAATAGTAGCCGCTTTCAGTCATTCGTTTCACCAGCAATTGGTTGGCTTCAATCATGGTGGGCACATGGCTTGCTTTCATGGATAAAACCAGTTCATGAAAATCGGCTTCCCGGCAAATTTCAATGAATTCCATGGCCGATTCAACCATTCCAAAAGGAGTGTTGCCAAAGCGGGTCATGATTCTATCAGAAATTGATCCATGGTTGGTGCCGATGCGGATGGCCGTGTGGTGTTTTTTACAGATTTCGAGCAGAGGCATCAGGTTTTCCCTTATTTGCTGCCGGGCAGCCATGTTGGCCGATTCGTCATACTGATCATCGGTTCTTTTTTTATCTGTGTAGTTCCCGGGATTGATGCGCACCTTTTCGACCAGGGTAGCCGCCACTTCAGCAGCTTTTGGATTGAAATGAACATCGGCGATAAGCGGAATGATATAATTCCTTTTGAGGAGTTCCTCTTTTATTCTTCCCAGGTTTTCTGCTTCACGAACGCCCTGGGTGGTCAACCGCACATAATCGCATCCGGCATCTGCCAACTTTATGATCTGGTTTACAGACGATTCAGTGTCCAGCGTGTTGGTGTTGGTCATCGATTGAATCCGAACGGGATGTGGTCCTCCCAAAGGAATATCACCAATATAAACAACCTTTGACTGAACAACCGGTTGACCGGGATATTCCTTTGTATGTGAGCTCATGGCCATATTTTCAAATTTTTAGTTCCCGGTTTCCCGGAAGACAAAAGTAGATAACTTTAAGCTCAACGATCCTCCCAAGGCGGACAGGTTTTAAGGATGGACGATCAAAATGATCAGAAAGTGATTAATTAACTGAATATTATTGGTAGCTTACCCTTTGATTGGTTGTTGATATTATTTAGTATCATTATAAATTACAACCAAAACAAAAAATAATTCAAAAAGACTATAGAATTTAGGGCCGAATTTACACATATAAGTAGGGGGCAAGTAGTATTAAGCCCTCATAAGTTAGAAACAATAGTTTATAATCAACTTAAGAAGTTAAGAAAATGAAAAAAAACAATTTCTCAAAACGGATTAAAGCACTGGCTTTAGCCGGAAGTGCCGCATTACTCATTACGGGAGTGGTATTGGTAAACGGATGTAAAAAGGAAAACACCAACACACAAGTAAAACAAACCGTGGTGGATGATGGATCTGAAGCCATAACGGCGCATATCCTGGCATTTAAAGAAAGGATGGCCTATTACCACGAAAATCCTAACCTGAAAGGTAGTGAACAATTACTACAAATCGACTCAACCATTCTTGATTGGGAAGCCACCATTAATTTAACCTACTGTCATTCTTATCTTGATTTGGGTGAAATGGTTGTTTTTGATACCATACTTGACATACCTTTGGTTGAAGGCGACAGCATTACCATGTTAAAAGCTTCTGAAAAATATTTTGACAACATCCTTGAGAGTATCCAGGATAAGTATTTTATGGCCGAGTTTACCGAAAAAAGACTCGTAAGCGTGGATTTGGAACCTGTAAATGGTGGTGATAGCTTGTCTATCAGCCTTATGGTTGGTAACCCTAACTTGAACGTTGACCCTTTATATGATTGGTATTGGGGGAAAAAGGAAGGGGTATGTGTATCACACCAATACTTTGGAGAAAAGGATGCTGCAATTGTACTTGCAGGGGAGGTTCGTGATTATTTTTATACGGCCCCACCAGAAAATTGCAGGTGGATTTTTACAAATATTATTACCTACACCGATGACAATACAACTCCTGTTTTAAATCCAGATGATGAGCCATTTTACTATCCTGGTACAAATATTGAAATTGACAATTACTGTGATTACATGATCTATTATGCACATGAGGATATCTTACCAGGTTTAACAGAAGATGTCCGCTGCATAGAGAGCCTGACAGAGAAAGGATTTTACAAACAGAGCTACCTCAGCATCACCCAGCAACACATAAATAATTCACCTATATATCTGGAAGGGCACATGAAACTTCAGAGTTGTGCCTATTTTGGCCTGGAGATTCATGATGGTGATGGGCATTATTTAAAGCATGAACTTACCACCCACCTTGGCAGAAGGTTCGCGGCTTGTTCAATTTCATTAGAAGACATTGCACAATACTAACATCATGTTTAAAGTAAATCTGATTATAGTACTTATTTCGGCATTTGTAGTTTCCCTGTATGCGCAGGGAAGCTACAAAGTTGTTTTTGAAGGACCAGAACATGGTGTATTTTCAAGAATAGTAGCTACTTCGCAGGATGAGTTTATTGCCATTAAGTTCGACTACCCGTTTCGAACTCCCAAAGTAATCACAAGCGAAATTTATTCTTTTAATAACTATTCCCCTTATGATACAATTCGATGGGAACTCAACCTGTCAAGAAATGATACAGCGATAAGTGCAAGAGATATATACTGTGAACCGGATGGGGGATTCCTGATTTCAGGCATAGGGGTACATTATACCTATACCGACACATTGATCATCCACAACAGATTTAACTGGATGATGAGGTTGGATGCCATGAAAAATGTTATTTGGGAAAGGTTTTATCCGCTACCTGAGGAAATACGAAAAACATCGGTTCTTTCTCACATGAATTTTTTGGCTCTTATATCAGGTAACTATTTATTAGGTGAAACTATACAAAGTGATAGTATCGCTTCAATAATACATCTCTATCTAATTGAAATAAATTCACAAGGAGAAATGGTTAAATCCAAAGTGTTTTACCAATCACCTGGAGGATGGCTAATGTCACTGAGCTATGATTTTAACACTTCATCGATTTTACTTCACAAAGTCGGAGGTGAATTATTTGATTGTGCAAATGGAATTGGCGCATTTATTCTGGATACTGCTAATTACGATACCATAGGAAGGGTGTGTTACAGAGAAATATGGAAAAGTTACGGTTTTACTGAACCCTATGATGCCATGCTGAACCAGGAAGGCGACTTAATCGTGGCCGGGTCATATAGTCATTGGAATTTTTCATCAAACACGATGGAAAGATTTTTAGGAGTTGAAAGATTGGATACCTTATACCAGATTACCCATGAAATTATGCTGACCGACCCCGATACCATGACCTATGCTGCATGGGCCAATTGCCTTGACATCAATGCGCAGGGAGAGATTTGTGTGGCGGGTTCATTCGACAATGCCTTAGGCTTTTTCACCGATTATTACGACCTGATCTACCTGGCAAAACTGGACCCGGAATTGAACCTGATCAGTGAACGCTATATAGGCAGGGATGCTGAATACACTGTTGATTGTATGGCTGCTACTTCGGACGGCGGAATTGCCGTTGGGGGATACCAGTACGACTACCTTGTAAACGAAGAGAACGAAGGCGATCCTTTTGTAATCAAAACCGATGCCGGTTTGTGGCTGGATACCCCACAAATTAACGAGAAAAATGTACACCGGGCTCTGGTATACCCAAATCCGGGAAGCCATGAAATCAATGTGCGAACCACCATCAAACAGGCTGTTTTCAGGTTATATAATGTAAGTGGGAATCTAATACAGGAACAGCCCCTTTATCAGTTGATCACCACCATCAATACAACTTCTTTGCCACAGGGTGCTTACTGGTGGACGTTAACACAACAAGAACAGATTTCAGACAGAGGTAAATGGATAAAATATTAAATAAAAAGATAAGGAAATGAAAAAAACAAAAGGACTTTTGTTGGTCATTTTAATGACAATATTCCTGACAAACTTATTTGGTCAGGATTGTGTTTCATGTGTGGAAAATACCACCGGTGTTGGCAAGTATGCAAACGCTATGGGGCGAAACAATGTGGCAACAGGTTATTATTCCAGTGCCATGGGACGGTACAATCAGGCAACTGGAAATGCTTCTATGGCGTTGGGATTTACCAATTTGTCAATTGGGGAATACTCAACAACAATCGGCAGTTATTTAAAGTCGGTAGGTAACAATTCATTTGTAATTGGGAGCGGGTTAGAAAACATGCCACTTACAAATAACATTGCCAATTCGATTATGTTTGGTGGGGTGAGTAATTTGCCTACTTTAATTGTAACAGGTTCCAGCGGGATGGGAACAACGGGTATGATAGGGATTGGAAATACTGGATTTCCCCTTTACAAACTCCACCTCCGTGCCGATGATGGCGAAGCCGCCGCGGTATTTATCCAGCCATTTAATTGGTCCAGAGGAGATTATGCAAGCTTGGCACTTGGTAATCAACTGCATGGCATCAGCGCTAATGAAAGATATGGGCTCTTCTTTAAAACCCAGTCGTTTTATAACTTTAACGAGGGATACCTGAAATATGGAATGGGTGCCCGTGAGGGTAGTGTGCTTTTATGTGCCGACAGTGAGGGTACGGCCGTTTGGACACGGTTGGAACTGCCTGCTCCAAGCCCATGGCTAACAAGTGGAACCAGTGATATCTATTTTAGTGCCGGCAAAGTCGGTATTGGTACCATCAATACCTATGGTTACGAACTGGCCGTTCTGGGAAAAATTCTTGCTGATGAAGTGATGATTAAGCACCCCGTAGATTGGGGTGATTATGTTTTTAAACCGGATTACAATCTGATGCCACTCAATGAACTTTCTTTATTTATTAAGAAAAATCAGCATCTGCCAAATGTACCTTCAGAAAAAGAAGTGATGGTAAATGGCTATGGCCTGGCTGAAATGAATGAAATTCTCCTTAAAAAAGTGGAAGAACTTACCCTGTACATCCTGGAACAGCAAAAAGTGCTTGAAACACAACAAGCCGAGTTAAACGTGATAAAAGATCAATTGAAAAAGAAATGATTGAAATATTGGTAGTTCCAAAGTTTGAACTCTACTCCCGACTTCCCCCGAAGGCTTTCGGGGTCCGTCTTCCAGCTTCCGACTAAAATAACGGTAACCCAACAATAAAAACACATGAAAAAATTATTACTCATTCTGCTCGCTCTTATCGCATTTCCACTGGCTATGCTGTCGCAGGAACATAACACGGTTGAATTCGATTACGATGAGGCCGGTAACCGAATTCTTCGGCATACCATTTATATTGAGATAATGATTACAAAAGCCGATGAACAACCCGACACATTGCAAAACCTAAATATGGAAAAGTCGGTCCCGGCAGACGAGTTTGTATTAGAAGATATGATCATCCGCATTTATCCCAATCCCACCATGGGTAGGTTTACAGTCAGTTTGGATAACCTTTCGGAAACCGATCAGGTATCATATTCCTTGTATACACTCACAGGCCAGCTGATATCACAAGGACAGATCATCAATAACGAAACCGTGATGGACATACAGGAACATGAAAATGGCACCTATCTTTTTAAGCTGGCCATCAACTCAGAAACAACCACCTGGAAAGTAATCAAGCGATAAACACAAAATGATAAACACATGAAACCATTCATTTCCATTATAATTTTCTTGTTACAGGCCACTTTTGTGTTCAGTCAGGATCCGCAACCGCATTTTATACTCAACGAGCCAATCTCTCCTTATGTAACGCGGGATTATGTAGCCAGCGAATACATCCAGATGATACCCAACTTTTGGGCACATCCCTTCGATGATTATTATCAGGTTTCGGCAAAAATTAACCCCCTGCTCGTATTTCCACCCGAGGATGGTGAAGAAACCGGTGGACCGGCCAACAACAACTTTGGTGGCGTGGTTGGTACCCTGCCCGGAAATTTAATGGTTTCCCCTACCGGGGCCGCAGTGTATAATATTCCCATTGATGTTCCCCCCGGAGTGGCCGGGATGACACCACAATTGGGATTGACATATAACAGCCAGGGAGGGAATGGGTTGTTGGGAATAGGTTGGTCGCTTACAGGACTCTCGGCCATTACACGTACAGGCACCAACATGTATAATGACGAATACATTGATGGGGTGGATTTTGATGGAAACGACCAGTTGATGTTGGACGGACAACGGTTAATACCGATTAACACTGAAAAGACCGAGTTTAGAACGGAGATTGAGACGTTTTCGAAGATTACCTGTAGTGGGTCAGCAGGTGATGGACCCGAGCAATTTGTTGTGAAAACAAAAAGTGGACAAATATTATATTATGGCAGCGAAGCAACAGGCAGGATCGAAGCTGAAGGGAGAACGTCAATATTAACGTGGTGTCTTAATTCAATAGAAGATCGACAGGGTAATTATATTGAATTCAGTTATACTGAAACAGGTGGAATGGGCATTATTAATGAAATTACATATGGAGGAAATCGGGTAACCGGGCAATCCCCGTTTTATAGGATCAAATTTATCTATGACAGTTTTCGTTATGATAATATCACACAGTATGTATCAGGGAGTACAGTTAAACTAGATAAGTTACTCAATAAAATAGAAATATACTATAATTCTGAATTGCAAAAAAATAATTATATGTTGAGTTACGACAAAACGTATCAAGCCAGATTGGTTAATGTTTGGCTGCGTTCAGGAGATTGGGATAAGCCTTACTTTAATCCAATAATTGCTCACTGGGGAAATAATATGGGACATTCTCATCTTGAATTAACCGCTGACGAGGATCCTTTTGGTAGCATTGATCAGTTTTTTCTAGATATAAACGGTGATGGATTGTCCGATGTTATAAAAATAGAATGGGTAATGCATGGTGCAGCTGGGTCACCACAAGCAAAAAAAGCTACCAATTGGTATTATAGATTAAGACAATCCAATGGCAGTTTTTCAAATAAGATGAATTTCACTGGAGATGTTGAACCAAGTATGTTTTTTAGGAATTTGATGGTGGGCGATTTTAATGGCGATGGTTTACAGGATTTTTTGGATTTGAAATACACACATGAGGATAAAAATACGACAATTGTAGATAGGCTTTTTATATCAAATGGGGTTGGATTCGATATTTATCAACTTGAAGGAATAGAGGGGTTAAAAGTAAACCATCCCGAATTTAGGGTAGGAGATTTCGATGGTGATGGAAAATCTGAGCTGTTGGCTGCTTATAAGGATAAAAATGTTAATTATGACGGCGATCCGAACAATGACGAGGACGATGTTTTTATATGGAAATTCAGTGAAACCTCACCTTATTCTCAAACTGTGTTTTGGGGTAAATTAGGGTTTGGGAATACTGGTTTTGATGAAAGTGTACTCGTTGTGGGTGATTTTAATGGAGATGGTCGCAGTGATTTATTAAGGACAGCGAAAAGTATCTCTCTTTTTGGTTCATACACAAGTAATTGTTTTATTTATAGTGTAGATATACCCTCAAGTAGTTTTGGATTAATATACGGATCAGGCTATCCAACCGTATGGCATCAAATATATCCAGCGGATTTTAATGGGGATGGAATAACAGACTTACTTACCTACAACTATACCTCCTCAAATCCCATTTGGGAAGCAGTGTGTTTTAATGGTAGCACAGGATTTGTACCCATGAATGATGCCCCTCCTTTAGCTCATTTTAATCCGTACGATCAGGGAGACCAATGGGCCTACTCTTTAAACATGGCTGATTATAATGGAGATGGTAAAAGCGATGTGATGCAGCTTGAAAAAATCCCAAATACGAATAATGCTTCCTACACCATTTATTATTCGAATGGAGATGATTTTGATGAATCGGCGACTGATGATGAGATTGCAATTTACGGGGGGTTTGTTGAGTCAGGAACAATCACTAATCAACACATTTTTCCTTTTCTTGATTTTAATGGTGACGGCCATGCAGACATGTATGTCACAGGAGGTTTATATGGGGATCTGATTTATCAGTTCGACATGAATAATCAATTCACTCTAGTTAAATCTTTTACCAATGGACTAGGACACAAAACTGAGGTACAATTTAATCCGTTGACAGACAATTCCATTTATACTAAATCCACCGGGTCAACTTACCCTCTCTTGGATATCCAACCGGCATTAAACGTTGTGTCTTCAGTTATTGTTGATAATGGAGTTGGTGGTCAGAACAGTGTCGAATATTTTTATGAGGGAGCAAAGATACATAGGCTTGGTAGGGGGTTTCTTGGATTCGACAAGATTACCACCATTTCCAATCCCGGAACAACCAACCAAGCCAAAACCATTGCAAATTATGCTTTAAACCAGGATTTCTATTTTCGATGGATTGAAAGCAGTGAAACTTATACCCAAGTAGGGGGCATTGAGTTGCTAATCAGTGAATCGCTGAATGAAGAACCTGTTGTGAAAAACTTTGGTGACAAACGGATATTCTATTACACTCCGCGTTCACTCACCAAAGTGCATAGTACCGGAGATGCCGGTAGTATCTTTGTGAAAACAACCATTTCAAAACAAACCTACTCCGAACCAGATATCCTGTTTGGCAACCTCACCTCGGCTACCGTGTTTACCGACCCTGATAACTTTGGCTTTTCAGCCCCCGAACAAGCCTACGATTTTTACAATAAAACCGACTTCACCTATGATGTAGATGAACCCAACTGGCTTATAAGCCGCATAAAAACCGCCCAAACAAGTACCTGGGATAAAGCCGATGCCTCCATTGATATTCAAATGAATGTGTTTGAATACTACACCGCATCGCCATTGGTGCAATACAAAACACATTCGCCCAATTTAAGTACACCCATGACAACGGTAGGTGCTTATGTATACGATGATTATGGAAACCTGATTCAATCTACTTTGTCTGCTCCTAATTTTACTCCCATAACTACTAATCGCATAACCTACTACTCGTATTCTGCTGATTATCAGCATCGCTTTGTAACAGAAACAAAGAACACTTCAAACGATACCCATTATATTACTTCATCAACATATTACCCCACCACAGGATTGCCTGCTACTACAACCGATTTGAATGGTTTAACCACAACCTACGAGTACGACGGCTTCGGCAGGCTACAACAAACCACCTACCCTGATGGGGTAATCGACAAAAGCCGGCTTTTTTGGGCTACCGGAAACCCCGACAATCCTGATCATGGATTATTCTACACATGGACCCAACGTTCAGGTGAACAGGAGGTGTTGTCGTTTGCCGATCAAATGGGTCGAAATCTGCTCACTGTCAGCAAGGATGCGAAAGATCGAAAAGTATACAGAGAAACCAAATACAATCAGTGGGGGCATGTAAGTACGTCATCCAACCCGCATTATTCAACCTCGGATTTATTATGGAGTACGTATGAATATCTTGCCACGGGGGCTGTTAAAAAAGTAATAAGTCCGACAGCCACTATAGAGTACACTTATAACGGGCGGATTACCACTACCAATAACACAACACTTGGTATTCAGACTTCCAAAGAAGCCAATGCCATCGGGCAGGTGGTCAAAGCCACCGATCCGGGCGGTACGATAGACTACACCTATTACAGCTCGGGACAACCCAAAGCCATCACTGCCGGGGGTGCTACCACACTGCTTTACTATGATGCCGCGGGCTATCAGGATAAACTTAAAGAACCGGATGCAGGAACCATCCTTTATGACTACAATCCATTTGGTGAATTAATTTCACAGACCAATTCCAATTTGCATACCTATAAAATGACCTATGACGGGTTGGGACGCCTCACCAATAAAACATTGGAAGGCAGCCTGGATGACATCACCTCTTACACCTATTGTCCTGAAGGAACTCATGGTTTTGGTCAGCTTCAAACCGTATCCGGAAGCAACGGCATACAAACAAGCTATACCTATGATAACTTCTCCAGGGTAATTGAGAAAAGCCAACTCATTGATGGAAAAAAGTATGATTTTACCTACGATTACAATGTTTATGGAAAAGCCAGAAACGTTACCTGGCCAACCGGATTTTCAATAAAATACCGATATAAAAAAGGCTATCTTAGCGCGGTGGAAGAGAATAGTACAGGAAATAAGCTATGGGACCTTGCCGATATCAATGCACGCGGCCAGGTGACGCAATTTCAGCTTGGGAACGGTTTGTTAACCACCAAAGGATATGATGATGTTGGTTTTCCGACTACCATATTTACCGAAGGCGGAGTTCAGGATTTGGAATATAATTTCAATATCAATTCAGGCAATTTAAATTGGCGACAGGCTACAGTTTCAGGACAAACTTTAAAAGAAAATTTCACTTACGATGTATCGGGGCTAAATAATAGGTTAATCACCTGGAGAGTTGGAACAGGACCCCAGTACAGTGTTGATTACGCCGTCAACGGCAACATGAATACCAAAACCGGTGTGGGAACTTATTTATACGGTACCGTAGATGATGGTCCGCATGCTGTTAGCAGGATAATAGACCCTGATGCGGCTTACCTGGCCATGGCCAAAATCAACAAGCAGATACTCACTTACACAGGTTTTGATAAAACGGCCACCATCAGGCAGTATAATCCTGCAAACCAGGAACAGGCCTCTTCTTTGGAAATTACATACGGTCCCGGACAATCACGAAAGTTGACCAAACTTTACCTGGCAGGTGATTTGGTTAAAACAAAAACTTTCGTAGACGGAACCTTTGAAATCGAAGAAGATGCCAACGGTAACCTGCGCCAGTTGCATTACCTCAGCGGTGGCGATGGCCTTTTTGCCATTTATGTAATCGATCAGGATGGCAAAGCAACCATGAACTACATCCATAAAGACTACCAGGGTAGTTTTGAAACCATTACCAACCATAAAGGCACGGTTGTAGAAAGGCTAAGTTTTGACCCTTGGGGTCGACGAAGGAACGCAACTGACTGGACTTTTAACAACGTTTCGGAAACATACACATTCGACCGGGGCTATGCCGGACACGAACATCTGGATGTATTTGGGCTGATTAACATGAATGGCCGCATGTACGACCCCATGCTTGGACGTTTCCTCTCACCCGACAACTTCGTGCAAGCCCCGGATTATACACAGAATTTTAACCGGTATAGCTATGTGTTGAATAATCCATTAAAATATACTGATCCTAGTGGGGAGTTATGGAATCTAGTGATTGGAGCGGCTATTGGGGGAGTTGTGGGATATATCTCTGGAAGAGCAGCTGGTTTGAGAGGAAAAGATTTAACATTTTACACAATTGGTTCAGCCGTAGTTGGTGCGATGTCAGCAGGTGTTGGGACTGGAGTTAGTAGTGCAGTCAATCTAGGAGCATCTGGTTTTATTTCTTCAGGTATTAGCGGGGGTGTTGGTGGCTTTGCTGGTGGTTTTATTGGAGGAGTTGGCATGACAGGAATAAACAATACTTTGTTTGGGCAATCCAATAATATATTTTTAGGCGGGTTAAAATCGGGAGCAATATCAGGAGGAATCTCTTTTGCTATTTCCGGGTTAAAGGGTGGTATACAAGCTATAAGAAATGAACTTAATTTTTGGACGGGTAAAGGCGTTATGGAAAATATTGTTCCCGGTACTGTAGACTACGAACAAGCTGTTGCAAAGGCAAAACTATATAATGGCTCTGATATGGAGACGACAAATAATGGATTGCTTCGAGATATGACGTATGATAAATATGGTGTTTCAATTGGTGATTTAAATATCTCCGATCTTACGACAAATACTGGTGATATGGGTTTAGGTCCACATGAATTATTTGTCAATTCAAATGGCGAACTTTGTGCAGGTTATGTTAAATTTAATGGCATTTTTAATGGTTCCGATGTTCATATTTCACCGTGGGCGTTGAAGAGTAGCTATAATTTTGATCAAACAATTGGACATGAATTAATACATGTAATCCATCATAATATTCTAGGGGCAGCTTTCAGCCGGAAATACTCAGAGGCGGTAGCATATCGCTATTCAGCAAACTCAGTACTATCATATGGAGATTTAAGCAGTGCAGGAGCGCTCTACTCGGTGGGGAATAAATGGGCATCATGGACTAGTATTCCAGCGGATTATCATTTCAGACCTCCATTATTTTGGCCATAATTGTAATTTTATTAATTAGTGCAATAATGAGAAACGAAAGAAATATAATAAAGGTTATTATTGCTGTTGTATTGGGGTTTATTATGCAATCACAGAACTCAGTTATGTCACAATCCCTTTTGTTATACAAAGCAGATACTGATGTTACATCTGACTTATATAATGTATATTTGTTATTGTATCCTTCAGGAAATTATTATCTTATTTCGGAGTATAATTATGGCGAGCCCATTAGTGATTTCTACCTTAGCAACAGCGATGTACTTCCAATGGAAATTTGGCTTTCTTGGGGTATTTATAAAGAGAACAACGATACATTGATTTTAACTGACTCTAACCTAAACTTTACACAAAGATTTTTATTTAATGAAGATGGTTTATTTGGTCTAAATTGTTTTTCAATTTTAAAAGGAAACGTGTTGTATGAGGTACAACAGCAAAAAGAATTAAATGCTCAATCTGATACGTTACACTACCGGGGTGGTTTTTTTACACTATCAAGTTTAATTAGAACCTATAACAAATATAATGATACAATTCGCGAACTGATAAAAACTAACTTGGAAAAAGCCAGGTTGGAAACGCATATTCCTTTTATTTCAAGGAATGTTAATTACTCTGATTTTTATACTCCTTTAAAACTTAATTTAGATTCATGCAACAGATTTAAATATAAACTTGGAAGTATATGCTTATTAAAAGGAACTTATCGTTTGGTGTATAATAAAATATTACTAAAGGCGGATGAACTAGAACCTGAATTTGTTATGAGAATAACCGATAAACCACAAATTATTTGTATTAAGATTCCCGGAGCATTACCAGGAACAATCTTTAAGGAATCAAATGCCTTCCACTAAGTGTAGTTTCCTACCCCCGCTCCCGCATTTCGATGGCTATCGGAAGTGACTCGTGGGCCACCCCCAACTCCCGCCTTCCGATATCAATCAGAATGTAACTGGTGTGATTCATCTCATTTTGTTCATTATCTTTGCCTTATGACAGCAATTACACAAACAGGAAATACCTTATTCGATGGCACTTTTGAAACCGAAGCCGATGCCAGCCACAACCTGCGCCAACTGCATTATATCAGCGGAGGCGATGGCCTGTTTGCCATTTATGTAATCGATCAGGATGGCAAAGCAACCATGAACTACATCCACAAAGACTACCAGGGTAGCTTTGAAACCATTACCAACAACCAAGGCACGGTAGTTGAAAAACTCAGTTACGACCCTTGGGGCAGGCGAAGAAACCCAACCAACTGGACATTTACAAATGTGCCTGAAAGCTACAAATTCGATCGTGGTTACACAGGGCACGAACACCTCGACCAGTTTGGCTTGATAAATATGAATGGCAGAATGTACGACCCCATGCTGGGACGGTTCCTCTCTCCCGACAACTATGTGCAAGCCCCGGACTATACCCAGAATTTTAACCGGTATAGCTATGTGCTGAATAACCCGCTGAAATATACGGATCCGAGTGGGGAGTGGATTCATATTGTAATTGGTGCCATTATTGGTGGGGTATTTAATTGGTTAACTCACGGGGCTCAGTTTAATGCTGCAGGGTTAGGTTATTTTGGAGTTGGTGCTTTAGCTGGGGCGCTTGCTGCTGGCATTGGGGCCGGGGTTGGTACCTTGGCTGCAGGTTCAGGCTCTTTTGGGTTTAGTGTTTCAGCGGGGTTAAGCGCGAGTGGTTTTGGGGCTGGAGCAGCGGTGGGTGCGGCGGCCGGTTTAACAAGTGGTTTTCTATCCGGCACAGGTAACAGTTTAATTGCCGGTAATAATATTGGTCAAGCACTAGGTACTGGATTGCAAGAAGGAGCCAAACAGGGAATTATTGGAGGTGTATTAGGTGGTATCGGAGGTGGAATTCGGGCCAGCCGCAATGGAGGCAATTTCTGGACTGGGCGTTCTAAGTTGGTGCCTGTTGAAAACAACCGTTCAATGGTAGATACACAATATGATTGTAATTTGGAAGTTCCCAGATCAAAGATTAAACCAAAGTACATTGACTCTCAATTAGAATTCAATGGAGAAAGCCTTGAATTAGTTAATAACTATAGTGACGGTACTCAATGTGCTGAAGATTCTTGGAGTTCAATATCTGGTCCATATGGTAATGGTTCTTTGCCAAATGGAAATTATCTTGGAGATAATTTGAGAACAAGAATTGAATCAGGTTATACAAGAGATGGTGTTGGATTTAGTGTTGACCTCAATCCTCAATTTCAAACAACAAGAACATTATTAAGGATTCACCCTGACGGGGGAGTGATTGGTACCTTAGGTTGTATAGGTATTCAAGAGAATGCAGCGAGGCTAAATGCGTTCTATAATACTTTGAATACTTACTTTCAGAGAATTTCACCTGCAATCAATGTAATTGTAAACTAATATGAATAAGGTAACTGATATATTGAAATTCATTTGTATGCTGTTATTTTTAGCAAGTATTAATCTTAATGCACAAGACTGTTATAATGATATAAGAAAGGTTTTTGAAAGGAATATTGAGTTAAATAATAAATTTCTATCCAGTAATGAGGAAGAAGATAGAGACAATTTAGAAAAATATACAGAAGAAAAGCTTCATCCTGTTTTACATATTTTCCAAGAAAATACTTGTGTAAGATTTGATTCTTGTCTGTTTGCGGAATTTACTAAACTATTATTAAACAACAATAATTCAGCAGATGAGTTTCCGGCAAATTCTTTAGGACATATATTCATTTGTCAAACCGTAAAAACCACATGGTTTATTAAAAATATGAATAAAAAGGATAGAGATATTATTGTTAAGCTTCTAGAGTTTGGTTTTTTAAATGAAAGTATGAAAGATGAAGATAAAGACTACTCTCAGCAGTATAGAAGTTTAAAGAATCTAAAGGAGACGTAAAGCTGACTGAAATACCAATTAATTGGAGGTGATTATCATATGGTAAATCTCGTGACAGTTTCCCGTTCTATTGGAAATGGCTATCAATATACTTTAATGAATCCTTCCAATGGTACTTTTAATACGGTTAGTTCAATCGATTTTACAGATTTCTTTTATTTCATATATCCACATTAGTTATGAAGACCAGATTACTAAATACAGCTGTGGGAATTTTACTGGAAGGATTTTGTCTTGGGCAGGAAAGATGGTTCCCCACTAAACCTGAGGTACAGAAACTTGATTCAATAATTACGGAAAGGTTTAAGGAGAGTTCTTGTTATGATTCAAATGAAACCTACAATATTGACCACATTTTTGTATATGATTATTTTGAAGATATGCTGAAACGCTCGGATTTTATAGATAAATCAGTACTGAAAAAAATAAAGAAGCAATATTTTCCTTACCGTTATTGTTATCCACAAACTATAGAAAAACTTTTTACTAAATATAAAAGCGACTCACTTCATCCTATGCTGGATGAAGATTATGATGTTATTAAAAAAAACGTTTTATGGGTAAGCGTCTCTTTTATTACCGATAGTTCAGATAAATTGGTGGCTTATTGGAACACTATGGACTCGCATATATTTTGTACGAATGAGTATTCGTCAAAATCACTTAATCTATTATATAATTTTTTGAAAAACAAAGAGTTTACAATCGTGTTTCGTTTAGCGTCAAGTGGTGGCGAAAACTATCTCGGGTTAACCAAAGAGGGTAATATTGAAATTCTAACATATTCAGATAAAGATGAATGGAAGAAAATTAGTTTAGAGGAGTTGACTAAAGACTATTGGCAAAATTTTGATGTATTTAAATTTGACAAAGAGTAGGTTTGTAATAAAGACTAATCTCCTTCCTAAGCCTAGATTTCATCTAAGCTTTCCTATCATTATGTTTCCTGTTTTTGTTTTATGACTACAATTGGGCAAATAGCTAAAACCTTTGTCGATTGCACTTTTGAAACGATAGAAGATGCCAGCCATCAACTGCGGCAACTGCATTACATCAGTGGTGGGGATGGCCTTTTTCCTATATATGTGATCGACCAGGATGGCAAGGGCACCATGTACTACATCCATAAAGACTACCAGGGCAAGTGTAACTACGCTTTCCTATTACGAGATTTCCGTTCGTTGTTTTATATCAGAAAGTTATCAAATGAAGATTAAAATGATACAAGCGTAAATTGGGGATTGGTTGATGTGTATTCCTCACAAAAGTAGCCTGTTTTTTTCATTTTTGTTGGAGTACCAGGCAATTTTTAATGGGAACTTAATAAACGCCTCTTGATTGCGTGTGCTAAAAGAAGTAAATTTGCGACAGAAATGATGTTAGGTAGTATACCAATTTAATAACCTGGAGAAACCGGCTATTCAAAAGAGCCCTTCTCCCTAAATGTCACACTATGAAAAAGCATATTTTTTATCTATCAGCCCTATTGTTGGCCTTTTTTGTTTTATCCACCGGATTTGCTCAAACTCAAAATAAGGAGCTAAACCAGGACAAGAACAGTTATTACTTTTTTAAAGTGATGAATACTGATTTTGAAGCCACCATCATCCGCGTAAAAGAATCTTTAAAAGAACAAGGTTTTGGAGTGGTTTCGGAAATCAACATGCAACAAAAACTTACACAGGCAACAGGTAAGGAAATGGATCCATACATCATCATTGGTGCTTGCAACCCCAAAGGAGCCTACGAGGCCCTTCAAATTGATGCCCACATCGGCCTTATGTTGCCATGCAACGTCATAGTGCGCGATTTGGGAAACAACAGGGTGGAAGTAGCCGCCATCAATCCCGTGAAAACCATGTCATCGCTTAAGAATAAAAAGATGAATGTCCTGGCTACGGAGATTGCCTCGAAACTTCAATTGGTTATTGCCAATCTTTAATAAAGCTGAAGCGACAAACCCAGGTTGATGATTCCTTTGTAGCCAAATCCAAATTCTGCAAAACCGCCAATGGATTTACCAATTCTGATCCCCAAGACATTGGCTTGCCAGGCCACACGGTTTATTACACCTGAAGCATCTGACAATCCGCTATCAATAGGTGCCGTTAGTTTTTCGGTTCCTATCTGATACCCGACACCTGCACCTGAATATAGCTGTACGATTCCACGGTTGATATAGCGATATTCAACATCCACCGCGATGGAAATAAATTGCCTGGAGAGTGTCCCCACCTTGTTTCCCACATTGTATAATGTGGCTTGGCTTTGGTTGAATCCCATGGCAAATCCCCATAACAACCTCTCGTTTTTGGTGATATGCCGGTACGCCAATGATACTGTTCCGCTTCCCGTGTAATGATCGCGCACATACCGTTTTTCAGGAAATTGTTTATTCAGCATGGCCGACTCCATCGATAAAAACTGATCGATAGGGAAAAGGCCATAGCTCAACATTACATCATGGTGTTGGTAGTTTTGCTCAACACTTTGTGCAGATAATTGCAGGGTAACAATAAGCCCGACAAATAATATTATTGTTCTCATACTAACCGGATAACGGAATCGAAATAGTGACATGATAGTTTTTTCAAAAGTACTGCAAATAGTTGTGATTTCAGCCAAGGCGGATGCTTTCCAATTAATTTGATTACTTTTGCAACGAAAAAAAAACGACTATGGGATAATAAACCTGCCGGTTAAATATCATAAAGAAAGGAGGAACACCTATGAGAGAAACGATTAAAATAGGAAGACTAAGGTGGCTTCATATTAAAAGTCCTACCGAGGATGATTTTGAATACCTGAGCAATACCTTCCACTTTCACCAACTTGATATTGAAGACTGTAGGCAAATCAGCCAGCGTCCCAAGGTGGATATTTACGATGATTATTATTTTTTAATTCTCCATTTTCCCGTTTTCGACTTACAGAAGCATTTTATTAAGCCCAGTGAAGTAAAAATATTCTGGGCAGAGGATTACATCATTACGGTAGGTCAAACACATTGGATGGTGGATAAGCTTTTTGAAGAGTCGTTGCAACAGGAAAGCGAAGGACGTGATTTTGAGGTCGGAACCTCCGATGCTTTGCTGTATACCATTCTGGAAAAGTTGATGACCGAATCGGTAGCTGTATTAAGAAGGGTGGGCCTTGAACTCGAATTGATAGGGAAAGAACTGTTTGGCAACAAACCTACCCGGGTTATTGAACGCCTCTCCGTTACCCGGAAAAACATCATTGCACTCAATACCATGTACAAGCCGCAACTTCGCGTGTTCAATAAATTTGAATCGGGAAATGTGGAAGGTTTTGCCGACAACATGGAAGACTACTGGGGCAACATCCTCGACTACTACAACAAAATGTGGGACATGACCGAGGATTATGGTGAACTGATTGATGGTTTGTCGACTACCTTCGATTCGATGCAGACCAACAAAACCAACGAAATCATGAAAATCCTCACCCTGATTTCGTCCATTATCCTCCCTTTAACCTTTCTCACCGGGCTCTATGGCATGAACATTCTGCTTCCATTGCAAAACGAAAACTATGCTTTTTATATCGTGATCGCTATTATGTTGACGATTGGAGGTGGCATGATTGCCTATTTCAGGCGGAAGAGGTGGATGTAGGGTGTATTTTTTGAAATGTAATTAAAATTCACTGGAATGCACCAAACCTGCTAATCAGGAAAAATCATTAAATCCCCCCTCAAAATAGAATTGCAGTTTTTAATAATGACAAATTGCTTTTTAGCAATACTTTACTATTTGCATCCTATTATTTTCCTGCCTTTTAGGTAGAGAAAACCTCCTTTATTATACACTTGAAAGTTGTACTTATAGGATTTTATGCTTGCACTGAAATTGAGGGTGGTGTTAATAACTTTTTAATAAAAGTAAGTATGAAGAAAATCGACAGCAGATTAATGACTAAATTAGTATAGAAATTCAACTAAAGAAAAAAACAATTTAAAAATCAGAATTATGAGAACATTAACTCTCTTTATTGCAATTGCGGTAACATGTCTTGCATTTACCGGATGTCAGCAGAAGAAGGAATCCACTTCAGTCCTTCCCGGATATGATAAAACTGAACTTGCCGCTTTGATCCCGGTAATGGAACGAGCCTATGATACGGCCGATATCGGTGGTTTTAAAACACCACAGCCTGATGGGATCAAACAGGTTTTTCGCTCAAAGGTTTCTCCGCTCATGAACCGCTTCGATGTGTGGATTACCAGTAATAACAGAGCAGTAATTGCCATCAGGGGATCAATTGTAGACCCGGGAGGGCTGAGTTTTACTGCTGCATTTTATAGTCCGATGGTCCCGGCAAGCGGGAAGATAAAAATGTCGGAATCCAAAACCTTCGAGTATAAGGTAGCAGAAATACCGGGTGCAGCGGTACATCTTGGCATGCTGTTGGGCCTGGCGCACATCTCGGATGAGCTTGTGAGCCAGATCAAGGATCAATATGGCAAAGGTATCCGTGATTTCATCCTTCTCGGTCACAGTCAGGGAAGCGGTATCGGCTTTCTTGCCACATCATATATCCGCTATCTGCAGAAAGACGGCAAACTGCCTTCGGATTTTCGTTTAAAAACCTATTTGATTGCAGCGCCCAAGGTCGGTAATCTGCAATATGCTTACGATTATCAGAAAATCAATAATGGAGGATGGGCGATGGCTGTAAATAACATTCTGGACTGGGTCCCCTGTATTGGCTTAACATTTCAGACCGCCATTGATTTTCCAAAGATCAGTCCGTTTTATGATATGAAAGGCTTTATGGCCAGTATAAATTTCCCCGCCGGACCTAAATTTGATGAAACCTATAACCAGTTTTTAGCGGTAGGGCCGGCCGTGACAAAGCAGGTACTGGAGATCATCCATGAGAATGTTTACCCGAGAGTGATAAAGGCCATGCCAGGATATGTTGAACCGGCATTATTGGGAACGTTTGATTTCGAGCGATCCGGTGACCAGGTTCCCCTCTTCCCCGATGCCGTTTATTACAAAACCTTCCCGCAGGATACAGTACATTTTCAGGCATGGGAAAATCATTCGGTTTATCCCTATTATCTCCTGGTGAATAGCAACTATTAGCAGGGGCCCTTGCCCTCCTCCTCGGTCGCTCCTCAAACAAAACTTTTAAAGATTTATCTGAAGAGCAACCAAGGAGGTTTCGGGGAGGTGGAATGATTGCTTATTTCAGGCGGAAGAGGTGGATGTAGTTGTTTTTGTATTTTAGCAGGGAATTTTTCTCTGAAAAGTACTGATTCCAAAATGGGTATTTATTGATGCTCAATCCTTTTTCAGATTAAAATGTTATTAATCGACTAATCATGAAATTATACAAGGGCATGTTTATTTGTTGTTTTTGGATGTTTACTTTTCCATATATGACAACGGCTCAGTTTAATAAAAAGGAAATTGCATTGAATATTTCTTGTGAAAATGTTTATGATGTAATCTTATTAACTCCATCAAACAGGTATGTAAAATTAATTTCAAAAGAGGTAGGCCTGGAGCCAATCATTACGGGTGGGTATAAGGGAAAGGGATATTCAGATATGATATTTCAGAACAGTGTAGTTTTTCAGGATCAGCAACCCATTATTCTTCCAAAATACGAAAACTTTATCTACAGTAATGTTACTGAAAACAAGCTATTTACTACCGAAAATTATCGGGGTACAGGTGAAGTATCATTTAAACTGTATAATCTCGAAAATAAGAATTTATCGCTTATTAATGAAGTAATTAAGCCAATACCATATTCGATTCTTTATAATACAAAAGGGAATATTGTTGTCCTCACGGATTATGATGAATGTTTTGGAAGAACAATAGATATTTATACTTCTGATAACTTCAATGCCAAAACCTCAATAAAACCTTTCGGTAAACATGGCTTTGAGGACGTTACATTTTTTGAAGACGAATTATTCTTATACGCTCTTTTTAAGCCTGTTGTAATTAGTAGTTATCCGAATGAATCTATTAAAATATACCAAATTAGTTTAAGTACCGGTGAAATTCTCCAGGAGAAAGTCTTAAGTATACCCTTAAATATTGTGGGGTTCTATGTAACCGATGAATATTTCATAATGTACTCATATAACAAGGTGATTGCTTATAATTATTTAGGAGATCAGGTTTGGGGTAATGATATTACAATACATGAAATCAAGGCAGATATTGATGAGGAAATTTTATACTTAGGCTTATCTGATATGATTGTCGCGTTGAACCTGGAAAATGGACAACCACTTTGGAAAAGTAATTTCCTTGATTTTTACATGGATAAACTTATGGGGTTGCCTGACAACATGCCAAATATTAATATCAGGCCTGTATTTTTTGATCTTATTGACAATCAGCTTGCTGTAATTATTAGTCAAACCTCCTACGGTACAGTTAGACGCTATCAAAAGTACTTAACCAAACTTTTTGTTTTTGATTCAGAGGGCAATATCACCGCTACAAAAAACATCTTATCCTCAGAAACCAAGTTATTTAGGTGCTTCTTTCAAAATATGAATTCATTTACCGTTTTCAGCGACAGCGCAATGATATATTATGAAAAATAACTTTTTACTGTAAGTCTTATTAGACTACAGCCCATTGTTGGCGAGGCATTCATTGCCCCTGGCTTAAGCCGGGGGCAAAAGGACAAAACGAACAAAAAAATCCCTAACTGCATTTTACTTTTTACTACTTTCATCGTATCAATAACAAGACGATAAATTTTGCCGATGAAGGTTGAACCTGAACATATTATTGACAGAGTAAAATCCGGAGATAAAGAAGCATTTGGAACCCTGGTAAAACAACATCAACAATATGCCTATCATCTTGCGTTCAGACTTTTATGTAATGAAGAAGATGCAAAAGATGTGGTGCAGGACAGTTTTGTGAAAATCTGGAAAAACATCGGCCAATTTAATCCACAGGCTAAGTTTACTACCTGGATGTTTAAGATTGTAACCAATACTGCCATTGATAAACTCAGGTATAACAAACGTTTTGAAACGGAGTCGCTGGCTGGTATTCAGTATAATATGGGTCACCTCCATGATGAAACCCCTGAAACTCTGCTTCATCAAAATGAAACAGGCCGGTTAATTAAAGGGTTGACCGGGAACCTGCCGGAAAAGCAACAACTTGTTTTTGTATTGAGAGATTTACAGGGATTAACAACGGAGGAAGTATCGGAGGTTCTAAATATGCCGGCTACATCGGTAAAAAGCAATCTTCATTTTGCGCGCAAGGTGATCAGGGAAAAATTGTTTCAGATACATTCGTATGAAAGGAGTATAAAATGAAGTGTGAATTGGTTAAAGAAAACATCGACCAGGCTATTTTTAGTCGTGAAAGTGTACTGTCTTCTGAAGAAATAGATCATCTGGAGAGTTGCGATTCATGTCGTGACTACCACACTGAAAGCCTGAAAGCCGGAAGGATGATTGAGATGGTCCGTAAGGAACCAATGTTGAACAGCCCGGAGGATCTTACTGCCCATATTCTGGAAGCCATTGAAAAGGAAGAACAGGTTCATGTGCCGAAAACCAGCTGGCTGAATGATAACGGGTTTCTCATCGCAAGAAATTTGCTGGCAGCAGCTTCCATTTGCCTGATGATTGTATTTGGAACCGAGCAATATCAGGTATTTGATAAAACAACAAAAATGGAAACCTATCTTTCACAGGTCTCAGGAAATGAGTACAATGGGAATTTCCAGAATATTGTTCGATACAATACCAGTTTTAATGATTTGAAGGAAATCAGCCTGTTAACGTCAGAAATTTCAAACAACTTTGGAAATAAGTTAAAATCGAAAATGATGTTAGCCCGCATGTCATCGCTGGCAATGAACTATTACGGCAGCCGGCAATTCAATCGGTTTGCCCCCTCCGGCACTTCATTCACAAATAATTCAGAATAAAAAACAGTTGTTAGCCATTGGCAATGTCTCACCCTTAAAATATGCATCATGAAAAAAGAAATTTTCTTAATCAGTTTTATAATTTCCCTGCTGGTGTTGAGCAGCTGCAGGGAAATCAGCGTTACCACCGTGATTAATAAAGACGGATCGTTTTTGCGCACCATTAAAATTACCGGCGATTCATCAACGATTTATAATGCCACACTACCCTATCCGGTGGATGATACCTGGAAGATGGAGTTTCTGAAAGACACTACGCGTGGCAAGAATGACGTTTTAATTTATACAAAATTATTTAAGACCGGTGAGCAACTCAGTGAGGAACTCAATCGCGATACCAGTTGGTGGAAACATGTGAAAAGAACCATTTCCATTGAGAAGAAATCCGGGTTCTTCTACTCATATCTGAAGTATAATGAAACGATTTTTGCTGCAAACCCTTTCGATTCCATTGACTCTAAAAATTATCTGAGTCAGGATGACATTCTCTGGCTATCAGGAAAAAAACTAGCCCTGAACAGCAGCGATTCTGCAAAGATTAAACAGGCAGAAGATACGGCTGAAGTCTATCTGCAACATGCTTTGACGGTTGAAATTGTGGCCGCGCTTAAGCAGGGTATTAAGCAATTAAATCAACCTGAACTTGATCCCGCACTCGTTGATTTCTACAAAGACAGCATTGCTGAAAAAGTGAACAGATGGGATGTGAATTCGACCCTTGAATTTATTGATTATCTGGCACGTCTGACAAACAACAGCAACCTGGAATCGATTAAAGAGTCGAATCCCGCATCATTTCAAAAACTCGACCAGAAGATTAAGGTGCTGTTCGAAATATTGCAACTCGAAGATTTTAATGTATCGGTTGAACTGCCCGGATTAATTACAGAAACCAACTCGTTAAGTCCGGTGGGTAACCGTGTTTCGTGGAATGTGAACAACATGTCGTTTCTATTTGAAAAATTTCAGATGACAGCCGAATCGCGGGTTGTCAATGTTTGGATGTTTGTCATTGGCGGGATCATCCTGTTGTCCTTCATTTTCCTGACGGTTATCAAATCACGAAAATGAAACAGGTTGTTTTTGGATGACTTTTAAATATTGACAATTCCTAAGTTCATTTAAAATACCTGAGAAGGGGTAACCCTACCGCAAATACACACTCAATTTTCCTTCAGCATTTCCCCTATGGCCGGGTGCAACATTAAATTGATAAGGATGGAATCGCCACCGCCGGCTTCGCGCAGGATGTCGGATAGCTGACGTTTTTTGTCATCGGTTGGTAAATCAGCAGTTACTATTTGCCTGAGTTTTTTTACCTGATTGCCTTTCAGCTCATCAAAAATAATGGCAAGTAACTCTTTCAGTAGTTTTTCCACCTGGTCGTCTTTCTTTGGAAGCCCCATCATTTCCAGCTCATCAATGGCCGATTGCAGGATTTCAGCGGCCATGCGCTGGTTGCGTTCTTCATAAGATTCGTTGCCCGTGGCGTCGCGTAATGACCAGGAGTTGAATTTGTTACTTAGTGCTTCAATTTGCTTTGAACGAAAGTTGTCAGTCCCGAAAATGCTGTCCAGCATCAAACAGGCCGAGGCTTTCCAAACATTTAAATCTAAGTCTGGCGATTGCAGTTTATTCAACTGGTTCTCAATCCATTTTATTTCTTTTAGTGCCATAATGAACAAGGTTTCCTGTAAAAATACATCATTTATTTAAGAAATTGCTATATTTGCGCCCACATTAAATCCTTAAATCATTGCTCTTTATGGAGAAACGCAACATTGGCCATATTGCACAGATCATTGGCCCTGTTATCGATGTCGTCTTTGAGAAGGAAGAAGACCTGCCCAATATTTATGATGCACTGGAGATTACCCGCGAAAATGGAGAAAAGCTCATTCTCGAGGCCCAGCAAGCTACCGGCGACAATACTATCAGAACTATAGCCATGGACTCTACCGACGGACTCAAACGGGGTTTGGAAGTGGTTTCGCTTGGTCAACCGATTTCGATGCCTACCGGTGATAAAATTAAAGGCCGTTTGTTTAACGTGATTGGCGACGCCATCGATGGCCTGGGAGCGGTGGAATCAAAAAAACGCTATCCCATCCACCGCGATCCCCCAAAATACGACGAGTTAAGTACCTCCAAAGAGGTTCTTTATACCGGTATCAAAGTCATCGATCTGATCGAACCTTACTCAAAAGGAGGTAAGATTGGTCTGTTCGGTGGTGCCGGGGTTGGTAAAACCGTTATTATCATGGAGCTCATCAACAACATCGCCAAATCCTATGCCGGTATGTCGGTATTTGGTGGCGTAGGCGAGCGTACCCGTGAAGGAAACGACCTGCTGCGCGAAATGATTGAGTCGGGTGTTATTAAATATGGCGACGCATTTAAAAAGAATATGGAAGAAGGCGGCTGGGATTTATCCAAAGTCGACCACAAAGAACTTGAAACTTCACAGGCCACACTGGTGTTCGGCCAGATGAACGAGCCTCCGGGAGCCCGTGCACGTGTAGCCCTTTCGGGATTAACCGTAGCAGAGTATTTCCGTGATGGAGATGAAGAATCCGGCGGACGAGATATCCTGTTTTTTATCGACAATATTTTCCGTTTTACCCAGGCAGGTTCCGAAGTAAGTGCTTTGTTGGGCCGTATGCCTTCGGCCGTAGGATATCAGCCTACATTGGCCACCGAGATGGGTATCATGCAGGAGCGTATCACCTCAACTAAAAGAGGCTCTATTACCTCTGTTCAGGCTGTTTATGTGCCTGCGGACGACTTGACCGACCCTGCGCCTGCCACCACATTTGCCCACCTGGATGCCACTACCGTATTGAGCCGTAAAATTGCCGAGCTGGGCATTTATCCTGCTGTGGATCCACTGGATTCAACCTCGCGTATTTTATCACCTGATGTAGTTGGGGATGAGCATTATAACACGGCCCAACGTGTAAAAAATATTCTGCAGCGGTACAAAGAGCTTCAGGATATTATTGCCATTCTGGGTATGGACGAGCTTTCGGAAGATGATAAACTCATCGTAAGCCGTGCCCGTCGTGTTCAGCGTTTCCTGTCGCAACCATTCCATGTGGCCGAGCAGTTTACCGGATTGAAAGGAACGGTAGTTTCCATCGAAGATACCATCAAAGGATTTAATATGATCATGGATGGTGAGGTGGACGAATATCCGGAAGCCGCCTTCAACCTGGTAGGAAACATCGATGAAGCCATCGAAAAGGGTAAAAAATTGTTAGCAGAGAGTAAAAAATAACACTATGTATGTTGAGATCATGACTCCGGATGTGGAGATTTATAAGGGCGATGCCGAATTGGTTCAGTTGCCGGGCATCGATGGTTCTTTCGAGTTGTTGAATAACCATGCACCCTTGATTTCGGCTCTTGCCAAAGGGAAGATCAAAATCAGGACCGGTGGAAAAGAACGATTCTTCGACATCGCAGGAGGTGTTATTGAGGTTCACGACAACAAAGTGCTGATTTTAGCCGAATAGAATCTTCATTCAAATTAGATTTTAAACCCGGGTTGTTCTCAATCCCGGGTTTTTTTGTACCTTGTCGCCTGAAATCGACCTGCTTATGAACCCCACAACCTGGTTAACGGATTTGCTGGGATTGGTTTTCCCAAACCTGTGTTCCGCCTGTGGACAGCCACTTGTGCGTAACGAGGAGGTGATTTGCGTATCCTGTAATCATCGTCTTCCGCGAACAGATTTTCACTTTTTTGAAGACAATCCGGTTTCACGCATCTTTTGGGGAAGGGTGAATTTACAAGCCGCCACTTCCTTTTTGTATTTTAACAAAGGGGGCAAGGTGCAACATTTGATTCATCAACTTAAATACAAGGGAAATAAAGAGGTCGGAATTTATCTGGGTCGGTTGTTGGGCAGTGATCTAAAATCGGGTGGTTTGCTCAAAGAAGTCGAGGTGGTGATCCCGGTTCCATTACATCCCAAAAAACAGCACCAGCGTGGATATAACCAGAGTCAGCAAATTGCTATTGGTATCGCAGGTGCAATGAACATCCCATATTCCTTTCAAAACCTGATTAGAAATACGTTTACCGAATCGCAGACCAGAAAGTCGCGGTATAGCCGCTGGCAAAATGTATCTGGAAAGTTCACGGTCTTGTATCCGCATAAGCTGGAAGGTATGCACGTGTTGCTGATTGATGATGTGCTTACCACAGGTGCCACGTTGGAAGCCTGTGCCCAGGAACTGGCAGGGGTCTCCGGGATAAAAATCAGCGTGGCGACTCTTGCATATGCTCAGGGATAGCAGGAATGGTATCCTTATCGCGCCCCATTTTTCGCATCAACTCATTGTATTGTTCCCGGTTTCGGATCAGTTTTCGTTCCAGCCGTGCGAGGTGATTAAAATGATCGTACAAAGCCTGAATGGGCCCTCCGAAAGTAGCCGGCGTTGGTTCGCGATAGAGGAGTTCTGTTCCTTCCCAAACCGGATAAAACTGGCTCATGTCAATGGGTTTCATGTTGATGACCATTTGCTTAAACACTTCATATTCAAAAAAAGCCCTGATAATAACCTCGTTAATCATCAATGTATCCTTTTGGAGTACAATTTGAACCATTCCCGGGATGGATTTGATGCTATCGGTAATATACAAAATCAACGGACTAAAGCCGATGGATGTGATCAGCAGACTGTCGTATGGATCAATCATCATGTTGAACTGACCTTCGTCGTTGCTGATGGTGCCAACACGGTTAAATTTACTGATAATATGGGCATTGGGAACCGGAAGTAAACTGTCGCTCGTAAGTATTGTTGCATCGAGTAATAGCAATTTCCGCTCAGGTTTTTGCGACCAACTGTTATTGGCTAACAGAACAAAAAATGAGAAGATTAACATCACTCTGAAACACATGCGATTACGAATTGATTAAGATCATTCTTTGACAATTTGGCCTGAGAATCGATATAAAAATTAATTTAGCTTTCAAAATGCGAAATTGCATAATTGTTTACTCTTAAAAACGTTAAAAATATGAAAAAGATTTTTACCATTTTTTTTATTTTCTGCCTGGTTTCTGCTATAAATGCACAAACCTTACCCAATGCTTCTTTTGAAAACTGGCAAGAGTTTAGTTTTCCAAGCTATATGCAGCCTGAATTCTGGAGTACACCCAATCCATTTACGTCACTGGCTCCTGTGGTTGTAGTAACCCGATCAGAGGAGGCCTATTCGGGCACTTATTCTGCCAGACTTGAGACGAAAGACCTTGCTGGCGGAATGTTTCAGGCACCGGGATTGCTAACCCTGGCCACATTTAATGTGAATTTATCCACTTTTGAGTATTCTTTTGGTAACGGACTTCCTTTGCAGGAAAAAGTGCTTAGCTTTACCGGTATGTACAGGTACGAAGGCGCTCAGGACGATAGTGCTTCGGTTGCGATTTATTGCTACAAAAAGGATGGCGATGCGTATGATACCATCGGGATGGGCCACGCTTTTTTACACGATGCAACCGATTGGACACTCTTTGAAGTAAACATGAATTATTTGAACGATCACCAGCCTGATACCTTTAATGTGATTATCATGTCTTCCGGAATTGCTTCACTCAATCCAGGTTCGGTGATGTTCGTCGACAGCTTAAGTATAAACACCAATGTAGGGGTGATTGACCTGGATATGCCACAACTTGTGGTGAATTGCTACCCCAATCCTGCAAACGATCAGGTGACTCTTGAGGTGGCCCTGCCATCTGCCGATCGGGTTGTTTTCTTTTATGATTTGCTTGGTAAAGAGCTTGGCAAAATAGCTTTTCCATCGACAAATTTGCAGGTCAGTTTGGGAGAATATCCCTCCGGAACCATACTTTACCGCGTTGTAGATCCTAAAAAGGGAATGGCAACGGGTTCAGTGGTTAAAAACTAATGGGATATCCGATCATTTCCCGTAAATAATGAATAGCTTTGTTAGATGAAATATCCAACAAATACCTGGAAATTAAGGAATAAATCTGATCGACTTGCAGTCGGATAAATCCGACTGCAATGGATGTCCAATAAACACATTCATTGTAAATGAATAAACCACAATAAATTCCATTCCTTGCAGCCTGGCTTTAGCCGACTGTAATTATAAACCTCTTATCTTTAAACAACTGTTATATTGTAAAATCTGAAAATATCAGCAAATATCAGCATGGGAGATGATCGGATACCCCATTAAAAACTAAATCGGGCCCGATTGCTAAAAAGTACGGTTATTATAGATTTGGAGTCAATATTTACAGTTGTTTTCCCGCTGGTCCTTTATATTCAGCAAGTCCAAAGGCCAGTATTGGATAGAAGATAGGGCTTAATAGCACCAATCCAACGGTAAATCCGGTACTCTTTCCAAAACTTAACGATAACAGGTTGACCATCCAAACGGCAAAAATAATGTTGACAACCGGAATTAAAAATAAGAGTATCCACCACCAGGGTTTGCCAACAATTTCAAGCAACATCAGGGTATTGTATATTGGAATCAGGGCGGCCCATCCCGGTTTTCCGGCCTTTTCGAAAATACGCCAATAGGTGTAAAGGTAGAAGGCAATAATAAACAAGATCAATAACCATGTTCCTGTTCCGAAACCTTCTTCAAAATAATTCATCGAGTTGTCCGTCATGTTATAAAATTTAGGTGTATAAAAATAAGAACCGATCAAATGTAGTAAAAATGATACATGAAATAATTTCCATTCAGCGGTTTGTGGAATCAGAGTTTCATCTCGGGTATTTCCCCATCCACCTCCAATGAGGCACCCGTTTTAGCCACAATTTCTTCCACGCTCACACCCGGTGCGCGTTCTATCAATTTAAAACCGTTTTCGGTAATGTCTACAACAGCCAAATCGGTTACCACCCGCTGCACACATTGTACCCCGGTTATGGGTAACAGGCAATTTTTGAGCAACTTAGGATTTCCGTCCCTGTCGGTATGCGTGGTGGCCACAATAATGTTTCTGGCGGAAGCCACCAGGTCCATGGCGCCTCCCATGCCTTTCACCATTTTTCCCGGGATTTTCCAGCTCGAAATATCACCTCTTTCGGATATTTCAAAAGCGCCCAATACGGTCAAATCCACATGTCCGCCGCGGATCATGGCAAAACTGGTGGCAGAATCGAAGAAGGCCGATCCTTTGGTGTAGGTCACGGTTTGTTTTCCCGCGTTGATCAAATCGGCATCTTCTTCTCCCTTTACGGGAAAAGGGCCGATGCCCAATAATCCGTTTTCCGATTGAAGTATCACTTCCATACCTTTGGGGATGTAATTCGCCACCAAAGTAGGGATACCAATGCCCAGATTAACATAATATCCATCCTGTAATTCCTGTGCGATACGCTTTGCGATTCCATTTTTATCGAGTGCCATGGTTCAAGTTTTTTTCAACTAATAGGTATATAAATTGTGATAACGTCAGTTCCATCAGGTGGATATTACCCCCTGGTGGTAACAAATTCAATCCGTTTTTCATAATCATCGCCCTGAAAAATCCGTTGTACGAAGATGCCGGGGGTATGAATAAAATTGGGATCGAGTTCGCCGGCCGGCACCAGTTCTTCTACTTCAGCAATGGTAATTTTTCCGGCCATGGCCATCATGTTATTGAAATTGTTGGCCGTATGGCGATAAATCAGGTTTCCGGCAGTATCGCCTTTCCAGGCTTTCACGATGGCATAATCGGCCGTCAGTGCATGTTCGAGCAAGTGCATTTTACCGTTGAACTCACGGACTTCCTTTCCTTCGGCTACTTCTGTACCATAGCCCGCAGGTACGAAGAAAGCAGGAATACCGGCTCCGCCGGCCCGGCAGCGTTCGGCCAGAGTTCCCTGAGGAATGAGGTCCACTTCGAGTTCTCCCGACAACAGCTGTCGCTCAAATTCACCGTTTTCTCCCACATAGGAAGAGATCATTTTTTTGATCTGGTGTTTGCGCAACAACATGCCCAGTCCAAATCCATCCACGCCGGCATTGTTGCTGATGCAGGTTAATCCGGTTACCCCGCTATCCACCAGTGCCTGTATGGTTTTTTCAGGGATGCCGCATAGTCCGAAGCCACCCAGCATCAGAGTCATATTGTCCTTTATTCCTTTTAACGCCTCCGTGGCATTTTTTACAACTTTGTTCATAATGGGTTGTTTTAATGTCAAAAATAATGATTAGCATCCTATCAGCCTGGAGATCACCATGCGTTGGATTTCGCTGGTGCCTTCTCCAATTTGAAGCAGGCGCTGGTCGCGGTAAAAGCGTTCAATGGCATAATCTTTCATCAAACCATAACCGCCATGAATTTGAACGGCTTCGTCGGCTACTTCTTTGGCTACTTCACTGCAATACAGCTTTGCCATGGCGGCTTCTTTACTATAAGGCCTGTGTTCGTCTTTCAACCAGCAGGCTTTATATAGCAGGTTGCGAGCCAGTTCAACTTTAAGCGCCATATCAGCCAGTTTAAAGGCGTTGATTTGGAACTTGGCAATGGGTTTGCCGAATTGTTGGCGTTCGTTGGCATAAGCCAGTGCCATCTCGAATGCTCCCTGAGCCAATCCCAATCCCATGGCGCCAATGGACAACCGGCCTCCATCAAGGGTATGCAACATAATATGTGATCCATCGCCCACCTTGCCCAACAAGTTTGCTTTTGGGACACGGACATCATCAAAAAACAATTCAGCCGTGTCCGAGGCCCTCCACATCATTTTGTTGTGCATGGGAACGCGCCGGAATCCGGGCGTATCCTTTTCAACAATAATGGTTGTAAAGATTTTATTGCCGTTTTGCTCTCCTGATACAGCCTGAACCGTGCATCCCAGACTAATATCAACGGAGGCGTTGGTAATAAAGATCTTTGATCCGTTAATGACCCACTCATCACCATCCAGCACGGCAGTCGTTTTTGAGCCTCTTGAATCGGATCCTGCACCCGGTTCAGTTAAGCCAAAACTCCACAAACCGGTTCCGGTACAAAGCGAGGGCAGGTACTTCAGTTTTTGTTCTTCAGTTCCATAATCCAGGAGAGGGCCAATTCCCAGTGAGTTGTGCGCTGCCAGAGTAGCGGCCTGGGAACCATCAACGCGGGCCATCTCTTCAACGGCAATGATGTAGGATAAGGTATCCAGTCCCTGTCCTCCAAATTTCTCAGGAATGTTCATTCCAAACAATCCAAGTTCACCTATTTTGCGGGTCAGTTCATAGGAAAATTCGCTTTTTTCATCCAGTTCCTGTGCGACGGGTTTTACTTCCCTTTCTGCAAATTCACGCACCGTTTCGCGAATCATGATCTGCTCAGGGCTTAAGTCAAAGTTCATATCTTAGTCTTTTAATATTTCTTTATCATGTAATTTAATCAACAGTTTATCGGTATCAACCATATCACCAACCTGCACAGTTACCAATTCAACGGTGGCATCGTGCGTGGCAACAATGTTGTTCTCCATTTTCATGGCTTCCACCACCAACAGGATGCTGCCTCTTACCACTTCGTCGCCAGGCTTTACATTTACTTTGATCACTTTCCCCGGCATGGGTGTAAAATAACTTCCGGCATCTTTACCTTGATCGGCAGATGTGTAAAACTCTGTATCAATCAGAAAATCCTCTCGCTTCATATCATAATGAACACCACTTACGGTCAAATGACCTTGCCCTTTGTTGTTTTCGGAGACATAAACCCGGTAAGACATTTGGTTTATCAAAAGCTCGAGTATTTGATTGTGGACTGCGATCAACCGGACTTGGAATTGTTGTTTATCAATTTGAAAATGAAATTCATTGCCATTGTATGACTCTATTTCAACCTCAATGGTTTCATGATCCATTTTCACCGGAACCAACATGCGGTTTCTCCAATAACCGATAGTTTCCCAAATGTTGGTTGGAGCATGGTTGAGAAGCAGGGAGTGAATTAAAAATCCAATCACAGGAACCTCTTTTTGGATTTTATTTTTTTGTTGTTGGATCGCCAGAAGCAGTTGTTCTGAATGGGTGTCGCAAAATTTGGTGGAAATATGGTTGTTTAAAAATGCTTCATGCTGAACTACTTGCAGCAGATAAGGAATGTTGGTTTGGATTCCCTGAATCACGAAATTCTTTAACATCTCTTCTGTTTTCAGGATGGCTTCCATACGGGTTGGTGCCCACACCACCAATTTACCGATCATGGGATCGTAGAAACTCAGGATGGTCTCCGGACGGTCGAGGGAAGTGTCGATGCGCACATTTTCACCTTGCGGCATGTTTAGCAATGTGATTTCGCCCGGTGAGGGCAAAAATTGATTGGCGGGATCTTCGGCATAAATACGACACTCGATGGCGTGCCCATTTTGTTTTACCTGATCTTGTGAATAGCGAAGCGGATTGCCTGCCGCCACCAATATTTGTTCTTCTACCAAATCGATGCCTGTTACCATTTCTGTCACCGGATGTTCTACCTGAATGCGTGTATTCATTTCAAGAAAATAGAAATTCAGGTTTTTGTCCACCAGGAATTCGATGGTTCCCGCACTGTTATATCCTATTTTCCGACCAATTGCGATGGCAGCAGCGCCCATTTTTTCCCTGATTTCAGGAGTCAGCGTGGGCGATGGTGATTCTTCGATAATTTTTTGATAACGCCTTTGGATGGAACATTCACGCTCGTAGAGATGAATCAGGTTACCAAAATGATCTCCGAGCAGTTGAATTTCGATGTGACGGGGTTCTTCGATGTACTGTTCAATATAAATGGTTTCATCACCAAAATAGCTTAGCGCTTCACGGCTGGTGGATTCAACCACCTCTTTCAACTCATCAGGATGGTGCACGATGCGCATGCCTTTTCCGCCACCTCCGGCTGCCGCTTTCACCAGAACGGGAAAAGTAAGTTTTGGAGATTGTTCGAACAATGTTTTCAGGTCACCCGTGATGCCTTTGGTCATGGGAATACCAATTTCTTCCACAAATTTACGGGCTTCGATCTTATTGCCCATCAGGGTAATTGCTTGTGTATGAGGCCCGATAAACGTGATCTTATTTTTATTGCAGGCAGCCACCAGCAAGGGGCTTTCCGATAAAAATCCATAGCCGGGATGGATGGAGTCGCAACCGCTGTTTAGTGCCGCTTCTATTATTTTATCTGTATTAAGGTAGGTGTCGCTGAGTTCGTTGCCTCCGATACAAATGGCTTCATCGGCCGAGCGCACGTGCAGGCTGTTTCTATCTGCTTCGGAGTAAACGGCTACTGTACTAATGTGTAATTTTTTTGCCGATTTCATCACCCTAACGGCAATTTCGCCCCGGTTTGCAACCAATATTTTTTTAAATAATTTCATTCTCAAAGTTCGGTTTTACATCACTCAAATTCAATGGGACGTTGAGTTTTTTTAATCCAGGCGGGTTTTCTTTTTTCTAAAAAAGCGGCCATCCCTTCCTGTCCTTCGTCATCAGCGCGCAGGTTGGCGATGATGCCGGCAGTATAATCAATCAGTTCGGTCAACTCAGGGCCATCATACATCAAATACTGTATCAATTGCTTTGTTGCCCGGGTGGCTTTTGGGGCGGCGGTGATGAATTCATTGATATATTTTTTAACGGTTTCGATTAGAAGGCCTGTTGGAACGGCTTTATTGATGAGTCCGGTTTTTTCCGCCTCTTTACCTTTAAACTTACGGCCCGTGAGCATCAGGTCGCGGGCATGATATTCACCTATGCGGCGTATAATAAACGGCATGATGGTAGCCGGACCAATTCCTATCTTGACTTCGCTGAACGCGAAAGTGGTGTTTTCGTCGGCCAATACCACGTCGCAGGCAGCAAACAATCCGTTGGCACCACCAAAAGCAGAACCATGCACGATGGCCATGGTAGGTACGTGACATTTATACACGGTTTTAAACATCTTGGCCAACCGCTGTCCGTCTTTATAGTTTTCGTCTTTGCTATGGTGGGCAATATGACTCATATAATTGAGGTCGGCACCGGCGCAAAACGATTTCCCTTTACCTTTCAGCACCACCAACCGCAAAAGTTCATCTTTTGATGCTTCCGCATAAACGGATGTCAACTCACTGATCATTAGTTCATTGATTGCATTATGAACCTCAGGGCGGTTAAGATAAACATAAAGAATATCTTCTTTTTTTTCTACAATAAGGGTTTCGAACTGATTCATTAATAAACGTTTACATTCTAAATACACCAAAATTTTGTTCAGGGAAAGGCTGGTTCAGCGAACTGGCAATTCCCATGGCCAACACCTTGCGGGTGTCTGCCGGATCAATGATCCCATCGTCCCATAAACGCGATGTGCTGTAATAGGCCGATCCTTCCGTCTCATATTTTTCGAGGATGGGTCGTCGCAATTTTTCAATTTCTTCGGATGACATTTCAATTCCTTTTGCCAGCAATTGTTCCTGTTTCACTGTGACCAATACGGTGGCAGCCTGTTCTCCGCCCATCACCGATATTTTGGCATTGGGCCACATGAACAGGAATCTGGGGTTATAGGCCCTGCCGGCCATACCATAGTTTCCGGCACCAAACGAACCTCCAAAGATGACCGTAAATTTTGGAACATTGGCATTGGCTACGGCATGAACCATCTTGGCTCCGTCTTTTGCAATCCCGCCACGCTCGAATTCCTTACCCACCATAAAACCGGTGATGTTTTGCAAAAAGATCAATGGGATTTTGCGGGCGGTACATAATTCGATGAAATGCGTAACCTTGAGCGCTGACTCGGAAAACAGCACGCCAAAATTGGCAATGATGCCAACAGGAAATCCCATAATGTGGGCAAAACCCGTGACCACGGTTACGGCGTATCTGGCTTTAAACTCCTGAAAACGACTACCATCCACAATACGCATAATAATTTCACGTGGATCGACCATCTTTCGAAAGTCAATCGGGGCAATGCCATACAGCTCTTTTGGGTCATATATTGGCTCCTCAATGGGAATTGTTCTCAATGGTTGTTTTACCCGATACTCCAGATTTTCAAAAATGTGACGACAAATTTGTATTGCATGCGTGTCGTTGTCAGCCAAATGATCGGCCACCCCTGAAATGCTGGTATGCACTTCTGCACCACCCAGTTCTTCGGCACTTACCTCTTCACCTGTAGCAGCTTTTACAAGAGGAGGGCCGGCGAGAAAAATGGTACCCTGCTCCTTTATAATAATTGTTTCATCGCTCATGGCAGGTACGTAGGCACCTCCTGCTGTGCATGATCCCATCACAATACTGATTTGAGGGATACGCATGGCCGACATTCTGGCCTGGTTATAAAAAAATCGTCCAAAATGATCACGATCGGGGAATACCAAATCCTGTTCCGGCAAAAAAACACCACCCGAATCGACCAGATAAATGCATGGCAAGTGATTCTCCATGGCGATTTCCTGTGCACGTAAATGCTTTTTAATGGTAAATTGCATATAAGTGCCTCCCTTGATGGTGGCATCATTTGCAATCAGGATGGTCTCACGCCCGTGAATAATTCCTATACCTGTGATGATACCGGCAGAAGGAAATTGGTTGTCGTATTGGTTGTATGCTGCCAGGGCAGAAAGTTCAAGAAAGGGTGTGTTGCGATCTACTAACAAGTTGATTCGCTCGCGGGCCAACAGTTTCCCGCGTTCTTTATGACGCTTCACAGCTTCCGGGCTTCCTCCCTGCGTATTCTGTTTTAGTACCTCACGATATTGTTCGAGCAATTTAATAAATGCTTTCCTGTTTTCCTGAAACTCAATAGCATGGGTATCGATCTTGGTTTTTAATCTGTACAAGGTATTATTTCTTTAATTATTCCTGGTATTTCACAATTCAGAATAGGTGGAAATACGGTGTGCAAGTATAGGCATAAAAGAGCAATAAAAAAAGAGGCTGCAAACGTTTTAATGCAATAAACTTTGTAAATAAACACGATGATAAACTAAGCTCTTTATTGTAAAAATGGAATTGCTTACTGCTGCTTATCGATTTTTATTTCTATTTTTGATCTTAATTTTGCAAACGATTGCAAAATTCAGAAAAAACGATGATTTTATGAACTATCCCAAAAAAGTAGTTATTGGCGACATAACAGTAAGAGATGGGTTTCAGCATGAAGAGAAATATGTTCAACCCGAAGCCAAACTATGGGTGCTCGAGGAAATGATACTTGCCGGACTGAAGCATCTGGAAGTTACCAATTTTGGCAATCCACTAGGTATGCCTCAGTTTAAGGATGCTGATCTATTGTTTAAAGCCATTAGAAAAAGTAAACGCGTGAGCCACTTGTTGCACGAAGTGAGTTTAACGGCAGTTACCATTCGTGAATCAGCCATAGAAAGGGCCATTGAAGCAAAAAAAGCCGGCTATGGTCCCGATAGGATATTATTGATGGTCAGCACTTCCGAGTCGCACCAGAAAAAAAACTCAGGACTTACATTGGACGAGTACTGGAAAATGGCCGAAAAATATATCCCCAAGGCACATGATGCCGGATTAAAGGTAAACGGTACGGTGAGTACGATTTGGGGATGCCCCATCGAAGGTCCAACGAATATGATGGATGCTGTTAAGTTTGCAAAGAGATGGTTTGATATTGGAGCCAATGATGTGGAACATGCCGACCATGATGGCAGTGCATCGCCCAATCGGGTATACGATTATTATTCCATGTTGCTCGATCATGTACAAAATCCACAAAAACAAATCGTTCATTTTCATTCGTTGCGGGGATGGGGCCTGGCCAATGTATTGGCGGCGTTGCAGGCCGGCATGACCAACTATGAGTCTACCCTTGGAGGAATTGGCGGACAGCCGGCTAATTTTGTGGATGGGGTACCCGTAAGCGGAACCGGAGCCTATTACTACAAGGATGCCGGGAACGTTGGGCTAGTTTCTACTGAGGATATGGTGGTGATGATGGATGAAATGGGTATTGATACGGGTCTCGACATTGACCGGGTTTTGAAAACTGGGAAAATGGTTGAAAAGATACTTGGCAGAAGATTACGCTCCGAAACGATCCTCCAGGGGCGCATTCCAAAAGAACTTTCGGGCAGGAAATAGCTCCAAGAGTTACTGATTTTCTAACTATTTATTTTCAATTGAACAGGAATGACAAGCCTTTGGCAGGATTTGAACTGACAACTGATTGGTTTTAAACTTAATTGAAAATAATTTTTCATACTTCGATCAACATTTGTACATTTGCACCTCATTTTTAAATATTAACTAATGGCAGTAATAGGAAGTATCAGAAAACATTCTACGTTTCTGGTGATTATCATTGGAGTGGCTTTGGCAGCCTTTGTTTTGGGCGATTTTGCCAGAGGTGGTGGTGGTTCACGCGACATCAATATTGGCGAAGTGGCAGGTGAGGAGATAACCATCATGGATTTTAATGCCAAGGCTGAACAAAACATCGACAACAAACTACAGCAACAAAAAACCGATCGGTTATCGTTAGATGAACAATTCAGGGTAAAAGATGAAACCTTTAAACAGATGGTTTTCAGAATTATCATGGATAAGGAATACGAGGAGATTGGTTTGACTGTTACACCTGAAGAACTATTCGATCTGGTTCAGGGTTCAAATCCCCACCCGCTCATTGTACAGTATTTTTCGGATCCCAATACTGGAAAATTCGACAGAAACCTGATTATTCAGTATCTGCAAAATATGGAAAACATGCCTGAACAAGCCAAGCAGCAGTGGTATCAATTTGAAAAATATATCAAGGACGACCGCTATCGGTCCAAATTCAATAATTTGCTGGTTAAGGGTTATTATGTTCCTGCCGCACTGGCCAGGTTGACCTTTGAAGAAGATAACAACAAAGCTGATATAGATTACATTGCCGCGACATACAAGAGTTTAAGCGACAGTCTTTTCGTGCCTTCGGAAAAAGATTATAAGGATTACTATACTGCTCATAAGGAGGCCTATAAACAAGAGGCCACACGCGATATCAAATATGTGGTTTTCGATGTAAAACCATCTAATACTGACCTGGACATGGCAGCCAATGAGGCCAAACAGATTTACAGGGAGTTTGCAACCGCATCCGATGTGATGCGTTTCGTAAAGGTGAATTCTGAAAATAATTATGACAGTACCTGGTTTGGTCAGGGACAATTGCCGGTTCAAATCGACTCTGTCATGTTTAACAGTCCGGTAGGCACGGTGGTAGAACCTTATCTCGAAAACAATGTATTTCATGTGGCACGGTTGGTTGCTGAATCCATGCGTCCCGACTCGATAAAAGCAAGCCACATCCTCATCGCTTATCAAGGTGCTTATCAGGCCGATAGCAAAATTACCCGCCTAAAGGTTAGTGCTAAAAGTTTAGCCGATAGTTTGTTGACCGTTCTTAAGAAATCGCCAAAGGAAATGGCAAAGCTGGCAATACAGTTTTCTACCGATCCTTCTGCCGCCACCAATTCAGGTGATTTGGGCTGGTTTGCCGACGGACAAATGGTTCCTGCCTTTAACGAAGCTGCACTGATCACTCCTGTAAATGAGTTTGCCATTGCGGAAACCCCTTTTGGATATCACGTGATTGAAGTAACCGGTAAAAAACCCTTAGTGAAAAAAGTGCGCGTAGCCATCATTGACCGTGAGGTATTGCCAAGCAACGAAACTTATCAGGGTATTTTTGCCAATGCAAGTAAACTGGCTTCTGAAAATAAAACCCTCGAACAGTTCAATGACTATGTTCGGACAGAAAACCTCAACCCCCGTGAAATGCCAAGACTTACCGAAATGAGTAACCGCATTCCCGGTCTTGTAAACCCACGACAAATAGTACAGTGGGCTTTTAAAGAAACTACCGCCGTGGGCGATGTGTCATCGGTCTTTGACCTGGAAGACATGTTTGTGGTTGCCGTGGTAACCAAAGCAATCCAAAAAGGATATCCTGCCCTGGATGATGTGAAACCCAATATTGAACTACTCGTGGTAAATGAGTTAAAAGGAAAGCATTTGGTAAAGCAACTGGCCGCATTCAATGGCGATCTGGCCAGGGCCGGAACTGAAATGAATCTGAAACCTGTTAATGTGACTCCTTTTTTCTTTTCTTCCAGGAACCTGAAAGGTTTTGGAGCTGAAAACCAGGTAATAGGTTCTGTTTTTGGATTGCCTGATGGAAAAGTTTCACAGCCCATTATTGGAAACGCCGGTGTATTTATGGTACGGCTCAACAGCCTGACAAGAGCTGCCGAACCTGCTTCCCTCGATCAGGTGATCAATACCATGCAAAACGCATTCAAACAGAGCATCGATCAGGAACAGGCCTATCGCGCATTGGAAGAATCGCTCAACCTCGTGGATAACCGCATCAGGTTCTACTAAATCTGGGCTACAATCTATAATTCAGGGGCTGTCTCAAATTTTGATTCAGCCCTTTTGTTTTGCCGTCACCATTTCAAAACTGATAACCTGAGACTTCAATCCCGGAGTTAAAATTGAATAAAATGGGGTGTCCGATCATCTCCCGTTATAAAATTTAATGTGCAAATCAACAGGTACGGAGTACCGATAATATTTATAGAAAAACAAGAACACACTTTTTAAGGTGCAGCGCACCGTGCTATTTTCACGTTTATTTAAACATATAATCAATATTTCGGTGCTCTGCACCTAAAAATCTACCTACAAAACCAATACAGAATATATTAGTATGCAGCTCCACCCATTGATTAATAAGTCCGGTCTAAAAAGGTGAATCATGAAAGTAATCAAAAGTCAGCATGGGAGATGATCGTATACCCCATTTTGAATAATTTCTGAATATCAGTTCTGTAAATTAGTTGTTATTCTTATAAAATGTTAGCAATTACAACACATTCAGCCTGTTGGCATCTTGTTTAATAAAGATGAAAAGAAGGATAGTAAAAGCCCAAAGTGAAGAGCCTCCATAGCTAAAAAAAGGCAGGGGAATTCCCACAACAGGAGCCAATCCGATGGTCATACCGATGTTGATGGCAATGTGAAAAAACAACACCGAGGCCACTCCGTATCCATATATCCGGCTAAACCGCGATCGCTGTCGTTCGGCCATGTGAATCAGGCGGATAAGCAAGGCTAAAAACATGAGAACAACGACAGAAGCACCAAAAAACCCCCATTCTTCACCTACTGCGCAAAAAATGAAGTCGGTACTTTGTTCAGGGACAAAGTGATTTCTCGTCAACATTCCATTTCTAAATCCTTTGCCTGTAAGGCCTCCCGATCCAATTGCAATCTTCGACTGATTTACATTGTATCCGGCGCCCTGCAAATCCTGTTCAATGCCTAACAGCACATTGATGCGTTTTTTTTGATGGGGTTCCAGTACATTCTCAAAAGAGTAGTGAACACTAAAAACAAATGTAGAGGCCATAACGACAATACCCAGCAGGAGCTTGAATTGTTTTCTCCACTTTTTTTTCAAAAGAAAGGTAAGCAATCCTATTGCAAACAAACCGGCGATCACCCAATACTCCCCGATGAGCAAGGTAAGCACAAAAAGCACCCCCATCACAACCCCGATGACAATGATCATCCCTGAAAACCCTTCCCGAAAGAGCACCAAAGCAAAAGCAAAATATACCAAAGCAGAACCTGTGTCGTTTTGAAGCAATATTAATGCTGCCGGAAAAAAAAGAATACCCAGGGTGTATAATTTGGTTTTGAGTTGGGAGATGTCAATATTTAAGGTGCTTAGATACCTTGCTAAGGCCAGGGCTGTGGCAAATTTGGCGAATTCGGCCGGTTGTATGGCAAAGTTTGCGATTTTGAACCACGACTTTGAACCTGCTACCGTGCTTCCAAAAAACAACACACCGATAAGTACCACGATCAGGAAGCCATAGATCCAAAAAGAAAAGGCACTAAAAAACTTCGCGTCAACAATTAAAATCATGATAGCCAATATGATGGCTAAAATAATCCAAATGAACTGTTTACCATATCTTTCGTTGAAATCGAAAATTCCGGCAATATCCTCTCCGGCGGAAGCAGTAAAGATACTGAGCCACCCCATGAGAACTAACAACAGGTACAGTGTAACGGTTATCCAGTCGATATTGCCAAATATGTATTCTCTGTTTCTCACCTGTTAGTTATTGTGCTTTTCGTTTTTCAAAACCATTGGGATCAAGTAAATTTACTTCCATGATCTTTTTTTCCAGTTCCAGGCGTTTGGTGCCTCCTTTCAAGAACTTTTCAATCATCAGGCTGGCAATTGGTGCTGCCCAGGTGGATCCATATCCCGCATTTTCAACAACCACTGCCAAAGCGATTTGGGGATTTTCCATAGGTGCAAAGGCAATAAACAAGCTGTGGTCGTCGCCATGCGGGTTTTGAACCGTACCGGTTTTCCCACATTGCCTGATGCTGTCGAGACGGTAATAACGTGCCGTACCATGATCACCATCAAACACCTCTAACATGGATTCCTGAACGATGTCAAAATGGAGTGATGCTACACTGGTACGGTATAACTTGTTGAATACCTTCATCAAACTATCCGAGCCTTCAAGCTTTTTTAAGAAATGGGGCGGATAGAACGAACCTTTGTTGGCGATGATTACACCTAAATTGGCCAACTGAATAGGGGTAACTAAAATTTCACCTTGTCCAATACTCAGCGATCGGACAGTCATCGCATTCCACCGGCCATTGTAAGCCTTATCGTAATAGTCTTTTGAAGGAATGTTCCCATCTACCTCGTATGGAATATCTGTTTTAAAACCATGACCAAACCCAAAACTGACTACATCACGATACCAGCTTTCGTATCCTTTGTGCACATCTCTGAATTTATGGTTGTTCAAAATGGCATTAAAAGTATTCCAGAAATAGGAGTTGCAGGATTGTTGGATGGCCATGTCCAGTTTTAATGGGCTGACGTGGTCGTGAGTGCACTTAATGGGAGAAGTCCTCTTCCCCTGACACGAAAAGAAGGTGTTTTGAGTGATGGCGTTTTCTTGCAGGGCAACCAAAGCGTTGACCATTTTAAAAGTTGACCCGGGTGGATAGGTACCCATGGTGGCACGGTTCATCAAAGGCAAGATCGAATCGTTGAGCAAGAGGTTGTAATTTTTGGTCCGTTCCCTTCCTACCAATAAATTGGGGTCGTAAGCAGGACTGCTGATAAGTGCCAGTATTTCGCCAGTTTTTGGGTCAATGGCGACCACACTGCCTTTTTTATTTTGCATCAGTTGCTCACCATATTCCTGCAGGTTGAGGTCAATTGTTAAAACAAGGTCCTTCCCCGGAACGGCCAGGGTATCGAATTTCCCTTCCATATAACTGCCTTTTACCCGGTTGTGAACATCCACTTCAACCACGGTCAAACCACTCCTGCCTCTAAGAAATTTTTCATAGTAACGCTCAATCCCTGATTTTCCAATATAATCCCCTGCTTTGTAAAAAAGATCATGATCCATATCCGACGGGCTCACCTCTCCAATATTTCCAAAGAGATGGCCGGCGATGGGGTGGGTATAGTGCCGCAGTGTTCGGGTTTGCGAATAAAATCCATCATACATGAATAGCTTTTCTTCTATTTTACCCATGTCTTGTTTTGAAACCTGTTTCAAAAATACTGAAGGCTTGTAATAGGAATACCGTTTGGCTTTTTTCAATTGGGTAATAAACACGGCTGTGTCGATACCAACCAGGCGGCAAAAGGCAAGGGTATCCAGTTTTTTTACCTGTCGGGGAATGACCATGATATCGTATGCAGCCTCGTTGTAAATCAGTAAGTTATTATTACGATCGTAAACACACCCCCGTGGTGGATATTCCCTGATATTTCGAAGCACGATGTTGTCGGCCGATAGCTTGTAACTGTTATCGATGATTTGCAGATAAAAAAGCCGGAGTAAAAATAGTATCCCCATCAGGATAAACATCCCAATGATGACATACTTTCTGCCTGAATAATCTTTTAAATACATCCGAAAAAGCCGCTGAATAATTGAAATACAAATGTAGGTGAAAACAATTAGTTGAGTTGGATTGGTTGCTTTGTTTTTATTTAAAATGCCAATGAAACGAAATGTTTTTTGAGCTTCGGAAAAAATTGAAGTCAGACAAACACAACCAAATGTCCAGGGTGTTGAATTTTTACTGCACCCTCACAATTTCACCCGTACTGAATGAATTGCTGGGATTAAGTGCCCTGTCGTAGATAAAAACTTCGAATTTAATGGTGTCGTAATCGGAAAGCGGATTGTAGATGAAAAGCGTATCTTGAAACGTGCCTTTGATAGCCTGATTGCCACTTTCAGGTGTAAGTACCGGGAAACGCGAGTTAAAGCTTAGGGTGTCGAACCTGGCCGAGTCAGCATTCCAGGAGAGGAGTGGGACTTCTATAAAAATACCGTTTTGTTTCTCAAAATATTTTATAATCAGGTTATAATAGTATTTGCTATGCCGATCATATGGGAAAAGTGTGTCTCCCGCGTTCAGTCCCAAATCGCCATTTCCATCCGTATAATCGAATACCAGGACACCCCTTTCGGTGATACCCGTTGCAGGATTCATCAGAACAATAAAATCTTTGTAGGTGATGGCCGGAATATCCGGAAACTTTTCAAACTTCTGACAGGCATAAGAAACCAGCAGGCCCATCACCAGAAGAAATCGTATTTTTGTCAGAAATTTCATCATCAGTTGAAATGAATCAGTAAAAGTACAAATTTGGCCGGACTTGATGTCAGACCTGTATGATTAAAACTTATCGCATGCCAATGCACGATCCCAAAACCTTGATCAATCGACTTTTTCAGCCTCACGACCAACAAGGCTTTAACGCGTTGTGCATCGAATTATTTCGGTTTCAGTACAAAAACAATACCAGTTATCGGCAATTTGTGGATTTTTTGGGAAAACGGCCTGACCAGATTCAATCCTATCACGAAATCCCATTTCTGCCCATCCACATTTTCAAAACAAAACAAATAACCACAGGCGAATTTATACCGGAAGTGGTATTTACCTCCAGTGGAACTTCCGGATCAGTTAGCAGTCAACACTTTGTGAAATCAAAAAACTTGTACATTACGAGTTTATTGACAGGATTTAACACCTTTTTCGGTTCACCCGAAAATTTTGTGATCCTGGCGTTGTTGCCATCCTATCTGGAACGTGAAGGATCGTCGTTGGTGCTGATGGCCGATGAATTGATCCGAAAAAGCAAACATCCTGAAAGTGGTTTTTTTCTCCATGATTATCAACAACTTTCTAACTTGTTGCAGCAACTGAGGCGACAAAAAAAGCCAACCATCCTTCTTGGCGTGACGTATGCTTTGCTTGATATGGCGGAACAATTTCCAATGGATTTCCCCGAACTGCTGGTAATGGAAACCGGTGGTATGAAAGGAAAGCGCAAAGAAATGGTACGTGATGAACTGCATCAACAGTTGAAGGCAGGTTTTGGAGTTGGCCGGATTTATTCAGAATATGGAATGACAGAGTTGCTTTCTCAGGCTTATTCAACAGGTGATGGAATCTTCAGGACTCCACCATGGATGAAAGTACTGATCCGCGACACCAATGACCCATTGACATTGCTGTCTGAAAATCAGAGCGGTGGCATCAACATCATCGATTTGGCCAATGTATATTCCTGCGCGTTTATCGAAACCCAGGATTTGGGAAAAACTTATGCCGATGGTAGTTTTGAGGTGCTGGGTCGTTTCGACAACAGCGATGTACGCGGTTGTAACCTGTTGGTGGGTTGATTAAAAAAATAACCGGACACCAATGTAAAAAATTCAGAAAGTTTGCCGGGGATATTATTGAATTGTTTTAGTAATTTTACTCACCTATTAAAAGAAACCCTGTTCATGATCATTCAAAATACACCTCAGTTACAGCTTGCACACGATTTTGTTGAATATACGGGCAAAAATATTTTTCTCACAGGAAAAGCCGGAACAGGTAAAACCACCTTTTTGCACGATATACGAGGTAAGTCGTTTAAACGCATGGTGGTGGTAGCTCCGACCGGAGTTGCAGCCATTAACGCGGCCGGGGTGACAATACATTCTTTTTTTCAACTCCCTTTTGGCCCTTATTTGCCCGGATATGAGTCGGTTGAAAATAAGGGTGTGGAGGGCGCAGGCAATAATTCTAACGCCCATAGGTTTAGCCGACAAAAAATCAATATCATACGCAGTCTCGATCTGTTGGTTATAGATGAAATCAGTATGGTGAGGGCTGATTTACTCGATGGAATTGATGCCACATTGCGCAGGTTCAGGAGGTCGAAAGAGCCTTTTGGCGGAGTTCAATTGCTGATGATTGGCGATTTGCGTCAGTTGTCGCCCGTGGTGAAAGACGATGAATGGGCTTTGCTTCGAAATCACTACCAAACGCCTTATTTTTTTAGCAGCAATGCCCTGATGCAAACCCGTTTTATTGGTATCGAACTCACCCAGGTTTTCCGTCAAAGCGATGAGCATTTTATTGGATTGCTTAATCAGGTGAGAGGAAACGGAATCAACCAAAAAACCATTGATGAACTCAATAAGCGGTATATTCCGGGCTTTGATGTTAAAGAAGGGTACATTACCCTGACTACGCACAACAACAAGGCCAGAGACATTAATGATGCGAAATTGAATGACCTCAAGGGCAAACAGTTCAAATTTAAAGCCACCGTGTCGGGCAATTTCCCTGAATACATCTATCCTACCGATTATGAGTTTGTTGTAAAGGTCGGGGCTCAGGTTATGTTTGTTAAAAACGATCCTTCTCCCGGAAAAAGTTTTTACAATGGTAAAATAGGCAGGGTGGTCGAAGTAAAGGGAGAAACCCTCAGTGTGAAGTGTGAAGGAGATGAACAGGTGATAACGGTTTCTTCACTCGAGTGGAAAAACATCAAATACACCTTGAACGATGAAACCAAAGAAATTAACGAAACCGTTGAAGGGGTGTTCACACAGATCCCGCTTAAACTGGCCTGGGCCATCACCATTCATAAAAGCCAGGGGCTCACTTTTGAAAAAGCCATTATTGATGCCGAAGCCGCCTTTGCACACGGACAGGTGTATGTGGCATTGAGCAGGTGTAAAACTCTGGAAGGAATGGTGCTGAGTTCTCCAATCAGGTCCGACAGTGTAAAACACGATAGGTTGGTGGATAGTTTCACCCTGGAAATTGAAAGCAATCAGCCTGACGGCAGGCAGCTGGAAGAACAGAAATGGATTTTTCAGGAACAATTGCTGTTCGATCTGTTTCAATTTGAAACCATGCAGATCGGTATTTGGGCATTGTTAAAAATCCTGCGCGAGCATCAGGTTTCATTGCCATCAGGTTTTATGGCGGTACTTTCGGTGATAAACGATGAAGTGAAGAAAACCATCTCCGATGTCTCGGTCACTTTCCAGCAACAAATTAAGCGACTTCATGCCGGTGACGTTGAGGGAAACGCTCCTCTTCAGGAGCGGGTTAAAAAAGGAGCATCTTATTTTTCAGAAAAGTTAGATCGCCTTGTCATCAAAGTGCTGGATAATCTCGATGTAGATATCGATAACCGCCAGGTAAAAAAGAGTATTGTGGATCAGGTCAACCGAATTCTGGAAGAAGCACACTATAAAAAAGGGTGCCTTGATTCATGTCTACCCGGATTCGTGATGAAAGATTATCTGGTGAGCCGTGCCAAGGCATCCGTGGTGGTCCCGGAAAAGAAAAAACCTATTCATGAAACCGGTACTTTAGTTTCGACAAAAACGCAACGGCCGCAACTTTATCAGAAAATCAAACTTTGGCGCGACCAGCTGGCAGAAGAAAAAAATGTTCCCGTGTACCTGATACTTCCTGCTAAAACCATGGTCGAATTGTCCAACACAGTGCCTGTTACACTTTCACAACTAAAAAAAGTGAAAGGCTTTGGCAAGAAAAAAATACAACAATTTGGAGAAGAAATATTAAACCTGTTGCTCGAAGAGATACCCGAAGACCAACGTGGGTTGATTCACGAAGAAGAGGAAGAAGTGATTGTTGTGAAAAAACCCACCCACGAAATCAGTTTCGATCTATGGAAATCAGGGTTAACCATCGACGAAATTGCAGTTGAGAGGGGCTTTGCGGTATCTACTATTCAGGGGCACCTCCTAAAATATGTGGCAAGCGGCGACATCGACTTGAATATATTAATTGCCCCGGAAAAAATAGCGACCATGCAAGAAATGTTTCAGGAATGCGGACCCATCAACCTGAGTGAAGCCAGAGATATCCTTGGCGAAGAATTTGCCTATTGGGAGCTCCGTTTTGTTAAGGAAAGTATGGTTTTTGAGGAAGGTGAAGAGGATAAAAATCCATGGTAGTGAATCAGTGTGCTTGAGAATTTGCATTTGGTTTTCAAATAATCAAGGGTTATTGACAATGATTATCGCATCCAGAAAACCGAACCACCTCTTATGATTCATACAGGAGTGACCACTTTAGGTGTCTCTCGTTTATTTTGTTAAACAACTTTAAGATTTTTACCACAATAGCGATAAGTTTATACATTTGCATGCTTAAATTTTTGAAAATATGCGACGTTTTTTCAACATTTCTTTATTTATTTTTACGGCTTCATGGATCATGGTTTCGTGCACATCCAGTGCTGAAAGCAAACTGATAGGTACCTGGAAGGCCCAGAAAGTTGAAACTGATTTTAATGAAAACAAGTTAACTCCTGATATGATCAGTCAGGTAGTTGAAATGCAGAAACAGACTTATTTCCGGATGGTTAACGACAGCGTCATGACCATCATTTCCAAAAACAATACCCATGAAGCAAAATGGAGCTTCGATAAAGAGACACAAACCGTCTCCTATTATTTTAATGGGATGGGCAACATACCTAGTATTTTGGGTAAATTTACGGAGGGTAAAATTGTTTCTGAATCAAAGACGCCCATGGGTAAAATAACCATTTATTACGAAAAGGAATAACAGAGCAGCCTGTTACCGAAAGCTTTTGCGCTTGCGAAGAAATCCCTGGGTGAAAGAAACCAATAACAGCAATCCGCTGATAAACGCAGAAACACGTCCTAAATAATCCCCGTTTTTTACGTAGTAAGTCATTTCATTGTTGGCTCGCATGGTTTGAGTAATGACTGCCGGTTCCCAATAGGATGTTTTTTGCAGTATATCTCCCCGCTGGTTAATAAATGCCGAGATACCTGTGTTGGCAGATCGTGCCAAATCACGGCGGGTTTCGATGGATCGCAGTACCGAAAACAGCATATGCTGGCGATACCCGGGAGAATTTCCCCACCATCCGTCGTTTGTGATCACCACAATGATCCCTGCCCCAAGGCGAATGGAGCGTGCAACAAATTCACCATAAACCGATTCGTAGCAGATCACCGGACTGACATTGAAACCCGGGTTGTCGCGGGAAAACATCATGGGGTGATCTTCTCTTCCCAGCGTACCTACCGTTCCACCCAGATCGATGGCCATACTTTCCAGTGGTTTGAGAATCCACCAGGAAGGCATGATTTCAACGCCGGGAGTCAATTTTGATTTATGATGCAATTGAAATGCTTTATTATTTTCAATTAAAAAAGCGGTGTTGAAGGCATAATAGTATCCATCTTGTTGGTGATATTTTCTGGCGGCATTGGTCATCGCTTCACCGGGCAATATGTTGTAATAGGTGGTTGCACCCGCAATCATGGCCAGGTTGGGATAGTTTGCCATAAAGGCCTTTAAACGGTTCAAGTTTTGAGAACGGGGCAAGGCTTCTTCCCAGATGTCTTCTTGCAAGGCCGATTCGGGCAAGATGAGATAATCGGTTTGTTGTGTGATTTTTTCCCTGGCCAGGTACAAATACCTTGAAACCAGGCTATCAGGTGAGAGGGTGTATTGTTCGTTATAGGGATCGGTGTTGGGTTGTACCACGACAACATTGACCGGATCCCCCTTTTCAACGTAATACTTATAAGTGATGCCTGACCAAACAAGGGGGGCTATGATCACGATCACCAACATACTACCCGTCATGAAGGCATAAAATTTAGGTCTCATGGCGATAAAGCCATTGATTAGTTGAAAAATGAGGATGTTAACGGCCAAAATCCAGAACGATCCTCCCAGAGCACCCGTAACATCGTACCACTGAATCCAGGATGGATGGGTTGCCAGCGCATTTCCCAGATTAAGCCACGACCAGGTTAAATCCCAGTTCATGTGGAAAAACTCCCAGGCAATCCAATAAAACAAAAGGATAAAGTAACCTTTCTTGTTGTTGAACATTTTTTTCTTTGACAAATGAAATAGAAAAAAAACAGTGGCCATAAACAAGGAATTCAGCAAAAATGCGGCTACGGAACCCCATTCGGTGCTGTTCCAAATCCACCAGGTAGAAAGCACATTCCAAATAAGAAAAGCCAGCCATGCATACCAGAACATTCCTTTTTTTCCGGTATCGCCCAATTGTTGTTGAACAAAAAACAAGGGCACAAAAGCTACAAATAGTAAAGGGGTATACCCATTCTCTGGCCAAGCTAACGACAGCAGTATGCCTGATAGTACAGCATACAATAAGTGCAAAATTCTCTTCATCCGAAAGGTGTGTTATGGTTGGAGGCTAAAGTAATAAAAAGTTTGGAAAACAAACACTGCATGAATTTCTCAAATGTAATGGTGATAGTCCCGGGCGGGGAGCCGGAGCAAGGGAAATTAATACCACAGGGGCCTGAGGTATTGAAGAATGAATGTTTTCTCCCACTCCCTTAACCAAATATTTTTTTATGAGGCTTGCTTTTTTGTGGCAATTGATTTAATTTTAGGCTGTTATTACACATTTAAACTCTATACAGATGGATTTGCTAGGATATCTCAATAGCAGGCTTGCTCTTTCAGAAAGCAGAAAACCCGGCCAATTGCCATTTATTACCATTTCGCGCGAAACCGGTTGTGGGGCAATCAGTATTGCCAAAATCCTTATCGCGGAGTTGAAAAAACGGGGCCAGACCTGGAAATATATTGATAAAGAGGTTCTTCATGAGGCTTCCAAAAAACTCAAAATCGGACAGGAAAAAATTACCTATGTGTTTGAAGCAGAGAAGAAAACACATGTTGATGACATCTTGTCTGCACTTTCGAACCGATATTACAAGAGCGATAAAGCAGTTCGTAAAACTATATCAGAAGTGGTGAAACATTATGCCGAAGAAGGACAAGTGATAATTGTTGGAAGAGGTGGCGTGGCCATCACTGCCGGAATGGAAAAAGGGTTGCATATTAAACTGGTAGCCCCCGAAAGTTGGCGTGTTCAGTCATTAATAGACAGAAAACAAAAGACTAAAGAGGAAATGGCTGCTTTTATAAAGGAAAACGATCTTAAACGTGAAAAGCTGTTGCAGGATTTCTTTAAAAAAACTCCGGGTGAATTTTGTTACGACATCGTCATTAATTCGGCTTCCTTTAGTGAAAAACAAGTTGCGGAAATTATTTTGGATGCCCTGCATAAACGGGGACTGATTTAACTCACTGTTAATTCACTTTGTTAAGTTCATAAACAGCACGATTAAAAGTTGTGTCAATCTGGTGGAAAATGGGATAAAACCCTTTTTCGTCCAACACATTCCTGCCAATGTAGGCCTTAAAAAGTGTTTTGATTTTATTTTTCGAGAGGGCAACCTGCCCGGATTTTTCCATGATCCCTTTTTCTTCGGCATAAAGAACCAACTCCCGATAGGTCTTATCATCCATGTTAAATCCATGGTTGAAGCTTTCAAAATCGGTAAATCGGTTTAGTTCGGGGCGGTGTTTATCGGTGTAATCAAAGGCAAAGGTAAATATTAACCCTTTATTGGCCAACAAGTTATAATAGGTTTGCAGTGTGTCGGTTATTAATGGCACATAAATATCAGGCATAATCCCTCCGCCTCCGTATACCACTTTACCTCCCGGCGTAACATACCGCAGGCTGTCGTTCAGTTGTACACTATCGGCATTCAGCATTTCACCTGTGGAATACCTGTGAAAGGCTTCAGAGTAATAATCGTTAAAATCTTCGTCTTTAGCATAGGGTTTTTGAATGCATCTGCCGGTGGGTGTATAATATCTGGCTACTGTAAGACGCAGTGCCGAACCATCCGGGAGGCTCATCTGTTCCTGTACCAATCCTTTTCCAAACGACCTTCTTCCAATAATAAGGCCTTTGTCGTTGTCTTGCAATGCGCCGGTCACAATCTCGCTGGCCGAAGCCGATCCTTCATCAATCAAAATGGCTACCCGACTGTTTTCCAGGCTACCTGACTTGGTAGCATAGGCATAACGCCTGTTGCGGTTTTTTCCTTCGGTATAAACAATTAGCTGTCCGTCGCTTAAAAATTCATCAGCAATATCGATGGCTGCCTGCAAATATCCTCCTGGATTTCCACGCAAGTCAAGGATGAGCTTTGTCATGCCATCGTTGCGAAGTCGGTCAACAGCCAGGTTAAATTCTTCAAAGGTAGTGGCCGAGAAAGTATTTAGTTTGACATAACCGGTTGTGGCATTTACCATGTAAGCCACATCCAGGCTATAGGTTGGAATGACATCACGCGTTATAGCGAAATGAAGTAGTTTAGGAATTCCCCGCCTGAAAATGGTGAGGTTAACCAGGGTACCTTTTTTGCCTTTCAGCTGTCGCATGGCGTCGTTGTTAGTAACCCCAATGCCAGCCACCAGGGAGTCATTAACAGTTATTATGCGATCGCCGGCCATCAATCCTACTTTTTCAGAAGGACCACCGGGGATAGGATTAATTACGGTAATGGTGTCTTTTTCAATACGGAATGAAATTCCAATCCCCTCAAAACTTCCCAACAAGGGATCGTTAACCTGATGAAATTCTTCGGCTGTAATATAGGCCGAATGTGGATCCAGATCCTCCAGCATTCCTTTGATGGCATCAGTTTGTATGGTTTCAAGTTCAACCGAATCTACGTAATCGTGTACGATATAATCCAGAATATCGCTTACTTTATTGTAGCCGGGAGAGGCTGCCGGGAAAAGCGGATTGTTTGGATTGTTGTTTTGAGGAAGCATGGTTCCGGCCCAGATGCCAATAATAAGAATGGCGGCAAAAACCAGGGGCAGGTATTTATAGAACTTATTCATTGACATTGAAAATATTTTTGCAAAAATAGTGAATCATCAACAGCAGAGATGTTAAAAAGAGTTATCGGTCTTTATTATTCGGGTGGTCCATTTTTGGTGATCTTTGGTACCTAGTTTTACAAAATAAATCCCGGGCGCGATATCCAAACTTAGGGCAACAATATTTCTCCCCTCGAAACTTTGATGTAGTATTATTTTCCCTAAATAATTTATTATGAAGACCTCGGTAATCTCCGATGTGGTGCTTTCAATATAGAATTGGTTTATAAAAGGATTGGGATAAACCTTGAAATGTGCCGATAACAGGGGATCATCAATTCCACTATTTGAACTGGCGTTCCCGGATAAAAATACCTATCGTGAGATGCGTTGTTTTAAAACTTCGGTGTCGATGTCATGGCAAAAAGTGACTACATCATTAAAAATACCCAATGAATCGGGAACAAACCGAATGGTGAACGATTTGGTTTCATTTGGGGAAAGAGTGACGGGTAACTCATCGGTTAGCTTAAAAGCACGGCCATGGAAAAAGACCTTGTTGATCTCCATCTGCTCGTGAAAGTTGTTTGTGATTTCCACTTGCGCCGAAGTTGAATCACCGGGATGAATGGTGTCAAAATCAATCGAATCGCTATTCGACAGCAAACAAGGCGATTGCCAGTTGAACCGAAAAGCCCTGTAATTTATATAGTTAAACGAAAATTGCAAATGAATGTTCCCCGTTGAATCAAATTCAGTGATGCTGGGGATTCCACTTCCCCAACCAACAACGGTTCGTCCATTATCCAGTCGTTGCGCGTTGCCCATGAAGCTGCCAAAAATGTCGGGATTGCCCCTGAGCCGATTTACCAGAGTCGCTGTCATCAGCTGGTCGTCAAGCAAGTATTCGGCAGCACACGAGAAATGAGGGAGGTGGCAATTTCCATTGTCAAACACGCTGATGTGATTTAATCCGGACATGATTCTGGCATCGTGTTGCTGGCAAAAAAGCTGTGTTTCATCCTCTATTTGAAATTGATTTTGTTTACCCCCAAAACGCCAGATAATTTCACCGTTATTGCGGTTAATGCGCGTTATTTCACTCATGTTTCTTGATGAGATCATTATCGACGAATCAGAGTCAATTTCGATGGAATTGCCGTGAACATAGTCGATGATACTGCCTGACAGATTGATTTCATCGTCAGCATCGGTAATTTGAAAGTGATCCCAGCTGCGCCATTGGAAAACTACCTCATGATTTTCGTCAAGTTCCTGAATAACAAGACCAATAACAGTAGCCTGAGGATTCCCTCCCGGCACAATAAGGCTCATATCCACCAATTGTGGATCGTAAGCCAGTAAAAACTTGTGTCCATTCCCGAGAAGTAACAACTCATGGTTGTCGGCCAAAAGTCCATTTTTAGCCCTGATGGTGTCAATCACTTCAAAAAACGGGTTCATTTCGTAAAACTCCCAATTTGTACGGCCATGATAGCTCAGGTTTCCATTGGGCTGTATCTTAAAATCGGATCCTGTATTCCCCGGGAAGATGCGATAAAATACCGGATTGGCCAGGTTGTCGTACATAGCCAAATACCCATCCGAACGTGCCTTGTTGTCCATGGTAGCCAAAAATAAATAACCCGGGGATGGGTCATCGACATGTGTGATGGTGATGTCAGGCAAACCATTGGGCAGGTCTTTTGGAGCAGTTTTATCCGGTTGAAGCTGATCGGATACAGAGTCAATACTACTGTTTATTATCTCTGTAAGCACTTCTTTTTGAAATGATAATGAGGTGTTACTTATGTAAAATCGATACGAGAAAAAGGTGTTTTTTTCATCGTTTTTAATGCCAACGTCAACCATTTCGCCTGGTTGGAAGGGTCGATTGGGTTTAAAAATATAGGTGATGCCATCAGAGGCTATGTAAGCGTTTCCGGGGATTTCAAGACTCACCGAGCCAACCAGGGCCACACTAAAATCGCTCACATATGTGATCTGCTTTTTGTTTTTTAACCGAAAGGTGATACTACTTTCCGGATTTACCATCCGGGCTTCAGGCAAAGGTGAAAGATATACAAAGGGGTTGCTTGTTTGCGTTTGGCTTGACAAATCTTTCCCGTTCAAAAGCAATAAACAGGCTATCAGTGAAATAACAATATTTTTTTTGATTGTACTTACTGTAAGAGGATGGTGGAAATAATTCTGTAACATGCTAGATGGTAATGAAATGGTATGAATCCGGCCGCAAAGATAGTAAAACCAACTTCCTGTGACCCTTGGTTAACAAGGTGTCAAAATACAAAGTAGGGAGAATTACTTTTTCATACCTATTATTATACTAACAGATAAGGATCGGTTTCCGGGATTATGAACTTTCTAATTCCAAACCCCTTATTCCCAGAGATTGAATCCGTCATCGCGATCATGGAAATGGGAATTTTTCTTAATTTTGCCGACTTATTTAAAAAAGGTCGTTAATCCATCGTGTAAATGTCTAAAAAATACAGCGAATATAACCAATTGAACCTGCCTCTTCTTGCTGAGGAGGTAAGGAAATTTTGGGACGAAAATGAAATCTTTGAAAAAAGCGTGGCAAATAGAGAGAACAACGATCACTTTGTTTTTTACGAAGGTCCGCCTTCAGCCAACGGCGTGCCTGGTATTCACCATGTCATGGCGCGCACCATCAAGGATTTGTTTTGCCGCTATCAAACACTCAAAGGTAAATTTGTTCAACGTAAAGCCGGTTGGGATACACATGGACTTCCGGTAGAGATCAGTGTGGAAAAAACACTCGGAATCACAAAAGAAGACATTGGCAAGAAGATCAGTATAGAAGAATACAACAAGGCATGTCGCGTAGAAGTGTTGAAATACAAGGACCTATGGGATGATCTGACCAAAAGAATCGGTTATTGGGTCGATCTGGAGAATCCCTATATCACCTTCGACAACAAGTACATCGAGTCGGTTTGGTATTTACTCAAGATGCTTTATGAAAAGGACCTCATGTACAAAGGCTATACCATTCAGCCTTATTCTCCGGCTGCCGGCACAGGGTTAAGTACCCACGAACTCAACCAGCCCGGATGTTACAAAGATGTGACCGACACCACCATTGTAGCTCAATTTAAGGTGGTGAGAGAAAGCGTGTCGGAGAAACTGTATCAACCTGTTATTGGTGATTTGTATTTCCTGGCCTGGACCACCACACCATGGACCCTGCCATCGAATACTGCCCTGGCCGTTGGTGATAACATCGATTATGTCCAGGTAGTTACTTTTAATCCTTATACCGGAATTCCCATCACAGTGATCCTGGCGAAAAACCGCATGTCAGCTTTTTTTAATGAAAATAATGCCGGGCTTGCTTTTGAAGATTACAAAACCGGAGATAAAAAGATCCCGTTCAGGATAGTGGGTGAGTACAAGGGATTTGAACTAACCGGAATATGCTATGAACAACTTTTCCCATGGGTTAAACCCAATGGTAAAGCGTTCGAGGTCATACCGGGAGACTTTGTTACTACTGAGGATGGAACAGGTGTCGTACACATTGCACCTACTTTTGGCGCTGACGACGACCGCGTTGCCAAAGCAATGGGAATTGAACCACTCATCCTGATGGATGCCATCGGCGAACGCCGTCCGATGGTGGACTTATCCGGAAGGTTTTTTCAACTCGATGTGTTGGACCAGGATTTTGTAAAACAATTTATTGATGTTGAGGCCTACAGTGAATTTGCCGGTCGCTTTGTAAAAAACGACTATGACGAAAATCTGGGAAAAGAGGATTCGTCATTGGATGTGGATCTGGCCGTTAAACTGAAAAAAGAAAATTTGGCTTTTCGTATCGAGAAGCATGTCCACAGTTATCCGCATTGCTGGAGAACCGATAAACCAATCTTATATTATCCTCTTGATAGCTGGTTTATAAAGACCACCAGCTTAAAAGACCGGATGATTCAGTTAAATAAAACCATTCAGTGGAAACCAAAGGCCACCGGCGAAGGCCGTTTTGGCAACTGGCTCGAAAACCTGCAGGATTGGAACCTGAGCCGTTCGCGATTTTGGGGAGTACCGCTGCCCATTTGGGTAACCGAAGACAGAACAGAAAAGATTGCCCTGGGTTCGGCCACTGAACTAAAGGCTGAAATTGAAAAAGCTGTGGAGGCGGGCTTTATGGATCAAAACCCGATGGCCAATTTTGAACCGGGGAACATGACGAAGGAGAATTATGAAACCTTTGATTTTCATCGTCCCTATGTCGATAACATTATTCTGGTATCTGAAACCGGGCAAAAGATGTTCCGCGAAAGCGGTTTGATAGATGTTTGGTTCGACTCCGGAGCCATGCCCTATGCACAATACCACTATCCTTTTGAAAATAAAGAATTTTTTGAAAAGAATTTTCCCGCTGACTTCATAGCCGAAGGGGTAGATCAAACCCGTGGATGGTTCTTTACCCTGCATGCCATTTCTACCATGTTATTCGATTCGGTGGCTTATAAAAACGTGGTTTCTAATGGTTTGGTATTAGACAAAAACGGCAATAAAATGTCGAAGCGGTTGGGAAATGCAGTTGATCCGTTTCTGACCATCGATCAATACGGACCCGATGCAACGCGTTGGTACATGATTACCAACTCGCAACCATGGGATAACCTGCGTTTCGATTTGGCCGGAATTGATGAAGTTCGCCGCAAGTTTTTTGGCACTTTATATAATACTTACAGCTTTTTCGCGCTGTATGCTAACATCGATGGTTTCAAATACAGCGAGCAAGAACTCCCCATTTCAAAGCGTAGTGAAATAGACCGCTGGATTTTATCTGAGCTTAATTCCCTGATAAAGATTGTGGATGAAGCACTTACCGCTTATGAGCCCACCAAAGCAGGACGTGCCATTCAGGATTTTGTTACAGAACACCTGAGCAATTGGTACGTTCGCCTTTCGCGCCGTCGGTTTTGGAAAGGCAATTATACCACAGATAAAATTGAAGCCTATCAAACCCTTTACCGGGTTTTAGAAGTGGTAGCCCAGCTCAGTGCTCCCATCGCACCCTTTTTCGCCGACCGGCTGTTTATCGATTTAAATACTGTTTCGGGCCGGTTTGATGCTGAATCTGTTCACCTGACTGACTTCCCCATAGTAAATGAGGAACTCATCGACAAGGATTTGGAAGAACGGATGGAGCTTGCCCAGCTGATATCGAGCATGGTCCTTTCTTTAAGGAAAAAAAATAACCTCAGGGTACGCCAGCCATTATCCAAAATCATGCTACCGGTGCTAAATCCTAAGTTTAAAAAACAAGTCCAGGCAGTGGAAGAGTTGATTCTTTCAGAGGTTAATGTGAAGAGTATCGAATATCTTTCTGAAGATTCAGATGTGCTGGTGAAAAAAGTAAAACCGAATTTTAAAACCCTTGGTCCGAAGTTTGGAAAGCATATGAAATCGTTGGCTGTTTTAATTCAGGAATTGACCCCCGGTGAAATTAAACAACTGGAAAAAGAGGAAACACTGGAGTTGTACCTCGACAATAACTCACATACCATTACCATCGATGATATCGAAATACTCACCGAAGATATTCCTGGTTGGAGTGTAACCAGCGAAGGACTCGTTACCGTAGCTCTTGACCTTACTTTAAACGCAGCATTGCAAAATGAAGGCTTAGCACGTGAGTTGGTTAACAGGGTTCAGAATTTAAGGAAAGACAAAGGGTTTGAGGTGACTGACCGGGTTTTGTTAACAGTAGTTAAAAATCCACAGACGGATGAGGCATTTCAATCGTTTAAAGATTACATTTGCGCGGAAACATTATCAGATTTCAGATTGGATGAAACATCTGTAAACAAAGAGTTTACAACAGATGAACTTCTTGACGGAATATTGGTAACGTTTAATGTAGATAAAGAATAACATAAATAATAAGAAAAACACGTTTCCTTTTGAAAAATTGTTTACATTTATGAGGTTTTTCAAAAAGAAAAGAATAAATACTGAAGGATATGGATGACAAGATTATTGAGGAAAAGAAAAAGAACAGATATTCAGATGCCGAATTGGAAGAATTCAGGGAGATTATTCTGAAAAAATTGGCCATTGCCCGTGAAGATATGGCGATGTTAGTTGAAGCCTATAGCAATCAAAGTGATCACGATACCAACGATACTTCGCCAACTTTTAAGGTGCTTGAAGAAGGACAGCAGGTTTTGTCGAAAGAAGAAAATAGCCGAATGGCAGCTCGCCAGCAGCGTTTTATTTCAAACCTGGAAAACGCGTTGATTCGTATCGAAAACAAAAGCTATGGTATTTGCCGTGAAACAGGTAAGTTGATAAGCAAAGAAAGATTGCGTGCTGTGCCTCATGCCACCCTAAGTATTGATGCAAAGAATAAGCAGGTTCAAAACGACACCAGTTTTTAGTTTTGTACTGTAAAACCATTTCGATTTGAAAAAGGCAGCATTCATCATTTTTCTGGTTCTCATCCTGGATCAGTCGTTAAAGTTGTGGGTAAAATTAAACATGACCCTGGGAGAGGAAATTCCCATAGTAGGTTCTTGGTTTAACCTTTATTTTACCGAAAACAACGGGATGGCATTCGGTATGCAGTTCGGTGGTGAATGGGGGAAATTAGCACTCAGCATTTTCCGTATACTGGCTGTTATTGCCATTGGTATTTACCTCATCATTATTTCAAGGAAAAAAAAACACAACGGTTTAATATTTAGCCTTTCGATGATATTTGCCGGGGCCATGGGCAATATTATCGATAGCGCCTTTTACGGATTGCTGTTTACCCAGAGTTCCTATCATACCTTGGCTACTTTTGCCACTGAAGGACAAGGATATGCCACATTTTTACACGGACGTGTGGTAGACATGTTGTATTTTCCATTGATAGATATGGTTCAGGCCGATGTACCTTCATGGGTACCCTCGTTTGTTTTTGGTGGAGATGGTCATTTTATTTTTTTCCGACCCATATTTAATCTGGCCGACTCCTCAATCACCATCGGTGTTTTTTGGCTATTGCTCTTCGAGCGGAAAAAACTGAGCCATTAGTTATATCCTCCTCATCTTGAATTCCATTCCTTTTACTTCGATGCTCTCCGTGAACTTTACGGATTGTAGATCATTCATCAATTGTAAACGATTGAGCCCCTTATGTCCTATGGCATAGTTTAGCTGCCCTTTCGGGATGATAAATTCAACCCTGGTGTGTTTCACATCCGAAATGGCCGGTCTTAATTGGTTTAACCAGATTGCTGATAAAACCAATTCCCTGAACTGGGGATGATAAGGACCTGCAACCAAATCTTTACCAAAAACCAACCCTTCAGAGGGGTGAAGCCCGGTTCTGATCACCTTTACATTTCCTTTTTCAAAAATAGGCAGCAATTGAGTGGTCCAATCAACGGCCTCTTCCAGCGAAAGCGGTGTATATCGGCCCTTCTTATACCACCCGTGCAAGGCGGTACCTTTAATGACCAATGTGGGGTAAATTCGTGTGGAAGTAGCGCCCAACTCAACAATGCGGGAAGCTGTATAGAGCGAACTCTGCAACGAATCGCCGGGTAAACCAATCATCATTTGTAATCCCAACTGAAATCCTTTTTCGAGGATGGCATTGGCCGCTTGTTCAGTTTGCCTGGCAGTATGGCCGCGATGCGATTTTTTAAGTACGTCATCATCAAACGATTGGGCGCCGATTTCGATGGTCGTCACCTGATAGGTTGAAAGTAAATCCAGTACTTCCGGGTTGATATAATCTGGTCGGGTGCTGAGCCGGATCCCCTGAATTTCTCCGGAGGATAAATATGGTTGAACGAGTTTCAGATAGGCTTCCTGCTCATGCAGAGGTAATCCCGTGAAATTTCCTCCAAAAAAGGCCACATCTACGCTGCGATTTAACTGTTTAAAAGAAGCCAGGTGGGCATTAACAATTTTTATGACCTCGCCGTGATCAGGTATTGAAATATGCCCGCTTATTTTACGTTGATTACAAAATGCACATTGAAAGGGACAAGCCAGCTCGGGAATAAAGACCGGAATGGTATAATGTTTTAGCATAATAAAGATGAATACAAAATTCACGCATTTTTTTGAATATTTTTGCAAAATGTTTTAATTATTTCAGTATTAACTAAAACCATCTTGATCAAATGAACCAAATCATTAAAAAAACATCAGGTCTACTTCTTGTAACACTGATGGCATTGCTGATAGCCGGAGGTTCAACTTCTTGCAAAAGCAAGAAAAAACTGGCACGTGAACAGGCTGCAGCCGAGTATGCAGCCAAAGTTGAACAATCTAAATCGGACCTGAACGCGATTGTTGATGGTACCACTCATTGGACCCTCGACGAGCAGGATAAACGTCTGGAAGTGATTAAATCGTACAACCTCGACGATCAGGAAGTTAAAGATCTGATTGTAAAAGCCGAATCTACCATTTCGATGAAACGGGCCGAGATGGAAAGGAAAGCTGAAGAGGAAAATCTGCGAAAAGCTGAAGAAGCGCGAAAGCTGGCAGCGCAAACCAGGTACGCTCCCATTGAGAGTCAATTTGATGCCGTAGCGTATGCCAAAAGCGTTGAAGAGGCCAACCGCCAAATTGAAATGACCTTACCGATGTATGCCACTCCCGATGTTCCCGTGTTGATAATTATTAGTCGGGAAGCCGGGATTAACGATTACGACCGCCCCACGACCATCTCCATGTTTTTAAACTACCTGAAGGATAAAAAGCGTAACATCTATAAGGTGGAGACCGTAAAAAATGACAGCCAGGGAAAAATCACTGAACTCGAACTTATTAAAAAATAAAAAGTCATGAAGAAAGTCACCATATTATTATTCTTTATCCTTGGATTGGGATCTGTATCTGCCTTTGCTCAGGACCTGAGCCCTGAACGTAAAATGGCCATCGACAGCCTTGCTCTTGAAAAAGTTCGCGACCTGAGTAAATACATCAGCATTATTGGTAACAAGGAAACACCATGGAGCGAAGCCAACCGCGTAATCGACCGGGCAGAGGAACTTTTTATGCAAGGCAGTGAAATGGGTGTGTCATCGCTCACAAAGTCTGAAATAAACTATTATACCGTTCGCAAGTATTTCGAGCGTTTGATGCGTTTGAATTACAACAAAGTGGACATTGAATGGTATAACATTGAGTATGTAAGCGACCTGCAGCGCCAACCTGACGGAACCTATGTAGGGGTTATTACCATCTTTCAGAAATTCTCAGGCTACGATGCAGAAGGTCAGCTGGTGTATCAGGACACCACCAAAAAGGACATCACGGTGTATGTTAAACGCAAAGAAACACAAATCGGGGGCCGGTTAATTGGATTTTGGGATGTGTTGCTGGGAGATATTCGTGTAAAAGAAACGGCTAAATAATTAGGTTGATTTTGGAACACGGATGACACTCACGATAGCCATCGGGATTAAAGGATAATCACGGATTTATGAAGCCACCTTCGGGTGGCTTTTTTGTTGGGGCTTAGCCTTCAAATTAAATATTATATAATTGAGTCCGGTCTAAAAAGGTAGTAAAACGATTTCAGCCACTTTTACCCCTCCCAGCCTGGCGGTAGGCAGGAATCCCCTAAAGGGGAAGTGGCTGAAAATCAGTTCTCCCTTTAGGGATGGGGTGAAAACTGATTTTCAATTATGTTCATGATTCATCTTTTTAGACCGGACTCATAATTTACAAATCATCACCAGCATACCTCCATCACCTGGATTAAAATCCAGGCATACAATATCGGTCGTGCCTATCCCGATACCTATCGAGACTTTGTAATGGGTGCAATTGATTGTTATAACCAGCATAAAAATTAGCGCCTGCCCCGTTTGTAGGGATTCCTTTATTGCAACCTTCGTGCCTCAGTATGCTCAATACCAATGACAACTTTTTGTAAAATGCTGTATATTAGGTTAGTGTAAAAATGGAGGTTATCAATTCCTGGGGGATTTCTCAGCGCGAGCGCTATCGAAATGACAGGGTTTTTCTTTGGTTTTTGTCATATTACTATGTGCGCCCCCTTTTTTCCGGGGGTGTTGGGTCTCGGAATGACAGAAAAGCCATGTAATCAGGGTTTAGCATTTGGTTTTCTTCCAGATGGGTGTTGTAAAAAATCCGTGTCCATCCGTTCAATTCGTGTTATCTGTGTTCTATTCCCCACACGTCATCCAGAAATCATCACTTGTCATAAAATTCCGTGTTCTATTCCCCCTTCCCGAAAGTAAGTGTAATATCCAGAATCTCTGGCCGTGAGTTGGTACGAACCGGCGGCCCCCAGCCACCAATCCCTGACGAAACCAGAATATGCGTATTTCCTTTTTTTATCAACCCGCGACTCACCTCAAAAATCCGGTTTGTAATATAGTTAAAAGGCCAAAGTTGTCCATGGTGGGTATGTCCGGAGAGTTGCAAATCGATTCCGGCTGATTCTGCCTGTGCCAATCCGATGGGCTGGTGATCAAGCAAAATCATGGGTTTTTTGGTGTCAAGATCGTTAACAATATCCAAGAGTTCTTTTCTCCGTTTACCCGAAAACTGACCGATGGCCAGATCTTCCCTCCCTATCACATAAAAACTATCGTCGATCAGTAGTGCGGTATCGCTCAGCAGTTTGATTCCGTGGCTGGTCAGGTATTCCTTTGCTTTATTCACCCCACCAATATATTCATGGTTTCCGGTAACGGCATACACACCATATTTAGCCCTCAACTGTAGCAGGACTTCCCCGACATTGGTGTGGATTACAGGGGAAATATCTTCATCGATGATGTCGCCGGGAATGAGAATGATATCAGGGTTCAGCGCATTCACCTGATCTACAATACCTCTCAAATGCCGTTTTTCGATAATCGTTCCCAAATGTACATCCGAAAAGGCAACGATGTTGAGCGATTTCAACTTTCCGGCCTGTTTGTCAATGGGGATTTGAATTTTATTAACGGCAGGAAACCACGTGTTGATGTGTCCGATCAGGACCACCAAAAAAGCGATACCTGTCACGGTTATAGAAGTTATCTGCCTTACTTTTTCAGGATTTGTGGTAAGAAATGCAGGAAAAAAGTGGAATAATCCGTTAAGTCCTCTGGCCAGATCGATCACCACAAGCTGAAGTACCAGATATACCATGATGGCGAGCCAGAAAGAGCCTATCCAGATAAGAGTAGTGCTTACGGGGTTTACTGAAATGCGTTCGCTGAAACGTCCGATTAAAAAGGAAGCAGCCAGAAACACAACCCCCCAAATGAGCAGGGCTCTTAAACCTGAATGGTTTTCGGTGAGAGGCAAACCGTTTCGGATGATATAATAATTCAGAAGGGAATATAATCCCAAAATAATGGAGATGATAACTATAATTCCAATCGTTTTCATGAGTTAATTCGGGTTGAAATAGATATGTTTGAATTTTAAAAGCTATTGATGGTAAACCCACCGTCCACGGTAATGCACTGCCCGGTGATATAAGAAGAAGCCGGCATACTCAGAAAGGCAACCACATTGGCTACTTCCGATGGTTCAGCTATCCGGCCAATGGGAGTCTTCTGTATCACTTCATCCAGATAATCTTTGTTTTCAAAAAGCTTTTCTACCAATGGCGTCATCGTATACCAGGGAGCTACGGCATTTACCCGGATGTGGTCTTTGGCCCACTCTACGGCCAGGTTTCGGGTGAGTTGCATGAGGGCGGCTTTGGTCATGGCGTAGGGCGCACCGGTGCGCAGGTGGGTAAATCCGGCCACCGACAACACATTCACCAGCACTCCCTGACCTGATTGCTTTAAAAAAGGATACATGGCTGTGCTCACTCCAAAGTTGCTGTGCAAGTTGGTCTGCATGATGTGGTTGTATTCACTTTCCTCATAATCAACCATTTTTTTACGGATGTTGGTGCCCACGTTGTTTACCAGGATGTCCAGTTTACCAATGGATCGGACAAAATCAACTAGTTTTTCCCTGCCTTCCGGGGAAGACACATCTGTAGACACTCCGGACGCATGATATCCTTCAGATAATAAATGAGTTACAAATTGATTTACTTCTTCAATATGTCGTGAAACAATGAGTACATGAGCGCCAAGCCCAGCCATTTCCTGTGCAATCGCGCGTCCAATTCCTTTGGTACTTCCTGTTATCAGGGCGGTTTTCCCCGTTAATATCCATAAATTTTGTTTCATCACGGTTATTTATTTAATAGGTGCAAAAGTGTATAAAATTTGGATTGCCTACCTTTGAAAAAAAATTTTGAAAGTAATTGCTTCTGCTTCCATTCCCAAACGGGCGATCAATCAGCTTAAAGCGCAATTTGATGTGGTGTTATTTGAAACAGAAGGCATTACATATCCGGCCATTTCAAATCATCCTGATGTGTTTATCTGTCCCGCTCAGGATGGGTTTTTGGTCGCATCGAATTTTCCTGAAAAGGCAAAAAAAGTGTTTGCGTATGGCTGTATTCCGATACAATATGGAAACTTGCCCGTGGGAATGACCTATCCGGAAAGTGCCAGGTACAATGCCGTTGTCACGGAGAAATATTTCATCCATCACCTGAAACATACCGATCCTGAGCTGCGCCGTATTCATCGGGATAAAAAGCATATTCATGTAAACCAGGCATATACGCGGTGCAACCTGATGGCTTTACGCGATAACTGGTTTGTTACTTCCGATCGGGGTATTGAACAAATATTATTGTGTCATCAACTGCATGTGTTATATGTAGATCCTGTCGGCATACAATTACCCGGATTTAGTCATGGTTTTTTTGGCGGTACCTGCGGAATTTTGGATGATACCGTTTACTTTATCGGAGATTTAGCCTATCACAAACAAGGAGAAGAAATCAACCTGCTTCTAGAAAAACTTGGATATCAAACCTGCGCGTTGTATGATGGACCTTTGTTCGACGGAGGTAGCATGTTTTTTTTCCGTAGAAATGTATAAACCGCAGAATCGCGCAAAGGAAAAAACACAACACAACCTTGCGGTTAATTCCTTAAATTCCATTTCACCATCCCGCCATTTTTGTTAATTTCGCAGGCTGAATTATTGTCTGGAAGACAGTCATCATTACGGATCATAAATAGAAAAACCATGTTGCGAACACATACCTGCGGAGCACTTGCCCTTGCTGATGTTAATAAAGAAGTTACCTTGTCGGGATGGGTGCAAAAAACCCGCGACAAAGGAGGCTTGATCTGGATCGACTTGCGCGACCGCTATGGCCTCACCCAACTGGTGATGGAAGAAGGACGCTCCGCGGCAGAGGTGATTGAGGTGGCCCGCACGCTGGGACGCGAATATGTGGTTTCGGTTAAAGGGATCGTCATTGAAAGGGTTTCGAAGAACCCAAAAATGATCACCGGTGACATCGAAATTGATGTAACCTCCATCAAAATACTGAACAAATCGAAAACACCTCCTTTTACCATCGAAGATAAAACCGACGGTGGCGAAGAATTAAGGATGAAATTCCGCTACCTCGATTTACGCCGCAATCCGCTGAAAGATAGTTTGATGTTACGCCACAGGTTGTCGCTTGAAACGAGGAAATACCTCGATAGTCAACAGTTCATCGAAATAGAAACTCCTTATCTGATCAAATCCACTCCCGAAGGCGCCCGCGACTTTGTGGTTCCTTCCAGGATGAATGAAGGCCAGTTTTATGCTTTGCCCCAATCGCCCCAAACCTTTAAGCAATTGCTGATGGTGGCTGGTTACGACCGGTATTACCAGCTGGTGAAATGCTTCCGCGATGAGGACCTGCGTGCCGACCGTCAACCAGAGTTTACTCAAATCGACTGCGAAATGGCTTTTGTAGAACAGGAAGACATCCTGAACACTTTCGAAGGTTTGATCAAGCATTTGTTTAGTGAAGTAAAAAATGTGGACATTGAAAAAATGCCCCGAATGACTTACGATGAAGCCATGAAGCTCTATGGTTCCGATAAGCCGGATTTGCGGTTTGATATGCAGTTTGTTGAGTTGAATGAGCTGGTAAAGGACAAAGGTTTTTCCATTTTCGATGAAGCAGAACTCATTGTTGGGTTTACTGCCAAAGGTTGCGCCGAATATACCCGTAAACAACTGGATGCGTTGACTGATTTGGTAAAAAAACCACAAGTCGGAGCCAAGGGGCTGGTTTATGTAAAATACAACGCAGACGGCACCTTTAAATCTTCGGTAGATAAATTCTACAATGAAAGCCAGTTGAAGACGTGGGCCGACAAAATGAATGCCCAACCCGGAGATTTGATGCTGATACTATCGGGAGAAGACGAAAAATCACGCAAACAGTTAAGCGTGTTGCGTTTACATATGGCTGATTTGCTTGGATTAAAAGATCCGTTTAACTATAAACCGCTTTGGGTAGTTGATTTTCCTTTGCTTGAATGGGATGAGGACACCCAACGCTATCATGCCATGCACCATCCCTTTACCTCACCCAAACCACAGGATATTGCTTTGTTGGAAACCAAACCGGGTGCCGTGCGTGCCAACGCCTACGATTTTGTAATCAATGGTGTGGAAATTGGCGGAGGTTCAATCAGAATTCACGACCGTGATCTGCAAAAACTCATGTTCAAACATTTGGGATTTTCTGATGAACAAGCCCAGGACCAGTTTGGTTTTTTAATGAATGCTTTCGAGTATGGTGCCCCTCCTCATGGTGGCATTGCCTTTGGTTTCGACCGGTTGGCTGCTTTGTTTGGAGGACAGGATTCCATCCGCGATTTTATCGCCTTCCCGAAAAACAATGCCGGACGTGATGTGATGATCGACAGTCCGAGTATCATTGCCGATGAACAACTGGATGAGCTTAGGTTGAAGGTGGTGATTCCAAAGAAGGACTAAGTTCCTTGCCTTATTTGACAACGATGCTTAAATAAGTGGGCATTTTGTGATCGCAATAACTGAATTTACCTCACTCCACCAACAGCATTTTCTGCTTTTTGACTGTTTGGCTGGTGCTTAGTGTAAAATAATAAACACCCGGTTTCAACTGATATTCGTCCGCATGAAAGGCATTGGTATATTTCCCGGCATCGGTCAGTTGGTTGTTGATTAAAGTCGTGATTTTTCTGCCAAATACGTCATACACCGCTAAGTTGATGACCGCAGGCTCACGAAGTTTATAGGAAATAAAGGTAGAAGCCCTAAACGGATTGGGATAATTGACATCCAGTTGAATAGGAGCCTTGCTTAATTCAATTGTTTCCGGTTGATCAACATATTCATCGATGATCGCTGTCATGATGGACATGTCTCCATTTTCAAGCCTTCCCCAAATGGGACGAACACGTCCGTTGTGTGCCACGATATTGGTGTAATCGCCAAAAAAGACGCTCGAATAGGGTAAAAACGGAGATTCACTGATTTTGAAATTTGAAAAAGTCTGGCCTCCATCCGTAGAACGGGCCAAATACACATCCGTATTGGCATTGTTATAGTTGCGTCTGTCGTAAAACACCACATACACATCTCCATTGGCCTGATCGATGGTCATCCACGAAAAAAACTGGGCACGGTCGGTATTGTCATCATTCACCAAAATCGGCTCCGACCAGGTATCACCACCATCAACTGATTTGGCAATCCACACATCCGGGTTGCTGTCACCATTGCGCTGATCTGTCCAGTTTACATAAATAGTTCCCTTATGAGGTGAGTTTGTACTGACGTCGCAACAGGTAACGGGCAATCCGTTGCAACGGAAAATACCCGAAACATCGTAGGCCCAGCCACCGGGTTGGTCGCTGATGAATATGTCCTCGTCAAGCCAGGTTTGTCCGCCATCCAGTGAACGATCAAAAACAAGCCCTGCAGGACCGGCCCAAGCAACATAAATCTGGCCTTCAGGGCCAACCGCAGGTACGGCACCTTCCGTGGTGTTGTCGCTGTCGACACAATCACCGGAAATTTCATTGATCTGCAAAGCAGATGCCCAACTCGCCCCGCCATCAGTTGATTTGCTGAACATGATGTTGCTGTACTTTTCAGGATTAGAAGTCCCGTACTGGTCAAACTGTGTCCAGGTGACATAAATGGTGTTGTTGGCACGGTCTACTATTGCCCATTCTTTGTCTTGTTTCTTGGTTCCGTTTAAACCCATGTAGTTGTCGTTACTCCATAAATTGGTTTCGATGTCATATTTTTGACACACAATCCGGTCGATCCAGCTTCCAGCGGCAGGATTGGACAAATGAAGGTAGTAGAAAGCCCCGGCGGTGTCTACAATAATACAGGGATCGCCAGAAACACCGTTTTCGGCAGAAGTAAGTGTCTCGCGTGTCCAGTTATGACCCCCATCCGTGGAATAATAATAACTGTTCAGGTTGGCACCCGCCACCAATAAGTCGTTGTTTTTAAGGTCCATCGAGATGGATGGCTCGTTGGGACTATATTGATTGCTGATGATAATGTTTTGGTATTGCCCAAAAACGAAGGCTGCAGACAGAATAGCGATTAAGGTGAGTAGGTGCTTTTTCATTGGTGTTGAAATAAGTTTAATTACCAGGTGTTTTTATATGATAGACAGGAGTGGCTTAAAAAAGTTGTCTGCTGTTCAAAAGTCAATTTCGATTGGCAACAGAAAGATCCAACTGGTTTTCACCTGAGGCTATAAGCGTACTGATGGTCAGATCGCCAGTCACGTTAACCACAGTACGCAGCATATCGAGTGGTCGGTCAACGGCAAAAATCAGGGCAATTCCCTCTGTTGGAATACCCACTGATGAAAGCACAATCACCAGCATGACCATCCCAGCGCCCGGCACGGCTGCTGATCCAATACTGGCCAGCGTGGCGGTAAGTACAATGGTAAGTTGACCTGACAACCCCAATTCCATCCCGTAAACCTGAGCTAAAAACATGGCAGCTACGGCCTGGTACAAACTCGTCCCGTCCATGTTGATCGTGGCACCCAGAGGCAATACAAAACTGGCTGTTTCGTTTGAAATGCCTAGTTTCTCCTCGGCTGTTTCCATGGTAAGAGGCAAGGTTGCGGCACTTGAACTGGTAGAAAAAGCCAGTAGCTGGACGGGTACAATAGCGCGTATAAATTTTGAGTAACGAAGTGGTGAAAAAAAGCGGATAATGATTGGATACACAACAAACATGATGATCAGAAGCCCAATAATAACTGTCAGACTGTACATGCCCAAGGCTGCAAAAAGAGAAATTGAATCTGCAGGGTTGTCACCCGCCATATCAACAATCAGGCCGGCCAGCAATGCAAACACTCCGTAGGGAGCTGTCAACATAATCAGGTCAATCATCTTCAAAACCACGAAATTTAAGCTATTAAAGAATTTTTTTAAAGATTTGGTTTGCTTTTTTGGAAGCAACACCATAGCCACGCCAAATAGCAAGGAAAAAAAGATTACCTGGAGCATATTGGCGTTATCCGACATGGAATCAACAATGTTCGAGGGTACAATATCTACGATAAATTGCAACGGAGTAGCATCTTGCATTTGCTGAGCACTGCTTTCATTGGCTTTCATGTTCTCGGCAAATTTTTGTTGAAATTCGATGGCTTTATCGTGGGGGAACACCTTCCCCGGTCGGGTCAGGTTTACTACCATCAGACCTACTGAAACAGCAATGATGGTAGTCAGAATGTACAGAGAAATGGTTTTTAGGCCAATGCGGCTTAAATTGGAAACGTCTTTCAGGTTGCTGACGCCACCAATCAGCGACACAACAATCAATGGAACAGCTATCAGCTTTAGCAAATTGATAAAAACAGTCCCCCAGGGCTTGATATAAAACAAAGTAAACTCATTCCATTGAAAATAAACGGCGAGAAGTCCAAACAACACCCCCAGAGCCATTCCAATTAAAATTTTCCAGTGAAAAGCAAGTTTTTTCTTTAACATGTTCATGCTAGGGGTCAATTAATAATCCATAAAATTAGATATCATTTTCAAAGGTATACTTTTTACCCATTCATCAGAAATGTCACCAGAAAATGGATCGCGGGATTGTCTTTTCAACAGAAATATACTTTATAAATCATCTTGTGATTTGTAAAAGATGTTACAGTTTTATCTATTTTTGGTTACATCCATCTCGACCAACTATTATAAAAGAGCAAAGTAAAAAAATCATGAATTATAAAATAATTAGTTTAATCCTGATTGTCTTTTCGGTAGCCATCATGTCTATTTTATTTAGCAGTTGTATGAAAGAATCGCCAGTTAGTAACAGTTCAAATCCGGTAGTAAAATACACCGATATTACAAATGCCAAAATTGCCTATAAAGTTTATGGAACCGGCGATCCATTAATCATGTGTATGGGTTATGCCACAAACATGGATATGTGGAGTACCAAAGCCATCGAGTTGCTTCAAAAGAAATACAGCCTGATTGTATTCGATTATCGTGGAATGGGATTCAGTACCAATTCAGATACTGCTTTTACAATTGGCACACTGGCAGATGATGTAAATGAATTGCTTATCTCCTTGAAAATTGCCAAAACACATGTTTTGGGATGGTCGATGGGCGGTTATGTGGCACAGATGTTTGCCATTAATCATCCCGAAAAAGTAAATAAGCTGGTGCTGTATGCTACCAACGGCGGTGATACAATTACCGTCAACCCATCTCAGGAAATCATCGACATTCTTTCTAATCCTTCCTCAACACCTGAGGAATTGCTGGGAACACTTTTTCCGGACGATTGGCTTATAACACATCCGGAGCCTTGGAAATACCTTCCCGAAGCAGCCGAGCCATTCAAACCCGAAACAATAGGGTTACAGTATTACGCGGTGCAAAAGTGGTTAAGCCCGGGTGGTGGTTCTTTTGGTCATCTTGGTCAATTGACTATGCCTGTTTTGTTGATCTGTGGTGATCAGGACAAGGTAGTGCCACATGTTAATTCATCCATACTGGCCGATTCCATTCACACTTCAACCTTAATCAGAGTGCCTGATAGCGGACATGGCATGATGTATCAACTTCCTGAAACCTTTGCCAATTATGTGTTAACCTTTTTAGCCGATTAGTACTTTTGTGAGGGATAATATCGATGAATGATCATGTTAATAAAGTAAGTAATTTTGATCCTTATTAAAATGACCATAGTGAGCCATGGATAAAAGCAAAAAAAAGAGAATTGGCATTCTCACGGCAGGGGGCGATTGCCCTGGTTTAAATGCTGCCATCAGGGGCGTGGGGAAAACAGCTATCGTCAAATACGGAATGGAAGTGGTTGGGTTTTCATCCGGTTTCCTTGGCCTGATTAACAAGGAATACGTGCATTTGGAAGAAAAACGACTTTCCGGCATTCTTACTTTGGGAGGTACCATATTGGGCACCTCACGCGAGAAACCTTTCAAGCGGGGAAGTCAATTGGATATTAATAAGCCTGCATTGATCAAGCAACATTACGATGAATTGGGTTTGGATGCCCTGGTTTGTATAGGAGGCAACGGAACCATGAAAACAGCATCGTTGCTTGCCAACGAGGGAATGAACATTATTGGCATCCCCAAAACCATCGATAATGATGTGTGGGGAACAGATTTAACGTTTGGATTTGATTCTGCCTTGTGGATTGCAACCGATGCCATCGACCGCCTTCATACTACGGCCAACTCGCACAACCGGGTGATGGTGATAGAGGTGATGGGCCATGATGCCGGCTGGCTTGCCTTGTATTCAGGCCTGGCGGGTGGCGGCGATGTGATTTTGATCCCTGAGATTGAATATCAAATGCCGGTGGTGAATAAATATCTGAAAGCCAGGGCACGTAAGAAAAAATCCTATTCTATCGTGGTGGTGGCCGAAGGGATAAAATTTCCTTCAGGGACTTCTGCAGCTACTTATGTTGCAGAGCAAATTGAAGCGGGTACAGGACTGGAAACCCGGAAAACCATTTTGGGTTATATTCAGCGGGGAGGAAGTCCTTCGCCCATGGACCGCATACTGGCAACGCGATTTGGTGCCTATGCTGTTGAATTGATTGCTAAAGAGAAGTTTGGTAAAATGGTGATGAAAAAAGGCGAGAAAATAAAAGCGATTTCTTTAGATGAGGTAGGGGGAAAGATCCGGCTGGTACCTCAAAAACACCCTCTGGTGATCAAAGCAAGAGGATTGGGCATTTGTTTGGGAACGGGGAAGTGAGTTTTTCAAATAGAGGCTTGATTCTTTAAAAAAAGGAATTCATCAATAAAAAAAAAGGCGACCTGATGATGGGTCGCCTTTTTTTTGAAATAAAATAAAGATGACTAATCTTCTTCTTTTTCTGATTCTTCGTATTCTTTCAGCAGTTTTTCCTGAACATCAGTTGGAACCTGCTGATAAGCATCGTAAGCCAGGCTGAAAGTACCCCGACCTGAAGTCAGCGCACTTAATGAAGTAACGTATTTACTCATCTCGGCACCCGGAACCTTGGCTTTTATGATTTGATTTTTCCGGGCCGACTCCATGCCCATAATAATGGCACGACGACCTTGTAAATCAGTCATTACGGCACCCATCATATCTTCAGGAACACATACCTCTAAATTATAAATAGGTTCCATGATTTTAGGTCCGGCAGATTTAAAGGCTTCGATGAATGCAAAACGTCCGGCGAGTTTAAATGAAATTTCATTTGAATCAACCGGGTGCATTTTCCCGTCATATACATACACTACGATGTCGCGTGCATACGATCCTGTTAAAGGTCCTTCGGTCATGCGTTCCATAATCCCTTTTAGGATGGCGGGCAAAAAACGCGCATCAATGGCACCTCCCACGATACTATTTTTAAAAATCAGTTTTCCTCCCCACGGTAGTTCGTGTTCTTCGGTTCCTCTTACAGGGAAATCGGTAGGATCCTGATAACCTTCGAAGTAGGGCTGAATGGCCATGTGGACTTCGCCAAATTGACCCGATCCACCCGACTGTTTTTTATGACGGTAATTGGCACGGGCTGCTTTGGTAATGGTTTCGCGGTATGGAACTTTTGGGGCAAAGGTTTCAACATCCACTTTGTACACGTTTTTCAAATACCATTTGATGGTATTCAGATGGAATTCTCCCTGCGATTTGATCAACATCTGTCTTAATTCGCGTGAAAGGCCTATCGATATGGTAGGATCGGTCCGGTGCATTTCGTTTAATGCGCTTGCGACCTTTTCATCATCAGTTGAATTTTCGGCCTTTACAGCAACTGTATACAGCTCAGTTGGCAAGTTAAGTTCTTCAAACCGGTCGTCTCCAAATTTGGGATCCATTAACGAATCACCGGTTTTGATATCTTTTAATTTAATGGCTATGGCAATGTCGCCAGCCATTATTTTATCTACTTTTTCGCGGTTTTTACCATTTAAAATGAACAGTTGCGATAAACGTTCTTTATGACCGTTGCGTGGGCAAATCAGGTCGGTGCCTTCGGTGAGCGTACCTCCCCAAAGTTTAAAGAAAGTTACTTCTCCCAGGTGTTGTTCGACGGAGGTTTTGAAAACAAATATTCCTACCGGATCCTGAGTGCTACACGAAAAAACCTTTCCGTCTTTGGTTTTTACGGCAGGCATGGCTAAAGGTGAGGGACAGGAATTGTTAACGAAGTCCAGGATGCGGGATATGCCAATACCATGTTTGGCCGATGAACACATTACCGGGAATATAGTTCTGGTGGTAAGTCCTTTACGAATACCTTCACGCATCTCACTCAGTGACAAGGTGTCGTTTTCAAAATATTTTTCCATCAGGGCTTCGTCCCCTTCTGCAGCTCTTTCAACCAATGCCAGGTGGAGTTTCCCGGCTTTATCCTGTTCTGAAGCTGGTATTTCTGTAATCTCGGGTTCTCCACCACCTTCATTGAATTTAAGCTGTTTCATCAGCACCAGGTCGATTATGGTACTAAAACCTTCTCCCGGATTTACAGGATACTGTATCACAGTGACTTTATCTCCAAAATAATCCTTCAATGCGGTAACTGTTTCTTCAAAATTGGCACTATTGTGGTCGAGTTGGTTGATGGTAAATACAACAGGTGATCCGGCAATTTCTGTTTGCTTCCAGGCAGTTTCGGTGGTAGCTTCCACACCTGACTGACCATTCACGAGCATCAGGGCGGTATCGCAAACCCTGAGTGCTGCGATGGTTTCGCCAACATAATCGGAAAAACCAGGAACGTCTACAATATTAATCTTGTTGTCGTTATAAGTTGTATAAAGCAGTGAAGAGTGTACCGAGTGTTGACGCTCGATCTCGATTGGCCTATAGTCGGAAACAGTATTGTGGTCTTCAACAGTACCTTTCCGGTTAATTATTTTTCCCTCAAACAGCATAGACTCGGCCATAGTAGTCTTGCCGGATTTCGCACCTCCAATCAGTGCAATGTTTCTGATGTTTTTTGTTTCGTATACCTTCATCCTTCTATAAATTAATATTGTTTATAACTATTAAAACCAATGTGGATATTTCGTAGATGAATCCGATTAATTAAAAAATGTCTTCGGAAAATATCCTTAGCATTCAGCTTGTTAACAACAAAGGGGGTTTTTAACAAGAAGGCAAATGTAATAAATTAACTATTAGCGGCATAGCTCTTTTCTTATTTAGAGTGTGTCTAATAAGCAATTTCTTCCAGGTGTTTTTAGCGTATTTTGAAAGAGATTATTTGTGATCGGCAGATTAATTGTCAGAAGCCGTTCAATTGGATGGTTACGGTCGGGATGAGAAGCAGCCACCCAAGTAATATTAAAATGACCATGAATGGCCAGATCCATTTCACCCATCGGTCGTAAGGAATTTTAGCTACTCCCAACACGCCAATCAGCACACCTGAAGTAGGGGTGATCATATTGGTGAATCCATCTCCAAACTGAAAGGCCATGACAGTAGCCTGTCGCGATAAATTAACCAGATCAGAAAAGGGAGCCATCACCGGCATGGTAAGGGCTGCTTTAGCCGATCCACTGGGAATAATGATGTTGATGATGTTTTGAATGACGTACATCACGCTGACGGTACCAAATTTGCCCATCCCTTCCATGGACGTTGAAACGCTGTGCAGGATGGTGTCGATCACCCGGCCATTTTCGAGCATCACCAGAATGCCACCAGCCAGGCCAACAACCAAAGCCGCAGAAAGAATATCCCCGGCCCCTTCGATAAACAATTTGGTAATCTTGTTGGCAGTGTAATTGTTGGCCGCCCCTGAAAGTAATCCCAGTGCCAGAAACAAACTGGCAATTTCTTCGATATACCAGCTATAACCCATCACTCCGATAATCAAAAATACGATGGTAAACATGAGCAGGGTGAGAACAAAGAAATGGATGGATTTTCTTAGACTGAAGAAGCCAAAAATCAGAAACAAACCGGTAGCCACCGGAACCATGGGAAAAGTTTCAGAAGCATTTCCAATTTTCATGGTAGTTAAAGGGTGCACCACAGAAAAAATAATCAATCCCAGAAGCGTGATCAAAAACACGAACCAGGCCATTTTTGGTGTGTGGTAAGTGATTTCACTGTCCGAAACCTCCACGTGTTTTCTCCAATAAGCGTCACTGTGAAAAACAAGGGATTTTTCAGGATGTTTTTTTACTTTGGCAGCATAAATCAAAACCCAGGTAATGCCTGTCAGATTAATAACGAACCAGCAAAACAAACGATAACCAAAGCCCGAGAATAAGGGAAGATCGGCAATGCCCTGAGCAATTCCAATGGTAAAAGGGTTTAGGACAGCACCGGCAAACCCCAATCCTGCGGCTACAAAACACATGCTCACCCCCACAATGCTGTCGTATCCCATGGAAATGGACAATGGAACCAGGATGATAATAAAGGCGATGGTTTCCTCGCTCATGCCAAATACAGCTCCAAATACACTAAATACCAACATGACTAATGTGATGATCAGGTTATTGACGCCTATCTTGTTAAGTATCCTGTTTTTCTCCAGTTTTTTGGCTGAGTTTAAAAAAGTAAAGATTCCGATGTCGATGGCTTTGGTACTATTCACTATCCAAAAGGCACCACCTATCATCAATATAAACACGATGATACCGGATTGTCGGGTGAATCCCTCAAAAAATGCAGAAAATATTTGCCAGGTTTGAGGCTGGCTGTCGGCATAGTGAAAAGAATCTTTATCGATGACTGTACGATCGATGCCGTTTACCTGGATAATCTCCCGTCCGTATTCACCTCCCGGGATAATCCAGGTGAGGACAGCAGAAAAAAGGATAAGTGAAAATATGATGACATAAGTATGCGGAATCTTCTTAAACATGAGCGAATTGTGTTGATTAAGGCCCACAAAGATATTGAAAGGTTTGGATTTGGATGCCGGCCTTATGTCAATAACTCATCCATCAGTTTCCTCACCCCAACACCCGCTTTTTCATGAATAATATGCAGGTTCCTGATCCCGGGGATGGGAAAGGCTTTTGGATCGATATAGTATTTTGGGATATCCCGATGCACATAATGAATCAGGCTGGCAGCCGGATACACGGCCATGGAAGTTCCTATCACCACCAGGATATCGGCCTGGGTGGCGATTTCAATGGCAGGTTCTATCATGGGCACGGCTTCACCAAACCACACAATGTGTGGACGAAGTTGGCTTCCTTTCGGGCAAAGGTCGCCCAGTTTTAATTCCCAACCTTCACAATTGTAAATCAATAAAGGATCGACCGAGCTACGTATTTTTTTCAGTTCACCATGCAGGTGGAGTACGTTTTTTGAGCCGGCACGTTCGTGCAGGTCGTCCATATTTTGGGTGATAATTTGTACATCGAAATGAGCTTCGAGTTGAACCAGGGCGTGGTGGCCTGCATTCGGTTCTACTTCAAAAAGCTGCTTTCGGCGTTGGTTATAAAAATCATTTACGAGGGCGGGATTTCTTTCCCATGCTTCGGGTGTAGCCACATCTTCCACACGGTGGTTGTTCCACAATCCATCGTGATCGCGAAAAGTGCTGATTCCACTTTCGGCGCTGATGCCGGCACCGGTTAGAACGACTAGTTTTTTCATGCGATTGATTTTTATCAAAGATACATAGGAATTTAAAAAAAAACGCCCTCCGGAGAGGGCGTCGTCAAGTCTATACAAGAATCGCAACCATCAATGAATAGACCCTAGGTTATTCAAATAATTTCATGTCATCGAGCGATTTCATTAATTCTCTTACCGCTTGGGCAGAAGTGTTAAGCAATGCTTGTTCTTCTTTATTCAAGGCTATTTTAATGATTTCTTCGATGCCATTTTTACCAATTTTACAAGGCACGCCCAAATATACATTTTTTAATCCATATTCACCATTGAGCATCGCACACACCGGCAATACCCGGTTTTGATCGTCAACAATGGCTTCCACAATTTGTGCTGCTGCAGCGCCAGGGGCATACCATGCACTGGTTCCCATCAGGTTAACGAGTTCACCACCCCCTTTTTTGGTACGCTCAACAATTTTGTCCAGCTCCTCTTTTCCCAATAATTCGGTAACAGGAATACCGTTCACAGAGGTGTATCGTGGTAAGGGAACCATGGTGTCGCCATGACCTCCCATGAGCAAGGCGTGAACATCAATGGGATCCACATTGAGTGCGTTGGCAATAAATGCCCGGTAACGACCTGTATCAAGAGTTCCTGCCATCCCAAAAACCTTACTGGAAGGTTTATTGGCAGCCAGGTAGGCAGCATAAGTCATCACATCCAACGGATTGCTCACAATAATGATGATGGCATCCGGTGAATATTTAGTGGCTTTCTCTGTGACTTCCTTCACGATGGCAGCATTGGTTTTAATCAGGTCGTCGCGCGACATACCTGGTTTTCGGGGAATACCGGAAGTGATGACGATAACACCTGATCCTTTGGTGGCCAGGTAATCATTAGTAACCCCGGTTACACGGGTGTTGAAATGGTTAATAGGAGCTGATTGCCAGATGTCCAGGGCTTTTCCTTCAGCAGTTCCTTCTTTGATATCTACCAGCACCACTTCCTTTGCCAGGTTTTTGTGTGCTATCACATTGGCAACTGTTGCTCCAACGTTCCCGGCTCCAATTACAGTAATTTTTTGCATAATCTGAGATATTATTTTTGGTTTAATCTTTTGTTTCATCAGCCAAATGTACAAATATTTTGTAAAGTAATTATGATTGTGATTGATAGTTACCTTTGATTGAACGATTTAAAAAAAGCCCTGATTGAATCGGATTTTTTTTTAAGCGAACTGCCATGCAAATTTAAACATCTGGCTGGATTCTTTCGCATCATCCTTTTAAATTAACTTTTATTAATGAACGAAAGGAAGTTGACAACCTGATTGACGTCAGAATGCCCACTATTTTTAGTTATTTTTGCCTCCACACAATACCGTGGTTACCAAGTTGAGATAAACCAATTATATTCATGAAAGTAAAAGTTGTTAATACGTCGCTTCATCCGCTGCCTCAGTATCAAACACAGGCATCGGCAGGCATGGATTTAAGGGCATTTTTAACCGAACCGGTTCAAATCAAGCCACTCGAAAGGGCGCTCATTTCAACAGGTTTGTTTATTGAATTGCCCGTTGGATATGAAGCGCAGGTTCGCCCTAGAAGTGGGTTGGCTGCCAAACATGGTATCACGGTTCTTAACACGCCGGGTACCATCGACGCGGATTATCGCGGCGAAATCAAGGTGATACTGGTCAATCTTTCGAACGAACCCTTTGAAATAGTCAATGGTGAACGCATTGCTCAAATGATTATTTCGGCTCATGTGCAGGCACAATGGGAACAGGTGGAGGTACTTACTGAAACTGAACGTGGGGCTGGTGGCTTTGGCCATACCGGGAAAAAATAAAGAAATGAAAAATATTCAACAACCAGATATGAACTATAAATCGCTTATTCTGATTTTACTAATAGGCTTGCTACTAAGTAATTCTACCTTTTCTCAAGGCAGAAAATCAAAAATTAAAGTGAAGGAACTTTCGGAAAAGGAACGCATGCAAGAGATTGACTTGTTCGGAAAAGGCCTGGTGGAAAAAAGCAAAGGAAATGGTTCGGGTGCATTGGTGTTTTATGACCGGGCCCTCGAAATTGATCCCTTCGATGCTGCTGCCTGGTACGAAAAAGCCAGGCTCTATCTGAGCATGAACCGCAACGATGAGGCACTGGAAGCCGCGAAACGCTCCATCGAGATTGATGGGAAAAACAAATGGTATCTGGTTTTATACGCCAATGCCTGCAAGGCAAACGATCAATATGATGAATATGTTAAAACCTATGAGACCCTGGCACTTGAATATCCGACAGATCTGGATTTTTTAAAGGAACTGGCCTTTGCTTATTATTTTACTGGTGATTATAAAAAGGCCATCGTGGCGTATGATAGAATAGAAAAGGAAGAGGGCGTAAACGAGCAGCTTACTATACAAAAAGTGGGCTTTTACGACAAACTGAAAGATCCCGAAAAGGGAGTACTGGAATATCAAAAACTCATCGATTCAAATCCGGAAGATCCAAGGTATTATGCTTTGATGGCTGAATATTGCGCTAAAAACGGGTTCGACGATCAGGCCATTGCTGCCTATGAAAAAATTGTTGAATTAAATCCTTCAGATCCTTATGTACACATCGCCCTTGCTGATTATTATAATAAAAAAGGCGACCAGGATCGGTCATTTCAAGAGTTGAAACTGGGCCTTGCCAATTCGGTACTCGACTTAAAAACAAAAATCAATCTTTTAGTTAACTACTATCAGGGAAACCTGAGCGATGAACAGAAAAAACATGCCCTTGAATTATCAGAAGTACTGATGCAGGCTCATCCGGATGAAATATTATCGCACACGTTTTATGCTTCCATGCTTTACGAAAACAACGAATTTGAAAAAGCCCGTCCTCTTTTTTTAGACATACTGAAAGAAGAGCCCAGCAATTATTCTATATGGGAACAGCTGCTTTTGTGTGATTTAAACCTACAGGATTTCACAAAACTTGATACCGATTCGGAAGATGCTGTTGATTATTTCCCAAATTACCCGCTGCCTTATTTTTTTGCTGGTTTGGCCAATTTACAACTCAAGGATTATGTTAAAGCGAAAGCCTATCTTGAGTCGGGGAAAAATTTTGTAGTCAACAACGATGGCCTGCTGGAACAATTCTATTCCACTTTGGGCGATACGTATCATGCCCTTGATAATTTTGAGGCGGCTTATCTTTCGTATGACAAAGCATTGCTTATTAATCCGAAAAACGCTTTGGTGTTGAATAACTACGCCTATTACCTTTCTTTGGAATCAAAAAACTTAGAAAAGGCGGCTACTATGGCCAAAGCAGCTGTTGATCTCGATCCATACAACAGCAATAATTTGGATACTTATGCCTGGGTATTGTATAAACTTGGTAAATTTGATGAAGCCATTATTTGGATTGAAAAAGCGTACGACAATAAAGGAGACCAAAGTGGGGTGGTATTGGAGCATTACGGGGACATTCTTTTTCGCCTTGACCGCAAATCAGAAGCTTTTGATTATTGGAGGGCTGCTTTAGAAAAACCAGAGCACTCTGAGTTGCTTCAAAAAAAGATCACTGATAAAAAACTATATGAGTAGCAGGGTTCGCTTTCTTTTATTCTTCATGATTTCCATGTTGCTTTTAGCCTCTACCTCCTGTAAGAGCAAAAAGGTAATGTTAAAAAAATCAATACATGAATATGGTTTTGATTACCTGTATGCTCAATTAACGAAAAATCAGCTAAAATTTAACACACTCACTGCACGCTTTAATTTGTCGTTTGAAATGGACAAAAAGAAAACCAGCCTCAGAGGACAGTTACGCATACAAAACGACAGCCTGATCTGGATTTCCTTTAGCCCTGCTTTGGGAATTGAGGCAGCAAGGGTTCTACTGCGCAACGACAGCGTTTTTTTTATAAACAGGCTTAACAAAAGCTATTTTACCGGGCAGTATAGTTTAATAGACAGCCTTCTTAATACAACCATCGATTACAACATGTTACAATCGATGTTGGTTGGAAACGACCTTACCCAGTACGATATCAATAAGTACAAGTCTTCGGTGGATGGAGGATTGTATAAAATAAACATTCGTGAACGAAGGAAAATAAAACGGTATTTAAAATCGGGCGAAATAGCCACCAAGGTGTTGGTACAACAAATCTGGCTCGATCCGGACCATTTCAGGATCAGACGCGTCGACCTGAAAGAAAATGGAGAGTCAATTGACAACAACCTACAGGTGTTCTACGATGATTATGTCGAAATTGACGGGCAGCTTGTCCCTTCAAAAATTTATATCGATATCAACAGCCAGAAAAAGATTCACATTGATCTTGATTTTGGCAAAACCGAACTCAACCAAGAGGTTAGCTTTCCATTTAGTATCCCTGCGAAATACGATAAAATGCTCAATTAATGGCTATGAGGCGATTACTTTATGCTGTAGTTTTTACCTTCACTTTTGTTCTTGCAGGAACCTTGCTGGAAGCACAGGAAAGCCAGCAACAGCTTGAGGAAAAGAGGAAGAAAATTGAAGCTGAAATTGCTTATACCAATAAATTGATTGCTGAAATAAAAACCGATAAACAGACTTCGATCAATCAACTTCAATTGGTTGAATCAAAAATCAACAGCAGAAACAATTTGCTGGCCAACTACAAACTCCAAATACATGCGTTGACAGTTAGCATCGAAACCACAGAGTTGAGCATACGTAACCTGAACAATGACCTGAAGACACTTAAAAAAGAATATGCCAAGATTGCCTGGTATGCCTATCAGTACAAAACATCGTATAACAAATTGATTTTTTTATTTTCGGCCGAAAGCCTTAATCAAGCCTATCAGCGCATGCGTTATCTCGATCAACTAAGTGTTTTTCTTCGCAATCAGGCCAAAGGAATTTCGGATAAAGAAAGCGAGAAAGCAGCGGCTTTGGCCAAATTACAACAAAAGAAGGAGGAGCTGAAAGGCTTGCTAAAACACGAAAGTAACGAAGTTTATCTTCTGGAAGGTGAAAGACAGGAAAAAGTGAAGGTGACAACCTCTTTTAAGGGAAGGGAACAGGAACTTAGAAAGTCGCTGAAAGCCAAAGAAAAAGAAGCCTGGGATCTTGATAAGCGAATTGAGGACATTATCGCGTTGGAAACCAAACCCAAATCAACGGCAGGTAAACCGGCAACTTATGCCCTTACACCTGATGAGCAACTTTTGTCAAACTCATTTTTTGCCAATAAAGGGAAGCTTCCATGGCCTCTTGAACGGGGTGTGGTTAGTGAGACTTATGGGGTTCATACCCATCCGGTATTGAAAAAAGTACAAACAAAAAACAACGGTGTTGATTTAGCTACTGCTAAAAATAGTGAGGCCCGCTCCATCTTTGATGGCATGGTGGCTAGTGTGACCAAAATCTCCAACACCAATGTGGCCGTTATTGTAAAACACGGTGATTATTTCACCGTTTATTCAAACCTGGATGAAGTATACGTGAAGAAAGGGGACCAGGTAAAAACCAATCAACTGTTAGGCCGGGTGCATACCAATTTAAAGGGTGAAACCGAGCTGCATTTTGAAGTTCGCAAAGGAGTTGTTCCTCAAAATCCCGTTTACTGGATTTCACACTAGTCGGTCCCCCGTTATTATTGTTTGATGATTTTACCGTGATCAATTTCCTTTGCTCCCGAAATCAGTCGGTAATAATACATCCCTGATGGCTGGCCGGCCGCGTTCCATTCCAATAGCTGAGCGTTTTGAGGGTCGATGTCTTTTTGAAAAAGAACGGTTCCCAATTGGTTATAAATCTCCAACCGCACCCCATGTTCATTTATTTGTGATAGCTCAGCGTTTATGCTGTGAGTAAACGGGTTGGGATAGAACTGAATAGTTGCTTCACGGCGGTTTTCTGTAAAACCTACACTGGTATCTACAATCAATGTAATGGGCACGGTCTTGTCGGGAAGTAGATTTGATTGAATGAGCAATACACATTGATAAGTACCGGTGCTAAGTCCTGAACTGTTAAAGGTTAACTGTATCACTGCTTCGGAAGCTGCCTGTACCTGATAACCGGAGGCAGAGGTCGAAATCCATGAGGGCTGGCCAGCAATCTCCAGTGTAAAATTCAGTTCAGATGAACCTGTATTGGTTAAAATCAGGTTTTGTGTTTTAATTTTGTTTGGCTCAATTGAGTCAGCAACAGCACATGGATCCAGGTGGATAATTGGCCCCAGGTAAATCTGTTTTATCGAATTGAAAACATTCAATCTGCCACCGGTAACGGTCAATGTATCCAAAGCAGGCAGGTAGTCAACTCCATTTAAAATGGCCTCTTTCATGCTTAAGGCGCCTGCGGCAGGATCGTTTTTGTAATTGATCATAAAGGAAGAATCAGCTGCAGCATAGAGCAAAGCCACGGCGCCTGTGACATGGGGAGTTGCCATGGAAGTGCCTGAGCTGGTTCCGTAAGCATTGTTGATTCTACACGACATGATAATGCTGCCGGGAGCCCCCAGATCGATGGTTGTTTTACCATAACCCGCGCTTTGATATTTTATATCCTGTTTAGTGGTGTTGGTAACAGAGATCATATAGGGAGTTGCAAATGCAGTGGGAACATCGCCCACCACGTCAATATTCCAGTTTTGATTTGCTGTTGCCGCGATGCTTAACACACCAATTTGCCCCAGACTGTCGTACATGGCTTCCCAAATCGGGAAGTTTTGAGGATTTCCATTGTCCACTCCAAATGAACAATTGTCGGCTACCACGAAAGCTCCTTCGGCACCATTGGTCAGGTTGTAACGTTCCCGCTGGGTAAATACATACGACAGGGCCTCTACGACTGTGGCCTCGGTGGTTGAAGAACCTGCTACCGGCATCACTTTCGTTCCCCAGTTGATTCCTGTCACACCCAAGCCATTGTTGCCAATAGCAGCTGCTATTCCGGTAACATGAATCCCGTGGTTGTGTAAAGGAATGTTGCCATTGTGGTTATATGCGTTCCAGCCATTTATGTCATCAACGTATCCGTTTAAGTCGTCATCGATATTGTTGTTGGGGATTTCGAACCGATTTTTCCAAAAATTAATATCTTCATGGTTGAGGTCGCTTCCTCCGTCGACGATGGCGATGATGATGGTATCACCCAGCGCTGTAATTCCTCCGGTGGTTAAATCCCATGCAGGGGAGGCGTCAATGTCCGCTCCCGGCAATCCACCTCCCTGTCCTGTGTTGAGCAGCGACCATTGACTACTGAAGAAGAAAGGGTCATCGGGCAAACAGGTCTCATCCGGCTCACGTTCGGTGACCAGGTGGTTTGGCTGGGCATTTACAACCCCTTCATGATTCAGGAGTGTGCTAAGAAGGTCCTGTCGATTGGTTTTGCTTTCGTTGAAGAAAAGGAGAAAAATTTGAAATCGGGCTGAAACGGTTTGATAATTAACCACCCCAACTTCACCGACCTGATCCATCAATTGCTCAATGGAGGTGTTGTGCGACAGCTGCACCAGCAATTCGCCATCAGTAGCCTTTGGTTGTTGGGCCAATGCTAAATTGGATATAAAAAGTAATAATAGTAAACCAAGTAGGGTTGTTTTCATCATGAGTTGAATTAATGTCCATCGGCAAAAGTAAAAAAAAGCCGGTTGAAGAGATTCTCCAATCGGCTTTTAACTAAACAAGTAAAACAAAAAGTTATTTGGTAAGCAATACCTTTTGTGAAGCGGTATGGTTGCCCTGTTCAATTTTTATCACATAAATGCCGGAAGCCAGGTCTTTTCTTTCAATCTGAAGAGTAAACCCGGAGGCAGGCATTTTTTGTTGGTTGATGAGGATTGCCCCCATCGAATTCAACATTTTTATATTGATGGGCTCTTGATATGATGACTGTACTTGAAGTATAAAAATTCCGTTATTTGGGTTAGGGGTGATGGTAATCAACAGGTTTTGATCGGTTTGTTCAGCTAATCCAACGGTATTATCCACAAAAATCACCTGGGCTTCTGAAGGTGCGCTGATGCCACAATTATCTGTTGCACTAACCGTAAGTGAGGCCTCACCTAAGAAATCGGGATTCCAGTTGATCAATGAAATATTGCCCATGGGGATAATGGTTCCTGCTTCCGATGGAGATAAAACCCATAGATATCCGGTTGCTCCTGTTACGGTAGCAGTATTGTGTTGCGTTTGCGTAATGCGGTAAACATCAACATAATCTGGACCAGTTGGCTTTTCCGGACTTGCCGGGCCGTTAAGCAAGACAAGATTCATCGTATCCGAAAATAGTTCACCCACCACATCAGTCATGTTTAAGGTAAGTTCTGCCTCGCCTGTGGTCATGTCAATGGCTCCTGGTGTGTATATAGGATTTAACACATTGTCCAGGTTAAAAGTGCCATCGCCCGAAGTAGTCCATTGCAAACTGCTGAAGTTGGTGGATGAGCCTTCACACTGGTATTCGGTATTTGCACAGCTCGCATCGTCAGGTCCGGCAAAAACAGTACTCACCATCATGGTTGGCAGTTCGATGTAGTCGATCCAGGCACAGTCACTTCCGGAAGTGCCTGAATAATCTTTTTCATAAATCCATTTGAAAGTATGTGTTCCTGAAGAAACCGGGAATTTAGCCTGGGCCCAACTTTTCGATCCCGTCCAGGTTTCTTTAACCACATTGTCGATTTTGAATATCAATTTGTCAAAATCCGCTTCGCTTGAAATTTTTCTCCAAAATTTAATGGTATCCTCTTCCATCACGGTATACGAAATGAAGAATTCAGTTGATTGATCATCACCGATTGCTCCGGATTTTGCCTGATAATAACCTTCATAAGGATAAATATGATCAATGGTCCAGGGTAAATTGCCATCCTGTTGCCAATTATATTTACTAAAGTCGCCAGTTTCCCAGTCTTCGAGGAAAAGACCAATCTTGGGATAGTAAATTCTGTCGACACTATAGCCAGCTGCTGCGGCATTGAAATGCATCTCTGCGATCACGGCATTTGGCGCGTTATTGGCAACCGTTACCTGATAGATGATATTTTGCGACCCAAAGACCCCCAATGTCTCAATGGTTTGAGGGGGCGTATTTACCACAACAAAAGGATTGTAAGCCACCAAATTGCACAATACATCGTGGATGACGCAATGTCCGTTATTTGCCATTTTAATCACCATATCCACCGTTTCGCCCGGATCGAGCCGCCCGTTGTTGTTGCCTCCCTGCGAATCGTCGATGGTTAAAGTAGTAGGGTTGATATTGGGTGCGTTTACTACTATATTAAATTTGCTGGTCCAGGTTGAATCTTGTTCATCCGTGGCGGCAATATCAAACTGAAGTTTGTGCTGGTCGGGAATCCCGTTGCTGATTTTAAGTTTATATCCTCCGTTAATGGTAGCACTACCGTTGGCGGCAATTGTGTCATACATCTCAGTTGAATCGATAAAAGTAACATACTGATCGGTAGCTAAGGCTACATTGATGTTGATTCCATTATCGTTTCCAAGGTTTTTCATCCCCAGGTTTATAAAAATTTCTTCATCAAATTCTACCTTGTTATTGCCGTTGCCAAGGGTGTCGATGGCAGTATGGGTATCATACAGACAGTAGGCTCCATCCGGAGGAATTACACCAATACTTGTTTCATAACGGTAAAAATTTTGTTTGGTGATCACCAGATTGATTATCGTGCCCGGAAGCTGTGGAATGATGGGAATATCCATTTGTTGACCGGTGCCCTCTGCCAGCCCGATGATTTGATCGTTAACAGTTAAACAAACCAAAGCACCTGAATTAACTTCGATGGTAAAAAAGTCGATTCCGCCAAGCTGCACATTGTTATGAACCACGTTTAGATTCTGGGGAACTTCTGAATACATTACCGAAAAAGCATCGCCATGGTGGTGGAAAAGATAATAGGTTACCTCTTTGTTATTGCTGTTGTAGGGCCATGATGACTGTGCCAGAAAATGTTTCCCTGCTGCATTTCCAAAAGCAGGCAGCAAGTCCCTGGATTCGGGTGTTGTTCCGTAACCGGGCATAAAATCAGGCCACATATTATCGAATAATCCCCATACATAGGTGTCGTTTACAAATGAATACGAAACTTCGGTAGCTGCGGTTATTCCTAAGGCGCCACTGTTGTTTCCGTTGTAAGTATACCCATGAAATTTCTCAGAAAAACATTGGCCGCTCCAGTTAAATTTTCCGGTAAGGCAGTTAATTGAAAAGATAAAGGTAAGATCGGTGTTGGTTAGTCCATCAATACTTGAGTTGGTGTACGAAGGCTCGCCCCAGCCGGTTTCCATTCCATGGTCACGGTGTTGGAGCATAAAAGCGCCATCATTTATATCATTATTAATCCGCGTTGCATTTCCGCCCCAGTCAGTCAGGTAGTTTGGTGTTGATGGAATATATCCAAGGCCATCCGGGCCGAAATAGGCGAGTACAGTTGCTGTATTGGTGGCCGAGGACCATACTCCTCCTGAAGGCGAACCATCATAAATAGCGTTTTCACGTTTTGGCGATTTACCAAGCTCGTTTTCCAAAAACCCCGCAATGACTTCCGAGCAAATTTGAAACCACCGTTCTGTTTGCCATCCCATGGCTGTGATGGGATGGTCATAAAAGTTTGGATTTGTTGGCGGGTTTCGCTCATAGTTTAAAAACTTGGTCACCATGATTTCCAGTTGAGCCTCGTTTTGTGCAGCTAACCGTGCGAGCACAACATCCGGCAAGTCGTCGCCATCAACATCTGCGAAAAAGTTATCCGAAATACAGTAATTATCCCAGGTAGGGCAGGTGATGTTGTTTCCGGTGGTTCCATAATCGCCTATCAGCAAAACTGCTGCCGGAGGTACATCCCAATTGTAATACGCATTATCAATAAAGGTTTCAATGGCAGAGTTGGTGTTTCCACCGATTTCGTCAGTTGTATAAACCTGGGTGGTAATGCCCTGACGTTGCCTGAAAATCCTGATAGAATCGGCCCAGGCATGATAAACCGGGTTGTTGGGAACAAGGATTACATATTCGCAACCCATTTCACGGGTTGTGTGTAGCTTAGTCTCAAATGCGGGTATCGAAGCTTCATTCAAAACAGCATCGTGCACAATAGGTTCCCACCACCTGCTTTGAAGTCTATTGTCGCCGAATTGTCCGTTTCCACCTTCAAAGTTTATTTCGATTTCCATGTCGCGGTTTACAATCAGCTCTTGCGTCACCGGATTGTACTGAAATGGACTCACACTGATAAGCACGACATCCATTCCTCTTATTTGTTGCACAGAAGAAACGATGACCTGTTTTTCCGGATAAAAGGCGTTGGTGTTATATATTTCAGGATTTTTGGCATAATGCAACGGGCTCAGATCATCGTCTTTTGGGATGCGTGGTGCCGGTGCTATACTTAAACCTGCGATGGACTCTGTTCGTTTTTTTGGAATGGTTACCGACACTGTTGCGCCATGTGGCACTGCAATAAATTTGCTGAATGCCGGCAGGTTGGGAGCCCCTTCACTGTTTTGAAGAATAACCCCTTCCATGGTGATTGCACTCATTATTTCGTTGTCGATTGAGATGGGGGTGACCACATAATCTTCAACACTAAAATTGATTTGAAGCTTTTGAGGACTTTCTTTGAGGAGTGAAATGCCCTGTTTTCCCCAGGCATCGTTTAATTTCACGTGCTGATTTTGCCCAATAGCCCAATAACCGAGCACGGTTAAAGAAACAATCATCACTGATTTTGCAAATAAAATAGAGATTGATTTCATTATACTTTTTGGTTTGATTTATTATCAGGCTCAAAATTACGGTATTAGTCATTAAAAATCATTCTAAATTACATGGTTTAATAAAATCCGGGAAGGTAAAATCAAACAAAAGGCTGCATGATACCTGAGGCCAACGGAAATCAAGTTGGATGGTTGTTTTATGTACAGAGATAAGAGGGTTTTGTTACTTTTGCAACTTGTTTAAATGATAAGAATGAACACCCCGGAAAGAGAAACGATTCTCCGCAAACCTGAATGGCTGAAAATTAAAATCCCATCAGGCAAAGAATATATAAAAGTTCGCGAAATTGTTGAAAAACACCAACTTCACACCATCTGCACCAGTGGACATTGCCCCAATATGCACGAATGTTGGGGGCGTGGAACTGCTACTTTAATGATTCTGGGTGATATTTGTACCCGTGCATGTGGATTTTGCAATGTAAAAACCGGACGACCCAAACCTGCCGACTGGGGAGAACCCCTGCGTGTTGCCGAATCCGTAAAGCTCATGAAATTAAAGCACTGCGTGTTAACTTCTGTTGATCGGGACGATCTCGATGATTTGGGTGCTGGAATCTGGGCGAAAACGATTGAAGAAATCAAAAAAATGAATCCAGGTACCACCCTCGAAACCTTGATTCCCGATTTTGATGGCCGCGAAGAGTTAATCAACCTGGTAATTAATGCCGGTCCCGAAGTGATTTCACATAACCTGGAAACCGTCCGCCGGATTACACCCTGGGCTCGTAGCCGTGCCAGGTATGATTTGAGTTTGCATACCCTGAGCGTGATTGCCAAATCGTCGGCCGTGGCCAAATCGGGGATCATGGTCGGTTTGGGAGAACAACCTGCAGAAGTGATCGAAACTTTGCGCGATATGCGTTCAGCGGGTGTTCAGGTAGTCACCATAGGCCAATATTTGCAACCCACCAAAAAACATTTGATGGTGAAAGAATTCGTTACACCTGAGCAATTTCAGGAATATAAAATGGCCGGATTGGATATGGGATTTCGTTTTGTCGAAAGCAGTCCTTTAGTCCGCTCATCTTACCGGGCCGAAAAGCATGTCAACAAATAATACCGAACTCATTTAATGAAATCCAACCAGCCGAAAAATCTCCGGGTTCAATATATGGACATGGGATTGATAGAATATCAAAAAGCCTGGGATCAACAGGAAGCTTTGTTTGACCAGATTGTTGCCGTTAAGGAAGCGAACAGAAATTCCGGGTCTCCTGAGCTGACGCCTAATTTTTTAATCTTTTGCTCGCATCCGCATGTTTATACCCTTGGTAAAAGCGGTGATGAATCTAATTTATTGATCAACAAAGAATTTCTAATATCAAAAGGGGCTGAATTTTACCACATCAACCGGGGTGGTGATATCACCTACCATGGACCCGGTCAGCTGGTGGGTTACCCCATCCTCGACTTATATAATTTTGGCGTTTCCATCAAATCCTATATTAATTTACTTGAAGAAGTGATTATCCGGTCACTGCGTTATTATGGTATTGTAGGCACACGTGCCGATGGTGCCACCGGGGTTTGGCTCGATGCCAATAATCCGGCCAAAGCAAGAAAAATATGTGCCATTGGGGTCAGAACCAGTCATTGGGTGAGCATGCATGGATTTGCATTTAACGTGAATACCAACCTCGATTATTTCAATTACATCGTACCTTGTGGAATTAAAGGTAAAAGTGTTACCAGCCTTCAAAAAGAACTGCATCGGGAGGTTGATATGAAGGAAGTGGAGGCACTTTTGAAACGTGAGTTTCAGCAGGTGTTTGGGATGAGCCTGGATTAGTCAATTACCATTTTTAGTATTTCAAGCGATTTAAACCCTGAGAAGGCAGGCAAATGCAATTTGTAAAATACGATAAGCGCCTCCAGTAAATCACGGCGTTGTGCATTGGTGAAGGCATAGTTGTTGTTCTGATCAAAAGAAGCCTCCATCAGGCGGTTCATCTGATCCACTGTTTCACCAGTTATATAATAAGGGTGAAGTGGCAATCGGTTTCCAAAGATACCTTCCTCCATATCGAATACAGTATGAATTCGGGCAGGCTCTTTTTTGGGATAAAACCCCAGATATTTAGTGAGCTCCATCATCACGATCAAATGAAAATCGGCCACATGCCTGTCAGCCAGGTCGAGCCAGACCAGAGCATGGTGCAACCATTGGAACAGGGGCTTGTTGGGCATTTCCTCATGAAGCGATTTGTAAAGTAATTCGTTCACAAACACCAGCAATGCCCGCTTGATGACATCGCTGTGCAGGTGCTGGTAGATATAATCCGGCTGGACCTCTTTAATGTGATGCAATCCCTGATTTTCTTTATGGTACACCACCAGATCGAGCAGATTGAGTGGCTGAAAAAAGGCAGATTTGTTTTTCGAGCGTTTGCCACCAATGCCCTTCACCATAAACGACTGCATGCCCAGCTCTTCGGTAAAAATTTTCACCACCAGCCCCGACTCGCCATAGGAAATGGTTTTAATAACGATGCCTTTGGTTTGTGAAATCATGGTAGTAGCACGTAAATAAACAGATGGTTTACAGTGATGTAGATATTAGAAACAAGGTGATGAGTCTAAACTATTCCTTCTTTGTGTCTCCGCGTCTTCGCGTCTTTGCGGTTAATTTTTACCGCTAAGACGCTAAGGCGCAAAGGTGACTTTTCTTCACGTTTCCGCGTCTCCGTGGTGGAAAGCTAAAAAGCCGATTTAAACTGCCCTAAAAAGCGTACATCGTTTTCAAAAAACAACCGCAGGTCGTTGATTTGGTATTTCAGCATGGTGATGCGTTCGATGCCCATCCCAAAGGCAAAACCTGTGTATTTTTCGCTATCAATATGGCAGGCATCCAACACAGCAGGATCCACCATACCGCAACCCAGAATTTCGACCCATCCTGAATATTTGCAAATATTACATCCCGATCCACCACAGATATTACATGAAATATCCATTTCGGCCGAAGGTTCCGTAAAAGGGAAATAGGAGGGACGGAACCGGATTTTAGTGTGCTCACCAAAAAGTTCTTTTGCAAAATAATACAGGGTCTGTTTCAGGTCGGTAAAGGATACATTCGTGTCGACGTACAGCCCTTCCACCTGATGAAAGATGCAATGAGCCCTGGCCGAGATGGCTTCGTTGCGGAAAACCCGACCGGGAGAGATGGTGCGGATGGGTGGTTGGTTATTTTCCATCACACGTACCTGAACCGATGAAGTATGGGTGCGTAAAGCCAGATCGGGGTTTTTCCCGATGAAAAAAGTATCCTGCATATCGCGGGCCGGATGCTCTTCGGGGAAATTCAACGCCGTAAAGTTATGAAAGTCATCTTCAATCTCAGGGCCTTCGGAGATGGTAAACCCAATGCGTGCGAAAATATCGATGATCTCGCTGCGGACAATGGAAAGTGGATGTCGTGATCCCAGGCTGGCCATCGACGGCAAGGTCAGGTCTTTGTCCGATTTGGTTTCTACTGTGGCTACCTCCAGTTTTTCGCGCAAAGCGACAATCCGTTCCTGAGCTGCATTCTTTAAGGTGTTAAGCAACTGCCCCATTTCTTTTCGCTCTTCAGCTGCACTATTTTTAAAATCGGAAAATAAGGCAGGAACCAGTCCTTTCTTGCTTAAATATTTAATTCTGAAGGCTTCCAGTTCTTCCAGGCTGGAAGCATTAAAGGCCTCGATTTGCGACAGCAGTGCTGAGATTTTTTCTTTCATCGGAAACGAAGTGAGGTATTAATTTTTCCTGAAATTACTCCAGGATTTCGATGGTCATGGTCACAGGCACCACAGGAACATCGCCGGGGCCGGTTTTTACGGACGCAATTTTGTCAATCACCTCCATGCCGTCAACCACTTCACCAAAAACGGTGTAGCCACCATCCAGGTGAGGAGTCCCCCCGATGGTTGAATAGGCCGTTTTTTGTTCTTCGGTGTAGGTGACGCCTGACCTGGCTGAGAATTGCTGAAGAGAGGCAGGAGGAACTACCTGACCTTGTACAATATAAAATTGCGACCCTGAGGACGCTTTCTTTGGATTTACCTGATCACCCATGCGTGCAGCCGACAATGCCCCTTTTTTATGGAAATGGTTTGGTAAAAACTCTGCAGGTACTGTGTATCCGGGATCTGTTTTCCCGTTGGCATTGCCGCCACCCTGTATCATAAACTGGCTGATAACCCTGTGAAAAGGCGAACCATTGTACCATCCCTCTTTCACCAGTTTGATAAAGTTATCGCGGTGTTGAGGTGTATCGTTGTAAAGTTTGGCGGTAATATCACCCATCGAGGTATGGATAACCACCAGTGTTTCGGGTTTTTGTGTTTGAGCCATCAGTTGAATGCTTAAAAATAAGGTGAATACAAAAATCAATTTTTTCATAGGTAGTTTCATGTAAAGTTAAGCAGCAAAAGTAATAAAATGGATTGAAAGAAAGGGGAAAGTGTTGAGGGCAATTTTATGTAGCGTTTCCCTGAAAAAATGAGCCGGGATGTAGCCATCAATTTTTCAATCCGGTTTAAGTGGCGAACATTTTCATCGAAAGAAACGCCTCGATAATTTCCCATGATCAAAAGCCAACTCCGGAGGCTGTTTGATGGGAAACCAACGTCCTTATTTGGCATCATGCAGGAATTGCCAAAAACCAGCAATTATTTTTTCAATGGGTAATCACGTTTTACAACTTTTTTTTCAATGGGAAGTTCGTATTTATTCTATTTGAAATAGCGATATATCACTAATATTACCTTTCTTAATAGAATTAAATTACCTTTGTTAAAAAAAGATGACTGATAAAGCCTTACTCCAACTTGTAATTAATGATCAGCGGATGTTGACATGGCAGGATAACTGGTTAACCCGTGAACTGCCTGAACATCTGTTGAAAAGCCAGGATGTTGTTGTGATTTCAGGTATAAGACGCTGTGGCAAATCTACTCTGTTGCATCAAATCAGAAAAAATCAACCCGAAAAAGACTATTACCTGAATTTTGACGACGACAGACTTGTACAGTTTACCACAGATGATTTTCAACTATTGTATGAGTTGTTTATTTCCTTATTCGGAAAACAACAGACCTTTTATTTTGACGAGATTCAAAATGTAAAAGGTTGGGAACGGTTTGTCAGGAGGCTTCATGATTATGGCAACAAGATCTTTATAACAGGTTCAAATGCTTCGATGTTGAGCAGGGAATTGGGAACACATCTAACCGGGCGCTTTCTCTCCTATGAATTATTTCCGTTTTCTTTTTCAGAATACCTGCAATGGTCGAAGATAGAAGTTAATGATAGTTCAAAACTTTCCACTGAAGCCAGGGCCGGGCTTATTCGCCAATTTGACCAATACTTCATAGCCGGGGGATTTCCAGCGTATCTGCGCGAACAAAATCCACAATACCTGAAAACATTGTATGAAAACATCTTATACAGGGATGTGCTGGTCAGAAATAAGCTGACAAATGAAAAGGAATTACTTGAACTGGTGTTTTACCTCGCCAGCAATGTGGCGAAATTAAATTCATACAGTGCACTTACAAAAACCATTGGTGTGGCCAATCCCACTACGATAAAAAATTATTTGTCTTTTTTAGAAGATGCATACCTTGTTTTTTCTGTCAATAAATTGAGCTATTCAGTTAAAACACAGCTACGAAACCCTAAGAAAGTTTATTTAATTGACCTGGCTTTGGTTAGGACTTTGGGTTTTCATTTTACTGATGACAGAGGACGATTTTTGGAAAATCTGGTATTTCTGGAACTGAAAAGAGGCGGTCGTGTTATTTTTTATCATCAGAATAAATTTGAATGTGATTTCATCATCAGGGATGGTGCACAGGTGGTACAGGCCATACAGGTTACTTATTCTATGCAGGATGGTGAAACGCATATGCGCGAACTAAATGGCTTACTTGAAGCTATGGAAGAATATCAACTCAATACAGGACTTATCATTACAGACCACGAAGAAAAAGAAATTGATATACCCGGAAAGACGATTACCATCGTGCCTGCGTGGAAATGGTTGTTGGATAATAAATCCAATTAACTCCTTTCCAATACTAAGCTGATAAATGTATAGAACGAAACTCCTCCAAAATTTCTCCGTGATCAAAAGCCAACTCCGGGAGCCGATCTAAAGAAAACCACTGTGCCTTTTTTGCATCATCTCCGGCGGTTATTTCGGGAATCTTCGTTATGACCTCCCAAAAAACCACTGAAATGGTTCTCCCACGTGGGTCACGGTCAACAGCACCATAGCTTTTAAACTGTTGTAGATTATGACAAACCAGACCTGTTTCTTCCAGTAATTCCCTGACCACAGCCTGTTCCAGGGTTTCTTCCATGTCCATGAATCCACCGGGTAAAGCCCAACAATTCTGAAAGGGTGGGTTTTTGCGTTGGATGAGCAGGATTTGGGTACCGTTTGTGGTTTTACAGAGAATTAAAGCATCTACTGTGAGTGCAGGACATGGATATGCATATTCGTAGGTCATTCTACTATTCATTTTGTACAAAAGTATGGAAATCAAACTTAAAATCTTTGCGCCTCTGCGCCTCTGCGGTGAAAAAGCTAACCGCTTTTGTGCGCCGATCTAAGATCATTATTCATCCTCCATCAGCTTTTTTATAGAAGCATGATTCGCTTTTATGAGACCTTTTTCGGTAATAATTCCGGTGATGTATTTGGCCGGAGTCACATCGAAAGCAGGATTGTAGGCTTCCGATCCGGGAGAACACACCAACACCTTTACCAGATTGCCATTGGAATCGGTCCCGGTTTGGTACAGCACTTCGTCCTGGCTGCGTTCTTCGATGGGAATGCCTTTTCCGGTTTTGCATTCCAGGTCAAAAGTGGAGGTGGGAGCAGCCACATAAAAAGGGATCCCAAATTCCCTGGCCAGGATAGCACGTCCGAAAGTGCCAATTTTATTGGCTACATCGCCATTGGCGGCAATGCGGTCGGCACCCACTATCACCATATCTATCTTACCGGCAGCCATCAGGTAAGCCGCAGCATTATCTGGAATGATGACATGAGGGATCTTGGCATTGAAAAGCTCCCAGGCCGTGAGTCGGGCTCCTTGTCCGCGTGGTCGGGTTTCGTCCACATAAACAAACACTTCTTTGCCTTCGCTTTGCGCCAGGTAAATTGGTGCAAGAGCAGTTCCATAATCCACGAAGGCTAACCAGCCTGCGTTACAATGGGTAAGAATGTTGGCTTTTTTCCCGATCAGGGCACTCCCTATTTCTCCAATTTTTTTTGAATCGCTTTCATCCTGACGGGCTACCTTTTGAGCTTCTACCAAAGCGTTTTCAGGTGAAATGAGCCCTGCACGATATACCCGGTCCACGGCATAAAAAAGGTTTTTCGCCGTTGGCCGTGTCGATTCGATGTCATGTTTGGCTTCACGGATAATAAGAGACTGGTCTTGATCACGTTCCATTAAAAAAGCCTGCGCCATGGCAAAACCAGCGGCAGCACCAATGGCCCCGGCACCCCGTATCACCATTTCGGTGATGGCCATGCAGGTATCCCAATAGGTCGGGCATTCATGAATTCTAAACTCGAACGGAAGCAGGTTCTGTTCAATCATAAAGACTGAAGTACCCTCCATCCAAACAGTTTGATATGATTTTTCGCCAACCAGCATACAGGTTTTTATTTTTCAAGACGTTGTAAAGCCAGCCAGGTCATTAATCCAGTACCTGTTTCGATGGCTTTTTCGTCGATGTTAAATGTGTCGGTATGTAAATTTGAAGTGATGTTGAGCGATTGATTTCTGGTTCCGAGCCGGTAAAAACAACCGGGAATTTGTTGCAGGAAATAACCAAAATCTTCAGCAGTAGTGCGTATTTCCAGCTCCACAACATTTTCCAACCCCAAAAATTCAATGGCCGCCTCACGTACAAGTTTGGTTTCTTCGGGATGGTTAATTACCACCGGGTATCCTTTATCTATGACCACCTCGCATCTTACTCCAAAGGCTACTGCGGTGTGGTGCGCAATTGTTTCAATCAGTTGATGCGCCGTGGTTCGCCATCTTTCATCAAAGGTGCGAAAGGTTCCTCTAACGATCACCTCCGAAGGAATCACATTGTGCGCCCCATCGGCGATAACTTTCCCAAACGAAAGTACGGTAGGGATTTGCGTGGGTGCTTTACGCGAAACTATTTGTTGTAAAGCCACGATGATTTGCGCCATGGCCAGTACCGTATCATTGAATTTCTCCGGCATGGCGCCATGCCCGCCCCTGCCAGTTATAATCAGGTTAATTTCATCAGAAGAGGCCATGTAATCGCCTGACTTAAAGCCTGCCATACCTGCTTCCAATTCAGGAAATACATGCTGTCCAAGAATCATTTCCACATCCGGGTTTTTGAGTACGCCTTCGATGATCATTTGCTGTGCACCTCCCGGCAGGGTTTCTTCAGCCGGTTGGAAAATGAATTTTACACTTCCGTTGAAATCGGCTTTTAAACTGTTGAGCAATTTGATGGTTCCCAACAAACAGGTCATGTGTACATCGTGACCACAGGCGTGCATAACGCCCTGTCTCATAGATTTGTAAGGCACCTGGTTGGCTTCGGTGATGGGCAATGCATCCATGTCCGCGCGCAAGGCGATGGTGCGTTTCCCGGGATTTTGACCCTTTATCACACCAACAATTCCATGGCCGGCAATCCCGGTTTGGTGATCAATTCCCCAGCTTGTAAGCAGTTGACTAATGTAGGCCGCCGTTTCCCTTTCATGAAAGCTGAGCTCAGGATTCTGGTGCAGGTGATGACGTATATCCGTTAACTCTTTAATAAGATGAGCTGTTTTCTCGCGTATAAGGCTGCTGGTAATCACAGGGTAGAATTTTGATTTTAGCAAAGGTACAATTTTTTTGATGGTGCCTTGCCGCGTCAAAAAGAGGAGATATCTGAGAATTAGCCACAATCTTAACAGAAAAACCTGCGAAATATATTAAACACTCTGCGAAATCAATACAATTAAGAAGGTACAAAACTCAAATTTTGCATCGAATTTAAAAATATCAAATTATGTCGAAATCAAATTGGAACGCAAACCATATTCCAGACTTAAAAGGAAAGGTCATTATTGTTACTGGTGCAACAAGTGGACTGGGTAAAGAAGCAACAAAAATTCTTGCTCAAAAGCATGCTACCGTTATTATGGCGGTACGAAATACAAAAAAAGCGGAAGCATTAGCTCAAGCGATAAAACAACAACAACCCAACGCTCAAATAGACAATAGAGAAATGGATTTGAGTAGTTTAGAGTCCGTAAAACTTTTTGCTAACGGTGTGTTGAAAAATTATGACCGACTAGACGTTTTGATAAACAATGCAGGCATTATGGCTTGCCCATTTGATAAAACCAAAGACGGCTATGAAATACAAATGGGCACCAATCATTTGGGTCATTTTGCTTTGACAGGATTATTGATGCCACTTTTAGAAACAACTAAAAATGCTCGAATAGTCGCCACTTCAAGTATTGGTCATAGAATGGGCAACATAGATTTTGATGACATTAACTGGGAAAAGCGAAAATATAATCCAAGTAAAGCCTATGCCGATAGCAAAATAGCGAATTTGTATTTTACCTACGAATTAGCTAAAAAACTTAATCACGAGAAAAAGGACATCAAAGTAACTGCGGCCCATCCAGGTTGGACACGAACAGATTTGCAAAAGCACTCTTGGTATATGCTTATGCTCAATCCACTATTTTCTCAAGGAGCTGATCAAGGCGTTTTGCCTACTCTTCGTGCCGCTTTTGACCCAAATGCCCATTCAGGAGAATATTTTGGTCCCTCTCGGTTTTTTGAAATGCACGGAAGTCCGATTGCTGTAAAATCTAATGAGCGTTCGCATGATGCGGAAGCATCCAAAAAGCTTTGGGAAATATCAGAACAACTAACAAACATTAAATACTAAAATTATTAAAATTATGAATATATTAGAACAAAGCATTGCTTGGGCAAAAGGCGAACAATTTGAGGGAATGTGCATTGCTATTGGTGGACTTGTATCCATTATTTTGGCAGGTTTGCTTTGGAAATTTGGCACAACCATCAATACCAAATCTTTGGTTATTCCCACCTTGGTTTTTGGACTATTATTTACCATAATGGGTAGTTATATGGTTTATTCCAACGTACAAAGACAAAAAACTTTTCAAAAAAATTACGAGACAAATAGTAGTAATTTTATTTCAGCAGAAAAGAAGCGAGTGGAGGATTTTCAATTTATGTATCCTACTTCATTGGCTATAAGTGCAATTTGCTTTTTAATTACATTGACTGCTTTTGTATGGAGTAAAAACCCAAACTTTCATGCTATTAGTATCATACTTTCCGTTTTTGGATTATCTTTAATTATTATAGATTATTTTTCAAAAGAAAGAGCAGCCATTTATTACATACAAATATTACAAAATTTACAATGACCGAATTTATTCATATTAAATCTATTTATCAACTTCATCATTTAATGGAGATAGAAAAACCAGTTCATCCCTTGATTTCAGTGGTGCGACATAGCAAGGATATGAAAATAAGCTTTGGGAATGTACGTTTTAACAGCGATTTGTATTTCATTTCTTTAAAAGAAAACATCAAAGGCTCTTTCAAATACGGTCGCAATTCCTATGATTTTAAGGAAGGTACGCTACTCTTTGTTGCTCCCGGACAAGTGATGTCTTCAAATGAGGATATTGAGCCAGATTTAGCGGGATGGTCTGTATTTTTTCACCCCAATTTGATTAGAAAATCTCAATTAGCTACTACTATTACAAAATACCATTTTTTCGATTACGATATTCACGAAGCCCTGCATCTTTCTAAAAAAGAAAAAGCAACCTTGACCGAATGTGTCTTAAAAATTGAGCAAGAAATCAACCAGAACATTGATAAACACAGTCAAGAACTTATTATTCATAATTTAGAAGCTATTTTAAAATATGGGCTAAGGTATTATGACCGTCAATTTGCCATTCGAACCAATCAAAGCAAAGACTACATCAGTAAATTTGAAACTTTTTTAAAGAACTATTTCAGCCAACATCAACAGATTGAAACAGGAATTCCAACTGTTGAAATATGCGGTAAAGCGATGAATATGTCAGGTAAATATTTAAGTGATTTGTTAAAAGCTGAAACAGGGAAAAGTTTAATTGAACATATTCATCTTTATATTGTAGATAAATCGAAAGCAATTTTGCTCAACTCAAATCTTTCGGTTAGTGAAATTGCACATTCGTTAGGGTTTAACTATCCACAGCATTTTAGTAAATTATTTAAAACAAAAACAGGTTTGAGTCCGAGTGAATATAGGCATTTGAATTGAAAAAATGTGGCTAACAATGTGTAAAAATAATAGCCGAAAAAGTAGTAATTTCAAGGGTTGTAGCCCGCTTCAACTTTGTGACAGATTGATAGGTCTAAAGCCCGCAATCGGCTACTATTCTTACACCACCCGGTACTTTGCCAACAATAAAAAAGTCCTTCAGGGTAAATTAAAACTTTACCCTGAAGGATCAGGAATAAATGCCGGGAACAATCCAATGATTATATGAAAACTAAAAATGATCCGTTGGTAATGTTAATCACCTTCTCCTGATCGTTAATGCATTTTACGTAAAAGGTGCCCGTCAACTTACCCGATTCAACATCATATTCTGTGATTTCGATAGATCCGCTTTCTTGATGATACAAATCAGGAGTTACTCCATCATTTTTCAATCCGTCAATATAGCTTATCGCATAATGATCAGTTTGTTGGCTATTCAGAGCATGTGTGCCAATGGTAAAATCCTCTGGCAGGTAGATCCATATTTGTTTGTAATCATCTGAAATGGAGCCAACAATGTTCAGGTCTGACAACAAATGAGCCTCATAAACCGGTACATCTTTTGCTTGTCCGTCAATTGTTAGTTTCATGAATTCTTTAGTGGCAGAGGATGAATCTTTTTTACATCCTGCTGACATCATCATTACCAGGGTCACCATTAAAAGTGCGGAAAATTTAATTGCATTCTTCATGTTCATTTTTCTGATTAAAGTGAATAAAGTTTTATCTGTCGATGAACAAATATAGAACAAATGATGCTTGTGTTTACAGGGTTTGCATTTAATTGACTTATTTAAAGTGATTCAAAATTATGAAGAGAGTTTTTTAATCGTAGGGATTCACGCTCCAACAAAATTTCAAGACAAAAAAAAACAGGCTAAAGAAATTTTAACCTGTTAAGTATGATTTTAAGTGTAATGCTTATCCATTTTGCGCCTCGGCACCACCCACAATCTCCAGAATTTCATTGGTGATGGCAGCCTGGCGGGCTTTATTGTATGAGAGTTTGAGACTCTTAAGCATTTCATCAGCATTTTCGGTTGCTTTGTGCATAGCGGTCATACGTGCGCCATGTTCGGCAGCAAAACTGTCGAGCAATGCTTTGTAGAGTTGTACTTTAATGGTTTTTGGCACAATGGCTTCCAGAATCTCCTGTTTACCGGGCTCGAAAATATAATTGAGCCTGATTCCTGTTTCTTTTTGAGATGTTTCCTCGTTTTTATCCATCACCGGAAGGAGCTGTTCTACCTGTAGTATCTGGGAAGCCGCGTTTTTGAATTGATTATAAACGAGCATGACTTTGTCAACCTTTTTATCGAGAAATAACTGCATTATTTCTTCAGCAATGACGATGGTATCGTTAAAGTTGAGGTGATCAAAAATTTCAGTATTCAAAACCATGGGTTTATAACCTGCCGACACCAATCCGTCGGCACCCTTTTTTCCAATGCAGTAAAAATTGACTTTCCCTGCCTTAAATTGTGACGCATATTGATGGTGTACAAGAGAGATGGTTTCTTTAACCACGGAGGAGTTAAAGGCACCGCAAAGTCCTCTGTTTGAGGTAACCGTAACGATTAAAATGCTGTTTTCATTCCTGTCGGCAGTAAATTGTCCTTCCCCGTCGTTGTCCATATCGCTGCTGATATGCTGCATGATTTTGAGCAGATTTTTAGCATAGGGTCGTATATTTTGAATGGCATTCTGTGCGCGCCGTAATTTAGAAGCTGCCACCATTTTCATCGCACTGGTAATTTGCCTGGTGCTTTTAACGGAGGCAATCCTAACTCTTACATCTTTTAGACTGGCCATAGTTTACTGAATGGGTGATTATTTATAATATTGACGGGCCACTTCTGCTGCAACTTTAGTCAGAGTTTCAGTGATTTCGTCCGTATATTTTCCCTGAGCCAACAATTTCAAGGTTTCTTTGTGGTGGTCTTCCATGTTCATCAGAAATTGTGCCTGGAAATCAATAATTTTATCCACAGGAACTTTTGACAACAGGTTTTGTGATCCGCAGAAAATAATGGCCACCTGCTGTTCGACTCTTAATGGAGAATATTGGGGTTGTTTCAGAATTTCCACATTTCGTTTTCCTTTTTCCAAAACGGCCATGGTAGCGGGATCAAGATCGGAACCAAATTTCGAAAAAGCTTCCAGCTCGCGGTATTGTGCCTGGTCGAGTTTCAATGTACCAGCTACTTTTTTCATGGATTTGATCTGGGCATTACCACCCACCCTCGAAACTGAAATACCCACGTTGATAGCGGGCCGGATCCCCGAGTTAAACAGGTCGTTTTCCAAAAAAATCTGACCGTCGGTAATCGAAATTACGTTGGTAGGAATATAGGCACTTACGTCTCCGGCCTGGGTTTCGATAATGGGCAAAGCAGTGAGTGAACCACCTCCTTTTACCAGTGGTCTGATACTTTCAGGCACATCGTTCATTTTCTGGGCGATGTCATCGGCATTGATGATCTTGGCTGCTCTTTCGAGTAAGCGTGAGTGAAGATAAAACACATCACCAGGATAAGCTTCTCGTCCCGGTGGACGACGGAGCAACAATGAAACCTCGCGGTATGCCACTGCCTGTTTACTTAAATCGTCGTAGATTACCAGGGCAGGACGGCCTGTGTCACGGAAAAATTCGCCAATAGCGGCACCTGCAAATGGAGCGTAGAATTGCATGGCAGCAGGGTCGCTGGCCGAAGCCATGACAATGGTGGTGTAGGCCATGGCGCCATTGTCTTCCAATATCTGTTGAATGTTGGCCACAGTCGAACTTTTCTGTCCTGAGGCGACGTAGATACAATAGACAGGCTCTCCCTTTTCGTAAAACTCTTTTTGGTTGATGATGGTATCGATGGCGATGGCGGTTTTACCTGTCTGGCGGTCACCAATAATCAGCTCACGTTGTCCACGACCAATGGGGATCATCGCGTCGATGGCCTTGATACCAGTTTGCAAGGGTTCGTTTACAGGCTGACGATAAATCACGCCCGGTGCCTTACGTTCCAATGGCATCTCATAGGTCTGTCCCTGAATGGGGCCTTTCCCGTCGATGGGGGCTCCCAATGTATTGATAACCCGGCCCAACATGCCTTCGCCTACTTTGATGGAAGCAATCAGGCGGGTACGTTTTACGATATCTCCTTCATTCAGGTCACTGGTTTCACCCAACAACACGATACCAACATTGTCTTCTTCCAGGTTGAGCACAATTCCTTTAAGGCCGGTTTTTTCAAACTCCACCAACTCACCGGCTTCCACGTTTGATAGGCCGTAAACGCGGGCAATTCCGTCCCCGATCTGGAGAATGGAACCCACTTCTTCCAGTGCAGTCTCCGATTCGTAGCCTGCAAGTTCTTTGCGAAGAATGGCTGATACTTCGGCTGGTTTAATGTCTGCCATAGTCTATCTCTTTTCTGTATTAAAATTTCTTGATGTAATGTTCATGTGAGAAAACTGATCTCAACTTGTTCAATTCGTTGAGTATGCTCGCATCATATTGATAATCATTAAAATGGAGTACAAATCCTCCCACCATCTTTTCTTCTACTTTTTCCTGCAGTTCGATGTTCATTTTGGTGGCAAGGGTCATTTTTTCTATTACTTCCTTTCTGAATCTGGCATCGGCTTCCACGGCAGTGGTAAGCCTGACGGACAGGATGTTTTTAAAATCCTTGTAGATTTCATCAAAGGCATCGCAGATGGGCATAATGTAGTTTTCGCGCCCCTTACGGGTAATAAGCAGCAAAAACTTAAGGGTGAGCTGGTGAACATGAGGTTGGAATATCTTTTGCAGCACCCTGACCTTTTTAAAAGTATCGAGGACAGGGTTGTTGATGAGGGCTCTCAATTGCCGGTTTTCATCGAATACTTTTCTCACCAGAACGAGATCCTGGTATACCTGCTCCACAATTTTGTATTCATCGGCTAAATCGAATACCGCCTGAGCATATCTTCTTGATAACAATTTGATTCGCATGCCGGTAATTTCTTAGTTTAGGCTGGTTTCTTTGAGTAATTTTTCGGCGTAAGCCATCTGACGGCTTTTGTCCTTCAGTTCTTCGCGCAGTATTTTCTCCGCGATGGAGATGGAGTAGGAGGCAATGGTATTTTTAATCTCAGCCAAAGCCGCATTTTTATCGGTAGTAATCTGTTCACGGGCACTTTGGATCATATTTTTAGTTTCCATGATCGATTTCTCACGTGCCTCGTTCAAGATAACATCTTTTAGTTTCCGTGCTTCTTTCAGGATGGTATCACGTTCTATTTGTGCTTCCTGCATCAATTTCTCATTGCCCAGTTTCAATTCTTCCATGGCTTGTTGCGCCTTTTCTGCGGCCAGCAATGCATTTTCGATGGAATCTTCGCGCTCCTTTAAAGCGGCCATAATTGGTTTCCAGGCAAATTTGGCCAGCACAAACAATAAAATGCCAAATGCCAGGGTCATCCAAATAATCAGTCCGAATCCGGGATTAATTAACGACATATTCTCTACTTTTTAATTAATTACCATTTCATGATGTTATTGTGCCGCAGCCAACCGCTGCGGCACTTTAACCTGGTTGGTGGTTTGGGTTATAAAAATACAACCAACAAACAAACAACGATTGCAAAGAAGGCAACACCTTCTATAAGTGCGGCAGCAACAATCATGTTGGAGCGGATGTCGCCTACAGCCTCGGGCTGACGGGCAATGGCCTCAACAGCACCGCGACCGATCTGACCAATTCCAATACCAGCGCCAATGGCTGCAATACCGGCACCAAGTCCGGCACCCATCTTTGCGTAAGGAGCTAAATCGGCTGCTACCTGAAGTAAAATTGCTAATAAGTCCATAATTTCTATTTGTTATTTAGTGATTAATGGTTTCTGAAGAATGATGTGCTTCCTCTGTGGCCATCCCAAAGTAAAGGGCCGACAACAAGGTAAACACGTAAGCCTGGATAAACGCCACCAGTATTTCGAGTACATCCATAAAAATGGAAAACCCCACTGAGACGATGGAAACCCCAAAACCCAATCCCTGGCTGATTTCGCCGAAGATAAAGATTAAACTAATGAATCCCAGGATGATGATGTGACCTGCACTCATGTTGGCAAAGAGACGCACCATGAGGACGAAGGGTTTGGTAAACACACCCATAATTTCAACAATAGGCATCAACGGTACCGGAATTTTTAACCACCATGGAACACCGGGAGCGTTTACAATATGTACCCAGTAGTTTTTGTTTGCGCTATAGGTGGTGATGATGAAGGTAAAAGCTGCCAGAACCCCCGTAACACCAATGTTTCCGGTGATATTGGCTCCTCCCGGAAAAAAGGGAATAATACCCAACAGGTTGTTGATGAGGATAAAAAAGAAAATCGTCAGCAAGAAAGGTGTATATCTTTCGTAGCGTTTTTCACCGATTGAGGAACGGGCAATGTCGTCGCGCACAAAAATGATGATGGGTTCAAGCAGTGACTGTAACCCTTTGGGAGCTTTTCCTTTGCGTTTTTTGTAGCTGTTGGCTACCGAAATAAAAATGAATCCTAACAAAAATACACTGAAGAAAATGGCCAGTACATTCTTTGTAAACGAGAAGTCGAGGTCAGGACGGATTTCAGCTCCGGCATCATCTTTACGTACCAGTTTCCCGGAATTAAAACCTTCGTCGGAGACAAAATACCCCTGATAGGTTCCGTTGTTGTGGTGGAGTTCCGACGACATAAAAAAATGAAATTCACCCTCATCGTAAAGCATTACCGGAAGTGGGATGGATACATGGGTATGTCCCACCGTGATAATATGCCATTCATAAGAATCGGTGATGTGTTCGATGATCATTTCACCGGCTTTAAAGTCTTCCTGTTCGATTTCTTCCTGCCACTTTTCCAACTTGTCAACAGGGTTTTTATGATCATGCTGGGCCATTCCTAAGTTGCTTATAATAAATATAATAAGCAGTGCAATACCCATTCTTTTCAGCCCACTTTTTTGTCTTGATCGATCACTCATTTGCAAAGGAAAGTCATTGGTTTAAAATGGCTGCAATTTTACAACTATTTGCCGTAATTACAAAATAGTTTTTTTAAATTATTTATTTACTGATCATTATGGTGTTTAATGGTGATTTTATTGAATGGTTCTAAATAACTCAATACATGCGTTTTTCACCGGAAAATTTGTATCTTCACGGCAAAGAAACCAGGACTTAATTTTACTTATCATGAAAACCACTTACTTTTTATCTTTTTTTTCTCTTGCCTTGTTTTTTTCATCTTGCCAGGATTGCGACAAAGATATAAACGTTAGAGACGAAAAGCTGGCAGTAGAAAGCCTGCTGGAACAATACATCATTGCAAACGAAAAGCAGGACTTTAATTTAATCCAGGATATTTGGTCGCCTGATAGCGACATCATTCTTTATGGCACCGACACCGATGATCGCCTGATGGGATGGAACAACATTAAAAATGCGGTAAAGGATCAGTTTTCGCAAATTAGTGAGACATATATTTCTGTTTCCAATCAACACATCGGAATAAATTGTACCGGAAATACCGCATGGTTTGCCGAAACCCTCAATTATAATTTTATATATAAAGAACAAGCCCGAACTTATGAAGGGCTGCGTTTTACGGGCGTGGTAGAGAAAATCGATGGTAAATGGATGCTTGTACAGGCGCACCTTTCACTACCTGCCCATGTGGGTATTGGGAAGTAAGGGGGGGAGTTTAAAGTTTAAAGTGAACTAAAGTTTAAAGTTACCTCACCAGCACCACCGTCCCTTCCATTACCTTGTTCTCCTGTGGCCCCATGCCAAAATCCTGGTAAACAATGCGGTAGACATACACTCCTGCCTGACAGGCTTCGCCTTTGAAAGTCCCGTCCCAGCCTTGGTTGAGGTTGGAGGTGTCGAAGATCAATTGTCCCCAGCGGTTGTAAATGCTGATATGAAACCGGTTGACATAATCCAGTCTCGGAATGGCGCCAAATACATCGTTTAGACCATCGCCATTGGGCGTAAAGGCATTGGGGATGAAAAACGACTTCCCAGCCCAGAGGATGTACACCGAATCGGCTGATTTACAGTTCTCGAATGAAGTGGCCAACACAAGGTATTGACCAATGCTGTCGATGGCGATTTGGGCGGTGGTATCGCCGGTGTTCCACCAATAACTTTGTGCATCATTTCCGGCATCCAGGATGTAACCCGGTTCCACAAACAGGGTGTCGTAACCTGAAAAGGCGATGGAAGGCCCTGTACCTACAATCACCAACAACGTATCAGAATCTTCACAATACACCGCATCGCTAACGGTTATTGAATATTTTCCTGCTTGCTGTGTTGTCATGTTGTTGATCCAAAGCAACTCATTTGAGGTTGAATCGCCATTGGGAGCTATCCATTGATAACGCAGTTCACCTGCACCTTCATTAATTACTATCGGTGAAGCAAGCAATGATTCACCTGCACAAATGGATTTGGTTCCTGTCGGAATTAACTCCGGTCGTTCAGACACCTCAATAATTCCACGCTGTAGGATGGCACTGATTTCATTGCCCGATGCATCAAAAAAGCGACTTTGTCCTTGGTCGTTGAGCCAACTAAGTTGTGGATTTCCTTCGCCCCAGGCAGTAAACACCAGCGTCACCATGGTGGTGTCGGACAGACTAAGAGGCTGTTCACCTTTCCAGCTCAGGTTGATTTCGCCCAAATCAGGAAACAGGCTGGCATGAAAACCGGTTTCCAGCTCTGGATGTACCTGAAAATACCCGGTACATTCCACCAGAGCAGGGTCGTAAACCAATGTCACATGAAAACTGTCTACTTCCATAAAGTTGTTGATGACCAATGGACAGGTGGTGGCATTGCCGATGCAGGTGTACCCATTTCCGGCAATGGCTTCGATGGTTTGCGAAACCCGGTGTTCCACTTCGACAATAAAAGTGGTGTCGCAACCAAAACCATCCTTTACCAGGCAGATGTAAAAACCGGCTGCCAATCCTGTAAAAAGGCCATCGTTAACTTGCGAAGTGGTTCCATTGTCGATGGAATAGGTGATGTCGCCACTGCTCACCACGGCGGTTATTTGGATGCTGCCATCTAAGAGGTTATCGGTTTCGGGGGTGGAAACAGCAGAGGCTTGAGGCCCTTCTATTTCGGGGATAACAACAGGGTTGTTGTCGAAAACGGTTTCACAGGCTCCATCATCCTTTACCCTGACCAGGTACGAACCCGGAGCCAGGTTTTCAAACAGGGGTTGGCCCTGCCAAAGGTTTCCATCATCAATGGAATAGGAATAATCCACCCCTGTTGCCGTGTTGACAAATACCTGAATGAACCCGTTGTTTTGCTGACAATGTGCAGGCAAAAAGTTCACCGAATCAATCAGGATATTCCCCGCATCGGTGATGGTATACGAATCGGAAATGGACACACAACCGTGGTCATTGGTTACATGTAAAAAGTAGTTGCCCACGGGCAGGCCAACAATATCCAGGTTGTTGCCCAGCAGGTTGCCGTTTCCATCGTACCAACCCCAGGAGACGGGTACCACTCCTTCGATGGTAAGTCCGGTAATACTTCCATCGCTGCTCCCGCAGGAAGTGGGTGTAATCACCAGGTTGGTTTCGTTTAACACGCCTTGGTTGTACCATCCCACATGGATGCTGTCGCGGGTGCGGCAGCCTTCGGCGTTGGTCACATCCACCCAGTAAATCCCGGTGTCGACCACGGTGATGGTGGGTTGGCCAATAATTAAATTGCTCCAGGCATAGCTGCCTGGTTCGCCGGCAACGCTGAGAATGACGGGTGTTCCCTCGCATACCAGGGTATCTGCTCCTAAATCTGGATGTGGCGATTCGGCAATTTCGATAATGCGGGAGGTTTTTTCAATGCGGCCGCTGGGGTAATTTACGGTTACGTTTACCTCATAAGAACCTCCATGTTCATATATGTGTACCGGCCATAAATCATGTGATATGCTAAAATCACCAAAACTCCACACAATCGAAACCGGCTCAGGAATAAAATTGGGTTGAAACGTGATGGGCTGACCCGAGCAGTGGGCATCCCATTCAAAACGATAAAGGTGATCAAGCAAGATGTTGGGGAGAAAATTATGTACCTTATCAGGTCCCATGTAGATGGCATCGGCTTCAAAGTTGCAGGTTGTACCCCGTTTCCAGGGTTCATGAATGATGCTTACATAAGAATAGAATCCATACTCGTCTCCTGTACAATAGATTTTACCATCCCTGGCCAGTTGCAGTCCATTGACCGGGCCTGTGGCTATTTTTATACCCGATTGTAAGAAATTCAGCGAGTCTTCATAAAATTCCATATCATATTGATAGAGCTCATAGGTATCAACTGTAAGATGCTCATTAAAATATGTTAAATACAATAGTTTTGAATCAGGGGAGAATTCAACGGCCCAGGGTTCGTATTGCTTATAATTTGAATTTCCATTGTTGGTTAAAGTATAAAGGAACTCAATCTTACCAGTTTCCGCATTGAAATTATTGACCTCAGATGCCTGATCTAATTCGTTAATTTTAGTTTCACACAAATATGCAGCAGCCAGATGTTTTTTATCGGGCGAAATTTTCATGGTTCCTAACATGTCATGATAATTAAGATCCCTTGCCGGACTCAATATAGGTTCAGTCGTGATTCCTGAAGAAGTCAATAAAAAAGAGGCATAAGCATCCTCGGTTACTTTGCGTACGATAATCCAGATATCACGCCCATTGGCATGTCGGGCCGAGGTCATTTTTTCCACGGCGTCCCAGGCGGCTTCTAACGGGATATCCTTTTCATTTGTTACGGCACCCAATCCACCATCCAAATCCATATCCACAACAGAATAGTGCATTCCTATTGGATTTGCATAGTAGGCGAGGGTAATCACATAATACAGGTGGTCTGAACCTGGTTTTTGTAATATTAGTGCCCCTTGTGAAGCAACATCACTTCCGATAAGTGATTCACCGTTTTCCATTAAATTTCCATTACTGTTCCATATCTGATTACTATTACAGCTAAACAAAAAATTTCCTGTAGGATCGCAGATGCTAGCACTGGCATTTAGGGATGAAAATGGTGTATTGGGAATCACCACAGGCTCACCAGTATTAAAGTCCAGGCCTACATGCTCGCCAAAATGCCAGATATTGGCCTGGTTTTGAGAGCGAATAGTTTGAAGATTAAATACTATAGCAAATAATATGCAAACATTCCGCATCATAATGCCGTAAAATTAAGCAAAAAAATTATTTAAATGCCCTACCAATTTGAGGTAGGGCATTGCCTTTCAAATAACATCAACTTTAATAGATAGTAAGTGTTGGAAGCTCTAAACCAGAGCTGATAATAGAACAAGTGTATGACGAGTTAGTACTTTTTTGGCCGCAAAACTGATTACCTGAAGGATCACGCATCTGAACATCTACAAATATTTTAAAACTTGGAGGACTGTCGTGTTGTTGAGAGCAATAATCTTCGATGCCAGCTTGTGTACTACTAAAAGTGGTTGAATAACTTCCACTTGGTAAAATATTATAAACATTGTATACCACTATATCATTATTATTGGCTTCATCAATAATTGTGATAGCTACCAAATAACCATAGTTAAGCATTTGATCTTCACATTGAGAATTAACATCAAAGTTCCAATTAACCTTAATTTCCCATGCGCCCTGAGCCGACAACCTGCTCATTCCAAGTAAAAATACTACTGATAAAAAAAATAATTTTTTCATGTTTTTGAATTTTAAATAAGTAAATAAATGGGTTTCCTGGTATCATTGAAATACTGCTTGTTTGAATCTTCAGACTGGCCGGGACCAAATTCAGGTGAACCACCAACTCCAATTAAGAAGACTTTCAAAATATCAGGATATTACTTATCTTTGCCACTTGCCTCCTTTCTTTGTTTTCGATTTATGAGTGCTATCATTGTTGTTAATGAATTAAGGGGGTTTTTGTTTTTTACTTATGCGTAGTTGTTATTTGTGATTAGCTTGTCGTTTGATTACTGTACTATTTAATCAATCGTAGTTAAAAGTTGTGCTTCAAAGTTACTGATAAAAAGTTGGCGAAAACAAGTTTTTTTTTTGAAATATTATTTATGTGGCTATAAAACAGCCATGTAGCATATGATTTGGTGTAGCTACTTCATGTGCTGATTACTTAATTTGTATATTGGGTATCCAACGCATGTGGGTATTTTGGGTTACCCGGATTAAAATCCAGGCTTACAATATCGGTCGTGCCGCTGGCACTGGGATGTGGGTGCAATTGATGATCATCACCAATCATAAACATCTGAGCCTGTCCCGTTTGTACGGGGTTCCAATGAGGCCCGATCATAGTAGTAATCAAAAAATAATCCGTTGTCATCCGTTCAACCCGTGCCTGTTCCGTTCGTACGGGGTCGTCAGTGTTCTAGCGAGGCCCAATTACCTATTCTTACCAAGTACATCCGTCACTTCCATCACCTGGAATAAAATCCATGTTAAAACATGTCGGCCGTGCTTATCCCGAAATCTTTAGCCAGTTTTTTATGATCTCCAGTCCAAAATCCGTCATCACCGATTCGGGATGAAACAACAATCCCGTAAGGGAAAGGCTGCGGTGTGAAAAAGCCATGTTTAAACCTGTTTCATCGCGCATAATGACCTGCATTTCAGGAGTAAATGTGCTTTCGTCGGCAGTCCATGAATGGTAATGGCCAATGTGGAACCGGCTGGGAAGTCCCGAGAACATGACATGAGGAAGGGTTACATTTCCGCTATTCCTGATGCCATGAAGCGGTTCTTCAAGTTGTACCAACGAGGCCCCACAAAGTTCTGCCAGGGCTTCGTAACCCAGACAAATGCCTAAAATGGATTTTTGGTACATTATTTTTTTTAAAAACGGCATCAGATCTCCGGCTTCGGCCGCCAGCCCGGGTCCGGGCGAAATAAGTACCTTGTCGAAATCATTAATGTTCAGCACCATCAACCGGTCGTTTTTTACCAGCAGAACATCCTCCACGCCAGCCTGTTCAACCAGTTGCAACAGGTTGTAGGTAAACGAATCGTAGTTGTCGATCATCAGTAGTTTCACGTGCCAAAAATAAGGTAAAGAGCAACAGGGATTAAAAGGGCGCAGTTGAAACTCTAAATTTGAGTCCACTCCGAAAAGGCAAATACCCCAACCTGCCAACCGCAGGCTGGAATCCCCTAAAGGGGACTTTAGATAATTCATTGATTTTCAACGAATCCCCTTTAGGGGTATGGGGTAAATGAGTTGAAAATCAAAGAGCGCGTACTTTTGGGAGTGGATTCAAATTTGTATTGAAATTCAACGAAATGAAATTCTGTATTTTACGAAAAGCTTACTTTTGCGAAAAATGACAGCCATTGAATACAGGGTTTGAAAAAATGAACCAATATGGAAAGGATCGTATTCCTTTTCTATTTATCATCGATTTTGATGAAAATCAAGTGATTGTTACTCCGTTGGATCAGGTGGACCGAAGCCGGATGCTGTATTCATTCAATGGAAAGTCAAATATGGGCAAACCCATGTCCATCAAAGATAAACTGACATTCAGGATTACACCCGTAAGTCGTGAACGTTATCAGCAAGCCTTTGAACTGGTGCAGCAACACCTGCATTATGGCGATAGTTTTTTGCTGAACCTTACCATGCCGTCGGCGGTAGAATCCAATTATTCGCTTCAGGAAATATTTTATTCGGCCCATGCACGCTATAAATTGTGGATAAAAGATCGGTTTGTGGTGTTTTCACCCGAAACCTTTGTAACCATAAATGATGGCATCATCCGCTCCTTTCCCATGAAAGGAACCATAGATGCCTCCATTGCGGATGCGGAGCGAAAACTGCTTGAAAGCGAAAAAGAACTGGCCGAGCACTACACCATTGTCGATTTAATCAGAAACGATTTAAGCATGGTATCAAAAAATGTGCGGGTTGAGCGGTTCAGGTACATCGAACGGATTGAAACACACCGCCACTGTCTGTTGCAGATGAGTTCTGAAATTGCCGGGGACTTAGCACCCGACTATCCTGAAAATATCGGAACCATCCTCTCAAAAATGTTGCCGGCAGGCAGTATTACCGGTGCTCCCAAGAAAAAAACGGTGGAAATCATCCGTCAGGCGGAGCAGTATGAGCGTGGTTTTTATACAGGTGTGACGGGTATTTTTGATGGAACAAACCTCGATAGTGCGGTGATGATTCGTTTTGTGGAACAAACTCCCGATGGGTTATTCTATAAAAGTGGCGGAGGAATTACCACCCAAAGCCATTGCGATGAGGAATACCAGGAACTAATGGATAAAATTTATGTGCCGGTTGCTTGAAACCATCCGAATGGAAAACCTCCAGGTTGAAAACCTGGCAGCCCATCAATTCAGGATGGACCAGTCGTCTCTGCATTTTTTTGGGCACCCATCCGGGATTAATCTTCAGGATTTGGTAGATGAAAGTATTCAAAATCCCAATCAATCCTATCTCAATGACGGAATCTTCAAGATGCGGGTGGTTTATTCGCAACAGTTGGAGGAAGTCACTTTCATGCCCTACAAACTACCTGAAATACAGTCGTTAAAACTGGTTATTGATGATGAGATCGACTACGCCCACAAATTCGCCGACAGGCAAAAGCTGGAGCAACTGATGTTGCAAAGAGGATCTTGTGATGATATTGTCATCGTTAAAAACGGATTGGTGACAGATACTTCCTATGCCAACCTGGCTTTTTTCGATGGAAATCATTGGTTTACACCCGATCAGCCTTTGCTGAAAGGCACCCGCAGGGCCCTGTTGATTTTGCAGAAGAAAATCCTTCCAACCCAAATCCGGCCCGCGCACCTGAGGTTTTTTAAAAAAGCAAGGTTATTCAATGCCATGATCCGATGGGAGGACAACATAGATGTCGTCATAGATAGAATTTGCGTATAATGAATGCAATTGTCTATCATTGGCTTAAATAATAGAAATTCAACCGGTTAGTGCCATCGGCACGACCGATACTGTAACGATGGAATTTATTCCATCGTTTCCTGCAAAAGTGGATGACTCCTTACCCTTTCGAAAATAGTTTTGATAGATATTGATCGTGTAAACTTATTAGTTAACTTTGCGCTATGATTAGAAAAGTAATCGCATACAAGGATGATTTTATTAATTTCTAAAAAAGACTCAGAAAACTTCAAAAAAGGAGATAAAAATGGCTGAGAGACTGAAAAAAGATTACTTGTATGAAAAATATGGAGGACAATAAAATGAAAAATGTAATGGATTTCGAAGACTTATTAATAGACAAGTATGGAGAGAAAGGTACTCCATCGAGAGCTAAGTTCGATGCTGATTCACTTGCATTCAGATTAGGAGTAATGTTAAAAGAAGCGAGAAAAGAATCAAATGTGACTCAGGAAGAACTTGCCGAAAGGACTGGTACAAAAAAGAGCTATATTTCCAGAATTGAACGTGGACAAAGTGATATTCAGATTTCAACATACTATAAACTGATTGAAATTGGATTAGGAAAGCATTTGAATATCTCGATTGGATAATAAAACTACAGCAGGCAACACGCGGTTATAAAACCCAGCCATGAAAACTACTCCGCTATTTTATCTTTCAGCGACTTAAACCCGTTGCCCAGAATTTCAGTTGCATTCAAAACGGTTACAAAGGCTTTGGGATCGATGTGGTGAATATATTCCTGTAGCATCGACATTTCGCGCCGGTTAACTACCGTGAAAATAATCGATTTTTCATTGTGTCCCCACATACCTTCGCCTTTCAAAAAGGTGCCACCCCGATTCAGGTCGATGACGATTTTATTGCGGATTTCTTCCGATTTCTCGGAAATGATAAAGAGTACTTTTTCGTAGTTGGCTCCTTCCAGCACCAAATCGACTACCTTGCCGGTGATGAAAATTACGATCAGTGAGTACAAGGGGATTTTCCAGTCCTGAAAAGCTAACAGACCCACCAATACAATCGCCGAATCCACCAGAATCATCAGTTGTCCCATGGGCAGTTTGGTGTATTTTCCAATCATCATGGCCACAATATCCGACCCGCCCGAAGTGGCTTTGGCTTTGAAGATGAGGCCCAGACCCAGTCCGATAAAAACTCCCCCGAAGATGGACGAAAGCAGCGGATCGCCCTCAACGAGTGGTTGATCGCCATAAAAATAGGTGATCCCATCCATGAAAATGGCCGTAGAGATAAAACCTACCACGGTTTTTATTCCAAAACGCGGCCCCAGCACCTTGATTCCTATAATCGTGAGCGGAATATCGAACAACAACGCTACCAATCCAACAGGTGTTCCCAGCATCCAGTGTAGTACTATGGAGATACCATAAACCCCTCCAGGGACAATTTTATAGGGAGTGATAAACATGACAAATCCGGAAGCCATGATAAAGGCACCGATGATTATAAGACTGTAGTTTTTAATCCAGCTCTTGCTGAAAATCTTATCCTTTTGTAAAAAAGCCATGATATATTATTTTACAGATTTGAGTGCGACGAAAATGGGCGCAAAATTACTTCCTTTTTTCCTGATACTGTGTTACTAATGCACTAATTTTTAAAGAATAGATGTGATCTAAATTGACTTGAAATATAGGAAAAGAGGGACAAATTTTTATCTGCCTGTTCTTGTATATAAGCACGAATCACAAATCTGGTTAAGTAATTTGAAGGGCTACAAAAAAAATCACGGGTTAGTGCTGTTTAACCATTGCAATCGAACCATAAACCATGATTATTATCTTATTGTTTCACCAATTTCATTGGAGATGTCTGGAACTTTTCGCTTAATAACCGCACGAAGTAGATCCCTGAGGGAAGCGCTGAAATATTAACCAGGTCATCACTGTTTGTTATGAACTTCGATTTAACCAATTCACCTGTTGACGAGTAAATCTTTAGCTCTGTTTTGAAAACAGAGGTATTGTTTTTATCCTTTAATTTAAAAGAAAAGACATCCTTCACGGGATTTGGGAAGATGATATAATCGGCTGAATTGGTCATTTCTACTGAATGAATACTGGTGACCTCATTTGGCGTAAATCTGAAATAATTTCCATATGGCGGTATATCATAGAATATATCGATGCTATCGCTATTTGTAATGATGTTTATATCCGTATTTGTGCCCGATACGAAATAAACTTCGCTTTCGTTGTTATTGGTAATCCCGATCCATGGTCCATAACTTTCCCCATCGTCCCAAATAAACCCGTCGGTTTCCGAATAATACGGTGTATTTGCTAAATCGATTTCTCCAAAATGGATTTCTATCACTCCATTTTCATAAAACCACCATTGAAAATTTATTCTGTGGTCTGTGGGTGCCTGACCCTCAATATCATCAGCTATTCCGATATTTCTCCATTCAACTTTTAAAATATCCAATATCCCTGTTGTATCATACGTATATCGCCAATCACTAAAGATTGGACTAAATACATGGTTCGTAAATTCTCCGGCAAACAAGGAAAGGTTGTAAACAGAATCTGAATCAGGAAAGTAGCCAACCCCATCACTATCAATGGTTACCGAATTAAAATTTGAATCGAAAAATGGAAAGCTGAAGCCGAAATCAATATCAACTTCACTACCCGACAAATATGGTTCTGGCAGCAGTTCATATAATATTGATGTATAGGTTGAGAGCGTGTCGTAACCGGATGATCCCCAGGTAACAGCATAATTATTTTGCGAATAATTGTTTAGCGAACAAACCAAGAGAAACAAAAGCCAGATTGTTTTTTTCATTATTGAATGTTGTTTAAAGATGAAGACCTAATAAAAGACGTTGACTTTCTGCGAGACAAGTAGCTTCCTAAACGATCGAATAGCCATTCTGGTATATCAAATACCTGGATATAGTACAAATATTACGAGTGCTTTATAATAATTAAAATAGGCCAAACCGGATGACAATATTTTAATACATTGAAATTTGTATAAGCAGATTTTGTTTGATATTAGAATACAAAAACAAGAATTCTCTGAATATCAATATTAAGCTCTAATGAGAATTCCTTTCAGGGTAGTTATGTTATCGGTGCAGGGATAAGTTATGCCAGGAAAAAAGTATTGATTAAATCGAACCTAATTTATGTAATGAACTTTCAAAACACCATTGAGGGAGAATATCAGTTCGGCAACCTATTGGTATCTCCCCCAACCCACGGAGATTATAGGTTATCAGGTAATTATGTGGGATTGTTGTTTTCGGCAAGTTTAGTTAAGAGAAAAAGCAAATGGTGAGAGAAGTCGTAATTATGTTTTTAACCCTAAATTTATTTTAGAAATTCGTTGTTATATTAAAAATAATGCCTTTATTTTGCCGTCATGATTAGAACAATGAAATTAAACAATTGGTGGTGGTGTGTTATTCATCCGATGAGGAAGAGATAACCACGCATCCATCTTTTTTAGATAACGAGGCCGCAGGTATTTCACCTGCGGTTTTTTTTTGCTCAAAAATTTTAAACCATGAATCAAAATATAATCAACTGGCTAAAAAGAGTGCTATTCCGATGGCAAAGATGACCTCAAACCAAACACTAAACCTAAAACATTAAACATTAAACACTAAACATTTACACCATGAACACAATAACAAAAACCACAACAAAAATAAAATCAATCTTTGCCCCAACCAATGGAATGTACGGCCCTTACGGTGGTATGTATGTACCACCGGTGCTCGAAAACAAATTGTTACATCTGGCAGAAGTGTTTGAAAAACACCGGGGCACTCCTGATTTTGAACAGGAATTTGCCTATTATCTCAAGAACTTCGTGGGACGCCCGTCGCCATTGTATTATGCGCACAGGCTGTCGCAACATATCGGGTCAAAGATTTACCTGAAACGCGAAGACCTCAACCATACCGGCTCGCACAAAATTAACAACACCATCGGGCAGATTTTGTTGGCCCGACGCATGGGAGCCACCGAAATTGTAGCCGAAACCGGTGCCGGGCAACATGGAGTGGCTACCGCTACGGCTGCGGCATTATTTGGCATGAAATGCAAAATTTTTATGGGGAGCAAAGATGCCGAACGTCAAAAAATGAACGTGAGCCGCATCAAGTTGCTGGGTGCCGAAATGGTACTTACCCATGCCGGACGTGGAACGCTGAAAGATGCCGTGGATGCCGCTTTGGGTTATTATATTGAACATCTGGATGTGTTTTATCTCCTTGGTTCGCAGGTGGGGCCACATCCTTATCCCACCATGGTCGGCTACTTCCAGAGTGTGATTGGCAAAGAAGCCCGAAAGCAATTTCTGGAAGGAGAAGGCCGTTTGCCCGACAATTTGTTTGCTTGTGTGGGAGGCGGTTCCAATGCCATTGGATTGTTTACCGATTTTCTACTGGATGAAAACGTTCGGATTTTTGGTGCCGAAGGTGGCGGCGAGGGACCTGTTTTTGGGAAAACGGCCGCTACCCTGAGCATGGGAAAACCCGGAGTGTTCCAGGGGACTTATAGCTATGCCTTAAGCGATGAAGCCGGGGAGGTATATCCAACGGCCAGCATTGCAGCCGGTCTGGATTATCCGGGAGTGAGCCCACAACATGCACTTCTGAAAGACAGAAAACGGGCCAGTTATCATCTGGTAACCGATGCAGAAGCCATTGAGGCCTATTTGCTGCTATCGAAACTGGAAGGCATCATTCCGGCCATCGAATCATCGCATGCGTTGGCACTGGCGGCAAAGTTGCTGAAAAATAAGAAAGACGAAATCAGCATCATTAACCTGTCGGGCAGAGGCGATAAAGATGTGGAAAGGGATTTGATGTAAAAGAGTAACCCTACAAGGGTTTAAAACCCTTGTAGGGTTAACTGGGTTTTTAACCCTTGCAGGGTTACTTGCAGGGTTTCTGGGAACTTTATTACTTTTGCAACCTGAATCTTGTTAATGCTGCCCTCACTCATGAAAGAACCCCTATTAGGCAAAACCTTGTCGCAACTTCTGGAAATTACCAACGAAATGGGGTTGTCTAAATTTACTGCCCGCCAGATTTCGGACTGGTTGTATAAAAAGGAAGTCCTTAGCATTGATGAGATGACCAACTTGTCGAAGGCGGGCCGACAGATGCTGAAAGAGCGTTTTGAGGTGGGAAGAAAGTCTCCGGTAACGGTTCAGTCATCTGAGGACGGGACTAAAAAGTACCTGTATATGGTGGGGGAAAAGGGAGCTGTAGAAGCGGCTTATATTCCTGAGCAGAACCGGAATACCCTGTGTGTATCGTCGCAGGTGGGTTGTAAGATGCGCTGCTTGTTTTGCATGACCGGTAAACAGGGTCTGCAGGCCAACCTCACAGCAGGTGAAATAATTAATCAGGTGTTAAGTCTTCCCGAAAGGGAACAACTCACTAATATCGTGTATATGGGTATGGGCGAACCCATGGATAACCTCGAAGCCGTGATGGCCAGTTTGGAAATCTTCACCGAACCGTGGGGGATGAACTGGGCGCCGAAGAGAATTACCGTTTCCACCATTGGCGTGATCCCGGCCATGCGCCACTTTATTACCAAGAGCAAAGCACATCTGGCCGTTAGCCTGCACACTCCGTTCGAGGCAGAGCGTAAAATGCTGATGCCGGTGAGCCACAAATACAACATCGCCGATATCATTACCGAACTCAAAACACAAGGTTTCGACCGACAACGGCGTGTTTCGTTCGAATACATTGTTTTTAGCGGCTTGAACGATACCCCAAAACATGTGAAGGAGTTAGCGCGCATACTGAATGGAGTAAAATGTCATGTTAACCTCATCCGGTTTCATCCCATCCCAAATACACCGCTGCAAGGAACCAATGAAGAAAGTTTGATGGCTTTTAAAGAAGCTCTTGTCGCCAAAGGAATTTTTACCACCATCCGCGCCAGCCGTGGTCAGGATATTGATGCAGCCTGTGGACTGCTTTCTACCAAAGCCGGTAAAGGACTGCAATCAGTTGAAACACAAAAATCAATCCTGGAAACCTAGTATTCCAAATCCCCATTTTTCTTAACTTCGCTGCCTGATATAAAAACCAAATCACATGAAGTTAAAAACACAATTGCTTTCAATTGCTTTTATTGCGGTTACCACCATGTCGGTAAGTTGGGGCCAGACTGGTCAAGAAAGCGAAAGCAAAACCACGGAAAAACCGTACGAAATGAAAAAGTATGCAAAGGTTAAACTCACGGCCAACATCAGTCACCTGAGCGAGAACCAGAAGGAAATGTTAAAATTGCTCTTCCAGGCTGCCGACCAGATGGATCAGATTTTCTGGATGGAGAATGTGGGCGAAAAAGACGCTTTTTTATTGGGGATCACCGATCCCGCATTAAAGCAATATGCCGAGATTAATTACGGACCCTGGGATGAGTTGAGCAACCTGGCTCCTTTTATTCCGGGATATGACGCCAAACCTGCCGGTGCTCAGTTCTATCCTGCCGACATGACCAAAGAGGAATTTGAAAAGTTTGATGACCCCGACAAATCAAGTTTGTACACGCTCATTACGCGCAACGAGCAAGGTGGTCTGCAAAGCGTATGGTATCATGATGGTTTTAAAACGCAGACTGAAAATGCGGCAGCTTTGTTGCAACAGGCAGCGGAACTGGCCGAAGATAAAGGCTTTGCCAACTATTTAAACTTGCGTGCAACCGCGTTGCTTACCGACGATTATTATGCCAGCGATATTGCCTGGCTCGATATGAAAGACAATAAAATTGATATGGTGGTTGGTCCCATCGAAAACTATACCGATCAGCTTTTTGGTTATAAAGCGGCTCATGAATCCTTTATTTTAATCAAGGACATTGAGTGGAGCGACCGCCTGGCCCGTTTTGCTACCTTCCTTCCTGATCTTCAAAAAGGAATTCCTGTAGCTCCTGAGTATAAAGCCGAAGTTCCGGGTTTGGATGCGCAGTTAAATGCTTATGATGTGGTGTATTACGCTGGTGATTGCAACATGGCCACCAAGACCATCGCCATCAACCTGCCCAACGACGAACGCGTTCAGCTTGAAAAAGGCACCCGCAAGTTGCAGCTTAAGAATGCCATGCAAGCCAAGTTCGATCAAATCCTGATGCCCATTGCCAACGAACTCATTACCCTGTCGCAACGCAAAAATATCACCTTCAACGCTTTTTTCTCCAACACCATGTTTCATGAAGTGGCTCACGGCCTGGGAATTAAAAACACCATCAATGGCAATGGACCCGTTCGTAAAGCTTTAAAAGAAAGGTATTCATCCATCGAAGAAGGCAAAGCCGACATGCTGGGTTTGTACCTGGTTACCAAACTGAACGAAATGGGTGAGTTTAATGATACCGATCTCATGGACAACTATGTTACTTTCATGGCCGGCATTTTCAGGTCGGTCAGATTTGGTGCAAGCAGTGCCCATGGCATGGCCAACATGTTGAGGTTTAATTATTTTCTTGAAAAAGGCGCGTTTACACGTCATGAGGATGGAACCTATGAAGTAAATTTTGAGGCCATGAAAACGGCTTCCGTTGAACTGATTGATAAAATTCTCACCCTCCAGGGAGATGGCAATTATGAAGGTGCCTCTCAATGGATAGAGGCTCAGGGAAATATTCCTGATCAGCTACAACAGGATCTCGACCGGGTAAATGCAATGGGTATTCCTGTGGATATCTATTTCGAACAAGGACCACAGGTACTTGGCCTCTAGTCAACTGTTCGATTGTATGGGGATTGTGTGCGTATACGGACAGTGTTCGTATTTGCAACAATCCCTCATTTTTTCAATATTAAGACCTTCAATTATTTATAATTGTTGGTATAATTTCTGATAACTCAATGTTTTATCCAATAAACCACATCTAATGAAAAAAGGTATTCTTATGTTTATGGCTCTGGTGGTATTTGCCGGGGTTAAAGTAAAAGCCGATGAAGGCATGTGGCTGCCCATGTTTATTGAGCGGCTAAATTATGTTGATATGCAGAAAATGGGACTTCAGTTGACTCCCGAAGAAATTTACAGCGTTAATCAAAGCAGTTTAAAAGATGCCATTATTGGCCTCTCCGAAGGCGCCACTCCACAGGGATACTTTTGTACAGGCGAACTGGTTAGCAAACAGGGATTGATGTTTACCAACCACCATTGTGGTTACGATGCCATTCAAAAACACAGTTCGCTTGAGCACGATTATCTGGCCGATGGTTTTTGGGCCATGAGCATGGACGAAGAACTTCCCAACGAAGGATTGTCGGCTTCGATTTTATACCGCATGGCCGATGTTACCGATAGCATTGTTCCTTTTTTAAGCGACACTTTGTCGGCTTCGGAACGCACAGCTGCCATTCGTGAAATTACCGGCCGTTTGAAGAAACAAGCCTCCGAAGACGACAAATACAATGTTGTGGTAAAGAGCTTCTTTAGTGGAAACGAATACTATATGTTCGTTTATATGGTCTACCGTGATGTTCGCCTCGTTGGAGCTCCTCCTTCATCCATCGGAAAATTTGGTGGCGACACCGATAATTGGATGTGGCCCCGTCACACCGGCGACTTCTCTATCTTCCGCGTGTATACTGCACCCGATGGATCTCCGGCCGATTATTCAGAGGACAATGTGCCCTTGATTCCAAAACACTCTTTGCCCATTTCGCTCGATCCCGTTAAGGAAAACGAATTTAGCATGATTTGGGGTTATCCCGGATCAACCGACCGCTATCTGACGTCTTCTGGAGTTGAGTTTAATATGGAATATTATTATCCTTCTTTAATTGAGGTGTTTGGTGAGAAATTGGCCGTTTGGAAAGAACACATGGATGCCAACCAAGAGGTGAAAATACAATATGCTTCCAATTACGCCATGATTGCCAACAGCTGGAAATATTTTATCGGCCAAAAGCTGGGCATTAAGAAACTGGATGTGTTTGGTGAAAAGAAGGCACAGGAAGACGCATTTTTGGCTTGGGTTGGCAAAGATGCCGGACGCGTTGAAAAGTATGGCGATGTGCTGAATGTGATTGATGCCGACTACAAAAAGAAATCCTCAGGAATAAAACCATTGATTATTGCCAGTACAACCGGTGTAGGTGGAGCTGAACTCATCAGCATAGCTCAGGGATTTTCAGGCCTGGAAGGTTTAATGGACAAGGTGAAAGAAGAAAAAGACAAAGATAAAAGGGCCAAAAAACAAGAACAGGTTGATGCGGAAATAGCTTCATTGAAAGAAGGATTGGCTGAAACCTATAAAAATTATGACGAAGCCACAGACAAAGATGTTTTTGCTAAAATGACGGAGCTTTATTTTATCAACCTTTCACCAGATATGCTGCCGGAATACCTGAAGAAGCTGGTTGATAAGTACAAAGGAAATTACGGCGAAGTAGCCAATTATATCTACGATAATTCGTTCCTGTCGAATGAAGCAAAGGCGATGTCTTTTCTTAACAAAGCCAGTGCAAAGGAGTTGAAAAAAGACCCGGCCATGAAAGTGGCAGCAGAATATATGGCCAAACTGATGGCTGCCGGTAAAGAGTACCGCAAAGAAGGAGAAGATGTTGGAAAAGCGGAAAAACTTCTTGCACAAGCCATGCGTGAGATGTATCCCAACAAAAAGTTCTATCCAAATGCAAACTCAACCCTGCGTTTTAGCTATGGAAAAGTAATAGATTATTATCCTGCCGATGCAGTACATTACGACTTTGTTACCTACCTGGATGGTGTAATGGAAAAAGAAGATCCGACCAACGATGAATTTATCGTAGACCCAAAATTGAAGGAATTGTATAATAAACAAGATTACGGCCCTTATGGACAAGATGGCCGTTTGGTTGTTTGTTTCTTAACCAACAACGATATCACAGGTGGTAATTCAGGTTCTCCGGTTATGAACGGTAAAGGTGAGTTGATTGGACTTGCTTTCGATGGAAACTGGGAAGCCATGAGTGGCGATATCGCCTTCAATAATCAGGTTCAGCGCACCATTTGTGTGGATGTTCATTATGTGCTGTTTATCATCGATAAATTTGCCGGTGATACCCGGTTAATTGATGAATTGGATATTCGCAAATCAGCTCCACAGCCTATCCGTACCGAAAGCATCGCTACTGAAGCTGCTGTTCTTGTGCAGTAAATAAATGTTTCAATTATTTGCCGGCCACTGCCCGAAAGGGTGGTGGCTTTTTTTTGGTGTGAAAGTAATGAGTTTATTATTCTTCTTGTTCTTTTTGAATGACTAATGCTGTTCGATATTCAATTTTAACTCTGTTTTTAACAACCAGAGTATTCCTGGAAAGTGGGCTTGATCACGTTAGTGACTTGAATTTAATTGATTAGGTACAACTCTCCAAAAAAAATAACCGCCGTTCCGGATTCAGAACGGCGGTTGAGCTAACTGCAAAATTATTCAGACTACTAAAATTATCCTGTTATAAGTGGTTTAGTCACCATTGATAATGGCATCAAATGCTTCCTGGCTTAAGAATTGTGGTACATAAGTTACTCCCTGAAACTTCAATTGAACCACAATTGCCCTGAGATGTGCTTTGGATCCTTTGGTTAAATTACCAAATACCGTGAGAATGGAGTTGTTGGTGGCCTGGTCCATGCGATCCGTCAAATCAACAATATCCACTTCTTCGATGGTAGCGCCAACCGTCAAAGCTGAAATCAAGGATTCGCTGCCCTGAGCCAGGAGTTGATCGTATAATATCTGGAGATCGGGGTTGTTAAATTCTCCCGGATTAACCGACGCCGGATCTTCCAGATTAAAGAAGTTGATGAGAGAGAGCACCTGTGTTGTATGAATATTTTCACTTCTGGAGATAAAGTCAAAAACAGGTACATTCCACTGATTGAACAGATTAACGTACACATCATGAGCCATTTTTTCCTCTTCACGCATAAAAAGCAGAGCCGCTTCTTCATTATCAGTGATAACGTAAACCAGAGAGTCCAGGCAGGTGCCTCCACCGGCAGGAATGTTAGAATTGATGATGGCATCAAACTTTTCCTGGGTTAAAAACTGAGGAACATAGGTTATTCCCCTGAAAGCCAGTTGGGCATTAAAAGCTTTGAGGTGGTAGCCTGAAGCGCGCATCAAGTTTGTATACAGTGTTTTGATGGTATCAGAAGTCGTCTGGCTAAGGTATTCTTCCAGATCGAGAATGTCAACTTCCTCGATGGTGGCACCAACAATCAGTCCGGCAATCAGCGAATCCTGGCCTTTCACAATCAAATCGTCGTACAACGCTTGCAGATCCACATTGCTGAATTTACCCAATTCCGGAAGTGCAGGATCGGTTAAGCCGTAAAAGTTAATTAATGCAAGTACCTGGTTTGTGTGGTAATCTTCGCTTTTGGCAATGTTCTCAAAAACCGGAATTTGATACAGTTCGTTCAGATAAACATATACATCTCTTGCCAGTTTTTCTTCTTCTCGCATATAAATCAAGCCATCCAGGTCAGTCTGACTTGCTTCGTTGGTTTTAAGGTTAACGGTGTCGTTCAGTGTGGCGACAGCATCTTCTTTTTTATCGCATGAGGTAAATCCAAGTACGAGGATTGTAAATGCGATCAGCATCCGGTTTTTAATCATTACTCTTTTCATCTTATTATATTTAGTGAATATTATAATTGATAGCCGTTTCGTTCGCTATCTTTAACGATGCAATGATACGGCCCTGATCAGGCAAAACTGTTATGATATTTCACATAAATTGTATAAGATTTTATGATTTGTGTGAAAAAATAACAGTAAAATCGGTGGGGATGCGGGTGTTGAAATTGGTTATTTTAAGAGCCAAAATCAAGTGTAAATAAGATTGAAAAGGGGGACTTATTCTATCTTTAAAATTGGAATATTGATCTGATTATTAAAAATATACCAAATCCAGCCAGGGCGATACCTGCAAGTTTATTAATTAAAATCAAGAACTTATGGGTTGCAAATTTCTTGAAGCGTGAAGCGGCAAAGGTTTTTATAATATCTGTGATATACACCACCGAAAGTGTTCCGGCAAAAAATAGGAATAAATCGATTTTTTGTCCCCCGTATCGGGAAGTGATACCCATTACAATGCTGATCCAAAATAGCCAGATAAAAGGATTGGCCGTATTTAAAAGAAATCCCTTTCCAAAATATACCAATGGGTGAGGCGAGTTGGCATCCATATTTTGGTCCTCAGGTACCTCAAGTTGTGTTTTACGTTTGTAGGTAAAGAAGCCGAAAATAATCAACAAAGCGCCTCCCGCTATACCCATTGTCTGGTACTTTGCATTTTCATCAAAAATACTGGTTGCGCCAAAAAGTGAAACAAGGACAATGACAATGTCGTTAATGAAAATTCCGGATGCGAGCAATACTCCCGGCCAAAACCCCCGATTGATACCCGTTTGTATCAGGGCAAAAAAAGCTGGTCCGAAACCAAAAAACAAAGCCAATGAAAACCCCAGGATAGTACCTTCAAGAAATACAGACATTAATGTGTTTTTTACAATTTATACCAAACCGCGCTGTTTCAGGTAACGATCCCACTCATCGAACCGCGAATTTTTTAATACCCTTGGAAACTTATTTGCACTGCCTTCTTTTCCTTTTTCTTTCATGTAATCGTAAAAAACCTGGGTAGGCAATACTTTTACAAAAACATCCTTAATTGCTTCCATGCGCTCAACACGGTAATCATCATTCAGGTTTTTTAAATGGTCGTCTATTTTTTGACGAGCCAAATCAGGATCGAGTGGATCGTTTGTGCCAATATACCATCGATGCGCGAAAAGCGAACCATGACGAACCCCGGCTACCGTAAATTCTTTTACTTCGATATCTAAATCCTCTTGCATCAATTCAATAGCACGGTTCATGTTTTCCTGCGATAAATGCTCACCGCAAATACTGATAAAGTGTTTGGTGCGACCGGTGATAACAATTTCCGAATGTTTTTTGTCGATAAACTTGATGGTGTCGCCCAACAAGTAACGCCATGCTCCCGCGTTAGTGGTCATCAGCAAAGCGTATTCTTTTCCCAATTCTACATCACCTATGGAAAGGGCTTGCGGGCTTTCCCTTAAATTGCCCTCATCATCAAAATTTTCAGATGTAAATGGAACAAACTCATAGTAAATTCCATTGTTCAAAATCATCTCCATGCCTTCTCCATCTGCCCTGTTCTGATAAGCCACATAGCCTTCACTTGATAAATACGATTCGTTGTACATCAGTGGTTTGGCTACCAATTTTTCAAAACTTTTAACATAGGGTTTAAAGGAAACCCCGCTATGAACATACACTTTCAGGTTGGGCCAGATATCGTGGATGGTTTTGAGATTGTATTCCTCAATGATGCGTTCCATCAGGATCTGCACCCAAGCAGGAACACCAACCAAAATACCTATATCCCAGGTAGGTGCCTTTTTTACCATTTCGTTGAGCTTGGTGGCCCAATCGCTGGTTTTCGAAATGCGTCGTCCCGGTTTATAAAAGTGCTGAAACCAAAAAGGAATATTGCCGGCCGTAATACCTGAAAGATCGCCTTCATAATAGGTGCCGTTGTATTGTAAGTGTGTGCTGCCACCGATCATTAAAATACCTTTTTCATAAAAATCAAGTGGAAAATCATACTTGGTGGCCGATACAAGTTGACGCAATGTGGCTTGTTTGATGCCTTTGAGCATATCATCCGTTACCGGGATATATTTACTCGAAGCTTCTGAAGTGCCCGAACTCAACGCAAAGTATTTTACCTTCCCTGGCCAGGTAACATAGGTTTCACCATTCAAAGCCCTGTACCACCAACGTTTATACATCGCCTGGTAATCATGCACGGCTACAGAAGCTTTAAAGTCCCTTTCAATATTTGTTGAATTGAGTAGTTTCGAAAATTTATAATGTTCGCCGATGGCAGTAAACTGCGCTTTACTCAGAAGCTTGACCAATTCCTTTTGCTGAGCTATTACCGGGTTTAATTTACTCAATTTTTTTTCCACAGGCTTGCTGCGCAATTCAAAAGCTTTCTTTATGATGCTTCCAAGTATAGGCATAGTTTTACTATTATATAACAGCAAAAGTATTAAAAAATGCGAACCGGCTATACCCGGGAACATGTTTGGTGGTGAAGGAGTGTGACGATCGAAAAATGACTAGTTTCTGACTATGACTCCTCTTGTCTGCAACTCCTCCGTAAGCTTTTCCAACTGTTTGACTTCCTGCTTACTCAATATAAATGGATTGTCTTTTACGATCAGGAATTTCAGGTTTGGCTTTTCAAGCAGAGTCCAGGGGAAATAGGCAATTTGGTTGTTTTGGATGTCGATTTCATTGAGCGCCGGCATAACAGATAAGTCCGGGATCTCGAACAACTGATTGTAACTGATGTCCAAAATTTCGATGTTACTTAATGTGTTGATCCATCGTGGGATGTAAGCAATTTGATTGTGATGAACATACAGAAATGTAAGGTCTTTTAAGTTTCTCATGGTATCGGGCAACTCTTTCAATTGATTGAATGCCAGGTAAAGTCGTTTAATATGAGTCATGTTTCCCAGCTCCCGGGGGATGTATTGCAATTCATTGTAATACAAATCAAGTTCCTGAAGTTGTGGAATTTGTGTAACGGTAACGGGAATATATTTAAAATGATTGGAATATAAGATCAGGGTATTGAGACTGTCAAGCTGTGTAACAGATGCGGGTACATCGGTAAGTTGATTTTTCCCCAGATTGAGTTTTTTTACCCTTTTCAAATCACCGACGTTTTCCGGTAGTCGGGTCAGGTGATTGCCGCCCATCTGTAGTACCTCCATGTTTTTCAGGCGTCGAATGGATGCTTTGGTCAGCTTTAAGCGGTTATAATTTAAGTCCAGGTCGTTGAGGCTTTGCATTCTGCCCACCCATCTCGGAATGCGCTTTATTCTGTTGTTATTGATGGTTAGTACTTTAAGGTTAGGGAGTTTTTTAATGGAACGAGGTATTCGTTTCAAATTATTCTCAGATAAATTGAGCCTGATAACAGAATCGTTTTTCTTAAACCGGATGCTTTTAATCTGGTTGTTCGTGAGCACAATGGATTTTAAATGGCGCGAATAACTGATGGTGGCGGGGACCTTTTTAAGTTGATTGTCGGAAACGTTGATTCTTGTTACCTGTTTGTATTTTTCTAGATCGGGGAGTATTTCAAGATCCATCCCGGTATACGAAAGTCCGGTGATGGTATCAGGATCCGAATGACTAAGCTCTTCGAGGAATGCATTCCTTTTTAATATGGCAGCCTGGTGTCGTTCTCTCATCCAGGCCTGAAACGACGTATCCATTTTGGCCAGTTGTGCCGGTGTAATTTTCGTTTCCTGGCTTCTGAGCACCATCGAAAATGCAGTGGAGACAATGAATATAAGTATAAATTTACAGGCTCTCATCCCATAGGTTTTTGGTAATAACGAAAGTTTTTAACTAATATTTTAGTTGATGGATTGTTTTAGTAAAAATAGATGGCTTGACCATCCGGATTGATTCAAAGAAGGACCGGGATTCAATATCTTTTTATTTGTAACAAAATCCGGACGTATTTGTCATAAGTTAAAAAACATTGATTTATAACATCGTCTTAAAGTTCATTGATTCTCACATAATCCCATTAAAATTTCTTTATTTTTGACCCCAACTTATAAGATACCTTATGTTTATCATTGACAGATGGATCGAGATATTTAGCATCATCCGCAAGAACAAGCTGCGTACTTTTCTTACCGGATTTAGTGTCACCTGGGGAATCTTTATGCTGATCATCCTGCTGGGTTCGGGACACGGGCTCGAAAACGGTGTTCACGATCAGTTTGAAAGTTCGGCAACTAACACATTATGGGTCTGGGGAGGAGAAACCAGCGTGGCCTATAAAGGTTTTAAACCAGGGCGTGAAATTGACTTTAAGAATGAAGACTACGATGAAGTGAAAAACCGCATTAGCGGGGTAGAATACATTTCGGGACGGATGTTTGTATGGGGCGACAATACTGTTACCTATAAGGGTGAATTCGGAGATTTTGAGATGCGAAGTGTGCATCCGGATTATGGCATCATCGAAAGACTTAACCTGATCGGAGGCCGATTTATCAACAAGTTCGACATTCAGGAAAACAGAAAAGTAGCCTGTATCGGAATAGCCATTAAAGAGGCCTTATTTAAGCAGGAAGAAGCCATTGGGAAACACATTAACATCCGTGGAATTCCTTTTAAAGTAGTAGGCGTTTATGAGGATGACGATGGACGACAGGACAACCAACGCGCGGTTTATCTTCCGGTTTCCACAGCTCAGAGAGCACTTGTGGGACAAGACAGAATAAGCACACTGGCCGTGACGGTAGCCTCCAACAATGTAGCCGACAGCAAAAGAATGGAAACTGAAATCAGAGAGAATTTTGCCGAGCGTCATATTTTTGATGTCGAAGACAAAAATGCCCTGTTTATCTGGAATGCCGTGGAAGAGTTCAAAAAATTTGAAGACCTGTTTGCGGCCATCAGGATGTTCATCTGGGTAATTGGCATCGGAACCATTGTGGCAGGTGTGGTTGGGGTAAGTAACATCATGATGATTTCTGTTAAAGAGCGCACCCGTGAAATTGGCATTAGAAAATCGTTGGGAGCTACACCACGTTCCATCGTCAGCATGATTATGCAGGAAGCTGTCCTCATTACAGGCATTGCAGGTTATGTGGGGCTTATCTTAGGGATTGGTCTGCTTGAAGTAATCAGTCCATATATTCAATCAGAGTTTTTCAGAAATCCAGAAGCCGACCTGGGAGTGGCCATTAGCGCTGTAATCGTTTTGGTTATTGCCGGAATGCTGGCCGGATATGTACCTGCGAGAAAAGCTGCCGCCATCCGCCCTGTAGAAGCGTTAAAAGAAGAATGATTATTATAACATAGAAAACATGTTTAGTCGAGATAACTGGCAGGAAATATTTCAAACCCTTAAAAAGAACAAGGTACGCACTACTTTAACGGCTTTTGGTGTGTTTTGGGGCATCTTTATGCTCATCATCATGTTGGGGTCTGGCTCGGGGCTGGAACATGGGGTTTCGTCAGGGATGGGCAATTTTGCCACCAATAGTTTTTTCATCTGGACACAGCGAACCAGCATTCCTTACAAGGGGTTTCCCCGTGGCAGGTATTTCAATTTTAAAAATGATGATATAGAAGCACTTAGGGAGAATATCACTGAAATAAAATATATTGCTCCAAAAATTCAGGGCTGGTCGGCTGGTGATGGCACCAACAATACGGTGCGAAAAGACAAGACAGGCTCTTTTTCTATCAAAGGTGAATACCCTGAATGGAGCAAGGTAGATCCCATGGAGATAGATGGTCGTTTTATCAATCCGTTCGATTTGAAAGAAAGGAGAAAAGTAGCTGTAATCGGTTCGCGGGTAAAGGAAGTGCTGTTCGGTCAGGACGAAGATGCCGTTGGACAATCAATCCGTATCCAGGGTATTTATTTTACCGTAATCGGGGTTTTTAAGCCTCTGAATACCCAGATTAATTTTGGTGGCGAAAAAGAACAGACCATCTACATTCCTCTTTCTACCTTACAAAAAACCTACAATTACGGCGATGTGGTTGGATGGTTTTCCATCACGGTAAAGGATGATGAATCAGCAGAACTGACAGAAGAAAAAGTGATGAAATTCCTTGCCTCCCGCCACAGCATATCTCCTGACGATAAAGAGGCTTTTGGGCATTTTAACCTGGCGAAAGAATTTCAACAAATGAATGGACTGTTTAAGGGCATCTCCGGATTGATTTGGATAGTCGGCATTGGTACCTTATTGGCAGGAGTGATCGGCATCAGCAACATCATGCTGGTCATTGTAAAGGAACGCACACATGAAATTGGTATCAAACGAGCGCTCGGTGCCACACCTTTGCAAATCATGGTTCAGGTGATTACCGAATCCGTTTTTTTGACTTCAACATCCGGTTATGCCGGGCTGGTGGCTGGAGTTGCGCTGGTGGAGGCCATTAACCTTGCCTTGATTAAATTTCAGTTTAAATCTGAAATGTTTGAACGCCCCGAAGTGGATTTTTCTACTGCGGTAACCGCACTTGTTATTCTCATTGTGGCAGGAGCATTGGCCGGGATCATCCCTGCCAAAAGAGCCGTCAGCATCAAGCCGGTGGATGCGCTGCGGGTGGAGAATTGAAAGGCGTTTGTTGTTGTGTTTCATGCTAAAAGACACAGTCAACGTACATTTCAGCGCATTTGTTTTTCTACGACACACGATTCAACCTTAAGAAAACCAAAAAGGCTAAAATTTTTCCTCTGCACACAGAAACTATCTTCTATATCGATTAAATAAGCTTGTAGCTGATAATTATATATACTATGAAAAGTAAAAAAGTTCAACTCAATCTAACGAAATTTTAACCGAATACCCCTGATAATATTTTACTCTTTTTCAATACTTTCTTCTTTTATTAACACCGGTCGCCAGGTTTGGTTTTGTCCTCCCTGATCGCTATTCAGGTTGTATTGGTATAGCGAAACCACATCCAGATCGGAGCCTGACCAGTTGCCCGGATTGATCACCAGAAAAGTTCTTGTTCTGTAGTTGGATTGATCCGGATCGATCCAGGATCCCGAGTTGGCATAAATGCCTGTGTAATAGTCTTCCAAAGGAAAAACTTTAATGTCTGGTTCATGCGAATGCCCAAAAGCTACTACTTTCGGCTGATCGGGAGCCAGGTAATCAGTGAGGTATTCAAAAAGAGCCGCGCCATATAAGTAGGTTCCGTTGAGGATGGCCAGAAACACATCCGATGGCACTGGAACCTGGTTTATTTGTTGTGTGCTGAGCCAGTTGGCTTCAATGTTGGCAGCATAAAGATCACGGGCCCCGTTGAACGACATGGGCGTTGCATATCCATCAACGCCACTCATTTGCACTTTCGACGAATCCATTTGAATGGTATCCGCATCCATGTTAAAATGTGCCAGCGTATATCCAAACGCCACCGACCATGCGGTAATAAATTCAAACGCATCATCGGAAGGTTTTTGTTGATTTTTTACCCTGGACGATGTGTTGGCAAGTCCTGCTGCGTATAAACGTGTGACAAAATATCCCGGTGGAATGATATGCCCATCGTTGACGAGCGGCTGAGGACAGTTGAAAAAATCGTAGCGATGGCCGTGTTCCATGGCGATTTCAGGCACCGGATTGTATTTTCCCAGACCGCTCACCTGACCTTGCCAGCTGATACCGGGAATAATTTCGTTTAAAAGGGCTTCTGTAATCAGCATGTCGTGGTTTCCGGGTACGTAAACTACCTCCACTTCGCCAGAGGAAATAATTTCATTTATCTGATTGAAAATGGGTTTGTTTACGGTTGAATTGGCAATGGCTTTAAAATAATCACCCGAATTCTTGATGTTGATCAATGAATCAAATGGTGCCACAAAATACGGAACCATCCATTCATCAAACAAATCACCCAGAATGACCAGCTCCTTAATCCTGGGATTGTTTTTCACGTAAATGAGAAAATCTTCCAGGGCACCGGCATTTTTAGCAAACCAGGAGTAATGTTGATCGTTTGCCCGCTGATCACCGCAATGGATATCGCTGATGCAAGCAATTAATGTTCTTTGTAAGCTGTCGCCACTGGTGCCGGAAACCGTGAGGTCGGACAGATGTTTTGATGTGGTCCTGAATTGATAGGATTTCTCCACCACCACCGTATTTCCTTCAACAGACTTCAATCCGGTAAGAATGGTCAGTTCATACTTCCAACCATCTGCCAGGTAAAATCCGGGATGCAGTCGGATAAAAATAATGCTGCCATCCACCACCAGATCATAATTTGCAGAAAGTGATCCGTTCTTATCAGAGAAATCCAGGTTTCCGGCCACGGTTTCTTCCTGAATCTTCTGGTTCAATACCAGTTCAATGGATCTTACGTCATGGTCCAATGTATAATACTGATTGTGCTGGAAGTTCAACAAAGGGAAAGAAACCTTCAGGCTGTCGGGGAGAATGGTTAATTGCTGGCCTTTATTACAGGAAAACTGAATGCTGCTAAAGGTGACGATTGTCAGAAAGCAAGCCAGGCTGATAATCGAGTTACTTTTCATAAACTTTCGGTTTGGCACGATGCTAAATTACTTAAAATCAAAACAAATACAAATCATGAGTCCACTCCGAAAAGTCAAATACTCCTACCTGCCAACCGCAGGCTGGAATCCTCTAAAGGGGACTTTAGATAGTTCATTGATTTTCAACGAATTCCCCTTTAGGGGTCACTTGCCTGACGGCAGGCAGGGGGGTAAATGAGTTGAAAATCAATGAACACATACTTTTCGGAGTGGGCTCAATCATTAAACATATGTTTAGTGTTTTTAATTAGAGCCATAAATATGGGTAATTAAAATTCGGATGGGAGGAGGAAAATTTCCCAAGGCCATTTCTATAGTTCTCGTTCCATTTCTGAATAAAAACATGTTTGATCAGGTGGATAGATTTATACAATAACTCAACTAATCACTTTTATTTTATATTTGTGTCATTCGATGCCATATAAGTAAGTATGTTAAAAAAAATCACTTTTTTATTTAGCTTGATGTCCTTCGTTGTTCAGCTCTCTGCCACAGAGGTAATAGATAGCCTTGAACGTGTCTTGGTGCAAAGCGAAGGCATCGATCGTGTTAACCTGTTGTGTGATTTGTGTTGGGAGTACCGTTTTGTTTCGGGTGACAGCGCGTTAAGATATGGTAGCCAGGCACTTGAATTAGCTGAAGCCATTGATTACAGCAAGGGAGTCGCGCAGGCCTATAATGACATGGGCATTATTCATGTCGACAGAGGTTCTTATGCGATTGCGCTTGACTTCTTTAATCATTCGATGGAAATCAGGAAAATGCTTAACGACAGTTTAGGCATGGCTTCGCTATACAATAAAATGGGAATCGTTTATCAGAAACAAGGCAAGCTCAAAGAGGCTTTAGAGAATGCTATCCAGGCACTTAATATGTATGAGGCGCTTGGTCAGGAACTATGGGTTGGGTATAGTTTAAACAATATTGCCATCATTAACTACAACATGGGTGATTTATCCACATCCATCGACTATCACCAGCGGGCCCTGGTATTTCGTAAAAAACTGCACGACAGATATGGAGAGGCCGGCTCATATGGAAATATTGCCAACGTTTTTCTCGAAATGGGCGACACAAGCCTCGCCATTTCCAATTATCAGAAAGCGCTTCAAATAACACGTGAAATTAAAAATGATGAGTCGACGGCTGCTATGTTGGCCAATCTTGGTACCGTCTATTTGTATCTTGGAGAACACAATAAAGCATTAAACTTTCTCAATGAATCGTTGCAAATCAGAGAACGGCTTAAAGATCAGAAGGCCATTGCCTCTTCCCTATTAAAGTTGGGCACTGTAAACATGAATCTAAATCATATACAACTTGCCGGAGATTTGCTTTACAGAGGTTTAAGAATTGCCAGATCCATTGGCGTTATAGAAGAGGAAATGCAAGCCTATAAGGAAATTGCCAGATGGCATGCCCAAAAACGCAATATGGATAGTGCTTTTATATATATGGATTATTACTCGAACACCAAAGATTCGGTTTACGAACAAAGACTCAATCAACAAATTATTGATACCCAGGCCAAATATGAAACGGAAAAAAAAGAACAGTCGCTGGCATTGTTACAGCATGAGAATCAACTTGTGGAAATAAGCCTTAGACAAAGAAAAACGGATATCTTGTTGCTCATTTTTATCATTATTTCCCTGGTTGGTGCGGGTATATTTCTCTTCTACAGACGTGTGCATAAACAAAAACTTGCTCTTGATTTAGCCATTATCCGTCACAATGAACAGCAGATACAGGCTGTTTTGGAGGGTCAGGAAGGGGAACGGCGTCGCATTGCACGTGAATTGCACGATGGGGTTGGACAATCGCTTTCGGGCGTTAAGTTAAAATGGGAAAGTATTTCTGGAACCATTAAAAGCGACACATTGCGGGAGAACCTTCAAAGTTTATCTGATTTAATTGATGGTGCCGCCACTGAAGTTCGTACCATTTCGCATCAGATGTTGCCAAAAGAACTGGAGCAATTTGGCCTGGTAACGGCGCTCGAAAGTATCCTCCATATTATTAAAGATTCCGGTGGAATGGCTTGCACATTTAATTATCACAACATGAACCAACGGCTGTCTCAGGTGATTGAGTTGGGTTTGTTTCGGATTGCACAAGAACTAATCAATAATATTAATAAACATGCCGAAGCAACTGAGGTAAATGTTCAACTACTTAAAAGGAGTAAGCATCTTGTATTTATTGTTGAAGATAACGGAAAAGGATTTGATTATGAACTGAATAAAAGTACCGGAATTGGCTTGATGAATATAGAAAGCCGTGTTCAGGGTTTAAAAGGCATATTGCACTACGAGAGTAAACCACGGACAGGCACATTAGTTACCATAAGAATACCATTATGACAAAAGAAATTAAGGTCTTGTTGGTGGATGACCATCAGATCATTATTGATGGATTGCAGTCTTTGATTGAAAATGCCGAAGGCATCCGTGTAATTAGTCAAGCCAATAATGGCCGCGAAGCACTTGGAATATTAAAAATATTGGATGTGGATGTGGTATTGATGGATATTGATATGCCCGTTATGAACGGGCTTGATGCAGCAAAAATAATTCATGAACACTATGCGGCAACCAAGGTGATTATACTATCGATGCATGGTGACAGAGCACTGATTAAGGAATTAATAAAAATGGGTGTGGATGGTTATTTGCTCAAGAATGCCAGTAAGGATGAATTGCTTAATGCCATAAAAATGGTAGCAGCCGGCGACCGGTATTTCTCATCAGATGTAACTGTTTCGCTTATGAACGATGAACCGGCTAACAGTAAAACGCTCACTAAATCTGGCCTTAAACTTACCGTTAGGGAAATTGAGATTCTTAAATTGATTGCCGAAGGATTTACCAATAAAGAGATTGGAGAACAGCTGTTTATCAGCCATCGCACGGTTGATACCCATAGAACAAACCTGATGAAAAAATTGAATATTAACAACGTGGCCGGTTTAATCAGTTTTGCGATAAAAAATGGTATTATTCAATAGTAATATGGCCACATCTATTTGTAGATGGTCTTTAATTGCTTTAAGAAAGTGATTATGAATTTTCGAATACACCTTTTATTATTAAACTGTTCTCAAAAGTTTAATAATTTACGGTGAATCGCTTAGTTATATACGGATATTACTCTATTCCCCAATTCTTGCCCCATCGTATTTTTGTTTCATTCTTTATAAAAATTTAATACTTAACGACTATGAAAACTAGAAATCTACTTTTGGGAATGCTCGTAGTACTTTGCATGGGATTGAGTTCCTGCAAAAAAAACGATGATAGTGGTAATCCAAGTACCGGAAATGGTACATTGAGTTTGAAATATGGAGGAACCTCCTGGTCAGCTTCATTGGCTGTTCAGGGTGTAAATACCAACGGCGTGATAAACGTGACAGGAAGTGACTCTGATGCACGCCAGGCATCGGTATTATTAATGGGCGTCACTCAACCGGGAACCTATCAAATTACCTCTGGTTCGTTCAATCAATTAAGGTGGACTGAAGGACTGGCTCAGGAGCAAACTTATGTAGCTTCGGGTATTCTTGGCTTCGGAACCATTACTGTAACTGAAATTAGCGACAGCAAGATTGTCGGTACCTTTAGTTTTACGGGGTATAATACCAATGGAGCTGCCAAGGAAATTACGGATGGTAAGTTTAATGCTAACTTTTAGTATTAGGCAGTAAATTCGTATTCGGGAAAAAAGAGGTTGTAAAATAAGACAGCCTTTTTTTGTGCCCCTTTTTATATACTCTGGATATTTGGCTGCCAGCAACAATTCAGCAGGTTAAGTGTCCCGATGTCGTTTGAGATATTCTTTTCCTATACCGCTTTTAAGATATTTCTCCCTTTTTCTTGCTTCTTCTCTGTTTGTCACTTCTTCAACAACTAAAATATTCCATGGTCGGTAACCTTTTGTCGAAGTTGTTTTTCCATTATTGTGTTCTTTGAGCCTTTTTTGCACATCTGTGGTAAAACCAACGTAAATCCTCTGATCCACCTCACTCACAATGGCATAAATATAGTACATGGTAAAATTGTCAGGAAAAGGTTGTAGCCCCGAGTGGAATCGAACCACTATCTAAAGTTTAGGAAACTTCTATTCTATCCGTTGAACTACGGGGCCAATGTTTTTAATCCTTTATATCTGTTTGGTCTGTAGTTCAGGAAACTTCTATTCCCTGCCTGCCGGCAGGCAGGTATCCGTTGAACTACGGGGCCAACGTTTTTAATTCTTTGTATCTGTTTGGTCTGTAGTTCAGG